>Ga0208898_1000005_pt1 | contig 720349 bp, 683 predicted proteins | sample VirMetDEL_Mar_4_FD_184513 | JGI IMG/M metagenome (GOLD analysis project Ga0208898, IMG submission 184513) | Aqueous microbial communities from the Delaware River and Bay under freshwater to marine salinity gradient to study organic matter... | ecosystem: Environmental > Aquatic > Marine >... | reverse complement strand
CGCCGGTCGCCCGGAAGCCAGTTCGTCTCTGCCAGAAACACCAGAACAGTGGGAGCGAACCTCGCTCGACGTCGTCCAGTGGGCGGGTTTTAGATAAGTCCAACAGGACTGTCAACACCCTTTTTTCGATCACCGTCCGATTTCAAATCGCTTCAAAACCGCCCGGAGGCCGATCCTTCTGCAGTCAACAACAGCTCCTCCGGTTGCCCGGCAGAGCGGTTGCTCTTTCAGAAAGCGCTGATCAGTGGGAGCTGCTTCGCTCGACGTCGTTCAACGAGGCGGGTTCTAGGATAGGGACAGGGATGTGTCAACGGCCGGGCCAAAGTTTTTGCTTGCGGGGGCGATTTTCTGCCGCGTCGCCCTGCCGGCCTGTGGATAACGCGACAAGCCAGGTCGTCTAAACGCCCGGCGCACAAGGGACGGCGACCGGCAGCATGGCCAGCGCTCTGTCGCGACCAAGTCTGGCGTCGTTCAGAATTAACGAACCCTTAGGGGCTAGAGTACGGGGCCTGGCATGGGGCCAGTACCGGCAGACGTCCGGACCGCGGATAAAGGGTGCAGACAATTGACGGCGTCCACTTGGCAAATCCTGGCAGGCAATCTGGCCGTGGTGGCGCTGTTCGTGCTGCTCTGGTCCGGCTCGAGCTACTGGCTGAAGACCCTGCCCCGGCCCTATCGCGATATGCTGTTGGCCACCGTCATGGGGCTGGGCGCCATTGCCACCATGAGCATGGCGGTCGAGGTCCGGCCCGGCCTCTATGCCGACCTGCGCTATTCCCTATTGGCCGTGGGGGCGCTGTTCGGCGGCTGGCCGGTAGCCCTGGTCAGCGGCCTGATTGCCGCAAGCTATCGCGGCCTGATCGGCGGCGCCGGCATGATGGCGGGCGTGCTGGGCATCGGCCTGGCCAGTGCCGTCGGGCTGGCGGCCAACCTGCTGGTCGGCCGGTCAAGCCGCAAGGCCTGGCATGTCGGGGCCGTGGGCGCAGTCACCGGCATAGCGACTGCGGCCAGCTATCTGCTGGTGCCGGCCGAATTCCTGCCGGCGGTGACGCCGGTGCTGATGCCTACCGTGGTGCTGACGACGATCACCACGCTGGTGGCCGGGCTGGTCTATCTGCAGGCCGGGCGTCAGGGGGCCGAACGCGAGCTGATGGCCGCGGCCCTGGCCCATGCCCCCGACTTTGCCTATGTCAAGGATCGTCACGGCCGGTTCGCCGCCGCCAATCGGGCCGCCGCGCAGCTGTTCGGGGTCGCCGAACCCCGCCTGCTGCTGGGCAAGGACAATTATGCGCTGCAGCCGTTCGAGCGGGCGCGGGAACAGCTCAAGGACGAGCAGGAGATCCTGCAATCCGGGCAAGCCGAGCTGGCCAAGGAGGAGCAGGTGACCGCAGCCGACGGCACGCTGCACTGGTACCTGACCAGCCGGGTGCCGCTGCATGACGCCTCGGGCCAGGTCATCGGCCTCGCGGCAGTATCCCGCGATGTCACGGTCAAGCGCCAGCTGCAGCAGGAGCTCGTGCTCAGCCGGGACACCCTGTCCTATGCGCTGGCCGAGATGACCGGCGGGCTGGCCATGTATGACAGCGCGGGCACCCTGCTGTTCTGCAATGAGCAATATCGCGAGGCCTTTCCCTTTACCGGCAGCATGCGCCAGCCCGGCGTGCATTACCGCGATATCCTGCGTGCGGTGATCACCACGCGCGAACAGCCATCGACGCCGCAGGACCAGGACGCAGCGGCCGCCTGGGTGGAGAGCCGGCTGGCCAACCTGCAGCGCGAATCCGAGGACGAAATCCACCTGGCCAATGACCGCTGGCTGCAGATCCGCACCCGCCCGACCAGCAATGGCACCACCATGGTGGTGGCGATCGACGTCACCCGGTTCAAGCAGGCCGAGATCGACCTGCACACCACGACCACCCAGCTCAAGCACCTGGTGCGCACCGACGGGCTGACGGGCCTGCTCAACCGGCGCGCCTTCGACGACGCCATCGAGGGCGAAGTTCGCCGCACCGGCCGGACCGGCACGGCGCTCAGCCTGCTGCTGGTCGATGTCGACCGGTTCAAGCCCTATAATGATCATTATGGCCACCTTGCGGGCGATGAGGCGCTGCGCCGGGTCAGTGCCCTGCTCAAGGCCAGCCTCAAGCGGCCGGGCGATGTGGTGGCCCGCTTTGGCGGGGAAGAGTTCACCGCCATCCTGCCCGATACCGACGAGGACGGCGCCTATCTGGTGGCCGAAAGCTTCCGGCGGGCACTGGCCGAGGCGAGGCTGCCCCATGCCGGCGCGGACAAGGGCTACATCACGGCCAGCGTTGGCGTCGCCACCTATATGCCCGATGCCACCGAGCGCAGCGCCGTGGACCTGATCGAAACGGCCGATGGCGCGCTCTATAGTGCCAAGGCGGCCGGTCGGGACCGGGTCTATGGCACGCGCGTGGCCGCCAAGGGCCATTTTCGGGCCCATTCCTGAGCCGGGTGCTGGACGCGCCTAGCGCCCCTGCCCCGCCACGGGCGCATGCGGGCTCTTGAACCAGTAGAAGGGCCGGCGCAGCAGATCGGTCAGGGCGCAGAGCGTGGCCACCGAGATCAGCAGCCAGTAGAGCGGCAGCAGCAGTTGCGGCAGCAGCAGCTGCAGACGCTGCACCCGGGCAAGGCCCAGCATGGTTGTTGCCAGCGTGCTACCATAGCCGAGCACGAGGAAGCCGGTATAGAGCACCGACCAGCCGCGCCCGTCGAACAGCGGCGCGCCGAGTGCCAGTTGCGCCAGCAGGCACAGGCCCAGGCCGCAATGCAGCAGCGGCGCCACGATCATGCCGAGCACCAGCACCTCAAAGACCAGTGCCGGGCCCAGCCCCATCTCGTCGACCAGAAGCTGCGGCCTGCGATTGTGCACGATGAAGGTCTGCATCCAGCCCTTCATCCAGCGGGTGCGCTGGCCCAGCCAGGGCCGCAGGCGCAGCGGGGCGTGCTCGCTGGTGCTGGAATCAAGCGTATCGACGCGCAGCCGGCGGCGCGCCAGGCGGATGCCCAGGTCGGCGTCCTCGGTGACGTTGAAGGCGTCCCAGCCGCCGATGGCGCGCAGGGTCGAGAGGCGGAAATGGTTGGAGGTGCCGCCAAGGGGCAGCGGCAGGCGCCAGCGGGCCAGCGCCGGCAGCAGCACGCCGAACAAAGCGGCATATTCGGCCGCGAACAGGGCCGCCAGCCAGCCGCGGGCGCCATTGTCGATCGACAGCCGCGCCTGCAGGCAGGCCAGGTCGGGCTCGGCGCGGAAGCGCCAGGCGGCCTGCCACAGCTGGTCGGGATCGGGGATGTCCTCGGCATCATAGACCACGACATGCTCGCCCCGGCACAGCGGCAGTGCATAGGCGAGTGCCTTGGGCTTGGTGTGCGGCGCGGCATCGGGCACGGTGACCAGCGATACGCGCGGATCGCCCAGCCGGGCGGCGACGGCGGCAATGGTCTGAGGCGAGACGGCTTCGACCACGAACTTGATATCGAGCCGGGCCGGCGGATAATCGAGCGCCCAGAGCGCGGCGAATAGCTGGGGCACCATGGCGGCCTCGTGGCGCAGCGGCACCAGCACGGAATAGACCGGCAGTTCCTCGTCGGGCGGGCGGCGTGGCGGCGATGGCGGCGGGCGGGGCGTGCCCAGTGCCGCGAGGCGGATGGAGGCCGGCCCCACCAGGAGCGCCAGGGCCACGGGCAGCAGCCACAGCTCGGCGATGAAGGGCGCCGACAGGGCCAGAACCAGCAGCAGCACCAGGCCCAGGGCAAAGCTCCAGCGGGCCGGCATGGTCAGATCGAGCTGGGCAGCCGCATAGGGCCAGCGCTGGGTCAGGCCCTGGCGGGCGGCGGTGACCAGATCGTCCGAGACGGAAGCGGCCAGGTAGGCCTGCAGGGCGGAGACGGGCAGGATGCAGATGCGCTGGCGCAGCTGCGGATTGGTGCGCAGGCGGCGCCGCAGCTGCAGCAGGCCGGCAAAATCGGGGGCGGTGAAGTCCACCCGACGGTCGAGCACCTGCATGCGGAACAGCCGCACGCCGGCCAGATGCTCGAGCTGCAGCGGCTCGACCTGGCCGGTCAGGCCGCGCGGGACCCGCTCGAAAAAGGCGCAGCCGGCCCAGGCTGCCGCCCGCTGCATGGCCAGCGTCTCGTCGATGCCGCAGGCGATGATGGCGTGCAGCAGCGGGTCAGTCTCGGCTTGCAGCGCGGATTCCAGCAGGGCCAATGCGGCCGCGTCATCGGCGCAGGCATTGCCGAGCACGGTCCGGAGCAGGTCAAGCGCGTCGGACACCCAAGGTGTCCCAGGCGATCAACGCCGCCATCGCCGACGGTGGGTCACGGCCATCATGGCGGCGTGCCGACCGCGCGGTGGCGGCACGATAGTGTTCATCTGCATGGCTCTGTCCCCCAAAGCTGCCTGGATGATCGATCTGGATTGGTCTGGCGTGGTGCGGCCAAGCCGATTAGCCGCGCATGGCCGTCTGCCATGCCCTGGCCCCGACGGGGGAGCCACAATCAGTGAATGAACCACGCAATATTGCGTGGCTTCAGGTCCTTGTGCAAGACGGGGATGGACCGGGCGGCGGAAATATTTGACGCGCGAGATTCAACGGGGTGCCGTTTCGCGCGTCCTGCGCTCAGTTCTTGACGTCGAACTGATGCGGATTGAAGTGATAGGCCGTCGAGCAGAATTCGCAGACCACTTCGATTTCGCCGTTGACCGCCATTTCTTCGCGATCTTCCGCGGTAAAGCTGGTGGCCAGCATGTCCTCGATGCGATCGGCCGAGCAGCTGCAGCGCTCCACCACCGGCATGGGGGCAAAAACCCGCACGCCGGTCTCGTGATAGAGCCGGAACAGCAGGCGCTCCGAGGTCAGCTCGGGATCGGCCAGCTCGAGGTCGTTCACCGTGGCCATCAGGGCCTTGGCCTCGGTCCAGCCGTCATGCTCGGCGAAATCGGGGTCGGCGGTATGCGGATTGCTGAAATCGCCGTCGCCGGGCAGATCGGCAATGTGGGAGATGCCGTGCTCGGGCAGGTGCTGGATCAGCACGCCGCCGGCCCGCCAATGGGGGCGATGATCACCCTTTTTGGTGAACTCGGCCACGGCCAGGCGCACCTGGGTGGGGATCTGCTCGGACTGCATGAAATAGGTATGCGCCACCTCTTCGAGCGAATTGCCCTGCAAGGCGACGATGCCCTGATAGCGCTCCATGTGCTGGCCCTGGTCGATGGTCATGGCCAGGTGACCATTGCCCAGCAGGTCAGCCGGCCTGGTGCGGCCCTCCTCGGCGGCCTTGAGCAGCAGCTCGCGATCGAAGCGGGCATAGCCGCGCAGCCCGTCCGGCGCGTCAAAGTCGACCACGATCAGGTTGACCGGACCATCGGTCTGGGTCTGCATGATGAACTTGCCCTCGAATTTGAGCGAGGAGCCGATCAATGCGGCCAGCACCACGGCCTCGCCAAGCAGGCGGGCGACGGGGGCGGGATAATCATGCCGGGTCAGGATGGTGTCGAGCGCATCGCCCAGCCGCACGCTGCGGCCGCGCGTGTCGAGCTTGTCGAGGGTGAAGGGCACCACCGTATCGTCGCCGCTTTCCGGCCGGTCGAGCCCCAGGGCCGTCATCAGGTTGTCAGTCATGGGCGTCGTATCCGTCGTCATTTGTGGTCACGTGGCTTTCAGGTCGGCGGGGCCATAATGGGGATAGCCCGCAAGCTCGGCAAGAGTCTGCGGGCTGCGCGCACCGAACTGCCATGCGCGGGCCGTCCCGGCCTGAAGATCGCAGCAGTCTAGTTCGTTTCGACCCCGAAGGCCCAGCACAGGATGGCTTTTTGGGCATGCAGGCGGTTTTCGGCCTCGTCGAACACCACCGACTGGGGACCGTCGATCACCTCGTCGGTCACCTCGTCGCCGCGATGGGCGGGCAGGCAGTGCATGAACAGGGCGTCCTTGGCCGCCAGGCCCATCAAGCTGGTGTTGACCTGGTAGGGTTTCAAGACCCGGCGCCGTTCGGCGGCATCGGTGTCACCCATGGAGACCCAGGTATCGGTAACGATGAGATCGGCATTTTCCACCGCCTCGCGCGGGTCCTCGATCAGCTTGACCCATTTGCCCGCCTTTTCGATATCGAGCATCAGGTCCTTTTCGGGCCGATATTCGTCGGGCACGGCAATGGTCAGTTCGCATTCGAACAGCTCGGCGGCATTGACCCAGGAATGCAGCACATTGTTGCTGTCGCCGACCCAGGCGACCTTGGCGCCCTTGATCGGGCCGCGATGTTCCTCGAAGGTCATCAGGTCGGCCATCACCTGGCAGGGATGGGCCCGGCGCGTCAGCCCGTTGATCACCGGCACGGTCGAGCCTTCCGAGAGCTCCACCAGGTCGGCATGGCTGAGAATGCGGATCATGATGGCGTCGACATAGCGGCTCATCACCCTGCCGGTATCGAGCAGGGTCTCCTCGCGCGCCAGCTGCATGTCATTGCCCGACAGCATGATGGTCTCGCCGCCCAGCTGGCGCATGCCGACGTCGAAGGACACCCGCGTGCGGGTGGACTGGCGCTCGAAGATCATGGCGAGGACCTTGTCCTCAAGCAGCTTGGGCCGATCGCCCTGCTTGAGACGGGTCTTGAGCGAATTGGCGGCATTGAGCATGCCGCGCAGTTCGGCATAGTCGAAGTCGTCGATATTGAGAAAATGCCGTGGCGTGCCGGTCGAGGTCATGGGCCGGGCTCCTTTAGGTAACGCTGGGGTTATATCCGCCTGCCTGCTGGCCGGCGGCATGGCCTTGCCTCCCCTCTGGCGGGGAGGAGGGCGTTCATCGTCGGCGTCGCGTCTGCTGAAAAAGCATGGTGACTATCCTACCGCCGGAACCGAGGCCGTCTCGGCCTCGATGGCGTCAAAGGCGGCGGCCAGCTTGCTGACAGCCTCCTCGATCTCGACCTCGGTGACGATCAGCGGCGGGATCAGCCGCAGCACATTGTCGCCGGCGCCGACTGCCAGCATGTGGTGGTCGTCGCGCAGCCGGGCGACGAAGTCGCGCACCGGCGGGGTGATCTTGATGCCGGCGAGCAGACCCTTGCCGCGCAGCTCGAGCACATAGTCGGGATATTTCTGCGCCAGCTGCTGCAGGTGCCAGGCCAGCTTCTGGCCCATCTGGTTGACGTGGTCGATGAAGCCGGGCGCCAGGATGCGGTCGAGCACCGCATTGCCCACGGCGCAGGCCAGCGGATTGCCGCCATAGGTCGAGCCATGCGTGCCGGGCACCATGGACGCCGCCACCTCGCCCTTGGCGAGGCACGCCCCGAGCGGGAAGCCGCCGCCAATGGCCTTGGCCACGGCAACGATGTCGGGGGTGATGCCGCTCCACTCAAAGGCAAAGAAGCGCCCGGTGCGGCCATAGCCGCACTGGACTTCATCGAGAATGAGCAGCAGGCCGTGTTCGTCGCAGAGGGCCCGCAGGCCCTGCATGAATTCGGTTGTCATGGCGGTCACCCCGCCCTCGCCCTGCACGGTTTCGATCAGGATGGCGCAGGTCTGCGGCCCGATCAACGCCCGCACGGCGTCAAGGTCGCCCGGCGCGGTGTGCTTGAAGCCGGGCACAGGCTGGCCGAAGCCTTCGAGATAGCTCGGATTGCCGCCGGCGGCGATGGTGCCCAGGGTGCGACCATGGAAGGCGCCGGTAAAGGCGATGATCTCGGTGCGGTCGGTTTCGCCCCTGGCCCAGAAATAGTGCCGGGCGGTCTTGATGGCGCATTCGAGCGCCTCGGCGCCGGAATTGGTGAAAAACACCGAATCCGCAAAGGTGGCGTCGACCAGGCGCTGGCCCAGCCGCTCCTGCTCGGGAATGGTGAAGACATTGGACGTGTGCCAGACCTTGTCGGCGGCGCTCTTGAGCGCGCTGACCAGGTGAGCGTCGCCATGTCCCAGGGCATTGACGGCAATGCCGGAATGGAAATCGAGGTAATCGCGGCCCTGCTGGTCAAAAAGGCGCATGCCTTCGCCCCGCTCAAAGGCGAGTTCGGAGCGGGCATAGGTGCCAAAGAGCGCAGACATGGGTCGGATTCCTTTTCAAAGGTCGGGGTTGTGCACGAGGTTTAGATCGACGCGTGACAATAGCGCCACAAAAACCAAAAACGCGCCTGTCTCGCAGCGCGTTTCCGGGGCAGAGTTAGGCCAGTTTTCCCAGATAAGTCAATGATCACAGGCCATGCCTCGCATTTGACTCAAAGATCGTTAGCATAATTTTAACCAGTGAATTTACGGGGAAACTCTCGCCCGACTCTTGATCCTGATTCCTCGCATGGCGTAAACTCATCGTCATTGGGAACACGATATCTCGTGTGGCGGACCCATTCAACATACGACGCCTAGCGTTTGATGGTTGCCAAGGTTTTTTGGCGGCGCAATGAAGGATTCTGTTTTGACGATGGTTTCAGGAGCACAACCGGCAGGCTGGACGGACGAGCGCGTCGAGACCTTGAAGAAGCTCTGGATGGAAGGGCTGAGCGCAAGCCAGATTGCTGGCCAATTGGGCGAAGGGGTTACCCGCAATGCCGTGATCGGCAAGGTGCACCGCCTCAAGCTGTCGGCACGGGCCAAGCCCACCAATTCCGCCCCGCGCGCTCGGCCAGCAGCGCGCCCGGCCCCCCGTCGTGTTGCCAGCCCATCGGCCAGCCCCTCCAATATGGGTTCGGCCAGCAAGATGCGCAGTTCAATGCCGCAGCGCCCGCAGTCCATGGGGGCCACGGCCCTGGCGCATAATCCGGAAATGGAGCACCAGCTCTATGTCGCACCGGCGGTGCAGGAATTGTTCATTCCCGAAGACAAGCGGCTCACTTTGCTGCAGCTGAGCGAGAGCACCTGCAAGTGGCCGATCGGGGATCCGCTGCACAAGGATTTCTACTTCTGCGGCCAGCATAGCCTCGAGAGCGGCCCCTATTGCGAGTTCCACTCCAAGCGCGCCTATCACCAGGTCGACAAGAAGCGTCGCTAGCCGGTTCGAGATGAGATGACAAAGAGGCGCCTTCGGGCGCCTTTTTTGTTGGTGGGATCAGTCGCCGGGCGGCTCGGTCCATCCTGCCAACCGGGCCCAGTCATTGGCACCATCCATGATGATATCGCATACGGGGTCCTTGATGTCGTAGTAGGCGTCCTGATCTTCGGGAAAACGCATGGCAAGTTGCTGCTTTATCTGGCCATAGGCGGCCGCCGCGACGGGATGCGCCCGCAGGAAGTCACGGCATAGCAAGGCATAGCGCTGGTTGAAGCGGCCACGCTCCCGAATATGCAAATTTGCCGGGCGCCCGGTGCTCTTGAAAAACAGCTTGCCCAATTCAGGCGCGGGCAGCATCAGTCCAGGTGGGGCGTGATCTGACTTCAGTCCGCTACGCCAGGTAAAGCCACAGCGTTCCACGGATGCACAATCGACCTGCGCTAAATCGACGACTGTCAGCTGGATGTCGATGACATCCTTGGCGACCAAGCCGCGCACGGCGGTTGAGCCGATATGGTTGATGCTGGCGCCCGGCGGCGCCAGGGGCATGAGCGCGTCCCTCAATGCCAGATAAGCATCGGCCCAAGTCGATTGCGGCTGCATGATTTCGATCCGCATCGCCAGTTCCACTTTCCGTTGGCACATCAATTGTGTCAGAGAGCCGGTAGTGGCGCCCTCTGTGTTGCTCATGCCCGCAAAGCTGCAGCGACGCTTCCTCCCCCGCCTGCGGGGGAGGGGAACCGCCATCAGGCGGTGGAGGGGGGTGCAGCGAGCACGATGGCGACTCGCGTGGCCTTTGATGGGGACTCCGGTCCATGTGGCGCCCCTCTCCACCACGCTTTGCGTGGTCCCCCTCTCCCGTGAACGGGAGAGGATGAAGAAAAAAGGACGCCGCCTAGGGCAGGAACACGTCCACCCGCATGCCTTCGCCGGGCTTGCTCTTGATCGAGAGCTGGCCGCGATGGCGGTTGACGATGTGCTTGACGATGGCCAAGCCAAGGCCGGTGCCCTTTTTCTTGCGGCTGGCATCGGCGTCGATGCGGTAGAAGCGCTCGGTCAGGCGCGGCACGTGTTCGGGTTCGACGCCCGGGCCGTGGTCGATGACGGTGACCACGTGCTGGAAGCCGGGCCGGCCCGCCGGGGCGAGGCTGACTTCGACGAACTGGCCGCCGGCGCCATATTTGATGGCGTTGTCGAGCAGGTTCTCGAAGACCTCATAAAGCTGGCCGCGATCGCCGGTAGTGGTCGAGGGGCCGACAAACAGGTTGATGCGGATCTCGACATCGGCGGCCTTGGCCTGGGTCATCAGGCCCTCGCGCACTTCGCGCAGCAGCGCGGCCAGGTCGATGGTTCCGGTGGGGCGCACATGCTGGTGCATCTCGATGCGCGAAAGGCTGAGCAGGTCGTCGATGAGCTTGCTCATGCGCTCGGCCTGGCCGCGCATGATGCCGAGGAATTTTTCGCGCGCCGCCGCATCCCGGGCCGCCGGGCCGAGCAATGTGTCGATGAAGCCGAGCAGCGAGGCCAGCGGCGTGCGCAGTTCGTGGCTGGCATTGGCGATGAAGTCGGTGCGCAGGGCTTCGACCCGCTTGAGCTCGGTCAGGCTCTGGAAGGTGACGATGAGCTGGCGGTTGTCATCGGCGAACCAGTCGAGGTCCGGCTGGCTCAGCGGCGCCACCACGACCTTGTCCCAGGTTTCGGAGGGCACGGTCTCGTGCAGCTCAATGCTGCGCGTCATCCCGGTGCGCATGGCCGCATCGATGGCCTGCACCAGCTCGGGATTGCGCATGGAAAAGGAGAGCGGATTGCCGGTGGTGACGCCGGGAAACTGTCGGCGCGCGGCGGGATTGGCATGCAGCAGCACGCCACGCCGGTCCAGCACCAGGCAGGGGTCGATCAGGGCATCGGCAAAGACCGAGACGGTGCTGGCAGGGACGACGACGGGCAGTTGCGCCGGTACCGGCTCGGCCTGCGGCTCCAGCGTGACCGGGGTGGCCGGCAGCAGGGCGATACCCGCCATCATCGCGACGAAGCCGATCAGCGCGCCGGCCGGGCTCAGCCCGGCAAACAGCAGCAGCCCGGCGAACACGCCGGCGCAGCCGGCCAGCAGACCGAGATGGGCGCGCAGGCGAGACAAGGCGGGATGGGGGCGGCGGCTCGCGGCGCGGCTGTGGGATTCGTCCATTTGCTTTTGCGATTCAGTCAGTTGCCAAGCCCCTTGCACAAGGGGGCTGCTCTATAGCACGGTGACCATGACAACGGAGCGACACGCGTGACTGACCCGATCGACGGCTTCGACATTGAAAATCCTGAACTCCCCAAGTCCATCAAGAAGCGCGCCATGGAGTCGGGCGGCTACCCCTATGACGATAAGCTGGATCGCGACAGCTATGAAGCACAGATGTACGCGCTGCAAAAGCAGCTGGTGACGCTGCAGGCACATCTGGCGGCCACCGGCGAACGGGTGATGATCGTGTTCGAAGGCCGCGATGCCGCCGGCAAGGGCGGCACGATCAAGCGCTATCTGGAAAACCTCAATCCGCGCTATTCCATTATCGCGGCCTTGCCGAAGCCCAATGATCGCGAACGGACGCAATGGTATTTCCAGCGCTATGTCGACTGGCTGCCGGCAGCGGCCGAGACCGTGCTGTTCGACCGCTCCTGGTACAACCGGGCGGGTGTCGAAAAGGTCATGGGCTTCTGCACGCCCGAACAGACCGAACACTTCCTCGAGGAAGCGCCGGAATTCGAAAAGCGCATCACCCGGGACGGCATCCACCTGTTCAAGTTCTGGCTGTCGATCGGCCGGGAAATGCAACTCAAGCGCTTCCATGACCGGCGCCACGATCCGCTCAAGACGTGGAAGCTGTCGCCCATTGATCTCGAGGCACTGCCGCGCTGGAACGACTATTCCCTGGCCCGCGACGAGATGATCAAGCGGACCCATACCGAGCATGCGCCCTGGACGGTAATCCGTACCAATGACAAGCGGCGCGGCCGCATCACGCTCATCCAGAGCGTGCTGGATCGCCTCGACTATGCCGGCAAGGACAGCAAGGCGATCGGCGAGATCGATCCCAAGCTCTGCTTTACCGGCCCGCAATTTCTCAAGATGCCCCGGACCGACTAGCTGCGCTCGATGGCGCCCATGCGCTTGCTGGCCGTCGCCCAGGTCAGTTCGGTGGTGCGCGCCAGCACCGCCTCGACCAGGGTCAGCAGGGCGCTGTTGGCGTCCCAGGTGCGGCCCATTTCGGTGCGGGCGGGCAGCACCAGCTTGGCGAAGCGGCTGATCGGGCTCATCCATTCGTCGGTGATCAGCACGATCTGGGCGCGCCGCGCGGCCAGATCGGCGGCCAGCTCCAGCAGGGCCGGGTCGTAGCGGCGCACGTCGAATAGCACGGCGACATCGCCGGATCGGACATCCATCAACTGGTCGGTCCGGGTCGCCGGGCGGCCATCGAACCGCTGTACGCCGGGGCGGATCAGCCGCAGATGGGCCTCCATATAGCCGGCCAGGAAATCGCTGAAGCGGCCGCCGGCCAGCCAGCAGTGGCGCCGGTCGTCGGCCAGCCGGGCGCAGACGGCTTCAAATTCGGAGGCGGGAATCAAGGCGGCCGTCTCGCGCAGATTGTCCACGGCCTGGGCAATGAAATGGTCGAGGAACTGGGCATCGCCGGCGCCCCGGGCGGCGCCGCTGGCGCTGCGCTGCAAAGGGGACTTGGAGCGCTGCTCCATCTCGTCGCGCAGGGCGCGCTGGAAATCGGGATAGGACTTGTAGCCGAGCTGGGCAACGAAACGCAGCACCGTGGCCGAACTGGCGCCCGCCTGAAGGGCAAACTCGGCGACCGGCGCCAGGCCCAGCGTCGGATAGGAGCCCAGCAGCCCGCGGGCTGCCCGCTTTTCGGCCGCCGTCAGGCGTTCGATGGCATCATGAATGCGGCCGGCAACCGACTTTCCCTCCATCGTTCCCCCTGAACCACAGCTTTCAGCATTGACAGTTTTTGCATTTGTGAAACTACTGATACAGAAGTTAACCAATTCTGCGTAGGGGCCAAGTGAGCATTGTCGAACAAAGCCCGGTGCTGGTGACCAATGCGCGCGGGGCATCGCCCTTCGTCATCGTCTGCGACCATGCCAGCAACCGCATTCCTGACCGCTATGGTGACCTGGGTCTGACAATGACCGAGCGGCTCAGCCACATTGCCTGGGATCCCGGCGCGCTGGCGGTGAGCCGGGGGCTGGCCGACCTGCTGGACGCCCCGCTGGTGCAGTCGACCGTGTCGCGCCTGATCATCGACTGCAACCGCGACCTGGATGCGCCGGACCTGATCTGGACGCTGTCGGAGGCCACCGCCATCGCGGCCAATGAAAACCTGACTGCCGCCGAACGGCAGTATCGGATCGACCATTACCACCGCCCGTTCCACGCCTCGATCGAGACGCTGCTCGAAGCGCGCCGCCAGGCCGGGCGGGAAACCATCCTGGTGTGCATGCACTCGTTCACGCCGGTCTATCACGGACTGGCGCGCCCCTGGCCGATCGGGCTGATCCATGGCGTGGACCCGCGCTTCACCGAGGCCGTCTATGACGCGTTGGCGGCGGAGACACCCGATCTCAATATCGGCTGGAACCAGCCCTATGCGGCGCTCAACGGGGTGACGCTGACGCTCGAAAGACATGGCGATGCGCGCGGGCTCTACGCCACCATGATCGAGATCCGCAATGATGAAATCCTCGAACCGGTCGGGGTGGACCTGTGGTCTGCCCGGCTGGCCCGTTGTCTGCAGGCGGCGCGACTGGCGCGGCAGGGGGCAATGGCCGTGTAGTCAATACCAGGGCATTTTCAAAGGGGGACGTGACTATGAGTGAAACCAGAAAGGTCGGCAGTGTCGCTTATGCGAAACGCGACAAAAGCTATTTTGAAGAACGCGGCCTGACCCGCTATGCGGGCATCTGGTCACTATGGGCGCTGGGGGTTGGCGCGGTGATCTCGGGCCACTTCTCGGGCTGGAATTTCGGCTTTGCCACCGGCGGCTGGGGCGGCATGATGGTGGCAGCCGGCATCATCGCCATCATGTATCTGGGCCTCGTCTTCTGCATCGCCGAAATGAGCCCGGCGCTGCCGCATACCGGCGCGGCCTATTCCTTTGCCCGCACCTCGATGGGCCCTTGGGGCGGCTTCATCACCGGCCTGTTCGAGAATGTCGAATATGTGCTGACACCGGCCGTGGTGGTCACCTTCATCTCCGCCTATTTCAGCGCCATTGTCGGGCTGGATACGGCCTATCTGCCGGTGATCTGGGTGGTGTTCTATGCCATCTTCCTGGCGCTCAACGTCTATGGCGTGGCCCTCAGCTTCAAGGTGACGCTGGTGGTGACGCTGGCCTCGCTGGCCGTGCTTGTCGTGTTCTGGATCAGCGCCATTCCCAATATCGATTTCTCGCGCTGGGCGCTCAATATCGCCGCCGACGGCACCGAACTGCCCGAAGGCGGCGGCGAGCTCTTCCCGTTCGGCTTCAGCGGCGTGCTGGCCACCCTGCCCTTTGCGGTCTGGCTGTTCCTGGCCATCGAGCAGCTGCCGCTGGCGGCCGAGGAATCGGTCGATCCCAAGCGCGACATGCCGCGCGGCATCCTCTTGGGCATGGGCACGCTGGTGATCTCGGCCTTCATGATCATGCTGCTCAACCCGTCGGTGGCCGGCGTCGGCGCCTATGCGCTGAGCACGTCGGGCGAACCGCTGCTGGACGGCTTCCGCGCCATCTACGGCACCAGCGGCGCCGTGGTGCTCGGCCTCGTCGCCATGATCGGACTGATCGCCTCGTTCCACACCATCCTGTTCGCGCAGGGCCGCCAGGTCTATTCGCTCAGCCGCGCGGGCTATTTCCCGTCCGGCCTGTCGGTTACCCATGGCACGCACAAGACGCCGCATATCGCCATGATGGCCGGCGCCGCGCTGGGCCTGACCGTGATGCTGATCATCTGGTTTGCCAATGGCGGCGGCGGCAGCGGGGAAACCCAGCTGGGCGACGACATCATCGGCACCGTGCTGCTCAACATGGCGGTGTTCGGGGCGATGCTGAGCTACATCATGCAGGCGCTCAGCTTCATCTTGCTGCGCCGCAACCAGCCCGATATGGAGCGGCCGTTCCGCTCGCCGCTGGGCATTGGCGGCGCCGTCGTCACCATCCTGATCGCGGCGGTGACGCTGTTCTACCAGATGCAGGACCCCAACTTCTACAAGGGCGTGATCTGGGTGGTGCTGTGGTGCGCGGTGGGCATTGCCTATTTCGCCCTGGTCGGCCGCAACCGGCTGATCCTGTCGCCGGAAGAAGAGTTCGCGCTCGAACACAAGGCCTGATTGCAGGCGGGCGCCCGGTGATCCGGGCGCCCATTCTTACAGGGGGAGACTGAGCATGACCTATTCGCTGGCCGATCTGGCGGCCGATACTGCCGCAGGCAGCATTGATACCGTGCTCGTCGCCTTTCCCGACATGCAGGGGCGCATGATCGGCAAGCGCTTCCAGGCCGAGTTCTTCCTCGAAGTGGCCGAGGACGAAACCCATGGCTGCGATTACCTCTTGGCCGACGACATCGACATGGAACCGGTGCCGGGCTATGCCGCCGCCAACTGGGGCAAGGGCTATGGCGACTTCGTCATGAAGCCCGACCTGACGACGCTGATGAAGGCCAGCTGGCTCGAGGGCACCGCCATCGTGCTGTGCGACCTCAGCGACCACCACCATCATGAACCGATCGCGCATAGCCCGCGCGCCATTCTCAAGGCGCAGATCGAGCGCCTCGCCGCCATGGGCTATCGGGCCAATGCCGCCACCGAACTCGAATTCTACCTGTTCGACGAGGACTACCGCAGCATCAGCCAGAAGGGTCACGCCAGGGCGCAGACGGCCGGCGACTATATCCAGGATTACCACATCTTCCAGACCACCAAAGAAGAAGGCGTGATGCGGGCGCTGCGCAAGCACCTGCAGGCCTCTGGCATTCCGGTGGAATCCTCGAAGGGCGAATGGGGCCCAGGGCAGGAAGAGATCAACGTCAAATATGCCGATGCGCTGACCATGGCCGACCGCCATGTGGTGCTCAAGAACGCCACCAAGGAAATCGCCTGGGCGCAGGGCAAGGCCGTGACCTTCATGGCCAAGTGGGACTATGCCCTGGCCGGCTCCTCGAGCCATATCCACATGTCGCTGGCCAATCTGGATGGCAAGCCGATGTTTCCCGACAGCAGCGACGACCGCGGCATGAGCACGCTGATGAAGCAGTTCATGGCCGGCCAGCTGGCCTATGCGCGCGACATCACCTATTTCCTGGCGCCCTATATCAATTCCTACAAGCGCTTCCAGGCGGGCACCTTTGCCCCGACCAAGGCGATCTGGAGCCCGGACAACCGCACCGCCGGCTTCCGCCTGTGCGGCGAGCATTCCAAATCGATCCGCGTCGAGTGCCGCATGGGCGGCGCCGACCTCAATCCTTATCTCGCCATCGCGGCGCTGATCGCCGCCGGCATCAAGGGTATTGAAGACAAGCTCGAGCTGCAGCCGGCCTTTGTCGGCGACGCCTATGTCAGCGAGCAATTGCCCGAAATCGCCAAGACGCTGCGCGAAGCCACCGACTGGCTGCGGCGCTCGGAAATGCTCGAGTCGGCCTTCGGTGCCGACGTCATCGGTCATTATGTGCACACCGCCGAGTGGGAACAGCTTGAATATGACCGCAGGGTGACCGATTGGGAACTCAAGCGGGGCTTCGAGCGCAGCTAGGTCTCCTTGCTGCCACACAATGTTTGACATACTCGGTGTCACCCCCGGCCCCCGCGCCGGACCGAGCTTGAGCGCTCGGCACAGATCCTGGCCCAGGGCCGGGATGACACCGTGGATTGGAAGAGTCCGGACCCATGACTGACACCGTAAAGATCATCTCCCCCATCGACGGCAGCGTCTATGCCGAGCGCCCGCTGGCCACCGGCATCGATGTCGAGGCCGCGGTCATCCGCGCGCAGCTGGCGCGACGGGCCTGGGGCGAGACCACCCTGGCCGAGCGGCAGAAGATCGTCAGCCACATGGTCGATGCACTGCTGCTGATGAATGACCAGATCGTGCCCGAGCTGGCCTGGCAGATGGGCCGGCCGATCCGCTATGGCGGGGAGAAGCGCGGCGTCGAAGAACGGTCGCGCTACATGATCGATCTGGCGACCAATGCTCTGGCGCCCATGCAGCTGCCACCCAAAGAGGGCTTCACCCGCTACATCACGCGCGAGGCCTTGGGCATCGTGTTGGTGATCGCGCCGTGGAACTACCCCTTCCTCACGGCGGTCAATTCCATCGTGCCGGCGCTCGTCGCCGGCAATGCCGTCATGCTCAAGCATGCCAGCCAGACCCTTTTGGCCGGCGAGCGCTTTGCCCTGGCCGCCGAGCAGGCCGGACTGCCCGCCGGCCTGTTCCAGAACCTGGTTCTGGGCCATGCCGATACCGAGGCGCTGATCGGCTCGGGGCAGATCGACCACATCAACTTCACTGGCTCGGTCGAAGGCGGCCGCCGCATCGAAAAGGCCGCGGCGGGTACCTTTGCCACGCTGGGCCTCGAACTGGGTGGCAAGGATCCGGCCTATGTGCGGGCCGATGCCAATCTCGACAATGCCATTGAAAACCTGGTCGATGGCTCGTTCTTCAATTCGGGGCAGAGCTGCTGCGGCGTCGAGCGCATCTATGTGCATGGCGACGTCTATGATCGCTTCGTGGAGGGTTTCCTCGACACGGCCAGCGGCTGGACGCTGGGCAATCCGCTCGATGCCGATACCGTGGTGGGGCCAATGGCGCGCGGCAGCTTTGCCGATCACGTGCGGCAGCAGACCGAAGAAGCGGTGCGCGGCGGCGCCAGTGCCCGCCTCAACACCCGCCACCGGCTCGACGTCGCCGGCTCGCCCTATCTGCCGCCCGAAGTGCTGACCGGGGTCAATCACCAGATGAGCGTGATGCGCGAAGAGAGCTTCGGCCCGGTGGTCGGCATCATGAAGGTGGCCGACGACGCCGAGGCGATCACCCTGATGAATGACAGCCCCTATGGCCTGACCGCCTCGATCTGGACGCAGGACCTGGACATGGCGGCAAAGCTGGGCGCCCAGGTCGAGACCGGTACGGTATTCGCCAATCGCTGCGACTATCTCGATCCGGCGCTGGTCTGGACCGGGGTCAAGGATACCGGCAAAGGCGGTAGCCTCAGCGAGATCGGCTATGCCAACCTGACGCAGCCCAAATCCTATCACTTGAAGCAGGTGTGATCCCATGACCAAAGCCAACTGGAACTATCCCACCGCGATCAAGTTCGGTCCCGGCCGCATTGCCGAACTGCCGGAGGCACTCAGGAGCGTCGGCATCAGCAAGCCGCTGCTGGTGACCGATGCGGGGCTGGTAAACCTCCCGGTGACGCAGAACACCCTCAGGCTGCTCGAGGATGCCGGCTTTGCCGTCGGGGTCTTTGCCGAGGTCAAGCCCAATCCGATTGCTGCCAATGTGGAAGCGGGCATCAAGGCGTTGCGCGATGGCGGGCATGACGGCGTCATCGCCTTTGGCGGCGGCTCGGGGCTCGACGCCGGCAAGGTCATCGCCTTCATGGCCGGGCAGACCCGGCCGATGTGGGATTTCGAAGACATCGGCGACTGGTGGACGCGGGCCGACCCCGCCGGCATCCTGCCCATCATCGCCGTGCCGACCACGGCCGGCACCGGTTCGGAAGTGGGCCGCGCCGGGGTGATCACCGACGAGACGACGCATACCAAGAAGGTGATCTTCCACCCAATGATGATGCCCAGGATCGTCATTGCCGATCCCGAGCTGACGGTGGGCATGCCCCGCTTCATCACCATCGGCACCGGCATGGACGCGCTGGCCCATTGCCTGGAAGCCTATTGCGCCCCCGGCTATCACCCGATGGCCGATGGCATTGCCGTGGAAGGCATCCGCCTGGTCATGGAAAACCTGCCCAAGGTGGCAGCCAATCCCGATGACGTGGAAGCGCGCGGCCACATGATGAGCGCGGCCGCCATGGGTGCCACCGCCTTCCAGAAGGGCCTGGGCGCCATTCACGCCCTCAGCCACCCGGTCGGGGCGCTCTACGACACCCATCACGGCATGACCAATGCGGTGTTCATGCCCTATGTGCTGCTGGTCAATCGCGGCGCCATCGAGACGCGCATTGCGCGCTTGGCGGCCTATCTGGGTCTGGCACCCACCTTCGAGGCGTTCCAGCATGCCGTTATCGGCCTGCGCATGCGTCTGGATGTGCCCCATACCCTGGCCGAGTTCAAGGTTGATGGCACCCAGCGCGAGCTGATCGCCGACATGGCCATTGTCGACCCCACCGCGGGCGGCAATCCGGTCCAGCTCACCAGGACGCTGGCGCTGGAGATCTTCGACCGGGCGATGACCGGGCGGCTCTAGGCGGAATCCCCCACCCAGCCTCCCCCTGGAGGGGGAGGAGTCAGTTTGGTGTTTGGTGTGAGATAGCGCCCATGAGCGGAGCGGCTCCTCCCCCTTCAGGGGGAGGCCGGGTGGGGGATGCCTAGCCAACCAGTTCGCGGATCGTCTCGACGACGCCGTCATCGAACAGGCTCTCGAGCTGGGTGACGACGGCGTCGCCAAATTCCTGGTTGTCGGCCAGGTCGGTGCCGAATACTTCGGTCAGGGCCACGAGGCCGATATAGAGCGCCTCGGCATCGTCGCCGGCTTCCGCGGCAATGGCCATCATGCGCATGGCCAGCGGATCGCGGACGTCGATATTGCCGCCCTTTTCGTCGATGCCCACGACATAACGCATCCAGCCGGCGACGCCGAGCGCCAGCCGGTCAAAGCTCTGGCCGGCCCTGAGGCGATCGCGAATGGTGCCGAGCAGGCGCTGCGGCAGCTTCTGGCTGCCATCCATGGCGATCTGCCAGGTGCGGTGCTGCAGTGCCGGATTGGCGAAGCGCGCCAGCAGCTCATCGCGATAGGCGCCGAGATCGGTGCCGGGCATGTCCAGCGTCGGCATGGCCTCTTCGGTCATCAGGCCGTGGATCAGCTTGAAGAAAGCGGGGTCGGCAATGGCCTGGGAGACATATTCATGGCCCGCCAGATAGCCGAGATAGGCGATGGTGGAGTGGCTGCCATTGAGCATGCGCAGCTTCATGCGCTCGAAGGGCTCGACATCGGCGACCAGCTGCGCGCCGACCGTCTCGAAGGGGGGACGGCCCTGGGGAAAGTGGTCCTCGATCACCCACTGGGTAAAGGGCTCGGTCATGATCGGCCAGGCATCCTCGGCCCCGATCATGCCGGCAATCGTGGCCCGATCGGCGTCGGTGGTGGAGGGCACGATGCGGTCGACCATGGTGCCGGGAAAGGCCACCTTGTCCCTGACCCAGGCGCCCAGCGCCGTGTCGCGCAGGGTGGCAAAGCGGGTGACGATGCGTTTGACCGTCTCGCCATTGGACGGCAGGTTATCGCAGCTCATCACCGCAAAGGGCTCCACGCCCGCCGCATGGCGGCGCGCCAAGGCCTCGACCAGCATGCCGGGGGCCGATTTGGGTGAAGCCGGGTTGGCCAGGTCGTGGGCGATATCGGGATGGCGCTCGTCGAGTTCGCCGGTGGCCGGATCGTGGCAATAGCCCTTCTCGGTTACCGTCAGCGAGACGATGCGGATCTGCGGGCTGGCCATCAGCGCCAAAATCTCCTCGCGCTGACTATTGGCGTCAAGCACGTCGATGATCGAGCCGATGACCCGCGGATGGGTGCCGGCGGCGTCGCGCACGGCAATGGTATAGAGCCCGTCCTGCGGCTCGAGCGCCTCCTTGGTATCGGGGCGGCGCAGGCTGACGCCGACAATGGCCCAATCGGGGTGGTCCTTGAGCAGGTCATCGACATAGACCGCCATATGCGCCCGGTGAAAGGCGCCGATGCCCAGATGCACGATGCCGGCGGCAAGGGTGCTGCGGTCGTAGTCGGGCACAGCCACGCCGGCGGGAATGCTGCTCAGGGTCTTGGCGCTCAGACGCGTCATGGAAGTCTCCGAAATAATCTGGCGGCACCATAGTGCCTTCTGATCTTGTATGGAAGATACTGGGTTGCAGCGAAGCCGGCTTTACCGGCATAAGCCGTGGGCACGCAAGGAGGCAAGGCTTTGGCACAACAGCGCTTGGTCAGCATCGGTGAATGCATGATCGAAATGAGCGGCGGCGAGGACCGCCTCTATCGCCTCGGCTTTGCCGGCGATACGCTCAATACCGCCTGGTACATGCGGGCTTTGCTCGGCCAGGACTGGTCGGTGGACTATTTCACCGCTCTGGGCGCGGACAAATATTCGAGCGAGATCAAGACATTCCTCGAGACCAACCAGATCGGCACCGGCCATATCCGCACCATTCCCGAGCGCCGGCCGGGCCTCTACATGATCCATCAGGCCGATGGCGACCGGCACTTCACCTATTGGCGGGACACCTCGGCGGCCAAGCTGCTGGCCGATGACAAGCAAGCCCTGGCCAAGGCGGTGGAGGGCGCCAGCATGGTGTATTTCTCGGGCATTACCCTGGCCATCCTGGCGCCGCGGGCGCGCGGCAGGCTGCTGGGCGCCATCGTCCGGGCCCGCGACAATGGCGCCAGAATCGCCTTCGACACCAATCTGCGGCCGGCTTTGTGGACCAGCCCGCGGGTGATGGCCGGCGTGCTGACGGCCGCGGCAAGCCTCTGCGACATCGTGCTGCCCACCCATGGCGACGAGGCGCCGCTGTTCGGCGACAGAAATGTCGACGAGACGGCCGATCGCTACCTGGAACTGGGCGTGGAGGAAGTGGTGGTCAAGGACGGCTCTGGCACAGCACTGATCGCCACCGCGCATGAACGGGTGCGCGTGGCGCCACTGCCTGGCGCCGAAGTGGTTGACGCCACCGGGGCGGGCGACAGCTTCAATGGCGCCTATCTCTCGGCGCGGCTGGCCGGCAAATCGCTGCAGGAGGCCGCCGAGGCGGCGCATCGCGTCGCCCGGGTGGTCATCGGACAGAAGGGCGCGCTGGTCGATCCCAGGCTGGTGTCGCTCTAGCTGTCGTCGCGGTCCTCGGCCTGACGTTCGGCCCGGGCGGCGCGCTCGGTCAGGGCACGCTCGGCCGGGCTGCGCTCGCCGTCGCGCTTCTTGCCATAGGCAAGCGCCAGACCCAGCGCCGCCGCGCCAATGGTGAGCAGAACAAGCCAGAATGCGGGTCCGAAAATATCCATGGGGATCGCCTTTCCTGTTACCGGAGCAACGAACAGGTCGGGACAAAGTTGCTCAGACAGGAGCCTCTAGAACACCCGACCACCCTGCTCTGCCATATAGGCGACTTCCTCGGGCGTGCTGGTCCGGCCCAGCGCCGCATTGCGGAAGGGGAAGCGGCCGAAGCGGGCAATGGTGTCGCGATGGCCGGTCATGAATTGCTGCAACTCCGCATCGAAGGGGGCAAAGAGCCTGACCCCCTCCTCCTGGATCAGCAGCGATTCCGCATGCATGAAGGGCATGTAGACAAACATGCGCCGCTCCAGCTCGAGCGGCTCGTCGGCGCCGCCGGCAATGGCCTCCTGAGCCAGCGCCAGGGCCATCTTGTCCTGGGCGAAGGCCTCGGGGGAGCCGCGATGCAATTGCCGTGAGAACTGGTCGAGCACGATGATTTCGGCCAGCCGGCCTGCAGGCGACTGCCGCCACTGCCAGGCCTCGCCCCGGGCCACCGCGGCATGGGTGTCGGCAAAGCCTGCGGCCAAAACCGCGTCGAACTCGGCCTTGCCACCGAACCAGTCATCCTTGCCGTGCTGGACAAACCAGAAATCGATAATGTCTTCGGCGCTGCGCATGGAGCCTCCTGTCTGGTGGTCGCCTGATGAGGGGATCATCATCGAAGCCAGCGCTGCCGATGGCAAGCGTCCAGCCAGTCATGCCCCGACCAGAACCTGCAGACGATTGCCGAACGGGTCCTGCGTCTCGATGCCCTGTGCCAGCGGCTCGATTGGGGCGCCCGACCGCTGCAGCCGCGCCTTGACGTCATCCAGCGTCGCCATGTCGGGCAGCACGATGGTGAACCAGCGCAGGCCGGCCGAGCCGGCAATGGGCTGGGCCGCATTGGCGCCCGACCAGATGTTGAACGCCATTGTATGGGGCATGTAGTCGAGCCCGACATCGCCCATGCCGAAGGAGCGGATCAGCAGGAAGCCGGCAAAGCCGATCACGTCGCGATAGAAGTGCATCGCCATGTCGAGGTCGTTGACATGGACATGCACATGGCCAATGCGGGTGCCGGCCGGCATGCGGACGGCCAGGGTAGGGTTCTCACCCAGCTCGGCCAGCAGGCCGTCGAGATCGATGGCTTCGCGGCCGGAATGGGGCTGGCCCTCGGTCGTCACCGCATAGGTCTGGCCCTTGTCGGGATCGCCCAGCGTGCCGCGCCAGGGGGTTTCAAGGGTGATCTCGATGCCGTTGCCGTCGAGATCCCACAGGTAGATCGCCTCGGATACCAGGTGATCGGTGGGCGATATCCGCACATTGCGCTGCAGTGCCCGCACCGCCATTTGCGCCAGGTCGACGCGGGTGGGGACATGGATGGCGACGTGATAAAGCCCCAGGCTGCGCGGCACGACCGGCCGAATGGCGCCGGTTTCCAGTACGATGAGCGGCCTGCCGCCCGCGCCCAGGGTCAGGGCATTGCCCGTCTCGGCGATCAGCTCGAGCCCGACCACGTCCTGCCAGATGGCCAGTGCCCGGGCGCGGTCGGTCACGGCGAGATGGACCGGTCCCAAGGTCGTGGCGAGCGGCAGCAGGGGCGCCGACTTCACATTGGTCTGGACGGATGTATCGATCATGGCGCGCTCCTGTGTGCCGCTGGGCATGGCCCTTACATAGGCTTGCCTGACCGCGATGAGCAGGTGGCATTGAGCGAACAGTGCGGACGACAGAGTAGCGTGAAACGCACCATGCCAAGGAACCATGCGGCCGGGTCATGGTTGGTCACCCACAGGCCCACGCCAAGAGGACACAGCTCATGCACTTCACCGACAAGGTCGCGCTCATCACCGGCGCCGGTTCCGGCATCGGCAAGGCCACTGCCATGCGGCTGGCCAAAGGCGGGGCGCGTGTCGCCGTGCTCAGCCGCACCGCTGAGGAGATCGAGGCGACCCGCGACGAGATCGCCGAAGCAGGCGGCGAGGCCATGGCGGTGACCGCCGACATAGCCGATGCCGCGGCCATGCAGGCAGCGGTGGACAAGATCATTGCCACCTGGGGGCGGCTCGACATCGTGGTGGCCAATGCCGGCATCAATGGCGTCTGGGCGCCGATCGACGACCTGCAGCCCGACGAATGGGACCAGACCATGGCAGTCAATCTGGGCGGCACCTATCGCACGCTGCACCTGACCGTGCCGCATCTCAAAAAGGCCGGCGGCGCCATCATCATCGTCTCCTCGATCAATGGCACGCGCACCTTTACCAGCGCCGGCGCCACCGCCTATTCGGCGACCAAGGCGGGCCAGGTCGCCATGGCCCAGCAGCTGGCGGTGGAACTGGGGCCGCACGGCATCCGGGTCAATGCGGTCTGTCCCGGCGCCATCGACACGGAAATCGACGACAATACCGACAAGCGCAATGTCGCGGCCGCCGAAATTCCGGTCGAGTTTCCCGAAGGCGATATTCCGCTGACCGGCGGCGAACCGGGGAGAGGTGCCGACGTGGCCGAAGCCATCGCCTTTCTGGCGTCGGACGCCGCCAGGCACATTACCGGCATGCCGATCTATGTCGATGGCGGCCAGTCGCTGCTGCGCTGAACCGGGCCGGCGCGCCAGCCAGGTTCACCTGCTGCCGATGCATAGGCGATATGCAGCCCGTGCGATTTATTTGATGCTTCACGCAAACTTAAGCGATTCAACCGATCTCTAGTGCGACGACTGGCGGCAGAACGCCGCGGTCACTTCCCGGGCACCAGGTTGCATCGCCATGAACTTCAGAAATTTTCCGATTCTACAGAAATTCATTTTGACGGTCCTGCTGATGGGCCTCGTCGCCACCGCCATTGCCGGCATTGCCTGGCGGGAACTGGGATCACTCAGCGCCACCATGGACCGGGTGGGCGAAAAGGAAGTGGCGGCACGCGAGGCCATGGACCTGCGCATGGACGTGATCGCCATCAGCCGCATGACCTACCAGCTGGTGCTCGATCCTGCCGGCGTCGCCGATTTCGTGACCCAGGCCGATCGCCGCATGACCGAAATGAAGGCCCGCTTTCCGATTATCGAGGCTGCCGCTGACGAAACCGAGCTCAGCCAGCTCGAAGCGGTCAAGCCGGTGATGGATGCCTATTTCGAGAAGATCAACGGCATGCTGACCGTAGCGGCAGCCCAGCCATTCGACGCTGCCGCGCTCGATGTGGCGCTGGCGGACACCCTGGCTGCCCAGAAGATCGTTACCGATACGATCAAGGTCTACAGCACCTATTCGGGCGAGCTGATGGCCAGCATGCGCGCCGATGCCGAGGCTTCAGCCTTCACCGCCATGCTGACCCTGGCCATCTCGGCGGCAGTGGGTATCGCCATCGGCCTCACCGTCAGCATGCTGGTGGGTCGCCGCACCATCGTCACTCCGGTGCGCAACCTGACGCAGACCATGAGCGAGCTGGCCGATGGCAAGCTCGATGTCGATATTGCCAATACCGACGCCAAGGACGAGATCGGCGCCATGGCCCGCGCCGTCGAAGTGTTCCGCCAGAACGCCAAGCGCGTCGCCGCGCTCAGCGCCGAGGAAGCCGCGCACAACATGGCCATCGTCGAGCGCGCCGACATGATGGCGCTGCTGCAGGCCGAACTGGCCGCGGTGATGAAGGCCGCCAGCGCCGGCAATTTCGACCAGCGCGTGGCGACCAATTTCAGCGATGGCGAGCTCAACAGCCTGGCTGCCAGCGTCAATGGCCTGGTCGACACCGTCGATCGCGGCCTGGCCGAGACCGGCACCGTGCTGTCGGCCATTGCCAATACCGACCTGACGCAGCGCGTCACCGGCGACTACCAGGGCGCCTTCGGTGCCCTCAAGAACAATACCAATGCCGTGGCCGAAAAGCTGGCCGACATCGTCGCCCAGCTGCAGGACACCTCGCGCTCGCTCAAGACCGCAACCAGCGAAATCCTGGCCGGCGCCAACGATCTGAGCGAACGCACCACCAAGCAGGCCGCGACGATCGAGGAAACCTCGGCCGCCATGGAAACCCTGGCCGATACGGTGATGAAGAATGCCGAGCGCGCCCAGCAGGCCAATGGCAAGGCCAAGGAAGTGACCACCTCGGCCGAGCAGAGCGGCGAAGTCATGGCCAAGGCCACCGGCGCGATGGAGCGCATCACCACGTCCTCGGCCAAGATTTCCAACATTATCGGCCTGATCGACGATATCGCCTTCCAGACCAACCTGCTGGCGCTCAACGCGTCGGTGGAAGCCGCCCGTGCCGGCGATGCCGGCAAGGGCTTTGCCGTGGTGGCCGTGGAAGTGCGGCGCCTGGCCCAGTCGGCAGCGTCTGCCTCGGCCGACGTCAAGGTGCTGATCGAACAGTCGGCCAGCGAAGTGCGCGACGGCAGCCGGCTGGTGGCCGACGCCGCCGAGCGCCTCAACGGCATGCTCGAGGGCGTGCGCGCCAGCTCGACGCTGATGGACGGCATTTCGCGCGACAGCCAGGAACAGTCGACCGGCATTACCGAGGTCAGCATCGCCGTCCGGCAGATGGACGAGATGACCCAGCACAATGCCGCCCTGGTCGAGGAAATGAACGCTGCCATCGAGCAGACCGAGACCCAGGCCACCGAGCTCGACATCATCGTCGATATCTTCAAGGTGAGCGACGCGCGCAGCCAGCGCAGCATGGGCCGGGCGGCCTAGCCTGCGCCGAGCCAATATCGTGGAAGAATGAAAGACGCCGGGGCCCTGCCCCGGCGTCTTGTCTTGTCAGGCTACCATGCCCTTGGTCAGTTCCAGCGCCTGTCGCTCGAACAGGCCGCGATAGATGCCGCCCTTGAGCTTGATCAGCGCGTGGTGATCGCCCTCTTCGACGATGGCGCCCTTGTCGAACACCAGCAACCGGTCGAGCGCCCGCACCGTCGACAGGCGATGGGCGATGACCAGCGTGGTGCGGCCCACCATCAACCGCTCCATCGCCTCCTGGATCTGCGCCTCGCTTTCGCTGTCGAGGCTCGACGTGGCCTCGTCGAGGATCAGCAGCCGCGCATCGGCGAGGAAGGCCCGAGCGATGGCGACGCGCTGGCGCTCGCCGCCGGACAGCTTCACCCCGCGCTCGCCCACCATGGTCTCATAGCCTTTGGGCAGGCCGGCGATGAAGTGATGCGCATTGGCCTGCGTCGCTGCCAGCTCGATCTCCGCGCGCGTGGCGCCGGGACGGGCATAGGCGATGTTCTCGGCCAGGGTGCGGTGAAACAGGATGGGTTCCTGCTGCACGATGGCGATCTGGCCGCGCAGGCTCGACTGCTGCACCTCGGCAATGTTCTGACCATCGATGGTGATGGTCCCTGCATTGACGTCATAGAGCCGCTGGATGAGCTTGACGAAGGTCGTCTTGCCCGAGCCGGAATGGCCGACCAGGCCGACGCGTTCGCCCGAGGCGATGGTGACCGAGAAGTCCTTGTAGAGCGGGGTGGCATGAGCGCCATACTGGAAGGTCACGTTGTCGAAGGCGATGGCCCCTTGCTCGATGCGGATCGGGCCGGAACCGGGCCTGTCATCAATGCCCATGGGCTGCTCGCCCAGCGCGACCAGCTCTTCCATGTCGTTGACCGAGCGCTGCAGGTTGCGGATGTGCTGGCCGACATCGCGCAGATAGCCCTGCAGCACGAAGAACATGGTCAGCACGAAGGTGATGTCGCCCGGCGTGGCCAGGCCCTGCCGCCAGAGCAGCAGCGCCGTGCCCAGAATGGAGGCCTGCATGGCGGCCATCATCAGCCCCTGGGCGCCGCCATTGAGGGTGCCGCGCTGCCAGAGCCGGCGCGTGCGCAGGCGCCACTTGCCGACCACCCGCTCGAGAATGGCTTCCTCGCGCTGTTCGGCGCCGAAGGCCTTGACCACCGAATTGCAGCTGACCGCATCGGCCAGGGCACCGCCCATCCTGGTGTCCCAGGTATTGGCCAGCGTGCCGGCCGGGGCGACAAAGCCTACCGACAGCCATACCGTCACCCCGACATAGATCAGCGAGCCGAGGCCCACGACCAGGCCCATGACGGGCCAGACCGCGCCCAGAATGGCCGTTGCGCCGATCAGCATGACCACAGAGGGCAGCAGCGCCACCAGCAGGACGTCGTTGAGCATGTCGAGCGCGCCTGAGCCGCGCGTGATCTTGCGCACGGTGGAGCCGGCAAAACTGTTGGCGTGCCAGTCGGTGGAAAAGCGCTGGACCCGGTGGAAGGCGTCGGCAATGACGTCCTTCATCATGGCCAGGGTAAAGCTGATGATGTTGAAGAAGACCAGCTGGCGCAGCACGACGGCGCCGAGATAGAGCGCCACCATGCTGGCAAAGGCGCCCAGCGCGGGGCCCCAGAAGGCGTCGTCCATGCCGCTGCCCGAGGCAATGGCGTCGACCATGCGGCCGGCAAAGATCGGGCTGAACGCCTCCGCCAGGGTGGCCGTCAGCACCAGCACGGCGATGAGCGTGGCGCGCCAGGGCTGCTTGGCCCAGTGGCGGAAGGTATAGCCGAGCACGTCGCGGAAGGCGTCGGCCCGGAAATCGAGTTTCTTGCGACTCATAATGGCAGCCCGACGCCGTTCTCCGGCAGTCGGCCCTCAAAAACATCAGAAATGAAAAGGCACAGCCAGCCAGGCAGAGTGATCGATGAGATCGGGGGCTGTGGGAGAAACCGCGGCGGCGCGCCCTACGGGCGGACCACGAATGGCAAGGGCCTAGGCCCGAGACATGCCTGCGGGAAGTTCGATGAATGCTACTGTCATGCAACGCCTCCCATGCTGGTGATCTGGAGCGGTGCAGCGTTTGTAGCCAAAGTCGGGGGGCTTGCCAACCGGCCCGTCACCGTCAGCGGCGCAAGTGATGCGTGAAAGTCACAGGCTGTCAGCCGGGGCCGCGCGCGACGCGCGCATGAACCCTGGCCGCACGCGCCCGGCTGGCGCTATGAAAAGCAGAAGTCGATCACTGCGCGGCGGTGGAACCGGACAGCTTGATGTCGCGCGTCATCCAGGCGCCATAGGCCACAGCGGCCATGAACACGACAAACAGGCCGGTAACCGCTACCAGCGCCAGACCCAGATTTGCAGCCATCAATCAAACTCCTCTTGCGATGGCTCCGTGCTCGCATGACAGGGGCTTTTCACCATTGATTCAGGTCAAGCAATTTTGCGTTTTGTCCGGGTGGCGCAGCGGTCGCGGCGGGACTAGGCTCCGGCCAACCGATTCAAAGCAAAGGCTTTCGCCCCCATGACCATCGATCCCGTCAAGCTCGACAAGCTCGCCCAGGTTGCCATCAAGGTCGGCCTGCAACTGGCCGAGGGCCAGGACCTGGTGATGACCGCGCCCATGAGTGCTGCGCCGCTGGTTCGCCGCATCACCGAGCACGCCTACAAGGCCGGCGCCGGTCTCGTCACCACCCTCTATTCGGACGAGGAGGCCACCCTCGCCCGCTACCAGCACGGTCACGACGCCAGTTTCGACAAGGCGGCCGGCTGGCTTTATTCGGGCATGGCCGAGGCGTTCAAGGGTAATGCGGCGCGCCTGGCTATTGCCGGCGACAATCCGATGATGCTGGCGGGCCAGGACCCCGACAAGGTCAGCCGGGCGCAGCGCGCCAATTCGGCCGCCTACAAGCCGGCTCTGCAGCTGATTACCGGCTTTGACATCAACTGGAACATCGTCTCCTATCCGAGCGCCGCCTGGGCCAAGCTGGTGTTTCCCGATGACAGCGAAGAGGTCGCGGTCGGCAAGCTGGCCGATGCCATCTTCAAGGCAAGCCGCGTCGATGTCGACGACCCGATTGCAGCCTGGGCCGAGCACAATGCCAATCTCAAGGCGCGCTGGACCTGGCTCAACGGCAAGGCCTTTTCGGCCCTCAAATATACCGGCCCGGGCACCGACCTGACCGTGGGCCTGGCCGATGACCATCGCTGGAAGGGCGGCGCCTCCGAGGCCAAGAACGGCATTACCTGCAATCCCAATATCCCGACCGAGGAAGTGTTCACCACGCCGCATCGGTTGCGCGTGGATGGCCATGTCGCGGCCACCAAGCCACTCAGCCATAACGGCACGCTGATCGAAGAAATGCAGGCACGCTTCGAGGGCGGGCGACTGGTCGAACTCAAGGCGTCCAAGGGGCAGGACATCTTCAACAAGGTGCTCGATACCGACGAGGGTGGCCGCCACCTGGGCGAAGTCGCGCTGGTGCCGCATTCCTCGCCGATTTCCGCCTCGGGCGTGCTGTTCTTCAACACGCTCTATGACGAGAACGCCTCCTGCCACATCGCCCAGGGCCAGTGCTATTCGGACTGCTTTGTCGGCGGCAAGGAACTGAGCCAGGCCGAGATCAATGAACGGGGCGGCAATAGCTCCAATATCCACATCGACTGGATGATCGGCAGCGACAAGATCGACATCGATGGCGTGCATGCCGATGGCAGCGTCGAGCCGGTGATGCGCAAGGGCGAATGGGCCTATTGAGGCCTGCCGACAGCGGCAGGTCCGGCCGGCATTGGGTCGGCTGACGATATTACCGGTTGAGTCCCGCGCAGCGGCGTGGGACTCTGCCGGTCAAATGGAGAGTTCATCGTGTCCACTATCAGCGCTGACCGTATCGCAGTTTCGACCTGGTCGCTGCACCGCCTGCTTGGCACCACCTATCCGCATGATCTGACGACGACCGAAGTCGGGCCGATGCAGGAAACCTATGGCGAAGGCGAAGAGACGCTGCTCGGCCTGCCCTCGGTGCTGGCCAATCACGGCTACCACCGGCTCGAAGTGGTCTCGTTCCACCTGCGCAGCCGCGACCCGGTCTATCTGGGTGAATTGCGCGACCAGCTCAAAATCGCCGATGTGACGCTGCAGACCCTGCTGATCGACGCCGGCGATATCAGCCATCCCGAGCATGGCGCCCGCGACCAGGCCTGGATTGCCGGCTGGATCGAGACGGCCAATGAGCTGGGCGCGCAGAACGCGCGGATCATCGCCGGCAAGCAGAAGCCGACGCGCGATGCCCTGGACCGCTCGGTCAAGGCGCTGACCGCGCTGGCCGACGGCAATGCCGGCTCGAGCGTTCGTCTCGTCACCGAGAACTGGTTTGACCTCCTGGCCGAGCCGGCGCATGTGCATTTCCTGCTCGACAAGCTCGATGGCCGCATTGGCCTGCTGGCCGATTTCGGCAATTGGGGCGGCCCCAGCAAATATGCCGACCTGAAATCGATCTTCAACCGGGCCGAGCTGTGCCATGCCAAGGCCAGCTTCATCGACGGCGATCTGGACGAAGCCGATTACGGCCAGTGCGTCGCCCTGGCGGAAGCCGCAGGCTACAAGGGCCCCTATACGCTGATCTTTGACAGCGAGATCCCCAGCGAATGGCATGGCCTGGGCATCGAGCGCGACTTCATCACTTCTGCCGAGGTCTGAGCGCCCTAAGCGAGTTGTTAACGGAACGGTCGCAGACTGGATGCATGCCGTTCCGTTCCTCCTCTGCCGTGCTGCCAATGCACCGCTTCGCGCCGGTGGACGCCATGCTGTTGCGCATCGTCGACCATGCCGCCGTGGGCATGGTGGTGTGCGACATGACGGGCCAGGTGGTCTATGCCAACCAGGCCTTTCACACGATCCTGGGACATGCCGGGACGGCACTGGCCATCCTCGATCTGGTGCATGCGGATGACAACAGCGCCGGCCCGCAGCAGCTGCAGCGCCTAATGCGCGGCGAGGCCGACGAATACCGCGGCGAGCACCGGTTTCGCCATGCTGACGGCCATCCCCTCTGGGTAGCGGTGGCCGCCTCGGTGCTGCGCGACGACGCCCCCGACGCGCCGCATTACCTGATCGTCCAGCTGACCAGCATCGAGCGGCAGAAGCAGGCCGAGGCGGCGCTGGCCTATTCGGAGAGCCGCTGGAACCATGCGCTGGAAAGCGCCGGCCAGGGGGTGTGGGACCACGATATCCGCACCGACAGCATGTTCTATTCGCGCATGTGGCGCATCATGCGCGGCATTCCGCCCGACGAGGCGGTGGATGGCGACCAGCAGAAGTGGCTGGCGCGGATCCATCCCGATGACCTGCCGCATGTGCTGGCCAATGTTAAGCGGCAGGATCTGGGTGACGAGAGCTTTGATGCGCTCGAATATCGCGAGCGCAAGCGCGACGGCAGCTATGTCTGGATCCTCAGCCGCGGCAAGCCGGTGGAATGGGACGCGGCCGGCCATCCGGTGCGCACGCTGGGCACCGATACCGACATTACCCGCCTCAAGACCATCGAGCTGGAGCTGGCGGCGGAAAAGGAGCGACTGCGGGTGACGCTGGAGGCCATTGCCGACGGCATGATCTCGACCGATGCCGAGGGCAATATCGTCTTCATCAATCCTGCCGCCCAGGTGTTGACCGGCTATAGCAGCCAGGCGGCGCTGGGCCGCCCGGTGCGCGACATCTTCGCCCTGTTCGCCGGCGACAGCGGGGAACGCCAGCCCTGCCCGGTGGCGCAGTGCCTGGCCACCGATACCGCCACCCATATCGAGGACGACATGGTGCTGATCGGGCCGACCGGCATCGAGCGGGAAATCCGCTGCACCGCCTCGCCGGTCAAGACCGACGGGCACAAACCGGACGGCGCGGTGCTGGTGTTCCAGGATGTCACGCAGAGCCGGGCCATGCAGCGCCAGCTCGCCCATTCGGCCAATCACGACGACCTGACCGGCCTGCCCAACCGGGCCGCCTTCGACCGGGCGCTCAATGCCGCCATTGCCGGCACGGCGGGCGGCCAGCACCAGCACTGCCTGCTCTATGTCGATCTGGACCGGTTCAAGCCGGTCAATGACACGGCGGGCCATGCGGCGGGCGACGCCCTGCTGCGCCAGGTGGCGCAGACCATTCGCGGCAGCTGCCGCCAGCACGATTTGGCCGCCCGCATCGGCGGCGACGAATTTGCCGTGCTGCTGCTCGATTGCCCGGCCTCGGGCGGCAAGCTGATCGCCGACAAGATCGTGCGGGCGATTGGCGCCCTGCTGTTCGACTGGGCCGGACAGACCTACCGGATAAGCGCCAGCATCGGCGTCACCGTGGTCACGGCCAGGCCGTCCTCGTCGCTGGGCTTCATGGGCGAGGCCGACGCCGCCTGCTACGCCGCCAAGGCCGTGGGCCGCGGCGCGGCCAGGCTGTTCAGTGAACTCTAGAGTGTCGCGTTTTCGTACCGCAAGAGTGAAGACAATTTTGCTGAAAACGCTCTAGTCGAGCGGCTTGAGGTCGGCCAGCAAAGTGGGCAGCAGTTCGCTCACCGTGGGATGGATGTGCATGGTTTCCATCATGGTGGTGTAGGGGGTGCCCGCCACCATCAGCTGCAGCAGGTTGTGCACCACCTCGTCGCCACCGATGCCCAGAATGGCCGCGCCGAGGATGAGCTTGGTCTCGGCATCCACCAGCACCTTCATCATGCCCTGCGTCTCGCCGCGCTCCTTGGCGCGGCTGACCCGGTCCATGGGCCGCGTCGCCAGCAGAGCCTTTTTGCCGGACTGGCGCACTTCGGTCTCGCTCATGCCGATGCGGCCGAGCGGCGGATCGATGAACAGGCCATAGACCGGAACGCGGTTGGCCACCGAGCGCTTGCCGCCATCGATGACATTGTCGGCGACGATCTCGAAATCGTTGTAGGAGGTATGGGTGAAGGCGCCCCTGCCATTGACGTCGCCCATGGCCCAGATGCCGGGGACATTGGTGCGCAGATGCTCGTCGGTGGTTATGTAGCCGCGCTTGTCGGTCTTGACCCCGGCCGCATCGAGGTCCAGCGCGGCGGTGTTGGGCGTGCGGCCCAGGGCGACCAGCAGATGGCTGCCCTCCACCGAGGCGCGCCGCTCGCCAGTCTTGAGCGACAGCAGCACGCCGCCACCGGCCCGGGCCACCGATTCCACCGTGGTGTCGAACAGGAAGGTGACGCCTTCGGCTTCGAGGATCTGGCGAATCCAGGCGGAAATATCCGCGTCCTCGCGCGCGGCGGGGCGCCCGCCGCGCTCGATGACGGTCACCTTGGCGCCGAAGCGGGCATACATCTGGGCGAATTCGAGCCCGATATAGCTGGCGCCGACGATGACCAGATGACCCGGCAGGGTATCGAGGTTCATCATGGTGGTATTGGTCAGGAAGGGCACGCTGCGCAGGCCCGGCCAATCGGGCACGCTGGCGGTGGCACCGGTATTGATGAAGATCTGCGGCGCCGTGACAGTCCGGCCGCCGACCTTGACCGCAGTGGGCGAAACGAAGCTGCCCTCGCCCTCGATATAGTCGATGGCGTCGATGCCGCCGATCCACTCGGTCAGGCTGCGCACCGAGGCGCCGACCACCGCATCCTTGCGGGCCTTGACGGCCTTCATGTCGACGCTGACCGGGCCCTTGACGAGCACGCCGAAATCGCCGGCGTGGCGGGCCGCCCAGGCGGCGCGGGCGCTGGCGACCAGGGTCTTGGTGGGGGTGCAGCCGTCATTGACGCAGGTGCCGCCCAGATGCTCGCGCTCGATCAGCGCCACGGTCTTGCCGGCCGCAGCCAGGCGCGCCGCAAGAAACGGCCCGGACTGGCCGGCACCGATGACGATGGCATCAAACTGATCCGGCATGTCGTGTTCTCCAAAACCCTGTTCTATCCCGCAGGCAACGGCTGGCGCCGTCGAGGGTTCATTCGATCGGCGCGATGGGTGTGGTGCGCGGCATGCGGTTCCAGGCATCCAGCGCGGCAATCTTATAGGCTTCCGCCAGCGTGGGATAGTTGAAGGCATTCTCGACGAAATAGTCCAGCGTGCCGCCCAGGTTGAGCACCGCCTGGCCGATATGGATCAACTCGGTGGCGCCCTCGCCGACAATATGCGCGCCCAGCAGCTTGCGGGTCTTGAGCGAGAAGATCAGCTTCATCATGCCCGACTGCAGGCCCATGATGTGGCCGCGTGAGGTCTCGCGGAAGCGCGCCACGCCGCTCTCATAGGGGATGCCGCGCTGGCGCACCTCCTGCTCGGTGAGGCCGACGGTGGAGATTTCCGGCACGGCATAGATGCCATAGGGAAAATATTCCGGCGCGGGCGGCATGGCCGCGCCGCAGGCATGCAGGGCGGCGATGCGACCCTGCTCCATCGAGGTCGAGGCCAGCGAGGGAAAGCCGATGACATCGCCGGCGGCATAGATGTTGCGGGTGGTGGTCTGGAAGGTCACCGGGTCGACCTTGAGCCGGCCGCGTTCGGCCGGGGTGATGCCGCAGTTTTCCAGCCCCAGGCCGGCCGTGGCGCCCGAGCGTCCGGCGGCATAGAGCAGCATGTCGGAGCGGATGGTGCGCCCGTCGGTCAACGTGGCCACCGGCCAGCCCTGCGCATCGAGTTCGACCTTTTCCACCTTGGCGCCGAAGCGGATGGTCATGCCGCGCTTGCGCAGGTCATGGGTGAATTCCTCGATGATCTCGCGGTCGATGAAATCGAGGATGGTGTCGCGCGGCTCGATGATGGTGACCGGCACGTCGAGCGCGGAAAAGATGGTGGCGTATTCGATGCCGATGACGCCGGCGCCGACCACGGTCAGGCTGCGCGGCACCCGCGGTTCGGCGACGAGGCTGTCGCTGTCGACCACGGAATGGTCGTTGAAGGGGATATTGGCCGGACGATGGGGCGTCGTGCCCACCGCGATGACGGCAAATTCAAAGCCGAACTTGTGCGTATCGCCGGCCGGATCGGTCACGCTGATATGGTTGGCATCGACGAAGCGGGCCATGCCGCCGAAGGTGCGCACGCCATTGCGGGCAAACTGGTGCTCGAGCACCTCGATCTCGTGGTCCAGCGTCATGCGCAGGCGGGCGCCCAGATCCTTGCCTTCGATGTCCTTCTTGACGCGATAGGACAGGCCGTAGAAGCCGCGCTCGCGCCAGCCGGACAGGTTCAGCACGGTCTCGCGCAGGGTCTTGGAGGGGATGGTGCCGGTATGCACCGAGACGCCACCGAGCCGCAGGCGGTCTTCGACGACCAGCACCGACTTGCCCAGCTTGGCGGCCTGGATGGCGGCGCGCCGCCCGGCCGGGCCGCTGCCGATGACTACGAGATCAAACTTTTCCAAGCGGCTACCCCCGATTCGACGCGCAAACGCCTATCGAGGCACTGTGACACTGCCATTGCAGGCGAGGCAATGTGGTCGGGCGAAAGGCTGGATTGCGCGCCTAGTCGCCGCGCAGCACTTCATCGATCTGGGGCAGGTTGTAGAAGGCGCGCACGATGTCCCAGCCCTCATCGGCCGTATCGACGACCGAGAACAGGTCGAGATCGCCGGGCGAGATGGTCCCGGCCTCAGCCAGGGCTTCCAGGTGGAGCACCTTGCCCCAGAACTCCTTGCCGAACAGCAGCAGCGGAATCCGCGCCATGCGGCCGGTCTGGATCAGGGTGAGGGTTTCAAAGAACTCGTCGAGCGTGCCGAAGCCGCCGGGGAACACGGCGACAGCCCGGGCGCGGATCAGGAAGTGGATCTTGCGGGTGGCAAAATAGTGGAAATTGAAGCTCAATTCGGGCGTCACATAGACATTGGGCGCCTGTTCATGCGGCAGCACCACATTGAAGCCGATCGAGGGCGCGCCGACATCGGTAGCGCCGCGATTGCCCGCTTCCATCACCCCGGGCCCGCCGCCGGTGACCACGACGAAATCCTTGTTGTCGAGGCTCTTGGCCGTGGCCGAGGCCAGCTGGGCGAAGCGGCGGGCCTCGTTGTAATAGCGCGATGCCGCCTTGAGATTGCTGCGCTGCACGTCGTTCTTGGCGGCCCAGGCGTCCTTGCCCGGCTCGGGAATGCGCGCGCCGCCGAACAGCACGACCGTGGAATTGATGCCGCGCTCGCGCAGGGTGAATTCTGGCTTGAGATATTCGAGCTGGAAGCGGATGCCGCGGGTGTCCTCGGAGGTGAGGAATTCGTCATCGGCAAAGGCGAGACGGAAGGCCGACGATTCCGTCTGGGGCGTCCGGGGCGCAAGCTTGGCGGAGGCGATATCCTCCTTGGAGGTCCGCAGGGTGGTGGGGTGGCGCTTGGCCATTTAGGCGTTTCTCCTGTGCTGTCGCCCCCTCTAGCCGAAGGTGGCGGGGATCGCAACGCAAGCCCCCGTGTCACAGTTTGCGCGCGGGCCTTGCCATGGCCGCAATAAATTCGCATATAGCGGCCGGGAGGTTGGCGCGGACGTGTTCCTCGCCAACCGGGTCAGGTCCGGAAGGAAGCAGCCCCAACGAGACCTTCACGGGTCGTTGCCAGCCTCCTACTTGCCACTATGATGGTCTGATGATCACAGGCAGATTCCCGAAGCTTGACCTAGAGGGGCACGATGGCTGACGCTACGACCTCGCCCTATCTCGTGCTCGCCCGCAAATACCGGCCGCGCGACTTCACCACCCTGGTCGGCCAGGATGCCATGGTGCAGACGCTGGGCAATGCGTTCACGCAGAACCGCATCCACCACGCCTTCATCCTCACCGGCGTGCGCGGCGTGGGCAAGACCACCACCGCCCGCATCCTGGCCCGCGCCTTCAACTATGAAGATGCCAGCGGCCCGCGTCCCACGCTCGACCTCAGTGTCGAGGGCGAACACTGCCGCGCCATCATCGAGGGCCGCCATGTCGACGTGATCGAGATGGACGCCGCCTCCAATACCGGCATTGGCGACATCCGCGAGATCATCGACTCGGTCAAATACGCGCCCTCCTCGGCGCCGTACAAAGTCTATGTGATCGACGAAGTGCACATGCTCTCCACGGCTGCCTTCAACGGGCTGCTCAAGACGCTGGAAGAGCCGCCGCCCTATGTGAAATTCATCTTCGCCACCACCGAGATCCGCAAGGTGCCGGTGACGATCCTGAGCCGCTGCATGCGCTTCGACCTGCGCCGCATCACGCCCGAGATCATGTCGGCCTATCTCGAATCGATTCTGGGCCAGGAAGGCATCACCTTCGAGCCGGAGGCGCTGGCGATGATCGTGCGGGCCGGCGAGGGCTCGGCGCGCGACAATCTGAGCCTGCTCGACCAGGCCATCGCCCATGGCAATGGCACGGTGACGGCGGCGACGGTCAAGGCCATGCTCGGCCTGGGCGACCGGGCGCGGATCATCGACCTGTTCGAGGAACTGATGGGCGGCCGGATCGGCGAGGCCATCGAAACGATGCGCAGCCTCTATGATATGGGTGCCGATCCGCAGACGCTGATTGCCGACCTGGCCGATTTCACCCATCTGGTGACCCGCATCAAGGTCGTTCCGGCCGCTGCCGACGATGTGTCGCTGACCCCGGACGAGCAGCGGCGCGGCGCCGAGCTGGCCGGCAAGCTGCCCATGCGGGCGCTGACGCGGGCCTGGCAGATCCTGTTCAAGGGCCATGACGAGGTGGCGCGGGCCAATAATGGCCTGCAGGCCGCCGAAATGGCGCTGATCCGGCTGGCCTATGCCGCCGACCTGCCCAGCCCCGACGACCTGATCGCCAAGCTGGCCAACCAGCCGGCGCCGGTGCCCAGCCAGCAGTCGATGATGCCGCTGCCGCGTGGCTCGACCAGCGGTTCTTCGGGTGGTTCTTCGGGCGGCGCCTCGGCCATGCGGGTGGAGCAGCCCCGGATCGTCGCCACCGAGGCCGTGGCCAGCCAGCCCGCGGTGCCGCAGGCTGTCATCCAGCCCGCTCTGGCCACGGTGGGCAGCTACAAGGAACTGATCGCCCTGGCGCAGGCCAAGCGCGACGTGCTGGTCAAGCTGGCGCTCGAAGGCTCGATGCGCCCGATTTCCTTCGAGCAGGGTCGCATCGAGGTGGCGCTGCTCGATGGCACCGATCCGGGCATCATCGCCACGCTCTCGGCGCGGCTGCAGGCCTGGACCGGGGAGCGCTGGCTGATCATGGTATCGTCCAAGCCCCCCGAGGGGCTGACGGTGCGCCAGGAGACCGAGCAGCGCACCCAGGCCCATCATGCCGCCGCGCATGAGGATCCGCTGGTCAAGGCCATACTTGAAACATTTCCCGGGGCCAAAGTGGTCAACGTCAAGGTGCGCGATGACGCCGCCGTGGTCGACGAGGTTCCCCCGCCCCCACCCGAAGAGGACGACGAATGAAAGACATCATGGGCATGATGAAGGCCGCCAGCGAGATGAAAGGCAAGATGGAGGCCATGCAGGCCGAGCTTGCCGCGCTGGTGGTGGAAGGCCGTTCCGGCGGCGGCATGGTCACCGTGTCGCTGAGCGGCAAGGGCGAGATGAAGGGGCTCAAGATCGATCCGAGCCTGTTCAAGGAAGACGATGTCGAGGTGCTCGAGGACCTGATCGTGGCCGCGCATAACGACGCCAAGGCCAAGAGCGAAGAAGAAATGCAGAAGCGCATGAAAGAGGTCACCGCCGGGCTGCCGATTCCGCCAGGCATGAGCCTGCCGTTCTGAGACGCGGCGCTCAACGTTAACAGTCTGCTAACCAATTCGAGCACGAGCTAGCGCATCAATGGCCAATGGCGGACCCGAGATCGAACAGCTGATCCAGCTGCTGGCGCGCCTGCCCGGGCTCGGGCCGCGCTCGGCCCGGCGCGCCGTGCTGCAGCTGATCAAGAAAAAAGAACAGCTGATGATCCCGCTGTCGGCCGCGCTGGACCGCGCCGTCGTGGCGGTACGCAGCTGCGAGGTCTGCGGCAATATCGATACGGTCAGCCCCTGCACCATCTGCGCGGATCCGCGCCGCGCCGAGAGCGGCATGCTGATCGTGGTCGAGGACGTGGCCGATTTATGGGCGCTGGAGCGCGCCGGCGTGGGCGCGGTGCGCTACCACGTGCTGGGCGGCGTGCTGTCGCCGCTGGACGGCATCGGGCCCGACGACATCACCATCAACGAGCTCATTGCCCGGGCGCCCGACTACAGCGAGATCGTGCTGGCGGTCAATGCCACGGTGGAGGGCCAGACCACCGCCCATTACATCACCGATCGACTGGCCGGATCGGCCGTCAAGATCACGCGCCTCGCCCATGGCGTGCCGATGGGCGGGGAGCTCGATTATCTCGACGAGGGCACGCTGAGCCAGGCGCTCAAGGCGCGGACGGCCCTCTAGCGTTGCCGGCTAGGCTGCCCGGGAGAGCGGCGTGGCGCCGCTGCTCAGCGCCGCGTAGCAGAGCCGCAGTTCATCAATACCATAGCCACAGGCGCCAATCTGGGTCGCCAGATAGTCAAATCCGCCCCGACCGTCCATAGACCGGATCCCGGCTTCCACGACCCGATCGGCAAAGGCATCGGTTGCACTGCCTTCGAGGCCCAGGCACTGGGCGACCAGCGCGCCGGCGGAGCGGTCAGCGCGCGCCCGGTCATAGAAACGACGCTCCTCGATAACGAAGTATTTGCGTTCGGTGGTTTCGTTCGCCCTGTTGAAATTCGTCATCATCATGTCCCCTGGGCCTTCTGGCCGTTCGAGGGCAAGATGGGAGCGCAAAACTAACGGGCGCTGACCGAAATCCGTACAATTGTACGCTCCGCAGGCCGGCTACGACCAGTCGACCAGGCCGAATTCGTCTTTTAGATTCCGCGGCACTATAAAACTATGGCGCCATAGCGCCTTAATGCGGTTCACGCCGTGCTAACCATGGGACCACAATTGAGCACCACGCTTGCGCCAGGAACGGCACGACGGCCGGATCAGCGGCCGAGACACGGGCTCCGCTGCCAAGCCAATCGGGCTCAGGCCAGATCGCCCGGCTCGTCCGTCACCAGACGCAGGGTTGGCTCGGGCTTGTCCGCCCTGCCCTCGCCGCCTTCCCAGCCGGGCGGCATGATCTGGCTGGACTTGGCGCCCAGTTCGCGCAGCATTTCCACCTGGCGCACCATATTGCCCTTGCCCGAGGACAGCTGGCCCTTGGCTGCGTCAAAGCTCGACCGCGCCTTGTCGAGATGGCCGTCCAGCTTGTCCATACTGCCCAGAAAGCCCACCACCTTGTCATAGAGCGCGCCGGCGCGGCTGGCGATTTCCTCGGCATTGCGGTGGCGCTTCTCGATGTCCCAGACATTGCGCACGGTGCGCAGCACGGTCATCAGCGTGGTCGGCGTGGTCAGCATGACGCCCTGGCTCATGCCATATTCGACCAGCTTGGCATCGGCCTGGATGGCGGTGGCCAGCGCCGACTCGATGGGCACGAACATCATCACATAGTCCATCTTGCTCTGGGCGTGGCGATGATAGGTCTTGTCGCCCAGCGTCTTGATATGGCTGCGGATGGAGACAATGTGGGCCTGCAGGAAGCGGGTCTTGGCCTCGTCCTCGCAATTGACATAGGCCTCAAAGGCCGTGAGCGAGACCTTGGAATCGATGACCAACCGGTCATTGTTGGGCATGAGCACCTCGACATCGGTGCGCACGCGGCTGCCATCCTCGGCCGTATGGCTGGTCTGGGTGATGAACTCCTCGCCCTCGCGCAGGCCGGAGCCTTCGAGAATGGTCGAGAGGATCATTTCGCCCCAGGACCCTTGAGTCTGGGAATTGCCCTTGAGCGCCCGCGTCAGGTTCTGCGCCTCGGTGGTGATCTGCAGATTGCTGGCGGCGAGGGCGCGGATCTGTTCGCCCATGGTGGCGCGATCGCGCAGCAGTTCGCCCTGGAATTCGACGATCTTCTCGTTGAGCGGCTTGAGCAGCACGTCGACCTGCTCGCGGTTCTGCTTGGAGAAGGTCTCGCTATGGCTCTTGAGCACCTCGCCGGCGATGGACTTGAATTCGTCCGTCATGTGCTGGCGCGCTTCGAGGAAGCGCTTGAGGTTCTCCTCATATTGCTTGGTCTGTTCCGCCATGCTGGCGCGCAGGCCGGCATTGTCGGCGCGCAGCGAGCTGGCTTTCTCACGCTCGATGTCGAGCAGTTCTTCGCCACGCTCGCGTTCCTGCGCCAGCTGATGGTCCAGCTCATGGATGCGGCTGTCACGCTCGCCGAGCTGGAGCAGGAAACTGGCGCGCAGCTGTTCGACGGCCTGTCCGGCCGCAAGCTCGGCCCGTGCCGCGCTGGCGCGCATGGCGCCGAGCATGATGGTTCCCAGCAGCAGAACGAGCAAAAGGGCGCCGAACATGGCGGCGATGGGGAAGGTAACCGGCCAGTCGCCGAGCATAAAAATCACTGTGTCCATGGCCGGAGTCTAGCCGATTCGGCGCGTTCCTGTAATGTTCTGAGCAGCCAGCAGTCGGGGCCTGCTGCCACAAGAGTTGACCTCAAGCGCGGAAATACCATATCGAGGGGCACTTCCCCAATTGCCGGACCTCAACCATGGCCATCCGCCCCATTCTTGTCATTCCCGATGCACGCCTGCGGGCCGTTACCGATCCGATCATCGAGGTGGATGACGAGATCAAGGCCTTGGCCGCCGACATGCTCGAGACCATGTATGATGCCCCCGGCATTGGCCTGGCCGCGCCGCAGATCGGCGTGATGAAGCGCATCGTGGTGATGGATCTGGCGGGCGAAGACGAAACCCCGACGCCGCTGGTGATGATCAATCCGGAAATCACCCATTTCGGCGAGCAGATGCAGGTGACCGAAGAGGGATGCCTGTCCATTCCCGAGCTCTATTACGAGGTCGAGCGGCCCAATGACGTGATTGTCAAATATACCGACCTTGAGGGCAAGGAAGTCATCACCGAGGCCGAGGGCAAGCTGGCCGTGTGCATCCAGCACGAGCTCGATCACCTCGATGGCGTGCTCTACATCGACTATCTCAGCCGCCTCAAGCGCGATCGGGTGATCAAGAAGTTCGAAAAGGCCGCCAAGCGCGCTGCCGGCTAGCGCCGCCCCCAAGCGGATCGCTCAACAAGGATAATCTGCCGCATGCGCGTCGTCTTCATGGGTACGCCCGAATTTTCCGTGCCGACGCTGACCGAGATCGTCTCGAGCGGGCATGAGGTCGTGGCAGTCTATACCCGCGCACCCAAGCCGGCCGGACGCGGGCAGGAAGAGCGCAAGTCGCCCGTGCACCTGGCGGCAGAGGGTTTCGGCCTGCCGGTGTTCACGCCGCGCTCGCTCAAGGGCGAGGCCGAGCAGATCGTGTTTGCCAGCCATGACGCCGACCTTGCCGTGGTGGTCGCCTATGGCCTGCTGCTGCCCAAGCCGATCCTGGAGGCGCCGCGGCTGGGCTGCCTCAACCTGCATGGCTCACTGCTGCCGCGCTGGCGCGGCGCGGCCCCGATCCAGCGGGCGATCATGGCGGGTGACCGCCAGACCGGGATCCAGGTCATGCAGATGGAGGAAGGCCTCGACACCGGCCCCATCGGGCTGGGCGAAGTCATCGCCATCGGTCCCGACATGACGGCCGGCGAGCTGCACGACACCATGAAGATCGTCGGCGCCGACCTGATGGGCCGCGCCTTTGCGGCGCTGGAGCGCGGCAGCCTGCAGTTCACCCCGCAGACCGAAGATGGCGCCGTCTACGCCAAAAAGATCGAAAAGGCCGAGAGCCGGATCGACTGGTCACGGCCGGCCGCCGAGGTGCACAATCTCATTCGCGGGCTCTCGCCCTTTCCCGGCGCCTGGTTCGAGATCGCGCTGGGCGGCAAGCCGGTACGGGTCAAGGCGCTGCGCTCGACCCTGGCCGAGGGCTCAGCTGCGGCCGGCACATTGCTGGACAATCTGACGATTGCCTGTGGCGAGGGCGCCGTGCGGCTGACCCAGGTGCAGCGCGAGGGCAAGGGCGCCATGGATGGCGCCACCTTCCTGCGCGGCGCCGGACAATTGCCACCAGCTGTTGCCTGACCATGCCGCGCTACAAGCTTACAATCGAATATGACGGGACCCCGTTTGCCGGCTGGCAGCGGCAGAAGACCCATCCCAGCGTGCAGCAGACGCTGGAAGAAGCGATCTGGCGGATGTCGGGCGAGAGCGTGACGCTACAGGCCGCCGGCCGCACCGATGCCGGCGTGCATGCATTGGGCCAGGTGGCCCATGTCAATCTCGGCAAGCCCTGGGACCCCTTGCGTATCCGCGAGGCGTTGAACTTTCACCTGCGCCCCAATACGGTGGGGGTTATTGCGGTGGAGGCCGTCGACGAGAGCTTCGAAGCCCGTTTCTCCGCCACAGCCCGGCATTACGAGTATCGCATCCTCAACCGGCGCGCCCCGCCGGTACTGGAGCGCAACCATATCTGGCACGTGGCCAAGCCGCTCGATGCCGACATCATGGGCCGCGCGGCCGAGCTGATCCTGGGGCTGCATGACTTTACCACCTTCCGCTCCTCGGAGTGTCAGGCCAAGTCGCCGATGCGGACGCTGGATGTGCTGGACGTAAGGCGGGAGGGCGATCGCATCCTGGTCAGGGCCAGTGCCCGCAGCTTCCTGCACCATCAGGTGCGCTCGATGGTGGGCTGTCTCAAGCTGGTGGGCGAGGGAAAATGGACCCCAGCCGACTTCCGGGCGGCGCTGGACGCCAGGGATCGCAGCCATTGTCGCGCCATGGCGCCCTCGGACGGGCTCTATCTGATGCGGGTCGATTACTAGGCGACAGGCGGCATGAAGATGCCGGGCGCGACGATCGCAATGATCAGCCCCATGACGACGGCCTGGATCACCAGCTTGGCAACGATGAACACCACGATCTGGAGCGGGGCCAGCGTCACGATCAGACGGGCGATGTTGATCTCGATGACGAGCGCGGCCACACCCACGACAAGGGTCGACAGTTGCCCGGCGCCCACCAGGAGCAGGATCATCAGGATCAGCGATGCGAAGAGATTGATCCAGTTGAAGGCCACCAGATAGGGCACGAAGCCATCGAGGCGGGCAAACTGGCGCAGCACCAGCCAGCCGGCGCCGGTCTGCAGCGCATAAAGCACAGCGCTCATCAGCAGCCCGGTGGAGGCAGCGCCGCCCTCGACCGACAAGCCAAGCAGACGCGGCCCGAAAGCGGATATGGCGCCGGCCAGCACGAAGGCGATGAAGCTGCCCACCAGCCCGCGCTGGCTGAAGTCAAAATAGGTCGGCGCCTTGCGATCGCCGGTCAGCAGGGCAACGGCGCCCTGGGCGGCAGCAAAGAACTCATCGAGGAAGGTTGGGGTCGACTGGGCCAAAGCGGTCTCGATCGGTCAGAGGGAGGCTGTGGAAACCATGTAGAGCGCAAGGCGCATCGCCACAAGGAGAAGGACCGTCAAAACCGCGAAGCCGGCGGCTATGCCGCGGCTCCAGTCAAGCGCGTGACGGGTCAGGCGGTACAGCAGGTAGCCGGCCCCGATCCATGCCAGCATGACAATGGGGCCGCCGATCATGGCCAGCAGACCCTCGAACAGCAGGAAGCCGGTGAGAGCATAGACACCCGGGACGAGGACGGGCAGCAGCGGGGCCTGGTTGCCGAGGAAGTTGCGCGTGACCAGCAGCGACAGCACCAGGGCAATGACCGGCACGGCCAGCACTACCATGGCGGCCAGTACGGCGAAGCCGCCCAGCATGCCGATGCTCGTGGCGGCGACGGCCACGGCCAGGAATGCCAGGAAGGCGTAGATGAACAGGGCAGTGGTCAGGCCCGCGGCGGTGAGAGTGAACTGGCTGCGCCAGCCCGGTTCGCCGCGCACGATCATCTGCCAGCCGACAATGGCGCGGTTGAACACCGTCCAGAGCTTCATGCCGGCTTGCCGAAGAAGGCCAGCATGAAAGCGCGATAGATGTCGGTCAGACCGGTGAGGTCGCTGATGGCGATATGCTCGTCGGCCTTGTGCATGGACGGGCCGACCAGGCCGCATTCGACCACCGGGCCATACTGGGCGATGAAGCGGGCATCCGAGGTACCGCCGCCGGTCGACAGGGTCGGGCGCTGGCCGGTCAGCCCGGCAATGGTGGCGGACAGAGTCTCCACATCGGCGCTGACCGGCGACAGAAACGACAGCGACGGCTCGCCCGCCATGAGCAGGGTGATGGTCGTGCCGCCAGGATCGACGCTGGCCAGGCGACCGCGGACCCAGTCCATCAGGGTCTGGGGCGTCCACAGGTCATTGTAGCGGATGTTGAACCGGATGGTGCCGGCGGCCGGGATGACGTTGGAAATCCCGTTGCCGACGTCGATGGAGGTGACCTCCAGATTGCTGGCCGGGAAGTGCTCGGTGCCGTCATCAATGCCGGCATCGAGCGCGGTAACCACGCGGGCCAGCGCCGGCATGGGATTGTTGGCCTTGTCGGGATAGGCGACATGACCCTGCGTGCCGGCAACGGTAATGGTGCCCGAGAGCGAGCCGCGGCGGCCGATCTTGATGCCGTCGCCCAGCGTGGCGCCAGAGCTCGGCTCGCCGACCAGAGCGAAATCGAAATGGTGCTGCCGCTGTTCTGCCCATTCCATCAGCTTGGCGGTGCCGTTGACGGCGTCGGCTTCCTCATCATTGGTAATGGCCAGCATGATGGTTCCCGCCTCGGCAGGAATGGCGGCGGCGGCGGCGACAAAGGCGGCAATGCCCGATTTCATGTCGGCGGCGCCGCGGCCATAGAGCTTGCCGTCGGCCTGACGCGGGGTGAAGGGATTGGCGGTCCAGTTGTCGAGATCGCCGGGCGGCACGACATCGGTATGGCCGGCAAACAGCAGGCGCCGGCCGGTATTGCCGCGAATGGCGAAGAGGTTGTCGACCGGATAGGAGCCATCGCCCTCAAAGCGCAACCGGGTGACGGTAAAGCCGATCCCGGTCAATGTCATCTCGAGCAGATCGAGCGCGCCCGCCTCGGCTGGCGTCACCGAGGGACAGGCGATCAGCGCCTTGAGCAGGTCGAGCGGGTCCAGGCTCATGTCAGTCGCGCAGCAATTCGTTGATACCGGTCTTGGAGCGCGTCTGCGCATCGACGGTCTTGACGATGACGGCGCAGTAGAGCGACGGGCCCGGCTGGCCATTGGGCAGAGGCCTGCCGGGCAGTGAACCGGAGACCACCACAGAATAGGGCGGCACCTTGCCGATATGGATCTCGCCGGTGGCGCGATCGACGATCTTGGTGGAGGCGCCGATGAACACGCCCATGGAGATCACCGCGCCTTCGCCGACGACAACGCCTTCGACCACTTCGGACCGGGCGCCGATAAAGCAATTGTCCTCGATGATGACCGGACCGGCCTGCAGCGGCTCAAGCACGCCGCCAATGCCGACACCGCCCGAGATATGCACGTTCTTGCCGATCTGGGCGCAGGAGCCGACGGTGACCCAGGTGTCCACCATGGTGCCTTCGCCGACATGGGCGCCCAGGTTGACGAAGCTGGGCATCAGGATGACGTTGCGACCGATGAACGCAGAGTGGCGCACGATGGCGCCGGGCACGGCGCGAAAGCCGGCCTCGCGGAAGCTGTTCTCGCTCCAGCCTTCAAACTTGGTCGGCACCTTGTCCCAGTAGGACGAGCCGCCAGGGGCGCCCTCGATCAGCTTGTTGTCGTTGAGCCGGAAGGACAGCAGCACGGCCTTCTTGAGCCACTGGTTGACCTGCCAGGCGCCATCGACCTTTTCGGCGACACGGGCCTTGCCGGTATCGAGCAGGTCGAGCGCTTCGACCACGGCATCGCGCACGGGACCTTTGGTATCGAAGCCGATCGTGGCCCGGGCCTCGAAGGCGTCATCAATGGTCTTGGCGAGATCGGCAAACGACATGGCAGGTTCCTCAGAATATCAGGGCGGACCATAGCGGGACAGCTAGGGGTGTCAATTGCCTAGGGATTTGGGTGGCGAGGTGCTAGGCCCGACGCGAACTCTGGAGAGCGCCATGGCGACGATGTATCTCGTGCAAGCCTTTAAGCAGAACGGCAAGAAGCTGATCGCCGACCCGGTGCAACAGGCCAAGAGCGAAGAAAAGGCCATCGCCACGGCCGAGCGCCTGGCGCCGATGCGCGCCGGCGTGCTGGTGTTTTCCCAGGAAGTCGATGTTGAGACCGACGCCTATGATGAACCGCGCGTGATCCTGCGGATCGGCACCCTGCCGCCCGGCCTGATGGACGGCTGAGCTATGCGCCGGCAGCGGCGGGATAGACGCCCAGAATGCGGAAATAGTCGGTAAAGAAGCCAAGCTCCTCAAACGCGTGCACGACGCCGGGATCGGCGGGGTGACCCTCGATATCGGCATAGAACTGGGTGGCGGTGAAATTGCCCCCCACCATGTAGCTCTCGAGCTTGGTCATGTTGATGCCATTGGTGGCAAAGCCGCCCATGGCCTTGTAGAGCGCCGCCGGCACGTTGCGGACGCGGAAGACGAAGGTGGTCTTGACCTTGCCGCCCTGGGGCGCGCGCTTTTCGTCGCGCGACAGCACCAGAAAACGGGTGGTGTTGTGGTCAGCATCCTCGATATTGGAGGCCAGCACATCCAGGCCATAGATCTCGCCGGCAAAGCGCGAAGCAATGGCGGCGACGGACTTGTCGGCCTTTTCGGCCACTTCACGGGCCGAGCCGGCGGTATCAACGGCATTGATGGTGCGCAGGCCGTGTTCGGTGATGAACTTGCGGCACTGCCCCAGCGCTACCGAAAGCGACTGTACCGCCTTGATATCGGCCAGGGTCGATCCGGGCACGCCGAGCAGGGTCATCTCGACGCGCAGGAAGGTCTCGCCAATGATGAACAGGCCGCTTTCGGGGAGCAGGTGATGAATGTCGGTGATGCGGCCATAGAGCGAGTTTTCGACCGGGACGACGGCAAAATCGGCGCGACCGGATTGCACGGCGATGAGCGTTTCCTCAAAGGTGACGCAGCCGATGACCTCCTGCCCGGGGAAGAAATTGCTGGCGGCAGCGTGGCTGAAAGCGCCCGGCTCACCCTGAAAGGCGATCTTGATGGTCATCTGCGTGGTCCAGTTCTGGTCGGCGAGGAGGCTTTTGAACCTGGGGCGAAGCGGAGTCAATTCGGGCCGGGGGCGCAGTCGCATCGCGGTTGCGGTGGGGAATTGTCGCAGCAGGGGTTTGCATGGTTGCGCCTTGCCGGGCATCAGACTATCTTCCGCCCGCATCGTATCCCTCCGTTGAGGCGGATTCCTTTTGGGTTTCCGAATGTTGAGCCGGGTGCGAGCATCGTCCGCAGGGGATGGACTGGCAGAGAGACCAAATGGATTCGTTCGAGCTAAACAAGATTATGGGCGCCGTTCTGGGCACGTTGTTGTTCGTGATGGGCGCGGGCTTTGTCGCTGAAGCCGTCTACCACCCCATCGAGGACAACGGGCCAGGCTATGCCCTGCCCGAACCAGAGCTGGTGGCAGGCGGGGCGCCAGCCGAAGAAGCCGCGCCAGAAGTACCGCTGGGGGTGCTGCTGGCCAGTGCTGATGCCACCAAGGGTGCAGCGTCGGTCAAGAAGTGCCAGTCCTGCCACAATTTCGGCGAGGGCGAGCCCAACAAGCAGGGTCCGCACCTGTATGGCGTGGTCGGTCGTCCCGAAGCCAGCGTCGAGGGCTTTGCCTATTCCGACGCGCTGCTGGCCCACAATGCCGCTGGTGATGTGTGGAGCTATGAAAATCTCAATGCCTTCCTGACCAAGCCCAGCGACTATGCGCCCGGCACCAAGATGGCCTTTGCCGGTATCCGCACTGCCGAAGAGCGGGCCGACATCCTGGCCTATCTGCAGTCGCTGAGCGCCACGCCCGTGCCGTTCCCGGCCGCCGAGGCAGCTCCAGCGGCAGAGCCCGCATCACCGGCGGAAGACGCTGCGGTGTCGCCGGCAGAGTCGCCCGCCAGTGCCCCTGAAGCGCCGGCCGCTGCACCTGCGGATGCGCCTGTCGTGACGCCCGAATCGGTGATCGAAACGCCGACCACCGCGCCGACGGAAACCCCGGTTCAGGGAACGCCGACCACGACCGCGCAATAGTTCGGTCAATCGGAAGAACTTCGAGAGCCGCGCCCGGTCAACGGCGCGGCTTTCTGCTTGAGGAGACCATCCATGCTGCTGCTGCACCTGAGCGATGTCGACGAGGCCAACTGGGCCGAGCAGTTCCGCACAGCCCTGGCCCCCTATCGCGTGGTGCGGCGCGGCGATGATTTCGATCCGGCAGCAGTCCGCTACATCTTCGTCTGGAAGCCAAAGCCAGACGCCTTTGAAGGACTTACCGGGCTGCGCGCGGTGCTGTCACTGGGCGCCGGGGTCGACGCCCTGCTCAGGCACGAGGCCCTGCCCGACGCGCCCATCGTCCGCTTCGTCGATGCCGATCTCAGCCAGCGCATGAGCGATTACGTGGTGGCCCACGTCACCATGCATCATCGTCTCTATACCCGCTTCCAGGCCGACCAGAAGGCCCGGCGCTGGAGCCAGCTCTATCCACCGGCCGCCTCGGAAACCACGGTGGGCATCATGGGCATGGGCGTGCTGGGTCAGGATGCCGTCCGCCGGCTGCTGCCGCTGGGCTTTGCACTGCGCAGCTGGAGCCGCACGCCCAAGTCGATCGAGGGGGTAGAGGGCTTTGCCGGCGACGGCACCTTTGACGATTTCCTCGCGGGCACCGATATCCTGGTGAATCTGCTGCCCTTGACGCCGCAAACTACCGGCATTCTCGGCAGCGCCACCTTTGGCAAGCTGCGCCGCGACCGGCTCGCCGGCGGCCCGGTGATCATCAACGCGGCACGCGGTGGCCACCAGCGCGAAGCCGATATCGTCGCGGCGCTGGCAGACGGCACCCTGGGGGCGGCGAGCCTTGACGTCTTCGAGACCGAACCCCTGCCCGCCGATAGCCCGCTCTGGGCCATCGAAAACTGCTACATCACGCCCCATATCGCCGCGATCAGCAACGAGACGAGCGGCGTGCGCTATTTCGGCGAGATCATCAGGCGTCACGAGGCCGGCGACGCACTGATCAATGTAGTCGATCGCCAGCGCGGCTACTGATCCGCCGCCTCCAGCGACAGGGCCCAGTACTGCCCGTTCAGATCGGCGCCGAAGGAATGATGAGGTTCCTCGCGCAGCAGGGTGAAGCCGGCTCGCTGGTAAATGTGGCGGGCTGCGATCAGGCAGTCCTGGGTCCACAGGATGACGCGGCGGTAGCCCGCTTCGCGCGCGAAGCGCACGGCCTGTTCGACCAGCACCTTGCCGACGCCCTGGCCGCGAAAGGCCGGCTCGACATAGAGCATGCGCAATTGCGCCGTGCCCTCGGCCTCCGGGGAGGCGGCAGGAACGATATAGACCGAACCGGCGATCTCGCCACCCCGTTCGGCGATCCACATTGATTTGGGCGGCGTGGCGGGGGCCGCGACAAAGGCGCCATAGAGCTGGGCGATGAGCATCTCAAATTCACCGTTCCAGCCCTGCTCGAGGTGATAGAGCAGGCCCTGGCGGTGGATCAGCCAGCCAATATCGCCGACGCGGTGCGGGCGCAGGATCAGCGGCTCTGCACCGGCTTCGCCCAGCATGGCCTTGATGCGGGCCATGGCACTGACCAGATCACGGCGCTGGAAAGCATCGAGCGGGGCGATCAGGGCGTCCACGGCCGTATTGCTGGCATCGTCAAAGCCCCGATAGACAGCCTCTCCCCGCGGGCTCAGGGCCAGATTATTGATGCGTTTGTCGCTGGGGCTGGGCACGATCGACAACAGGCCGTAGCTGTCCAGTCGCCGGACCAGCCGGCTCAATTGCCCCGGATCCATGCCCAGGTCACGCGCCAGTTCGCTGGCCGCAATGGCAGTGCTGCGCCGGCCAAGTTCATAGATGACCCGGGCTTCCGCCAGGCTGAAGATGCTCTCGTGCATGCCTTCACCGAGCAGGCCGATCACCCGCGTATAGAACCGGTTGAAGGCACGGATCTGTGTGACTTCCTGCGACTTTGCCGCCATGGCCGACCCTCCACTGACGGTTGATATCGTCAAGCACTTCATTGTCATAGTCAACTATATTGACAAGCTCGGTACCGAGGATGTTCCGGGCCATGGCGGTCGGGTTTGCAGGTTCCCTGGCCTGCCGCAGGTCGTTCTGGCTCTCGCGCAACGCCCCGCCTTAACGGGGTGTTAGGGTTAATGATCTATGTCTATGAGGGATTGGGCATGAGCCCGAAACTGACGATCGCGCGGTGCTGGCGGCAAGACTTTGCCCGCTTCGACCGCGCCGGGAGCCGCCCTTGACGTTCCGCCATTCCCGCGCCCGCACCCTGCGAACCCTGCTGCTGGCAGGAGCGGCCGTTATCGCGCTCAGTGGCTGTGCCATCAACCGGACCAGCTCCTCCTCACCCGACTATGCGGGCATGTCCGCCGGCCAAAGCCAGGCCACGCTGGGTGAACTGACCGGCCGCTACAAGGCCAATCCGCGCGACAAGGGCAATATCATTCACTATGCGGCCGCCCTGCGGGCGGCGGGACAGTCCGGCCAGGCGGTATCAGTGCTCGAACTGGGCATCCAGACCTATCCCGGCGACGTGGACATATCGGTGGGCTATGCCAAGGCCCTGACGGCGGATGGCCGGTTCGAGCAGTCGCTGGCGGTGCTGGACAATGTGATCCGGCTCGATGCGCCAGACTGGAATGCCCTGCTGGTCAAGGGGGCAACCCTGGACCAGATGGGTCGCAATGGCGAAGCGCGCCAGCTTTACATCCAGGCCCTGACCATCGCCCCCGGCGAAGCCTCGATCGAGGCGAATATGGGCCTGAGCTATGCCATGACCAACGAGTTGGGCACCGCCGAACAGCATTTGCGCCGCGCGGTGCAGATGCGCGGGGCGAGCAGCCAGATCCGGCAGAACCTGGCGCTGATCGTCGGCCTGCAGGGCCGGTTTGACGAATCGCGCGCGCTCTACGCCGCCGAACTGCCCCCCGATCAGGTCGAGAACAACATGACCTATGTACGCGCCCTGCTCACTCAGCAGAACCGCTGGGACGCCATCGCCAAGAGCTAGGGTCCTGCCGCGGCGACGCCCTCGACCAGCAGGTCGATGAAACGGCGGACCCGTGCCTCCAGCAGGTGCCTGTCGGGATAAAGCACAACAATATCGACCTGCGCCGCGACACGTTGTGCCAGCAGCGGCTGCAGGCGGCCCGATGCCAAATCGTCGGCAATGAGAAAATGCGGCAGATAGGCGATACCGAGCCCGGCAATGGCGGCGCGGCGGATGGCGTCGCCACTATCGAGCCGCAGCCGGCTGCGCCCCGTTATGCGGACTGTCGATCCGTCAGCGGCGGACAGGTGCCAGCCCTGGCGGTGCTGGCGACTGCTGAACAGCAGGCAGTCATGCCCATGGAGATCGGCAATGTCGCGGGGCTCCCCGCGATGGGCAAGATAAGCAGGCGCGGCGCAGAGCATGATAGGATAGCGGGCAATGACCCGCGAGATCAGGCTGCTGTCGCCATGGGTGACGCCGATGCGGATGGCCAGATCGAAGCCCTCTTCGAGCAGGTCGTCGACCCGGTCGGTAAAACTGAGCTCTACCTGGACGTCGGGCCAGGCTGCCAGGTAGCGCTCGAGCAGTGGCAGCACCACCAATCGACCAAAGGCGTCGGGCATGGTCACCCGCAGCACGCCGCGCGGCACCCCGCCATCGGGCCCGGCCACGCTGGCCTCTGCCGTATCGACAGCCGCCAGGATGGCGCGACAGTGCGCGCAGAAAGTCTCGCCCTCAATCGTCAGGCTCAGCGCCCGCGTGGTGCGGTGCAGAAGCCTGGTGCCGAGGCGGCTTTCCAGTCTGGCGATGGCCTTGCCCGCCGCCGATCGCGAGAGGCCGAGGCGCTGGCCGCCTGTGGCAAAGCTGCCCGCATCAACCACGGCAACAAACACGGCGATGTCGTCGAGGCTGGCATTGGCCAAGGCAGTCTCCGCTGCGCGGGGGAACTTGACGCTTCGCTATGGCGACGCGCATTCGCCAATGGAAGGGTTATATCCCAGGGCGACATAAAGGAGAAAGCCTGTGACCACCCAAGCCCTCACCCGCCTCAATCCCCCTTCCTTGCCCGATGCGGCCGCCTTCGGGCATTCGCAGGTAACCATTATGCAGCCCGGCGCCATGGCGTTCATTTCGGGGCAGGTGGCCTGGCAGCCCGGCGGCAGGCCGGTGCCGGACGATCTGGTCGAGCAGGCGCAACTGGTCCGCGACAATGCCCGGGCGGCGCTGGCCGCCGCCGGGGTGGCGCCGGCGCATCTGGTCATGGTGCGGGTCTATGTCGTCGATCTGACGCCGGCGCGCCTGCAGCTGGTCATGCCAGTTCTGCTCGAGCTGCTTGACGGCGCGCGGCCCAGCCTGACTGGCATCGGTGTCGCGGCGCTGGCTGGTCCGGACCTACAGCTGGAAATCGAAATGATTGCCCGGGTACCGGACTGACGGCAGCGCCGGCTTCAGCCGCCGGCGACGCCGCCCGGGCCAAAGACCTTGAGCATGGCCGGCGAGATGATGACGATGAACAGCACCGGCAGGAAGAACAGGATCAGTGGCACGGTGAGCTTGGGCGGTAGCGCCGCCGCCTTTTTCTCGGCGTCCATCATGCGCTGTTCACGCCCCTCTTCGGCCATGACGCGCAGCGCCTGGCCGACGGAAGTGCCGTAGCGATCGGCCTGGATCAGCGCCGTCATCACCGACTTGACGCCATCCAGCCCGGTGCGGCGACCGAGATTTTCATAGGCGCGGCCACGATCCTCGAGAAAGGCCAGTTCGGCAGTGGTCAAAGCCAGCTCTTCGGCCAGTTCCGGGCTCTGCTGGCCGATCTCCCGGCCCACCCGCTTGAAGGCGTGCTCCATGGACATGCCCGATTCCACGCAGAGCAGCATCAGGTCGAGGCAATCGGGCCAGGCGCGGCGGATCGAGAACTGCCGCTTGTCGGTGCTGTTCTTGAGCATGATCACGGGCAGGAAGGAGCCCAGCAGTCCGGCGCCGACCGCATAGGCCAGGTTGAGATAAAGCGGGCGATCGGCGGGTGCGAGTACCAGCAGGTAGACGGCCGCCACCAGGAAGATGGCGATGGGGGTGGAGAGGCGCATGAACAGAAAAGTGGTCAGATGCCCCTGGCCGCGAAACCCCGCCATGGCCAGCTTGTCGATGGTGGCGTCGTCCTGGAACGCCTTCTTGAGGTCAAGCCTTTCGACCACGCTCTTCATATAGGTCTTGGTTTCACCCGTCCGCCGGATGCCCCGCCCCTCGACAATGGCGGCGCCATTGCCCCGCAGCCGGGCCATTTCTTCGGCGCGCATCTTCTCGCGCTCCAGGGCGACGCGTTTGATCCGATCCTTCATCTCGGATTTGACAATGAAGCTGGAGCCGAAGGTGAACACCACGGCCGCCATGGAGATGGCCGCGAGGACGGCAATCATGAAGTCGCGCTGGGCCAGAAGTTCAAAGATCATCATTGCGGTATTCCTGGCCGATCAGTAATCGAACTTGACCATCTTGCTCATCACGAAAATGCCGGCGCAGAGCATGGCAATGCCGATGCCCAGCCAGATATTGCCCAGCGGCGTCAGAAACAGCGGCGCCAGATAGGTCGGCGAGGTCAGGCTCACCAGAATGCCCACCACAAAGGGCAGCGAGCCAATGATGCCGGCCGAGGCCTTGGCCTCCGAGCTCATCGCCTTGATCTTCTGTTTCATCTTCTTGCGGTTGCGCAGCACCTTGGCGAGATTGCCCAGCGCTTCGCTGAGGTTGCCACCGGCCTGCTGCTGCACCGTGATGACGACAACGAAGAAGTTGACCTCGGGCAGCGGCACGCGGTCGAGCAGCACGGCCACCGCGTCGGTCATGCCCATGCCGACCGCCTGCTGGTCGAGCACCCGGGCAAATTCGGATTTGACCGGCTCCTTGGCATCCTTGGCCACCACGCGCATGGAATCGTTGAGCGGCAGACCGGTCTTGACGCCGCGGACGATGGCTTCGACGGCATTGGGCAGTTCGTCGAGGAACTTGTCCTGATATTTGCGGCGCTTGCGGCTGACATACATGCGCGGCAACAGATAGCCGGCGGCCACGGCAAAGACCGGCGCGAAATAGACCGGCACCTGTACCACGATCAGCAGCAGGAAGACCACAATGCCGAAAATGACGCTGTTGCGGACGAAGGCGGCCGGCTTGACGGTCATGCCGGCCTGGAACAGCAGCTGCTTGAGAGTAACGCGCTTTTTCTGGTTGAGCGCTGCGGTCTGGCTCTTGAGGGTCTGCTGCAGTTCCTTGCGGCGCTGATCCCGGTTGCGGGCGGCATTTTCTTCGAGCCGGTTGACCCGGATGTCGCCCTTGAAGGTTTTCAGCCGCTGCTGGGCCCGTCCGCCGCCCAGCGCCGACGGCACCAGGGCAAAGCCGAGCGCCCCGACGACGATCATGGCCAGCAATGCAATGCCGAGGGGGGCGAGCATGGTCAGGAGCCCATCAGTTCGAGTTGTTCGACATTGGACTTTTCGAGGGCTTCGACGAGGTTGGCTTCCTCGTTGAAGTAGCGCGCGCGCTCGGCAAACTGGGGCTTGGTGATGCCGGTAGAACGATGCCGGCCCACCAGCATGCCATTGGCGTCTTCGCCCATGATATCGTAGAGGAAAATGTCCTGCGTCACGATCACGTCGCCTTCCATGCCCAGCACTTCGGTGATGTGGGTGATGCGGCGCGAACCGTCGCGCAGGCGGGCGGCCTGGACGACCACGTCGATCGATGAGGTGATCATCTCGCGAATGGTCCGGCTGGGCAGCGAATAGCCGCCCATGGTGATCATCGATTCCAGACGGGCCAGGGCCTCGCGCGGGCTGTTGGCATGCAGGGTCCCCATGGAGCCGTCATGGCCGGTATTCATGGCCTGGAGCAGGTCGAAGCTTTCGGGACCACGCACTTCGCCGACGATGATGCGTTCGGGCCGCATGCGCAGGCAGTTCTTGATCAGGTCACGCATGGTGATCTCGCCCTCGCCCTCGAGATTGGGCGGGCGGGTTTCCAGACGCACCACATGCGGCTGCTGCAGCTGCAGTTCGGCCGAGTCCTCGCAGGTGATGACGCGTTCGTCCTTCTCGATGAAGGCGGTGAGGCAGTTGAGCAGCGTGGTCTTGCCCGAGCCGGTACCGCCCGAGATCAGCACATTGGCGCGCACCTTGCCCAGGATACGCAGCACCTCGGCGCCCTCGGGGGAGATCGAATTGTATTTGACCAGCTGCTGCAGCGTCAGCTTGTCCTTCTTGAACTTGCGGATGGTGAGCGCGGCGCCGTCAATGGCGAGGGGCGGAGCGATGACGTTGACGCGGCTGCCGTCGGGCAGGCGGGCATCGCAGATGGGCGAGCTTTCATCGACGCGTCGGCCCACCTGGCTGACGATGCGCTGGCAGACGTTCATCAGGTGGGCATCGTCACGGAAGCGGACATTGGTCAGCCGCACCTTGCCGTTGACTTCGATGTAGCAGCGCTGGCTGCCATTGACCATGATATCGGCGATGTCGTCGCGGGCCAGCAGGGGCTCGAGCGGGCCATAGCCCAGCACGTCGTTGCAGATGTCCTCGAGCAGGTCCTCCTGCTCGGAAATCGACATGATGATGGATTTCAGGGCGATGATTTCGGCGACGATGTCGCGGATTTCCTCGCGCGCAGCCACCTGTTCCATGGTGGCCAGCTGGCTGAGATCGATGGAATCGATCAGCGCATTGAAAATGGCCGACTTGGTGTGGAAATATTCCTTGTCGCGCGCGGCATCGGCGGGGGCGCGGACGTCGACGACCTCTTCATTGCTGCGAATGCGGGCGGCCATGCCATCGGTATCGCTGCCGCGGCGCGCCAAGGGCGCGGGCCCCTCGGCCCGCGGTGGCGGGCTTTGCACCGGTCGCGCGATCTCGCCGACGCCGGGGGTGTTGCCGCCAAAACTGGTGCGCTTACCAAACATAGTCATCTCACCATTTCAGGCTGCCGCAACGCGGTCAGGCCCGCTTCTTGAGGAATGAAGGCAGTTTCATCAGGCTCGATGACTTGCCCCCGACATGGGCTGCCTGCCGGCCCGTCACATGCATGCCGATGGCGCGATAGACGTCATTGATCTTGTTGTTGGCGGCGACCTCGGCGATCATCTGGCCATTGTTGGCGGCCGTGCCGAACAGGGCCGCATCGAAGGCCAGCTGACCTATCAGTTCGCATTCGACCGAGGCAGCAAATTCGCCGGGATTGATCTCGGGGCGCCGCGGCAGACCCACCTTGTTGAGCACCAGCGAGGGCGGGGTCTCGGTGGGCCGCAGGGCCTTGATGGTATCGGCGAGGTTCTTGGCATTGCGCAGATTGGCAAGGTCCGGCTCGGCCACGATCACCACTTCATCGATGGTTGCCAGCGTGTGGCGGATCCAGGCGTTCCAGGCATGGGGAATGTCCAGGATAACTACCGGCATGGTGTTCTGGCACATGTCGAGGATCTGCTCGAACTGGCGCTCCTCGAAGTCGAAGGTGTGGTCCAGCGTCACCGGCGCGGTCAGCAGGTTGATGTGGCTGGCGGCCTTGCTCATCAGACGGTCCAGCATGGTCTGGTCGACCTTCTGGTTGGCGGTGACGGCATCGGCCAGGCCATGCGGCGGATCCTGATTGAAATTGAGGCCGGCGGTGCCGAAGGGCAGGTCCATGTCCAGGATCAGGCAGTCCTGCCGCAGCGCCGTGGCAATGGCCCAGGTGACGTTGTGCGCCACGGTGGAGCCGCCGGCGCCGCCCTTGGCGGAGACAAAACCGATGGTCCGGCCGATCGGGGCGGCATTTTCGGAGGCGAACAGCTCGGTGATCGCCGAGACGATCTGGCTGGCCGTGGCCGGCAGCACGATATATTCCGAGATTCCCGACCGTACCAGTTCGCGATAGAGCAGCACGTCATTGACATGACCGAGCAGGACCACCCGGGTCGAGGCGTCACAAACTTCTGCCAGCCTCTCGAGCGCCGCAGGGATCAGTTCGGGCGGAAGCGTGCTCTCGACGATGATGAGGTTGGGGGTGGGGTTGGATTTGTAGGTCTCGATCGCCCCGTCAATGCCGCCATTGTGGGTGGTGAGGGCCACCTTGGACATGCGGCGGTCATGGATGGCGCTCTCGACCAGTTGGGCGGTCTGGGAGTGCTCGCAAAAGGCCTGGATGGTGATGCGGGGGATCAGCCGCGCGCCGGCAGCGATATCGGCCGCCGGTTCGTCGGTCTTCCTGGTATCGGGGGTGAGAAAACTCATGAAACCTACTCTCCTTGACCGGGGCCGGTACGCCGCCCCTCAAGCCAGTGGCCCTCGGACACAGTCCAGGGGCCGGCTTGCACTAATCTGTTGTCGCCCAGCGCATGGTGGACAGGTTCTGTCACCGCGCGCCCGGCGCTAGTCGAGCACGAAGCCGACGGAGCCCGAAATGCTGCCACGCATTTCGCCGGTCTGGCCAACGCCATACATGTTCTCCAGCCGCCCCAGAAAAATCGACTCCGCATCGGTAGCCACGCTCGAGCCGTCGGTCGGCACCGGGATCGTATTGGCCGGGCTGGGCGCCACCAGATAGGGGGTGACCAGAATGACGAGCTCGGTCTGCTGGGTCTGGAAGTCGCGCGAGCGGAACAGGGCGCCAAGGATGGGAATATTGCCCAGGCCGGGAAGCTGGTCGATGGTCTGGCGCGAGGTTTCCTGCAGCAGGCCGCCAATGGCGATAGTGGTGCCGGACCCCAGCTCGACCGAGGTGCCGGCCTGACGGCGCGTCAGGGATCCATCGGCCTGCGGATCGGATACCGACGTGTCGACGGCCAGCGAAATCATGCCATTGGACTTCACCACCGGCGTAAAGGAGAGCTCGACGCCATAGGGCTTGAAGACAACGCTCTGCTGATTGGTGGTGGGATTGATGGTGCTGTAGGGAATTTCGCCGCCGGCCAGGAAAGTTGCGGCCTTGCCCGAGATGGCGGTGAGCGTGGGCTGGGCCAGGATGCGCAGGGCGCCACGCGATTCGAGGGCCCGGATCGCCGCATTGATCTTCAGATCACCCATATTGAAGGCACTGGCCACGCCATTGACGTTGGTGGTGGTGGCGTTGTTGAAGCTCAGATTGGTGGAGCCGACGCTGAGCGTGCCAGACAGGTTGATGCCGAACTGCTTGGCGACATCGCGCTTCACTTCCGAAACGGTGACCTGCAGCATGACCTGCTGGCTGCCGGAAATGTCGAGGATGCTGGCGACATTTTCGGGCGCCCCGGCATATTGCACGGCGATGGCCTCGGCCCGCTCCTTGTCTTCGCTGGACAGAACGGTGCCGGTCAGCACGACGCGATTGGTGTCGCCGGCCAGCGTCACCGATTCCACGCGAATGCTGGAGCCAGGAATGACCCGAGCCAGCGCAGCCTGGAGGGCATTGCCCACCTGGGAAGGCTCCTCGATGACCTTGACGTCGAGCACGGCAATGGTGCGACCCTGATCGTCGAGGAAGAAGATGTTGGTATCGCCGCCGCTGATACCCTGGACGATAGCCCGCGTGCGGGAACGCATGATGGCCGCGGCCACATTGGGCTGGGACACGATGACCTCGGCGGCGCCCGCGGGCAGATCGACCAGTACGGTCTTGTTGATCTGCACCTCAAGCTGGCGGGTGGCGCCATAGGCGGCAGCCGAAACCGTCACATGCGTCTCGCTGGCGGACACCGGGGCGGGAGCGAGACTGGCAGAGACGAGCATCGCAACCAAAGCCGGGGCGACGAGCTGCTGAGCGCGGTGGCGGAGCCGGTGCAAAAAGTACGTCATGTTGTTCTCCACCTACTGCACCATCGGCGCGGCCGGCATTCCGCCGACTTCGCCAGACGTCTCTACCCCGGCGGCCGGGATGACCGGCATGCTCACACCCGTCGTCTCGACCAGTTGCACCTGACCGGCGCTGCCGGCCAGCACGCTCTGCTCCTTGCCGAAGCGGAAGACGCGAATAGCCTGATTGTTGCCCGGCCGCTGCGTGCTGGCATCCTCGGCAAAATCGGCCACCGAGCGCAGGGTCAGCGACAGCTGCCCCTGGGTGGTGGCGTTGATCAGCGTTTCGGCCTGGCTCGGGTCGAGCTCAAGCGTGGCGATGGCGGTATCGTCAAAGGTGACGGCCTGCGGCGCACCGCCGGCAGCGATCTCCTCCTCGGTCTGGCCGCCGCTCATCCCGACCTCGCCAAGGCGCTTGCCGATGGCGAGGATACGCACATTGGCCAGAATGACGTCCGAGCGCTCGCCGGCCGCGCTCTGGGTGGTCAGGACAACATCGACATGGTCATTGGGTACGATAAAGCCGCCCGCACTGGATACGGCGCTGACGCCGACCGAGACGCCGCGCATGCCGGGCTGCAGAACGGCGGAAAGATAACCCTGGTCGGCACTGACCAGCTTGGCCTGGCGAATGGGCTCGCCGGCGAAAAATTCGAAACGCGCCACGGCGCCGGTCAACTCGGCGGGCGCCTCGGGCATGGCGTCAATGGTCACATAGTCGGCCCGCAGGGCGCCTTGCGGCCATTCCTGCCATTCCAGCGTTTCCACCTTGAGCCGCTCGCCCATGCCGATGGGGGTGCTGGCCACCAGGATCTGCGTCTTGGCCTCAGGAACGATCTCGGTAACGGACTGGGGTTCGGGCGCCGGGCCGCCGCCTCGGGTCACCAGGAAGGCAGCCAGGCCGCCGGCAACCAGGGCTACAAGCAACAGGATGATACGCGCCGGCTTCATGACTCACTCCGGTTGCACTCAGGACGCGGACGCCCAACTCGACCGGCTGAACCTTGCACCCAAAGGGTCAAAGTTTGGTTAATCGGAGCTTTGCAGAAAGGGTTAACAACAGGTGCATATCAACACTACTACGCCCTTCGCCGTTACTTAACAGGCCTAATAAAAAGAGACCTGGCGGCAATTTCTGCCAATATAACTGCTGGATTCAGACAGCCAGACGTCCAAATATAGTTGAGTCGGAATAGGTCAGCAGCCCGGCAATGGCCAGGGCGATGCCATAGGGGACGCCCGACTTGGGGTTGTGCAGGCGTTCCAGCCAGCCATAGCGCGCCAATACCGGCATGAGGGGCAGGTTGCGAAGCCCCAGAATGGCCAGGGTCAGCGCGCCGCCGAGCAGTGCTGCATAGACCAGGTAAGGCATGGCCAGGCCAAATCCCAGCCACAGCGCCGTGGCCGCGGCCAGCTTGGCGTCACCGCCGCCAATCCAGCCCAGGGCAAAGAAGGTGAAGCCGGCGACGAGCACGACAAGGGCGCAGGCGACATGCATGGCAAGCACGTCGAGAGGCAGTTGGACTGCCAGGGCAATGCCGAAAAACGCGGCGACGAGCAGGAGTACCAGCTTGTTGGAAATGGTCATGGTGAGCAGGTCGGACACGACCGCCAGAGCCATGCCGGCCGGAAACAGCAACAATGCGATGGTCGACATGCTCGGCTTATCCCATTGGTCGATAGCGGACGCAATCTGCCGCCGAAGGGTTAAAAAAACAAAAAAAGGGGCCGCTGCTGCGGCCCCTCTCAACTCTGCATCAAACGGCTTATCAAGGGGTAGTAGGCGCGGTCTTCATCGAATTGGTGGACACATCCAGCTTGCCGGAGATGCCGGTGAACAGGTCACCAAGGCTACCGCCGAGGGCGGAAGCGGCGACGATGATACCGACAGAGATCAGCGCGGCGATCAGGCCGTATTCAATTGCGGTCGCGCCGGACTCGTCCTGCGCGAAGCGTGCGAAGAGGTTCATTCCCAGACTCCAATTATACGTCATCGAGAGACGCCATCGTTCGACACGTTAGACATCGAACATGGCTCAAGGCTATGCCGCACTCCTTGAAAATGCGTTAATTGAAAGCCGGCAACGTCCAAAATTCCCTGCAAATTCAGTATAGTTACCGATGTTTTAAGAGTATTTATTGTATTTTATCGATAGAATTTCTGCTCAGTTCCCGCCTCCAATTGACACAGCTGAACATTGACGAAATTCATTTTCCATCCAGCAGTAAATATCCAGAATACTCAGAATTTTACTGAAGCAGGACTGATCACAGTCTGCGAGCGGCGTTTGCCAAATATTCACCATTCGCGTGGAAAATGGCTGCATCGAGTACCCGTACTGCCGGAACCGCCATGCGCACCTACCCTGTTGCCGTCTTCGCTCTCTGCCTGTTTTTGGGAAGCGGCCTTGGCATGGCTCCGGTCGTCGCCCAGGATGGTGCGCCGATCAATGTCAATGTGAACATGGCCCGGGTCCTGCGCATCAATGCCTCGGCGGCGACTGTCATCGTAGGCAATCCGGGGATTGCCGATGTCACCATCCAGGACCCGAAAACGCTGATCCTGACCGGCAAGAGCTTCGGCCAGACCAATCTGATCGTGCTGGACAATGCCGGCAATCCGATTGCCGATACGATCATCGAAGTGGTGCAGATGCAGGCCGGTGTGACGACGGTCTACCAGGGCCAGGCCCGCACCAGCATCGCCTGCGCGCCGGTGTGCCAGAACATCATCATGATGGGCGACGATCCGGCCTTTTCCGGCCAGGCCGTTGCCTCGTCCAGCATCATGAGTTCGATGGGCAACTAAGCCCTCGCGTGGCATTAACGCGCCATTAACCGCGCGGGCAGTTGCCGGACCGTTCTGACCTGGTCATAACCATCAGTTAGCCACGCGCGACTAGCTTTGCCCCATTGCAACAAGGCAACGCTGATGGCCACTGGACTGGGATCACTGATCGGACGGGCGCTGTGCCGCCAACGGCGCCGCTTTGTGCGCGATCAGCGTGGCGCCACGGCCGTTGAATTCGGTCTGCTGGCCCTGCCCTTCTTTGCCATTATCGGCGCCATTCTGGAAACATCGGTGGTCTTCCTGTCCGGCCAGGTGCTCGAAAGCGCCGTGCAGGACACCAGCCGCTATATCCGCACCGGACAGGCGCAGGGCGTCATCGTGACGGCGGCCGACTTCAAGGCCCGGGTCTGCGATCGGCTATATGGCATGTTTGGCGACTGCAGCGGCCTCTATGTCGAAGTGAAGACCATCAGTGACTTCGGCTCGATCGCCATATCCCCGCCGATCGACTGGACCTGCCAGAACGACTGCCAGTGGAACCGGCCGGAAGCCTATACCGCCGGCCTGGGATCGAGCATTGTGGTGGTGCAGGTCTATTACAAATGGCCCATCATCCTGTCGCTGGGCGACATGACCCTGGCCAATCTGCCCCAACAGAAACGGCTGCTCGGAACCGCCACCGTGTTCCGCAACGAGCCCTATAGCTGATGCGGGCGGGTGCCACATGGCGCGGCTGGGCCCGTGCATTCAGGAATGGCGAAAGTGGCGTAGCCGCTGTGGAATTCGCGCTGATCCTGCCCGTGATGCTCATGCTCTATATCGGCATGGTGGAGGGAAGCGCGCTGATTTCCATGGATCGCAAGGTGCAGACCGTTTCGGGCGCCGTGGGCGATCTGGTGGCCCGTTCCAACGGGGCGCTCAGCACCAGCACGCTGGACAATTACGTCAAGATCGCAGCGGGGATCATGACCCCCTACCCCGCGGACGAGCTGGTGCAAATCGTGACGCAGGTCAAAGTCGATACCGCCGGCAAGGCCACCGTGGACTGGTCGAGGCGCTATGTGGGAGAGGCCGCCCAAAGCAGTGGCGCGCATGTCAAGGACGCGGTCTTTGCCCTGCCGGCTGAAGTGGTGGCCATTGCCAAGGGCGAATATGTCATCGTCACCGAGAGCGGCCTAGCCTACTCGCCGCTCTACGGCATCGTCTTTGACTCGGCGGTCAACCTCTACCGCGAGAACTTCTTCATGCCGCGCTTCCGCGAGCAGATAAAGCTGAACTAGAGCCGCGGCCTTGCACCGCCCCGGGCTGCATGGCACAAGCCGGGCAAGATCCCTCTTTCCGGCAGATTCAGCATGACCGATACGCTCGTCCCCGTATTCGACCTTGGCGGCGTTTTCGTCGACTGGAACCCGATGTACCTGTTCCGCAAGCTCTTCGAGACCGAAGAGGACGCGGTGTGGTTCCAGCAGAACATCTGCACGCTGGACTGGAACCTCGAATTCGATGCTGGCGAAATCTATTCCGAAGGCGTGGCCAAGCTGATCACCCGCTTTCCCAAATACTGGCGGGAAATCCAGGCCTATGACCTGCGCTGGAAGGAGACGCTGGGCGGCTTCATCCAGGGCACGATCGACATCCATGACGAGTTGATCGAGCAGGAGATCCCGACCTTCGCCATCACCAATTTCTCCTGGGAGAAATGGGTGAGTTGCCTCGGCGAATGGCCGTTCCTGGAAAAGTTCGACGGCGTCATCGTCTCGGGTCTTGAAGGCCTGGTGAAGCCCGATCCCCGGCTCTATCGCGTGTTCAGCGAGCGCTATGGCATCGCCGGCGAAAACTGCGTCTTCATCGATGACAGCGAGCCCAATATCATCTCGGCGCGCAAATTCGGCATGCATGGCATCCACTTCAAGGATCCCATCCAGCTGCGCCAGGAACTGATCGCCCTGGGCCTGCCGCTCAAGGCGAAGTAGCAAAAGCAAAACCCCGGAGCGATCCGGGGTTTTTCGGTTCCGGCGTCAGCCGAAGCGGCCACCTTGCTGGATGACCTCGATCTGGTAGCCGTCGGGATCGACAATGAAGAAGAAACGCCCCACCGGCACGTCGCCATTGTTGAAATCGACCAGCTTGCGCGGGGCATAGCCGAGGCCGGTCAGCCTTGCATGTTCGGCATCGAGGTCGTCCACCACCAAGGCGATATGGCCATAGCCGTCACCCAGATCATAGGGTGCGGTGCGGCCGTGATTGATGGTCAGTTCGAGCTCGAAGCCGCCGGCCTGGGCGGCGAGATAGACCAGGGTAAAGTCGGCGAAGACCAGCCGGTCGGCAATGCGCAGGCCAAAGGCCTGAGTATAGAAATCGACGGAGCGCGCCTCGTCGAGGACGCGGACCATGGAGTGGACGAGCTTGGCCATCTTGTTCAATCTCTCTTTGGGGAGGAACGGGCACAGCGAGCCCTCCGCGCGTCGCGCGCCCCGTCCGGAGCGCGACTAGCGCGTGAAAACTGTTACTTCGTGCCGTACATGCGGTCACCGGCATCGCCGAGGCCAGGGATGATATAGCCCTTGTCGTTGAGCTTCTCGTCGATGGCGGCGGTGAAGACCGGCACATCGGGATGGGCCTCGGTAAAGCGCGCCACGCCCTCGGGGGCGGCCAACAGGCAGAGGAAACGGATATTGTTGGCGCCGCGCTCCTTGAGCTTTTCGATGGCGGCGGTGGCCGAATTGGCGGTGGCCAGCATGGGGTCGACCACGATGATCAGTCGATCCTCGAGATTGGACGGCGCCTTGAAGTAATATTCGACCGGCTGCAGCGTCTCGTGGTCGCGATAGAGACCGATATGGGCGACGCGAGCGGCGGGCACGAGGTCCAGCATGCCGTCCAGCAGGCCGTTGCCGGCGCGCAGGATCGAGGCGAAGACCAGTTTCTTGCCCTTGATGGTGGGACTGTCCATCCGCGCCATGGGCGTCTCGATGGAGACCATCTCCAGTTGCAGATCACGCGTCACTTCATAACACATCAGATGGGCGATCTCGCGCAGCAGGCGACGGAAGCCGGCGATCGAGGTCTCCTTGTTGCGCATGATGGTGAGCTTGTGCTGGATCAGCGGGTGATCGATGACGGTTACATTGCCGCGCGCTGTAGTCATGGGATCGCCTGCTGCTGAAGGGTTGCTAAAGGAAGCTCTTGCCGTGACGGCCAGGTTCGAGGCCGAGCCAGTGGGCTATGCTTTCGCCAATATCGGCGAATGTGGAACGAATGCCAATCTCTCCTGCGCCCAGGCTTGGGGAAAAGACCAGAATGGGAATCTGCTCGCGGGTATGATCGGTGCCGACCCAGGTCGGGTCGTTGCCGTGATCGGCGGTCAATACCAGCAGATCGTCGTGTCGCATGGCGGCGATCATCTCGGGCAGGCGGCTGTCGAAGAATTCGAGCGCCGCGGCATAGCCGGGCACGTCGCGGCGATGGCCATATTCGCTGTCGAAGTCGACGAAATTGGTCATGATCATGGCCCTGTCGGCGGCCATGGTCATGGCATCAAGCGTCTTGTCGAACAGCTGGCCGAGGCCGGTGCCCTTGATCTTGTGGGTGACGCCATGGCCGGCATAGATGTCGGAGATCTTGCCAATGGCATAGACCTGATGGCCGGCCGCCTGGTTACGATCGAGCAGGGTCGGCTCGGGCGGAGTGATGGCAAAATCGCGGCGGTTGCCGGTGCGCTTGAAGCTGGCGCTGTCCTCGCCAACAAATGGCCGGGCAATGACGCGGCCGATCATCAATGGCGCGGTGAGCTCGAAGGCGATCTGGCAGACTTCATAGAGCCGCTCGAGGCCGAAATGGCTCTCATGGGCGGCGATCTGGAACACCGAATCGATCGAGGTGTAGCAGATGGGCTTGCCGGTCCGGATGCTCTCCTCGCCCAGCTCGGCAATGATGGTGGTGCCGGAGGCATGCTTGTCGCCCAGAATGCCGGGCAGCCCTGCCCGCTTGACGAATTGCTCGATCAGTTCGGGCGGAAAGGTCGGCTCGGTATGGGGGAAATAGCCCCAGTCGAACGGCACCGGCACGCCGGCGATTTCCCAATGCCCCGAGGGGGTGTCCTTGCCATTGCTGACCTCGCGGCCGACGCCGAAGCGGCCACCTTTGGCGCTGGCGGAGAGCCCGGGCGGCAGTGTGCCGGTCGAGAGCTGGATCGCTGCGCCGATGCCCAGTGCATCGAGATTGGGCACGCGCAGGGGGCCGGCGCGCAGGCCAGCACGGTCGGCCTTGCCGGCGGCGGCCCATTCGGCGATGTGGCCGAAAGTATTGGCGCCGACATCGCCATATTTGTCGGCATCGGGGGCGCCGCCAATGCCGACGCTATCGAGAATGCACAGAATGGCACGGGGCATGGGTCAGGCCTTCTGCGGCGCCAGAGGCGCCACGCTGTCGGGGATCAGGGCGTGTAACGTAGCATGGCCGCCCAGGCGATAGGCCGCCTTGAGGCGGCGCTCGGCATCGGCAGCGGAGGCCTCGTCGCGGGCATGGATGCGGGCGATGGGCGTGCCCTTGTCGAGCGCCGTGCCGAGACCGGCCAGGCGGTCAAAGCCGACCCGGTGGTCGATGGAGTCGGTGGGCATGGTCCGGCCGCCGCCCAGTGCCACCACGGCCATGCCGACGCCCTTGGTGTCGATTTCGGAAATGCTGCCTTCGCCATCGGCGAACACGTCGCGGATGATGGGGGCCGGGGCCAGATGGCGATCGAGATTGGCGATGAAGTCACCCGGGCCGCCCAGGGCATGGACCATGACGGCGAAGCGCTCGGTGGCGCGGCCGCTATCAAGGGCGCTCTCGGCCAGCATGCGGCCGGCATCGACGGTGGCAGCGACGCCGGTCATTTCGGCGACGACGGCGCAGAGCGACAGTGTCACTTCCTTTAGCCGGGCGTCCTGGCGGTGCCCGGTGAGGAACTCGACGGCATTGCGCACTTCCAGCCCATTGCCGGCGGCGCTGGCCAGGGGCTCATTCATGTCGGTGATCAGCGCCCCGGTCTTGAGGCCGGCGCCATTGGCCACCTCGACGAGGCTGCGCGCCAGCTCGCGCGAGCGGTCCAGCGTCGGCATGAAGGCGCCCGAGCCGGTCTTGACGTCCAGAATCAGCGCGCCGAGCCCGGCCGCCAGCTTCTTGGAGAGGATGGAGGCGGTGATGAGCGCAATGGATTCCACCGTGCCGGTGACGTCGCGGATGGCATAGAGCGCCTTGTCGGCGGGGGCCAGATCGGCGGTCTGGCCGATGATGGCGCAGCCGGCCTGGCGCACGACCTGCCGGAACAGGGCATTGTCGGGCTGGGTCTGGTAGCCGGGAATGGCGTCGAACTTGTCGAGCGTGCCGCCGGTATGGCCCAGGCCCCTACCCGATATCATCGGCACAAAGATGCCCATGGCCGCCAGGATGGGCGCCAGCATCAGGCTGACATTGTCGCCGACGCCACCGGTCGAATGCTTGTCGGCCACCGGCCCGTCGAGATCTGACCAATCGAGTACCGTGCCGCTGTCGCGCATGGCCAGCGTCAGCGCCACGCGCTCGGGCATGGTCATGTCCTGGAAATAGACCGCCATGGCAAAGGCCGCCGCCTGGGCATGGGACACCGTGCCCCTGGTGAAGCCAGCAATGAAGGTGGCGATCTCGTCGGCGCTCAGGGCATGGCCATCGCGCTTGCGGGCGATGACTTCTTGGGGGAGGAAGACCATTGATCGGCTTTCTTGTTCGGGGCTGCCGGCTCAGGCTCCGTAGGGAATCCAGACATTCTTGACCTGGGTGGCCTTTGCCAGGAAATAGTCGCCCTCGAAGCGCCGGTCGGCCAGATCGTAGTAGAGGCCGCGGCTGGTCCAGGTCGGCTTGAGATTGGAGACCGAGGCCTTCTCGACCATGGTCGAGGCCTCTGCATTGCCGGCAAACCACATGCCATCGACGCCGTCATGCTCGGCCAGCGTCTTGGCCAGGGCCACGCCGTCGCCGGTGACGATATTGATGACGCCGGCGGGAAGGTCGGAGGTTTCGATGACCTGGTAAAGGTCGGTCAGGCTGAGCGGAGACTGGCTCGATGGCACCAGGACCACGGTATTGCCCATGGCCAGAGCCGGGGCGATCAGCGCGATCGAACCCAGCAAGGGTCGCGACGGTGGCGCGACAATGCCCATGACACCCAGCGGCTCGATCATGGCGGCGGCCACAGCGCGCAAAGGCGGGTTGTGTACGGCACCATCATATTTGTCGGCCCAGCCGGCAAAGGCGAAGAGGCGTTCGACCGAGAGCGCCACTTCCTCGGCCCCATCCTGACCGGTCTGCGCCTTGATGCGCGAGGCAAACTCGTCGCGGCGGTAGTCGAGGTTTTCGGCGAGGAAATAGAGGTTCTGGGCGCGGGTGTGGGCGGGGGTGGTGGACCAGCTGAGCGCGGCGCGGGCCGCTTCCACGGCATTGCGGATATCCTTGCGATTGCCGTCGCCGACCTCGCCGATCAGTTCGCCCTTCGGGCCGAGGACGGCGCGGGAATAGCCCGAGTCGGGCCGGGCCTGCTTGCCGCCGATATACATCTTGGCGGTCTGGTCGAGATGGCCGGCATCGAGCGGATTGCCCGCCTTGGCCTCCGCGACCTTGGCAGCGGGCGCGGGCTTGAGATCCTTTTCCCAGGCCGGCTTGAGATAGGCGCTCATGCCCTCGCGGCCACCCTCGCGGCCGAAGCCGGATTCCTTGTAGCCACCAAAGCCGACGGCGGCGTCGAAATTATTGGTGCCATTGATCCAGACAACGCCGGCCTTGATCTGCGGTGCGATGTCGAGCGCCAGGTTGATGTTCTCGCTCCAGATGGTGGCGGCGAGGCCATATTTGGTATTGTTGGCCAGGGCCACCGCCTCTTCGGGGGTGCGGAAGCTCATGGCGACGAGGACCGGCCCGAAGATCTCCTCGGCCACCAGTGTATTGGCGGGCGAGACATTGGTGACCAGAGCAGGCTTGAGGAAGCAGCCCCTGGCGGGCAATTGCCCATCGGGTTCGTAGATCATCGCGCCTTCGGCGGCGCCGCGTGCCATCAGGTCGCGGATGCGGGCGACCTGGACCGGGGCAATCATGGCGCCGATATCGATGGACTTGTCCATCGGATCGCCGACGCGCAGCGTCTGCATGCGCGTCTTGAGCTTGGCGATGAACCGCTCCTCGATGCTTTCCTGCACCAGCAGGCGTGAGCCGGCGCAGCAGACCTGGCCCTGGTTGAACCAGATGGCGTCGATCAGGCCCTCAATGGCGCTGTCGATATCGGCATCTTCAAAGACGATATAGGGCGACTTGCCGCCCAGCTCGAGGCTGAGCCCCTTGCCGGTGCCGGCGGTGACGGCGCGGATGGCCTTGCCCACTTCGGTCGAGCCGGTAAAGGCAATCTTGTCGATGCCGGCATGGGCAGTGATGGCCGCGCCGGTCTCGCCGGCGCCGGTGACGATATTGACCACGCCCTTGGGCAGGCCGACGCGCTGGCAGATTTCGGCAAAGAGCAAAGCCGTCAGCGAGGTGAACTCGGCCGGCTTGAGGATGACGGTATTGCCGGCGGCCAGCGCCGGGGCGATCTTCCAGGCCAGCATCAGCAGCGGGAAGTTCCAGGGAATGATCTGGCCGCAGACGCCATAGGGCACGGCATCGGGGAATTCGCGAGAGAGATGCTGGGCCCAGCCGGCATGGTGGTAGAAGTGGCGCGCCACCAGCGGAATGTCGATGTCACGGCTTTCGCGGATCGGCTTGCCATTGTCGAGGGTTTCGAGCACGGCAAACAGCCGGGCATGCTTCTGCACGGCGCGGGCGATGGCGTAGAGATATTTGCCACGCGCATAGCCCGACAGCGTGCTCCAGCCCTTGAAGGCGGCGCGGGCGGCCTTGACGGCCGCATCGACATCTTCGGCCGTGCCATCGGAGATCTGGGCCAGGCTCTCGCCGGTCGCCGGATTGTCCGAGGAAAAGCTCTTGCCGGGCTTGGTCCATTCGCCGTCGATGAAATGGCCGAACCTGCGGTCATGGGCGTCGAGCCAGGCGTTTGCCCGTTCAGGGCCTTCAGGGGCCGGGCCGTAATCCAGCGACTGGAAGATTTGCGCGATCTTGTTCATGTCTGTTCCTCCGGAGAGTTTCCCGTCTGTGCGGGAACGGCGCCGTGCGTGCTGCTTGTCCGGGCCCTGCGCGCATAGCGCTCCGGGCGTTCTTCGTTCAAAACAGTCCGCCGGACTGTTTCGTGGGCGCGAGCGCGCCCAACACTCATCACACCATTGGCTGGCGATAATCCGCCGAGTAGTGGCCGGTCAGGCCGTGCTCGAGCTGGCGTTCGATATCGGTCAGCAGGGTCGAGGCGCCGAAGCGGAACAGGTGCGGCTGCAGCCAGCCATTGCCCAGTTCCTCTTTCATCAGCGCCATATATTTGAGCGCATCACCGGCCTTGGAAATGCCGCCGGCCGGCTTGTAGCCGATCTCGATGCCGGTCTCTTCGGCAAACCAGCGGATCATGCGGATCATGGTGAGGCTCGTCACCAGATTGGCATTGACCTTTTCCTTGCCCGTCGAGGTCTTGATGAAATCGGCGCCGGCCAGCATGCAGACCAGGCTCGCCTTGGCGATATTGCTCTGGGTCGCCAGTTCGCCGGTGCCCAGGATGGTCTTGATATGGGCGTCGCCGCAGGCCTTGCGGAAGGCACGGATCTGGTCGTAGAGCCCCTGCCAGTCCTGGCGCAGCACCATGCCGCGTTCGATGACGATGTCGATTTCCTGCGCCCCGTCGGCCACCGAGAGCTCGATCTCGCGCAGCTTGGTCTCGAGCGGCGCCAGGCCATGCGGAAAGGCGGTGGACACGGCGGCAACCGGAATGCCGGTGCCCTCAAGGGCCGCCACGGCGGTCTTGACGAAGCTATGATAGACGCAGACCGCGCCGGGCAGGATGCGCAGCTCGGGCACGTCGAGGCGGTCGAGAATGTCCTGGCGCAGCGGATGGCGCGCCTTGGCGCAGAGCCGCTCGACGCGGCCGGCCGTGTCGTCGGCATTGAGCGTGGTCAGGTCGATCAGGGTAATGGCCTTGAGCAGCCAGGCCAGCTGATAGTCCTTCTTGACGGTGCGGCGGGCGCCGATCGAACCAGCGCGACGCTCCAGCGCCGAACGGTTCATGCGGACGCGTTCGACCCAGTCGAGATCGAGCGGAAAACCGGGATTGCGCTTGTGCGGGCTGTGGGTCGTTTGACCGCCCTGGGGCGTCTTGTCGATAACGCGTAAACTCATAGCTCCTCCACCAGCGCCGGAATGAGCCTTTTCAGCTTCTGGGCGCCCTGTACAGCCATGGTCTTGGTATGCTCATGGCTGATGTTTTCGCTCGACAGGCCCGCGCCCATATTGGTGATGGACGAACAGGCCCAGATCTTCATGCCCAGGAAACGCCCGAGAATGACTTCAGGTGCCGTCGACATGCCCACCGCATTGGCGCCGAGGCGCACGGCCATCTGGATTTCTGCGACGGTCTCGAAGCTGGGGCCAGAATACCACAGATAGATGCCCTCGCCGAGCTTGATATCCAGCCGCTCAGCCAGGCCCTGGGCCTTGGCCCGCAGTTCGGGATCGTAGCAGTTGACCATGTTGACGAAGCGCCGGTCGGTGGCCTCGCCGATCAGCGGGTTCATGCCGGCATAGTTGATATGGTCGGACAGAACCATCAAATCGCCCGGCTGGAAGCGCGCATCGAGCGAGCCGGCCGAATTGGTGAGCAACAGCCTTTCTGCCCCGAGCTCGGACATGGCCTCAAGCGCCGGGCGCATGGCGGCGGCATTGCCGTGCTCATAGTAGTGCTCGCGGCCGGTCAGCACGGCGACGCGCTTGCCGCCCAGAGTGCCGATCAGTAGGTCACGGCCATGGCCGGAAACACCGCCGCCGGGAAAGCCCTTGAGCTCGGAATAAGGAATGGTGACCTTGTCGGCCAGAAGGTCACCGATGGCCGACAGGCCCGAGCCAAGCACGATAGCGGCTGCAATCGGCTCCTTGCCGGCGATCTTGATGATGGTTTTGCTGGCCTTGGTCATTTCGGCAGATACTCCGGTCCGAAGCTGTGCGGCAGCAGCTGATCGAGCGTGCAGATCAGGGGTTCGCCGTCGACACCATGGGAAATGATCTCGACATCGAGATCGGCGAATTCGCGAATGCGCTGGCGGCAGCCGCCGCAGGGGGTCACCGGCATGGTGCCGGGCCCGGTGACATAGATGCGCTTGATGCGTTTGCCGCCACCGGCCAGCATGGCGGCGATGGCGCTGGGCTCGGCACAATTGCCCACCGGATAGGCGGCGTTTTCGACATTGCAGCCGGTATAGATCTTGCCGTCATCAGCCAGGATGGCCGCGCCGACCTGAAAGCGGGAATAGGGTGCATAGGCCTTGGCCCGAATGGCTTCGGCGGCCAGGAACAGGTCCTGGTCCCTTGATGTGTCGGCCATGTGCAATCCTCTTTTCAGTTGACCTCGATAGGGTCGCGCGCCTTGCCCTAGCGCTCCTTGGTATAGGGCACGCCGGCGGCCTTGGGGGCTACCGCCCGGCCGATGAAGCCGGCGAGCAGAATCACGGTCAGCACATAGGGCAGTGCCTGGATGGCCTGCACCGGCACTTCCCCGATAATGGGGAAGGACTGGCCCTGGATGCGGAACTGCACCGCGTCGAGGAAGCCGAACATCAGGCAGACCAGCAGCGCCGGGCCCGGCCGCCACTTGGCAAAGATCAGTGCCGCCAGCGCGATATAGCCGCGGCCGGCCGACATGTTGTTGTTGAAGCCCGCCGACTGGGCGATCGACAGATAGGCGCCGCCAATGCCCACCAGCACGGCGGTGATCACCAGCGCCTGATAGCGCAGCAGCGTCACCGAAATGCCGGCCGTGTCGATGGCCTTGGGGTTTTCACCCACGGCGCGCAGGCGCAGACCGAACCGGGTGCGGAACAGGATGAAGGCGGTCGCCGGAACGCAGAAAAAAGCAAAATAGGTGATGATATTGTGGCCCGAGATCAGCTCCCAGTAGATCTGGCCGAGCACCGGCACGTCACGCAATTCGCTGGCAAAGGGCAGCGTGATGGGGCTGAAGCGCTGGTCGCCGCTCAACTGGGGTGTATAGCCGCCGCGCTGGAACCAGCTCTGGCCCAAAAAGGTGGTGAGACCGGCGGCGAGGAAGTTCAGCGCCACGCCGGAAATGGTCTGGTTGCCCTTGAAGTTGATCGAGGCCAGGCCATGGATGCCGGAAAACATCAGCGCTGCGCCCACGCCGGCCAACAGGCCTAGCCAGGCCGAGCCGGTGACGGCCGACATGGAGGCGGCGGCAAAGGCGCCAGCCAGCAGCTTGCCTTCAAGGCCGATATCGACAATGCCGGCGCGCTCGGAATAAAGCCCGGCGAGGCAGGCCAGGATCAGCGGCACCGCCAGGCGGATAGTGGAATCCAGGATCAGGGTGATGTCGACGAGATACTGTTCCATCACTTGGCTCCGGCCACGGGGTCTGGTTGGGCCAGGATGCGCGACAGCGGGCCGCGCAGCATGTCGCCCATGGCGCCGGTAAACAGGATCACCAGCGCCTGGATGGTGACGATCATTTCACGGGTAATGCCGGGCATCTGGAAGGCCAGTTCCTGCCCGCCCTGGTAGAGGATGCCGAACAGCAATGCCGACAGGGCGACGCCGACCGGATGCCCCTTGCCCATGAAGGCCACGGCAATGCCGACAAAGCCGGCGCCGTTGACGAAATTGAGGATCAGCCGACCCTGCACGCCGCCGACATTGTTGACCGCGACCATGGCGGCAAAGGCACCGGCCAGGGCCATGACGATCATGATCATCTTCTGGTTGGAAATGCCGGCATAGTTGGCGGCGACCGGATTATTGCCCAGGGCGCGGACGGCATAGCCGAACTTGGTGCGCCAGATCAGCCAGTAGACGAAGAACAGGGCGGCAATAGCCAGAAAGAAGGTCACGTTGACCGGGGAGTTCTTGAACAGCTCGATGAAGGTGCGCAATTGCGGCACGCGGGTGATGGCGTCGAGCGGAGCGCTCTCGTCGGAATTGACGCCGGCCGGCTTCAATATCCGCGAGATGATGTAGCCCATCATCGAGACGGCGATGAAGTTGAAGAGGATCGTGGTGATCACCACGTGGCTGCCGCGCTTGGCCTGCAGGTAGCCTGGAATAAAGGCCCAGAACGCGCCGAAGGCGGCGCCGCAGACGATCATCAGCGGGAAGACGATGGCCCAGTGCGTGCCGTTGAGCGCCAGCCCGATCAGGATGACCCCGAGACCGCCGACATAGGCTTGGCCTTCGGGCCCGATATTGAACAGGCCGGCATGATAGGCCAGCGACACGGCCAGTCCGGCAAAGATGAAATCGGTGGTGTAGTAGAGCGTGTAGCCAAAGCCCGAGCCATAGCCGAAAGCGCCGTAGAGCATGATGCCGACGGCTTCGATCGGGTTCTGCCCGACCGCGAGCACGATGAGCCCGCCGACCAGGAAGGCCAGCACCACATTGAGCAAAGGCAGAAGGACCACGTCGGCCCAGCGCGGCAATGTGGTCATCAGTTGGTTTCCCTGCCGGAATTGTTCTTGGGGCTCATTTCCACGAGCGTCTGCTGGATCGGGGTCTCGTGCGCCGGCAATGTGCCTGGCTCGGTGACTGTCTTGACCGCGCCGGGGTGCGAGCCGGTCATCAGCAGGCCGAGTTCGGTCTCGTCGGCCGTGGCCGGATCGGCCTCGCCAACGATCTGGCCGTCAAACAGCACCAGGATGCGGTCGGAGAGCGAGCGGATCTCGTCGAGCTCGACCGAGACCAGCAGGATGGCCTTGCCGGCATCGCGCATCTTGATGATCTGGTTGTGGATGAACTCGATGGCGCCGATATCGACGCCGCGCGTCGGCTGGCCGACGATGAGCACTTCGGGATTGCGCTCCATCTCGCGCGCCAGCACGATCTTCTGCTGGTTGCCGCCGGAGAAATTGGAGGTCTTGAGGTCGATATTGGCCGGCCGTATGTCGAATTTCTTGATGTAGTCGGCGGCGGTGGCGCGCGCCTTGGCAATGTCGAGGGCCGGGCCGTCGCCATAGGAATGCTGATAGCCCAGGATGGAGTTTTCCCACTGGGAGAAATTGGTGACCAGACCCATGCGCAAGCGGTCTTCGGGCACATGGGCAAGGCCGGCGGCGCGGGCGCGGGCAGCGCCATCGTCGCCCTCGAGCGACAATGGCTCGCCATTGAGCCGGATCGTGCCGCCCGCTTGGTCGCGCATGCCGGCGATGGATTCGAGCAGTTCGGACTGGCCGTTGCCGGCCACCCCGGCAATGCCGACGATCTCGCCAGCGCGGACCTCAAAACTCACATGCTTGACGCGCGGCACGCCGAAATCGTCGGTGACGACGAGGTCTTCGACCGAGAGCATCACCTTGCCGGGATTGGCGGGGCCCTTGTCGACGCGCAGCAGCACGTGGCGGCCCACCATCAGCTCGGCCAGCTGCTCCGGGCTGGTCTGGGCGGTGGAGAGCGTTGCCACCATGGCGCCCTGGCGCATGACCGAGACATCATCGGTAATGGCCATGATCTCGCGCAGCTTGTGCGTGATCATGATGATGGTCTTGCCCTCGTCGCGCAGCTTGCCGAGAATGCGGAACAGGTGATCGGCCTCGGCCGGCGTCAGCACGCCGGTGGGCTCGTCCAGGATGAGGGTTTCGGCACCGCGATAGAGCGCCTTGAGGATTTCGACGCGCTGCTGCTGGCCCACCGAGAGGTTCTCGACGATGGCGTCGGGATCGACCTCGAGGCCATAGTCGCGGGCCAATTGCTTGAGCTGTTCGCGCGCCTTGGTCAGGGTCGGCGCCAGCAAAGCCGAATTCTCGGCGCCGAGCACGACGTTTTCGAGCACGCTGAAATTGTCGACCAGCATGAAATGCTGGTGCACCATGCCGATGCCCAGGGCCAAGGCATGGCGGGAATCGGTGATGGCGTGGGGGATGTCATTGACGCGGATTTCGCCGCTGTCGGCAGTGTAAAAGCCATAGAGGATCGACATCAGTGTCGATTTGCCGGCGCCGTTTTCGCCGACGATGCCGTGCACCGTGCCGCGGCGGATGGCCAGGTGGATATCGCGATTGGCGTGGACCGGGCCGAAATGCTTGTTGATGCCGATCAGCTCAATGGCAAGCGGGGCAGCAGCGGCCTTTTCGGACCGCTGCTGGTGTGTCGGGTCAAGACTCGTCATCGATGAAAGTCCAACCCTGTTGGCATTAGAGCGACGGGCACTGCTTGTCGCTGCGGAAGTCGTGCACGGTGACGGCGCCGGAGATGATGTCGGCGGTCGCCTTTTCGACGGCTGCCTGCATTTCCGGCGTGATCAGCGCGGCATTGTTGTCGTCCATGGCGGCGCCAACGCCTTCTTCGGCGAGGCCGAGGACGATCAGACCGGGGGCCCAGGTGCCGTCTTCAACGCCCTTCATGGCGTTGTAGGTGGCGACGTCGACGCGCTTGGTCATCGAGCTCAGCACCGAACCGGGGTGGAGATGGTTCTGGTTGGAGTCGACGCCGATGCCGAACTTGCCGGCGTCGGCAGCGGCCTGCAGCACGCCTGCACCGGCGCCGCCAGCGACCTGGAAGATCACGTCCACGCCCTGGTCGAGCTGGGACTTGGCAACTTCGGTAGCCTTGACGGGATCATTGAAGGCTTCAAAGCCGGTGCCGACATAGGTCTCGAGCACTTCGATGTCGGGGTTTACCGACTTGGCGCCCTGGGCATAGCCGCAGGCAAAGGCTTCGAGCAGGTCGAAGTTGAACGCCGGAACAACACCGATCTTGCCGCTTTCCGACTTCATCGCGGCCAGGATGCCGACGAGATAGGAGCCTTCCTGTTCCTTGAACACTACGGACTGCACGTTGGGCAGGTCGACGACGGTGTCGATGATGGTGAACTTGGTATCGGGGAATTCAGGCGCAACGGTGCGCAGCGCGGTTTCCCAGGAGAAGCCCGGCAGCACGATCGGGTTGTTGCCACGGGCGGCGAACTGGCGAACGGCCTGTTCGCGCATAGCGTCGCCGGAGATTTCCAGATCCTGGTAGGCGCCGCCTTCGGCCTTGAACTTCTCGGCGCCGGTATAGGCGGCTTCGTTGAACGACTTGTCGAATTTGCCGCCGCCGTCATAGACCAGTGCACCATCGGCGAAGGCAACGCCGGCCATCAGCGCGCTGAAGGCAACGCCGCTAGCGACGGCCTTGGTAAGGGTCGAAATTTTCATAGATTGCATCTCCCTGTCTTGCACGCTCGCGCCGGCATGGGCCCCATCAGGTACTCGGCGTGCACTGGAAGCCGATACAATCGTGCAAACGGGCCGCTTGCAAGATGCAATTGCGCAATTTTTTCCGGTTGGTCAAAAATCGGGCAGCCGGGTCGACGCAAGGGCACGCTTTAACCCGGTGGCAGGTACGTTCAGAGGCGCGCCAACAGCAAACTGAAGAGATGCTCGAGATCAATGTCGGGAAACAGTACTGCGATGATGGCGAGTGAGCCAATGGCAAAGAGGGCGATGGTGTCCCTGGTCTGGGTGGTCATGACAATTTGCTTCAAGTTGGACGGATCTGCCCCTCTGCATAGCCCGGACCCGCCCGCACGATTGTGATGGTTTGAGGGCAGCTGCCGATATGGTTAGGGCAATGCTAACAAGCCATCGGATCATGCCTGGCCTGCAGGGCACCCAGATCAGGGAACGGGGTCGGTGTCCGGCTCGACCGGTAGCGGCGTCACCTGGGCGCCCATGGCGGCGCCGAAGCGTTCGAAGAAACCGTCGATGACCTTTTGCGCCGAGTGGCCGATAATGGCCTTGCCCAGCTTCATGATCTGGCCGGAGGCACCGCCCCGCGCGACAAAGACCAGCAGCGTATCTTCGCCCTGGTCGGACAGGATGATGTCAGCCGAGCCTTCGGCAAGCCCGAGCAGGCCGCCCTTGCCGCGGCCGGTCAGGGTATAGCGTTCCGCCGGCACGATGCCGCTGAGCGCCAGGTCACCCTTGAACACGGGATGAACCACGCCGAGATTGACCTTGATCTCGAGATCGAGCGTGTCGGCGCCCGACCACACGATCTTGTGGCAGCCCGGAATGGCGGCCTTGAGCATAGCCGTGTCGTTGAGCGCCGCCCAGACGGCAACCCTCGGCGCTGCAACAATGTAGCGTCCGCCAAAGTCCATCAGCGGCCCCCCGCGCAGCGCAAGCAGGTGCCGGCCCTAATATGGCCGCGAAGACCCCCGAAATACCTGCCTGCCATAGTTGCGTCCCCGCTCTTTACGTGCGGCTTTTTCGCACCAATATGGTCTAAATAGTTGTCTTGGCAGAGCGATGCAATTGTCAGGCGGCGACGGAGCGGCGATCAATGCGCAACGAGGCGCGTTTTGACGTTTCGGCATGAGAAGCGGGAGCGAGACGATGGCCCATGATGTGACCCCTGCACCGACCAGCCAGATGGCGCCCGTCGCCACGGCAGCAACGCCCCTGCAGTACCTGGACAAGGCGGTCAACGCCATTCGCGATCTGGGAATCTGGCCCGAGCAGCAAGGCGAGGCGCCGATTACCGGGCTGTTGCAGAAGATTACCGAACTGGACGAAACCCGCGTGTTGCTGATCGGCCGCACGCTCAGCCAGGCCAGCGCCTTCAACGAAGTGGTGCGCGAGCAGATCGCCGCCATGCAGATCGGCGAACGCTATGAAGACATCACCAAGGGCTTTGATTCGATCCGCGACGATGCCAAGGGCATGGTCGACCAGTTGGCCGACAACAAGCTCGACCTGCTCGAGCGCGCCTCCAATGTCTGGATGAAGGTCAGCCGCGGCGATATCGCCAGCCGCTTTGACAAGATCCGCGACACCTACCTGGCGGTGACGGCCGACACCAAGGACCAGATCGACCGCGAACATACCATTCTGGAGGCCTATCGCGACTTCCGTGGCGCGCTCAAGCAGTCCGAGGTCATGGCGCTTGAGGTGCTGGCCACCGCCGAACAGCGCCTGGCCGCCAAGAAGGACATCCTGGTGGCCGCATCGACCGCCGTGTCGGGCTTTGCCGGCAGCGTGCCGGCCGACCGAGCGCGGCTCGAGATGGATCGCGACGAAAAGCTGCGTGCCATGCAGAACGAGGAAGCGCGCTACCAGATCGCCAAGGATCTCTCGGACAATCTGACCATTTCCTACAACACTTCCGAAGTGGTGATGGCCCGGCTGATGCAGACCACCAATGCCAAGGAGCGGGTGTATCAGCAGTCGATCTCGTTCTTTTCGACCAATGAGACAGTGCTGACGGCGCTGAGCGCCTCGTTTACCGGCATGTTCGGGCTGCACGAATCCACCGCGACGCTGAACGCGATGAAGGAGGGGATGAGCAAGAGTCTCGAGACCCTCGCCGAGATCGGCGACAAGGTGACCGAGGAGGCCGTGCGGGCCGGCTATGGCCCTACCGTACGCGCCGATGCGGTCAAAAAGCTGGTCGATTCCGTGGTCAATTTCCAGGAAAAGAGCCGCACCATCATCAACGAGATGCGCGTCGCCTCGACCAAGAATTCCGCCGAAATCCGCGATGCCGTGGAAGACGGCAAGCGACGCCTCGCGGCGCTGGCTGCCGAGGGCAATGCACTGCTGCTCGATAGCAGAACCTGAGGGGACGGACACACACGGGTGGACGGCAACAATGAGTGACGTGACAGCGAAGTCCGCTGCCCCCCTGGACGAAGTCATGCTGGCCATGGACGTGGTGGATACGCTGCGCCACCAGCAGGGCCTGGCGACGCGCGAGCTCGATACCGATGCCAAGCAGGCGCAGCTGCTGGAAAAACTGCGCGACATCTATCACCAGCAGGGCATCGAGGTGCCCGACCACATCCTCAAGGAGGGTGTGACGGCGCTGCAGGAAAGTCGCTTCACCTATGATCCGCCGGCGCCCAGCTTCGGGGTGACGCTGGCCCGGCTCTATGTCAGCCGTGGCCGGTGGGGCAAGCCCGTGCTGGTGGTGGGCGGGGCGCTACTGGCCCTGGTCATCGGCTATTTCGGGGTCTGGCAGCCCTATCGCGCAGGCCAGGCGGAACAGGCGCGCGTCGAGCTGGCCGAAGGGCTGCCGGCACAGATGGACAGCCTCTACGAAACCATTTTTGAAGAAACCAAGGTGCAGCAGGCGGTGATGGAGGCAGAGGCCATCCGCACGCGCGGCCAGACCCTGGCGGCCGAAGGCGACCGGGCTGCGGCCGAACGCGCTGTGGCCGAGCTCGCAGCGCTGCGCGACACGATCCGCCAGGAATACACCCTGCGCGTGGTCAACCGTCCCGACGTGCAGTCCGGCTTCTGGACCATCCCGGAAGTCAATACCGACGCGACAAACTACTATCTGGTGGTCGAGGCCGTGAACGATGAGGGACAGGCGCTGAGCCTGCCCATCCTGAACGAAGAAAACGACACGACCGAGACGGTCAGCATCTGGGGCATTCGCGTGCCCGAGGCGGTCTATGATGCGGTGTCGGCCGACAAGCGCGACGACGGCATCATTCAGAACAATGAAATCGGTCGCAAAACCTACGGTTTTGTCGAGGTGAACTACAATGTGCCGGTTTCCGGCGGGGCGGTAACGCGGTGGTAAGGTCATGAGCATCCGCGGCCCTGAAGCCCTGGCGAGCCTGGATGAGGCCATGCGCGATATCCGCCGGGAGGAAGACGAGATTTCCAAACGGCTGGCCCGTTCGGCCGAGCGGGTCAGCAAGATCCGCGCAACCGAGGCGGAACTGTTTCGCCAGCTGGCGCGGCTGCGGCTTGATCCGGCCCTGCAGGGTGAACTGGACGGCGCCATATCGGCGGCCGAGACCAAGGCGCGCGCGCAACTGAAGGCCCATGCCAGCGACCTGGGCAAAGCCGAGCGCGCCGTGGCCGAGATCGATGCCCGTTTGAGCCGGCTCACCGCGGACCGGGCCGCCGCGCTCAAGCAGTTCGAAACCCACCAGGCCGAGCTCAAGGCCCTGGCCGGCAGGCTGGGCGCCTCGATCGCCCGCGATCCGGCCTTTGCCGCCAAGCGCGAAGAGGCGGCGGCGCTGGCCGAGATTGCCGCCCAGTCGATGCGCAAGACCGAACAGGCCGAGGCGGACCGCGAAACCAAGGGCAAGCCCTATCGCGACGATCCGCTGTTCATCTATCTGTGGGAGGCCGGTTACGGCACCGCCAATTATCGCGCCAATAATCTGGTGCGCTATCTCGATGGCCTCGTTGCCAATCTGGTGGGTTTCAACAAGACACGGCCGAATTTTGCCATGCTCAACGAGATTCCGCTGCGCCTGCGCGAACATGCCGAACGCCAGATCGCCCTGGCCCATGCGGCGGAAGCCGAGCTCGACGCGCTCGAGACCACGGCGATCGATGCGGCCGGCGGCAAGCCGATACGCGATGCGATGATGGCGGCGCAGCAACAGATTGCGGCGCTGGATGCCGAGATGGTGGTCAGCGAAGACCAGCGCGACGAGAGCGCCAAGGCCGTAGCCGCGCTGTCGCAGGGCCTCAACCCGGCCTTTGAAGGCGCACTGTCGGAACTGGCATCGGCGCTGGGACGCGAAGACATCCAGACCCTGCTGGCCGATGCCCGACGCACCCGTACCGGGCAGGACGACACCATCGTCGCCCAGATCGACGATGCCCGGGCGCGTGCCAAGGAAGAAGACCAGGAAACACGCGAGCAGAAGGAACGCCTCAAGACCCTGGCCGCCCGGCGGCGCGAGCTGGAAGACATCCAGTGGGAGTTCAAGAAGCAGCATTTCGACGACCCGCGCTCGACCTTTCGCGAGGACCGACTGGTGGGTGACCTGCTCAACGATTTCCTGCGCGGTGGCATTACCGCGGCATCCTATTGGGACAAGTGGCAGCGCAGCCAGAACTGGGGTGCCGGCACCTCGGACTGGGGCGGTGGCGTCGGCCTGCCCAATAATGGCCGTCAGCGCAGCAATGCCCCGCGGCCCGAGAGCGGCGGCTTTTCCTGGCCGGACAACAGCTTTGGCGGCGGCGCCGGTGGCAAGTCCAAGGGCGGTTTCGGGGGCGGCTTTGGTGGCGGACTCGGGGGCGGCTTTTCGCGCCCGCGCACCGGTTCGACCGGCACCCGCAAGCATGGCGGGTTCAAGACCGGCGGCGGCTTCTAGGCGCCGGAACGGCCGCCCCACCGCTGGCGGGACGACGGGCCAGGCTCAGACCGGGTTGATGAAACTGAACATCTCGCCCGCCTTGCCGTTCTGCTCGGCAAAGCGCAGCGGGTGCACGCGCTGGACCAGCACTTCACCATTTTCGGGCTTGCCGGCCAGCAGGGCCATGGTTTCTGCCAGGTATGCGCCCAGCGGCATGGCATGGGGATCGCTGGCCTGGTGCGCACCCTGCAGGAAGGTCTGTACATAGGGCGGAACGATCTCGATCACCTCGACGCCAGTGTTGCGCAGCTGATGGCGCAGCGCCTGCGAATAGGAATGGATCGCGGCCTTGGTGGCGCTGTAGGTGGGCGTCGCCCCCATGGGTACGAAGGCCAGCCCGGACGACACAGTCAACACACTGGCTTTGGCCTGGGCCAGCAGATGCGGCAACAGGGCTGCCGTCAGCCGGATCGGCCCAAGCAGGTTGGTGGCGATGGTGGCCTCGGCGGTCGCCAGGTAGTCGGGTGCGGCCAGAATGTCCTCATTGACCATGATGCCGGCATTGTTGATGACGGCATTGAGCGCCGGATGCGCCGCGATCACCTGCGCGGCCAGCGCGTTGATGCTGGCGGGGTCCGCCATGTCCACGGTGAAGGCGGCCATGCCGGGATTGGCAGCGGCGACCTCGGCCAAAGCCGCGGCGCGGCGACCCGAGATGATCACCTGATTGCCCTGGCGGTGAAAGGCTTCGGCCAGGCCGCGGCCAATGCCGGAGCCGCCGCCGGTGATGAGGATGGTGTTGCCTGTGGTCTGCATGGGAGAGCTCCTTTGGTATTGCCAGGCACAGATAGACTTCATACTCTCCACGAGAAAGTAGGCGCCCGAAAGTTTGGTACGCACCCAAAGGAGAGTGTCAATGTCAGAAGCCGCTGACGCGCCGGCCATCTATCGCTGGAGCGGTCACGATGCCGCTGAACCCATCGACCCCGCGCTCGAAGCCATGGTGCGCGACATCATCGGCAAGGTGGCCGACAAATGGACCATGCTGATCCTGGAGGCGCTGGACGAACACGGCACGCTGCGTTTCACCGATGTTGGCCGCAAGGTGGGCAGTATCAGCCAGAAGATGCTGACCAAGACGCTGCGGCAGATGGAGGCGGACGGGCTGGTGGCGCGCAAGGTGCACCCCGTGATTCCGCCCCATGTCGATTACCGATTGACCGAGATGGGCCGCAGCCTGGGCGCGGCCTTCTGCGGCGTCTGGATCTGGGCCGAGGCACATCATCGCGAGATCGAGGAAAGCCGGAAGGCCTTTCGCAAGCGGAACGGGGAAGCCTAGTTGGCTGCTGGCTGCGCCATCAGTTCCCAGACATTGCCTTCGCTGTCCTCGAAATAGGCCGAATAGCCCCATTCGGACTGGGTGCCATCGGTGACGATGGCGCCGCCGGCGGCCAGAACCTGGCGCAGGATGTCATCGACCTCGGCCGGACTCTGTGCCTGGTGGCTGAGCACGAAGCCCGGCGTGCCGGCAATGGCAACCTCCTTGCCGGCGGTCTGCGCGATCTGCTCGCGCGGGAACAGCACGAAGGACAGATTGTCGTCGATGAAAAACGCCACGTGGTCGGCACCAGCACCGATCTGTTCGTCGCCGATCTCGAACAGGGCGCGGTAGAAGGAGAAGGCGCGTTCGAGGTCATCCACGCCAATGGTGATGATGGAGATCGAAGGCTTCACGGCAGCTCCTGACAGTTCCTGCGAGCCAATCTAGCCATGGCTGGCTGCTTCGTCACCCGCAATAGTCGCAGATCCTTGCCCATCACGGCCAGGCGCCCGGCCGGACGTCGATCCGGCCGGGCGCCTTCGGTCAGGATTTGGCCAGCAGGTTGCGCAGCTTGCCCAGCGCGGTGGCCTGATCCTCGCGATAGGCGATGGTGCCCTGGAACTGCCCCTGGGCATCGAGCAGGAATACCGAGGCGGTGTGGTCCATGGTGTAGTCGTCGCCGCCTAGTTCGACCCGCGCGTAATAGACGCCCCAGGCCTTGGCGATCTTGGCAATCTCCTCGGGCGTGCCGGTGAGGCCGGTGATGCGGTCGCTGACCCAGCTGACATAGTCGCCCAGCACGGCGGGCGTATCGCGCTGCGGATCGATGCTGACGAAATAGGCGCGCAGGTCCTGGCCCTCATCACCGAGCTGCTCGAACCAGCCGGCCATCTCGGCCATGGTAGTGGGGCAGACTTCGGGACAGTGGGTAAAGCCGAAGAACAGCGCCGAGGGGTGGCCGGCGAACACGGTCTGATCGACCGGTGCGCCATTCTGGTCAACAAGGCTATAGCGGCCCTGTCCGAAGCCGGTCTGCTCGGGCTGGCGGAGCAGGACGGCGGCGACAATGGCCGTCAGGGCCAGGGCGCCAACCGCGCCCCAGAGCCAGATGCGGATGGATTTCATGGTCATGGCGCTATTTGTGCATGCTGTGGGCCGCATCGGCGGCAGCGCCCATGACGGGCAGCTCCAACTCGACCGGACCGGCCTTTTCGAAGACCAGTGTCACCGGCACGGTCTCGCCTTCGACAAAGGCCTGGGTGAGGCCCATGAACATCAGGTGGAAGCCGCCGGGCGCCAGGGTGACCGTCTCGCCCGCCGGAAGCTCGAGACCATCGGCAAGCTGGCGCATCTTCATGACGTCGCCTTCCATGGCCATTTCGTGAATCTGTACCATGGCCGCAGCGGGCGAACTGGCCGAGACCAGGCGATCGGCCGTGCCGCCGGCATTTTCGATGCTGAGAAAGCCCCCACCGACCGGCGCATTGGGCAGGGTGGCGCGGGTGAAGGGCGCGGTGAGGTTGAGGTCGCCGAGGTGAACGGCGCCGTCTTGGGCAAAGGCAGGGGCGACGAGCAGGAGGCTGGCGGCGAGGGCCGCGCGCAGGAAACGGATCATGATGATGACTTCCGAAAAGGACATGGAAAGGGGTGGGGCCATGGGCCCCGGCAATCAGCGTCCGGCCGGTGGTCCGCGCGGCCCCGACGGCGGGGCAATAGGGGACGGAAGAGCGGTTGCCGAGACCAGAGGCCGCGGCGCGGCCAGCAGGGGCGCGCGCAGATCGAGCCGCACGGTGTCGAGGCTGGGCGCAACGGCCGCCGGTTTGCCTGCCCCCGATAGCGGGCACTTGCTCACCGTATTGTCGCTGTCGCCGCCAGCATCATCGGCTGCGGCGCAGAGCACCCAACCGGTTGTCAGCGTGGAAAAGCCCAGTTCCTCGAAGGCGAGCTGGCTGGCGCGGGCCTCATGCAGGGGCGCGAGGATGGTCAGCAGATAGATCGCCAGTACGGCCAGGGCCGTTCCGATCTCTCCGCCGATGTTGCGCCTGTGGGTCATGCCCTTTTCATAGGCCGGCGGCAGGCCGGGGGAAAGGGCCGTGTTGTCGCAAGCCTCAGAGGGCGGGCACATAGGTCTCGCTGCACAGGGCGATGAAGCTTTTCATGGCCGCCGAGAGCGGTGTCGACTTGCGGCGGGCAACCAGCAGCTGGCGCAGTGCCCAGGGCTCGGCCAGCGGGGCGCAGACCAGGTCGGTGCCGGCCAGCAGGTGCAGGCTGGTGGAGCGCAGAAAACCGATGCCGAAGCCGGCTTCGACCATGCGCACCAGCGCCGGAAAGCTCTCGACGCGGACGGTCTCGACCAGCGGCTTGCCCGCCGCCTTGGCGGCATCGGCCAGCAGGCGATCGAGCGAGCCGGCATGATGGATGCCGACAATGGCGTGGTCGAGGACGGCGGCAAAGGCGATGTCCTTGCGCGGCTCGATACTGTCCGCCAGCGGGTGATCGGGCGGCGCCAGCACCCAGACCCGGTCATCCTCGAAGGCCTTGATCTCGAAGCGGGTGAAATCGTAATTGTCCGAGACGATGGCGATGTCGGCGCGCCCCTCGTCAAGCGCCAGCAAGGCCTTGGCGGCGCCCATTTCCTGGATATCCAGGTCGATGCCGGTGTGCCGGCCGGCGTAGTGCGCCAGCAGTTCGGGCAGGCGGCCGGTGAGGGCCGAGCTGGTACAGGCCAGGCGCAGCGCCCCGCGCTGGCCGCTGCCGAAATCGGCCATGACCGCATCGAGGTCGGCAATGGCGCGCAGCACCACGCGACAGCCTTCGGCATAGGCCTGGCCGGCGGTGGTGAGCTTGACGCCATGGGCGGAGCGGTCGAACAGCACGACGCCCAGGCGGCTTTCGAGATCGGAGATGCGGCGGCTGACGGCTGAAGAGGCAATACCCTCGCGCTCGGCGGCGCGGCCAATCGAGCCGGTTTCGGCCAGCAGCAATATCAGGCGTGCGGTGACGCTGTCGAACGGTGCCATCGAGTCTCCTGCTGGCACCATACTGATCGCGGTCAGATCAGCAAGGAAATGCCGCGAGCCAGATAGAAAATGCCGATAGCCGTGACGATGAGGCGGGTCCAGGCGCGGAAATTGGCGTCCGTCAGGCGTTGCAGCACCCAGTGCCCGGCGCTGGTGCCGGCCACGGCAAAGGGCGCGGCCAGCGCCACCCAGGTCCAGTCGGTGGCGGTCAGCATGGTGGTGGCGTTCCAGTAGAAGACGATCTTGGCGGTGTGATTGACCACCTGTGCCGCCGCCTTGGTGGCGATGATGGTGCGGCGGTCCATCCGGGTGCGGATGAAGAACATGTCGATGGTTGGCCCGGCCACGCCGACCGCCAGATTGACCCCGCCGCCCAGCACGCCGCAGACAAAGGCATGGCTGGGTTTGCTGGCATCGAGCGCCAGCCAGGACTGCGGAATCCACAGCAGCGCGGGCAGCAGGCCGATGATGATGCAGACGGTGGCCAGGTCAGGGGTATAGCGCACGATGAACAGCACCACGCCGACGCTGATCAGGCCCAGCGTCATGATGGCCAGCACGCGCCAGTCGATATAGGCGCGCGACATGACGGCGCGCGAGCCATTGGCCACCAGCTGGATGGCGCCCTGCACGGCAATGGCCGTCCCCACCGGCAGGATGAGCAGCAGGATGGCCAGCAGCACCAGTCCGCCGGCCATGCCGAAGACGCCCGAGAGCATGGAGGTGAAGAACACGGACACCAGAAGCGCCGCCGCGAGCAGAATCGTCATCAATGGGTCCCCGTCCTCCCAGCTTGATGCGCCCGGTCACGGCGCGTGGCCATGCGCAATTGGGCAAGAGGGGGTGCCGCTTCTATCGGGCGAGGTCGGGGAAATAATCGCTGGCGGTCGGCGCCAGCAGGTCGGGGATGTCGGCAAGCCGCACGGTCAAGAGGTCTCCACCACAGGCGGCGACGACGTTGGGCAGGCCTTCGACGGTGAACAGCACCTGATCGCCCGGCACGAAGCGCGCGCCAAGATAGGTGGCAATCAGCTCGTCTATCCCGCATTCGGCTTCGAAATCGGCGTCGGGATCGGGCAGGTGGTTGGCGATGACATAGTCGATCAGCTTCTGGCCGGCGCTCCAATAGTAATCGTCGGGCGCATCGGCGGCGGCCTGATCGATATCGGCGCCATCGTCGTTGCCGGTCTTGCGACTGGTTGCCGTCCAGTCCTTGAGCACCTTGGCCAGCGCAAGGGTCGTGCCGGTGCGCACGTCAAGGCTGAAGCTGTTGCTGTGATTGTCGGGGTGGGCGCCGCCACACCAGGTGCTGCCTGATTCCATCCAGCTCATCACGGTGGGCGAGAGATGGGACACCGCGATGGTCTCGCTGTCATAGTCACCCAGCGTGCCGGGCCCCATGCCGGCAGAATATTGGTTGGCGCCAAAGCCGGCATAGATCTGCGCCAGGCAATCGAAAGCGCGAAAGTTGATCTTGGCATGGCGTGCGGCCAGGCCGCGATTGGCCGCGTCGGGCGCGCTGCCATCGGCCAGTGCGACGATGCGGGGAAAAGCGAACTTTGTCCGCGGATCGGTGACGAAGCGGATTGTCGAGCCTTCCACGGCCTGGATGTCGCCGAGTTCGAGCGGGACATCCATCTTGGCGAAATCATAGGGCGCGCTCTGCGCATTGAAGCCGGACAGTCCGCCATAGCTGAGCTGAAAGACGCTGTCGTACAGATCATAGGGGGTCAGTTCGGCGCCTTCGGGAAGGGTCCGGCGGCCAATCTCCTTGAGCGCGATGGGCAGCGTCTTGCCGGCCTTGCCCTTGGCCTGCCAGGCGCCGGTGAGGGTCTTGTCGGTAGCGGACCATTGCAGCGTCCAGGTGGCGCCGATCGGCGGATCGACCACGACGCCGTCGTTGTTCTGGATGCAGGTCTCTTCGGTGCAGGGGGCTTCTTCAGCGAGAAGGAAGCCGTCGACGCCATCGAGATTGTTGAGCGGGATATCGCCGCCCACATGCAGGTAGCTGTAGCGGCCCAGCATCATGGTCTGGTCGGGGTCGGTGAGCTCCACCACAATGTCGCTGGTGCCCAGCGTGCCTTTGAAGGTGATGGCGTCGATGGCAAAGGCGGGGGTGTTGGCAAGCAGGGCAGCAGCGACAAGGGCAAGGCGCATGGATGGGCTCCCGAAGATGGCCCAAGCTAGCAAAAGGCCGTCCCGTTTGTGAGCCCCCTCATTCGCCCCGGATCAAGTCCGGCAGCCCTTTGGGCACTTTCTCCCACGGGGAGAAGGGGACCTGGTGCGGGGCTGTAGTGGGCCCATCCACCTTCTTGGTGGATGGGCCAAAGAGCTCAGGTACTCGCCGCCCTGGCATTGGCCTGGCTGACCAGCTCGTCGGGGATGTCGTCGAAACTGGCATAGTTCATGTTGTAGAGCTTGGCGTAGAGGCCCTCGCGCGCCATCAGCTCGTCATGATTGCCGGTCTCGATCAATTCGCCATTCTGCAGCACGATGATGCGGTCGGCGCCGCGGATGGTGGCCAGGCGATGGGCGATCACCATGCCGGTGCGGCCCTTCAGCAGGGTCAGCAGCGCCTTCTGAATCTGCCGCTCGGTATAGCTGTCGATATTGGCCGTGGCCTCGTCGAGCACCAGGATCTTGGCGTCGGCAACCAGGGCACGGGCGAAACTCAGCAGCTGCCGCTGGCCGAGGGACAGGTTGGAGCCGCGCTGCTCGAGAATGCTGTCATAGCCACCCGGCATGCGCTCGATGAATTCATGGGCGCCCACCGCCGTGGCGGCGTTGATGACATCCTGACGGGTGGCCGAGACCTTGTTGTAGCGGATATTGTCGAACACGGAGCCGGTGAAGAGGAACGGCTCCTGCAGCACCATGGCCACCTGCTCGCCCAGCGACTGCTGGGTGACGTCGCGCACGTCATGGCCGCCCACCAGCACGGCGCCGGACTGCACCTCGTAGAAGCGGTGCACCAGGGCCATGGCAGAGGTCTTGCCCGAGCCCGTGGGGCCGACCAGGGCGACGGTTTCCCCAGGCCGGACCTTGAAGCTGACATTCTTGAGCACCGGGCGATCGGGATCATAGGCGAAGCCGACATTGCGGAACTCGACCGAGCCGTCCATGTCACCTGTCAGGGCAATGGCGTCGGGCTTGTCGTTGATCGAGGCGGGAACGTCGAGCACCTCGGTGATGCGGCGACCCGAGGTCATGGCGCGCTGCATGATGGAATACTGCATGGTCAGCGAGCGGATCGGGTCAAAGAAGCGCTGGATATAGAACAGGAAGGCGACGATGACACCGATTTCGAGCTCGCCATTGAGCGCCAGCGAGCCGCCCACCACCACGACGATGGCCATGGCCGTGCCGGTCAGGCTGTCGACGATCGGTACCATGACCTGGGCAAAGCGCGAGCCGGTCAGCTGGGTGCGCAGATTGACATAGGCCTTGTCGTCAAACAGGTCGAAATTGACCTTCTGGCGGTCCAGGTTCTGCACCGTGCGCACGCCATTGATGCCTTCGGCCATGGCGCCGGCAGTGATCGAATTGGTTTCATGCGCCGCCCAGAAGGCGCGCTTGGCCGGCGGCAGCCAGAAGATGCGGACGATGAACAGGATGGGCATGGTGGACAGGGTCAGCAGGCCAAGGCGGAAGTCGAGGCTGAGCAGTACAACGACGATGCCGACCAGCAGCACCAGGTCGCCGACCGAGATCACCGAGGTTTCGAGGAATTCCTGCATGGAATTGACATCGCCCTGCAGCCGGCTCATCAGCCGGCCGACCTCGGTCTTGTCCATGAAGCTTAGCGAGACGCGCTGCAGCTGGGCGAACATGGCCCGGCGCATGTCGAACAACACGTTTTCGGCGACCTTGCCTACCTCGGTCTCCTGCACGAAGGAGGCGGCGAAATTGACGAGGACGACCGCGGCAAAGGTGGCCACGGCCCAGGCCAGATTGGTGGAATTGCCCCCCTCGGTCATGCCGCTATCGATGGCGCGGCCGATGATCAGGGGAATGGCCAGCTGGGTAGCGGTAAAGACCAGCACGGCGGCGACCGACAGATAGATCTTGAGCCGGTAGGGACGCACGAAGGCCCAGATGCGGCGGACCGTCTTGGGGTCATAGGCCTTGCCGAAGATGTCTTCCTCGATACGATGGCTGCCCACGCTGGCGCGGGGCGGGCGCTGGCCGGGAAAGGCGGCGACGTCGCGGTCGTCTTCGTCGGTCACGCTCATTGGGCGGCGCTCCCCAGTTCGAGATCATCGGTGGGGCGGGTCTGCAAGTCATAGAGGGCGCGATAGCGGCCGCCCTGGGCTAGCAGTTCGTCGTGGCTGCCCTGCTCGACAATCTTTCCATCCTCGAGAAACAGGATGGTATCAGCATGCAGCAGCGAGCTCAGGCGATGGGAGATGACCAGCGTCACCCGGTCGCTGGCATAGCGGCGGATGGCGCTGCGGATGCGGTGTTCGGTGCCGGCATCGATGGCGGCCGTGGAATCATCGAACACCATGACGGCGGGCTTGAGCACGAGGCTGCGCGCAATCGACAGGCGCTGCCGCTGGCCGCCCGACAGCGAGACGCCGCGCTCGCCCACCACGGTGTCATAGCCGGCGGGCAGACCCATGATGTAATTGTGCAGCTGCGCGCTTTCGGCGGCCTTTTCGATCTTGGTCTCCTTGGACCAGGGATCACCATAGGCAATGTTGTTCTGGATGGTGGTGGTGAACAGGAACGTATCCTGCTGCACCACTGCCACGGCGCGGCGCAGCGACTGCAGGCTGACCTTGCTGACATCCTGGCCGTCGATGGTGATGCGGCCGCTGTCGATATCGTAAAAGCGCGGGATCAGGTGGGCGAGCGTCGACTTGCCGCTGCCCGGCACGCCGACAATGCCGATAGTCTGGCCGGCCCGGGCCTCAAAGCTCACGCCATCAAGGGTGGGGTGAGTGGCGCCAGGATAGGTGAAATGCACATCCTCGAAGCGCAGCGTGCCCTTGGTGAGCTTGAGATCGACCGCACCGGGTACATCGTCGATGGCCAGGGGCTCGTCCAGAAAGGCAAACAGGCGATCGCCACAGATGGAGGCGCGGGCGAAGGAATTGACCATCAGCCCGAGCTGGCGCACCGGCATCTGCAGGATGGTCATGAAGGTAAGAAAGCTGGCCAGCGTGCCGACGCTCATCTCGCCGGCAATCACCTTGTTGCCGCCGAACCAGAGCACGAGACCCATGGCGGCAAAGAAGGAAAAGGTCATGGCGCTGGTATTGCGCACCCGCACGTCGACCCGCTGATGCGACAGCGCCAGCGCCTCGCGCGAAGCGGCGTCGAACTTGTCGAGTTCGAAGGTCTGGGCCGAAAAGGCGCGCACCACACGAATGCCGCCCAGATTTTCCTCCATGACGCGGGTCAGGGCGGAGAGCTTGTCCTGCAGGATGATCCAGGTGGCCCGCAGCGTCAGCTGGGCAACCGAGGAGCGCCAGGCCACGAAGGGCACAAAGCTCAGCGCCAGCAGGCCCAGCAGAAGATCGGTGGTCAGCAGCATATAGGCGCCCACCCCGATCAGCACCGAGAGCAGCACCATGCGCACGAGGCCGGTGGCAAAGAACATGCGCACCCCATCGAGGTCGAGCAGACCGACGGTGATCAGGTCGCCGGTATGGATCTTGTCATGATAGGAATAGGAGAGCTTTTGCACCTTGTCGTAAAAGGCGAGCCGCAGCTCGTAGCCGACATGGTGGCCGACGCTTTCGGAAAAGTAGTTCTGCAGCAGGGTGAAGAAGCCGCGCGCCACGGACACTGCCAGCAGCGTCATGGCGCTCCAGAACAAAGCCTGTTCGGCCCCCTCCCCCGCCGTGCTCAGAATGCCCTGGGCCTGGTCGACGGCATGACCGAGCAGGCGCGGGATCAGCAGTTGCAGCACCGAGGCGACCACGGTGGCGCCAATGGCCAGCGCGGCCTGAAAGGGATGGCGCAGGGAATAGAGGGCGATGCGAACCAGCGCGGTGCGGCCCTTGCCGGCATGGGCGGCTGCCAGATGTGCCCGTGCATCGCCGCGTGAATGGTCGCGGCCAGCCGTATGGGTGGTCAAGGAAGTATCCAGACTTCGAAATATGGGGTCCGAGCTGGCCCGGGCGCCAAGCGTCACCGGGGTCCGGACAAATCAACATGCAAACTATAAAAGGCCCATTCGCGCCGGGCATCAAGGCTGAATCTAAGCAAAAAACGCAAATGGCAACGTTCTATTGCGCCGTGCTGGCGTCGGGCGTGTCGTTGAGCGCCGGATAGATCAGGGCCGAACACTGCCGGTTGCTGGCGTCCAGAATGGTCTGCTGCTGGGGCGAAACGACCCCCGAATAAATGGCGCCCCAAAGATCGTTTTCCTCGACGCCTTCCAGCCCGCATTGGCAATAGGTGGTGCAAAGCGGCGCTGTGGTGCCGCCCGCCTCGCAGGTGGATTGGCAGGAGGCGAGGAAATCGGTTTGCCGCATGGCGATCTGGGGCTGCAGCACAGCGGCGGCGGGATAGACCAGCCCAAGCAGGATGGGCTGGTGCAGCAGATAGATCAACAGGCTCCAGCGCCCCAGCACGGCCAGCAGACGTGGCAGGCGCGCGGTCGGGTTGATGGTCGACAGGCGCACCGCCATAGACGAGGCCAGGACCAGCCGCGTCGCGATGACGCCGATGAGCACGGCGGCCAGCCAGGGAAAGACCGGCACCAGGTCATTGGTGGGCGGCGGCACCTGCCAGAAGCCGATCCAGGAGTAGAGCTTGTCGTTGAACAGGGCATTGGAAAACAGGAACGGCAACGCGATCATCACGGCCGCAACCAGCCCGATCAGCCAGAGCGGCGCGAACAGGAAAGGCACTGCCAGCACGCTGAACAGAGCGATGGCGTGCAGCACGCCGAAATAGACAAAGCTGTCGGGGAAGACCAGGAAGGTGCCCAGGGTGATGGCCAGCGCGCCCAGCACGACAAATCCGGTGCGGCGCCAGAAAGCGCGCCAGCGGATGCCTTGGCCGTGCCCCAGCACCAGACCGACACCCACCAGAAACAGAAACACCGCCAGGATGGAGCGGGCGATCAGCACCCAGTTCGGATCACGACCGACATCGGGGGCGATGAAGCGGAAATAGCTCAAGTCCCAGCAGAGGTGATAGGCCACCATGGCAATGATCGCGACGCCGCGCGCGATGTCGACAATGGCAAAGCGCGGGCGCGCGCCGGCCACTGGCGAGCTCACGCCGCCACCCGTGCCACCACGGCCAAAAAGTCATCGCCATAGCGGTCAAGCTTGGCCTGGCCGACACCGGGCAGGTTGAGCATGTCATGGGGATGGCGCGGCACGGCGAGCGCCATGGCCCGCAAAGTGGCGTCGTGGAAAATGACATAGGGCGGCACGCCCTGGGCCTTGGCGAGGCGGGTGCGCTCTTCGCGCAGCGCCTCGAACAGCGGCAGCGCATGGGGCGGTATGGTCGCCGCCCGCTCGAGCGAGCGCCGCACATCGACCGATTTCTTGGGCCGGTCCTTGCGCAGGGTGACCGTCCGCTCGTGGCGGAACACGGCGCGGGCGCCCTCGCCCAGCGTCAGCGCGCCATGGGCGGCGTGATCGACAACGATCAGTCCCGAGGCGGTCAGCTGGCGCAGCACCGACTGCCAGCTGCGCGAATCGAGATCGGCGCCCTGGCCGAACACGGCCTGCTTGTCATGGCCGAAGCGGGTGACCTTGTCGGTCGCCTTGCCCATCAGCACGTCGATGACATGGGCACCGCCAAAACGCATGCCGGTGCGATAGATCGCGGCCAGCGCCTTGATGGCGGCCTCGGTACCGTCCCAGGTTTCGACCGGCGAACGGCAGGTGTCGCAATTGCCGCAATGGCCGGGATGGGCCTCGCCGAAATGGCTCAGGATGGCCTGGCGGCGGCAATCGGCGGTTTCGCAGACGCCGAGCAGCGCATTGAGCTTGCCATGTTCGAGCCGCTTGATCTCGTCGGGGGCATTGCCCTCGTCGATCATGCGGCGGCGCTGCACCACATCGGCCATGCCATAGCTCATCCAGGCATCGGCGGGCTGGCCGTCGCGGCCGGCGCGGCCGGTTTCCTGGTAATAGGCCTCGATGGACGATGGCAGGTCCATATGCGCGACATAGCGCACGTCGGGCTTGTCGATGCCCATGCCGAAGGCCACCGTGGCGACGATGCAGACGTTTTCTTCCTTGAGGAAGGCATCCTGATTGGCATTGCGGCGCTCGGCGCTAAGGCCGGCATGGTAGGGCAAAGCCGGAATGCCCTTGCCGCTTAGCCATTCGGCTGTGTCCTCCACCTTGGCGCGGCTGAGGCAATAGACAATGCCGGAGCTGCCCTTGTGCGCGGCGAGGAAAGCCAGCAGTTGGTCGCGGGCCTTGTCGCGCTCAACGATGGAATAGGAAATATTGGGGCGGTCGAAGCTGGTGGTGAAAACCTCGGCCGTTTCGAGCCCCAGCCGCTCGATGATGTCTTCGCGCGTGGTCGGATCGGCGGTGGCCGTCAGAGCAATGCGCGGCACGCCGGGAAACAGCTCGGTCAGCCGGGTCAGCTCGCGATATTCGGGGCGGAAATCGTGGCCCCACTGGCTCACGCAATGGGCCTCGTCGATGGCGAACAGGGCAATGTCGATGCCCGACAGCATATTGGCAAAGCCCGGCGTCGCCACCCGTTCAGGCGCGACATAGAGCATGTCGAGCTCGCCACGCCGCAACTGGCTGCGCACCTCGGCGGACTCTTCAGCCGTCAGCGACGAGTTGAGCGCTGCCGCAGCAACACCGGCCTGACGGAGCGCCTCGACCTGGTCGCGCATCAGGGCAATCAGCGGGGAAATGACAATGCCCACGCCAGGGCGGCAGATGGCGGGAATCTGGTAGCACATCGACTTGCCGGCGCCGGTGGGAAATAGCACCACCGCATCGCCGCCATGGACCACGTGGTTGACGACATCAGCCTGCAGGCCGCGAAAGCTCTTGTGGCCGAAAACGTCGCGCAGCACGGCCAGCGGGTCACGCGGCATGACCGCTTGTCCCGCGCCGAACAGATCGATACCCGATTCAAGTGCGCTCACCCCGCCCTTGAATCACGGGACGGGGTGCGCCGCAAGGCGGCATGGGTCAACGTGACCGGCTATCCACCGACGATCTCGCCACCATTGGGATGCAGCACCTGCCCGGTCAGATAGGAGCTTTCATCGCAGGCCAGGAACAGGTGACAGGTCGCCACCTCATTGGGCTGGCCGGGCCGTTTCATCGGCTTGTCGGCGCCAAAGCTGGCGACTTTTTCGGCGTCGAAGGTGGCGGGGATCAGCGGCGTCCAGATTGGGCCCGGTGCCACCGCGTTGACGCGTATGCCCTTGTCCACAAGGTTGGCCGACAGCGCCCGGGTAAAGGCGACGATGGCGCCCTTGGTGGCCGAATAGTCGAGCAGGGTGGCCGAGCCGCGATAGGCCGTGACCGAGGTCGTATTGACGATGGCGGCACCAGCCTGCAGGAAGGGTACGGCGGCCTGGGTCATGTAGAAATAACTATAGATATTGGTCTGGAAGGTGCGCTGCAGCTGATGCGCCGAGATATCGGTGATCTCGTCCTGCGGGTGCTGCTCGGCGGCATTGTTGACCAGCACGTCGAGCCGGCCGAATTCCTCGACCACCTTGCCGACGACATTGTCACAGAAGGTCTGCTCGCCGATGTCGCCACGGATCAGCAGCGGATCCTTGCCTTCGGCGCGAACCGCCTCTGCGGTGATCTTGGCGTCCTCGGTCTCGTTGAGATAGACCAGCGCCACCTCGGCCCCTTCGCGGGCAAACAGCACGGCGCAGGCCCGGCCAATGCCGCTGTCGCCACCGGTAATGATCGCCACCTTGCCCTCGAGCCGGCCATTGCCAGCAAATTTGGGCATGAAGTCCGGCTTGGGGTGCATCTGCGTCTCAAGCCCGGGCTGCTGGTCCTGATGCTGGGGCGGATTGATGGCGTCTTCCATACGGGTTCCTCTGAGCTTAGTGTCTTGTGGCGTTGCGCTTGCGGGTGGCTGCCGCTTTCTTGGCCGATGCGGACCGCTCGGCAGCCGACCGCCCGGCCGACGCGGCTCCGCCTTTGTGGCCGCCCTTATGCGCGGCGGGATGGCCGGTATGGGTGTCACGGCCCGAGCCGGATTTCTTGCCGCCGCCATCATCCTTGTTGACGGTCGCCCAGGCGCGGCGCTCGGCCTCATCCTTGCTGACGCCACGATTCTCGTAGCCTTGCTCGATGTGCTCGGCCTTGCGCTGCTGTTTGTCGGTGTAAGCGGATTTATCGCCCTGTGGCATGATCACACTCCCTCAATCTGGTCGAGGCCGGAACGGGTGGGATAAGGGCTCGACTGCCATTTCGTCGGCCAGCGGGGAAACCGGAAAAACCCGTCTGTTCCCTCTGCCACCATGTCCGGTTGACGCGTCCCGGCCTCGTGCACCCAAAAGCGCCAGAGCTGGACTTTGGTTCCGTCACGTCTGGCCGGCGGTCATCACGTCTTTCTTGCGGCGCCGCAGGCTCTTGGCGTACGGGCAGCGGCCCACGGTGCCATCCATGCGGGACCGGGACGCAGGGGTGTCGATCGCCGGGACGCCTAGCGCAGCGGCTTGCTCAGGAAGGGCGAGCCGGGCCGGACGAAGCGCCAGGGCGTATCGGCACCTTTGGTAATGCCGATGCGCGGGCCGGTGGCGACAGGATGGGTATCCCCGCCGGCGCTGAGGCGGAAGGGATCGGCGTCAAGCGGCAGGCCGTCATGGCGGCGGGTGACGTCGAGCGCCTGGCAGAGCTTGCCCGGCCCCGAACAGAGCTGCCGCGCCCCGACATGACCGCGCCGCGCCTGCATGACCTCGATGCCAGCGGTCGGCTCCAGCGCCCGGAGCAGCACGGCGCTGCCGGGCTGGCAGACGAAATTGAGGCACCAGTGGATGCCATAGATCTTGTAGACATAGGCGTGGCCGGGCGGCCCGAACATGGCGGCGTTGCGCGGCGTCGGGCCCTTGAAGCTATGCGAGGCCGGATCGGCCTGGTCATAGGCCTCGACCTCGACCAGCATCCCGCCAACGCCATTGACCAGCAGGGTCACGCCGATCAGGTCGGGCGCGACCATTTCGGCAGGACGGTCAAAGAAGTCGGGGGTGATATGCTGCATCCGTGGATCTCAGTTCAATCCAGAGGACCGCCCTCACCCTACCCGGCCGCGCGCGTCGACCCGTACGGTTTCGACGACGTCATCGCCCGAGATCAGTGTCACCGTGTCGAACAGGTTGGAGACCACGCAGGCATGGTTGGGGATGATGCGCAGCTGCTCGCCGATGACCGGCTTGCGCGCACAATGCGTGAGATCGATGGTGCCATGCTCTTCGCTGAGGCCGGTGATCTCGGCGCCCGGATAGGCTTCGATCAGGCCGAAGCCGGTCAGGCCCAGCGTATCGCTGGTCAGCGCCTTGGAACCGGCATCGATGATGGCGCGGTTTTCGGTCGGGCGGCTGACCACGGTGGCCAGCACCGTCAGGGCGCAGTCCTCGTAACCGCCGACGCCCTTGGCCACCTGGAAACGGTCCAGATAGATATAGGTGCCGGGGCGATGTTCGGTGGCGGCGGTCACCTCATGGGCGCGCCAGATGTCGGGTGTCCCGCCATTGGAGATGATGGCAGGCGGCAGGCCGGCGGCGATGAGGGCGTCGCGGGCCGCGGCCAGCCAGGCGGCATTGGCTTCCACCTGCCCGGCGGCAGGATAGGTCATCAGGCCGCCAAATTCGAGACCGGGCGAGGCGGCGATCAACTGGGCGAGCGTGACGGCGTCGGCCGGGCTCTGCACGCCGCAGCGGCCCATGCCGGTATCGCATTCGACCAGCACAGTGAGCGGTCCGATGGCATCGGCAAAGGTCACCGACAGGCCGGCAACCGTTTCGGCGCTGTCGGCGGTGACCGTGATGTGGACGCGCTCGCTCAGCGCCCGCAGGCGCGCCAGCTTGGCGTCACCCAGGATATTGTAGGGCAGGAAGATTTCGCTGATGCCAGCATCGGCCATGACCTCGGCCTCGCCCAGCTTCTGCACGGTGATGCCGACGGCGCCCAGTTCCATGGCCCGTCGGGCAAAGCGCGGCAGCTTGTGCGTCTTGATATGGGGCCGCAGCTTGAGGCCGTGGCTGTCGGCATAGTCCTGCACGCGTTTGAGATTGGCCTCGACGCGATCGATATCGATCAGCACGGCCGGGGTATCGAGTTCGGAAAAACGGGTCATTTGCCCCTCAGGACGTCATCGACGAAAACCAGATTGCCGGCGGTCAGTCCGGCGTCTACCGGCAGCACGGTGCCGGTAATGCCAGAGGCAGCTTCGCAGGCGAAGAAGACGGCCGCATTGGCCACCTCGGCGGGGAACACCATGCGGCCGAGCGGATAGTGCGGCAAGACATTGTCGAGCAGGGTCGGATCGGCCGCCAGGCGATGGTCCCAGGCCGGGGTGCGCACCGAGCCGGGGCAGATCACATTGACGCGCACCCCCTGCCCGCCCCGCTCGACGGCGATGGCCTTGGCATAAGCGACGAGGCCTGCCTTGGCGGCGGAGTAGGCCGGGTTGCCGTAGTGGCCCAGCGCATTGACCGAGGAGATGAAGACCAGGCTGCCTGCGCCGCGCGCCGCCATGGCGGCGACGATCGGGTCGGTCATGGCATAGGCGCCATTGAGGTTGATGGCCAGTTCGCTCGCCCAGACATCGTCATCGAGCTGGTCGAGCGTTTCGGCGCGGGTAAAACCGGCATTGGACACCACCGCGTCGGGGGCGCCATGGTCGGCCAGATAGCGCTCCACGGCCGCCCGCGTGCCCTTGGCATCGGCCTGATCGAACAGCACGGTGCCGACGAGATCGAGGCCCGCCAGCATGCCGGCCTCGCGATCGGCGCCGACCACCTTCGCCCCCGCCGCCACGAAGCTGCTGACCAGCGCCTGGCCGATGCCACCGCCAGCACCGCTGATCAGAACGGTCTTGCCGTCGAGGCGGAAAACGGAATGGGTCATTGCCGGCCTGTCCTCAGGGCTTTTTGTAGGCGACGCAGTCGATCTCGACCTTGCAGTCGACCATCATGTGGCTCTGCACGCAGGCGCGGGCAGGCGGGTGCTCGCCGAAATAGCTCTTGTAGACGCCATTGAAGCTCCAGAAATCGCGCGGGTCATCAAGCCAGACGCCGCAACGCACCACATCTTCGAGCCCATAGCCAGCCTCGGTCAGGATGGCGATGACGTTCTGGATGGTCAGATGGGTTTCCTCGACAATGCCGCCGCGGACGATCTCGCCATCCTTCATCGCCACCTGCCCGGATACATAAAGCCAGCCATCGGCCTGGACGGCGCGCGCGAATGGCAGGTTCTGGCCACCGGCACCGGATTTTTCGGCGCCATAACGGATGATCGACATGAGGGTCTCCTGAGCAGGTTTCTGAAAGCCAGTTTCGTTATCCGCCAGCATAGCTGGCGAAAATGGGCATTTCATCGTGAAAATGCCGGCAAACATGTAAATTTCTTACGTGATAGCGCCCTGTTGCCTATGCTATCGTGCAGCAAGCCCTTCTTGCGGCCAAGCCCCTCTTGTCCTCAATGCGAGTCTCCACGTGCGCGTCTTTACCGCTGCCCTGGCCACCGAAACCAACACCTTTTCGCCCATCGCCATCGACCGGCGCGCCTTCGAGGCCTCGCTCTATGCCAGGCCCGGCGAGCATCCGGCCACCCCGACCCTGTGCACGGCGCCGATCACCGTGGGGCGCGAGGTCTGCGCCCGCGAAGGCTGGACGCTGATCGAGGGCAGCGCCAGCTGGGCGGATCCGGCCGGCCTGATCGCGCGCGGCACCTATGAGGAACTGCGCGACGAGATCCTGGGACAGCTGCAGGCGGCGCTGCCGGTGGATGGCGTGGTGCTGGGCCTGCATGGCGCCATGGTGGCGCAGGGCTATGACGATCCCGAAGGTGACCTTCTGACGCGGGTGCGCCAGATCGTCGGCCCGGACGTACTGGTCTGCGCCGAGCTCGACCCGCATAGCCACCTCACCGCCAAACGCATTGCCGCCGCCAATTTCTTCGTCGTGTTCAAGGAATTTCCCCATACCGATTTCGTCGACCGGGCGCGCGACCTCTGGGCCATTGCCGTGCGGACGCTCAAGGGGGAGATCACCCCGGTGATGAGCGTGTTCGACTGCCGGATGATCGACATCTTCCCCACCTCCAAGCAGCCGATGCGCGGCTTTGTCGACAAGCTCTATGCCCTGGAAAAATCCGAGCCCGGTCTGCTGTCGCTCTCGGTCATTCATGGCTTCATGGCCGGCGACGTGCCCGAAATGGGCACCAAGGTCATTGCGGTCACCGATGGCGATGCCGGCAAGGGCGCCGCATTGGCCGAGAGTCTCGGACAGGAACTGTTTGCCATGCGCGGCACCTTCATGGTTGCCCAGGTTGACGAGAAGGCCGCTGTCGATGCGGCCCTGACAGCGCCTGCCGGCCCGGTGGTGATTGCCGATGTCTGGGACAATCCCGGCGGCGGCACGGCGGGCGATGCCACGGTCATCCTGGCCGAACTGATGGCCCGGGGGATCAGTGACGTGGCGGTCGGCACGATCTGGGATCCGATCGCGGTACAGATCTGCATGGCGGCCGGCGAAGGGGCTGTCATCCCGCTGCGCTTCGGTGCCAAATCGGCGCCGCATACGGGTAACCCAATCGACCAGATAGTGACGGTCAATCGAATTGTCCGCGACGCGCAGATGCGCTTTGGCGAGAGCTATGCGCCGTTCGGCGACGCGGCTTGGATAAGCTTTGCCGGCATTGACGTGATCCTCAACTCCACCAGAGCGCAGAGCTTTGATCCCAGCCTGTTTTCGGCGATGGGGATCAACCCGACATCGCGAAAGATCCTGCTGATCAAGTCGACCAACCACTTCTATGACAGCTTCAGCAAGATCGCTGCTGAGATCATCTATTGCGCGGCCGGAAAACCCTATCCCAACACGCCCAAAACCACGCCCTATCGCAAGGCGCGGCGCGACATCTGGCCGATGGTGGAAGACCCCTGGGGGTAGGTTTCCTCTCCCGTTTACGGGAGAGGGGGACCACGCGAAGCGTGGTGGAGAGGGGTGCCACACGCACCCATCCAAAGTGCGGTTGGGCAGTGCTCATTTGCGCCATCGCGGGTGTGGCTCCCCCCTCCACCGCCTGTTGGCGGTCCCCCTCCCCCGCAAGCGTGGGAGGCTGAGCTCCGTGCAGGCGCTTATTCGGCAGCCCAGTTGCCGTACATGATCGGCATCAGACCCACGAGCGCCTTGAAGCGATCCCAGCTTTTGCGCTCGGGGGTGGTCCAGCCGGCTTCGGCAATGGCCGAGAGGCGCGGAAAGACCAGGCGATCGAAGATGGCGCGGTCAGTCATGGACTCGCTCCAGATGCAGGCCTGGATGCCCAGCAGATGGGTCAGGCCCTGTTCGGAAAAGCCGTCTCGGGCTTCGAACTCGTAGGTTTCCTGCGGGCCTGACCAGCCGGCCCAACCGGCGCCGGGCTCAGCCCAGTTCACGCCATTGGCCATGTCGAGATAATAGCGCTGGCCGGGCGAGACGACGATGTCAAAGCCCTTCTCGGCCAGGGCCGCGTTGATCTCGACATTGCGCCAGCCGATGACGAAGCTCTTGTCCTGGTCGACCGCATTGCCATGCGCCGCCTCTTCCCAGCCACCGGTAATGGCGCCCTTGGAGGCGATATATTCATGTACCCGCCGGACAAAGGCGGCCTGGATCAGCGCGGTCGGGGAGCCTTCGATTTCGTCGGCACCGTGGTAGACGCTCAGCTTGTTGAACTGACGCTCATGCTTGGCGCGCATCTCCGGGCCACCAAGCTTTTCGATCATGTCGAGGGCCAGCGGCGAGCCGGACCAGGCGGCCAGCGGCACTTCATCGGCGCCGAGGTGGAAGATGCCGGCGGGGAAGAGCTCGAGCACCTCGTCGACCACCGCCTCGATGAACTTGTAGACCGGCTCATAGGCCGGGTTGAGGCTGTTATTGGGGAAGCCCTGCACCGACTGGTATTCACCCTGTTCGGCCGGATCGCGCAACTGCGGCAAGGCCTGCAGCGTGGCGTAGGAATGGCCGGGAATGTCGATTTCGGGGATGACCGAAATGGCCAGGCTGTCGGCCAGGGCGACGATCTGGCGCACGACATTCTTGGAATAGTAGCCGCCCGTCGGCTGCGGGCCGGAGCCCAGCAACGGCGGCAGGGCCATGCCATGGCCGCGCCAGGCGCCAATCTGGGTCAGTTCGGGGAAGGCGTCGATCTCGATGCGCCAGGCCTCGTCCTCGCTCAGATGCCAGTGGAACTTGTTGAGCTTGTTCCAGGCCATCAGCTTGAGCAGCTGGCTGACTTCGGCGCCGGAATAGAACTGCCGCGCCACATCAAGGTGGCAGCCGCGATAGGCAAAGCCGGGTTCGTCGGTGATGGTGCCGCCGGTGGGGAAGACGAAGGTCTGGGGATACTGACGCGCGCCGCGCAGGATCTGTCCCAGCGTGATCAGGCCGTAGACCATGCCCTGGCGGGTGGTGGCGGCGACGGTGGCAGATTGGTCGGCAAAGCTGAGCTCATAGGCCTCTGCGGCCAGGCCGGCCTTGTGCAGAATGGCTACCGGCATGCCGGCTTCCGAGCCGGGGCGCACCAGGCCCTCTACCGGGAAGAGATCGGCGACGAGACCGGCAAAGGCGGCAGCCGCCTTGCCGGCGTCATCGCCCTGCGGCTTGAGATCGAGGCCGGGAGGCGCGACGCGGGCGCCGGTGGTGGCAACCGATTTGGGCCAGGGAATGATCGACACGGAAACCGGCGCCTTGGCCGGAATGGGGAATCTTGCGGTACCCTTGAGCAAAGGCGCATTGTGGCCCTTGCCCTGGGTCGGCGCCGTTGGCAGCGTGATGACGGTGCCGTCGGCCAGCGCCACATAGGCCGCGTTGGCGCCGTCGCTCCAGTGGCGCAGGCCATAGGACAGGCCACGGGCCACGGAGCGCCAGGTGGCGCCGGGCTCTAGCACGAAGCCGTCGGGCGGCGCGATCAGGGTATGATTGGACAGGCGCTTGAGCAGCCTGCCATTTTCCAGCGTCGCGGTGGGATCGATGCGGGCGGGGCCGGAAAAGCCCAGGGTGAAATCGGTGATCGCGGTATCGCCGTCATTGGTCAGCTCAAGGCCATAGGCGAGTTCCTCGCCGTCGGTGGGAGGGGTCCAGGTAGTGGCAAGCGAGAGGGCGATCGTCATGGAATAGTCCTTCAGTAGACCTCGTCCTGAGCGTGGCGAAGGAGGAGGTCGTGGCGGGTTCGGTGGCTGCGACCTCGTGGTTCGACAGGCCCACCATGAGATTCAGGAGAGTTCGCTGCCGCTAATCCCCCAGCGGCTGGGCGTCGTCGCCGTCGCGATTGACGACGAGCTGGTGCTTGATGCGGCGCATGCTGGCGACAGCGGAGGGGCCCAGTCGCGTGGCCACGGTCTGCGCCAGTACATCGACCGTCGCCAGGAAGGCATAGCGGCCCGGGGTGGGACGGAGGATATCGGCATTTTCGTGCCAGTTGACCGGCAGCAGAATGTCGGACTGGGCCGAGACGATGGAGGCCGAGCGGGTGATGACGATGCGGGTCAGGCCATATTCGCCGGCCACGGTGAGCGTCTTGGCCAGCTGCGCATTGTTGCCCGAGAGCGAGAAGGCGACAATGACGGTGCCGGCCGGGGCAGCAGCCGCGCGCATCATCTGCAATTGGTGGTCGTCGGTGGAGGCGACCTTGAGGCCGAGGCGAAACAGCCGCGCCTCGACTTCGCCGGCCATCATCGATGAGGCGCCACCCGAGCCGAAGGCGAGCACGAAGCTGGATTTGACCAGGCTTTCGGCCGCCCGCTCGACGGCGGCGAAATCGAGATGGTCAAAGGTTTCGTAGATGATGGACTGGATGCCGTTGACCACGCCCTGGGCGATCTCGTGCACGCTGGAAGGACCGGCGGCGGGGGCGAAATAGCGCTGGCCGACAAAGCGCGACTGGGCCAGGCGGACCTTGAAATCGGCGTAGGAATCGCAGCCCAGGCGCCGGCAGAAGCGGGTGACCGTGGGCGGCGACACGTCAGCCTGGGCGGCCAGATCGACGATGGAGAGCTTGAGCGCCCCGTCGACATCGGCCAGCACGATTTCGGTCAGCGCGCGCTCGGAGCGGGTGAACGCGTTCTTTTCAGCCTGCAGCAGCCCAACGATATCCAGCATGTTTCCGCTTCCCGTGGACGTCCGGACCGGTCAGTAGACGGCCAGGCCGGCAGCATCAAACAGGTGGACCTGATCCAGGGCAAAGCCGACTTCGCTGACCTCGCCTTCGGCGATCTGTGGGGCGCCCTCGAACAGGGCGATGAAGTTTTCCCCGCCCGGAAGGGTCGAATAGGCCACGGTATGAATGCCCAGATGCTCGACAATATTGGGCGTGATCCTGAGGCTGAAATCGCCCGTGCCGAGCTGGAGATGCTCGGGGCGCACGCCAAGGGTAATGGCCTGCCCGGCGACTGAAGTGGACTGGCGCGGCAGGTCAATGCTGCCCAGGCTGCCCAGATCGACCGTGATGGTGGTGCCATCGGCCCTGGTGACGGTGCCATTGACGAAGTTCATCCGGGGACTGCCGATAAACCCGGCCACGAAGAGATTGTCCGGCTTGTGGTAGAGTTCGAGCGGCGAGCCGACCTGGGAGATCTCGCCGGCATCGAGCACGACGATCTTGTCGGCCATGGTCATGGCCTCGACCTGATCATGGGTGACATAGATCATGGTCGAGCCCAGGCGCTTGTGCAGTTCCATCAATTCGATGCGCATTTCGGAGCGCAGGGCAGCGTCGAGGTTGGACAGCGGCTCATCGAAGAGGAAAATCTTGGGCTGGCGCACGATGGCACGGCCGATGGCCACGCGCTGGCGCTGGCCACCCGAGAGCTGGCCGGGACGATGCTGCAGCCGCGATTCCAGCTGCAATACCTTGGCGGCGGCGCCGACGCGGGCGTCAACCTCGGCCTGCGGCAGCCGTTCGACACGCAGCGGGAAGGCGATGTTTTCATAGACCGTCATGTGCGGATAGAGCGCGTAGCTCTGGAACACCATGGCGATGCCGCGCTGGACGGGGGGCAGGTCGTTGACGACCCTGCCGCTGATCTCGATTTCGCCCTGGGTGACGTCTTCCAGGCCGGCGATCATGCGCAGCAGGGTGGACTTGCCACAGCCGGACGGGCCGACGAACACCACGAACTCGCCCTCGGACACTTCCAGGTCGATGCCCTTGATGATGCGGGCTTCGTTGAAGGACTTTTCGAGGTGCTTGAGGCTCAGCTGCGACATTGGTCGTCTCCGGTCGGCGGGACTTGATACCCGCGGGCAGGCATGGGGGAGCGAAGGGAGCCGCCGCCCCGCATGGGGCGGCGACCAGTTCAGAAGAGCCTACTTGTACTGCTCGAGCTCGCCGGCAGCCTTGGTAAGGGCAGCAGCCGGTTCGGCGGCGCCGGTCACGACGGACTGGACCATTTCGATCATCACGTTCTGCAGACCGACATAGTCGGTGAACAGGGGCTCTGGGCCACCGAACTCGATGCCATCAAGGAAGGGCTTCCAGTATGGCTTTTCGGCGATCAGCGCGGCCGTCTGAGGCTCAAGCGGACGCAGCGGGGTCAGGCCCTGGGCCATTTCGGCAGCCCACTGGCGTTCACCATCGGTGATGAACTTGGCGAGGCTCACAGCCTGATCTTCCACACCGGTGCCCTTGAAGACGGCCAGTGCGTCGGTGATCAGCAGGGTGCCGGGGCCCTGGGCATCAGGACCGAGCGGCAGATCGGCAACGCCCCAGTTCATGCCGGCTTCTTCGGCACGGAGGGCGGCACCGGGGGAGGCTTCGATCATGGCAACGCCGCCGTCCAGCCAGATGGCACGGACTTCGTTCTGCTCATAGGCGGTCGGGCCTTCTTCGGAATAGGGCACGATGTCCTTGAGCGCGGTGAGGGCGGCCAGGACCTGTGGCGAGTCGAGGGTGATGTTGCCCTCGGCGTCGATCACCGAACCATTGTTGGTGTAAACCCAGTGCAGGAACTGGTGCAGGGTGTTGTCGAAGGTCTTGGCGACGAGGCCATAGCCGGCTGCATCGGTATTTTCGGTGATCTGCTTGGCGAAAGCGATCTTTTCTTCCCAGGTCTTGGGGGGCATTTCGGGATCGAGGCCGGCAGCTTCGAACAGGTCCTTGTTCCAGAACAGGGCCTTGGTCGAGAAGGCGACCGGGACGCCCCACTGGGTGCCATCGAAGGTCACGGTGTCGGGCACGTAGTTGTAATAGGCGGCCTTTTCGTCATCCGTCATCGGCACGGGGATGATCAGGTCGTTGAGCGCGAACTGCTTGAGGGTACGCGAGCCGACATAGGCCAGGGCGACCGGGGTACCGGCGGCAGCCAGCGTGGTCACCTTGTCCTGGCACTGGCCCCAGCCGACGATCTCGGGGGCAACCTTGAAACCTGGATTGGCGGCTTCCCATTCCGCGAAGTAGTCGGCATAGCCAGCGGTCAGTTCGTCACCACAGTTGATGAAGGTGATTTCCTTGACGTCCTGGGCGAAGGTCGCCGGCGCCGCTGCGGCCATGGCCAGCACCGACACAGCGAGAAGTCCGATCGTTTTTTGCACGTGTAGTCTCCCTTGATTTGCGCCCCGAGAGGCGACTTCCCTCGACCGGTCTCCTGCGATCCCGGTTTCGAATCCCTTGGTAGTCTTACTGCTTCACGGCACCGGCGGTGAGGCCGGCGACGAGGTAGCGCTGCAGGAACACGATGACGATCATGACCGGCAGGATTCCGACGAAACTGGCTGCCATCAACTCGTTCCAGATCACTTCCTGCTTGCCGAAGAAGGCGAACAGCCCCACCGGCAATGGCATGAATTCGGTCCTGGAGTTGAAGGTCAGGGCGAAGATGAACTGCTGCGCATAGGCGCCGATGAAGGTCATGATGGCGACCACGACGATGCCGGGCATGGCCAGCGGCAGGATGACCCGGCGCAGCGTGTAGAGACGAGAAGCGCCATCGACCCAGGCCGCCTCGTCGAGCTCCTTGGGGATGCGCATCATGTAGGTGCGCAGCAGCCAGATGGAGGACGGAATGAGGAAGGCGGCGCCTGGCACGATCATGGCCCAATAGGTGTTGAGCAAGCCCAGCTGGCGCATCAGCCGGAACAGCGGGATCAGCAGCACGGCACCCGAGAACATGTTGACCGCCAGAAACCCGCCCAGCATCAGGCTGGAACCGGCAAACTGGAAGCGGGCAAAGGCATAGGCCGCCGGCACGACGATGATCACCACGATCAGCGTCACCACCGAGGAGATGAAGAACGAGTTGAAGATGTGCATGCCGAGGGCCGGCACCGACTGCCACATGCTGAAATAGGCGTCGAACGAGCCGTTTTTCGGCCAGAAGCTGTAGGGCGTGGAAAACAGCAGCGCGAGCGGCTTGAGCGAGACCAGGAAGCCCTCGATGAAGGGCGCCAGGATGAAGAACAGGAAGACCGCCATGGCCACATACATCAGGGCCACTTCGTACCACTTGTAGCGGTCGATCATCGGCTTGGTCGAGCGGACGCGCAGGGCGCGGGCCGGCTTGACCAAAGCCGGGCTCTCTACGGCGGCAACTTCGGTGGTGCGGGCGACGTCAGTCATTTGGCTTCTCCCTGCGACAGTTTCCGCACGGCGCGGAAGTAGACGATGCAGAACAGCGAGACGAAGATGCAGATCACCACGGCGCGGGCAGCGCCCTCGCCATATTTGCGGCTGCCCATGGCCGTCTTGTAGGTGTCGATGATCATGGTGGTGGTGGAGCCGGACGGGCCACCCTGGGTCAGGATCCAGATGATGTCGAAGGAATTGAAGGTGGCGATGAGGCTGAGCAGGCTCATGGTCAGCAAAGCCGGCACCAGCAGCGGCAGGGTGATGCGGCGGAAGCGGTAGCCGCGGCCGGCGCCATCTGTCCAGGCCGCCTCATAGAGGTCCTTGGGGATCGATTGCATGGCGGCCAGCAGATAGATGGTGACCATGGGCACGCCGATCCAGACGTCGGTGACGATGGTGGCCCAGAAGGCGCTGTCGCCATAGGCCAGGATGGGCCAGGGCTTGTCGATGACGCCGAAGTTCTGCAGCAGGCCGGAGATCATGCCGAACTGGCCATTGTACATCCAGCCCCACATGAAGATGCCGATGGCCATGGGGACGATCCAGGGCGGCATGATCAGGATGCGGAACATGGCCTGGCCGGGGATAGCCGCGTTGAGCAGGGTGGCGCCCAGCGTGCCGATGATCATCTTGGTGGCGACCGAGAAAAAGGTCCAGATAAAGGTGCGGATGATGACTTCGGTGAAATTGCCGGCGCCGAAGATGCGCTCGTAATTGGCCCAGCCGACGAAGTCGGAGGTCGGCCGCAGCGAGGCATTGGTGAAGGAAAGCACCACCGTATCAAACAGCGGATAGGCGACGATGATGAGGATGTAGATGAGGGCCGGCGCCAGCAGGGCCAGGGCGAAGAGGGAAGCGCTACGGTTGCCGGTCATCGTTGCTCTCCTCAGCCCGCTCGCCCGAGGGCGGTGTCGAACTCTTGCCAGACCGGGGTCATGTCGATGACCGATTTTGTGCGCATGGCCCGGTCCATGGTCAGGGCCAGCAGGCCGGCCTCGAGCGCGTCGGTGATGGATACCGGCAGCGGATCGCCGTCGAGCACATGCTTGAGGATATCCTCGGCCATCTGCTCGTCGGCGCCATAATGCTGGCTGAGCTCGCTCAGCTTGTAGGTGGTGTCGACAAGGCGCTCGGCGGTGCGGCTATCGGTGACGCGCAGGAAATTGCGGATGAAGTCGCCTTCGGCCATGCCCTGCGCGCCCATCACGGCAAAGCGGCGGAAATCGTCGGGGACGTTGAGATTGGTGTGGAAGGTCAGCGCCGCACCGTTTTCATACTGCACCATGGCGGTCTGGAAATCGATGATGTCGCCATCGCTGTCGAACACCTTGTCGCTGCCCTGCCAGCCGCTTGGCTTGCGGTGATAGACTTCCATGTCGTTGATGCCGACATTGGCGGGCGCATTGGCGGGGATAAAGGTGCGGCGGCCGCCGAAGCTCGACACGTATTTAGGCCGGCAGCCCATGACGCCATTGTAGAGATCGAGGTCGTGGCAGCATTTTTCGAGCATGAAGCTGCCCGAATAGCGCTCGTAGCGGCGCCAGTCCCGCATGAAGAAGGCGCCATGATAGGGGGGGATATGTTCGGACGCCTCGATGGAGGTGATGTCGCCCAACTTACCCTCGGCTTGTGCCCGGCGCAGATCGACATAGAGCGGGGCATAGCGCAGCACGAGACCAACCATCAGATTGTCGGAGCCGTACTGGGCAATCAGCCGGGCGATTTCCATGGTGTCTTCCACCGAGGTCACCACCGGCTTTTCGGTGAAGATCTTGAGGCCGCGCTCCAGCCCGATGCGGATATGCTCAAGATGCAGATGGTTGGGCGAGCCCACCATCAATAGATCGAGCGGCTCGCTGTCGAGCATGGCTTCAAGACTGTCGAACTGGGTGCCGAGCGCCACGCCGTGTTCGGTGGCATAGGGCAGGCCGGCGGGCGCTGGATCAACATAGCCGGCGATGGAGAAGTCATCCCGGGCAGCGGAAAAGACCCGCGCCAGATAGCCCAAACGATAGCCGAGGCCGATGATGCCTACCCGCATAGTGTGCCCGTTATCCCTGTTTTTCCCGCCAATCTCTGCTGGATCGGTCGAGCTTTTTGTAAACTATTTTCAAGATTAGGATCGTTCTGAAAGCAATGTCAACACGAATCCGTCACAATGACAATACCAATATAAGCCACCCCGGCAGTTTGCTTAAACAGGCAGCATTTTGGCGCATTTCTGGGCGTTTAGAGGGTATATTGCGCTATAAGTGGTGTGGACAAGCCAGTAAAAAATCAGCAGATTGTCCAAATTGGTATTCATCTGGCTTCAGCACACTGTTCCAGACCGGAGCAGCCCTTTGAAAATTTAGAACACGGGGTCCGGCGGCGTTGCCGCCATTCGGTCACCGGTATGAACGGATGATGTCTGAAGCCTGAACGCCCGCCCCTACACGCCATAACCAAGAGACCGATGATGAGCCGACGCAACCCCTTTCCCGACGATGCCGACCGCAGCGCCATCTGGACCATGCTGGTCGAGCGCGACATTGCCGCCTTTGTCGCCGCCGACTGGGCCAAGGTCGATGGCGACTTCGTCAAGACCGGGTTTCTGGGCATCAATGGCGGCAAGTCGGGCAATCCCGATGACTGGCGCATCAGCTTTCCTACGCTCGAAGCCTATCGCGACGACTGGATCCGCCAGGCCCAGGCCAGCCAGAAGCTGGACTATGCCGAGGACGTGCTGGAGGGCATTCACCGCGCCACCAGCCTCACCGAAATCGAGATCAATGGCGACATCGCCATCGCGCACAAGAAGTTCGACGGCGAAATCGCGCTCAGTGATGGCGGCAAGGACGTGCTCAACTGGCAGACGCTCTATTTCTGCCGCAAGGTGGAGGGCGTGTGGAAGCTGACCGGGTTTGCCGGCTACCTGCCCTATCCGATGGGCCTGGCGGCGTCCCGCTAGGGCAGATCGCTCCAGGGGAGCGATCTGAACCGACAAGGCCATGAGAGCTGCGCTCGAATGGCGGGCAGCACCCCTCATCCGCCTTCGGGCACCTTCTCCAAGGGGAGAAGGGAGACGACCGAGACATCTGAGGCAACCGCATGTCCTTCTTTACGCCGCAGCGCCTGACCATGCTGATCTTCCTGCTGCAGCCGATTGCCTTCGGCTCCTGGCTGCCGCGGATTCCGGATGTGCAGCAGGCGCTTGGCCTGGGGCCGCAGGGGCTGGCGATCGCCCTGCTCGGCCTGCCCTGCGGCACGCTGCTGACGCTGCCCTTTGCGGGGCCGCTGGTGGGCCGGATCGGGCCACGCCGGGCGATTCTCATCGGCATGGTGCTCTATTCGATCGCCACATGCCTGCCGGCGCTGGCGCTCACGCCCGGCCTGCTGTTCGTGGCGCTGATGCTGGCCGGCTCGTCGCTGTCCTTTGTCGAACTGGGCCTCAACGTCCAGGCGGACCTGGTGGAAAAATCCACCGGCGCGGTAATCATGACCACGTCGCACGGCTTCTGGTCGGTCGGCATCATGCTGGGGAGCCTTGTCGGTTCGGGCCTCGCCGCGCTCGGCCTGGCGGCAGGCCACGCCATTGCGCTGGTGGCCGTTGTGGTGCTGCCGCTGGCGCTGCTGGTAGCCATGTCCCTGCCGGTCATGCAGGCCGACGCTCCCAAAGGCGAGAACCAACGCTCCGTCTGGGCGTTTCCGAGCTGGGCGCTGCTGGGCATCTGCTGCTTCGTGTTCGGCATCACCATGACCGAGGGGGCCATGGCCGACTGGTCGGCCATTTTCCTGCGCGATGCGCTAGGCGCCAATGCCGGCACGGTAGGGCTGGGCTATGCGGTCTTTGCCATGATGGTGGCCGCCGGCCGTTTTGGCGGCGATACCCTGAAGCGCCGCTTCGGGGCGGTGAACACGGCGCGCCTCTGCGGCAGCCTGGCGCTGTGCGGCGCGGCGATCCTGTTTGTCGCGCCCAGCACGCCGATCGCCCTGGCCGGCTTTGGCATTATCGGGCTGGGCGTCTCGGTAGGGTTCCCGCTGGCGGTGACCGCGGCAGCGAGCCTGACCGATCGTACAGCCTCGGCCAATGTCGCCATCCTGAGTTTTGTCGCCCTGCTGGGCTTTCTCGTCGGGCCGCCGGTGATCGGCTTTGTCGCCGAGCATGCCGATATGCGGCTGGCCATTGCCTGCCTCGTGCCGGTGCTGCTGGTCAGCCTGCTGCTGACCGGACGGCTGGCCACGACGCGACCTATATCCCCCGCCATTCGGGCATAGCCCGCATGGCCCTCTGACGATTTGTCCTACGGAGTGGTTTCGAAGATGCGTATTGCTGTTGCTGGCCTGCATACCGAATGCAGCACCTATAATCCCGTCCTCGCCCGCGAAGCCGATTTTCGCGTGCTGCGCGGGCCCACCATGCTCAAGGATGCCTATTTCGATTTCCTGACGCATTTCCCGGCCGAATTCATCACCGTGCTGCATGCGCGGGCGATTGCCGGCGGGCCGGTGGAAGGCGCCCTCTATGCCCGCTGGAAGGCGGAGATCCTCGACGGCATCAAGGCGGCGCTGCCGCTGGACGGGGTTTATCTCGCCATGCACGGGGCGATGTTTGTCGACGGCCTGTTCGATGCCGAGGGCGACTTCATCGCCGCGGTGCGGGCGCTGGTGGGCCCCGACGTGCTGATCGCAGCCAGCTATGACCTGCATGGCAATATCAGCCAGCAGATAATCGACAGCCTCGATATTTTCTCCACTTATCGCACGGCGCCGCATATCGACGTGCAGGACACGATGCGCCGCGCCGTGACCATGCTGGTGCGGGCGCTGCGCTCGGGGCAGCGCCCCGTGGTGGCCTGGGCGCCGGTGCCGGTGCTGCTGCCGGGTGAGCGCACCTCGACACAGGACGAGCCGGCGCGCAGCTTCTACACCCAGCTGCAGGCGGTCGAGGATCCGACCGGGATCTGGGATGCCTCGTTCCAGGTGGGCTATGTCTGGGCCGACGAACCGCGCGCCACGGCCTGCGCGGTAGTGACCGGCACCGACCGGCTGGCCATGACCGCGGCAGCCCGCACGCTGGCGCAGGACTATTGGGACATTCGCGAGCAATTCGTGTTCGGCACCACCACGGGCAGTATCGAGGAATGCGTCGACTGGGCGCTGGAAGCGACCACCGGGCCGGTGGTGCTGGCCGAATCGGGCGACAATCCGACCGGCGGCGGCGTGGGCGACCGGGCCGAGGTGCTGGCCGAACTGATGGCCAATGATGCGCAGGGCGTGGTGTTTGCCGGCATTGCCGACAAGGCGGCCACGGACGCGGCCTATGCGGCGGGCGTCGGCGCGAGCATCAGCGTCACGATCGGGGGCAGCCTCGACCCGTCCAGCGTGGTCGTGCAGACCGAGGCCGAGGTGCGGTTTCTCGTCGAGACCAGCGAGCCGCATCTGCGCGAAGCGGTGCTGCGGATCGGTGGTATCGACCTGGTGGTGACGGCGCGGCGGCGGCCGTTCCACAATATCGCCGACTTCACCCGGCTCGGGCTCGATCCGCGCACGGCCAAGATCGTGGTAGTCAAATCGGGCTATCTGTCGCCCGAGCTGGGGCCGATCGCCAATCCCAGCCTGATGGCGCTGTCGCCCGGCGTGGTGGACCAGTTCGTCGAGCGGCTGGAGCGGAAACACAAGCAGGTGCCGCAATATCCGTTCGACACGGACTTTGCCTGGGCGCCCGAGGTCAAATGGTCAAAGCTGGCCGAGACGCGCTGAGCGCCGCCATGGCGCAACCTATGCTGGTCGCGGCCCTGGCCGCGGCCACGACGGCCTGACCTCAACTGCAATAGATGCCGTAGAGGGTGGTCAGGATCATGCGTACGTCATCGGACGAGATGGCGTAGAACACCTGCTGCCCCTCGCGTCGTGTCGTGACGAAATTCCAGGCGCGCAGTTTGGACAGGTGCTGGCTGAGCGGAGACTGCGCCAGCCCGACGCGCGTCTCCAGATCGCTGACATTCATCTCGCCATCAAGCAGACAGCACAGAATTCTCAGGCGCTTGGCATTGGCCATGGCGGTCAGCAGACGCGACGCCTGCTCGGCATTGGCCTCAAGTTTTGCGATTTCCATCTTGACCATATTAGAATGTTCTAATAAACATATATTCACGTTGATTAGCACTCAATCCCCTCACTCGGCAAGGAGCAGTTCATGAAAGCCAATATCGGCAGCATCGACCGGATCATTCGGGCCCTGCTGGGACTCGTCCTGGTCCTGGCACCCTTTGTCAGCGGCCTGGCCCTGTTTGCCGAGCCGGCCTGGATGTGGGGCAGCGTGGTGGTGGGCGTGGTGCTGATCGCCACAGCCAGCATCAGCTTCTGCCCGCTCTATGCGCCATTCGGCCTGTCGACGCGCAAGCCAGACGGCCGCTGAGGTAGATCTGAGCCGACCTACACAAAGGAAATGACCATGACGTCCCTTCCCTTCACCCCCGACCTCACCGTGCATCCCGAGGTCACCGCGTTCTTTGACGAACCCACCAATACCATCAGCTATGTGGTCAAGGATCCGGAATCGAATGCCTGTGCCGTCATCGACTCGGTGATGGATATCGACTACGCGGCCGGTCGCATCACCTATGATGGCGCCGACGCGATCATCGCCCATATCGAGAAGCACCAGCTCAAGCTGGAATGGCTGATCGAGACGCATGTGCATGCCGATCACCTGTCGGCGGCGCCCTATATCCAGAACAAGCTCGGCGGCAAGCTGGGCATCGGCGAGAATATCCGCATCGTGCAGGAAACCTTCGGCAAGGTCTTCAATGAAGGCACCGAATTCCAGCGCGATGGCAGCCAGTTCGACCGGCTGTTCGCCGATGGCGACAGCTACCAGATCGGCGGCCTGACCGTGCATGTGATGCATACGCCGGGCCATACGCCAGCCTGCATGACGCATGTGGCGGGTGACGCGGCCTTTGTCGGCGATACGCTGTTCATGCCCGATGGCGGCTCGGCCCGTGCCGATTTCCCCGGCGGCGATGCGCGCACGCTCTACCGGTCAATCCAGCGCGTGCTGGCCCTGCCCGGCCAGACAAGGCTGTTCATGTGCCACGACTATGGCCCGAACGGCCGCGACATCCAGTGGGAAACCACGGTGGCCGACGAGATCGAGCACAATATCCATGTCGGCAAGGGCACCGACGAGGACACCTTCGTCAAGATGCGGGAAGCCCGCGACGCGACGCTGGCCATGCCCAAGCTGATCATCCCGTCGCTGCAGGTCAACATGCGCGCCGGACAATTGCCGCCCAAGGACAAGGACGGCAAGACCTATCTCAAAGTGCCCGTGAACGGATTGTAGCCATGTGGCCCTTCACCTCTTCCAAGCCGAAAGACCGTAAAATGAACCTCAAGAAGATTGCGCCTGACTTTTCGACCACCGGCCAGATCACGCCCGAGCAGATCAGTGACGTGGCGGCAGCCGGTTTCAAATCCATCGTCTGCGCCCGCCCCGACCAGGAAGATGCCAACCAGCCGGCCTTTGCCGAGGTCGCCAAGGCGGCCAAGGCGGCGGGCCTGGAAATCGTGCACATTCCGGTATCGGGCATGCTCGGCGAAGGCCAGATCATCCGCTTCCACGACGCCTGGCAGTCCATGCCCAAGCCGATGCTCGGCTACTGCCGCTCCGGCATGCGGGCGGGCAGCCTTTACGCCACGCTCTGACCAATGCGGCCGGCCCGATGCGGGCCGGCACGCTGCCCGCCGCGCCCTGCGGCCGAAAGTAGGCCCATGTTTCTCGACCCCATCCAATATCTGCTGGGCACGCTTTCGGGCAGCCTGGTCGGCTTCACGCTGGGCCTGTTCGGCGGGGGCGGCTCCATCCTGGCCGTGCCGCTGATGGTCTATGTGGTGGGCGTGCCGGTGGCCCATATGGCGATCGGCACCAGCGCCATTGCCGTGGCGGCCAATGCGGCGGCCAATCTGGTCGCCCATGCCCGGCGCGGCAATGTGCTGTGGCGCTGTGCCATCATCTATACGGTGGCCGGCGTGGCCGGCGCCTTTTTCGGTTCGCTGCTGGGCAAGGCCATGGATGGCGAGAAGCTGCTGTTCCTGTTCGCACTGCTGATGCTGGTGGTCGGGGCACTGATGTTCCGCGGCCGCGGCAATCCGGGCACGCCGGGCGTGACCTGCACCCGCGAAAAGGCGCCCAAGGTCGTGGGCTATGGCGGACTGACCGGGCTGCTGTCAGGCTTTTTCGGCATTGGCGGGGGCTTTCTCATCGTGCCGGGCCTCGTCGCCTCGACCGGCATGCCGATGCTCAACGCCATCGGCTCGTCGCTGCTGGCCGTGACCGCCTTCGGGCTGACCACGGCGATCAGCTATGCCTTTTCCGGCTTTGTCGACTGGCCGCTGGCGGCGGTGTTTGTCGGCGGCGGCGTGCTGGGCGGGCTGCTGGGCACCCGGGTCGCGGGACGGCTATCGAGCAAGAAGGGCGCGCTCAACATCGCCTTTGCCGGGCTGATCGTGGTGGTGGCACTCTATATGGCAGCGCGAACGATCACCGCGTTTCTCTGAGCCGCCTGGGGCGACCTGATCAACCCTGCTGCGCCAGGATGCGGGTCAAGGATGCGGAGGCCTGCAGGATATGCTGGCGGGTGAGGTCGGCGGCGCGCTCGGCGTCGCGGGCGCGGCAGGCGTCGACAATCTGCTGGTGTTCGAGAATGGCGCGCTCGCGGCCATGGGCCAGCGCCAGCTGGGCGCGGATATAGCGCTCGACTCGATCATTGGCCTTTTCGGCGGCGGCGAAGAAATAGGGCAGGCCGGCATCGACATAGAGAGCCGAGTGGAACAGGCGATTGAGATCGCCCCAGCGCCCGGCATCGTCCTCCCGGGCAAAGGCATCGCACAGGCTCTGGGCATGATCGAGCGCCTGGGCGCTCATGCGCGGCACGGAATGGGCGATCAGCTTGGGCTCGACGGTGGCGCGGAAATCAAAGATCTCCTCGATCTCGGCGCTCGACATGCGGCTGACCACGACGCCCTTGTAGCGCACCGAACTGACCAGACCGATGGCCTCGAGGCGCTTGAGCGCCTCGCGCACCGGGATGCGGCTGACATTGAACATGCGGGCAATGGCGTCCTGGCGCAGGGTCTGACCCTCGGCCAGTTCGCCGCGGATGATCGCCACGCGCAGGGCATCATGGATGACATCTGACGAGGAGGCGCCCGCCCCCAGATCGGAAGCATGCGCACTGAGCTTTTCGATCAAACCACTTCCTCCACGGGCTGGAATGACCGGCTTTTACCGGTGCCGGAGACCCGCCACAATCGCCGTGTGCTGCTATCAACATAGCATGTTGTATATTGGATACAATCGTGCAAATCTTTCCGTCTGAGAGCCTGGCGCAGGGGAACAATGCCGGGCTCGACCACAGGGAGACTATCCATGAAAATAGCTGCACTTCTCGCCACCACTGCAATTGCCCTGGCCTTCGCGGCCCCCGCCCAGGCCGACATGACCATCGGCATTCTGGTACCCACCACGGGTTCGGAAGCCACCTATGGCCAGGACATGGCCAATGCCGTGAACCTGGCGATCACCGAAATCAATGCCGCCGGCGGCATCATGGGCGGACAGCTGACCTCGGTGATCGGCGATGACGGCTGCGATCCGCAGGCGGCGGTGAACGCGGCCAGCAAGCTGGCCTCCTCGGACGTGGTGGGTGTCGTGGGCGGCTACTGCTCTGGCGCCACCGTGCCGACGCTCAAGATCTTCGGCGATGCCGGCATTCCCTTCGTCATTGCCGCCGCCAATTCGACCAAGCTGATCCCGGCCAATCCAGGCAATGCCTTCATGATCAACTCCACCGGCAATGACCAGGTGACCAAGGCCGTGGAATATTTCACCGCCCAGGGCGTCAAATCGCTGGCCATCGTCAACCAGGGCGACGCCTATTCGCAGGACCTGGCCGACCTGACCAAGACGGCCTGGGAAGGCGCCGGCAATACCGTTCCCGCCTTCGAAGTCGCCAACAAGGGCGAGCAGGACTATTCGGCCATCGTCACGGCGATCCGCTCGGCCAATCCCGATGCCGTGTTCTGGACCGCCTATTACGCCGATGGCGGCCTGTTGATCCGCCAGCTGCGCCAGGCCGGCTACCAGGGCAAGATCGCCGTGGGTGACGGCTCCAATTCGCCGGAACTGTTCGCCATTGCCGGCTCGGCCGCCGAGGGCGTGGTGGGCTTTTCCAACCCGACCGCCGAATTCCTGCCCGAGGCCAAGGACTTCATCACCGACTATACCGCCGCCTATGGCTCGGCCCCCGGCCCCTATGCGCCGCTGGCCTATGACGGCATGAACCTGCTGGCCGAGGCGATCAAGGCCGCCGGCAGTGCCGATGCGGCGGCGATCACCGAAGCGCTCAAGGCCAGCGATTATACCGGCATTGCCGGGCAGATCACCTTTACCCCGGAAAACACCCTGGCCCGCTCCAACTTCGTGGTGCTGCAGGGTGCCGGCGGCAAGTGGGCACTGGCTGAGTAACCTACCGCATCCAGCTCCGCCGCCTGAGGGGGCGGCGGAGCCAACCACAATGGGAATGAGACCCGGCAGCAGCGCCGGGCGCGGGTGGGGAGCAGTGCATGTCAATCTTCGATGTCTTGGCGCAGCAGCTGGTGAACGGGCTGGTGCTCGGCTCGTTCTATGCGCTGGTGGCGCTGGGCTACACCATGATCTTCGGCGTGGTGAAGCTGCTCAATTTCGCGCATGGCGACATCTATATGGTGGGCGGCTTTATCGGCTTTTTGGTGCTGTCAGTGGTGGCGCCGATTGTCGGGCCGGGCTGGAGCGGGGTGGCCGTTTCCATGGTGGTGGCGATGATCGCGGTGGGGTTTCTGGGCGTCGTCATCCAGCGCATCGCCTATCAGCCGATGCTGAATGCGCCGCGGCTGTCGATCCTGATCACGGCACTGGCGGTGTCGCTGGTGCTGCAGAACGGCGTCCTCACCCTCACCCATGGGCAATACCAGCCGATGGGCGCCGATCTCGGCTTTGGCGGGGTCAATCTGGGCCTGCTGTTCATCAGCAACAACCAGATGATCCTGGTCGGGACCGCCGCGGCACTGATGATCGGGCTCGAGCTCTTCGTCTCGCGCACCCAGTATGGACGGGCGATGCGGGCGATTTCGATCGACAAGGACATGTGCCGGCTGATGGGCATCAATGTGACGGCGGTGATCGCCGTGACCTTCTTCATCGGCTCGGCGCTGGCGGCGGCGGCCGGCACCATGGCCGGGGCCTATTATGGCTCGGTCTGGTATTTCATGGGCTTCCTGATCGGCATCAAGGCCTTTACCGCCGCGGTGATCGGCGGCATCGGCTCGATCCCCGGCGCCATGCTGGGCGGGCTGATCCTGGGGCTGCTGGAATCCTTCGGCACGCAGATTCCCGGCATTGGCAGCGAGTGGAAGGACGTGTTCTCGTTCTCGGTGCTGATCCTGGTGCTGGTGCTCAAGCCGACGGGCCTGCTGGGCAAGTCCGAGCAGGAGCGCATGTAACATGGCCCCGACCCGCTCGAACCTGTTCAACAATCTGATCGCCCAATTCGACACACCCTGGAAACGCTACACCGCCTTTGCGGTGATCCTGGCGCTGCTGCTGGTCGCGCCGATGTCGCTCGGCCCCTATGCAACGGTGATCCTGACCAATGCGCTGCTCTATGTGGTGCTGGCGCTGGGGCTCAATGTAGTGGTCGGCTATGCCGGCCTGCTCGACCTGGGCTATGCGGCCTTTTTTGCGGTGGGCGCCTATACGGTGGGCATCCTCACCCACACCTTCGGCTTCAATTTCTGGCTGACGCTGCCGGTGGCCGTCGGCGCGGCGGTGGTGGCCGGTGTGGTGATCGGCACGCCCACCCTGCGGCTGCGCTCGGATTACCTGGCCATCGTGACGCTGGGCTTTGGCGAGATCGTGCGTTTCACCGCGCGCAATCTCGACATTACCGGCGGGGCCAGCGGCATTTCGGGCATCCAGCAGCCCTGGATATTCGGCTGGCACATCAATACGCCGTTCGAATTCTACTATGTGTTCGTGGTGCTCGCCGTCATTGCGGTGGTGGTCAGCGTGCGGCTGCAGCATTCGCGGCTGGGCCGGGCCTGGCTCTATGTGCGGCACGACGAGGACGCGGCCGAGGCGATGGGCATCGACACGGTCCGCGTCAAGCTGGCGGCCTATGTGATCGGCGCCATTTTCGGCTCGATCGCCGGGGCGTTCTTTGCCGCCAATCTGGGGGCCATTTCGCCGGAGAGCTTTTCCTTCCAGCAATCGGTACTGATCCTGATGGCGGTGATCCTGGGCGGCATGGGCAAGATTCCCGGCGTCATCCTGGGGGCCTTCATCGTGGTGCTGGCGCCCGAACTGCTGCGCGACATGGGCGAATTCCGCCTGCTGCTGTTTGCGGTGGGGCTGCTGCTGGTGATGCTGTTCCGGCCCAGCGGCATCTGGCCGGTGCGGGGGAAATGAGCATGAGCAATCCCCTTCTCGCCCTGCGCGGCGTCAACCTCAGCTTTGCCGGCAATACCGTGCTGGACAATGTCGACTTCAGCGTCGGACGCGGCGTCATTGCCAGCCTGATCGGCCCCAATGGCGCCGGCAAGACCTCGCTGTTCAACTGCATTACCGGCTTTTACAAACCGCAGTCCGGCTCGATCAAGGTCGATGACCAGGAACTGCTTGGCCTCAAGCCGCATCGGGTGACCCAGGCCGGCATTGCCCGCACCTTCCAGAATGTGCGGCTGTTCCAGCAGATGACGGTGCTGGAAAACGTGATGAGCGGCAGCCATTGCCGCAGCAAGGCCGGGGCGGTTGCCGCCATTCTGGGCCTGCCCAGCCAAAGGCGGGAGGAAGCCGAGATCCGCGCCCATGCCATCGAGTGCCTGGCTTTTGTCGGCATTGCCGAGGAGATGGATCGGGACGCGACAAACCTCGCCTATGGGCATCAGCGGCGGGTGGAAATCGCCCGGGCGCTGGCGACGCGGCCCAAGCTGCTGCTGCTGGACGAGCCGGCGGCCGGGCTCAATGCCGGCGAGAAGCTCGGCCTGCTCGAGCTGATCGGGCGCATCCGCGACGAGCTCGATATTTCCGTACTGCTGATCGAACACGATACCGGCATGGTGATGAAAATTTCCGAGACCATCAGCGTGCTCGATCACGGGGTGATGATCGCCGAGGGCAAGCCCAAGGACATCCAGGCCAATCCCAAGGTGATCGAGGCCTATCTGGGCCAGGAAGACGGGGAGGACCTGCTGTGAGCACTGCTCCGCAAACCATCCTTGAGCTGGACAACGTCACCGCCGGCTATGGCAAGATCGTCGCGCTGAACGGCATCAGCATCAAGGTGCAGACCGGCTCCATGGTGACCCTGCTGGGCGCCAATGGCGCGGGCAAGACGACGACGCTGAAAACCATTTCCGGGCTGGTGCGCGCCTCGGGCGGCCGCGTGCTGTTCGAGGGTGACGACATTACCCAGGTGCCGGCGCATGAGATCGCCCGGCGCGGGCTGGTGCATGTGCCCGAGGGGCGCCATGTGCTGCGCGGCCTCAGCGTGCGCGAGAACCTCGAGCTGGGCGCCTTCACGGTCAAGGATCCGGCCCTGCGCCACAAGCGCATGAAAGAGGTGTTCGGGCTGTTTCCGGTGCTCGAAAAGCGCCAGCATGGCGACGGCTCGCTGCTGTCGGGGGGCGAGCAGCAGATGCTGGCGATCGGCCGGGCACTGATGCATGGGCCGCGCCTGCTGCTGCTGGACGAACCCTCGATGGGACTGGCGCCCAAGCTGGTGATCGAGACCATGCAGATCGTCAAACGGCTGAGCGAGGCCGGGACCACCATATTGCTGGTCGAACAGAATGCAAGGCTGGCGCTCAAGCTGGCCCATTACGGCTATGTGCTCGAAAGCGGGCATATCCGCATGCAGGGCGAGGCAGAAGTGCTGCGCGCCGACACCTCCATCGTCCAGGCCTATCTGGGCGACTGAATTTACTTCAAACCGAGACTGAGAGACTGACATGACTGACAATTGGCAAGGCGTTATCCCGGCTTTGATGACCGAAATGAAGCAGGGCGGTGCGCTGGACATGCCGGCAACGGCCCGCCATGTGGAATCGAGCCTGAAGGCCGGCTGCGAAGGCTTCATCATGCTGGGCACGCTGGGCGAGAACTCGTCGCTGAGCCTGGATGAAAAGGAACTGGTGGTCCGCACCGCGGTGGAAGCCGCCAATGGAAGGGCACCGGTGATCGCCGGCGTTGCCGAATATACGACCGAGCTGGCGATCACGGCCGCCAAGCGGATGAAAGCAGCGGGCGCCGACGGGCTGATGGCGCTGCCCACCATGGTCTATCAGCAGGATGCGCGCGAGGGCGTGGAACACTTCAAGGCGCTGGCCAAGGCCGTCGACCTGCCGATCATGATCTACAACAACCATGTCGCCTACAAGCTCGACCTGATGCCCGAGGATTTCGCGGCGCTCAGCGACCAGAAGAACATCGTGGCGGTCAAGGAATCCAGCCATGACAGCCGCCGCATCACCGACATGATCAATGTGCTGGGCGACCGCTACGACCTGTTCTGCGGCGTCGACGACCTGATGCTGGAAAACGTGCTGTTTGGCGCGGTGGGCTGGGTGTCGGGCATGACCAACAGCTTCCCCAAGGAAGCGGTGACCATGTTCAAGCTGGCCAAGGCCGGCCGCGTCGCCGAAGCGCTGGCGATCTATCGCTGGTTCATGCCGGTGCTGCACCTCGATACCAAAGTCAAGCTGGTGCAGTATATCAAGCTGGCCAACCAGATGGCTGGCGAAGGCGCTGAATGGGTCCGCGCACCCCGCCTAACGCTGATCGGCGAGGAACGGGCGATGATCGAAAAGATCGTGCAGACCGCGATCAATACGCGGCCGCAGCTGCCGACGCTCTAGCCCGATCGGCAGACCGCAGATGGGCAAGGCCGCAACGGCTGATATCGTCATTGTCGGGGCCGGGATCATCGGGCTGTCGGCAGCGTTCCGCCTGCAACAGGCGGGACGCCGGGTGACCCTGATCGACCGCGCCGGCATGGCGCAGGGCGCCAGCTTCGGCAATGCTGCGGCCTTTGCCTTTACCGACGTGCTGCCGATGGCGGCCAAGGGGATGCTTGGCAAGGTGCCCGGCTGGCTGATGGACCCGCTGGGGCCCCTGAGCATTCCGCCGGCCTATCTGCCGCAGATCACGCCCTGGCTGGTGCGCTTCTGGCGCGCCGGCTGGCGGGACAGGCGCGAGGCCAGCATTGCGGCGCAGGTTGCCCTGATGGAACTGGCGCGCAGCGAAATGGCGGACCTGACCAAAGCGGCCGGCACCGACCACATGGTGCGCTCGGACGGCTCGCTCGAGCTCTATGAGAGCGAGGCGGAATTTGCCGCCAGCCTGCCCGGCTGGGCGGTGCGGCAGGAACACGATATCGGCTTTGAACATGTGCGCGGGGCGCGGCTGGAAGAGCTGCAGCCGGGCCTGGCGCCGCGCTTTGTCGCCGGGACCTTCGTGCCGCAATGGCAGACGGTCAGCGAGCCCTATGAATTTGCCTGTGCGCTGGGCGAAGCCGTGCTGGCGCAGGGGGCCAGCCTGCTGACCAAGGCGGTGCGCAGCGTCGTGCCAGGCAGCGACGGCGTGGTGGTGACGCTGGAGAGCGGCGCACAGATCACCGCCAGGCAGGTGGTGATTGCCTGCGGCGCCTGGTCGAAACCGCTGGCGGCGGCGCTGGGTGACACGGTGCCGCTCGACACCGAGCGGGGCTACAATACCACCCTGCCCGCCGGCGCCTTCGCGCTGGATCGGCAGCTGATCTTTGGCGGGCACGGCTTTGTCGTCACCCCGCTGGCCAATGGCATTCGCGTCGGTGGCGCTGTGGAACTGGGCGGGCTCGACCTGCCCCCCAATTACGCCCGTGCCGAGGCCATGCTGAAAAAGGCGGCCAGCTTCATGCCGGGCCTGCGGACCGAAGGCGGCAGGCAGTGGATGGGCTTTCGGCCGTCCCTGCCGGACAGCCTGCCGGTGATCGGCTATGCCAGTGCTTCACCCGACGTGGTCTATGCCTTCGGGCACGGCCATCTGGGGCTGACGCAATCGGCCGCGACCGGACGGCTGGTGGCCGACCTTATTGCTCGCACCAAGCCCATAATCGACATCACGCCCTTTGCGGCGACACGTTTCTAACCCGGACATCAGACCATGGCACGACACAGCTTCTTTTGCGTAGACGGACATACCTGCGGCAATCCGGTGCGGCTGGTGGCCGGCGGCGGGCCGCTGCTCAAGGGCGGCTCCATGCTGGAGCGGCGCGCCGATTTCCTCGCCAACCATGACTGGATCCGCACCGCGCTGATGTTCGAGCCACGCGGGCATGACGTGATGTCGGGCTCGATCCTTTATCCGCCCAGTGACCCCGCCAATGACATGGCGATCCTCTTCATCGAGACCTCGGGGTGCCTGGCCATGTGCGGGCATGGCACGATCGGCACGGTGACCATGGCCATCGAGCAGGGGCTGATCACGCCCAAGGTGGAGGGCGTGGTGCGGCTGGAAGTGCCGGCCGGGCTGGTGATCGCCGAATATACCAAGGTTGGCGACTATGTGGAGGAGGTCAAGATCACCAATGTCCCCTCCTTCCTCTACAAGACCGATCTCGAGGTGGAATGCCCCGACCTGGGCATGCTCAAGGTCGACGTCGCCTATGGCGGCAATTTCTATGCGATCGTCGATCCGCAGCAGAATTTCGGCGACATGGACCAGTTTTCGGCCGCCGACTTCATCCGCTGGAGCCCGGTGCTGCGGCAGCGGCTGAACGCGGCGCACAGCTTCGTGCATCCCGAAAAGCCCGGGATCAACGGGCTGAGCCACATCATGTGGACCGGCGCGCCCAAGACACCGGGCGGCACGGCGCGCAATGCGGTGTTCTACGGTGACAAGGCGATCGACCGCTCGCCCTGCGGCACCGGCACCTCAGCGCGGATGGCGCAGTGGTATGGCAAGGGCAAGCTCAAGCAGGGCGACGCCTTCATCCACGAGAGCATTATCGGCTCGATCTTCAAGGGCCGCGTCGAGGAGACGCTGACGGTGGGCGGCCTGCCGGCCATCGTGCCCTCGATCGCCGGCTGGGCGCGGATGACCGGGCTCAACACGATTTTTGTCGATGACCGCGACCCGTTCAAGCACGGCTTCCTCGTCAGCTAAAACAAGGACATTGCGCCATGAAGATTACCGCCATCACCGCCTGGCAGGTCGACCTGCCGCTCAAGGAGGGGCGTTACAGCTGGTCCAACGGCAATTTCGTCGAGGTATTCGACACCACGGTGGTGGCGGTGGAAACCGATGCGGGGATTACCGGCTATGCCGAATGCTGCCCGCTCGGCTCGGCCTACCTACCGGCCTATGCGCTGGGCGTGCGGAGCGGGCTGCAGGAAATCGGCCCCAAGCTGCTGGGCATGGACCCCACCAATCTGGGGGCAATCAACCGGCACATGGACGCCGTGCTGCGCGGGCACAATTACGTCAAGGCGCCGATCGACATTGCCTGCTGGGACATATTGGGCAAGCTGACGGGCCTGCCGGTCTATGCGCTACTGGGCGGGGCAGCGCAGGACAAGGTGGCGCTGTACCGCGCCATTTCCCAGCAATCGCCCGAGGAGATGGCGGCCAAGATCGCCGGCTATCGCGCCGAGGGCTATACCAAGTTCCAGCTCAAGGTCGGCGGCAATGCCGACGAGGATATCGCCCGCATCCGCGCCTGCCGGGCGATCCTGGCGCCGAGCGATATCCTGGTGGCCGATGCCAATACCGGCTGGACCCGCGCCGAGGCGGCGCGCGTGGTGGCGGCGGTGGCCGATGTCGACGTCTATATCGAGCAGCCCTGCATGACCTATGAGGAGTGCCTGTCCATTCGCCGCCGCACCGGCAGACCCTTCATCCTCGACGAGGTGATCGACAATGTCGGTTCGCTGGTCAAGGGATTGGCCGAGGACGCCATGGACGTGATCAACCTCAAGATTTCCAAGGTTGGCGGGCTGACCAAGGCCAAGCTGATGCGCGACCTGGCGGTGGCAAGCGGCATTCCGATGACCATCGAGGACACCTGGGGCGGCGACATCACCACCGCCGCCATCGCCCATCTGGCGCGCTCGACGCCGGAGGAATTCTGCTTTTCGGCCACCGACTTCAACAGCTATGGCACGGTGTCGATTGCCGCCGGCGCGCCGGAGCGGGTCATGGGCTTCATGACGGCGTCCGATGCGCCCGGGCTGGGCGTTACGCCGCGGCTCGAGGTGCTGGGCACGCCGGCGCTGCATATTGCCTGACTGATTTTTTCAAGGACCTGACATGCGCTCCACCCGCTCGATCAACATCGTTTCCTGCCATGCCGAGGGCGAGGTGGGCGATGTCATCGTCGGCGGGGTGGCGCCACCGCCGGGCGAGACGATCTGGGACCAGTCGCGCTGGATCGCGGGGGACCAGAGCCTGCGCAATTTCGTGCTGAACGAGCCGCGCGGCGGGGTGTTCCGCCATATCAACCTGCTGGTCCCGGCCAAGGACAAAAGGGCGGTGATGGGCTGGATCATCATGGAGCCCGAGGGTACGCCGCCCATGTCGGGCTCGAACTCGATCTGCGTGGCGACCGTGCTGCTCGATACCGGCATCGTGCCGATGACCGAGCCGGAAACCCGCATGGTGCTGGAGGCGCCGGGCGGGCTGGTCGAGATCGTGGCGCAGTGCCGTGACGGCAAGGCGCAGTCGATCACGGTGCGCAATGTGCCCAGCTTTGTCGACAGGCTGGACGCGACCATCGAGGTCGAGGGCATCGGGACGCTGACCGTCGACACGGCCTATGGCGGGGATAGTTTCGTCATCGCCGATGCGCGAGCTTTGGGCTTTGCCATTGTCGAAGACGAGGCACGCGAGCTGGCCGAGACCGGCATCCGCATCACGCGGGCGGCCAATGAGCAGCTCGGCTTTACCCACCCCACCAATCAAGACTGGGCGCATATCTCGTTCTGCCAGCTGGCCGGGCCGCTCGAAACCGTGGATGGCAGGCTGAGCGGGGCCAATGCGGTGGCGATCCAGCCGGGCAAGATCGACCGGTCGCCGACCGGCACGGGCTGTTCTGCCCGCATGGCGGTGCTGCAGGCGCGTGGGCTGATGGGGGTGGGCGACCAATATCTGGCCCGCTCGATCATCGGCTCGACCTTTCACTGCCGGCTCGAGGCCCTGACCGATCTGGCGGGCACGCCGGCGATCATTCCCACGATCACCGGCCGCGCCTGGATCACCGGGACGCGGCAGGAAATGCTCGATCCGGCCGATCCGTGGCCGGCCGGCTATCGCCTGTCGGACACCTGGCCAAGGATCAGTTGATCAGGCGCGATCGGCTGCGGTAAGAGCCACTGCGGCGGCGAGGTCCTCGAGTGCGGTGCCGACGGATTTGAAGGCGGTGATGGCGGTGTCGCTTTGCCGGCCGGGATGCTCCCCGCGGCAGAGCATGGCCAGATCGGCCAAGAGACCCTCACGGGTCAGCGTACCAGCGGCCAGGGGGATGGTGATGTCGCCGGTCTCCTTGCTGGCGCCCTCGAAGGTATCGACGAAGATGCCCCCTGCCCTTGCCAATACGGCATCATCGGCCTCGCGCATGTCGGTGCGGAAGCTGCCGACGAGATCGACATGGGTGCCGGGGCGCAGCAGCGCGCCCAGCACGATCGGGGTTTTGGACAAAGTAGCCGTACTGACGATGTCGGCGTCGCTGACGGCGCTGGCGAAATCGGTGGAGGTGACCACGGTGGGCGCGATGGGGCCGAGCTCATCGGCCAGCGCCTGGGCCTTGTCCAGGGAGCGGCTGCACAGGGTCAGCTTGTCGATGGCGAAGATGGCGCAATAGGCCTGGGCCAGGTTTTTCGAGACGCGGCCGGTGCCGAGCACGACCAGGTTGCGGCTATTGGCGCGGGCGAGAAAGGTCGCGGCCAGCACCGAGGCGGCGGCGGTGCGGCGGGCGGTCAGTTCGCCGCCATCGATCTGGGCGCGGATGGCGCCGGTCTGGCCGTCGAACAGGGTATAGACGCTGGCCACGGCGGGCAGGCCGCGCTGGTCGTTTTCCGGAAACACGGTGACCAGCTTGACGCCGACATGCCTGCCCGGTTGCCAGGCCGGCATGAGCAGCAGATTGCCATTGATGGCATCGCCGCCGACATGCAGGTGCTGGCGCAACGGTGCCTCCACACCTTCGGCAAAGGCAGTCTTGAGGGCGGCAAGCAGGACGGGCCAGTCAAGGCCCTGGCGAACGTCGTCAGCGGAATAGGTTTTCATGGGCCGCACTATAGGGTCGGCGCGCGTCAATGCAACGCGCGCCGACCGGAAATGCCAGGCGATCTGCTAGGTGCGCAGCACCCGATAGATGGCCGGGATCACCAGCACGGTGAGCAGGGTGGACGAGGCCAGACCGAACAGCAGGGAGATCGCCAGGCCCTGAAAGATCGGATCGGTCAGGATGACGGCGGCACCGATCATCGCGGCCAGCGCGGTGAGCAGGATGGGCTTGAAGCGGATGGCCCCCGCCTCGATCAGCACCTCGGTCAACGGTCTGTCCGGGCTGGCGGTATTGCGGACGAAATCGACCAGCAGGATGGAATTGCGGACGATGATGCCGGCCAGCGCGATGAAGCCGATCATCGAGGTGGCGGTGAAGGGCGCCTTGAACAGCCAGTGGCCGACCAGGATGCCGATGAAGGTCAGCGGGATCGGGGTCAGGATGACCAGCGGCACCTTGAACGAGCCGAACTGGGCCACGACCAGGATATAGATGCCGATGATGGCGACGCCGAAGGCCGCTCCCATATCGCGGAAGGTGACCCAGGTCACTTCCCACTCGCCATCCCACAGCAACGTGGTCTTGGTCTCGTCGGTCGGCTGGCCATTGAGCGCGATCTCGGGCTTGGTCAGACCCGTCCAGTCCTGGGCGTCGAGGGCCGCCTGCACGGCCAGCATGCCATAGAGCGGGGCCTCATAATCACCGGCCAGCTCTGCTGTCACCATTTCGGCGGCGCGGCCATTGTGGCGGAAGACCGGATAGGAGGCCGTCTCCACCTGGGTGTCGATGACGTCGCCCAGCTCGACGACGCCGCGATCACCCGGCAGGACATTGGCCGGCAGCGGCGTTGACAGAAAGCGCTCGTCGAGCACCTGGTCGGCCTTGGCACGCTCGACACGGATCGGAATGGGCGTGCGCCCGTCGCCGCGATGGGAGTAGCCCACCGTGCTGCCGCCATTGAGAATGGCCAGCGTATCGAGCACGTCGCCCTCCTCGACATGGAAGAATTCCAGGTCATCGGTCGAGATGGTGGCGCGGATGCGCCGGGTGGGGCTACCGAAGGAATTGTCGACATCGACCACGAAGGGCACGGAGCGGAAGGCCATTTCGACCTGGCGCGCCGTCTGGCGCCGCGTTTCGGCATCAGGCCCGTAGATTTCGGCCAGCAGGGTGGCCATGACCGGCGGACCGGGGGGCGGCTCCACCACCTTGATGGAGGTGCCCTGCGGCATGGGCAGCGCGGCCAGCTGGGTGCGCAGGTCGAGCGCGATCTGGTGGCTCGAGCGTTGCCGATCGCTCTTGGGGGCCAGGTTGAGCTGCACATCGCCCAGTTGCGGCTCGGCGCGCAGATAGGCGTGACGCACCAGGCCATTGAAGTTGAATGGCGCGGCGGTGCCGGCATGGGTCTGGGTCGAAAGCACTTCGGGCATGGTCAGGGCCACGGCGGCAATGGCCTGGGCCATGGCGTCGGTTGCCTCTACCGACGACCCCTCCGGCAGGTCGATCATCACGGCCAGTTCGGACTTGTTGTCGAATGGCAGCAGTTTGACGGTGACGTCGCGGGTGTAGAACAGCGCCAGCGAGCCCAGGGTCAGTATGCCGACGACGATGAGGAAGGACCAGCTGGCGGCCTTTGACGACAGGATGGGCCGCGCCACGGCGGTATAGGCCCGGCCCAGAATGCCGCCCGGCCCGTGATGGCTGGCATGGGCATGGACGGGTGCCTTGCCGGCCACCTTGAGCATCAGCCAGGGGGTGACGATGACGGCGACGAAGAAGGAAAAGATCATCGCGGCCGAGGCATTGGCCGGAATGGGGCTCATATAGGGGCCCATCATGCCCGAGACGAACAGCATGGGCAGCAGCGCCACCACCACGGTCAGCGTGGCCACGATGGTGGGATTGCCCACTTCGGCCACCGCCTCGATGGCAGCCTGCTGGCGATCACGACCATCGCCCATGCCCCAATGGCGGGCGATGTTCTCGATCACCACGATGGCGTCATCGACCAGGATGCCGATGGAAAAGATCAGGGCAAAGAGCGAGACGCGGTTGAGCGTATAGCCCATGACCTTGGCGGCAAACAGGGTGAGCAGGATGGTCACCGGAATGACCACGGCCACGACCAGAGCCTCACGGCGACCGATGGCGACCCAGACCAGGACGATGATGGAGAGCGTGGCCAGACCGAGGTGGAACAGCAGCTCATTGGCTTTTTCGTTGGCGGTTTCGCCATAGTCGCGCGTCACTTCCACGGCAATGTCGTGGGGGATCAGCGTGTGCTCGGCCGCCTCGACGCGATGCAGGATGGCCTCGGCCACGGTGACGGCATTGGCGCCGGCGCGCTTGGCCACCGCCAGGGTGACCGAGGGCACCCGCAGCGTGGTGCCATCGGCCGCGCGGGTCACGGTGGAGACGTAGAGGTCGGCGGTATCGGTGACGAAGGCGACATCGGCGACGTCGCCGACATAGACGGGGCGGCCATCGCGGCTGGTCAGCAGCAGATTGCTGATCTGGGCGGGGGTCTGCAGGGTCTGACCGGCAATGAGCTCGATCTGGTCACCACCATCGCGCACCAGACCGGTGGAGAGCGAGCGATTGGCGCCGGTGACCTTGCCGGACAATTGTTGCAGGGTGATGCCATAGAGCGCCAGTTTTTCCGGATCGGGCGCGATGCGGATGGCCTCGCCGGTTTCCCCGACCAGGTAGCTGAGGCCGACATTCTCGACCTTGGCGATTTCGGTGCGCAGTTCGCGGGCGATGCGCGTCAGATCATTGGGGGAGATGCGGGTGGCGGCCTCCGGCTTGGGCGACAGGGTCAGAGCGACGATGGCAACATCGTCAATACCGCGGCCGACGATCATCGGCTGGGGAATGCCGACGGGAATGCGGTCGGCATTGGCGCGCACCTTGTCGTGCACGCGCAGCACGGCGGCATCGGACGAGGTGCCGACGACAAAGCGTGCAGTCACCATGACGCCCTCGTCACGGGTCTGCGAATAGACGTGTTCGACGCCGTCGATGCCCTTGACGATGGTCTCGAGCGGCTCGGTCACCAGCTTGACGGCGTCATCCGCCTTGAGGCCGGGCACCTGGACCAGAATGTCCACCATGGGCACGGAAATCTGCGGCTCCTCCTCGCGCGGCAGCGTCATCAGGGCGACGAGGCCAACCGCGAGGGCGGCGAGCAGGAACAATGGCGTGAGCGCCGAGCGGATGAAGGTCCTGGTCAGGCTGCCGGCAATACCCAGTTTCATGGTGTGATGACCTCGTCGCCGGCGGCAAGCCCGGTCAGGATTTCGATGGTGTCGCCGTTACGCTCACCGACCACGACGGCCCGTTCGCTGGTGCCGTCGCCGACCTTGACCGTGACGAAATCGAGGCCGGCCCGGCTGACCAGGGCGACCATGGGCACCATCAGCGCCTCACGCTTGCCAACAGGCACCCGCACCAGCAGGCGGGCATTGACGAAGGCAGTCGGCAGATCGTCGACCTCCACATCGGCCACCACGCGGCCGTTTTCGATCTGCGGATAGAGCTTGACCAGTTGCCCGGCCGCGCTGCTGTTGCCGGTTTCGACGCGCAAGGTCGCGCCCTGTTCGAGCAGGCCGGCATAGCGTTCGGGGATAGCCAGACGCAGGAAGAAGCCGCCGCCGCCAATGGTGGCGATCGGCTCGCCCGGCATGATCACCGCGCCCGCCGTCACCGGCACGGTCAGCACCTTGCCATCGGCCGGCGCCAGCACCGCGCCTTCAGACGTCTGCTGCAGCACGACCTGGCGCTGGGCCTCGGTCGCGGCGAGCTGGTTGCGGACCACGTCGACCTGGGTGCGCAGGAGGTCGAGCTGCTGGGCGGTGGCGACGCCGCGATCGAGCAGGGTCTGGCTGCGCGCCAGTTCGGACTGGGCATTGTCGAGCTGGGCGGTCAGGGCGCGCAGCTGGGCATCCAGCGCTGTCACCTGAAAGCCGAGCTTGTCGTCGCGCAGGGTACCAATCACCTGCCCGGCCGTGACCATGTCGCCCTCGGTGACGTCCAGCGAGACCAGCGTGCCGCCGATGCGGGCCCGGGCCGGCATGGTGGTGCGCGCCTCGACCTGGCCGTAGACAGCCTTCCAGACCGGCAGGGATTGGGGGGCGAGGGTGAGCGAGCCGGCCAGAACGGGGGCGGCAAGGGTCAATAGCAGGCCGGTGACGGTCAGGAGCGTGGTGCGCGCCATCTCAGCGTCCTCCTTCCGGCTTGAGGCCGATGGCGCGGAACAGCAGGGCCGCCGGGCAGAAGCCGGTAAAGGCCGATTGCAGCAGGTTGGCGCCGACAAAGACGGTGAGCCAGACAAAATGCGGCGACACGAGAGCGGTCAGCAGGACGGACAGCAGAACCATGGTTCCGGCCAGGGCGGTAACGGCACGGGTAATCGACATCACAACTCCACACATTAGCATATTAGAATGTGTGTATGGATTGAATTCGCGCGCAGCGCAAGCCAGGAATGACGCGGCGGCGCAACCTGGAGTTGAGCGGGGTGACAGCTGGCGATTGCCGGGCGCGGCCCGGAAGTGGATGCGGGGGGGGAACGGCCGGACCGGGACACGCGCCCGGGCCGGCTTGTGGGTGCTGCTAGCGGTTGCGGCGCCGGAGCTGGTCGAAGAAGACGATGACGATGATCAGCACGCCGGTAATGATGCGCTGCCAGAAGGAGTTGACGTTGAGCAGGTTGGCGCCATTGGCGATGGTGGCCAGGATGAAGGCGCCGATCAGCGGGCCGTGCACCGAGCCGACGGCGCCAAACAGGGACGTGCCGCCGATCACCGTCGAGGCGATGGCCTGCAGTTCCCAGCCGTCGCCCTGGGTGGCATTGCCGACGCCCAGGCGCGCCGCCAGCATGATGCCGACAAAGGCGGCGAACATCGAAGACAGGCCATAGGCGATGAAGATCATCTTGGGCACCGAGACGCCGGACAGGCGCGCCGCCTCGGCATTGGAGCCGACGGCATAGAGATAGCGGCCCCATTTGGAGAGGTGCAGGAAGACAAAGGACGGGATGGCGACGATCACCACCATCCAGAACAGGTTGGGCACGCCGATGAAGCTCTCGCGCGAGAACTGGGTGAAGGCCTCATTGGTGATGTTGATGGTCGAGCCATTGGTCATCAGCAGGCCAATGCCGCGCAGCGAGGTCAGCGTCGCCAGGGTCATGATGAAGGGCGGCAGGCCCATCTTGACGATGCCGAAGGCATGAAAGCAGCCGATCAGCAGGCCGACGACCAGGGTGATGAGAATGGCGGCGGGGATGGGCATGCCGGACTGGATGAGGCCGGCGACCACGACGGTGGAAAAGCCCACCACCGCGCCCACCGACAGGTCGATACCACCGGTGATGATGACGAAGGTCTGGCCGATAGCCAGGATGGCGATCATCGAGCCCTGGCGCAGCAGGTTGGAAATATTGTTGCCAGTGGCAAAGCTTGGCGTGGCGATGGAGAGCACGACGCAGAGCAGGACCAGCAGGCCCAGCAGGGTCAGGGCAAAGAGGAAACTGAAGTTGCGTTTGGTCGGCTCGGTCGGGGTCACTTCGGTGGTCATTGTCGTCTTCTCCAGTCTGGGGCGTCAGACGCCGATGGCCTCGGCCAGAATTTCTTCATGCGTGCGCTGGCGATAGGCCTGGCTGCCGACCAGATGGCCATCGCGGAACACGTGCAGCGTATCGGCCAGCTCATAGACCTCGGGCAGGTAGGACGAGATCAGGATGATGCCGGCGCCATTCTTGAGCAGGCGGGCGAAAAGGCGATAAATTTCCGCCTTGGTGCCGACATCGACGCCAACGGTGGGCTCGTCGAAGATGAACAGCTCGGCGCCGTGATTGAGCCACTTGCCGATGACGATCTTCTGCTGGTTGCCGCCCGACATGGAGGAGGCCAGCGTGTGGCGCGACGGCGTCTTGATGCCCAGATCCTTGATCTGCTGGTTGGCCCGCTTTTTCTCCTCGCCGACATTGACGACGATGCCGGAATTGATGCGGTCATAGACCGGCAGGTTGATATTGAGCCCGATGGACAGGTTGAGGTTAAGGCCCTGGTCGCGGCGGCTTTCGGGCGCCAGGGCGATGCCCAGGTCGATGGCGGTGCGCTCGTTGGCCATGTCGACCACCTGACCCTGCCAGACGATGTCGCCGGCCGTCTTGGGATTGCGGCCGAAGACGCTGAGGGCGAATTCGCTGCGCCCGGCGCCGATCAGGCCATAGAGGCCGACGATCTCGCCGGCGCGCACGCTGAGCGAGACATCGTTGAAGCCCTTGCCGGAGAGATGGCGGGTTTCCAGCAGCAGCTTGCCGAAGGGGATCTGTTCCTTGTGATAGATCTGGTCGAGCGTGCGGTTGATCATCAGCGCGACCAGCTCGGTATCGTTGGTCTCGGCAATGTCGCGCGTGCCCACCATGGTGCCGTCGCGCAGCACCGAGACGCGATCGGCGAGCTCGAAGACCTCTTCCATGCGGTGGCTGATATAGACGATGGTGACGCCTTCATCCTTGAGGCGGCGGATCAGCGCGAAGAGCTGGGCGGCCTCGGAACGGGTGAGATAGGCCGTGGGCTCGTCGAAGATGATGAATTTGGTGCCGCGCAGCGAGGCGCGGGCGGTGGCCACCAGCTGCTGCTGGCCGATGGTCAGCGAGCCCAGCAGGGCGTCGGCCGGCAGGTTGAAGCCGATATCGTCAAGAATCTTCTGGGCGGCGCGCGTCATCTCGCGCTTCTGCAGGATGCCGAACCGGACGGTCTCATCACCGAGAAAGATATTGGCGGCCACTGACAGATGCCGGCACAGCACCACTTCCTGGTGCACGGCATTGATGCCGTGGGCGATGGCCTCGTTGGGGGTCGACAGCTCGACCTCCTGGCCGTTCCACAGGATCTTGCCGCCGGTGCGGCGGATGACGCCGGTCAGCAGCTTGATCAGGGTCGACTTGCCGGCGCCGTTCTCGCCGACAATGGCGTGGATCTCGCCGCGCCGGAAGGCGAGTGTTGCGGGCTTGAGCGCCTGGATGAAGCCGTAGCGCTTTTCCAGCGCATGCAACTCCAGGATCAGGTCGGCGTCAGCATGGGGCAGCGCGCCGGGACCGACCCCAGGCGTTGATGCTCCCGATGAGAGCTCTGTCACGATAATTCTCCCGCCACTCCTCTGGTGCGCGACCCTTGTGCCGGGCCGTCATCACCACGCGATTGGAGCCGGGGGATGCGGCGGAGTCAATCCGCCGCACCCCCCGGCCAGCATGGTCAGTCGACCTTGGGATTGAGCAGCGCCTGGCTGCGCTCTTCGTTCATGTTGGCGGTGGTGATCAGGTTGGCGCCGGTATCGACGAAGGCCTCGACCTTTTCGCCCTTGGAGGCAGCCAGGGCGGTCTTGATGCCATCATAGCCCATGCGGTAGGGGTCCTGGACGACCAGGGCGTCGATGGTGCCGTCGGTCAGGAAACCGACCAGCTTGTCGTCGCTGTCAAAGCCGATCAGCGACACCTTTTCGGCAGCGCCGTTTTCAGCCAGGGCCTGGCCGGCGCCCTGCGCCATGATCAGGTTGGAGGCGAAGATGCCGACCAGGTTGGGATTGGCGGTCAGCAGGTCGGTGGTGATGTTGAGGCCGGTAGCGGCCTGACCATCGGCATATTTGTCGGCGACCAGCGTGAGGCCGGGATACTTGGCCAGCTGCTCGATGAAGCCCTGCTTGCGCTCTTCGAGCGAACCGGCATTGGGCACCGAGGTGATCAGCGCGACTTCGCCCTCTTCCTTGCCGGTGGCGGCCTTGATGGCGGCTGCCAGGCCATCGGCAGCAATGCGACCGCCCTGGACATTGTCGGTGGTGAGGAAGGAGGTGAAGGCGGTGGAGTCAGCCGAGGAGTCGATGCCCACGATCGGCACGGAATTGGCGGCTTCGGTGATCGGCGCGCCCAGAGCCGACTTTTCGGTCGGGGCGATCACCACGGCGGCCGGGCTGCCGGCCACGGCGTTTTCCAGAATGGAGATCTGGCCGTTGATGTCGGTTTCAGCCTGGGCGCCCAGTTCGGGTACGTTGACGCCGAGATCCTTGCCGGCGGCGCGGGCGCCGGCCAGCACGATCTGCCAGTAGAAGGACGTGGTGTCCTTGACGATGATCGGAATGGTCACGTCCTGCGCGATGGTGGAGGTTGCGCCCAGCATGCCGGCGGCCAGTGCGACAGCAGAGATGGACAGAACCGCGCGGCGGTTCAGCTTGCTCAAGATCATAATTCTACTCTCCCATGATGTGCTCGACACGGACATTCGAGGCCCGGCGGCGCCCGCCTATCTATGCACGTCTGCAGGGGGCTGCAAAATGTTTTTTATGGAGAGTAAACTAAAAAAGAACATACGTTCCGCTGGCGCCTGCGGAAGTGCATTTATTCCAAACGATACAGGAGCATCAGGCAGCCCATGGCAAGGGCAGTTCAGTCGTCCGAAAATGCGGCCATCATGGTGTTCTTGGCCGAGGCCAGGTGCAGGCTGCAGGCGGCGCGGGCCCGCTGCGGATCCTGGCTGAACAGCGCGTCGATATAGGCCAGGTGCTCGCGGATCGCCACCTCGTTGCGCTGGCGTTCGTCGCGCTTGTTCCACTGGTAGTGATAGTGGAAGATCACGGTGATGATGTCGTAGAAGTCATCGATGAAGCGGTTGGGCGCGGCGGTGTTGATCAGCCGGTGAAAGCGGTTGTCGAGGTCGGAGAAGTCGTGGAAGCGGCCATCGATATCGCCAAGCAAAGCGTGGTGCTCGCGCTCGAGCTGGCGCAGCGCGGCCCAGACCGGCGCGGTGGACGGCAGGGCGGCCAGGGCCTGGGCGGAGCGCAGTTCGAACATTTCGCGGATTTCGAACAGTTCCATGGCGAAATCCTGGGTAAAGCCCTTGAACAGCCACCCGGCATTGGGGCGCTTCTCGATGAGACCGAAGCGGCGAAAGCGGTTGAGAAATTCGCGGATGCCGGTGGTGCCGACACCAAAGGCGCGGGCCATTTCGAGCTCATTGATCTGGGCGCCCGGCTTGGTGTCGCCGCGCAGCATCCATTCCATGAAACTCTTTTCCACCTGCTGGGCGGTTGGTACCGTCTCGACCTGGGGAAAGTGCGCATCGCCGGGCACGGTGCCCTGCACCAGGCGGTTGCGGCCGTTGTCGCTGACATAGCCACGCGCACTGAGCTGGGCGAGCACCTTGCGCACCGTGGTGCGGCTCACCCCCAGGCGGGCACTGAGGTCATTTTCCGATGGCAGAACGGCGCCGATCTCCTGGGCGCCGACGATGGTGAGCATGTCGTTGAATGCCCGTTTGAAAACTGTGTCGCTCTTCACTGAAGCGGAATCCCGTTTTTTCTATTATCCATAAAAAACATATTGACGCTGCTTTGGACAGCAGATTTTGTCGCTCTGCGGCGGCGCGCCGATGCGAACCTACGCCACTGGCAGATGCGCGCGAGGGTGGAAAGCCCGCTCGCGCTGCTGCCCTAAACGCCTGTCAGGAAACGATGATGGAAGCCATGGACGCGCTGCTCTGTACAACCCCCGGCACGCTGGAAGTGGTGCAGCGACCCCGGACGGCGCGCGCGACGGGCGAGGTGCTGGTGCGGCCGCGCCGTGTCGGCATCTGCGGCACCGACTATCACATCTACGAGGGCAAGCATCCCTTCCTCGCCTATCCAAGGGTGATGGGGCACGAGCTGGCCGTGGAAGTGGTGGATGGCGGGGAGAGCGACTTCCGGGTCGGCGAGATCGTCGTGGTCAATCCCTATCTGTCCTGCGGCAGCTGCATTGCCTGCCGCAAGGGCAAGCCCAATTGTTGCACCAAAATTGCCGTGCTCGGCGTGCATCGCGATGGCGGCATGACGGGATGGCTGTCGCTGCCGCCGCAGAATCTGGTGCGCGCGGCGGGCCTGTCGGCCGATGCCTGCGCCACGGTGGAATTTCTCGCCATCGGCGCCCATGCGGTGCGGCGGGCGGCGCTGGAGACAGACGAGCGGGTGCTGGTGATCGGCGCCGGTCCGATCGGCTTTGGTGCGGTGCTGTTCGCGACGCTGTCGGGCGCCAAGGTCACGGTGCTGGATCGCGACGCGGAGCGGCTGGCGGTGGCGACGGACCTGTTCGGCATTGCCGGGACGATCCTGGCCGATCACGCTGTGGATGCGGCGGTCGCCAGCGCCACCTATGGCGAGGGCTTTGATGTGGTGTTCGACGCCACCGGCAATCAGGGCTCGATCGAAAAGGGCTTCGACTTCGTCGCCCATGGCGGGCGCTATGTGCTGGTCAGCGTGGTCAAGGGCGACATCAGCTTCGCCGACAGCGACTTTCACCGCAAGGAAATGACCATAATGGGCAGCCGCAACGCCACCGCGGTGGATTTCGAGCGCGTCATCGCCGCCATCAGCGCCGGCCAGGTGCCGGTGGACCGGCTGATCACCCATCGCACCACGCTGGCGGGCGCGGTGACCGACCTGCCGCGCTGGGCCAGCCAGAAGAGCGGGCTGATCAAGGCCGTGATCGAGATCGACTAGCGGCCGGCCAGGTGCCGTGGCGCCGGCTGGGTGATAGATGCTAGAGTCCCAGCATTTGATGGGTCGGGGCCAGGATGAAGCGTTCAGGCTCGACCCTTCAGCTATTGAAGATTTACTCCCAGAGCGTTGGGCCCCTGAGATTTTTTCGAACTTCGCGCCTATGTCGCCGAATTCGTGCGTCCCCTCAATCGATATCGGTCACTCTATCGCCATCAGTATCTTCGAACCAAAATGATAGTGATGCCTTATGAAGCGGCTGAGAGTGCACTTATAAGGGAGACCGACGCGCTGGCCGCGTCGGTCTCCTATTCTTATTTGAACAACGGAATTTCAACGCCGGCGGCGTCGAACAGATAGTCTCGCGACGCCATGATCCTGTCGCGGAGCGCGGGGATGTCTTGGCCGACAAGACTGCCCTTCCACTTCTTGATTTGACCCGCGACCAGAACCGTTTCGACGTTTGAACGCTCCATCAATGTGACCACGGCACCCGCCACATTGTTCAAAGGCGCCACGTTCAACGCCTGGGCGTCCAGCAGGATGATGTCTGCTTCCTTACCCGGCGTCAGCGATCCGGTCTTGTGATGAAGATTCAAACCCTTCGCGCCATTGATCGTCGCAAATTCAATCACGTCATAAGAGCTCAGAAGCTTCGGCGCATTTTCGGGCCCCTGCTCCAACGCCGCCTGGTTGGCAAAGGCCCGCTGCAACGTCATGGTCGAGCGCATCTGGGTGAAGAAGTCTGCAGTCATGGTGACCTCAACGTCGACCGACAGCGAGGGGTCCATGCCCATATCGATCGCCTTCTGAATTGGGGGCATGCCATGACGCATTTGCATCTCGATGGGAACCGATAGGGACACATGGGCGCCGACTTCCTTGGCGCGATTCCAGGCCGCATCCGACATACCAGTCATATGGATGAACAGATGCTTGTCGGTGTAATAGGGGATGAGCTTGTCCATGGTTTCACGCATGCCCAGGCTTCCCACGACGTGCAGTCCGATCTGCAGATCCAGCTCCTTGCCGATATTCCAAAGGTCTAACGGGTCAATGCCATCCAGATAGGCTTCCCCGCCCATGAGCATACCCAAGAGCTGGTCATCGGACGCGAAATACTCGTCGCGTATGCGCCGTGCATCCATCGGATAGGCCATATCCGGTCCATAGCCTTCGAAATATCCGAAGACACCACGACGCCCCGCCGCTTTCATGCCCTCGATCAGCGCGTTCGAATGCTCCGGAGAGTGGTGAACCTGCGAGACATCAAGCGCCGTCGTGACGCCGGCATCCAGCTGGCTCAACCCGCCGAACAATTGCGCAATATAGACGTCGTCAGGACGGAACACCTTGGAAAATTTGCCAAGAATGTCGCCGAGATAATCTGGTTCACCCTCGCGCGTTGGATCCGGGAACATGATGCCGTTCGGCAGGAACGAGCGTAACGCGGTCTCAAACTGATGGTGGTGCGTATCGATGAAGCCCGGCATCACTATGCGGCCCGCGGCCTCGATGACAGCGGCGTCGGAAGCGTCGATTGACGGGGCGACCTGAAGGATCTTGCGTCCCTCGATCAGCACATCACCGGTGAAATCGCCGATCGCCGGGTCGAGGGTCAGGATATGCCCGCCCTTGATCAAGGTCCTGCGGCCCGCTTCGCCGACACCAGCGGGCAAGGCCTGTGCCATGACCGGGCGCATCAGAAAGCCGGGCAGAGCAGCTGCCGCCGCGCCGGCCAAGGCGGCACGCATGAAGTTGCGACGACTGGTCAACGGTCCCCGACGCGTAGATCCGGCCTTGTAAAGTTCAGACATTGGCTTATTCCTTGTAACGAACATTTCGTTCGCTGCTTACGTATAGGATGCACAAAATGACGCAAGGAGGCACCTACCTCAAGCTAGGGAACCTGTCTGTTCCCGGCGAGTGCGCGCGGATTTCGCCAATTCTTTCAACGGTTGGCGACAAATGGACGGTTCTGGTGATCTTGATCCTGTCAGCTGGACCGAAACGCTACAATCAGATGCGACGTGAGATAGAGAGCATCTCCCAGCGCATGCTGACAGTGACACTGCGGGCGCTAGAACGAGACGGGCTGGTGTCGCGCCATGTCTTTGCCGATAAAGCCCCGCCACAGGTGGAGTATCGCCTGACCGACCTGGGCCAGAACCTCATCGCGCCATTGTTCGCCCTGTGTCACTGGTCGGCTGTCAACTGTGAACGGATCGAGAAGAGCCGGCATGATTTTGAGCAAAGGCGGGATCAGTCCGTCTGACAGCTCTTAGGACACGATCGAACACGTTGCGCGAGGCCATGATCTGGTCCGAAGGACAGGTTTGGACGAGCCCGCAGCGACATGGAGCTGAACTCGGTGGTGAAAGCCGTCACCCAGATGCGAATTCTGGAATGTTGCATGCGAATAGTGACCATCCCGAACCAGTCAAGCGTCGCAATGGCCCGCAAGGACTTTGACGACGACGACGGCCGCATGGAGCCGTCATCCTACAACGATCACGTCGTCAACCTTATGGCCGAACTGGTCGAGATCACCCCGATCAGCTGCGGTGCTTCAAGCTACCTGACGTCCCGGGATTCCGAACGCAAGGTAACAGCTGCCAAGCTCGAGGAGCGGGTTAACCCCAACCCAATCATCAAATGCCGGGACTGAACACCTAGTTCTCGCTGATGCGCCGGCCGCTGGCCCCGTCGAAGACATAGACCTGCTCGGGCTGGGTGAAGAGGGTGAGGCTGGCGCCCAGATTGACCGTGTCGTCGCCGCTGATGGTAACGACGGCCGGCTGGCCGGCAAGCTGCACCGTGACGAAGGTCTGCCCGCCGGTGGGCTCGACAATGCTGATGGGGCCGGCCATGCCTGGCCCGGTGCCGGCGCGCTGAAAATGCTCCGGGCGGACGCCAACGGTAACGGCCTGACCCTCCTGCAGCTTTTCGCGGGGACGGAAGGGAAAGGCCTCGCCCGAGGCGGTTTGCGGCACGCCGGCGACGATGGTGGCGGCAAAGAAGTTCATGGCGGGCGAGCCGATGAAACCGGCAACGAAGGTATTGGCCGGCTGGCGATAGAGCTCCATCGGGGAGCCGGCCTGCTGGATGATGCCCTTGTCGAGCACCACGACCCGATCGGCCAGGGTCATGGCCTCGACCTGATCATGGGTGACATAGACCGAGGTGACGCCGACCTTCTTGTGCAGCAGCTTGATCTCGGCGCGCATCTGCACGCGCAGCTTGGCATCGAGGTTGGACAGCGGCTCGTCGAAGAGGAAGACGGAAGGGTTGCGCACCACGGCCCGGCCCATGGCGACGCGCTGGCGCTGGCCGCCCGAGAGCTGGCTGGGCTTGCGCTCGAGCAGCGGCTCGAGCTCGAGCATCTTGGCGGCGACGCGGACGCGCTGGTCGATTTCCGCCCTGGGCCTGCCGGCCAGTTCGAGGTTGAAGGCCATGTTGCGATAAACGCTCATATGCGGATAGAGCGCATAGGACTGGAACACCATGGCGATGTTGCGCTCCTTGGGCGTCAGCTCGTTGACCACGTCGCCGCCGATATAGATGTCGCCCTCGGTAATGTCCTCGAGGCCGGCGATCATGCGCAGGATGGTGGACTTGCCGCAGCCCGAGGGCCCCACCAGGGCGACAAACTCGCCATCGGCGACGTCGAGATTGATGCCCTCGATGACCGACACCATGCCATAGCTTTTTGCAAGGTTGCGCAGCTCAAGACCGGCCATGCTGTTCTCCGATTATTTGACGGCGCCGGCGGTCAGACCGGCAATGATATGCTTTTGAGCGGCAAAGAAGACGATGATCGTCGGGGTAATGGTCAGGGTGATGAAAGCCAGGATCAGCTGCCAGTCGGTGCTGAACTCGCCGCGATAGACCATGATGCCCAGCGGCCAGGGATATTTGGATTCCGAGTTGAGCATGATCAGCGGCAGGATGTAGCTGTTCCAGCTGCCGACAAAGCTGATGATGCCCACCGTGGCGATGATGGGCCGGCTCAGCGGCAGGGTGATGTGCCAGAAGAAGCGGAAATAGCCGGCGCCGTCGACAAAGGCGGCGTCGAAGAGTTCGGACGGCATGCCGCGGAAATAGTTGCGGAACAGCAGGATGCTCATGCCCAGGCCAAAGGCGACCTGGGGCAGGACGACGCCCCAATAGGTATCGAGCAGGCCCAGATCGCGGATACGGATGAAGAGCGGCAGGATGGCGGTGGCGGCGGGGAACATCAGGCCGATCAGGAAGTAGTTGAGCAGGTGATCGGAGCCGAAGAAGCGGACATGGGCGAAGACGAAGGCGGCCATGGCAGCCAGGGTCAGCACCAGAAAGACGGTGAGCCCGGCGATCAGCAGCGAATTGCCCATCTGCAGCCAGTAGCGCTGGCTGAACAGGATATCGGTATAGTTGGACACCATCCAGGTCTGCGGCAGGCCGAAGGCATTGCCGCGCAGGTCGCCCAGCGTCTTGAAGCCGCCCAGGGCGGTGGTGATGAGCGGCACCAGCACGACGGCGGCGACGATGAGCAGCGCCGCATAGAGATAGGTCTTGGTCTTGATGCCGAGGCTGCGACCGCTGCTGGGCGCGATGGCGGCGTCGATGGGAGGGGCGCTGTCAGTCATTTTTCATGAATACCCGCTTGTAGCTGAAGGCCAGCGTGACGCAGATGACGAACAGCACGACACCCACGGCCGAGCCGAAGCCCACCTGCATGCGCATGACGCCGAAGCTGTAGAGGAAGGTGACCAGGGTCTGGGTAGAATTGGACGGGCCGCCCCCGGTGAGCGGCATGATCATGTCGAAGAGCTGCAGCGAGCCGACCACCGCGAAGAAGACCGAAAGCCGCACGGTGGAGCCGAGCAGCGGCAGGGTCACGCGGGTGAATTTCTGCCAGCCGGTGGCGCCGTCGATATCGGCAGCCTCGAGCACGCTCTTGTCGATGGCCTGCAGGCCGGCAATGAACAGCATCATGTGGAAGCCGAAATATTTCCAGACGATCACGGCCAGCACGGCATAGAAGGCCACGTCCTTGTCGGCCAGCCAGAAGGGCGGGTCCTGGCCGAAGAAGCGCGCGACATTGGCGACGAGGCCGAACTCGCCGTCATAGACGAAGCGCCAGATCATGCCCGCGGCCACATCGGCCAGCACATAGGGCAGAAAGAAGATCAGCCGGAAGATCAGCGCACCCTTGATGTGCTTGGTGACCATGGTGGCCAGCCAGAGGGCCAGCGGAATCTGGATGCAGATCGAGACCAGGATGATGAGGCCGTTGTTGACCAGCGCGTTGCGGAAGGCGCTCTGCTTGAAGATCAACTCGTAATTCTTCCAGCCGACCCACTGGTCGGGCAGGCCATAGCCATTCCAGTTGAAGAAGGAATACCAGGCCGCCTCGCCCATGGGGAGGATGACGAAGAGGGTGAACAGCAGCAGAGCCGGCGGCAGGAACAGCACGATGATGGGCCATTTGCCCCGGTCACCGACACCGCGGCGGCGCGTGCGCGCTTTGGCGGGCCGGACGTTCAAGGCTGACGAGGCAAGCTGACTCATGGACGGTCCTTCACGCCGGAGGGGGCAGCGGGCGGTTCGTGTGCGAACCGCCCGCCACGCTTACATTTCCATGGAGAAGGCGTCCTGGATCTGCTGCAGCGCCTCTTCGGGCGTTACGCCACCCGAGACCAGCTCGACCGACATGTCATTGACCACGCGGCCGACATTGGGACCGAGATCCTGATCGAGATAGTTCTGGTGCCAGGTGGCCTTGGCCATCTGGGCCGCACTGTCGGCCAGGCTGGGATCCTTGACGCTGGCGTCGGACCCCAGGGCGGTGGGCAGGATATTGTTGCGCTCGGCCAGCAGGCCGGCGTTTTCAATGGTCAGGAAGTGCAGGAAATCTTCGGTCTCGGGTGGGGCATTGGTGGTGACCACCCAGCCGTTGAGGCCGCCGAAATCATCGGTGATCTTGCCGGCGCCGCCGTCAACCACGGGGAAGGCAAAGCGGCCAATGTCGTCTTCCGCCAGACCCTTGCCATCGGTAGCGGCATTGGCCTGGGTCTTGGGCGTGGCAGTATTCTCGAAGGCCAGCATCATGGCGGCGCGACCATCGGCAAACACTGCCTGCTGGTCGGGCCAGCTGGCGGCGAGATAGCCATCCTGGAAGGGCTCAAGCGCGCCCAGATCGGCCAGCTTCTGGCTGGCGCGCAGGAAGCCTTCGCCCTGGAAGCCCTCGCCGGCCTTGGCGGCGGCAAAGCCATCCTGGCCCAGCTCGCGCATGGCCAGATAGCTCCAGAAGAAGTGGATCGGCCACTTGTCGCCACCGCCACCGGCGATCGGGGTAATGCCGGCTTCCTTGAGCGCACTCACGGCAGCCAGGTATTCGTCCCAGGTGGTGATGGCTGTGGCGTCGACGCCGGCCTGCTCGAACAGGGCCTTGTTGTAGAAGAACGAGACCAGGCCGGACTGTACCGGCGCGGCCCAGACCTTGCCATCGATGGACAGGCCATCGACCGCGGCCGGGCTGATGGCATTGCGCCAGGCACCGCCATCGGCATCCATGGCGGCAGTGAGGTCGCGGATGGCGCCGGTTTCGGACTGCGCCTTCAGCACGCCGCCGCCCCAGGTGTAGAACATGGACGGGGCTTCGTTCGACTGCAGCAGGGTCGGCAGCTTGGCCTTGAAGGCCTCGTTCTCGAGGAACTGGAATTCGATGGTGACGTCAGGATGGGCCTCTTCATAGGCCGCAGCAATATCTTCCCAGGTCGCCAGGCGATCGGGATTGGCTTCCAGGTGCAGCCATTTGATGGTGGTTTGGGCGCTGGCCGGCACGATTGCTGCCAGCATGGCCACTGTCGTGAGGGCAAAAAGCCGCCGCTGCCGCGCAAGGCGGCCAAGAATAACAGACATGTGCATTCTCCTCCCAGGGTCGTTGCCCCGTAGACCAAACGTGCGTCCACGCATGGTTGATGTCAAGTTTAAATCAGATGTAGAGACACAGACTTTTGGCGGCATGGCGAGGCGTTCAGATCAATGCTATCGCAGGGCCAAGCTGATCGCTGGATCACAGGTAAGAGGCAGGCTGGGCACGGATCGATGCTGATTGTTGAAAAGCGGACGCTGCAGGCGCCCGTGATGTTTGGCGACGCGCTGCCCAAAGGGGCGGCCAAGCTGGCGGTGGACCTGCTGGGGCGCCGGATCGCCAATGGCCGCTATCTGCCGGGGGAGATCATGCCGACGGAAACGGCCCTGGCGGAATCGCTGCAGGTCAGCCGCGCCACCATTCGTGATGCCATCAAGGTGCTGTCGGGCAAAGGGCTGGTACGGACGGCGCGGCGCTATGGCACCAGGGTGCGCCCGGTAGAGGAATGGAACCTGCTCGATTCGGACGTCGTGTCCTGGCACGAGCCCGGCCATCCGCGGCTGGTGACCATGTTTGCCGAAACCACCGAGCTGCGCATCATCCTCGAGCCCGCCGCCGCCGAACTGGCGGCGCAGCGGGCCACGCCGGCCCAGATCGCGACCATTGTCGAGGCGGCGCAGGCGCTGCATCCCGAACAGGACGATGTGCAGGAAACCTTCGCCGCCGACTGCCGGTTTCACGCCACCATCCTGGACGCCACCGGCAATGGCATGCTGCGGCAGATGCGGCCGCTGATCGTCTCCATGCTGCGGGTATCGTATGAATTTGCGGTGCTGCAATATGCCGTGGTGCCCTCGCGCGACGGCCATATCCGGGTGGCCGAGGCCATTGCGGCGCACGATGGCGACAGGGCGCGGGCGGAAATGGCGCGCATGCTCGAACTCAACCGGCGCGACGCCATCAGCATCGGCGCACGCGGCTAGGCTGACGGGTGCCGGTTCACTCGAAGACCTTGCCCAGACGCCAATAGCCCATCAGGTTGAGGGCGCGCCGGTCGAGGCCGCGCTCCCTGACCAGAAAGGTGCGCAGCGCCATCACCGCCGCGGATTCAGCGGCGATCCAGGCGTAGAAGTCGCCATCCCCCGCCCGGGCCTGCTCCCAGGGCACGACGCGGTCGATGTCGATATCTTCCAGTTCGAGGCCATCGGTGACCGCGCCCTGCGGCAGATTGGCGGTCCGGATGGCGGCGAGCAGCAGCTCGCCCGGGCGGGTCGCCGCGCCGGCAGCGTCGCGCGGCAGCCAGCGCAGGGAAAGGCCCGGCCAGTGCGGCAGTTCGATCTGACCCTGGGCGGAGGGGACTTCGACATAGGCCTGCACATGGGGCTTGTCGGCGCGGCCGGCCAATTGCTCGAGAATGCCGGAGAGAGCGGGGAGCGCGGTTTCATCGGCGGCGAGCAGGATGTGGCGGGCCGAGGCCGGCGGCTTCCACTCATAGCCACCGATCTCGCCCTGGGCGTGGCGGTTGGGCGCCGACATCTGCAGGCGATCGCCAGGCCGAGCATGGAGGGCCCAGCGCGAGGCGGGACCGGTTTCGCCATGCAGCACGAAATCGACATCGAGTTCGCAGGCCGAGGCGCGCAGCTGGCGGATGGTATAGCTGCGCATGGGCACGCGCTGCGCCACCGGCAGCGCCTTGTAGTCCTTGTACCAGTCGCCGGTGGCGGGCAGCGCCGGCGGCAGGCCATCGGCGCCGGGAAAGAAGATCTTGATGCGCTGGTCGGGCGCCAGGGTGGTCATGTCGGCGATCTCGGAACCGGCAAAGGTGAGGCGCCGCAGGTGGGCGGAAAGGTCCGCGGATCGGGCCAGGGCGACGTTGAAGATGCGGTAGGGGCGCGTACTGGTCATGGCTGTGCGGCCGTGTCGCCGGCATGGTGGCGACCGATGGGCACGATCAGCGGCGTGCCGGACACCGGATCGGGCACGATGCGGGCGGCGAGGTTGAAGACCTCGGCGACGAGGGCTTGCGTGACCACCGCGGAGGGCGCGCCCTCGGCCACCAGACGCCCCTCTTTCATCGCCACGACATGGTCGGCATAGCGACAGGCGAGGTTGAGGTCGTGCAGCACCACTACCACGGTGCGGCCGGCGCTGCGCACCAGATCGGTCAGCAGGTCGAGCACTTCGACCTGGTGGTGGATATCGAGAAAGGTCGTCGGTTCATCGAGCAGCAGCAGATCGGTGCCCTGGGCCAGGGCCATGGCGATCCAGACGCGCTGGCGCTGGCCGCCCGACAGGGCATCAACGGGCTGATCGGCAAAATCGGCCATGTCGGTGGCCGCAAGGGCCGTGGCCACCGCCAGGTCATCGTCGTGGCTCGGGCGGCGGAACCAGCCCTGATGCGGATAGCGGCCGCGGGCGACCAGGTCGGCAACGATGATGCCTTCGGGCGCGGTGGGCGACTGCGGCAGGACCCCCATGATGGTGGCGACCTGCCGCGTCGAAAGCGCATGGATCGACTGGCCATCGAGCAGCACCGTGCCGGCGCGCGGCGCCAGCAGGCGCGAGAGGCCGCGCAGCAAGGTGGACTTGCCCGAAGCGTTGGCGCCGATGATGACCGTCAACTTGCCCTGGGGTACGGCGAAATCGAGCCCGCTGACGATGTCGCGGTCGTCATAGCCGAGGCTGAGGCCCTGGGCGGCAAGGGTATGGGCGGTGGTCACGATGGGCTATCCATGGCTAGAGGCGTCCGGCACGGTTGGCGCTGATCAGCAACCAGATCAGGAACAGGGCGCCCAGCAGACCGGTGACGACGCCGACCGGCAACTGGGTGGCCGGCAGGGCATGCTGGGCGATGAGATCGGCGCCCAGCATGGTGATGGCGCCCACCAGCATGGCGGGCAGCAGGACGGGGCGGCCGGCACCGAGCAGCTGGCGCGCAATCGGACCGGCGACAAAGGCGACGAAAGCAACGGGCCCCACGACAGCGGTGGCAAAGGCGGCGAGCGCAACACCGGTGAGCATGAGCCCCAGCCGGGTCAGCTCGACCCGGGCGCCCAGGGCCTGGGCCGTATCGTCGCCCAGTTGCAGGACCGAGAGGGCGCGCGACAGCAGCAGGGCGGCCGGCACCAGCACGGCAAGCGCAAGCGCGAGCGGGCCGATCTGCGTGGTGCCGGCAGCATTGAGACTGCCGACCAGCCAGGTCAGTGCCTCCTGCACCTGGGTCAGGCGGGCGCGGGTGAAGAGATAGGCAATGCAGGCGGCGAGGATGGCCGCGATGGCAATGCCGATGAGGACGACGCGGTAGGGACTGACGCCATCGCGCCAGGCCAGGGCATAGATGGTCAGCGCCGTCAGCAGCGCGCCGGCCAGGGCGCCCAGGGCCAGCGGGGTGCCGCCGCTCCAGCCCAGCACGATGATGCAGAAGACGGCAGCGGCGCTGGCGCCCTGGGAAATGCCGATAATGTCGGGACTGGCCAGTGGATTGCGCAGCAGGGTCTGGAAGATGCTGCCGGACAGGCCAAAGGCGGCGCCCGACAGGACGGCCAGCACGGCGCGCGGTAGCCGGACATTGAGAACGATGAAGTCGATGCCGGGATTTCGGGCGCCGGTCAGCGGCGAAAGTAGCGCGCCCAAAAGATCAGGCAGCGGCACGGGATAGTCACCCAGCACCATGGCCAGGGCAAAGGCGACGAGCAGGATGGCGCAGAGGCAAAGGCCGACCCGCAGCGCATGGCGCGACAGGCGGTGGCGGAGGTGCCGGATGGCGTCGGCATGGATGAGGGTGGTGACGGCCATCACAGTTCGGCCAGCTTGCGGCGGCGGATGAGCGCGATGAAGAAGGGCGCGCCCAGCAGCGCGGTGACGATGCCGACCTGCACCTCGCCGGGCGGCGCGACCAGGCGCCCGACAATGTCGGCCCCGAGCAGCAGCAGCGGGCCCAGCAGCATGGAAAAGGGCAGGATCCAGCGATAGGACGGGCCGGTCAGGCCGCGCGCCAGATGCGGCACGGTGAGGCCGACAAAGGCAATGGGGCCGACGGCGGCGGTGGCGGCACCGGCCAGGATGATGGCGGCGAGGCCCGCCACGGCGCGGCCAAGTCCGGTGCGCTGGCCGAGACCGCGAGCCACGGCTTCGTCCATGGAGAGCCCATCCAGCGTGCGGCCGAGCGCCAGAGCCAGGCCGATGCCGACGAGCAGGAATGGCGCGACCTGGGTGGCCACCGCCATGTCCCGCCCCGCCAGCGCGCCGACCTGCCAGAAGCGGAACTGATCCAGCGTGGTCGGCTGGGTGAGCAGGATGGCCGATACCACCGAGGTCAGCGCGGCGGTGACGGCAGCGCCGGCCAGAGCCAGCTTGAGCGGGGTCGGGCCTTCGCGGCCAATGGCGGCAATGGCATAGACGCCGATGGTGGCAAAAGCGGCGCCGGCAAAGGCCAGCCAGACGTAAAACCGCAGGTCGGTGAGCCCGAACAGGGTGATGCCGAGCACGACAAAGAGGCTGGCGCCGGCATGGATGCCCAGGATGGAGGGATCGGCCAGGGGATTGCGCGTGGCGCCCTGCAGCACGGCGCCGGCCAGGCCGAGCGCCGCGCCGACGCCCAGGCCGAGCAGGGTGCGCGGCAGGCGCAGGTCGATGATGACAGTGTGGTCGATGGCGCCCGGATCAAAGGCGGTGAGCGCCGTCCAGACCATGGACAGCGGCACCGGGCGCGCGCCCAGCGTCAGCGACAGCAGCAGCGCCGCCAGCAGGGCAAGAGCCAGCGCGGCGAGCAGCCAGACCCGCTTGTCCACGCCCCTGCCCCGTAGATGCGCCATCACCTTGCGGCGGCATTGCGAGCGGCCCTGGCCAGCAGGTCGACATAGGCTGGCAGGCCCCAGTGCAGCGACAGCACGCTGGGCGGGGAGACGGCGGCGACCTGCTCGGTGCCGACCAGGGCAGCGATGGCATCGGCCCGATATTGCGGCAGGTTCTGGATGAAGGGCTTGCCCAGGAAGGCATCGGCAATGGCCTGATCTTCGGCATAGGTGACGATGATGTCGCTCTGGATGGAGTCGGCCAGTTCATAGCTGACCGGGAAATAGAAGGACCCATCCTGGGGCGAGAGGGCGACGACGCTGGGCGCCAGAACTAGGCCGAGATCGGTCAGGAATTTGACCCGGGAATCAGCGGCAGCATAGACGGCGAGCGCGCCGTCATAATCGTTGACGCCGGCAAAGCTGGTACCGGCCAGTTCAGGACGGGCGGCGGCCGTCTCGGCGATGAAGGCCGTGGTGTCGGCGACGAGCTGCTCGGCCTCGGCGGATTTGCCCACGGCCGCGCCGATGGTGCGGGTAATATCCTGCCAGGGCGTGGTCCAGGCGTCGCCACTATAGGCCACGGTGGGGGCAATGCCGCTGAGCAGGGCATATTGCTCGGCCGTGATGCCGGAATAGACGGCCAGGATCAGGTCGGGCTGCAGGGCGGCGATCTGCTCGATGGGCGGCTCGCCCGCCATGTCAAGCAGGACCGGGCGGTCCCCGCCCAGCGCGTTCAGCGCCTCATCGACCCAGGGCTGCACGCCATCCTCGCCGCCGCCATAGGACTGGAACGGCATGCCGACCGGGACCACGCCCAGGGCGATCAAGGCATCCTCATTGCCCCAGCCCCAGGTGACGATGCGCTGTGGCGCCTGCTCGATCACCGTCTCTCCATGGGCATGGGTCATGGTGACGGGAAAGGTCGGCTGGGCCAGAGCGGGCAAAGCCAGCATGGGGCCGACAAGGGCGAGCCAGAAGAGGCTGCGGCGGCGGAAAAGCATGGTTATCTCCCAGGTCGGCGGCACGCTAATAAATCGGACACTCATTGTCATGTAATTTCTGGCACAGGTGCTAGCGCAGCGTGAAGCGGATGGAGGCGGTCAGGGTCAGGCTGCCCTGCCCCATGTCTGCCGGTGGGCTGGGGAGCGGCGAGGCGCGGCGGACGGTGTTGAGCGCCGCCTGATCGAGCGCGGCAATGCCCGAGGAGCCGGCCAGACTGACCGAGAGCACGCGGCCCGCGCTGTCGATGGCAAAGGTGATGCGGGCCACGCCCTCCTGACCGGCGCGCTGCGCCTCGCGCGGATAGAGCTTGCGCCGATCAAGATAGGCCAGCACCTGCTGCTGCCACTGCTCCGGGGACGGTCCGGGCGCGGCAACGGCCGGTGGCGGCGCGGCGGCGGGCGTTGCGGCGGGCTGGACGGTTGGCTTTGGCCGCGCGGGCTGGCGCTGCGGGCGCGGCGTGGCCGGCGTGTCGAGGCGGCGCTGGCGCAGATCGGCCGACATGGTGGCCGGCATGGGCAAAACCACGGCGGGCGCCTCGGCTTCGGGCACGGGTTCGGGCAAGACTTCGGGCTCGGGCACGGGCTCCGGCGCTGGTTCGGGCGGGGCTTCAGCCACTTTCGGTTCCGGTGGCGGTTCGACAACGGGTTCCGGCACCGGCAAGGGATTGGGTTCTTGCATAACGGGCTCGACCGGCGCGGGCGGCGGCGGATCGGGCAGAATGGTGGGCGGGGTTGGCTCGGGCGGTGGCGGGGCCGGCTCCATCGCCACTTCGGGCTCGGGCATGGGGCTCAGTTCCAGCATGATGGTCGGCGCCTCAGCGATGCTGGCTTCGCCCGTCGGTGGCGTCCAGTGGCGGGTCAGCAGCACGCCAGCCAGGCCGAAGGCGGCGACGACGACAAGAGCAAAGGCCCAGCGCGCGGCGTCGATCGCGGTCAGGCCGTCAAACTGCGCGGTGCCGATGGTTTCGCCCGGCTGCATCAGGGGGTGCTGACCGGCTCGACTGGCGTCGGCGGGACCAGTTCGAGGCCGACCAGAGCGATGCTGAGATAGCCGGCGCTGCGCAACTGGTTGAGCAGGTCCATCAGCTCGCCATAGGGCACGGCCTGATCGGCGCGCAGGAAGATGCGCTGCTGCCTGTCGCCGGCAGTGACCGCATCAAGCGCGGCGGCGAGGCCCTCGCGGCTGACGGCGTCATTGCCGATATCGAGATCGAGATCCTTGCGCAGGGTCACATAGACCGGCTCATCGGGCCGCGGCTGCGCCGTGGCGGTCGAGCCGGGCAGATCGACATTGATATCGACGGTGGCCAGCGGGGCGGCGACCATGAAGATGATCAGCAGCACCAGCATGACATCGATGAAGGGCGTGACATTGATCTCGTGCTGTTCCTCCAGCCCGTCGTCGTCATCACCGGTTTGCCGGATGCGGCCGGCCATCAGCGCGGCTCGCTGCGGGCTGGCAGGGTGCGGTAGTCGAGGTCGCGCGACACCAGGCGCTCGATGGCGGCAGCGGCATCGGCCAGGGTCTGGCGATAGCCGGCAATGGAGCGGGCAAAGACGTTGTAGATGATGACGGCCGGAATGGCGGCGACCAGGCCCATGGCGGTGGCCAGCAGCGCCTCGGCAATGCCGGGGGCGACGACAGCCAGATTGGTGGTCTGGGATGCGGAAATGCCGATAAAGGCATTCATGATGCCCCAGACGGTGCCAAAGAGGCCGACAAAGGGAGCGGTCGAGCCGATGCTGGCCAGAATGCCGGTGCCGCGCGACAGGCGACGGGTGGCGGCAGCCTGAAGGCGCTGCAGGCGCGAGGCGATGCGGTCCTTGAGGCCGTCGCCGCCGGCCGTGTCGAGGGCATCATGGGAGAGCCGCACCTCCTCGTCGGCGGCCAGCAGCAGGGTGACGCCGGCGCCGCGCCGGCTCTGCAGCGCCGTGAGGGCGTGGTCGAGCGTGCGGGACTGGGTCAGGGCGCGCAGCGTGGCGCGGGCACGCGCCTTGGCGCCAGCGATTTCGAGCAGCTTGGCGACCAGGATCACCCAGGTGAGGAGAGCCGCGAAAGCGAGGCCGATCATCACCGCCTTGACCACCAGATCGGCCGCCATGAACATGGCCCAGGGCGAGAGATCGTGCGGCAGATCGCCCAGCATGGCGGCAGGCAGGTCGGTGCCGGGCACCGCCGACTGGGCCCAGGCTCTGCCGGCGGAGAGCAGCACGGCGGTGACGATCGCGAGGCCGAGGCGGTGGCGGCTGGAAGTGGGCATGCGGGGTCCATTCATCGACAATATGCAAGCGAGGACGGCCGCCGCAGCGACCGTCCCCTGTTTCGTGCGACAGCCATGCTGCCTGGGTCGGGCCTACCAGCTCTTGTGCAGGCTCAGGCTGGCGGTGCGGCCGGCGCCATAGCCGCAGGAGGTCAGGGTCTGGCAGCTGGCGACATAGGCCGTGTCGAGGATATTGGAGACGTTCAGCGACACGCCCCAATCGTCCTTCTCGTAACGCAGGCTGGCGTCGAACAGGGTAGTCGTCGGCAGCTTGGACGTGTTGGTATTGTCGGCCCAGCTCTCGCCGAGGACGCGCATGCCGGCGCCCAAAGTCAGCCCGTCCAGCGTGCCGTCGGCGAAGCTATATTCCACACCCAGCGAGGCGGTGAGGGTGGGCACCTGCACCGGGGTCTTGCCGATGAGGGCGGCATTGGTGCTGTTGACCACTTCGGCGTCGAGATAGGTCAGCGCGCCGCGGATGGCGAAATCCTGCACGTTGACCAGGGCTTCGAGCTCGGCGCCCTTCACGTTGACCTTGCCGAGCGGCACCGACTTCCAGCTCGTGACCGGATCGGGCGCCGCCACGTCGTTGCGGTCGATGTTGAACACCGAGGCGGTGATGACACCGTCCATGAAGGTCGGCTCGTACTTGATGCCGGCTTCCCACTGAGCGCCGGTTTCGCTCTTGAGCAGCTGGTCGGTGACGGTGGTGGCGAGCGACGGGTTGAACGAGGTGGCGTAGCTGACATAGGGCGTCAGGCCATTGTCGAATTCGTAGCCCAGGCCAGCGCGGCCGGTAAAATGACCCTCTTGGCGGGTCGACGGGGCGGTGCCGGCCAGCTCCGTGCGCGCCAGATCGTAGCGACCGTTCAGCGTCAGGATCCAGTTGTCGAGCGCCAGCTGGTCCTGCGCGTAGAGCCCGAGCTGGTTCATGGTGGTCACCGCGCCGGGAGCAAGCGTGACGGGCGTATAGGGAATGCCATAGACGGGATTGAAGATATCGAGATTGCCGACATTGCCGCCGTAATAGGTGGCCGATTCATGCCGGTAATTCTTGTAGTCCATGCCGAGCAGCAGGGTTTGATCGACCGGACCGGTGGCGAACTGGCCTTCGAGCTGGGTGTCGACGGTCAGGATGCCGGCCTTGGTGTGGTGGGCCCAGCGATCGCGGACCAGTTGGGAGCCGACGAGATTGCTGAAGCCGGAGGCATAGACATAGTCCTCGTTGAGATCGACCGCGGCATAGCGGGCGTTCTGCCGCACGGTCCAGTCTGCATTGATGTCCTGCTCAAGCTCATAGCCGACCGTGAACTGCTGGCGCTGATAGACGTCGATGGCGGGTTCGCCATAGTTGAGGTTGCGTGGAATGCGGCCGATGCCGGGCGCATCGACCACGGTGCCGATATAGGGCAGGAAGCCGGTCGAGGTGTGGTCGAGATCGACATTCTGGTAGGAGCCATAGACGGTGAGCGCGGTTTCTTCGCTCGGCGACCAGGTGGCGCTACCCTGCACGACGCCACGCAGGTCCCGGGCATTCTTGGTTTCCCAGCCGCCGCCCGAGAGCTTGCCGGTCAGGCGCCAGGCCAGGTCGCCATCGGCCAGCACGTCGCCACCATCAAGTCCGACATAGGCGTTGCCGAAATTGTTGATGCCGGTCTGTGTGCGCAGGAAGCGCTCGCCCGTAGGGCGCTTGCTGACCATGTTGACGATGCCGCCGACATTGGCGCCGCCATAGAGCACTGAGGCCGGTCCCTTGAGCACTTCGACGCTTTCCAGCAGGAAGGGATCGACCATGAAGGTGCCGAAGCCGGTCTGGTAGAGCGAGAGATTGTCGAGGAACATGCCGGTCTGCTCGGCCTGGAAGCCGCGGATGAAATACCAGTCGGTATCGGCATCGGTGCCATAGGTGCCGGTGCTGACGCCGGCCGAATAGCGCAGGGTTTCGTCGAGCTTGGCGGTGCCCGGCAGCTTGTCGAGCTCCTTGCGGCTGATCACCGATACCGATTGCGGCACGCGGGTGACCGCGACGGCCAGCTTGGAGCCGGCGGTGGTGGATATGGCCGTGCTGGCCTCGCCATCGGCCTCGACGACGATTTCACCCAGGGCGATCGGCTGGGCCTGGGCGAAAGCGGCGCTGCCGCCCAGAGCCAGCAGGCTCGTGGTGGCCAGCAGCAGGGTGGAGATGGCGCGATGGCGCATCATGGTCATGTGGTGGAGCCCCCAATTGGCACCCGCGCCCCGCTATGGACACGGCAATGAACGGTGAATGAATAGGTGAGTGTTTAACTCAGCTATCGGCTGCTGGTTTGTCGGTCCTTTGGGCGGATTGAACGTTTTTGCGGTCAGTTCACAGGTCCGGCGACTGCCGGCGCAGCCAGGCGGCCGGGGTGGCGCCGACAAATTGCTTGAACACCCGCGTCATATGCGCCTGATCGGCAAAGCCGGTGGCATGGGCGACCTGCACCAGGCTGGCATCGGGCTGCAGGAGTCGATGCTTGACGCGCTCGATGCGGGCCTTCATCTGCCATTGATGCGGGGCCAGGCCGGTGGAGGCCTTGAAGGCGGAACTGAAATAGGATTGCGACAGGCCCACGAGATCGGCCAGTTCGGCCAGCTTGATGGCGCGCAGGCAATTGTCCTCGATATAGTCGAGCGCCTGACGCAGGCGGCGTGCCGCCAGCTGGCCCGAGCGGCGCTCGCTGTCGCGGGGCACCTGGAACAGTTCGATGAACAAAGCCAGCGCCAGGCTGTCGCCATAGAGATCGTGCAGGCCGGGATTGAGGCATTCGGCGGCGAGCAGCCGCGCCAAAGCGAGGATGCGCTCGTCCTCGAACATCAGCCGCGGCACGCCGAGGCGCCCGGCATCGAGTTCGCCGGCAAAGCGCGCCACCAGCGTGGGAATGTCGAAATGCAGGTCGAGATGGCGCAGGCTGGTGTCCTGCCCGACATGGGACCTGGTGCGCAGGCCGGCCGGAATGAAGCTGAGCCGGGCGGGTGCGGCCAGCGCCGGCGCAGCGGAAGGCAGGCTGTCGATCGTGATGGAGCCGGCATGGGCCTCGTCGAGCACGACAAACAGACGCGGATGGAGCGAGAGATATTCGCCCGCTGCGCCGGGCTTGGCCTCGACATGCCAGATATCGGCGAGCACGCCCTGCCAGGAGCGGTATTTGGGATCGCCGATCACGGCGAATCCCTCGGTAATTGCATCCATGTTCGGATGAAACATCCCGACACTCCGGCAGCGCAGATTTAAGCTGACTATAATAGTCCTATTTAAGAGTCAAATGAGCGGCGATCACGATATGCGCCATCCCCGCCAGGTCCGATTGATGCCGATGACGGCCGAGCAGTCGGCACGGAAGGGGCGACGGGTGGCGGTGCGAAAGAGTCTCCTTTCCCGCGCCAGCAGCGCAAGCTGGGACCTTTCCAATCACGACTGAACGGACCGCCCCGATTCGGTCGCCCCGTGCTGATCGCGCCGGGCCTCGGCTATCGGCCAGCGTAGCGGTCGGCGACAACAGCATCCCAAAGACGCTCGGCCAGATTGGCCTTGCTCATCACGGGCAGATCCTGGGCGGCCCCATCGCGACGCAGCAGCGTTCCGCCATTGGTTGCGACCGAAAATCCGGTGCTCGACACCTCGCCCTGCCGGGCCACCGCATTGGCGAAGAGGTAGTCCAGCCGCTTGCCGTCCAGCTTCTTCTGGCCATTGGCCAGAATGTCGTCGGTCTCGGCCGCGAAGCCGAAGAACCACTGGCTGCCGGCGGCCTCGCGCAGCGTGCCGAGCACGTCGATCGACGGCACCATGTCGAGCGTCACCGCCGCGCTGGCGCGCTTGAGCTTGCCCTGCTGCGGCTGGGCAACGCGGTAATCCATGACCGCGGCCGTCGCCACCACGCCCTGCACCTGCGGCAGCAGATCAAGCGCGGCGGCGGCCATTTCCTCGGCCGTATGCACCTCGATGACCGAGAGGCGGGCGGCGGTCCCGGCCGGCGCGACCGGCCGTACGACGCCCTTGTCGATGCCGAGCACGACACTGACCCTGGCGCCCTGGCGCAAGGCGGCCTCGGCCATGGCCGCGCCCATGCGGCCGGTCGAATGGTTGGTAATGTAGCGCACCGCGTCGATCGGCGTCGTGGTCGGCCCCGCCGTGATGAGGACATGGACGCCGGCGAGCCGGTCGGAATTCTGCTCGGCGAGCTGCGCATTGATCGCGGCGACGATGCTGTCCACGCTGGCCAGCTTGCCGACGCCGATTTCCCCGCAGGCCAGGACCCCGGCGGCGGGATCGACAAAGCGCGCGCCGCCGTCCGCCAGGCGGCGCAGGTGGCCCTGCACCACCGGCTTGTTCCACATCACCGTGTTCATGGCCGGGGCGATCAGCAGGGGGGCTTCGGTTGCCAGGGCCACCGTCGTCAGCAGGTCATCGGCAAGCCCCAAGGCCAGCTTGCCCAGCGTGTTGGCGCTGGCCGGCGCCAGCACGAAGAGATCGGCCCAGCGCGCCAGATCGATATGCTCGGTGCCCGAAATGTCGGCACCAAAGATGGCGGACCGCACCGGATTGCCGCTGAGCGTCTCGAGCACCAGCGGCGTCACGAACTGGGTCGCGTGCTCGGTCAGGATGCATTTGACCTGGTGGCCCTGCTTGGTGAGCTGGGAGACCACGTCGGCCATCTTGTAGGCCGCGATGCTGCCGCTGATGCCGATCAGGATATGGCTAGCCATTGAGTTGTCCATAGCGAAATAGTCCCAGGAGTGTCAGGTCAGGCTGAACATCGAAACGTGGCGACAGGGTGATGAGGCGCATGCAGCCGCCGGTGGCAATCAGCCGGGCGCCGTCCAGCCCGGCATCACGCAGCAGCCGGTCGGCCAGGCCTTCGATCAGTGCCTCATAGCCTTGCAGTACGCCGCTTTGCAGCTGCGTTTCGGTCGTCTTGCCCACGGCGCTGTCGGGGCGGACCAGCTCGACCGAAAACAGCTTGGCCGCGCGGCTCTGCAGCGCCCGCCAGCTGGTATCGAGCCCCGGCACGATGGCGCCGCCGATATAGGCGGGACGCGCATCGATCAGGCAGAAGGTCGTGGCCGTGCCGGCATCGACAACCAGGAAGGGTGGCTCGACCAGGGTCAGGGCACCGGCCACATTGGCCAGCCGGTCAGCGCCGAGCTGCTCGGGAACGGGCAGATCGAGCTCGAAGTCCCGTGCCAGGCGCGATGATACCGACAGCACGTCGATGCGTCGTCGCGCCCCGATACAGGCGCCGCGAATGACCTTTTCCAGGGCCGGCACCACGGTGGAGATGATGGCCCGGTCGGCAATGTCCCAGATGCTGGCCGACAGGTCCTCGGCAAAGAGCTGGCGCAGCTGGACCCGATATTCGTCGGCCGTGGTCTGTGGATCGGTGCGGAACCGTCGCTCGGCCACGACACCGCCTTCGCTGCGGAACAGGCCCGCCACGGTATGGGTATTGCCGACATCCAGCAGCAGCCAGTGTTGCGTCATGAAAATGTACCTTTCAGGCCTGGTCGCGCCACCGGCGTGACCAGGTTGGAACCGGATCGGCCGGCGCAGACTCGGCGAGATAGATCGCGCGGGCCATGGCGCGGCTGAGGCAGACCGCGGCGGCATGCCCGATCCGAAGGATGTCCAGAACCGGATCCTCGACCGGCTTGTCGCGCGTCGAGACGGCAAAGACAAGATCGCCATCGACCTGGCTGTGCGAGGGGCTGGCCCCGCGCGCAATGCCGTCCTGCGCCGCCACGGCCAGGCGCTTGGCCTGCGCCTTGGTGAGAATGGCGTCGGTCGCCACGATGGCGATGGTGGTATTGGCCATCGGGCCGGCGGGATCGCGCTTGGAACGCGCGGTCTGCTCAAAACTCAGCGGGCCCGGTCGCGCGCCCAGGCCGCCGAATTCGCCATTCGCCTCGAACGGCGCGGCCCAGAAATTGGGCGCATCGCCCATGGTGACGCTGCCGGTGGGATTGGCCACCACCAGGGCGCCGACCATATGGCCACTGGGCAGCAGCAGCGATGCCGAGCCGAGGCCACCCTTGAGATTGGCGGTGAGGGCGCCCGTGCCGGCGCCCGCCGTGCCCAGGCCAAAGGCGGCGCCTGCTGAAGCCAGGGCGCGCGCGCCGAGGTCAGGATAGGGATTTGCCCCCCAGTCCTTGCTGCCGCCATTGAGCAGATCAAAGATGATCGCCGCCGGCACGATGGGGATGGTCGCCGTGCCGACGCGAAAGCCCCGCCCGGCCGCACGCAGGCCGTCGACCACGCCCATGGCGGCGTCCAGCCCGAAGGCCGAGCCCCCCGACAGCACCAGGGCGTCGATATCCTCGACCAGCCTGTCGGGTGCCAGCAGATCGGTTTCCCGGGTGCCGGGCGAACCTCCCATGATGTCCACCGAAACGAGAAAGGGCCGGTCCGCCGTCAGTACCGTCACCCCGGTCTTGATGCGGTGATCCTGCGCATTGCCCACCTTGAGGCCGGCAATGTCGGTGATCAGGTTGCGTGGTCCAGCAATCAAGAACTCTATCCCCTGCCCGTGCGGCCTAAATCTGGCGCAGCATGCGGTTGACTGGTAGCCCGTCCGGGTCCAGGTGCGACGCATAGCGGGATCGGCACATCCGGCTGCCAGGCGCGCAACAGTATTGCCGGCTGGCGCCCATGGCACAAGGCGCCGCCGCGGTGTCCGGGCATTGGCCAGAAGGAGCAGGAGTGAAAGTGTGTGGCGCGCCCTAAGAGATTCGAACTCCTGACCCCCAGATTCGTAGTTCAAAACTGCTCATACGATAACATATCCGGCAGCCCGCCTGACTTCAACAGCGATCCAATTTTTCCTTGATATTCAAGGAAGTATCGGGCAAATTCTTGTTCTGGCGTACCCGGGCCCTCAAATACCTCGCGCCGCCAAAACCGTTTCAAAAACCGTTTCATGATCCCGGACGTACTGACGTGGCCGACATACGTATCCCATTGAACGATAGGGCTATCGAGCGTTTGCCGCCGCCCGAAAAAGGACGCTACATTGTCCGGGATACCGACCTAAAGGGCTTTTTCTTGATGGTTGGAACCCGCAAGAAGACCTTCATGGTCCAAGCGGACCTCCGGGAACGCGGCAAACGCGCTTCCACGGTTCGCATCGCTGTCGGCGACACAGCTGAAATCTCAACCAGAGCGGCACGTGCTGTTGCCAAGGATTACCTGGTCCAGATTAGCCGGGGAATACACCCCAAGAGCGACGAAAAGGCTGCAAAGGCTTCGGCGATAGTCGCGACAGCCAATCACGAACAGGCCGTACCTGCCGGGATCACGCTCAAGGAAGCCTGGTCTCGCTACAAGATCGCTATGGAGCGTAAGAACCGCAGCGAGCGGACAGTCGAGAGCTACCGTGATCACGTCGAACGCATCTTCAATGATTGGCTGGATATGCCCTTGAAGCAATTTGGCGACGACCCAAGCCAGGTCGCCGCGAAGCATGATGCGGTCAGCGGGAAGCACGGGCCCTATATCGCCAACGGCAGCATGCGGACTTTCCGGGCAATCTACAATCATGCCCGCAGGACCAACCGCGACCTGCCTGCCGACAATCCGGTCGACAGCGTAGATTGGAACCACGAGAAGCGCCGGGATAGTGGTATGGGCCTAGCTGACCTCACGGGCTGGTTCGCCGAAGCCGCCAATCTCGACAATCCCATCCGGCGAGAGTTTCACCTTTTCACCTTGCTCTCGGCCTCTCGTCCGGCTGCCTTGAAGGAAGCAAAGGTGCGCCACCTCGATCTACGGCGTCGCGTGCTCCACATCCCTCGTCCGAAGGGCGGTGCTGACCGCGCCTTTGACATCCCGCTGTCCCGCGAAATGATCAAGTGCCTCATGCGAGCCATCAGGTTTGGTCGGCAGATGCATCCATTGGAGGCTGGGGAGTGGCTGTTTCCCGCTGAGAGCGCTGATGGTCACCTCGCAGAGCAGAAGGAAGATCGGGCAGTTCTATCGAAATGGGGAAACGAGCTACGCCAGACTTATCGCACCGTAGCGGCACCTGCCGGCCTTTCAGAGTTGGATGCACGGATGCTGATGAACCACTCCGTTCCGGGTGTGAATGCGGGTTACATCACGCGACACAAGTTGCTGGAGGATCATCTGCGGGTTCAACAGCAGGCCATCAGTAGCACGATCTTCTCGGCGGTTGGTGATGCATTGACGAGGCGTGGCGATCTCCACGACTGGCTAAGTCCCGGCGCCACACGTCGCCACTTGTTTCAGGCCCAAGAAGAATTTCAGAGGCGAAAAAGTTGCCGACGAGAGACCGAGAAATTCGGTGCACGCTTAAGTGATCCTGGTCTGCAGATTGCGGCATGGGTCGGCTCACTGGCACTATTCCCGCCTTGTTCCCGCAATGCGCGAGCATCGCTCCAGGTCGATCCAGGTGGGCGCGTGACTCCCTCGATTTGTCCCCTCTACTGACGTGACAACCGTCGTAGACGACAACCAGCCGTTTCGAAACAACAGGCGCCAACAGCAAGTGGTCTATCCGCAGACCAACGTGGCGGCCGAGTGCGTTCGAAAGTAGTCCCGGAAAGTGTAGATGCGCTCCGTTGGATGCAGCCTGCGCAGCGCGTCGGTCCAACTTGGTCGACCAGTTTCGCGTATGCCGCTCCAACCATCGGCCTGAGTAGCGCATCGACCCAGCGCTCAGGCTTGTAGACGTCGAAAGCGGTCGCCATAACTTGCCAAGCCAACCAATAGGCGGTGGATCGACATTCAAATCGGGAGGCCGGTTCGTTCCTTGACCGTACGTATACACATGTTCGAGTGAATCCTTGCCACGCCCGGCAGCCTGGCACTGAGCCGCCGGTGCACCCGCTCGAAGTCTTCGTGGTCCTGGCATACCACCCCAAGGATATAGTCGGACTGACCAGCCATCAGGTGGCATTCGAGCACCTCGGGGATATCCCGTACCGCTGCCTCGAACGCTTCCAGCGTCGCTTCACTCTGGCTTGTTAGACTCACCTCAATGAAGAACTGCATCGGGTAGCCGAGTCGCCGTGCGCTCAGAACAGCACGATATCCTTCGATCAGCCCCTGCTCCTCCAGTGTTTTGAGCCGTCGGTGGCAGGCCGACGCTGAAAGCCCCACCGCATCGCCCAAGACCTGTACGCTTTTGCGGCTGTCTTGCTGCAGAATCCGCAGGAGTTTGCGATCTACAGCGTCGATCTGCAATTTCATTGCGTCGCTTCTGTGTCTGTGGGGATATCGTCCGCTATTTCCCTGAAATAGCCCGTGCTTTGCAAGCACATCCTTCGCCTAAGTTGATCTTCTGTATCGACCATGCATGAGGAGGATTGCAGATGCTGATAGGCGTACCGAAAGAAATCAAAAACCATGAGTATCGGGTCGGTCTCACGCCGGAGAGCGTGGCGGAGCTGACCCATCTGGGCCATCGGGTGATGGTCGAGACCCAGGCCGGGTCAGGCATCGGCGACAGCGACAACGACTATCGCGATGCCGGCGCCGAAATCGCCAATGATGCCCGCGTCGTATTTGACGCCGCCGAAATGATCGTCAAGGTCAAGGAACCGCAGGCCGCCGAACGCGCCATGCTCCGTAGGGACCAGATCCTCTTCACCTATCTGCATCTGGCGCCCGATCCCGATCAAACCCGCGACTTGCTCGCCTCCGGAGCCACCTGCATTGCCTACGAGACCGTAACCGATGCCACCGGCGCCCTGCCCCTGCTCAAACCAATGAGCCAAGTGGCAGGTCGCATGGCCATCCAGGCCGGCGCAACGGCGCTCGAAAAAGCCCATGGCGGGCGCGGTGTGCTGCTTGGCGGCGTTCCAGGCGTACAACCCGGCAAGGTAGTCATCCTGGGTGGCGGCGTCGTCGGGTTCCATGCCGCCGAAAATGCGGTAGGCCTGCAGGCTGACGTCACCATCCTCGACAAGAGCCCGCTTGCCCTCGAACGCCTGGCTAGCCATTTCGGCGCCAAGGCCCGGGTCCTCTATTCCAATAAGGTTTCCATTGCCGAACATGTCGCCGGCGCAGATTTGGTGATCGGCGCGGTGCTGATCCCTGGTGCCTCGGCACCCAAACTGGTCACGCGCGCCATGCTGTCGACCATGAAGCCCGGCGCCGTGCTGGTCGACGTCGCCATCGACCAAGGCGGGTGCTTCGAGACCTCGCATGCCACCACCCATGCCGAGCCGACCTATGTGGTCGATGGCATTGTGCACTATTGTGTCGCCAATATGCCGGGCGGCGTCGCGCGCACGTCCACCTACGCCCTCAACAACGCCACTTTGCCCCACGTTACGCGCCTTGCCAATCTGGGGTGGAAGGAAGCTCTGCGCGCCGACCCGCATCTGCGCGCAGGCCTCAATATTTGGAATGGCAATGTCACCTGCGCCCCAGTCGCCCAGGTCCAGGGCTACACGAACGTCTCGCCGGAGGCCGCGCTGGCAGACTAGTGAAGCTGCTGGGCGTACCACCCGAAACAAGGGGACATTTCATTGACCTGAAGAGGGCACACCGGGTCCAAACCCGGTGTGCTCGTTCTGATCCAGACATACCGCCCAGCCCCCGTCGGCAAGCGGCCGTCAAAAGAACGCGTCCGCCCTAAACACAAGTTCAAATGGATCCTTGCCGCGCCCGGCAGCTTGGCACGGAGCCACCGGTGCAACCGCTCGAAGTCCTCATGGCACTGGCATACCACCCCAAGGATGTGGCATTCGATCACTTCGGGGATATCCCGTACCGCTCCCTCGAGTGCTTCCCGCGTCGCCTTGCTCTGCTTGTCAGGCTCACCTCGGGGAAGAACCGCATCGGGTAGCCATTACCGTGCGCTCAGAGCCGAACGCTAGGCGATGACCTGCAGCGCTGCCCTATACAGCGAACGTCGCCGACCTGTAGCGGCCTCGGAAGGGCCGTCATGGGCCAATGAAGAATTTGAAGATCGTCGATAGGAGCAGTCGCCACTGCCAAGCCGGCGATAGAAATCGCACAAGTGTTTGGCCCGCCAGTATGGCACCAGCAGGCCTTGTTCAACTACCAAGGGAAGGTTTCGTTGGTCGATCCCGTGAAGGTACCCGTTTGGCCGTCGTTCTCGAGCAGCGCGACGCGCACGGCTTCGGCCGCCCCCTGCTGGACGGTTTCGGTGCCTTGGTAATTGTTGAGTGCGGTGCTGGTGAAGCCCGGGGTCACCGCGTTGACCTTGATGCCTTCGGCTTCGAGATCAATGGCAAGGGCCAGCGTGATGGCGTTGAGCGCGGTCTTGGAGGCGCCATAGCCGGGATTGAAAGTTGCCCGATGGGGATGGGGCGCCGAGTTGATGGTGAGCGAGCCGAGAGCGCTCGATACGTTGACGATACGTGCAGCGTCCGACTTGCGCAGCAGGGGCACGAAAGCCTGGGTGACGGCGAGGACACCGAAGACATTCGTCTCCCAGATGGTTCGGACCTCGTCGACCGAGATTCGCGTTGCCCGCGAACGTTGGACATAGTCCTGCATGGTTCCGCCCTCATTTCCCTTGGCGCGGGAAATCGCCGCATTGTTGATGAGAACGTCGAGGCGGCCGAACTGCTGTTCAACCTGCGCGACGGCGGCATGGATCGAAGCCTCGTCGGTAACATCGAGCTGTATTGGGTGCACGTCGCCGGCGATAGACTGAGCTGCCACCCTGCCGCGGTCGAGATTGCGCGACGCGAGCAGCACGGTAAGACCGGCGGCGGCGAGGTCGGTTGTAATCTGAAGCCCGATGCCCTGATTGGCGCCAGTGATAAGTGCAATACGTGAGTGTTCAGTCATGGCATGATCCTGTTCTTGGTTGGTCGAACAGGAGATGGTCACAGACCATTGGATCCTCTATATTCAATCGTCCAGAAGTATTTTGAATTAGTCCAAAAATGGCTGATCCTCTCGCCGAGATCGTTAGTTTGTTGCAACCCGGCGCGCCATTTTCTAAATGTGTTACGGGTTCGGGACCGTGGCGCGTCAGGCGGACTCAATCGCCCAACCCCTATTATGTCGCGGTGCTCAAGGGGAGCCTTCTGTACAGGGACCACCACGGCGAAGAGGTCATGGTTAATGCGGGCGATTTCATCCTCATCCCCTGGGCGCAGGACTTCATGATGTGGAGCGATGTGCCCAGCACAGACAAGGACATGGTGGCCAATCCGGTCATTCTGCCCGACGGGGGGTATCGCGTCGGCAGTGTAGACGGTCCGATCGATATGCGAGCCTTGGCGGGCTACTGCATTTTCCAGTCCGACGATGCAACGTTACTGTCATCCCTACTTCCCAAACTGGTCGTAGTACGGGGCGAGCATCGCCTCGCTATGCTGATGCAATTGTTGGGCGACGAGGCCCTGGGCAGCAAGCCCGGGCGGGAGGTCGTGTTGCAGCATCTGCTTCAAGTGCTGCTAATTGAGGCACTACGCTCTTCGGCCGAACTGGGCCACTCACCGGGATTGTTGCGTGGACTATCGGACGAGCGGCTGGCCATCGCCATCAGGGGGATGCACGCAAGGCCCGGGCATGGTTGGACGGTGGTGGAACTGGCACGGGAGGCTGCGATATCCCGGTCAGGTTTCCATCAGCGGTTTCAGACTGCAGTAGGCATGGCGCCGATGGAGTACCTCACGGCGTGGCGGCTGGCGCTGGCAAGGGACCTACTGCACAAGAGGGAGGCGAGCGTGCGCGAAATTGCTCGACGGGTCGGGTACCGCTCCGCAAGCGCCTTTAGCGTGGCATTCACGCGCGACGTAGGAGTGTCGCCAGCGCGGTATTCACGCGATAGGGCAGCGGTGTTGCCTGGCGTGACGGCTGGAGGGTTCGACGGCGCAATTGCTTGAATCTTTCGTTCTTTCGGCTCTGCATACTCGAGACGTTAGGGCGAGTTTTCTCTCCACCAAACGTCCAAAATCTGTCCACTCGCCATGGGTTGTTCAGCAGCACCGAAAGAATTTCTAGCGGTCGCGATGCCATAACCAAGCAGCGAGACCAAGAGATCTGACGCCAGCTCCAAGTCTTGAGCGCCCAGTTTTGGGCTGTTCTGGCTCGCCAATGTTGGCGGGGGCTACCGCAGGAATGGGCAGTTCCTGCGGCTGCATAGGCGAGGGTTAGGAATTGGTCACGGGGAATACGCGCCTAATATCTGATTTGCACTGCGGATCGTAGTGGCGTTGGGGCCGAAGAACACTTGGCAACAGATAGGTAAGATCGAGCGCGGCCCCACGGACCTGTTTGACGGCCGCGCCCCCGCCTACCCTAGCGACCAGCAAAATGCGAAAGACCACGTGAAGTCGCTTCGTGCGCCAGTGCACACTTCAGAGTCTCCCCCGCCGCGCCTCGTCACCGCGCCGCCCCCGCCAGGGGCGTCGTTGGTGAAACGATGGGAAACGGCTGGCCGCCCGCCGGATCGAACCAAGACAGCATGCGCGCCAGGCCGGCGTCGGGCGCGTTGCCGCCGCCAAGCGCAGCCCCGAGGAACGCTGCGCGGGACAGAGTCACCGCGCCGTCTGAATTAGCGAACTCAACGGGGTCGTAAGTTAGCACCGCGTTTCGCACGGTTAAGCGCACCGCCTCTTGCCTCTCTGGGAACCGCAGCACCAAGCTTTCCTCGTTGCGGCCGGCCTTGTTCGGATCGAGCCGAGTAGCCAGTAGGTCGAGCAGCATCACCGTCGGCGTCACGCGGAGATAATCAGGCGGGACGGCGGGCGTCGGGCCGCCTAGCGGGCCATTGATCAATTCCGCTGCGCCAGTGAGATAGATGTTGCGCCACACCCCATTCTCCTGGGGATATGCGAGCTGTTCATAGTACTGTGCTAGCAGCGTGCGCGCGGCCATATCGGACGGATCAGCGAATACAACCCGGTTCAGAAGCTCGCTCGCCCAGCGCACGTCGCCGGTCTTAGCACTCGCCTCCGCTCGCCCCACCACCGCGTCGCGCCCGCCCATCGCCTCAACGTAGCGTCGCGCCTCTTCCGCCGGCTCGAAAGGTTGCAAGTTTACAGGGTTGGAATCGAACCAGCCCATGTAGCGCTGGTAAACCGCGCGCGCGTTGAAACTCAAATTGCCGTAATAGCCGCGACTGTACCACTCGTCAGCGATACCAGGCGGCAGTTCGATCCGGTTAGCGATCTCGTCCGGCGTCATCCCTTGATTCATCATCCTGACACTCTGGTCATGGAGGAACTTGTACAGATCGCGCTGGTTTGCGATGAAACTGCGGACCTCGTCGCCGCCGAACCGGGGCCAGCCATGACTCATCATGACAACATCGCTGCGCGCGCCGTAAAGCGACAGGGCCTCGCCAAGTCCTACGGACCACGACAGCGAGTCGCGGACCTGAGCACCGCGTGGCGTGAGAATGTTGTGAAGGGAAGGGCTGGCGTTCTCAGCCAGATCCAACACCCGCTGCTTGGGCAGGTAAATGTTCATTTCCGCAGGCGCCTCTGTGCCTGGCGTCATCTGAAACTCAACCATCACGCCATCTAGCGTGAGCGTCTGGCCTGTTTGTTCGATTTCGATTGTAGGCGGCACCAGCGACACCGTCCCGCGCGGCGCCTGAAGCCCGATCCCCACCGAAACGTAGCCATCAGGGGCACGCGGCGCGGCAGCCGCGAACTGGTACATCCCACGTCGCATCATCGCTGGGCCGGCGATAACGTTTTCGCTGACAACTTCCTCGATAAAGCCCTTGGGCGCGATAATCGGTACGCCTCGCGCCAGATCGGCGTCCGTCAACACCCCGCGTGCGCCGCCGAAATGGTCAACGTGGCTATGCGTGTAGATCACCGCGCTAACAGGCCGCTGGCCGAGCTTTTCCGACACAAGCGCATAGGCGGCAGCGGCCGTCTCGGTCGTGGTCAGCGGATCAATGATGATCCAACCGGCCTCACCTTCTATGAAGGTAATGTTCGAGATGTCGAAACCCCGAACCTGGTAGACACCGTCCACGACTTCGAACAGCCCGTGCTTCGAAAGCAACTGCGCTTGCCGCCAAAGGCTTGGATTGACGGTCGCTGCGGCGGGCCCGCTGGTGAACGCGAAGGCGTCCAGATTTAGTACGACGTTGCCATCCGCGGCCTTGATCAGCGGATCTGCGCGGGTCCCGAGAAATCCGCGTTCAACGAAGGTGTAATCTCGCCGATCGCTAGGGTCAGGATCCGCGAGCGCCGGCGCTGTGGCGACCAGCACGACAAGCAGCAGTGACGCAGCAAGCGCGCCAAGGGGGGGCCGTGTCCGAGTACTCTTCATCGTCATAGTTCCTTTCTCTGGATCATATTGTCTTTTTGACCGGGTCCCGACCCTAGGAACGCCCAACTGGCCTGATCCCAGGAGTCGAGCTTGGCTCACTGGGAATACGTGCTTGATTTCTGGTTTGCATTGCTGGTCGAAGCGGCGTTGAGGCCGAAGAAGTCGATGACATAGTCAGGCAGATCGAAGGAGGGTGTCGTCCCCATGATCCGAGGAAACCGGAACAGTGGCTGCGGCACGACGTGGCCCGCATCGGCAAAGGCCAGCTGCTCCACGACTGCCGCCCCCCCATTCGTCCAGCGCCAACGCGCTATCGTCGGTGTGAGCTGGTCGCTGCGCCTGTCCGTCAACCCGTTTCTCGCCGCGAATGCTTCTGCGGTCTGTTCGGCCGACAGTGCTCGGCCACGATCGATCAGACCGAAAATGCTCACCTTTCCGCCTTCGAAAGGGGTGATGGGGTCCTTCATGCCCTGGGCAAGCAGCAAGGGCGGAGTGGCCCCCTCGCCGGAGCAAGTACTGAAGTCCGACGTCGGCAGATTGGCGCCCATCGTGGCGGCGCCCTTGAACGCGCCGGGGCGCTCACTCAACAAGCGAAACACCATCTGCCCGCCATTCGAATAGCCGAACACGAACACCTTCATGGGATCGATTCCATGGGTCCGGGCAACATCTCCAGCGATGCCGGAGATGAATCCCACGTCGTCGATTGCACCATGCATCGCATCCTTGGGGCGGCAGTCGTTCCATTGCCCGTCGAGTCCATCGGGATAGGCCACGGCGAACCCGTCCTGCCGCGCAAGCGCTTCGAAGCGCCCGCCCGTGGAGCGGCGGATGGTGTCGCCGTCCTGTCCGGTGCCGTGCAGCACGATCAGCAATGCCGCGCCGGCCGGCAGCCCGTCCGGCACGAACGCCAGATAGCTCCGGTCCGTATTGCCCAACCCGACCGATTGCGGTTCAAGTCTCGGCAGGTTCGGGAAGTGTGACCACAGAAGCCACCAGGCAGTGCCAGCGCCGAGCATGAGCAGCAGCAGGACAAATCGCAGCAGTTTGGCGATCACAGTGCGCCTCATAGTTTGAGTCTCAAACTATGAACTAAGTGCCGAACTTTGAGTTGTCAATCGTAGGAGTCTCAAATAATTGTCTAGCATGACCGCAGCCAATGAAAAACGCCTCTACGATCTGCTGAACCTGTTTTTCAGCGTCGCCAGGCAGGCGAACAGCGAAACCGCCCAGATGCTCGAAGCACTCGACCTGACGGGACCGCTGGCAAACGTCCTCTGGCTGCTCGATCCCGCCCGGCAGGCACCCTCCATGCGTGAGGTCGCGGACCGGTTGTGCTGCGATCCCTCCTCCTTGACCTTTCTCGCCGACCGACTGTCCGAGCGCGGAATGCTGGAACGGCGGCCGGATCCAGACAACCGGCGCATCAAGCGGCTGGTGCTGACGTCGCGGGGTGCCGAGGTTCGGCGCAAGCTGATCGACCAAACTATTGCCCGGACGCCGCTGGCCAAGTTGTCGCCCCTCGATCAGGAGACCCTCCTCACTCTGCTGACCAGGGCCAGTCCGCCTAATGCTTAGCGCTACACGCGCACAGTGAAAGCGGCGAACAGCACCCGCAGCCCCGCGTCCCCTTCAGCGCACCGCAAAAAAGGGACCGGCGACCGCCAGCCGGCCCCGCTATCTGCGAGCGCAAGAAGCAGATGAGCTAGTTTCACGGCATTCGGCCCATCTGCGGCCCGCTCTGGTCATGCCGGTTGCTCATTCGATCGGCATTGTCCGAGCAACAACCGGACAAGGAGGGTACCCCTATTGGCCGAGATGCTTATCGAAGAACCTGATCGTCACATCGTAGGAGTCACGCGATTCCGGCACGTCTGGGTTGAGGAAGAAGAAGTGGAACAGCCCTTCCCATGCGTGCAGGTCGGCTTCCACGCCCAACTTGACCAGACGGGAATGCAAGTAGAGTTGCGGACTGAGGTCAAAAAAGCGCGAGCCGGTGATGATCTGTGTTGGCGGGAACTTGGACAGCACCTCGTCCGAGACGACGGGATTGACCATGGGGTCGTTTCGGTCCGCTCCATAGAAATAGTCGTCCTTTTCCACCTCGGGTTGCTGACCCGGTTCGGCGCCCATCGCCTGCATCATCAGCGGCAGAGGCGGCCAGCCCTCGCCCAGCGGCGACGCCAGGTAGCTGCCGTCGCCAAGCAGCCCCAATCCGTCGTTTGCGCAGTACATGCCGATGGCGCCGGGGCGCGGCAGGCCCCTTGCCTCGATCCATGCCGTCGCCATACCGGTCAGTTGCCCCCCCGCCGAGCAGCCGAAAATCCCGATATTCTTGGCTGGATAGGTTTTCAGCAGATCCGCATAGACCGCCGCGACATCTTCGCTGGCCGCGGGGTGCTTGTTCTCCGGCGCCATGCGGTAGTCGATGGCGACGACGCGGAAGCCGCCATGGCCGGAAATCGGAACGGCCTGCACTTCCGCGCATGACGGCCAGCACTCGTGAAAGGCGCCAGCGTGAAGCTGGATCAGCACGCGGTTCCTATTGCGCTCGGGGATTCCCTGAGCCGGCTCGAAGTCATAGACGTGGACGCCGCCGATGCTACGGTCCTTGCGCGTGACGGGATAGCGTTCGTACTGCCGTTTGACGTATGGCTCGAGAAATGCCGGATTTCCATCGACCCGGCGCTGGGCCTCGGGATCCTGGTTCTGAAGCAGGTGCAACGCCATCCACGCCTGGCCCTCCGGGCTCAGATATTGCGAGACGGGCACCGTCATCGCCGGCAGATGAACGGTCCCGTCCTCATCGATTTTGAGTTCGGACAACAGGTCGGCGCGCGGCAACCCGGCGTTGATCTCGGCTTTTGGATTTATGTCCTGAGCCATTGATATCCCGCAGCCGAACGCAAACACGCTCAACAATGCGGCGATGATCGTCCGAACCTCGCTGGTGCGCAGCATTTGTCTCTTCACCTCGGTCACCTTCCTTGAATTGGCGCAGGAACGATCCCGCATGCAAAGTGCCGTTCGTATCCGAAAGCCGATAGGTCGCCCCGTTGGGCGAAGCGTTTGCCGAGGCTGAAAACCGGGCAGGCGCAGAATATTCCACATGGGCCATCACATCGTTCGGATTCGAAAGTGCCTATAGCGAACTCGGCGCCTACCCACTCGCTAAGGATCAAATCATAAAAATATACGCTGTATCGGCTTGGACAGTGTAGGTGTCGCACTGCCCTTGTCAAGAGCAAGGCCGTGTGCACAGTGGGCGAACGATGTTTGAACCCAAATTAAGGAAGGGCGCTGCCGTGGTCTGGGAGCGCTCCGAGCCCGCCCCCCGTCAACCGCCGACGCCGCTCAGTCGCTCCAAGGTAGTAGGTGCAGCCATGGCGCTTGCCGACGCTGAAGGGCTGGATGCGGTATCCATGCGGAACGTGGCGGCGCGCCTGAAGGCATCGCCCATGCGCCTTTATGGCTTCGTGGCGACCAAGGAAGAACTGCTTGACCTGCTCGTCGACGAGATTTTTGGCGAGATGGCCGGCGCGGGGCCGTTCGAGGGAGACTGGCGCGCGATTCTCGGGCAGTTCGCATCGCGCATTCGCCGCGCCTGGCAGACGCACAAGTGGTTCGTCGATCTGCTCGGCGGCCGGCCAAGTCTTGGACCTAATGCCCTGGCATTCATGGAAGCAGGCTACGCGGCGCTAGTTCGGGCGGAAGGTTTCCAAGACATCGATTTTGCCATGTTCGCCGTTGCTACTATCAACGCCTATACGGTCGGTGCCATCCGCACCGAAAGCAGCGAGTTCAACACCGGCACCAGCCGGGACGACTGGGAGAATGCCACTTGGCCCTATCTCCAGCGCCAGCTTGCCACGGGTAGGTTTCCGACGCTGGAGAAAATCGTTGGCGATGCCGATCATCCCGATCCGGACGACCAGTTCGAGCGCGGGCTCGCATGCGTTCTGGACGGGCTTGAAGCAAGAATCCTGACTTGAGCATAGGATCTTGATTTGTCTCCGGCGGCATTGTCGTGCGGCCATCTTTGTCCGACCTAGAATAGGTTCGTCCATGCGGCGGGCTAGGAGCCCGCAGTCGGCTTGCGGGCACGGGTCGAACGCCGAGACAATTTCCCTCCTCTAGTGTCAGTCCTATACCGTCGGGCGCACTACGATGCTGCCGATCTCGACCTCGTGGGGTTGTTCAATTGCGAAAGCGGTCGCACGGGCGGTCGCGTCCGGTGAAATGGCCAAGTCTCCCTACGCTTTTGCATCCTCGCCTTGATATCCGGATCGGTGACGGCAGTATCTCCGAAGGTCGTGTCCATGAACCCGGCGAAATTTCCGTTACGTCAGGGGGAGCTCTGAAGGTCGTCAGAGGGTTTGTTTGCGTCGCCCAACATACAAATCGCTGGCAGAAATTTGGACGCGCGCGACAAGGTACAAGACGTGTGAGACTATAAGTTTCTTCTTTGAAGTTATATTCTGCTCGACAGATGGCGGTAAATAAAACGACGTTTATGGAGCGAAATATGAAGCACCTCCTTGAAGGAAAAATAGCCGTTGTTACGGGTGGCGCGAGTGGTATTGGTCAGGCGATTGCACAACAGTTTGTATCTGCTGGCGCCAAGGTCGTTATCACCGGAATCGATCGAGCCCGCCTGGAGAGCGCAACTGCGCAGTACGATAACCGCATGATCGGCGAAGTCGTAGATGCGGGCCATGTGGGGCAGATGGAAGCCTTTCTGCGGAAGGTTAGTGAAGACCACGGTTCACTGGACATCCTGGTGCTGAATGCGGTGCATGACGCGCATGCGCCGCTCGGTCGAATAAGCGAAGAGCAGTTTGATACGATGATGCGTGTCAATCTGCGAGGTCCGCTGTTCAGCATCCAGTCAGCCGTACCGCTAATGCAGCCCGGCAGCTCCATTGTCCTCATCGGCTCGACGGCTTCGGTTGCCCCCCCTGCCGGCATGGCAATTTATGGCGCCATCAAAGCAGGTATGCGCGGCATGATGCGCTCATTGGTATTGGATTTGAAAGGAACGGGCATTCGGCTGAACGTTCTCAGCCCCGGCCCAGTCAACACCGAATCCCTGCGGCGCGCACTCGTGAAAGCTGCCGGTGAGGAGAACGCCGATGCAATCATCGCGTCGATGGCCGATCGAAGCCCTTCCGGGCGCATTGGTGAGGCCAGCGAAATAGGTCAAGCCGCCATTTTCCTGGCAAGCGACATGGCGAGTTATGTGAACGGCGTCGAACTGTTTGCAGATGGAGGTGTAACGGCCGCCTGAGGCGTTCCGCCCCAAAGCCCCAATTCCCGAGAAGAAAAGACCCTTATGAGCAAGGCGGCTCGCGCGAGCGCTCGGCATCATCCCACCGGTCGAAGTCGAGCAGTGCTAACGCCTCTCTGGCGATCTGCCGGAATGCGACGAGTATCGACCAGATCGAGAATATCGGCTGTCAGCACGCGGCCACAACGGGCGCTGTACTCGCGGCACCCACATTTTTGCGGGTAGGTCGCGGCTTTCCCAGAACGAGGGCCGCCGGCATCGCCGGCGGCTCAAACCTAACTATCAACGGTAGGTTTCGTTGACCGCGCCTGTGAAGGTGCCTGTTGGGGCTTCGCTGCTGAGGGCGCTTCGCACGGCGTCCGGCAGCTCCTTGCCGGCCGGTCTCAGTGCCTCAGTAATTGTTGTGAGCTGTGCTGGTGTAACCCAGCGTCACTGCATTGACCTTTTATCCCCTCCGGTTCGAGATCGATGGCCAAAGGCAGCGTGATAGCGTTGAGGGCGATTCTGGAAGCGCCATAGCCTGGGTTGGGACGCCCGGTAGGGATTGGGGGCGGAATTGAGGGTGAGCGAGCCAAGAGTGCTCGAGACGCTAACGATACGTGCGGCTTCCGACTTGCGCAGCAGGGGAACGAAGGCTTGGGTAACTGCTAGGACACCGAAGACGTGGGTCTCCCACGGGTTGCGCATAGGCACGTTCGATATTTCGGGAATGTGTGGTGCCAGTTTCAACAACGTCGTTGTGTCCGTCCCGGGGCCCCGGAGCTGCCATCCGGCTGGAGAAGAGGCTCACAAGAAAGCCGCCACTGCGCCGGTGAAGGAGAGCGTGTGGAGAGGCAGCCAGCTTGACCTTCAGTCCTGGGCAGTCGGTCGTATGACGATACTGCCAACTTCCACATCGGCTGGCTGCTCGATCGAGTAGACGACGCCGCGCGCGATCGAAGCCGGTGGGATGGCCAACTTTGAACCGCGCTCTCCTATCGCCGATTTCACACCGGGATCGGTTATCGAACTGGCAAAGTCGGTAGAGATCATTCCGGGCGAAATCTCGGTGACCCTCAGATTTGGCCCTGCTTCCTGCCTCAGGGCTTCGCTGATGGTCCGCACGGCATTCTTGGTCGCGGCATAGACACCCATGGTAGGCAGGATCTTGAGACCTGCGGTCGAGACTATGTTGATGATGTGACCCGACTGTTGACGCTGGAATGCGGGCAGTGCCGCAGCAATGCCGTAGAGGGTGCCACGCAGATTGACATCGATCATGGCATCCCAGTCCTCGACACGGAGCCCATCGAAACGGGATATGGGTCCGATCCCGGCATTGTTGACAATGACGTCGAGCCTACCGCCCTGCTCAATGGCCAAGGCTACAAGTGCGTCGAGATCGCTCCGCTGGCGCACATCGGTCGTCTTGTGCACGGCCTTGCCACCTGCGGTTGCAATCTCGTCCACGATAGATGCGAGAGCCTCCTCGCGCCGCGCGCCCAGCACGACAAAAGCCCCTCGTTCTGCGAGCAGTTTCGCCGTTGCCCGACCGATCCCGCTGCTTGCGCCCGTGATGGCGACTACCTTGCCTTCAATACCCAAACCAGTTCTCCTTCATCGTTCTCCTCGAAGAGGATAGGCACTGGTTTCAAGATGAGCTATGTTCCAGCATCTACGAACTTGTCGCGATCGTCCAAAGCTATGATTGACCCCCTATCGAATGTTCTGAACGTTCTCGGCACCAAGGTCACTCGCCGCACCCGATTTGAGGCCGCAGGACAGTGGGCTCTGACATTCCCGGCGCTAGACCGGCTCAAGTTTGTGGCGGTGCTGCGCGGGACCAGTTGGATGATGCTGCCGGCGCGCACGCCCCAATTGATGAGCGCAGGCGATGTCTGCCTGTTGGGACACACGGCATATACGATAGCCAGCGATCCGGAGGTGCCGCCTCTCGATGGTCAATCCCTCTACGACTCCGGCGACGATGTTGTGCGCCTGGGGGGTGACGAGACGATTTCGATTGGAGGTACCGTCACGTTTGATCCCGGAAATGCGGGCTTCCTGCTCGACGTGCTGCCGGATTTCCTGTTCGTTCCGCGAACAGCAGCCGGCTCCGGAGCGATGGCAATGGTTCTTGGGCTGATGAACGAGGAGGTCGAGCGCGATGGCATCGGAAGCGAGATCGTCAACGCTCGGCTTGCCGATGTATTGTTGATAGAGGCGATCCGTGCCTTTGCGGGGAGTAGCGAACAGCTCGAAATGGGTTGGCTTGGCGCCCTGTCGCATCCGCGCCTCGGTCGGGTCCTCCGCCTCATACATGGCGACGTTGCTCAGCCATGGACGGTGGCCCAACTCGCGAGGGCGGCCGGAATGTCACGAGCGGCCTTTTCTGCGGCGTTCACGCGCCGGGTAGGACAGCCACCACTCGCCTACGTGCGTGCGTGGCGCCTCACCATCGCTCGCGCGGCGCTGGCTCGCGGTGATGAGACCGTCGACAGCATCGCGCGCAAGGTCGGATATGCTTCGCAGAGTGCATTCGGCCATGCTTTCCGGTCCGCCTTCGGTTCATCTCCAAAAGCGCAGGCACGATCCTGAGAAGCGGAGCGGCGCCCGGCCCCGGACAATCGGCGCATTGAACACCTCGTTTTGATCCGGCGCGGCAAAGGCATCCGCAAAAGATCGACCGATGACACCATCGCAAGCCCCCTTGGCGAAGTTGTCTGAAAGCGATCCAGAGAACCTTCTTGAACTCCTGAACAGGATCGGCGGCAGACACTCTGTGACCTTGGCTGCCGCTAACCTTGGGAATTCTCGAACTCCGCCAGAACGCCCATTGCTTCCGCGATCCGGCGCATGTCTTGTTGTTCTATCCTGCGCTTCGGCCCGCGCATCACATTGCCCCAGTTAATGAGGTGATCGCGGGTCAGCTCAAGATCATTCAGGAGCGGCTTGATGGGGGCCGGCTTGGCTTCCATCAGATAATCCACATCAACGCGATACGGATGAAGGTCCATCGCTTGCTCGACCCTGTACGAAGCAACTGAGTTTACTCGTCCGACGGTCGTGAACGCCTGCACCGTCTTGCCTTCGCCCATGCCTTCGCGAGGTGAGTAGTAGGCGATCCAGTCGCCCTTCCTGAGAGACTTCAACGCCTCATGTTTACCATGCCAGAGCTGCGCAAAGCCGCCATCGCGACCGCCGCGGGCATGTTCCGCCGACGCGACACCCATCTAGCACGCCACGGTTCAGGCCGCCTCGCGAGCGGTATGCGCGGTGATCGTGTAGCCGAACGGATCCCGAAAGGCGAAATAGCGCCCGAACGGCCCGTCTTTGGGTGGGAAGGCAATCGGAACCCCGCTTGCGGCAAGGTGGTCGTGCAGGGCGTCCGCGTCATCGCAGCCAAACCAGATGGCGATGCCGTGGCCGAGCGTTTCGACGGCATTGAGATCGACCAGGGGCGTGCGTACCGCAAAGGAGATCGGCTTGGTGTCGAAGACCACGGCGTCGGGCGGCCCGCCCGGGGCGGCGGTCAAGCCAACGACCTCAGTATAGAAGGTGCGCGCTGCATCGAGGTCGGCGACCTGGATACCGATGAAGTCGGGACCGATGAGATGTGGCATCCTGATTGTCCTTTCAAAGTGAGGATGATAATATCAGTGGACTTATATAATGTAAGGCCCCTGATATGGCAAGCCCGGATGTGACACCGATCACCACCGAACAACGATTCCTGCCGTGCGAAACGCTCGGCTATGCCCTGAAGCGCGCGCAGCAGGCGATGCGCCAGCACATGGACCAACAGCTGAAGCACGTCGGACTGAATGCGCCACAATATAACGTGTTGGTGAGCCTCGAAGCCGAACCAGGCGCCTCGAATGCGACACTGGCGCGGCGGGCGTTTGTCACGCCGCAAACCATGCAGGCAATGCTGGTGAAACTCGAAAAGGCGGGGCTGATCGAGCGCAGGCCTGACACAGAGCATGGACGCATTCAGCGAACCGAGTTGACGAAGAAAGGGCGGTCGTCACTGGCGCAGGCACACCTGGCCGCCGAAAAATCGGAACGGCTGGCCCACGAGGCGTCGAGCCCGGAAGCCTTCGAGATGCTCATGAGGATTGCAGAGGCGCTAGCATAGTATCGTCTCCCCCCAACCTTATCCCTGCATCGAACCGGCTCTCGACAATATCGACCAGAGCGTCTTCGACATGCAGTTCGACCGTCAGATGGGGGTGCTAGAGGGTCCACGAGGCTCTAGCCCATATGGGGGTAGCTGCTCGATGCATGGATTGACACTGCGACCCTTGGCGCGTTCCGGATGGTCTTCACTCCAGCATGTTGTCCATACTGTTGTTCATCTCGCTCATCGCTGTTTTGGAACTGATTTTTGCGCGGGCTCCGGCTCAGGCCCGGATAGGCAAGCGACCTCTTGATTTCTGAAGTGAATGTCCTCTTGATGGAGGATGCGCGAAAATCTCCTAGCTTTATCTGCCCTAGACCTGATCGGTGAAACCCCCTCGTCTTTCTTGATCGAGTATCTCCAACATCTGGGCGCATTGTCGCAAAAGCTGAGTTTCTTCAGCCGGGCGGCAGCGTCAAAGATCGAGCGGCAAAGGCCATTCTGCTGGCCGCTCGTTCTGATGGTCGCTTAAATCCAGGCATGGCGGTTGTAGAGATGACAAGCGGTAACATGGGGGCCGGCCTTGCGGTCGTGTGTGCAGCTCTAGGCATCCCGCTGATCGTCACTATGTCGGCCGGAAACAGCCCTGCTCGTGCCCGAATGATGGAAGGGCTTGGGGCTCAGGTGGTGCTTGTTGATCAGGTGGAAGGTGCGCCGGGGCAAGTTACGGGCCGCGACGTCGAGGCTGCCGCCAATGCGGCACGACAAATCGCCGACGAACGCGGAGCATTCTATGTCGACCAGTTCAATGCCATCGAGGGCGTTACAACGCACGAATTGACGACTGGCCCCGAAATCATCCGCCAGCTTGGTCGCCCCGTTGATGGCTGGGTCGCAGCCGTCGGCACTGGGTGCACCTTCATGGGAGTAGCGAAAGCTCTAAGGTCGGCGAACCCGGAAACGATCTGCGCCGCTGTAGAACCTCAAGGAAGTGAGCCTTTGGCGGGAGATCCATTTACAAAGCCACGCCACACCATCCAGGGAATTGGCTATGGAACAATCCCGCCCCACTGGGATGCCTCTCTTATGGATTTAAGCATCGCCATTTCTGACGAGGAGGCAGAAAGTATGCGTCAGGAGATGGCGAAGAAAGAAGGCCTCTATGTCGGCTTTTCCGCTGCTGCTAACGTATGCGCGGCGTCGAAACTCTTGGCGTCCGGCAAGATGAAGGACGGAGCCGTGATCGCAACGGTTCTGTGCGATACTGGCCTGAAGTACTGACCAAACAATAACGGGGATTATCAGCACCGGGGCCGGGTTGCAGGCCCGACCGCTTTCGGCTTCGAAACCACGGAACGCGGACATGAACCGGGCGCTATGTTGAAGCACTTGCGCGCTACCGACGACCGGAAGGTCGAACGACGCGGAACTTGCCGGCAGCTATGGGCGCGGAAATTCCCGCTTCTACTGCTGGACGCCGCCTTCGATGGCGAGGACTTGCCGAGCTTAGGTATCGAAGTATGTCAGCTTCCCGAGAGTTTCTTCGCAACATCAACGAATGCGCGAAGCTTCGGAGCAAGCGATGCGCGGCGCGGGTAATACAAAAACAGTCCGCCCAAATCGGTCGAACTGTGTGGGAGTATTTGCTCCAACCGACCATCAAGCAGGTGGGCTCGAACCAGCGGCTCGAATATGTATGCGATACCTAAACCGGCAATGGCGAGATCGCGAGCGTGCCCGGCATCGGAGACCAACGCCGTCCCTGTCGTTTTAAACGTCCGGATGAGGCCACTATCGTTCAGCGGCCAGTCGTAAACGCCTCCCGAACTTGAGCTCCGGAAGCCGATACAGTTATGGTCGGCGAGATCCTCCAAGGACTGTGGTGTCCCATTCGCTTCCAGGTACTGCTTCGAGGCCACCAGGGCCGATCTAAACGAGGGCGTCAGTTGCAGCGCGACCATATCCTGCTGTATCGCTTCCCCCAACCTTATCCCTGCATCGAACCGGCTCTCGACAATATCGACCAGGGCATCTTCGGCGTGCAGTTCGACCGTCAGATGAGGGTGCAGCTTCGAAAGATGGACGAGGATTGGCGTCAAACCCATGTCGAGCACAAACTGCGGCACGGTAAGCCGCAGCAACCCCGTTACCTCGCCGCCTCTTGCCGTAATTCCTTCCGATGCCTTGGCAATATCGTCCAGCGCTGGTCCCACGGCTGCTAGAAAGCTCTCGCCGGCCTGTGTCAACGATACGCTACGCGTCGTCCGTGCGAACAATGGTTCTCCGAGCCAATCCTCGACCACGCGTACTGCGTGACTGACGGCAGACGGGCTCATGCCGAGTTCGGCCGCCGCCGCGGCAAAGCCGGACTTGCGAGCGACCGTCAGAATTATCGGAAGGTGAGGGAGAAGCATTCTGTCCATTGATGCATGATATCGCATAATGCATGCGATTTCGATCGCATTATCGCACACGTGGATTTCAGGCATCTTCAGAGATGGCGGGTCATCCGCCGCAAGGATGGAGAAACAAATGATTGCTACACCAACGTGGTTCATCACTGGTGCGTCTTCGGGCTTCGGCTTGGCATTCGCGCGCTATGCCCTTGATCAGGGCTACAACGTCGTCGCGACCGCCCGTTCGTTATCCAAGCTTGAAACGCTCATCGAGAAGAACTCCGACCGGCTCCTTCTTCACAAGCTCGACGTAACCGTCCCGGCCGAGGTCAGCGATAGCGTGGAAGCAGCCATCCACCGTTTCGGCCGGATCGACGTCCTTATCAACAACGCAGGTTACGGCGCCATCGGCGCGGTCGAAGAAACGCCGGACGAAGTGTTCCGGTCACGGATGGAGACTAATTTCTTCGGGGCGCTTTCGACAATTAAAGCGGTTCTGCCTCACATGCGGCAGCAGAAAGCCGGAGCCATCGTGAACTTTTCGAGCCTCGGCGGTAAGCTTTCCTTCCCTGGAATTGGCGCTGTTTCCGCTTCAAAATTTGCGCTGGAGGGCATGTCGGAAGCACTAGCGCAAGAAGTGGCGCCGTTGAACATCAAGGTAATGATACTTGAGCCTGGCGCATTCCGGACCAACTTCAATGACCTGGAAATCCTCCCGGAAATGGATGACTATAAGGACGTAATGTCGGGGATCAGAACAGCTGTGGGCCAGTATCATGGCCGGCAACCTGGAGACCCATACAAGGCAGCGCGGGCAGTCGATACAGCTTTGGCGTCGGATAAGACGCCTTTACGGTTGCAGGTCGGCGCGGACGCAGTCGAAGGCTTGCGGGCACATGGAGAGAAATTTCTCGCCGATCTGTCCGCGTGGGAGAGCGTCGCCATCGACACTCAAATCGATGAGATGCTCCCTTCGGACAGATAGCAATTGTCTGAGGCCCTAGCGGGAACCCTGCTGGGGCCTCTGCGCGCCTCGTGTGAACAGACCAACTGGTCACCGACGTTCCTAGGTCGAGATCGACGTCATTTGTTCTTGAACCGAGCTGGCCTCTTGCCCATGAAGGCTTCCATGCCTTCCTTTTGATCCTCGGTCGCGAAGAGCGAATAGAAAGCCCTGCGCTCGTAGTGCACACCTTCATTCAGCGTGGTTTCGAACGAACGATTTATTGCCTCTTTCGCAGTGAGGACGGCCAGTTTTCCCAAGCCGGCGATCGCGACGGCAGTGGATTTAGCCTCGCCTAGAAGACTGTCGTGCGGCACGACGCGCGAGACAAGACCAATCCGCTCAGCCTCGAGGGCATCGATCATTCGGCCCGTCAGGATGAGCTCCATGGCTTTGGCCTTGCCAACGGCTCGCGTGAGGCGCTGGGTCCCCCCCCAGCCAGGTATCACTCCCAACTTAATCTCAGGCAGACCGAACCTCGCCTTGTCCGAGGCCAAGACTATGTCGCACATCAAAGCGATCTCGCAGCCGCCGCCAAGCGCGAAGCCATTCACCGCGGCGACCATCGGCTTGCGTGTCGCGGCAAAGCGCTGCCAGCCCGCCTGTCTGTCGGCTAAGTACATATCCACGAAGGACTTGTCCGCCATTTCGGGGATATCCGCCCCCGCGACAAATGCCTTGTCGCCAGCGCCGGTCACCACGATACAGCCAACAGCATCATCTTTGTCGAACGCCTCGACTGCTGAAAGCAGTCGCTCCATTACATCGTAGTTTATCGCGTTGAGAGATTTAGGACGATTGATGGTGACCGTCCCCACTCCACCGTCAACGGCCGTTTCGACCTCGCTCACGTTGTAGCCTCCAAGGAGGTCGCGCGCAGGAACTCGATAATCCCGGAGAAGTCCTTGCCCGCTCCATCGCCTTCGACGAAATCATTGTAAAGCCTGAGAGCGTGCTCGCCCAGCGGCGTCCATTGTCCCACGGCCCTTGCGGCATCTTGCGACAAGGTCAGGTCCTTGAGCATTAGTTCGGTCGCGAACCCGGGTTGAAATTCCCTGTCTGCAGGGCTGATGGGTCCTACGCCCGGGACTGGACAGTACTTGTTCACCGACCAGCAGGACCCCGATGACGTGGAGATGACTTCAAAGGCGGCCTGGGGATCCAAGCCGAGTTTGGCCGCGAGCGCGAAAGCTTCGCAGGCTCCGATCATCGAAATGCCCAAGAGCATGTTGTTGCATATCTTGGCCGCTTGCCCAGACCCGCCTTGACCGCAATGAACGGTCTTGTGTCCCATCACCGAGAGCAAGGGCTCGGCCTTTTCTAACGCCTCCTGCGACCCACCGACCATGAAGGTGAGCGCTCCGGCGGCCGCGCCGCTGGTTCCTCCGGAGACGGGTGCATCCAGCGAGAGAAGGCCGGCGGTAGCGGCCATGTCATGCAATTGCCGAGCGCTGACGACGTCAATGGTCGAGCAGTCGACGATCACGCTACCTTTCGGCAAGAGATCCAGTATGCGCCTCAACACCCCCAATACGATTGTGCCATTCGGGAGCATGGTGACAACCGCTTCGGCGGCAACGACCGCCTCTTCGGCGCTCTGGGCCGCGGTCATTCCCTCACCCCAGGCGGCAGACACCGAGGCGGGCGACGTGTCGAAAACGGTTACGTCATGCCCTGCACGATGTAGATTCAAGGCCATGGGCAAGCCCATGTTGCCAAGGCCGATGAACGCAATCTTCGTCATTCGGGTGCTCCCGGAAATGTTAGCTCCGCTGACGTCAACGGCGCCAGCATCCGTGTCACCGCCTCGGCAGCGACTTCTTCCAAGCGACTGGGTCGCCACTTCGGCTCACGGTCCTTATCAACGATTTGGGCCCGAATACCCTCAACGAACTGGCCTTCGGTCATGGACCGATAGGTGAACCGGTACTCGGCGGCGAGGGCTTCCTCCAATGTGGAGAGTTCGCGCGCCTGGCGCACGAGATCGAACGCGCACGCGATCGACAGCGGGCTCGCGCGACGGATCGCGGCCGCGGCGTTTTGCGCGAAGTCGTCGGGATCAGCTTCGAGCGAGAGAAGGCAGTCGATCGCGGTGCCCTCGCCGAAGTGGCGCTCGATGGTACGCATCTGCGTGCCCAGTGGGGCTTCGGTCGGGGATTGCCGGAAGCTCTCGACGGTGGAGATATCGCCGTTTGCCTCCAGCAGGCTCTTCATCATCTGAAGGTCCGCGCTGCTGACCATGATATCCGCGAAGCCGGCCAGGATCGCGTCGCTGCCGGTCATGCGCCACCCGGTAAGCGCGAGAAACTCGCCCAACCGACCGGGCGCCCGCGATAGGAGGAAGGTGCCTCCCGCATCCGGGACCATGCCGATTGCACATTCGGGCATAGCCACTGTCGAGCGTTCCGTGACGACCCGGTGGGAACCATGTGCGGAGATACCGACCCCGCCCCCCATGACTATGCCATCCATTATCGCGACGTATGGCACCGGGTAACGCTCTATGTCAGCGTTCAGGCGATACTCGTCGACCCAGAACTTCCGCGGTAGTTCCATCTGATTTGCCACGGCGGCCCGATGCAAAGCCACGAGGTCGCCACCAGCGCAGAAAGCCCTGTCGCCCTCGGCATCCACCAGCACCAGATTTATCGCTGACTGCTGCCGCCATTGCAGCAGGGCCTTGTCGATGGTGTCCACCATGCCGTGGGTCAGGGAGTTGAGGGCCTTTGCGCGCGTCAAGGTTATGCGCCCGACCGATCCAACTTCTCGAACGCTCACTTCGTCGGTACCCAGCATCTCGGCTACTCCAGCATCTGTCGGGCCACAATCACCCGCATGATCTCGTTGGTCCCTTCCAGTATCTGGTGAACACGCAGGTCGCGGACGATCTTCTCGATCCCGAAATCGGCGAGGTATCCGTATCCGCCATGAATTTGGAGAGCTTCATTGGCCACTCGGAACGCGACGTCGGTGACGAAACGCTTGGCCATCGCGCAATATTTGGTCGCATCGTCAGAGCGTGCGTCGAGCTTGCTGGCTGCTTGGTAAAGGAATGTGCGGGCGGCTTGGAGTTCGGTCTCCATGTCGGCCAGCTTGAATTGTATTGACTGCAGGTCGGCGATCGGCCGACCGAACGCCCTCCGATCCTTGGCGTAGGCGACGGCCTTGTCGAGCGCCGCTTGCGCGCCGCCGAGAGAACTTGCCGCTATGTTGATGCGTCCCCCGTCGAGACCCGACATGGCGTAGCGGAAACCCTTGCCAGGCTCACCTAAGAGACAATTGGGCGGAACACGGCAGTCATCGAAGCGAACCTCTGCCGTGGGTTGGGCCTTCCAGCCCATCTTGTGCTCGTTGGCGCCGAACGACAGTCCGGGCGCGCCGTCCTCGACGAGGAATGCCGAGATACCTCTGGGGCCCTCTTCTCCCGTGCGGGCCATTACGATGTATAGATTTGCAACGCCTGCGCCAGAAATGAAGGACTTGGTGCCGTTCATCGTCCAGCCGTCGTCGCTTGGGGCCGGCGTTGCGCGCGTCTTCAGGGCAGCCGCGTCGGAACCGCTTCCCGGTTCGGTAAGGCAGTAGGCTCCCAGCAATTCCAGAGAACTCAGTCCGGGCAGCCATTTCTGGCGTTGTTCTTCGCTCCCGAAACTATCGATCATCCACCCGCACATGTTGTGGATCGAGAGCATGGCCCCGATAGAGGGGCATCCGGTAGCAAGGGCCTCGAAGATTATCGCCGCATCAAGCCGCTTGAGACCGGAGCCACCGACGTCCTCGCGGACATAGATGCCGCCCAGGCCAAACTCCCCGGCCGACCGGACCACGTCATTGGGAAAGAAGGAGGCCCGATCCCAAGCGACGGCCTCAGGAGCGAGGCGCTCGGCGGCGAAGCCCAACGCCATCTCCCTGAACGCCCTTTGTTCCTCGTTCAGTTCGAAATCCATGGAAACCTCCTGCAAACACGGCGGCTAGTTCATCGTCGGCATCACGAATTCCGCGCCGTCCTTGATGCCCGAAGGCCAACGCGCAGTAACGGTCTTTGTCCTGGTGTAGAACCGGAAGGCGTCCGGACCGTGCTGGTTGAGGTCACCGAAACCGGAGCGCTTCCATCCACCGAAGGTGTAGTAGGCCAGGGGAACCGGGATCGGCACGTTGATACCCACCATGCCGACGTTGATCCTCGAAGCAAAGTCGCGGGCGGCATCACCGTCCCGTGTGTAGATCGCCACGCCGTTACCGTATTGGTGGCTCATCGCAAGCTGCAGCCCTTCCTCGTAGCTGTCGGCACGAACCACCGAGAGCACCGGACCGAAGATTTCTTCCTTGTAGATCGTCATATCCGGGGTGACATGGTCGAAGAGGGACGGGCCCATGAAGAAACCTCGCTCATATCCCTGGAGCGAGAAGTTGCGACCGTCGACGACAAGCTTGGCGCCTTCCTCCACTCCCTTCGCGACGTAGCCCTTCACGCGGGCAAGTGCCTCGCCGGTGACCAGCGGGCCGAAGTCCGCTTCTTTGCCAGCGGTATAGGGCGCTACCTTGAGACGCTCAACGCGCGGCGTGAGGCGCTCCATCAACCTATTGGCCGTGTCCTCCCCTACCGGCACTGCCACCGATATGGCCATGCATCGTTCGCCGGCGGCACCAAAGCCCGCTCCCACCAGAGCATCGACCGTCTGATCAAGGTCGGCATCGGGCATAATGATCATGTGGTTTTTCGCGCCACCGAAAGCCTGCACGCGTTTGCCGTTCGCACAACCGCGGGTATAAACGTACTCCGCTATTGCGGTCGAACCGACGAACCCGATCGCGGCGATCTCCGGATGATCCAGAATTCCATCGACTGTCGACTTGTCGCCGTTCACGACGTTGAGGATCCCGGGAGGCAGCCCCGCCTCGATCATGAGCTCCGCGAGCATCAAAGGAACCGTTGGGTCTCGTTCCGACGGCTTGAGTATGAAAGCGTTGCCGGCGGCGATAGCCGGGCACAGCTTCCAAAGCGGGATCATGGCCGGGAAATTGAACGGTGTTATGCCAGCAACGATGCCCAGCGCCTGGCGCATGGAATAGAGGTCGATCCCCGGGCCCGCGCCCTCGGTGAACTCGCCCTTGAGCAGGTGCGGAGCCCCGATACAGAATTCAGCGACTTCAAGCCCCCGGACAATGTCCCCTTTGGCGTCAGGGATGATCTTGCCGTGCTCGCGTGATAGCGCCTCGGCAAGTTTGTCCATGTCACGATTTATCAGATCGACGAACTTCATGAAGACGCGGGCGCGCCTCTGCGGGTTGGTGGCGGCCCAGCCAGGTTGGGCGGCGGCTGCACTGGCCACCGCTTCTTCCAGCTCCTGCTCGGTGGCCAAGGCCACCCTGCCTTGAACTTCGCCTGTGGCGGGATTGTAGATGTCGGCGGTTCTGCCGCTCTTGCCCGCTACACGCTTGCCGGAGATGAAATGACCAAGTTCGTACATTGTTGCTTCCTTCGAAGTGTATGCCTGCGACCTTACGTGTTGACTTATCCGCAATTCAATGCGGTATAATCCTCATCGATTGTGCGGAAATGCTCATACAGATGTTCGACTGGGACGATCTCCGCTACTTCCTAGCGGTGGCGCGAACTGGCAAGCTGACTACCGCCGCGGCGCGAATGGGGACGGACCATGCCACAGTAAGCCGGCGGGTTGCGTCGCTTGAAAAGAGGCTCAAGTCCGAGTTGTTCGTCCGGTCGCCGCGGGGTTATGCCCTCACCCATGCCGGTGACCAATTGCTTGCGCACGCCGAAAGCATCGAAAGCTCGGCTGCCACGATCCAGAACGATATTGCCGGGGAGCGGTTCTCGCTGAGCGGCGCTGTGCGGATCGGCGCTCCCGAGGGGTTTAGCGCCTATTTCCTGGCGTCGAAGCTGGCGGAGCTGTCGCTGCGCCATCCGCAGTTGGAAATGCAGCTTGTGGCCATGCCGCGTATTTTCAGCCTCACGAAACGCGAGGCGGATATCGCCATTGGCCTGGTTCGGCCCAAGAAGGGTCGGCTGTTCTCCCGGAAGCTCACCGACTATTCGCTCGGGCTCTATGCTTCCCATAATTATCTCGACAAGAACGGACCGATATCGGCAAGAGCCGACCTCGCCCGTCACCCTATCGTGGGATACATCCCCGAACTCATATTTTCGCCGGAACTGGACTACCTGAGCTATCTCGGAGAAGGCTTCTCCCCCAGCTTCTCCAGCACCAGTCTTTATGCTCAGTTGCGGGCGACGGTGGCCGGCGCGGGTCTCTGCGTCCTGCCCGACTTCATGGCCCGACATACCCCGGAACTTGTCCAGGTCATACCGCAGGAATTGACGATACTCAGGACCTTTTGGATCATGGCGCACATGGATGCGCAGGACTCGGCCCGCATCCGGATGGTCATGGACGACATCGCAGGTCACGTCAGACTGGCACGGGGATTTTTCCTACCCGGGACGAACACATGATCGGGCTCTGGGAAATTCCAACACTTTCCGCCACTGCTACATTCCTTGGTACACAGGTCCGGACCCGCCTTCGGGAGGGACCCAGTCGATATTCTGGGACGGATCCTTGATATCGCAGGTCTTGCAGTGGACGCAGTTGGCGGCGTTGATCTGCAGCCGAGGGCCCCCATCGCCGCCGGCCACGATCTCATAGACTCCGGCCGGGCAGTATCGCTGCGCGGGTTCGGCATAGATTGGCAGGTTGCGCGTGACCGGTACTGCGGGGTCCCGCAGGCGAAGGTGTACAGGTTGATCCTCGTCGTGCGCCAGGTTGGCGATGAATACCGACGACGATCGGTCGAAGGTCAGCCTGCCGTCCGGCTTCGGGTAGTCGATAGTTTTGCATTCCGCGGCAGGCCGCATGTAGGCGTGGTCAGGCTTGCGATGGCGCAGAGTACCGAAGAACGACAAGCCCATTAGCGTGTTAGTCCACATCTCCAAGCCTGCGAGAGCAGTTCCCAATAGCGTACCGAATCTCAGCAGCGGCTTGACGTTGCGCACAGGGCGGAGGTCACGCTCGATAAAACCCGCGGTCACCTTTGCGTTGAGATCCGCGATGAGGTCGTTTCCCCGCCCCGCAACGAGCGCGTCGTAAACCGCCTCGGCCGTTTTCATGCCTGACGCCATGGCGTTGTGACTGCCTTTGATACGCGGGAGGTTCATGAATCCGGCGGAGCAACCGATCAGTGCTCCTCCGGGGAAGGCAAGCTCGGGAATGGATTGCCAGCCCCCCGAAGTCATTGCGCGCGCACCGAACCCGATCCGCGTGCCACCAGCAAGCAGCGCCCTCATGCGAGGATGCGTTTTGAATTTTTGCATTTCGTCGAAGGGCGACAGGAGCGGGTTCTGATAGTTTAGGTGAACGACGAAACCGACCCAGACCTGGTTATCGCCGGCATGATACACGAATGCCCCGCCGCCGGTCTTATCGTCCAGCGGCCAGCCCAGACAATGCTCGACATGACCTGCCTGGTGCAGCGATGGATCGACTTCCCAGACTTCCTTGATGCCGATACCGAAATGCTGGGGGTCAGAATTCCGGTCGAGATCGAACTTCTCGATCAGCTGCTTGCCGAGCGATCCCCGTACACCTTCGGCGATCAAAGTGTATCGGGCATGCAGCTCCATGCCGGGTGCGTATCCTGGCTTGTGCTGGCCGTCGAGCGCCACACCCATGTCGCCCGTCGCAACGCCCTTCACCGACCCGTCCATGTGATAAAGAGCTTCGGTGGCCGCAAACCCGGGGAAGACATCGACGCCCATCGACTCGGCCTGCTCGCCGAGCCATTTGCAGAGGTTTCCGAGACTGGCGATATAGTTTCCATGGTTAGACAACAAAGGCGGGAGCAGCCATTTTGGTACAGCGATCCCACCCTTCCGAGTCAGCATCCAGAACTGGTCCGACAGGACTTCGATCCCCAGGGGCGCGCCCTTGCTCTTCCAGTCCGGAATCAGTACATTGAGGGCTGAGGGATCGATGACTGCACCGGACAAGACCTGGGCGCCGACCTCCGCAGCTTTCTCCAGTACGACCACGGAAAGATCCGTGCCATTCTGCGCAGCGAGCTGCTTCAGCCGAATGGCCGCCGACAGTCCGGAGGGCCCCGCGCCGACAATCACGACGTCGACTGGCATAGACTCCCGATCGGTCCTTACGCTGTCCACTTAGATCGCGTCTCTCAGTTTTGGAATTATCTCGAACAGGTCGCCTACCAGCCCGTAGTCGGCGATCTGGAATATCGGTGCCTCGGCGTCCTTGTTGATGGCGACGATGACGCGCGCGTCCTGCATTCCAGCGACATGCTGGATTGCGCCAGAGATGCCGATTGCTATGTAGAGGTCAGGCGCAACGATCTTTCCGGTCTGGCCGACTTGCCAGTCATTGGGGGCGTACCCCGCGTCGACCGCCGCACGGGAAGCTGCTACCGCTGCGCCCAACGCGTCCGCCAAGGGAAGAATGAGTTCCTCGAAACGCTCCCGCGAACCAAGCGCCCTTCCGCCGGCGACAACGACCTTGGCACTAGTGAGTTCGGGGCGGTCGGAAGTTGCCCCGATACTGCCCTCGAAAGTCGACAGATCGTTGCCTTCAGGGACTCGAACAGTGTCTATTGCCGCATCGCCGCCTTGCCTTGTGGCCTTGAAGGAGGCCGTGCGGATGGTGAGCACGCGCTGGGGATCGGTGCACTCGACTGTCTGAATGGCATTTCCCGCATAGATCGGCCGCCTGAAGATGGTCGGCGATATCACCTCCATCACCTCAGACACCTGCATCACGTCCAGAAGGGCAGCCACTCGAGGCATGATGTTCTTGCCATTGCTGGACGCCGGTGCGACCAAGGTGTCGTAGTCGCTGCTAATGCTGACAATTAGATCCGCCGTCGGCTCCGCCAGGAACTGGGCAAGGGATACATGATCGGCCAGCAGCACCTTGCGCACGCCGGCAAGTTTGGCGGCGCTTTCCGCAACCGCGGTTAGGTCGGCACCGGCGACCAGGATGTCGACCTCGCTGCTGATCTGCAATGCGGCGGTAAGCGCCTTGGACGTTTGCTCTGACAAACGCTGACCGTCGTGTTCTGCAATGACTAGGACTGGCATCGGTACTCCTCCTACAACACGCCGGCTTCGCGGAGCCGTGTGACGAGCTCGGCGACATCGGCGACCTTGACGCCCGCTGCCCGACGCTGTGGTGCCTCGATGCCTAGCACCTTCAGCCGGGGCGCTAGGTCAATGCCGAAGCTGTCGGCTGCCCGCTCGTCCGAGGGTTTCTTCTTCGCCTTCATGATATTGGGCAATGTCGCGTAGCGCGGTTCGTTGAGCCGAAGGTCCGCCGTTACGACAGCAGGAAGGTCGATCGCGAGCGTCTGCAGGCCGCCGTCCACCTCTCTGGTGACAATTGCCCGTCGGTCCTGGATTTCCACCTTAGAGGCAAACGTAGCCTGCCCCCACCCCAACAGTCCCGCCAGCATCTGGCCGGTTTGGTTGTTGTCGCCGTCGATCGCCTGCTTCCCCAGGATTACAAGGTCCGCGCCTTCCTCGGTCGTGACAGCCCCGAGGAGCTTGGCGATGGCGAGTGGTTCAAGATCCCCATCCACCTTGATCAGGAGCCCTCGATCCGCGCCCATCGCGAGCGCTGCACGCAATACCTCGTCCGACTTTGCGGACCCGATGGTGACGACCACCACCTCGTCAGCGACCCCGGCCTCCTTGAGCCGCAGCGCCTCTTCCACCGCGATGCCGTCAAAGGGGTTCATGCTCATCTTCACGTTGGAAAGATCGATCCCTGTTCCGTCCGCTTTCACCCGGACTCTCACGCTGTGATCGACCACCCGTTTCACGGGCACTAAAATCTTCAGGCCCATCTCCGGCACCCTCCGTTATCAAAAGCGGCACTCGAAGAGTGCCGTGGGCTCAACCCGTAAGTTCTCGCCCACTCAGTAGCTCAGTCGGATCGAACGAGGTTGTGGCGAGTTACTCTTTATCCGCGAGCCCACTGGGCAACCCGCGTTGCAGCATCCTCGACCTGTAGGCGGTCGCGCAGGAAGCACATCCTGAGGTAGCCGTCCCCCGCCTTGCCGAAGGCACTGCCAGGCGCGAGGCCGACACCAGTCTTGTCGATCAACTCGAAGGCAGCGTCCCGCGAGTTCTTGAGACCTTCGATCGCGAAGAATAGATAAAATGCGCCTTGTGGAACCGAGAAACGTATTCGATCAACGTCGCCCAAGATCCTGCAGATGGCGTCGCGCGCGCCCTTGGCCTGTGCGATCTGCTCGGCAAGGAACGTGTCACCTTGGTCAAGTGCCGCGATGCCCCCCCGCTGCAGGAATTGCGGCACGCCCGAAGTGGAGCACTGCACCAGTTTAGCAAACGTGGGCGTCAGCGAGGGGTGGGCACTCAACCACCCGATCCGCCAGCCCGTCATCGACCAGTTCTTTGAGAAAGTGTTCACGAATATGATGCGGTCCTCGGCGTCCATCACATCGTAGAAGGATGGCGCGCGGCCGCCCTCGAACGAAAACACCGAGTAAATTTCGTCGGCAATAATCCACAGGCCGCGTCGCCGCGCCAGGTCGAGTATCTGGCGCAGGTCTTCGTGGCTCGCCATCCATCCAGTGGGATTGGATGGTGTATTGAGGAAAATCGCCTTGGTGCGGGGCGTTACCGCCGCCTCGATGCTGTCCATATCGCACACCCACCCAGTCCCGGTGTCGCGCAGCGGAACGGGCACGGGCACCACGCCGGCGACCGAAGCAGCCGCCACGATGTTTGGCCAGGCAGGGGTCAAATAGAGTAGCTCGTCGCCGGATCCCACGGTGGCCTGCATCGCGAGCGTGATTGCGTGCATACCTCCGATCGTCACGATGAACTCGTCAGACGTGAACTGACGCCCGAAATGACGTTGGTGGTATCGTGCAAGCGCTTCGCGAAGGTCGGGAATTCCATTTTGCCAGGTGTAGAAGGTCTCGCCATCCGCCAAGCCCTGAACCGCCGCATCACGAATGAAAGATGGCGTGACCAAGTGGCCTTCCCCTGCCCAAAAAGGGATCAGGCCCGGCTTGCCGCGACCATAACTGATCACTTCGTCGATACCACTGAACGGTGCATTTAGCGCTTCTGGTCGCAGGTCATTCACGATTGTCATAAGGGCCTCCAAAGGCACTCCTGATGGGTCCAACCCGACGACGGGTGCCGCGATACCGGACTTAGGAACACGAAAGACTTCGGTCCAGTAAGTTAGCTACTCAGGACAGACGGGAGGAACCATCCTCCCGAAGGGTGATGTAGGCAGAGCCATCGGCCTCTCCACCTGTTGGCCCTCCGTCTAACAAAAGCGAGATTGGCAGCCTAATCGGCGAGAGTTCCAGCGGCTTTGTGAAGGAAATCAACGCAGCACTCCAACTGAGAATACGCGATGTATTCTTCCGGCTGGTGAGCTTGGGCGATGTCACCGGGACCACATATGATCGCCGGAACACCGGCGGTCTGGAAAATGCCAGCTTCCGAGCCATACGCTACGGCACTTGCGCGGGATTGGCCGAGTAGTTCCATGAAGACGGCCTCGTAGCTTGAGTCTGCATTGGGGCGCAAGGCGGGGACCTGGGCCAAGACCGTGAATTCTATGTCGCAGACAGGGTCTATGCCTTTCATCGCTGGCTCCAGTTCCCGGACCGCGAAATCCTTGACGGCGTTGACCATGGCCATATCGCTCTGACCCGGGATAAAACGTCCCTCCCAAAGAAACTCGCAGTGTTCCGCCACAACGTTCAGTGCCGTCCCCCCCGCGACGGTGTTGACCTGGGTAGTACTGTATGGTGGGTCCAGACCTTCGAACCTAGGTCCTTCGCGCAGTCCACCGCCTACCCTATCGATGTGCGCGATCAAGCGGGCCGCTATCATGACCGCATTAACGTACCGGTGAGGCTGCGAGGAATGGCCTGACTTGCCACGAACGCGCACGTGAACAAGCAGTCCCGCCTTGTGAGCGGTCACCACCTTCATCGATGATGGTTCGCCGATGACGGCCAAGCTGGGTCGCAAGTCCGATTGGCCGATCCATTCGGCCATCGGCCTGACACCATTGCAGCCGGCTTCCTCGTCATACGAGAGGGCGAGGTGAAGGGGCCGTCTCAAATTCGAGCGTGAAACGTGTGGAAATATCGCAAGACAACACGCGATAAACCCCTTCATGTCCGTGGAGCCGCGTCCGATCACGCGCCCGTCCTGTAGTCGCATCTTGAAGGGGTCGCCGAGCCACTCCTGCCCGTCAATTGGCACCACGTCGGTGTGGCCGGACAGCACCAGACCGCCGGCAACATCAGGGCCCACACTGACGAGGACGTTGGTCTTGTCACCTGCAGCGTTCGGGAAGCGCTGGAAGCGGGCACCGTAACGACCGCAGAATTCTTCGACCCAACCGACGAACTCCAGATTGGAGCGATGGCTCACTGTATTGAAGGAAATCAGCTTATCTAGGTGCTCGATGACGCTCTGCTCGTTCATGGCGATCTACCAGTTATTGCCTCCGATTATGGCGGCAGGTTCGAGAACATGTCCGCCGGCAACGACATGCGTGGCATCAGCGGACAGGGATGATATTTCGCTCCCTAGCGGGACCATCGCCATCCTCCCCTGGGAGGGGGAGTAGGCGAGCGGGCGTACCTGCTCAGCAATTTTTGACAGAACAGGTCAGCAACGTTGCCATTTGATTTGCGCGCTGTGTTGAAAGCCGTTAGTGTAGGTTTTGTGACAGGTGACGTATGAACTCGATGGGCATTCAAAGTACGAAATTTGGACTAGACCTGCCTTCTTCATGGGCAGACTCCTGCGTCAACATCATCGAGACGCTGGACGATCCTGAGTTGCCCAGAAGCATTGCGGTTTCTCTGGCCACCTTGGTCTCCTTCGACGACTGCCGGCAGATCGTCTATTCGGCATCCTCGACCCCCCCGATCGTGGTCTTTGATGGCTTGCAGGAGCGAATGCCGCAACTCGGTATGGCGAACTACCTCAGCAGCACTTACGTCCTCAATCCATCGTACCGTATGTTCCGGTCAGGAGTGTCCAGCGGCGCCTATCGCGTGAGGGATATAGCGCACTTCAGGGCCTCTGAGATCGACGCCCAGAAGTATAGGGTCTCGCCCCTCGATAGCGAGGAAATGGGGTATTTGACGGAGGGAATGCCGGCAGGCAACGAAGAACTCTGCATCGCGTTGCAAGTCCCCGATGGCGCATGCGCGACCATTTCGGTCACCCGCAAGCGCAGTTCCCAGGGCTATCGCTTAGAGGAAGTCGAGCGGATGGCAGCCATCGGGCCCTTCCTCACGGCCGCCTTTAAGCGCTACTGGCGTAGAGCCCAGACCCCAGTGCCTGCATCGCCCGAGCAGTTCAAGCTCCTGAGCCCGCGAGAGCGCGAGATCGCCGAATTGCTTATCGACGGACACTCTACCCTTTCAATCAGCATGCGCCTGGACATATCGGGTACTACGGTGAAGACCCATCGTAAGAACCTGTACGCGAAACTCGGCATCGCTACTCAATACGAGCTGTTCAGCTTGTATAATAAGTCGCTTCAACGCGGACTGACGTTCTCCAACTGAGCTCGTTCGCGACCGCGCCTGACCAACAGATCGGGCAGTCTTCAGACAACTTCCGGCGAAAAAACACCCACCGAGGACCTCCCCCGGCGGGTGCCCGCCATTTCTGCCCGATAGTGCCCCATCTACTCGTAGATGGATTCCTCGAAGTACTGTCCGCTGATTTCGTCGTATTTGCCGCTAGCGAGAATGTTGGCCAATCCAGTATTGACGGCCTCCTTGAGGTCTTGGTTTTCCTTGCGCACGCCGATGCCAGCACCGGGGCCGAAAATTTCCAGGTCAGCCGACCGTGGGACCTGCCCTTTTACTTCGCAACAAGCCAAACCCTCGCCTTCGAGGAAGGTCAGAAGGAAGACGGCGTCGGAGAAAGTCGCGTCGATGCGACCCGCGACCAGATCCTGGTTGGCCTCGTCTTGTGCCGGATAGGCCTTGATGATCGCGAGCGGGAAGTGCTTCTGTGCGTAGCGGTCGTGTGTCGAAGACTGGAGCACGCCGAGAGTCTTGCCAGCGAGACCCTCCGGAGTTGCGACCAGTTCGGTGCCAATGTGCCCGACGACCGAACTCTTTGGCGTGGCGTACTTCTTCGAGAAGTCGATGACCTCCAAGCGCTTGTCGGTAATCGACATGGCCGACATGATTAGGTCGATCTTACCGCCCGTCAGCTCGGGGATGAGGGATGCAAAGGCGGTCGGGACCAGGACACAGTCGAGCTGCTGGTCCTCGCAGATCGCATTGATGATCTCGATCTCCCACCCGGCTGAAGTGCCGGTGGCATCAATGGTCTGGTAAGGCAGGATCGGGGTGGCAGACACCCCCACCCTGACCGGGTCGGCCATGGCTTCCGATCCTACGCTCAGCGCGGCCACTGCTGCAAACATCAATAGGTTGAGCTTCATTCTAGTCTCCCTGTGAATTCGAAATGAGTTCGCTGGCCGCTGGTTGCCCCTGGTTGCGCGATACCCTTGTGCCCGGACATGGAAGACCTTTCCTCTCCGGCGGAAGTCCACGACCAGAACTAGACGTTAACACTTCGTATTTCTCGCCCATCATCCTCCTTCGGGAGGATGTCGCTTGTCCGTTGGCAGGACCGATAAAAATCCGACGCGCTCGGGGCGCGGTGACTGGAGTAGTTGACATGGCCAATGCCGCCATCGCCGCACTTCTCGCGGAACTCGGCGACGAGGTGCTGTTGGGTGACGACATACCTGAGCGCAATGAACGCGACTGGCACAGCCCAAGCGGCGTTCGCCCCCTTGCGCTGGTCCGGCCAAACACGCCCGCCGGCGTTGCCGCGGCCGTTCGCATCTGTGCCGCCTACGGGATGACTGTCGTGCCGCAGGGGGGGCTTACCGGTCTTTGCGGTGGCGCCCAACCTTCTGCCGACGCGGTCGCGCTGTCACTCGAGCGGTTGGTCGGCATCGAGAAGATCGACCGCACTGCGGGCACGATGACCGTGCGCGCAGGAACCACCCTCGAGGCGGTGCAGAAAGCTGCTCAAGAGGCCGGTCTTTTTTGCGCGCTAGATCTGGGCGCAAGGGGGTCCTGCACCATTGGCGGTAACGTCTCGACCAATGCCGGAGGCAACCGGGTCCTCCGCTACGGTATGGTGCGCGAGATGGTCCTCGGTATCGAGGTGGTCTTGCCCGACGGCACGCTAATGACCTCACTCAACACGCTGTTGAAGAATAATGCCGGCTACGACCTCAAGCAACTCTTCATCGGTAGCGAGGGTACGCTTGGGATCATTACGCGCGTCGTGCTGAGGCTGTTTCCAACGCCTGCGACCACGATGACTGCGATTTGCGGCCTTTCCGACTACGAATCCGTCTTGGGCCTTCTGCATGCGGCTCGGCGGAGTCTCGGCCCCCTGCTTTCCGCTTTCGAGGTCATGTGGCCCGACTATTTCGACACGGCGACGCGGCGAGTTCCGGGAGTACGCCGACCTCTCGAGGGAGACCACAGTCTATACGTTCTGCTCGAAGCTCAGGGAAACGACTCGGAAACGGATACCCAGCGCTTCGAGTCTTGGTTGGGCGAAATGCTGGAAGCCGGAACTATATCGGACGGGGCCATCGCGCATTCAACGGCCGATGCCGAAGCGTTCTGGCGGGTACGGGATGCGGGCACCGAATTCAAAGCGCTTATTGGCCACTTCGGGTCCTTCGACGTCGGACTTCCCGTCGGGATGATGGATGACTTCGTCCGCGATTGCAGAGCTGGCCTGGATAGGGAGCTGCCCGGTTGCGTTAGCTTCTATTACGGCCATATCGCCGATGGGAACATGCACATCATGGCAAGCCAACCCGGTGCCCGGGAGCAGCCCTTGCAAGCTATCGACGACATTGTCTATCGATTGGTCCGCGAGCGCGGCGGCACGGTTTCCGCGGAACATGGCATCGGTACAAGGAAGAAAAAATACCTTAGTTTTTCACGAAGTGCCGAGGACATTGCCCTCATGAAGATCCTGAAGGCCACCCTCGATCCACAGGGAATTCTCAATCCTGGCAAGGTGATCTGAGCCTGAATCACCTCGCTTCCGCCGTTGCCGTCCCTTGCTTAGATCGTATGAGCACAATGACCAGTCGCCAACTGACCATCGTCACCCAGGAACCGAGAATTTCTGCGGTCAGGCTGTTCTGACGGGAACCAGGCGTTCCAGATACCGGAACAGCAAGACGATGATACAGGTCAGGACCATGTAGCACACCGCGACCAGAAGCAGCGGCTCGTAGACGATGTAGGTGTCATACCGAACCTGCTCGGAGACGGCGAAGATGTCAATCACCGTAACGGTGGCCACAAGCGCGGTGCCCTTCATCAGGAGAACGGACTCGTTGCCAACAGTGGGAAGAGCGCGGTGAAATGCCAATGGGAACCAAATACGCCGCAAAGCGGTCGAGCGTCGCATGCCGAACGCACGCGCGGCCTCCAGCTGACCTTTAGGAACACCGAGGAAGGCGCTGCGCATCACTTCCCCTTCGTAGCCCGCGAAAGACAGCGTCAGAGCCAGCACAGCGAACGGCCAAGCCTCGCGCAGTATTGGCCACATCCACGACTCACGGATCCAAGGGAACTGAGGGAAGAGCGACCCAAGGCCGTAATAAAGCGTCCAAAGCTGCAACAGCAGCGGGGTGCCGCGGATGAGCGAGCAGTATGCTTTTGCCGGCAAGGCCAAATACCAAGGCCCGGCTGCCTGGGCTAACCCGAGCCAGATAGCGAGAAAAAGGCCCACGCTCCAGCTCACAGCCCAAATCCAGAGGGTGTTGAGAAGCCCCTTTTGGATCAAGCCTGACTGCCAATATTCTTCGATCCAGTCCCAGCGCAGGCTGACCGTGCACCAGTAAATCGCGGCTACGGCCCCGGCGATCATGAACAGGCGGTGAGGGCGCCTTAGCGCGTTCAGAAACTCCATCATATGCCCGTTCCTTTGACCGGGGCTGAGCCCTTCCTCGCCCAACGCTCAAGGCGTGCGAAGAACCGGCCAGAGACGATCGAAATGATGAGATAGAGCAGGCCAGCCGCCGCAAAGAACATGAAATGCTCTTTGGTCGAGCCACCCGCCTGTTTGGTTGTAAGCGTCAGCTCCCCAAAGCCAATCACCGCGAGCAGCGCGGTGTCCTTTGTCGCTATCAGCCAAAGATTGGACATTCCAGGGATCGCATTGGCCATCATCTGCGGAAGGGTGACGCTGCGCGCGACCCGAAGCGGGCTCATGCCGAAGGCCTTGGCAGCTTCGATCTGCCCGTAAGGCACAGACTGGATTGCACCGCGCAGAACTTCCATCATGTACGCGCCGATGACCAGTCCGAGTACCAGGATACCAACCAGAAGCGGCGGCAGGTCGATCCGCTCATAGCCTGAGGCCAGCAGGAGATTGTTGATGGCTTGCGGCACAGCATAGTAGAGCAGCAGTATCAGAACGAGTTCCGGGACCGCGCGAACGATGGTTGTGTAGGTCTGGAGGAGATCGCGCGCTAGCGAGCCCCCGTACAGCTTACCGAATGCACCCACCACGCCTATCAGTATCGCAACGGCGTAAGCGCCCGCGGCGACCTGAAGGGAACGAAGCAGGCCTATAAGAAGGCTCCCCCCCCAACCGGGAGGGGACAGTGCGAGGAGCTCTAGCGCCCCCCCCGGTGCAAAAAGGTCAGCAAGTGACTCGAGCATATGCGTCCCTAGTCCCCATAAATGGACGACGTGAAATAGTTCGCACTGATTGCGTCGTATGTACCGTTGGCGAGGATGTTCCGGATGCCATCGTTGATTTTTGCCTTCAGGGCAGTGTCGCCCTTGCGAAGGCCGGCACCGATGCCCGGACCGAAGATGGCGACGTCGGGAGCGACGTTGCCCTCGATCTCGCAGCAATCGCCCGAGGAGCTCTTAAGGAACTCCTCGACGACGGGCAGTTCGACCAAGGTGGCATCAATTCGACCGGCTACTAGATCCTGGATGATCTCGTCGAAGGATTTGTATGGCCTGAGCGCTGACTCGGTGAAGTACTTCTGCGCGTAGGCCTCGTGCACGCTCGCTACCTGTACGCCAACGGTCTTGCCAGCCAGACCCTCAGGCGTCGCTTCGATCTCCGAGCCTTTTGTGGCAACGATAGCGGCGGGTGCATTGTAATATTTATCGGAGAAGTCGATGATCTGCATGCGCCGCTCCGTGATCGAGAGGGACGACACGATCATGTCGATCTGGCCCGCAGTCAAAGCAGGTATGAGTCCATCCCAGGAAACGCCCGTGATTTCGCAGTCGAGTTTCTGATCAGCGCATATCGCCTTCAGGATATCGACCTCCCAACCCGAAAAATTCCCGGATGCATCCGGAGCAAAGAATGGTGGAGCAGGAAATGCCCCCATACCGACCTTGATCGTCTCGGCCTTAGCACCAGATCCGAAAGCAAGCATAGACACGATCGCAAGTCCAATGAGCTTCGAATTCATAGGCATTCCCTCCCTTTATTACTTAGTCATGTGACGGATTTCAGGAACTGCTTAAGACGATCAGACTTGGGGCGACCGAACAGTTCTTCTGGTGCGCCCTCCTCTTCGATCTGACCGTTGTGCAGGTAGATGACATGGTCGGAGACCTCCCGCGCGAACTTCATTTCGTGCGTCACCAGAACCATCGTCCGACCTTCGGCGGCGAGGCCGCGTATCACACCCAGAACTTCTCCTACGAGTTCCGGATCAAGAGCTGACGTCGGTTCATCGAAGAGCATTGCGCGCGGCTCGATTGCCAGCGCTCTCGCGATGGCCGCGCGCTGCTGCTGTCCACCTGACAAGTAAGCTGGGTATACGTCGGCCTTCTCTGCCAAACCGACGCGCGCCAGATACGTCTGCGCGCGCTCGATGGCCTGTGCCTTGGGCACGCCAAGAACGTGGACCGGGACTTCGATGAGGTTTTCTAGAACGGTCTTGTGACTCCACAGATTGAATGATTGGAACACCATTCCCAAGCGCTGTCGCACACGCTCGATCTGTCGACGGTCGATCGGAGTTCCGTCCTTACGTAATCGGATTTCCTCGTCGCCGATGACGATCTTGCCACTGGTAGGCGTCTCCAGGAAATTGATGCACCTGAGGAATGTCGACTTGCCTGAGCCAGACCCGCCAATGATCGCCACGACGTCGCCTTCGCGTGCGCTTAGCGAAACTCCTTTGAGAACTTCGAGGTTGGAAAACGACTTATGCAAATCGTGGACACGTATTGCGTAAGGCTTAGGTTCCGAAGTGGTTTTCACGGGGAGCCTCACAACAGTCTCAAGCATCTACGGGCGCTCCAAGAAGCAATTTGGTCAAGGGTCCGGCAATGCGAGTCAAAGGCAAAATGTCATCTCCGCTCGGCTGTTCTTGTCCACCCTTGCTTCGACAATTCTTGGTCGAACGAAGGTAGCAGACGTAGGCACACACTACTGGTCAAGCCAGTTGCTGCATGCGTTGGTTACCATCCAGGTTTTGCTGTCACACTCCTCCCAAAGGAGGATAATTATCCAGCGTCATTGACTATGGAACCGGCCAACAAAGAAAACTCGCTCGCGATCACCAAGAAGGCTACTTCTGCGCCGGCACGAGAAAGCAGGCTACGCTGGTAATGAGAATGAGGGCGATACGATCTTAGTGACAGCTGGAATTTTCCCGCAATGTGTTTTTGGCATTGTGGAGGACGCGTCCGCCACCCTGGCTGCTATGTGAGCAAAGCATGTCTCTGCCGACGTCGCGAATGTCGCGCTTGCCGCAAAGTGCGAGGGTGACGTCCAACTCGTTTCTGATGAGGTTTAGTGCGAGGGTTACGCCTGGCTTTCCAAGGGCGCCGAGACCGTAAAGGAATGGGCGCCCGATATAGGTACCTTTGGCACCTAGGCAGAGTGCCTTAAGCACATCTTGTCCCGATCGAATGCCCCCATCGAGATGGACCTCTATTTGATCGCCAACGGCTGCTACTATTCCGGGAAGCGCACGTATGGTGGAGGAGGCACCGTCGAGTTGTCGGCCGCCATGGTTGGACACAACGAGAGCGTCAGCACCGACATCAGCTGCCATACGTGCGTCTTCCACGTCTAGGATTCCCTTGAGGATGAGCTTGCCGCCCCACCGCTCCCTGATCCACTCAACGTCTCTCCAAGACAGCCGAGGATCCAACTGGTTGGCCAGCCAAGGTATCAAGGACGATGCGTCGGGAACTCCCTTAGCATGTCCCACAATGTTGCCGAAGGTTCGCCGCCTACTGCCCAGCATACGAAGGCACCAGCCTGGACACTTGGCCATTTGGTAGATGTGCCAGGGCGTGAAACGCATTGGTCCGGAAAGCCCATTGCGTACGTCCTTGTGGCGTTGGCCGAGGATTTGCAGGTCGAGTGTAAGGACCAGCGCCGAACAGCCGGCGGCCTTGGCTCGGTCGATTAGCGCCAACACGAACTCGCGGTCCCGCATGACGTAGAGCTGGAACCAAAAGGGTTTCGTGGTCGCCCTGGCCACATCCTCGATCGAGCAAATGCTCATGGTCGAGAGAGTGAACGGAACGCCGAAAGATTCGGCGGCCTGCACGGCCAGAATCTCGCCGTTGGCATGTTGCATACCCGTCAGCCCGGTGGGGGCCAGTGCGACGGGCATCGCTACCGTCTGGCCGACCATCTCGCTTTCCATCGAGCGGTCTGCCATGTCCACCATCACGCGCTGGCGCAGCGTGATGTCGCCGAAATCCGACTCGTTGGCACGATAGGTACTCTCGCTCCACGAGCCGGAGTCGGCGTAGTCGAAGAACATCTTCGGGACCCGCCGACGAGCAAGTCGCTTGAGGTCGGCGATCTCGACTATTCTGCTTGCCACGTGGCGGTCCTATACGGCTTCCTGCGACGCAAAAAGGCGTTCTGCAGCCTGTTTGGCCGAGGCGATCCGCCCTACTTGCGATGGCGCGAAACGCTCGCGTGCGCGAGCCAAGACCTCGGGCGAGGCGGTATCGGGCGACCCAGAGTTGAACGGCGGCGCTGGGTCGTACTCCGTGCGCAGTTGGATGCCCTCCGCAGTTTCCCTGTCCACGAGCATGGAAACAAGCGTCAAAGCGAAGTCGATTCCCGCTGTAACCCCGGCACCAGTCACGCGATTTCGGTCGATGCATACCCGTTCGTTCACCGGAATTGCGCCGAAGATCGGGAGGATTTCCCTGGCGATCCAATGGCTCGTCGCTCTGTAGCCCTGCAGGAGGCCGGCGGCGCCGAGAACTAGCGAGCCCGTGCACACAGACGTTATGAAGCGTGCGCCCTTGGCCTGACGGCGAACGAAGTCCAGCACCTCTTCGTCAAGAACCAGTTCGTTGGTCCCATACCCGCCTGGAATGCAGATCACATCCAACTGCGGGCAATCGCCAAATGTGGTCGATGGCGTAAGGATGATGTTCGTATCGCTCGTGATGGGCTCGATCTTTTTCCAGAGCAAGTGCACCGTCCCCACGCTAGCAAAGACGTGGGCTGGGCCCATCATGTCCAACTGCGTGATGCCGGGGAAACAGAGTAGTCCGATCTGCAATGGGCTAGACATGCTTGATTGGTTCCTTAGCCTTTGGGCCTGACGTGCATCACGCAGGCCTGTTCGCCTAATAGCCGTTAGGCCTAGTTCATCCGTTGGGAGGCAACTTCACCGTCGCGGCTTTCTCCCGAAGTGATTGCGAGGTCCGCCGTCCGGCCTGGAGCAGGTGGTCGATGTCAACACCATGCATGAAAAGGCGGAAGCCCATCTCCAGGTATTGCGGGAGGTTGTCGGGTGATCCTGCCACGATCCCCGCCACGATCCCGTACTTTTTTGCGGCGGCAGCGACTGCCTCGCATGCTGCCATGAGCTTCGGGTGAGGTTTGCCCGGTTCGATCCCGAGCGAAAGCGCGAGATCGCCCGTCCCGATGAACAGCGCATCGATTCCGGGTGTGGCTGCGATCGCATCGACGGCATCCACGGCCTCGCCTGTTTCGATCTGAAGGATCAAGACGGTGTCGGCATTGGCAGTGGCGCGGTAGGCTGCATCGTCCCGATAATAGGTCGATGCTCTCCAGGCACCCGAACCACGGGTCCCCGTGGGGGGGTATTTCGCGAACGACACCGCTTCCGCTGCCTCTGCGGGAGAGTTGACCATAGGTACCATTAGGCCCCGGGCGCCGGCATCCAATGCGGCCTTAAAGTATTCGGGCCGATTCCACGGAACCCTGTAGATCACCGCCGTACCATGTTTGTCAGTTCCCGGCAGGATGTCGATGAGCATACTGGCCGGGATAGGGCCGTGCTCCCCATCTACCACGAGGAAATCCATGCCACCCAGCGCCATAACTTCGGCAACGATCGGGTGCGGGATCTGCACCCAAGACCCGAAGACGATTTCATGAGATTTCAGTTTCTTGACGAATTCGGCGCTGCTGGCCATCGGTGGTTTCCTTAGGTTACCGGACGAAATAGGTACAGGACCGGCGCTGCTGGACGTACTGTCGGCATATTTCCGCTACGCGACATACCAACGGTATCCTCCCTCAGGAGGACGCCGATCGATTTGAAAGCGTGTCGATCCATCGTCATTGCAAGGTTTTGTATGCGACGTCGGCTCGTGCGGCGCGCAAGTAAGAGGGATCATCGTCCCCCTAGGCCTCCCCCGGGATTATCGAGTATTGGCGTTTCAGGCATCGCAACGTGAAGCTGGACCGGGAGTGCCTGATGCCTGGAATTTTGTACAGTTTCTGGCGCAGAAACTCCTCATACCCGGTCGTACCATCGACCGCGACCTTCAGCATATAATCGTAGGCTCCGGTCACGAGGTATACCTCCAGGACTTCGGGCATCGAGGCCATTGCCTGACCGAATTTTTCGAGCACCTCGTCGTCGTGGCGGTCCAGAGTGACCTCGATAATCACCGTCTCGGCCGCGCCGAGTAAGCGCTGATCGAGCGTTGCGATGTAGCCCGTGATGTAGCCTTCACTCTCCAGCCGTCGCATCCGCTGCCAACACGGGCTTGCCGAGAGGCCAACCTTCTCGGCGATCTGGCTGTTGGAGAGGCGCGCGTCCTTGAGCAGGACCCTCAGGATTTTGCGATCGATCGCGTCGAGCGGCTTCGTAGCCACCAAAGTGGAAGTATTCGTCATTTGGCGCCGTCCCGGATGAATCGTCTGCGCAATGGCCGGTAAGCCGAGCAGAACGAAAGCACCTTCCGGAGACGGACCGATATCCTCTCGAAGGATGATTTCTCACGAGGTGGGCGAAATTCGTTTCGCGCAATTTCAATCGAGCACGCCGTTCGACCACGTGTCGAGGACGCTAAACCAGATGGACCGGATGGGTTTCGTCCTGGATTCGCTATGCGTTCGCGCACTAGACGGCGGTACGTCGGAGATACGGGTCGTGTTCGAGACTGCGGGCCCCCTGTCGGCAGATACCTTCGTGTACAGGATCGCCCAATTGCACGGTATTCAGGCGCTCGAGCATGGGCCGCTGGAATAGCGAAGCCTGTCCTATGTGGAACAGGACCCTCCGCGCACGGCGGAAACCAACCAAGACGCAGTCGCAACGAAGGCAGTAAATAGATGACGCATGGAACACCCGATACGATGGACATGCGGGGGCCGGCAACGGAGGGGGGGGCGACCAGCGAAGTCGCAACTAGCAGGAAGACCTCTTCCGTTGTCACCTTGCATGTTCCGGAGCCCCTGTGTCGACCTGGGGATCATCCGGACTTCTCCGGCTTCCGCGTGCCGGTGGCAGGCGAGGTGCAGCGTCCCGACATTCACGAGCGGCCTGAGAACATTCGCGATCTGGCGTTCTCGATCATTCGCGTGCTCGATGACCAGGGCAATGCCGTCGGGCCGTGGGCGCCAGAGCTATCCGAGGAACAGCTGCGGGCCGGTCTGCGCCACATGCTGACCCTACGCGCCTATGACACGCGCATGATGATGGCGCAGCGGCAGGGCAAGGCCTCGTTCTATATGCAACATCTGGGCGAAGAAGCCATCAGTTGCGCCTTCAAGATGGCGCTGCGGGAGGGCGACATGAATTTCCCCACCTACCGACAGGCAGGCCTGCTAATCGCGGGCGGCTATTCCATGGTCAACATGATGTGCCAGGTGTATTCCAACGACGGCGACAGCGCCCGCGGCCGTCAGTTGCCGGTGTTCTATTCGTCCAGGCAGCATGGCTTCTTCTCGATCTCGGGCAACCTGGCCACGCAGTATATCCAGGCCGTGGGTTGGGCCATGGCTTCGGCGATTAGCAACGAGTCGACACTTGCTGCAGCCTGGATCGGCGACGGTTCGACCGCCGAAAGCGACTTCCACGCCGCTTTGGTCTTTGCGTCGACCTACCAGCCGCCGGTCGTGCTCAACGTGGTGAATAACCAGTGGGCGATTTCGACCTTCCAGGGCATTGCACTGGGCGAAGCGCAGACCCTGGCGGCGCGCGGGCTCGGCTTCAATATTCCGGCGCTGCGCGTCGACGGCAACGACTACCTCGCCGTCTATGCCGTCGCCAGTTGGGCAGCCGAACGGGCGCGGAATAATTTGGGCCCGACCTTAATCGAATATGTCACGTACCGCTCAGGCGGCCACAGCACGTCGGACGATCCGTCCGCCTATCGCCCGCGCGACGAAGGCAAGGCTTGGCCGCTTGGCGATCCCGTGGCGAGGCTGAAAGCCCATCTCATTCACATCGGCGCATGGTCCGAAGAACGGCACGTGCAAGCCGATGCCGAAATCCTTGAACAGGTCATCGCGGCGCAGAAGGAAGCTGAAGCCATCGGTACGCTGCATACTGGGAGCCGGCCATCGGTTCGGGACATTTTCGAAGACGTCTATGCCGAGATGCCCCCGCATCTGCGGCGCCAGCGCCAGCAGGCGGGAGTATAACGGTGCCGCGCATGACAATGATTGAAGCGATCCGCGACGCGCATGACGTGATGATGTCGCGCGACGAGACCGTGGTGGTGTTCGGCCAGGACGTGGGCTATTTCGGCGGCGTGTTCCGCTGCACGCAGGGCCTTCAGCAGAAGTACGGCAAAAGCCGTTGCTTCGACGCACCGATTAGTGAGCTCGGCATCGTCGGATCGGCTGTCGGCATGGCCGCCTATGGCCTCAAGCCCTGCGTCGAAGTGCAGTTCGCCGACTATATGTATCCGGCCTATGATCAGATCGTCTCCGAAGCGGCGCGTCTTCGCTATCGCTCGGCTGGTGAATTCACCTGCCCGCTCGTTGTCCGCATGCCGACCGGCGGTGGCATCTTTGGCGCGCAGACTCATAGCCAGAGCCCCGAAGCGCTGTTCACCCACGTCGCTGGCCTCAAGGTCGTCGTACCGTCAAACCCAGTCGATGCCAAAGGCCTGCTAATTTCGGCGCTGGAGGATCCCGATCCGGTCGTGTTCCTCGAACCCAAACGTCTCTATAATGGACCGTTCGACGGTCATCATGACCGGCCGATCACGCCGTGGTCCAAGCACGAACTAGGCGAGGTCGAAGCCGGCCATTACACCGTTCCGCTCGGCAAGGCCGTGGTGCGCCGGCCAGGCAGTGCGGTCACTGTGCTCGCCTATGGCACGATGGTGCATGTCGCCCAGGCGGCGGCGGAAGAGAGCGGCATCGACGCCGAGGTGATCGACCTTCGCACGCTGCTACCGCTCGATCTCGACACGATCCTTGAATCGGTGATGAAGACCGGCCGTTGCGTGATTGTGCATGAGGCGACGCTCACATCAGGCTTCGGCGCTGAATTGGCTGCCCTGGTGCAGGAGCATTGCTTCTACCATCTGGAAGCGCCGATCGCGCGCGTCGCCGGCTGGGACACGCCTTATCCGCACGCGCAGGAATGGCACTACTTCCCCGGGCCGGACCGCGTAGGCAAAGCACTAATCGCGACGATGGAGGCCTGACATGGGCGAGCATGCGATCAAGCTTCCCGACGTTGGCGAAGGCGTGGCCGAGGCCGAATTGGTGGAATGGCACGTCAAGGTCGGCGATTTCGTGCGCGAGGATGCCATCCTCGCCGCCGTGATGACCGACAAGGCAACCGTGGAAATCCCCTCCCCCGTCGATGGCAAGGTCTCCTGGCTCGGTGCCGAGATCGGCGATACGGTAGCGATCGGCTCCATCATCGTGCGGCTCGAAGTGGCTGGCGAAGGCAATTCGACGGCCGCGCCCGCGACCGAGTCGAAGCCGGCAACAGCGGAGCCCGCAGCGCCGGCTGCTCCCGCTGAAGTCAAGGCGCCCCCCGTAGCCAAGGAGACGGCTAAGCCAGCTCCGGTGGTGAAGGCCCCTGCCCGTCCGGCCGTTGGCGGCCCGCCGCGCGCCCTTGGCGAAAAGCCTTTGGCCTCGCCGTCGGTGCGTATGAAGGCCAAGGAAGCAGGCATCGACCTCCGCCAGGTGTCGGGCAGCGGTGCCGCCGGCCGCATTACGCATGAGGATATCGATACGTTCCTTTCGGCCGGACCGCAGCCTGTTGGTCGCGGCACTGGACTGGTCACGAACACGTCGGTGGAAGAGATCAAGGTCGTCGGCCTGCGCCGCAAGATCGCCGAGAAGATGTCGATCGCCAAGTCGCGTATCCCCCACATCACCTATGTCGAAGAAATCGACGTCACGGCGCTGGAAGATCTGCGCGCCGCGCTGAACAAGGAAAAGCAGGCCGATCGGCCCAAGCTGACGATCTTGCCCTTTCTGATGCGCGCCATGGTGAAAGCCATCGCCGACCAGCCGGGCCTCAATGCCACCTTCGACGACGATGCCGGCGTTGTTTACCGGCATGGCGGCATTCACGTCGGCATCGCTGCGCAGACCCCGTCCGGCCTGGTAGTGCCGGTGGTCAAGCATGCCGAAGCACGCGACATCTGGGGTTGTGCCGGGGAGGTGAACCGCCTTGCGGAAGCCGCCAAGTCGGGCACGGCAACGCGCGAAGACCTGTCGGGCTCGACGATCACCATCACTTCGCTCGGTGCTATGGGCGGGGTCGCCACCACGCCGGTGATCAATCATCCGGAAGTGGCCATTGTCGGCGTCAACAAGATGATGGTGCGCCCGGTCTGGGACGGCACGCAGTTCATCCCGCGCAAGATGATGAACCTGTCATCGTCCTTCGATCACCGCGTCGTCGATGGCTGGGACGCCGCGGTATTCATCCAGCGTATCAAGACGCTGCTCGAAACGCCTGCTTTGATTTTTGTGGAGGCGTGAGCCGATGAAGGAAATCTCCTGTAAGCTGCTCGTTATCGGTGCAGGCCCGGGCGGTTATGTCTGCGCGATCCGGGCCGGCCAGCGTGGCATCGACACCGTTATCGTCGAGGCCAAGAAACCTGGTGGCACGTGCCTGACCTTTGGATGCATTCCCTCCAAGGCCTTGATCCACGCGGCAGACGAATTCCACAACGTGAGCCATATGGCCGCCGCCAAGCTGCCGCTGGGCATTTCGCTGCGCGAGCCCACGATCGACCTGGCGAAAACCGTCGCCTGGAAGGACCAGATCGTCAATCGCCTGACCGGAGGCGTCGCGGGCCTCCTGAAAAAGGCGGGCGTCAAAACCGTGCAGGGCTGGGCAACCTTCCGTGACGGCAAGACGGTGGAAGTGCAGACCGAAGGGGGTCTGCAGGTGATCCGGGCCGAGACGGTCGTCATCGCGACCGGTTCTGTGCCGGTGGAACTGCCCTTCCTGCCATTCGGCGGCAAGGTTATCTCCTCGACCGAAGCCTTGGCCCTCACGGAGGTTCCCAAGGAACTGGTCGTGGTCGGCGGCGGCTACATCGGCCTCGAACTGGGCATCGCCTTCGCCAAGCTGGGCGCGCATGTTTCCGTCGTCGAGGCGCTGCCGGCCGTGCTGGCGCTGTATGACGCCGAGCTGACCCGTCCGGTCACCAAGCGACTCACAGAGTTGGGGATCGACGTTTTCACGGGGGCCAAGGCCAAGGGGCTCGATCCGGACACCGGCAAGCTCATCGTCGAGGCTGCTGATGGCACCGAAATCCGCCTGCAAGCCGATCGTGTTCTCGTCACCGCCGGGCGCAGGCCGTTGGTTGAGGGCTGGGGCATCGAAGAAATCGCCATCGACATGGCCGGCAAGTTCATCCGTATCAACGATCAGTGCCAGACCTCCATGGTTGGCGTCTTTGCCATCGGCGACGTCACCGGCGAACCGATGCTGGCGCACCGCGCCATGGCGCAGGGCGAAATGGTCGCCGAGATCGTGGCGGGGCATAAGCGGTCCTGGGACAAGCGTTCCATTCCGGCTGCCTGCTTCACCGATCCGGAAATCGTTTCGGTAGGACTGTCCATCAACGAATCCAAGGCGCTGGACCGAGAATTGAAGATCGGCCAGTTCCCGTTCGTCGCCAATGGCCGTGCCATGACGATGGTAGGCGAAGAAGGCTTCATTCGCGTCATTGCGCGCGCCGACAACCATCTCGTGCTGGGTATCCAGGCCGTTGGCCAGGGCGTTTCGGAACTCTCCGCCGCCTTCTCGCTGGCCATAGAGATGGGGGCGACGCTGGAGGATATCACCGGCACTATTCACGCGCATCCGACCCAGAGCGAGGCCTTCCCCGAAGCTGCGCTTAAGGCCTTGGGGCACGCCTTGCATATCTAAAGCCAGTCCCTTTGCGCTCTGTCGATAGCGGGTGGGCATTGACAGACCACGCGAGGTGACGCGCGTTTGGGGGGCGCTTCAGTTCCCAGCGTCCGCCGACTTCGGCTACACCGCGATGGCATGAACGCCACCCTCCTCACTCGCGCATCCTCCTGCGGGAGGATAGCGCGTAGGGGCATGCCTGCTCAAATTGGCGCGGATGATTTCAAGACGACCGGACTTCAAGTTTGGCTGGGATAGATGGTTTGACGTTACCGAAGGTCGTCAATGATGCCTTTTGGCCCGCGTGCTGACCTTCTGGTTCTTCGCCAGCACGCTGCGGGCGGCATCCACAACGCCCAACGTCGTGAAACATCCGCCGCAAACCGAGAAACTCGCCGCGAGCGTTGCGAAGCCAAACGCGAGCTCGGATCCGACAGAGGGTAAATCCAGCCGGCCTTCATGTCGGCGGTCTGACTAACACGCACAAGGGGAACGAGTATGGCGAATCTAGCAAGGGCCGAGGTTTCTGACATTCCGCTGATCGTCGAAGGTCTGGGAAACTATATCGGCGGGAAGTGGGAGAATGACGAGGCGGAGAGCTTCGTCGTGAAAAACCCGGCCAATGGTCAGACCTTGGGAAGCCTTCCCAAAAGCAGCCGGGCTACAGCGCAACGCGCGGTTGCCGCGGCGGGCGCGGCGCAGCGTGATTGGGCGCGCAGGTCCGCTTGGGAGCGAGCAAACGTTTGCGCCAAGCTCGGGGACGCCATCGCGAACAATAAAGAGGCACTATCGCGGCTTCTGTCGATGGAACAGGGTAAACCCTTGGCCGAAGCAGAGGGCGAGGTCGGACTCGCCGCGCACGGCTTCCACATGGCCGCCGAACAGGTGAGGTACATGACGGGCGAGGTGTTGTTTGGCGCAACCCCCGGCCGTCAGGTGCTGTCCGTACGTGTCCCGCGTGGCGTCTACGCGGTGATCACGCCCTGGAACTACCCCGTGAATATCCCGACCGAATACATCGCGCCAGGCATCGCCACCGGGAACACGATCGTGTGGTCGCCGGCTCCTTCCACCGCTTTGGTGGCAGTCGCGCTTATTCGCATCCTTGCGGATGCCGGCCTGCCTGAGGGGGTCATCAATCTCGTCCTAGGCGAGGGCGCCACGGTGGGCGACGAGATCGTGTCGAACCCCGGCACCCATGCGATCGGCTTTACCGGTTCGACGCGGACCGGCCAGCTCATCGCGCAACGTGGTGCTGGTAAGCCAATGATCCTCGAACTTGGTGGCAATGGTCCTTTTATCGTCCGTCGCGACGCGGACCTGGCAAAGGCAGCAGAGGCTGCGGCCATCGGCGCCTTCTCCAACTCCGGGCAAATCTGCGCCGCCACCGGCCGTGTTCTGGCCCATGAAGCCATCGCAGACGAATTGGCCGAACGGATCGCAGTGATCGCCAAGAATCATATCCCCGGTGATCCGCTGCATCAGGGGACTACCATGGGTCCGCTCAACAATGCCGGAGTGGCGCAGAAGGTACGCGAACATGTCGAGGAGGCGATCGCTGCTGGGGCACAATTGCTGGCCGGTGGACGTCCTCTTCCCGAATTGGGCAGCGACCTCTTCTATGCTCCCACGGTGCTGACGCGAGTGACGCCCCAGATGAGAGTGGCGCGTGACGAGACGTTCGGACCCGTGGTTCCCGTTATTAGTCTGGCGGGCGATGACGAACTGCTCAGCATCGCCAGGGACACCGAATATGGTCTGTCTATGACCATCTTCTCGCAAGACATCGAGCGGGCCATGTCGATGGCCGGCGAATTGAGGGCGGGTCTTATCAACATCAACGAGATGACCCCCTGGTGGGAAACTCACCAGCCGTTCGGCGGCAGTTCAGGCACTAAAAGCGGCATAGGCCGTGTTGGCGGCCGATACGCTCTGGAATCCATGACCGACCTGCGAAATATCTCGATACCGGTCCCGGTTTACCAGTCTTGATGAGTGCCCGAGGCCACGCTCCTGTCTGACAAGGCATCTGGTTTCACCCTGGCGAATGATAGTTTGCCAACGTGGACGACCAGACGGGCGAGGCCTCGACCATCGCCGACAGCCAGCGGCCTCGATCCCTGCCCGTTCCATCCAATAAAGTACTCTCGATCCCCATGCTATCCGACAACACATTCGATCTCGTCATCAGGAGCGGCCGGGTTATGGACCCGGAGAGCGGGAGAGACGAACTTGCGGATGTCGGTATCAGCGACGGCAAGATCGTAAAGATCGGCGCAATCCCGGTTGCTGCGGGCGAAGGCCTCATCGATGCAACGGGCAAGATAGTCTGCCCAGGTTTTGTCGATCTCCATGCCCATGGTCAGTCTGTCGCAGCGGACTGGATGCAGGCTTTTGACGGTGTGACCACGACCCTTGAGCTCGAAGTCGGGGTTATGCCTGTCGGCGCGTGGTACGAGCGCCAGCATCATGAGGGGCGCGTGCTGAACTATGGCGCCTCTGCGGGCTGGATATTCGCCCGCAAACAGATCATGGCCGACATCGTGGCGGCCCCCGACAAACACTCCATGGAAATGATGGGCCAGGGGTCGGACAATCGTGGCGGGTGGTCGACCGACGTCGCGACACCATCAGCCCTGGCCCAAATAATCGCCTTGGTCGAAGAAGGACTGCGTGAAGGGGGCATCGGGATCGGCATGCCTCATGGTTATGCTCCAGGGGCAGGCACAAAGGAGATCGTCCAACTCTGCGAAATTGCGGCGAATAAGGGAATGCCTACATTCACGCATATCCCCTTTATGTCGAATACCGATCCGCAAAGTTCTGAGGAGGCGTATATCCGGCTGCTCGGCTATGCCGCCGCTACCGGCGCCCACATGCATATCTGCCACCTCAATTCAACGTCGCTGCATGACATCAGGAAGTGTCGCGAACTGCTTCAGAACGCCCAATCCGCGGGGCTGCCCATAACGGTCGAAGCCTACCCATACGGAACGGGATCCACCGTGATATCGGCCAGCTTCTTTACCGACCCGGAGTTCACCGACAGGACCGGCTCGAGTTACGAAAGCATCGAACTGATCCATAGCGGACGTCAAATGAAGAGTCGCGAAGACCTACTTTCGACGCAGAAGGACGATCCCGCGGCCCTAGTAGTATGGCATTTCCTTGACCTTGAAAGAAACGAAACCCATCAGGAGTTGCTCGACCTTTCGGTGCTCTATCCGGGCGGCTCGATTGCGTCCGACGCTATGCCGTGGGTGGAGCCCGATGGCGCCATATATCGCGGGAAAGAGTGGCCATTGCCAACGAGCCTCTCGTCCCATCCGCGATCAGCGGGGACGTTTACGAAATTTCTTGGTGAGTATCAGCGAGTGCGGGGCAAGATCAGTCTGATTAACGCCCTTGCCAAATGCACAATTCTGCCCGCCAGGATACTCGAGGGATGCCTGCCCGGTATGCGCCGCAAGGCCCGCATGCAGGAAGGGTGCGACGCCGATATCCTGGTGATGGACCCCAACCTCGTTGCGAGCAGAGCCACTTTCGCCGAAGCCACAGTGCCCGCCGTCGGCATGGAGGCCGTAATCGTGGGTGGCACGCCGGTTATACTCAATGGTCAGTTGAATACACAGGTAAGACCTGGCCGGCCCATGCGTTGCGGAGCCCGGGCGGATGGATGAGGGGAAATACAACGGACCCGTCCCCGTCTTGCTCGTAACAGGCTTTCTCGGCGCGGGCAAGACCTCGCTCATCAACAGCGTTTTGCAAGCAGATCATGGGCTTAGGCTCGCTGCGGTAGTGAACGATTTCGGCTCCGTTAATATCGACGAAGCCATCCTGTCGCCCTCCGGCCAAGCGATTTACGGACTAGAGAACGGTTGCATTTGCTGCACACTGCAAGGCGACCTGCTCCGTACCTTGAGGGGTATCTTGTTCCTGGGCCATAGCATCAACGGGATCGTAATTGAGGCAAGCGGTGTCTCTGATCCGGCCGGCATCCTCGAAGCACTTTTCGATCCCGTTTTGAGTGAGGCGGTCCGGCTGGACGCGGTGGTGACGGTTGTCGATGCCCAGGAGCATGACGCGACGGACGAGCTCTGGAGGGCCCAGGTCCGGGCCGCCGACTTCGTGGTGCTTTCAAAAGCCCAGAGCGTCGAGCCACACAATCTCGCCAGGCTAAGCGAGGTATTGACCGCGTTGCACAAGGATGTCGTCTTCGTCGCCGACGCTGATGGCGGCGTTCCCATCGATCTGATCTTCGGTACTGGGTCCGAACGCGCGGAATGGCTCGGCTCCGACACCCCACATCTCCCTGTGGATGCGAGGTTCACGCGCTTGGCATGGTCGTGCTTGAGGCCGGTGTCCCTAGGTCGCTTTCAAAATGCGATTCAGTCTCTTGCATCACAACTGGTACGGGCAAAGGGATTCTTGGCATTCCGGGAAGAACCCGAGCGGCCCTATCTATTCCAAATGGTCGGACAGCGGGCCAGCCTCTCGCGAACAAGTCAGCCGGTCGTTGGTGCACAACTTGTTCTCATAGGAAAGACGGGCGTTCTCGACGCGGGACACGCAAAATCGGTCCTCGAGTCGATGCGGTAGAAGCGCTTCCTCAACCTCCGATGGTCACCTTCGCTTTATCCCAACGCGATGCACGCTCCTGAGGAACACTCACTCGAATAAAGAAATCGGAGGCGCGCATGGCGCAGATAGTCGTTCTTGGGGCTGGTATGGTGGGCATTTGCACGGCGTTGGCCCTGCAGGCTCGTGGTCACGAGTGCGTCGTTATCGATAGGACATCACCCGGCTCGGAAACGAGCTACGGCAATGCCGGTCTCATCCAGGCCGAGGCCGTGGAGCCCTATTCTCTGCCAGCGAGCCCCCTAACAATGCTCCGCATGGCACTCGGCTGGAGGAACGCGCTAAATCTCCAGTGGACGTCGTTGCCAGCACAAGTCCCTGCACTCTATTCCTATTGGCTCTCGTCCATGCCCCGGTCTTTGCAGCAGGTCATCCCCGTTTGGGGGCAACTCGTATCCGAGGCCGTCCCCCGCCATGCTGCCCTAATCGAAGCGTCCGGCGCCCAAGACCTCATCCGAGGAAGCGGATACTGGGAGGCCCATGCTTCAGAGGCCGGCCTGCATGCGGCGATACTCGATGCGGAGCGGCGAAAGCGGCAGTATGGCCTCGAGTTCAAGGTGGCGGACGCTGCGGCGCTTTCCCGGGACGAGCCAGGGCTAAAGTCCGGCTTGGCCGGGGCGATCAACTGGACAGCGCCATTGAGTTGTCTGGCGCCCGGAGAGTTGGTCAAAGCATACGCCAAGCTGTTCGAAAGCAGGGGCGGCAGCATCGTTGCCGGTGATGCCCTGTCGCTCAGTCAGGCGGGAAAAGGATGGCAGGTGGCGGGAGAAAGCGCGGAGCATGCCGTCGTATCGCTGGGTCCTTGGTCTCCAAATCTCCTCAAGACCTTCGGCTACCGCGTTCCGATGGTGCGCAAGCGCGGGTATCACCGGCATTATGACGGCGACCATGGGCTTACTCGGCCCGTGCTGCTAGTCGATCATTCGGTCGTTTTGTCGCCCATGCTCAAGGGTCTCCGCATCGCTACCGCGGCCGAGCTATCGGCGGGTACACCGCTGCATAACCCCCGCCAGCTGGCTCGGGGCGAAACCGCCGCGAGATCATTGGTTGAACTGGGCAACCCCGTAGAGTTGGAACCATGGTCGGGCACTCGTCCGTGTCTGCCGGGAATGCTGCCGCTGGTGTGCGAGGCGAAACGTCATCCGGGGCTTTGGCTTCACTTTGGACATGGACATCAAGGCTTCACCTTGGGGCCGGTGACCGCAGAGAGACTGGCCAGGGTCATAGATGGCGACGCCAGCGGTATTCATGGGCTCGACGCCGGCGTGATCTAATCCAGACGGAGTTCTCCATCCGCACGCATGCGCGCGGATGGAGAGGCCTCCTTGGGGTCCGCCCACCCCCGCCACGTTTTCGCCAGCAGTCTTTGACGGCGCCTGCGCGCCCACTCACATGAGAAGATACCTGACGGGTATGGGTAAGGTCGGGAGATCTGTCTCTCCCAAGGCTCCGCGAAGTTCGATCTCGATAGTCTGCGCGATGGCATCGATCGGCAGATCGTTGGGGGCACTCCCGAACGGCTCTTCCAACTCCTCACCCAGCGCATCGAGCCCGAAGAAGGTGTAGGCGACCAGGGCTGTGACAAAGGGCGTGAACCAACCCAAGCTCGCCGCATAACTGAACGGAAGTATGAAGCAGAACAGATAGGCAGTCCGATGAAGCAGAAGTGTATAACCGAACGGCACGGGGGTGCTGCGTATCCGCTCGCATCCGGCAAGGACTGCCTCCATTTGACCGACAGTCACGTCGAGCAATTGAAATTGGATATCGGTCAAAACCTCGGAGACCCGCAGTCGTGCTAGGCGCATGGATATCGCGCCCAGTATCAGTGTCGGCACCCGGCCCCCACGCTCCAGAGCTGCGGCGTCATCCTGGGAAAGAAAGGGGCGGACCTTTTCGGCGCCGGCATCCTCACGCAAATGAGGAACCAGCGCGTGGGCAAAACCGATTGCCAGGTAGAGGAGGTCCTTGCGTTGCGCCTTTCCATCCACGTCAGCTCGTTCCGACAGCAGTAACGTCTGGCGCGCTAAAGTCCGGGAAAGCTGGATAAGCTGCCCCCAGAGTTTACGTCCCTCCCACCATCGTTCGTAGGCGGCGTTGTTCCTGAAAGCCAGGAACACCGATAGGGCGATGCCGAGTAGGGTGAAAGGGGCCGCATCCAGGATAGGTACGACTTCTGGTATTGCCTGACGCGCCCACACCACTGATGCGGAAAGCAGGAAGACAATGGTGACCTGCGCCCAAATTCGGGGCACGACTGACCCGCGCACGATGAAGAACAGCTGCCACAAGGCGGGACGCGGGCGGACGATCACCGGCCCACCACCCTAGTGATCCTTGTGCAGGCCACGCCCCATCCCGCCCGCTGGCCGAAGGATCGATGCCCGGGAAGTCGTTTCATCCGGCACCGTAGGTCAGCCACAATCCGTGGGATCTTTCTGCTCAAGGAAGGTCTGTCTGCCCGAGACACTTCCGGCGTCTATCGCAACACGGCCTTGAAAATCTCGCTGCCTTGCTGGAACCCCTGGTTCAGGAACAATACGTCCGTCCCCAAGATAATCATATCGACCCCCATTTCCAGCAACTTGGTCACGCCTTCAGTAGATGCTGGCAAGCCAGGACTCATCACCTTTATGTTTCGCGCATGGCATTTTGATATTAGCGTCTCCAAGGCGGCGATTATTTCCGGATTGGTCAACAGGCCGTCCGTCGAAAGGCCCTTGGAAAGGGCGAAATCCAGCGGACCGAAACTTACGATATCGATACCCTCGACCTCGAGAATCGCGTCGATGTTGTCGAAGAATTCGAAGCTCTCCGCCATCGGGATGACGAGGGACTCCCGGTTTGACCTATCAATGTAGCGCGACCAGTCAAACGTCGGACCTCCAAAAGAGGCTGACCGAACGGAGCCGTCTGCCCCACGTCTACCGAGTGGCGGAAAGCGGGCGGCCTCGACGATCAGTCGCATCTGGTCGGCGTCATGGACCTGGGGAATGAGAATGCCGGCCGCGCCCAGTTCGAGCGACTTCCGGATCTCCCAATCGATGGTCCCGCGGACCCGGACGATTGGCGCCACGCCGGCCAGCAACCCGGCCATGATGAGTTTTTCCGTCTGCTGATCGATGCCCGCAGTGGTGTGTTCCGCGTCGATAAAGGCGAAGTCGAAACCCCAGTTGCCGGCGATTTCGATGATCGGCGCCGAGCCTATGTAGCTTGCAAAGCCGAAAGTCGGAACGCCCGAACGCAGCTTGTCGTAGAGAGAAATGGTCTTGTGAGTCATCGACCGTCCTCTTCCTTCAAGCTTGTGACGGCCAAGTGAGGAAACATGCATGTCCCGTTCAATCGAGGAACCCTCCCAAACTCGGAAGCCACAGCGACAGCCATGGGAATGCCGCGATCAGTGCCAGCCCGGTGAGTTGCAGGATTACGAAGGGCACCATCGACTTATAAATATCCAGCATGGAGATCCCGGGCGGTACGGTGCCGCGCATGTAGAATAGCGTCCCTCCGAAAGGTGGTGTCATGAACGAGCTCTGCAGATTGACTGCGAGCAATGTGGCGAACCAGGGCATGAAGTATTTATTGTCGCCCAGATAGTCGCTGTAGTCCTGCTGCAGCAGGATCGGCACGAAAATGGGAAGGACAATCAGGCAGACTTCGATCCAGTCGAATGCGAAACCGAGCAGGAAAACTAGGACCATGATGAAGATCAGGATTTCCCACTTATTGTCGATACCCATCGCCAGGAGCACCTCCATGACCGTGTCGTCGCCGCCGATGGAGCGGAACACATAGGAGAAGGCAGTCGCCCCGATGATGATGGTGAACACCAGCGCGTTCGCCCTCACGGCCTCGTGGATCGCATCCTTCAGCATCTTCAGATTGAGGTTGCTATTCATCCACGCGAGCAGCAGCGCCCCCGCCACCCCGATGCCCGAACTTTCTGTTGGCGTTGCAAATCCGGCAAAGATCGAACCCAGCACGACGATCATGAGAACCGTCATAGGCACAAGCCCGCGCAGGATATTACCCCCCAGCTCGCGCCATGATAGCGGAGGACCTTGCTCGATCTGCCGGGGTGCCGCCTTGGGATTTATGATCGCCACGGCGATGATGTAAGTAAGAAACAGCCCAGAAAGGACGAGTCCGGGGATCACCGCTGCAGCAAACAGACCGCCCGCCGAGGTACTGAGCATTTCGCTCATCACGACGAGCATAACGGATGGCGGTATCAAGATGCCGAGCGTTCCCGCCGCCCCGATGGTCCCGACCGCCAGATGCTTGCTATAATTCTGGCGCAGCATTTCGGGCAGCCCGATCATCGAAAGCAGCACCACCGAGGCGCCAACGACGCCAATCGAAGCCGCCAGGATTGTGCCGATAATCATGACTGTGACAGCCAGGCTGCCAGGCACCGGCCGAAGCAGGGCCTGTGCACCTTTCATCATGTTCGCGGCCACGCCGGACCGCAATAGCACCGAGCCCATGAAGATAAACATGGGCAGTGCTACCAGAACGGGTTCCGTAGCCATTCCTCCCCAGGCCCTGAGCAGCACGATCTGCAGGCTCTCAAGTCGGAAAATACCGAGCGCCCAACCTGCTACGGCGAAAAGAAGGGCTGTTCCGCCCAACACGAACGCGACAGGAAAGCCGCTGAATATCACCAGGAACACGGTGACAAACATGATAATGGCCAGATAATCGGCCACAAAATTAAGGAGCATGTCCATCAGACGGTATCGACTTTCGATGTCAAGCTAAGGTTGGCCCGAGAGGAGGCTGCGCTCCCGAACAGGAACACGCAGAGGCGTGTCAGGGTGGTGAGAACCGAGAGCAAGAGGAATACGATGCCGGTGAAGAACACGGCCTTCAGTATCCAGCGGTGCGGTATACCGGTAACCGCATCCGAGCCCTCACCGATCTGGTAAGACGTGTTCACAAAGAAAAGCCCAAACCAGACAAGCACCGAGAAATAGGGGATCGCGAAGATCAGGCAGCCCAGCAGTTCCATCCAGGCCTTGCCGCGCAAGGTCATATTTTCCGTAGCTGTATCGACGCGTGGATGACCGTTGACCACGTAGACATAGCCCATGGCCAGCGAGAAAATGACCGTGTGCACATGCCACTCCAACTCCTGAAGGACGGTGGAACCCAGGCCGGGCATTTGAAAGCCGAGCTTTCTGGTGGCAACATCGAGACAGATCACCGCAGCTAGCAGCAGGAAAAGCCAGCCGGCGGCATGGGCCACGCGCGATAGAAAGCCATCGATGACATTACAGACGCCGAGCAAAGCCGATGCCATGGCGAAACCTCAATCCGTTTAAGTAAAGACACCGCGTCAAGCGGTGCTATTTCCCTGGAAGGGCAAGACATACGCGTGGCGCACGGGCGGTTGGCCCGTGCGCCACGCCGCTTTAGTTTAGTCCAGCGAGCTCCGTTCGCGCCAGATGTCGTAGTCGCCGCGGAATGCGCTCAGCGAATCCCAAGCCTTCTTGAATTCCGGGCTGGCAGCGGACTGCTCCACGACCACTTCTTCCCAGGCTGCCTCGAACGCATCGAGGAAGGTCTGGTCCCAGGTCATGATATTCACGCCCTTGGATTCGATTTCCTGCAGGGCCTTGAACTGGCTTGATTCCGACAGAGCGAGCGTGGCGGTGATATTGCTTTCGCAAGCCGTCTCGACCTGCGCCCGCTGCGTATCGGACATGCTGTCCCACTTGTCCTTGTTCCAGATCATCTCGGCGAACGTCGCCTGCTGGTGCCAGCCGGGGAAGTAGTAGTACTTGGCCACCTGATAGAAGCTCAGCGACAGATCCATGGCCGGCATGGAATATTCGGTCGCGTCGATCGTGCCCAGCTGCAGCGCCTGGTAGATGTCGCCCGGCTGCATCAGCTGCGTGGCAACGCCGAGCTTCTGCATGACGTTTCCGCCAAGGCCCGAAATACGCATTTTGAGACCCTTCAGGTCGTCAAGCGTCTTGATTTCCTCGCGGAACCAGCCCGAAGCCTCCGGCGAGATTAGGCCGCAAAGCACCGGATGCACATTGTATTTGCCGTAGAGCTCTTCCATCAGCTCCTCGCCGCCGCCATGCTTCATCCAGGCGAGGTATTCACCGGGGCCCGGACCAAATGGTACGGCTGAGTAGAAGGCGAAGGCGATGTCCTTGCCGGTCCAGAAGCTGGCTGCCGACCATGCGGAGTCGAGCGCGCCGGACGACACGGCATCGAAGGCCTGAGCTGGCGGCACCAGTGTGCCGGGATCGAAGAATTTGACATCAACCGAGCCGCCGGTGATCGTCGTGATTGTTTCTGCCGTCCGCTTTGCCATCGGTCCGAGGATAGCCAGCGTCGGTGGAAAGCTGGACTGCATTTGCACCCGCACCTTCTCGTCCTGCGCTTGTGCAGGACCGAACGAGAAAGCCAATGCAGCAGAGAAGACTAGGGCTGTGGTGCAACGAAGTAGGGGCATGCTTATCTCCAAGCGATGAGCGAATGAGGCGCCGCAAATTCAAAGTTCCCGAAGAGCATCTAAGAACTTCTGCACAAGGATCGCACATCCTCCTTGGGGAGGAGGGCGGGAACACATATACGCAAGCCGACTGCGGAGGCTCGCATCCTGCCGCGGGGGGATACCTCGGGTCCGGCAAATCGGCAGATTGACCCATGTCGCCTGGAGACAGTCCAGACCAGAACCTTGCGTATTCTTAACCGCGTTGCCTTTAGCGCGAAGGCAAAGATGGGGAGCACCCTATGGTCCACACAGCACCTGACGAAGCGCTGATCCGCGCGCTCCGAGCCCGCTCCAATGAAGCGATCTCCCGACGCGAAATCGAAGGGGCTGTGTCCGTATTTCGCGAGGACGGGAAAATACTCGTCGCAATGGGCGATTTGATGGAGGGTACGGACTCTATAAGGCAGTATTTCGAGCGCAGTTTCGCGGATCCCGCGTTCCTTGCTGCAGCCAGAAACCCCGGCCAGATCCACGTAAGCGGATCGAGGGCCGCAGAGGAAGGGTCTTGGGAGGCCATGTGGTTACCCAAAATCAATCGCGGTAAGTATTTGGCCCGGTGGGAGCGCGGGCCGAACGGTTGGAGCACGGTTGCCGAGTTCTACGTGCTGCTCACCTCCGACGATATTGGCTGAAGTTTCCGGGCGGCGTCTAAAGCGAGACGAAACTCGCGTTTCCCGATAATCCCGACTGCGACTGTAGAAGCGAACCTTCTGCGTTGCTGCGGACAAGGGCGCGACTGGCGGCTTAGGCTCGAGCAGGCCCAGGCGATTGGGACCAAGCTGCAGGACCAGGCTCACCGTCGAACGGGCCATGCTCGATGGACGTGCCCGTCCCGTCATTAGCTCTTCTAGCGGGTGCTGATTATCCGGAACAACCTGCTCAGAGTGCACTCTGAAAACTTGAGCCTGTGATGGGCCATCGCATTTCGCCGGAAAGCGTTCTTCTTTGCGAGCGGCGCTAGCATCATGGCAATGGAGCGTCAACATAGCTCTGAATTGTGGCACCCAGCAGGGCGATGACCTTTTCCTCTGCGGCTTCTGCGATGCCGCGGGTCGAGACGACACGACCGAAGATCTGGAAGCCAGCCATGGCCGACAGAATGAGTTCGGCACGAAGCCTACAATCAGCACCATCAAGAACATCGGCCAACGGATCAAGCCAAGTGTCGATCAGGGTCGAAAACGTTGTTGTGGCACCAGGACTGCCAAGGGAGCGGAGCATCACCAGCGTCGGGTCGAAGTCGCCCGTTTTCTGACAGCTGGCAATCAGACCGCGCGCAACATTGACGCCGAAATGAGCCCGATCGTGTTTCAGCACGGCTGCGAAGTCCAACGGCACTGAACATACAACCTCACTGAGAAGCTGATCCTTCGATCCGAAGTAGCGATTGATCAGCGAAGAATTCACCCCCGCCCGTGCAGCTATGTCCCGTACCCCTACATCCGCGCCGCCCTCGGAAAACGCCTGTTTGGCCGATTCAAAAATGGCGTCTCGCGTTGCCGCGGCATCCCGTGACCGAGCAGGTTGATCTGACATGTAAGCACCCGTTGACTTAAGGTTTGCCGATAAGTAAACATACGTTTACGTAGTGGAGTGCGGTCAAGATGTCCATGGATGGCAAGACGGTTCTGGTCACAGGCGGGTCGGGGTTTCTAGGCGGCTGGGTCGTTCAGACGCTGCTGGGCCGAGGCTACAGGGTTCGCACCACCATGCGGAGCCATAAGCGCGAGGCAGAGCTACGCCAAGCTCTGGGTGAGCCTGATCGCCTCGAAGTCGCAGTGGCTGATCTTACGCAGGATGCCGGTTGGGAGCACGCAATGGCAGGCGTCGCCTATGTCCAGCACGTTGCTTCGCCCATGCCGGTTGGAGAGTTCCGTGGTCAAGACATAACGACGCCCGCCCGGGACGGCACGTTGCGGGTGCTTCGAGCAGCCCAGAAGGCAGGGGTCACCCGTGTGGTCCTCACATCTTCAGGTGTCGCCGCCCTTCCAGATTGCGCTCCGGGCCATGTCTATACCGAACTCGATTGGACAGACCCGGCCAAACCGAGACTGAGCGAGTACGCGCGGGCCAAGACGCTAGCCGAGCAGGATGCATGGGCATTCGTCGCGAACAGCAGAAGCTCCATGACGCTGACGACGATCCTTCCCGGGGCCATCCAGGGGCCGCTTCTAACGCCTGACCTCGCCGGCTGGGCGGACTTCATCATGCGGATGCTCGCAGGCAAGATGCCCTTCCTGCCGCGCGTCGGCATGTCCATGGTGGACGTCCGGGATCTGGCGGAACTGCATGTTCGCGCCATGGAGGCCCCTGCTGCGGGTGGTCAGCGCTTCCTGGCCGCGGCAGAGTTCGTCTGGTTTGCCGAGGCCGCCCAAATCCTGCGCGATGAACTTGGAGATAAAGCCTCCAAGGTGAAGACCCGCGTCGCACCTGACTCTTTGATCCGGTTCTTGGCGCTGTTCAATGCCGATCTGCGCCAGCTCGTTCCCACTCTTGGCCTGCGTAAAACCATGTCGGCCGCAAAAGCAGGAGAATTGCTGGACTGGCACGCTCGCCCAATCCGTCAATCCCTCACTGAGGCCGGAACATCAATCTTGGCAATGACGCTGCGGAACTAGAAATCTAGATCAGCGGCACCGACTAATTGCTTGGCGCGGCCCGATCCACCCGTCGGATAAGGTCCCCGGTTGTTCTAACGTTACATTTGGTGAAAGCCATTTTGACGCAGTTAGCTGGACAATCTAGTCGGGCCGCAAAGGTGCGCGCTGTTTAGAGCCGCCGCGGAACGGCCAAAGCACTGTTCCAGACCGCATATTATGCGAATCGAAATCGAGGATACCTTCGGAGCTCTAGGGCTAGGCATAAACCCCTAAACGCGCCGCTTCGAGGTACCGGAGCACGCTTGGCGCCTTGCCCTCGCAGACGAGATCACGAGCGGTCTTTCCTGCCAAGCCTGGGATCGGCTGGTGCTCGAACCAGGCCACCGCCCTGCTCTCGTCTCCGGTCATTTCCGAGGCCATGGCGAGAATGCGTGCGACCGAACTCTGATGCTGCATGATTTCACCGTCGCAATTGCTCGATGCTTAAAGTACGCACCACGACCAGCTCACACAACATTCCGCCGATTGAGTTGGTGACTCGCGTTAGCCGGGTCCGGGGGATCGTCGCGCCCGTGGATAGTTCACACAGCGGTTTTGCGCTCCCATTCCTGACCTTCGGGCCGCAGTCGTCACCTACCGAAAGTGGGACATCTCTGCCTATTTCCGCGGAGGGTAAGAAGCCATCCCAGCCCTCAACTTGCAAACCAACCGGCCTACTCGCCCATAGCTCGTTTCAGGGCGACGAGCGCAGACGCGAGTGCGATGAAGAATTCCAGCCAAGCCATTCCGATATCCTTTTTCACGGTATGGAAGGAGCATGGAACGCGGGTGCTGCCGACGCAGCAACGCTTCGCCGTCCAATTTGAACCCTTCCGTCGACGGTCTCGCGAAAAGCGACGAAATGATACCACCACGGGATGAAATGGGATGAAACTCGGTTGTGTCACACCCTTTTCCGAGCGGATATGTTCGGGTGCGAAGGAGAGACCGATGCCAGCCGCGGGAACCGTGATCCATGCCTTAGGGCCAAAACTCCAGATCATGTGGACCTGCCTGCATAGGGCGGGCATGTTGGACAAACCAAATTTGCGTGGTCTCGCGGAGGCGGCCGGCATTAATCTCCAGACGCTAAAATCGTCACGTTCCAAAAGTTCGCTGACCGACGAGGTCGCCCTAAAACTCGCGGGATTGGCCCGATTCAACCACCATGATGCTCGCTGGCATGACAGCAACGTCGCGGTGTCGCTCCGCTCTTTACCGGACCGCACTTATCCTGGGAGAGACACGTTGGCGGCGTTTCGTTCTCTGATGCATCGAGTGCTCGAACTCGGCGGCACTAACGTGCAGCTGAATACCGTCGGCTTGCAGCATCTCGACACCCGGCTTGCTAAGTTCCAGCTTGACGCCTCTGGGCAGCATTTTCAGGAAGGCGAGGCCGCCGAACTGTTAATGACGGTGAACGTGGAAACCAGCGAAGAGGGTGGAGTACGTTTTGGCTTCCGCCGCGTTCGCGTCGAGATGACGCTGCCGGGCGCTCAACGCGTCACCGTCCAGAACAGACTGGGACACAAGGCGCCATATCCGGTGAGGGACGCGGTTCTCACTACCGTCGGCGGTAGCATAAGTCCGGAATGGCATTTGACGGCCAATGACGATGTCCTGAGCGGAGAATACGCCACAACGGATGAGGGGTTAGGCACGCTTACACACCTCAATGTCGGCGACACGATAGTCGCAAAATTATCCGCCAAGGTCAGGGACGGCGATTTGCAGGTCGTTTGCGGAGACGGCAACTTGTCGACCGACCAGGAGGCAGTCATCCGTGCCCTGTTCGAACAGTCCATCGTTGGAGTAGGAGATCGAGGCGGTTGGCTTACGCTCGCGCTGCAGAACCTGGAAGTCCGACGTGGCGATGACTAGAGGTTCGAAGCTTGCCGCAAAGGTCACGGCCGTAAGAAGCGCGCGCAACGCCTCGTTCGTGCAGTTGGTGGCAATCGCCGGGCTGGACCGAACGAAGGCCTTCCGGTTCGCCGATCTTTCCGGTGTCGATTTGCGGAGACAGGATCTGCGGGGTTTCGACTTCACCGGGGCCGATCTTCGCGAGGCTCTACTAGATCCAACCAGCCTCGCGGGAGCGGTGATCGCCGACGCGCAGCTCGACGCAAGGTTCAGACAACCCGAGCAATCAGACGCGTCGTTGGACGAATGGTCACAAGAAACCGAAGGGGCGCTGGCGAAAAAGCTGCAAAGTATGTCTTTCGACGAGGCGGCGAAGTTCTTCGGGAAGATCGAGAAAATCGGTCGCACGAGTCCTAGGTTGCTGACCGAACTAATCAAGCTGGCGCCGGACGAGAATGATGCGCTCCAGGCTCTTCGTACGTTCTTCCTGCTGGATTGGACTGGTCCCGGAGCATACCGCATAGTCCAGCGCTTGGTCGCCCACGGAACGGGGGCAAGTGCGTTGAAAGACGCCGTAGATCTGGTCGGCTATGCGCCGGCCAACGCCTCGCAGTTGGGCGACTTATTGAAGTCTACTAGAGATTTCGAGACTGCCGACTTCTTGTACAAGCGTTTCCAGCGCTTATGCGCTGCGGAGCACCTGATGCTGCTCGGTCGCCATGTCCGGTCGCCGGCAGACTATCTCTATTTGCGTGACCTCGCCGGGCGGTTCAGCGGCGGTCGGGACCGGGAATTGATCGCCCTCCGGGCTTTGCCTTCGGCGCAGATGGTGAGGTCTGCCCTAGACCACTATGTCGCGGCCGAAATCGCCGGACTATCCACCGTGCAAGTGATCTTGGCCGAGAAGGCCCAGCGAGCCGAAGACGCGCTGGACCTGCTGGTGGGCGCGGGCGTCGATCGCCCGCTGAAGAGGATCGTCAACGCCGCAATGGAAAGCCTGAGGCCGCGGGAGGCGTATGGCTTGATGAAAATCCTGGCGAGCGAACACACTCCTTTGCGTATTGGCGGCGATATTTGGACGGCGCTCCTAATGAGCCTTTACCTTAAACGGTCCGATGCTCGCTGGCGGTGGACGATGTTCAACGACCACCTGCAATGGGATCTCAGCTTGGACGACCTGCGCGGGGGTATTATCCAGAAAAAGTTCAAGCTTCGCGATCTCGTCGAGCTTGCGACAATGTTCTCATCAGTGCTTGATTTCGATTTGAAGTTAGAACTGTCCCACCTGGCAAAGACACGATGGGACGACGCAGTGTTGGATAGCGGGATACATGCTGCGCGTCATGCGTCCGGATTAGGGGCGTCTGCGGCCATCGAGGCGTTCCGAGGCAACCTTCGGAGCTACCGTAAGTCGGCGCTGTTCGCCTACAGCTAGTTGAACGAGACCATTAAAGTGCGACATATCCCATGATTACCAAGCCGACTGTATGCTTCGTCGAAAGTCTCGGGTTCCTGGAGGAGCAAACCCACAAGGAAGGCGAGATCATTGCGCGGACACTTCAGCTGTCTGGTAAGCGCAGCGCCTACGCATACGTTCGCTCGAAGCGGGAACTTTCAGCTGTTGCTGACGAGTTTGGAGAGTCGAAGCACCGCTATTTCCATCTGTCGTGTCACGGGGTCGTTAACGGCAAGACAGCTGCCGGTTTCCATCTTACCACAGAGCAAATCGGCTCTGATGATCTTGCCAGACTTCTTGCACCACATATGGATGGCCGCCGGGTTTTCCTGTCGTCGTGCCTAGCTGCGCGAAGCACTTTTGCGGCCACGCTACTAAAAGAGAGCAAATGCCTCTCCGTGCTGGCGCCGATGAACAACATCAACTTTGATGATGCGGCGGTATTCTGGACCGCATTTTATCATCTCATGTTTAAGGGCGGGCAGAAATCGATGTCTACGCGACGCATTGTGACCAACGTCGGCATTTGTGCTTCCCTCGTCGCGGAGCGGTTCCGCCTATTCTACCGTCTCACCAACGGAGAAATGAAGGAGACCACCATAGGTCCCATGAAGAGGCCGAAATAACAGGATTGTTCAACTGCGTGCCAAAGGTAGGCATTCCCGGTGCAATTTCCCGTTGGGCTACCACGGGATAGCGCCGTTATCCCGTAGAGTGCGGGGGGAGCAAACCGCTAGACGGTAAACAGGTCGACTAAAGTTCCTCGTGGTCATCCGGGAGCACGAGATAGGGCTTCTTCAGCGGCCTGGGGACGACGCCTGTGATGCGGTGCCACTGTACGCGTTCCTCGAAGGCCCAGGCCTCGTCGGGCGGGCTCTCGGGGATCAAGTAGTGGTTGTACACGTAGAGAAGCGGCTTACCTTTAGGGTCAAACGTGGCGGTATTGGCGAGAATCTTGGCGTACCTCGCCTGCTCCGCCTCGTCTCCCTCCACCGCCTCAAAACCAACATGGATTATGCCAGGCCGGTCTGAAGGTAGCTGGTCATTCGCCTCGATCAGTTTCCGGAACACGTCCTTGGCCTTGGCGTCGACAGCCGCGGGCGCGACGGTTTTCCATCTCAGGACTATCGCCAGGTTGCATGCCCCCATATGCCGAGGTGACATCCCCCCGGCCGTTCGCAGGCCTTGAATGTAATTCTCGTGGCGGCGATACGAGCCGGTGATGAGCGAGAGTACCTTGCTGCCCGCGGTCAATACGTCATCAGTTTCCAGAACCGCGTTCAGGCGCGCGAGGTCGGGTTCACCGACGACCCCATGGCTGATTTCGTCGTTCCAGAGCAACGAGGGTTTCCCCGACCGGAGCCAGGCATCCACCTTCCCCGCCAAGTAGCCTTCAGGAACGTCGAATACGGGAATACCAAATGTCACGTTGGCGAATGTGCTTCGGTCCATGGATTTCGCGAGGTCGCTCCCCCCGCTCCACAGATGGCGCATTTGCATGCGTTCCTTTTCGCCGTAATCGGTTGTCTCCATCCGCTTGCACTCTACTGCCAGCTTCAGGCCGTCAATCTCGACGTCCAGGTCATAGGACTTGCCCTTGCCTCGCGTCTCCGGGCGGAACGCCACAGTCCCGCCGGCGCGCAGGTACGCCGACGCGACCAACAGTTCGAAGATTCCACCGTTTGGCTGGCTGCGCTCCGATCCAACGAGGCGGGCCAAGCGCTCGTCGATGTTTCCGACCCCCTTCAAAAGGTCTAGGTTTCGCCCGATTGCTTCGAATACCGGGATAACCCTGGAACCGTACATCGGCTCGTAGTTCCAAGGGTGATCAAGGAAAGCGTCCGCGAGAAACAGATACCAACCGAAAGTGTCGTTCTCGGCGAAGAACTGTCCCTTACCCGATGGGTCCATCCATCCCACAGCAGCAGCGTACAAGCGAACGAAGGCAGCGTATCGGCGCTTTTCCCAATCCGCACCGACATAGCCCTTGAACCACTCGACAGCCCGCCGCAGATCCGGTCGTTCCGGCCCGTCACGCTCCTCTTCCGTCAACGGACCAAACAGCCCTTCCGGAAGCTCAACGTGCTCGCCCCTCCCCATCCGTTCGAAGTCGTTGCGCCCCAGGGCCATTCAATACTCCAACGAGCCGAACGCCAACCGGTGATCGTGGCGTGTCTCGCAGTCTAAGCAGACCCATCAGCTAACGTCTCGTCCTAAACCGGTTCTCGGCCATGGCTGTCGCGCGAGTGCAGACCGTGGGCCTCTCCACTTTCCATTTTCTGGATTGGCGCACAGGACTACAGTTGGGAACTCGATTCTAACACCAGAACGAGGTCGATCCCTTGGGGGTATGCTCTGGTCACCCTAATCCGCCCGCAGAACCCGCCCACGGCTCCGATCGCCCACCTAATCTTCGTTCATGGGTTGGATGGCGATGCTTATACGACTTGGCTTTCAGGATCCTCAAAAAAGGACTTCTGGCCCAGTTGGCTCGAAACGGATGTGCCAGGCTGCAGCGTATGGAGTTTGGGCTACGAGGCTACATCGATCGGCTGGAAACAGGGGGCTGCCCTCGCCTTGCCGGATCGAGCCGCCTCGATCCTTCCGCGTTTGGCAAGCGAGACCAGCCTGCAATCTGGGCACCTGTTCTTCGTGACCCACAGCCTGGCGGACTGGTTGTGAAATCGGTCCTGCGCTTAGCCGAGTCCGGAGCATCGCATTCCGCCGAGGTTGCAAGCCTGCTGCGGCGAACTCGAAAGATCGCCTTTCTTGGCACGCCTCACTTTGGATCGGATCAAGCCTCCTGGGTGAACAGGCTCGGTGCTCTCCTCCGTCCACGCGAAACGACGGCAGGCCTATCGCGGAACGATGCTCACCTCCGCGATCTCAATACTTGGTTCCGGAGCTATGCAGCGACGCACGGCGTCGAGGCTATCGTGCTGCGAGAGACCCTACGAGCACCGTTTCTCGGGATTCCCGGGCTAGGTGGCATCGTGGTGAAGGCTGATAGCGCCGACCCCGGGTTGGCGCCAGCAACGCAGGTAATCCCCATAGTTGCCGATCATCACGGCATCGTTGCTCCGAAAAACCGCGAGGCAGACGCGTATTGGCACCTGATGAAATTCCTGTCCACACCCGCGGACGGGCAGCACCGCGATATGCTCGTCGCCGACTCGCTCGGCAACCTGGCCAAGGTCGTCGCGGTAAACTCGGAAAACCTCGCGTCCCAGCTCCTAGATCAAAATCGCGAAGTTCTCGCGGCGGTCCAGAGCGTCCGCGGCGATGGGGCGGTCCTAAACCATTCGGCCGCTCCTCGTGAGAGCTCGATCGTCGCCGCCGAACTTGATCGACGACTCTGGTTGATGCGTAAATCGCGCTACTTCGTGGGATACGAAGTGGAAAAAGCTGCCAAGAACTTGGTTGCAGATATCGAGGAAGGCGGAGATCTTGAGGCGTCTGGAGCGCCAAGCAAAATGGTCGCGCTGGCGTGGTGCGCTCGCGTACTCGGCGACAAGGATCTAGATGCCGCGGTGGCGGCATTGAGCAAGGCTATGGCTTTCGGCAACTGCGATGAAATCACCATCGCAGTTGCGTTTGCCGATGCCTTTGGCAGTGATCCCAAGGTGGGATTGTCGCGCCTTGCGGCCCTGAGAACACCCATGGCGAACGCGGCGTCCTTCCTGATCGGAGCACGCAACAAGGAACCAGCCGAAGCACTGCAATGGATGGCCGACGCAGGTCTCTCGTTGAAGGACATGGACAGCGACGGGCGCTATGCGGTGCTGCAGCGAATGCTTGCCGCGGGAGAACTTGAAACAGCGCTCAAAGAGGCGGAAATCCTGACCGATTCCGACTTCGAGCAAACGCCAATCCTGAACCACACCATGGCGGTCTTGCACCTTGCATCGGCCGTTCACCCGGACCTTCGGTCGGTGGTGATCGACCACTTGCCAACCAGCTTAAATGACTTCCCGCTTAACGACACGCCCGAGGCAAAGGAGCATCGCCACCTTGCCAGGTCCTTCTACGGCCGGTCGAATTCGTCATTTGCCGACCTCGGGCAAGAACGCCTGGCGAATGTCAGTGGCGATTACGAGCTGTGGCTGGCGCTTAGGGAAGATGAAAGCCATCCCACGGCGTTGAAGGCTCTCGAGGCAAGCATGGCCGACCCAAGTCAGCGTCTTAGAAGACTGCCGATGGCCCTGCAGTTCAGGCTGAAACTGGAGCAGTCTGCGGTCGAACTTGAACTGGACCGCGAGGCGACTAGAACGGGCGGTAAGTCCGCGGACTTGGCAGTTGCGAGATTTGCCATGGCTCGCTCGCAATCCAGTCCTGCCGCCGTCGCAGCGTATCTCGATCGCTATCGCGACCAACTCACAGAATATTTCAATCCGGCGTGGATCAAAGCGGTTGAGATTGAGGCCCTTGCGAGGTCCGGCGAGTTGGCAGACGCGAGATCGGCGCTCGTGGAGCTGCAAAAGGCCGATGTTCCTGAATCGATGATCGAGAGCCTCAGCCGGCTCATTGCCGAGGAGGCGGGCAGTGATCCCGTCGAAAGCATCGAGAGGCAGTACCTCGCTACGGGCAGTTTCCAGGACCTTCTCAACGTGTTCAATACGGTGCGTGAACGCTCCAACTGGCCCAAGCTAGCGGTCTACGCGAAGGTCTTGTTCGAGCAAACGCAGAGTCTCGCGCACGGCATTGCCTATGCCGAGGCGCTGTATCGAACCGACCAGTATCCCGAGCTTTACGCCTTAGGAGAGGATTACCCTGCCCTGGCGGCGTCACTTCCCTACAAGCACATCGAGGCTTGGACGAGATTTCGATCGGGCGACGTTGTCCGAGCGAAACGACTGATGGAAGAGAGCCGTGTGGGGTCGGATGGCGAAAGTACCGCCACCTTGGAAAGCAACATCGCCATCGCCTCCGGGGACTGGAACGCCTTGCATGTTCTCGTCGAAACACAGTGGGCAAGGAAGGACGACCTCTCGCCGCTGGACCTGCTGAGGACCGGTCAGATGGCTCAGCATATCGATTCCGCCAGAGATCAGGATCTGATTCGAGAAGCTGCGAGACGGGCTGACGGCGATGCGGGCATTCTCGTCGCTTGCTACAGCGCCGCAGTGACGGCTGGCTGGGAGGATTCACAGGAGATACACGAGTGGTTCTCGACTGCCGTGGCCAACTCGGGTGACGACGGGCCGATCAGGCGCTTCGATTTCAGGGAGCTTATCGATATGGCTCCCGACTGGAGCATTCGTGAGAACGACGCTTGGGATCAGCTGCTGCGAGGCGACCTTCCGATGTATGCCGGTGCCTTCCTCGTGCACAGGTCGCCCCTCGAGATGTTCACGATGACGGCTCTGGCGAATCTTGAGCAGAGCGATCCGCGCAAACGGGGCGTGGTGTTCGCGTTCAGCGGAACGAGGCCACTTGTCGATATCTCGGCGAAGTGCACCGCATTCGATGTGTCTGCCCTTCTCACCCTATCTGTCTGTGGTCAGCTTGAAAATGCGTTCGAGCTGTTTGACGGAATACGGCTCTCGCATCGAACCATGGCCTGGCTGCTGGAGCAGCGCCATGCCGTACGCTTTCATCAGCCCAGCCGTATCGCCGACGCCGACGAATTGAGACGGTTAATCGATGCCGGAGGACTTCGCCTCTTCGAACCTACGGATCCGGCTAACGTTCGTCTTGAGACAGAGTTCGGTGCGGCCTTGGCAGCGATGCTAGTGTCCGCCTCGAAAGTCGACGAAACCTCGGAGAACGGGCAGCGCCTTGTCGTTCGGTCGTTCCCGGTTCATCGCCCGGACAGCTTGATGGAAGAGCTATCCGATGCTTCGGGACTGGAGCACGTTCTCATCGACTGCAAATGCATCGTAAACGTGCTCAAGCTTCAGGGCCAGTTGACAGAAGCAGAGGAGATGCGAGCCAGGAAACATCTGGCGATCCACGAGGATCAGAGCTGGCCCCACCCCATGCCGACGATCCTGCCCGGAGCTGTTCTCTATCTGGACGGGCTTTCCGTGAGCTACCTCCAGTTTCTGGGACTGCTCGGCAAGCTGCGCGCTGCGGGGTTCACCGTCTTTGTGTCCGAACAGGAGGTCGCGATGAGCGATGCGCTTCTGAAGCGACGAATTTTCGGCGAGAGCGTCCACCAGTTGATCGAAGAGATAAGGTCCAGCGTGCTCAAGGGCCTCCTAGCAGGACGCATCCTGCTGGCGCCCTCGGGTGACGAAGTCGACTACCAGCCCAACGATCCAAGAAACCATCCGACCATCGGCTTGTTCGCGGTTCCGGATGCTGATGCGTTCGTCATCGACGACCGGTTTTTCAATCAGCATGGGACCATTTCCGTGCCGGCGGGGGGGAAACCCGTCCATACCAGCCTCGATCTGCTTGAGGCTTTGCGTGGTGCTGGGCGGATTTCCGATGCGTCGTTCAGCGAGGCACTGACGCGGCTCCGGAATGCAGGATTCCTGATGATCCCGATTCTTCCGAGCGAGTTGGAATCGGCGATCGTCAGTGCCCCCGTAGAAGGCGGGATACTTCGAGAAACGGCCGAGTTGAAGTCTGTTCGGGAATCGCTCCAGAAGGTTCGGATGACCGATGCCCTGCAACTTCCTAAGGAGGGAGCTTGGATCGACTGGAACCTCCGCGTGGTAGTCGAGGCCCTGCGTCGACAGTGGTCCCCCGAGATATCTGACGAACTCTCGCGAGCCCGCTCTGACTGGCTCCTCCCCCTCATCGATGCGCGCGGGTGGGCGCACCGCACCCCGGCGGACGGTCCCACGACGGAGGAGAGACGTGCAATGCAGATACTGCTCCTGTCAAGGATCGGCGGGGCGCAGGAAGCCGCGCAGGATCGTTATTACGCTTGGTTCGAAGAGACCGTCCTTCAACCGGTTCGGGGCAGCGAGCCGTCGGTCTACCAACGCGTCCTCGGAGCTGCGCGGTCGATCGTTGAGGCGATGGCGGAGCGAGAAGTCGCAGGACTGCCGGATGAGGAGGCCGAGGAATGAGCGCCTCCCCGCTGCAGCGCCGCAGCGCCTTGGCGGCGCTTTTCAACTTTCCCAAGTCGCTTCGGGACGACGTGGTAGAACTGCCGGGATTCAAGAAGGCCTTTGATATACCCGCCGAAGCTGAGATCACATTCGATGCGATCGGATTGCGGTTCCTCAGGTCGTCGCTCTTCACTGCGCTGCGAGAACTCCACGGCGATCCAAAGGTCACTCGATCCTTCGACACCGAAGACAACCGAACCTGTTATCTCCAGCTGGACCGAACCGGCGACCACCCCCTCGTCAGTTGCCAGATCGATGGCGAGACCCACGAGCTTCCTGCATTCGCGATGCTGTCTCCGTCGGCAGACGATCGCGTGTCCGAGTTCGATCGCCTCGCGGCGAGGGACAATCTCTTCGATGCTCAGTCGATGGCATGGCGCCTACTGCTGCAAGAAGGGCCGCTTTCCGACGAGATGGTCAGTCGCGCCCTTCGCGAGCTGGATCAGAATCCATTACGGCTCCGTCAGAAGATAAGGGAAGCGGTCGAAGGGGGCCAGGCGGCGATTGCGACCACTGTCCCCGACAGCGCGGCCTACTACGATCGACTCATCGGCAGTCTGGACGATGCGCGTGATTTGAAGGAGTTCGTCGAGAATTCGTGCCGGTCGCATATAGATCGAACGATGAAACGAGATTTTGCGGTCGGGCTTTCGTTCTCTCTTCTCTGCGCCGGGCATCCGACGATCACCGATCTCATCGACGTAGGCACGCCATCCCAAGACGAGCTGGCGCAGGCATTCGGCTGGCTGGCAGAGCGGGGAGATCGCTTCTCCCAAATAGCTGGCGTCGAGCTGGGGGTCAGACTGATAGCCAGATATCCGGAAATAGAGCCGAGCCTCGTACGGATGATCGTGGAGATGCGCGACGAGGACCCTGCGGCTAAGAACAGCCGTTTCGCCTTGTCGTCCAGCCTGTTCATTCTCGTGGATGGAGAATTGTCGCGCCGTGGCACTCTCAACGGAAAACCGCCCTTCTGGCGCCGTCTGGCAGCGATGGCGCAGTCATCCCTTTTCGAACGTGAATTGATCCGCGCCGACTTGGACGTGGAGAAGTTCATGGAATGGGCCACGCTTGGTCGCGGGTCAGATTTCTTCGTGCAGGCGCTTGCCGATCTGCGCATCGAACCGCGCTGGCTCCCCGACTTCATGTCTCCCGACCGCCTGAAGGACGCCGCGATCTCGAGAATGGTCGGTGCAGGCGAGAAATTGACCGAAGACGCCAACGCGCTGACGCTACGGGAGCTGCTCAAGGGCGATGGCAATGATGGCCTGCGCTCTCGCATTCGCTACCCGCAATCGTTCCTTCCAGGGCCGCTGGAGGGAAATATACTGCCGCGGCAGGACTTACCCCCGGACCTTATCGAGGATCTTACTTCTGCCGTCGGTTCGCCATTGCTAGACGCGAGTGCGCTTGCCGGCCTCGTGAACTCTGCTCTGGTGTTCCGAATCGGCGACGAGCATTCAAAGCTCGCCAGCGAGGCTTTGCGAAAAGCCCGCCACCAAGTCTCCGTAAGCCATGACTCGGGCGACACATTCTCCGTCCTGACAGGGCTTGCGACTGTCGCAGCGGTGACCCGCGACGTAGATTTGGCAAAGGAGGTGCGGATCCTGGCCCGTGTCGTGCGCCGGCGGACTGGCGCCGCCCTGGATGTCGCCGACCTGATGCGGATTGGATTGGCCGCGTCGGCAGCGCATGTCGACGTGGAAGGCTGGAGCCAGTCGGTTGGAGAGTGGTTCTTGGAGATCGCCTATGAGGAAATGACAATCGAACGAGCCATTCGATTGCGAGCCCATCTCCGTAAACTGTGTGCAATCGTCCCCGAGTTATGGCGGCACTGCGGCAAGGCCGATGCAAGCTTTGCAGCAGTTTCGCAACGCAGCTGACCGCTGCGGCGTCCACTGGCGGGAGACGTTGAGGAAAGATTTGCCTTTTTGACATACCTTGCATCCGGACTTGTCGGATAATCCGCTTTGGGGATAAGGGGCTGGCGGAAAATAGCCTGGTCTTTTGGTGGGATGACGATACACTGAAACAAGTGCCGCAGTGGCGCCCGGAACTAACGCCAATGAGCATGTTGTCACGCCGTTTGGAAGCCATGCAGGATGACCAGCCATCCTCGTGGTCGGAGACCGGAGCGAACTCCAGGCCAAACCTGCACGGGATGTTACGGTATCCGGCCATGATGGTGCCGTCCATGCAGGGGGACATTATTGATGCCGTCGTGCAATCCGTCGACCAGCAATGCGCGATCGTGGACCCATTTGTTGGGTCGGGCACAATATTGACCGAGGCGCTCATACGGGGGCTGGATTTCACCGGTATCGACATCAACCCGCTGGCTGTCCTCGTGTGCCAGGCGAAGGCCGCGATCGATGACGGTGTCGACGTGGAGGCCGCGGCCCGCCATGTCGTCGAGACGTACCGTCTGGACGTAGCCGAGACGGTCGATGTCAGCTTCCCAGGATTGGAAAAATGGTTCGACCGGCCCGCGGCGGTGGCGCTGTCGCGACTTCGGCGGTCGATCGCGAGCCTGCACGACCTGCATGGCCGGAAAGTGATGTGGACGCTCCTTGCCGAGACCATACGCGTGTGCTCGAACAGCCGGACGAGCACCTACAAGCTCCACAAACGCGCTGACGGCGACAGGACGGGGTCGGCGGTGATACCGACTTTCGAAGATAATGTCAGACGCACGTTGAAGCGGATCGCGGAATACCGCTCGCTGATCGTCGACCGCACTGCACCTCCAGGAGTGCAGGTGTTCTGCGGCGACGTCAGGAATGTCGTGCTCGAAAGCGATCCAGGAAAACACCGGTTGTTGATCACGTCCCCGCCCTACGGGGACAATCGGACGACCATACCCTATGGGCAATTCTCCTACCTGGCCTTGCGCTGGATAGACGCCCGCGACCTGCCGCAGGTAACGTCAGGCCTCATCACGACCTCCCACACGACCGATACCGCGAGCCTCGGCGGGTCGCTGAAGGATGTCGCGCGAAAAGCCGCGATGGTGCGTGGTGTCTCCCCTACCCTGGACGAATTCCTTGGTTCGGACGGGTCCGACCGTCTGGAGGGGACGAAGAAAGTCGCGGCCTTCATGTTCGATTTCCTCGATGGCCTTCGGAATCTCCGGGGCGCCTTTCCGGGAAAGGCCCACTGGGTCCTCACGACCGGCAACAGAACGGCTAACGGGCAACAGGTCCCGTTCGACGACATCTGCCGGGAGATGTTGAGCCATATGGGCGCCCGGCCGGTCGCAGCGGTAAAGCGGAAACTCCCTAGGAAAAGAATGCCCTCCATGAATAGCATGGGCGCGATGATCACCGCGGAGACCACGCTCGTGGCCGAATTCGCCTGATGGAAGAGACCGCCCAGCTCCGTGTCGGATCGCACGTTCTCATCCAGCTCGGGCGCGAACTCGTGACCGATGTCGAGCAGGCGATCCTGGAGTGCGTCAAGAATTCTTACGACGCGGACTCCCCGGGTTGCCGGATCGAGATCGACACCAGAGAGCAAGGTACGCTCTACGAGCATGGCACCGCCGGCAGGCTAGCCCGGTTCACCGCTCCCGCCGAGAACGTCGACGTCCTTGTCACGCCGAGCGAAGGCGCGGACGAGCCCGCCGGCGGCGACGATCCGACGGCGTTGGTCACCAGACAACTCGACTACATCGGTCGCATCACGATCGAGGATACCGGCGACGGCATGGACCCCGACCAGTTGCGGTCGTCGTGGCTGGTGATCAGCAAGTCCCGCAAGCGGACAGCGGACGGGCCGAAGGCAAAGACGCCGCGCGGGCGGACGCCGCTCGGCGACAAGGGCCTGGGGCGTCTCGGCACCATGAAGCTCGGTGACATCCTTATGATCGAGTCCGCCACCTCGCCGGAAAGCGTCCTGTGGCGGGCCCAGTTCCGCTGGGCCGACTGCGACATAGCCGATACCGTGGACCAGATCCCTGTTCAGATCAGCAACGAAGCCAACAGTGCGCGGTTCAAGGGGACCCGAGTGTCGATCCTCGGACTCAATGATATGCCCGAGTGGCGTCGCTCGAAGCGTCTGAACGAGATCACGCGAAGTCTGGCGCAGCTCATCTCGCCTTTCGAGGCGACGTCCACCTTTCCGGTCGGGATAGTGCTGGACGGGGTTGACCAGTCGCTGTCGGGATTGGCCAACGAAGTGCTGGCGCGTGCAGTCGCCGAATTCCATTTCAGGTGGGAGGACGACCCCCAGACCGGCAACCGGCGCTTGGTAGCCCGCGCGCGCATGCGGAAGCGCCTGCTGGCATCGGAGCGCAACGAGAACCAGAAGCGCAAGACGGAACGGGCGTTCAACGGTCCTGACCGCGGGGAAGGGTTCGCCAAGGCCCTGAAGTCGTCCGGCCGGATGAAGCAGTACGACAAGGTGGAAGTGTTCGACGACGCGCCGTGGTACCTGGAAATAGAGCGCACCTTCAATTGGAGCGACTTCTTCATTGAGGAAGGCCTGGCGTCCACCAGGGATCCCGGGCCCTTCACCGGATCGTTCTACTACTTCCACCTCAACGACCGCGGGCCCGACGAGGCGGCGGCGGCCGGCGTCGGTGTCGATTCGGCAACCATCAAGAGCATGGCGGGGATCTCGATCCTGAGGGACGGCTTCAAGGTGCGGTCCCCGGGGGACTGGCTGGGATTGTCATCCGGAATGACCTCCGGCAGCACATATGGCCTGCGCGTCGACAATACCGTCGGGTACTTCGCCCTGACCGGCGCCGAAAATTTCGGCCTGGTCGAAAAATCGGATCGGGAGGGCTTCGTCGAAGACGCCACCTATCGCGGTTTCCATACCATAGCCCAGCGTTGCCAGCGGTTCGCCAGCGAGGCGATGGAGAACACCCGGCGTACGCTGGACAAGTACGTCAAGGACCTCGACGACAGGGACGCGATCCAGGAGGGTGCCAGCCTCGATCCGCTCGCCGACATTTCCAGCAACCTGCAGTCGGCGCAGCATGTGAAAGACGTCGCCGACAAGGCGGCGAGCGACCTCGACCGCAGCATCAAGGAGATCGAAGGCGGCCTGGACTCGGGTGTCGACGTGGTCAACGAGACGATGAAGGTCATGAAGGCGACGATGGCCGCCATCGACGAGGTGAGGTCAAAGATCGTGCCGCCCGGCGGTTCGGACGCCGCCCTCAAGCGTCTCAAGCGCGATATGGACGACAAGCAGCAGCAGATGGTCGGGCTGTTCGAGAGCGCAGCGGTCGGCCTGAGCGCGCGCGGCCTAGCCCACGAACTACGGACGCATCTGGCGGAGATTCGCCAGCGCGCGAACGCGATCGAGAAGTCCACCAAGGGCAGTTCCGGTCATCAATCCATCCTGCCGGACCTGAGGGCGATACGTGCATCGTGTTCGGCGATATCGGGGGCGGCATCGCTTATCGACCCCATGCTGCCCCGATCCAGGGCAACGAAGGATACCTTTTCCCTGGGCGACTTCGTCGGGGAATACTTCGAGAACCGACGCCTGAGCCTGGAGAAATCCGAGATCACCGTCGAGGTGGTCCTGCCTCCCGAACCGACTGTCGTGCGGATGAACCGAAGCCGTCTGCTCCAGGTCCTGGACAACCTGGTCAGGAACAGCGCCTATTGGCTACGTCGCGCGTCAACAAGTGGCCCGCGTCCGGTGGACAGGAATATCACGGTCCAGATCGACGGCAGGGGTTTCGTTCTCTTCGACGGTGGCGAGGGTGTCGATCCCCACGTGGAAGAGTCCTTGTTCGAGATGTTCGTGACGACCAAGCCCGAGGGCGATCCGGGCCAGGGCCTGGGACTTTTCATCATATCGGAACTACTCGCGCTCGACGCCTGCACGATATCCTTGGGCACGGAGCGGAATCCGTCAGGCCGCAGGTTCAAGTTCGACGTCGACCTGCATGCCGTCCTTTTCACCGGAGACCGGAAATGACCCTGGAGCAGGCGCTGAAGCTTCTCGGTACCTCCCGGGTGATCTGGATCGACGACCACTTCAACGACACCGCGGCACTCTTGGCCGACATGCTGTGGCAGAACATCGAGACAACTAAGCAGTGCGATTTTCCCGAACTGCGCGACACAGTTGCCGCGTTCGAGTTCAACGCCGACGACGCGCTTGTGGCAATGCGTCAGATCCTTGCCGACGCCGATCAAGGGCGCCGCGACGAGATCAAGCAGGAATACCTAAAGCGCCAGCAAGTCATCGACCACGACCCTACCGAGGAACTGACGACCGACGCGATCGAACGCGCCTGCAAGTTGCTGGGTGTCCTGAAGGCGGATCGCTGGTCGTTCGACGGTGTCGATGCGCGGCTGGAAGAACTCAGCGGCGCCGGTGACGAGGCCGTAAGCTACATGATCGACCTCAAGGACAGTGCAGGGGGTAAGGACGATACAAGGGGACTCGACATCGTCGTCGCCCTTCACCGCCTCGGATCGAAGGGGACCGCATTCATACTGACGCACGAGGCTACTGAAGCGGACGAGGCCGGCACGGAGAAACGCCTCCTGGACAGCCTCGAGGCGGAAGACGCAAAGGCTATAGCGCTTTGCGTCGTCTCGAAACACCGGATAGCGGGGGATTCGGAGTCGGAGGCCGTCGAAGAGGCACTACGGATAGCGATCAAGCGGGCTGGGCTACGGCGCAGCGTCCATGAGGTGCTGGCAAGAGCAAGAGCCGAAGTCTCGGTGTCGTTTAGCCAGGCGGCCTCGTCGTTGCTCCGCATAGCGCCCGAGCAACTGGATAGCCACGTCGTGGACCGGGCATACAAGGAAGGCGTTTCCGAACTCCACGTCATCGAGCGGGCGTTGACCGGCTTCATCTCTCAGCAGATCCGGATGATGTTCGGCACGGACGAAGCGGTGCTCAGGGCATCCGAGCGTCTTCGCGACCTGCGGGAGATTCCCCTCGTGCCGACAGGAAGTGTCCCCGCTCCGGAACTCGCGGCCTTCAGCAAGGCCGAGGTATGGGAGAGCGACTCGCTGATCAACGCGGCGTTGGCGCCGATCGCCTGCGGTGACGTGTTCGAAGTTGACACTGCGGAGCCCACGGTGAAGTCCGACAGGGTCCGTAGGTTCGTCCTGTTGGGCCAACCATGCGACATCGCTCTCAGGCCCGACGGTACCCGCGATGGCGCCGTGGCCACGCTTGTCGAGGTCATCGAGAAAGACGTGAAATCGGTCGGCAAGGAGAAGGAGTACACGCTCCCGGTGACGATGGACGAAAAGTACCTCGTCTGCGATTTTCGAAGTTCGGCCACTGCGCTTCTGTCGATCCTGGATCTCGCATCATTCCGCAAGGACGGACTGATCAGCTACATGGAGGGGCAGCAGAAGCCAAACGGACTGCTTCCCGGCCTGAAGAGCATCTACGAAACTCGAACCCAGCAATATGGGGCTTTGATAGCCGCCGGAAAGGCAAGTGCGAAAGCCGCAAGTGAGTTGGAAGTAGCCCAAAAAGCAGCAGCGAAAGCGGCGAAGGAAGCCGGACAGGCCGCCCAAGCGGTGGCTAAGCCGAAAGCCGTGGCGTTGGATGGCCCTGCATTCCAGAGGGAGTTGTTGTTGGCATTCGCCGCCCCCGAAGAGTTCAAATACGTCGAGGTCGGGATATTCGCGGAAGCTGTCAAGCGCGTAGAGAAAAAAGTGGTCGTGCTGGATCGGCCCGCCCGCGTGACTTGGCGCTTGCGGCGCGTAGGTCGCATCCGTTCGCCCTATGCGGACGCTCTGCTGGACCGAATGGTGGGGGTCATAAACAGACGCGCGTTCGACCTGGATTTCATGAAATCACCGGCGCCGGCGCATGCTGCGAAAGCGGTCGAACCGGCAGCAGCCGAATGACCAGATACTGAAGGCTCCCACCGACGCCTACGACCCGGAAGGCGACATGTATCCGACATGCGTTGCGAACGCGCTATCGCGCTCATCAACGTTTCTTTCGAGGAGCCCTGCTTCCTCAAGTGCATCCAAATCTGGGAGTTCGCGCAAAGTATTAAGCGCGAAATGCGCCAAAAACCCCTTGGTCGTGACATAGGTGAACGGAGCCCCGGCCGTCGGGCTACGCGGCCCGGCGGTAATCATGTTCTTGTCCCGCAACGCCCCGATCACGTCGCGTGAAACCTCGCGCCCGAGGATCTCGGACACCCCGGCCCGGGTGATCGGCTGGTGATAGGCGATCGACACCAGCACCATGGCCTCGTTCTGGGTCAGATCAATCCCTCGATCCGGCACCGCGGCTGAGGCAGCAATCGCATCGTGGTAGGCAATTCGGGTGTGGAACGCCCAACCCCCGGCGATATTGAGCACGTCGTAGGGCTTGCCGCGCAGCCCCTCGCGGATGTCGTCGATGAGTAGCTCGATACTGGCATCGCGACCAACGACCCGCGCCAGGGCTTCGCGCTCCACCGGCTTCGACGCCGCGAACAGCACCGCCTCGATCCGGTTCATCCATTCGCGCCAGCGCAGATCCGCCGGCATGTCGGCCAGCTCGGCATCGAAGATTGCCGGTTCGGCGTCGGCCCGTTTCCGCCTGGCCATTTCCTTCGTCCTCACAACCCGTATAGCCGAAATGTCGGCCGACCGCTGAGCTCACGCACCGCACCGAGCTCGCTCAGCCGATCGAACAGCCGCCTGGCGCCGCGCGCCGACAGTTTTGGGCTCGACCAGGATCCCGGCACGACATCGTCGGTCAGCAGCAGTTTGACGATATCGCCTGCACCCTTGGCCCGCAGCTTCGGCGCCACCGCAGTCAGCGTTGCCGCCCGCTGCGCCAGCTCCATCCCGAGATCGCAGGCTTCCGCGGCCGCTGTCGCGTAGGCCTGGAGCACCGCCCTGCCCCACCCTTCGCTTCCCGGCCGGATGCGCTTCCTGTTTTCGCCCGATTTGAAGACGGCCGTCGACACCTGCCCCATCAGCAGCGGCACCGGAACGGGCCATCTGAATTTTTGAACGAGCAGCATGTCGGCAAGCCAGAAGCCCAACAATTCGGCATCGGGGCGGGCCCGATAGACGGCGACGACAATCTCGGCTGCCAGCACTGGCGCCGGCCGCGATGACGCCACCATGTCTTCGGCATTGGCGACGATCTCTGCGAGACCCTCATCCCACTGCAGGCCAAGATGCTGTTCGGCGACCGGACGCACGGATTCTTGGTCACAGTGCGTCGTGCGGCTGGCCAATCGGCGCCAGCCCATCAGCAGGTGGCCGGACGGGCCAGGATCGTCGCCGGGGCCGCGCAGAAAATGTGTATCGCGCAGCGCGGATTCGTCCTCGCGGCGGCCGGTTAAGTTCGCAGCGGCCGTGGCGTTCCGCAGCGCCAGCCGCTGCCGCCAGGCGCCGGCCCAGGGCAGGCCCTGACGCACCAGATTATCCAACGAATTCAATGCGGCACCAGCCAGATAGGCCGCATCGGCATCGTGCAGGACGACACCGCGCGGTCGTGCCCACACCGGCACTTTTGGACCAGGTGAGGCGTCTGGCAGGAGCAAATCAGGGCGCGGTTTCATGTGAACAGGCTAACATGCAGCGGCGCTTGGTACCACGATAATGCCAACTTTCCGCCCTACCTGTCGGCAACTAATTACGACCGATAATCTTGCATTATCAGATACTTAGATCTGACGATTCTTGAGAATCCCGTGGTTAATCTCTGTCTGCGCGGGGCTTTCAGGCCTCACTGTTTCACCCCATTAAATGGACGTCGAGAGTTGAGCAGGTGGGGAGTTCGAGGTCTGCCACATCGGGCGAAAGAACCATGTTCCGCGTCACGGTTCTAATAATCGGAGGAGAGAGTTAGAGGTCGGCCTGGAAGTTCATGACGGGTTGAGCTGGGAGAGAGGCTCCCTGCGCCTGTCATGGAGAAGTCCAATGACCAATGGAGTGACGATTGATGCCGGCCACGCTCCGCGCGGCGGCTACAAGGTGGATGCCAGCCGCGGCCAGCGGGTCGGCCGCGTCTCCTCGGAGTGGTTTAACCGCCCGGCCGACGAGCGCTATCTATCCCTGTCGGACTTGATGGTATCTGTGCAACGCCGAGCTGAACGCAGCCAAACCCGCACCGTGGAGAGCGCCGCGATCCGTGTCGAGGCCAGCCGCGACGATACCGAGCGGCTGAGCCTTATGCTGCCGGGTGCCGACAGACCAGTCACGCCAACGCATTGGAGTTTTGGCCAACTCGCCGGCATCGTCGGTGCGCCGTCCACCTATCTGCGCCAACTCCCGGCGCCGCTCGCCGGCATCAACCTGCAATATGGCCTCAGCTCGCACCGTGCAGAACAAGTAAAAACGCTCGAAAGCGAGGATGGCCGTATCGAACTCCGGGCCGTCACCGGCCCGGACTATGGCCGCATCTATGATCACGAATTGGTTGCCGCGGTTCAGAAGATCGCCGGCAATGGCACCGGGGATACACGCTGGAAAGTCCCGGGCGTATTGGACTGGTCGAACGGAATCTACAATCCTCGGGTCGACATCACATCTGACACCACGACGCTCTACGCCTCTGATCGGGACGTCTTCCTCTTTCTGGTCGATGACCTCAATCCGATCGAAGCCGGACGGCTGCCGGACGGTTCGCCCGACCTCTATTTCCGGGGCTTCTATTGCTGGAATTCCGAGGTCGGGGCGAAGACGCTCGGCATCGCCAGCTTCTACCTCCGCGCCGTGTGCCAAAACCGCAATTTGTGGGGCGTGGAGGATTTCGAGGAGATCACCATCCGGCACTCCAAATACGCTGCCCCACGCTTCGCCCAACAGGTAGCACCGGCCCTGACCCGCTTCGCCAACTCCTCGCCACTTCCCTTCGTCAACGGCATCCGAGCGGCTCGGGAGAAGGTCGTCGCCCGCAGCGACGATGATCGCACGGAGTTCCTGCGCAAGCGCGGCTTCTCCAAGACCGAGACGGCGAAGATCATCGACATCGTGCTGACCGAAGAGGGTCACAAGCCCGAAAGCGTTTTCGACTTCGTCCAGGGCATCACCGCCGTGGCACGCAACAAGCCGCATCAGGACGCCCGGCTCGACCTCGAGGCCAAGGCCAAGAAGCTGCTCGATCAGGCAGCCTGAATTCTGCAAAGCCGCCGATACGGATTTCCGTGTCTCCGGCTCTGTGCCTTTCCGTATCGCCCGGTGCGCGGCGCCGTCCTCAGAGTAAGAGGGCGGGCCCATCTTCGTGACAGGTTGGAGGTCGAGAGAGAGGCTCTCGGCCGCCCGTCGTGGAGTAAATCCTCATGGCTAGCGCCAAAACCAAGCCCACCATCGTCCTGTCGCCCTCGCGCGACATTCCCTTCAACCAGCTCGTGCTGAGCCAGTCCAACGTCCGGCGCATCAAGGCAGGTGTTTCGGTCGAAGAACTCGCCGAGGACATTGCCCGCCGCGGCATCCTTCAGGGCCTCACGGTCCGTTCTGTCGTCGACGCGGCCGGAGTCGAGACCGGCATGTTCGAAGTCCCCGCCGGCGGTCGCCGCTTCCGGGCTCTCGAACTGCTGGTCAAGCAGAAGCGCCTGCCCAAGACCGCGCCGGTGCCCTGTGTCGTCCGCGAGGGTGGCATCGCCGAGGAGGACTCGCTGGCCGAGAGCGTCCAGCGCGCGCCCCTGCATCCGCTCGACCAGTTCCGGGCATTCCTCACCCTGCGCGAAAAGGGCCAGTCCGAGGAGGAAATTGCTGCGACCTTCTTTGTCTCGGTGAACGTGGTCAAGCAGCGGCTGAAGCTCGCATCGGTCTCTCCGGTGCTGCTCGATATCTATGCCGAAGATGGCATGACGCTCGCCCAACTCGAGGCGTTCACCGTCTCGGGCGACCACGCTCGCCAAGAGCAGGTGTTCGAGCGGCTGAAGACCTCGTACGAAAAGTCGGCCTATGCCATCCGGCGCATGCTGACCGAGGGCGCAGTCCGCGCCTCCGACAAGCGGGCGCAGTTCATCGGCCTCGAGGCCTATGTCGAAGCGGGCGGCACCGTGCTGCGTGACCTCTTCGAAGGCGATGATGGCGGCTGGCTGCGGGATGCCGCCATAGTCGACCAGATGGTGGCCGACAAACTGACGGCTCAATCCCAGGCCATCGCCGCCGAGGGCTGGAAGTGGACCGAGGTGGCCCCCGACTTTGCCTATGGCCACACCTATGGGCTGCGGCGCCTCCATGGTGAACCCATACCGCTCACCGCAGAAGAGGAAGCCACGCGTGACGCGCTCAAGGCCGAGTTCGATCGTCTCGTTGCCGAGCATGAAGGTGCCGACGAACTTCCCCACGAAGTCGATGAGCGCCTCGGCGAGCTTGAGACCGCGCTCGAAGCGTTCGAGGAACGGCCAATGTTTTTCGATGCCGAAAAAATCGCCCGCGCCGGCGCCTTCATCAGCATCGCCGGGGACGGCAGCCTGCGCGTCGATCGAGGCTATGTCCGGCCCGAGGATGAGGTGCCGGTCGAACCAGAGGCCGAGGCGTCGGATGGCGAGGCTAACGGCGGAGAAGCGTCGGCCGGCGAGGACCACGTCGCAGGCGTCGATGTTCCCGCTGGTGATGCCACCACCGATTCCGAGGAGGAAGAAGGACTCTCGCCCATCTCGGACCGGGTGATGACGGAGTTGACGGCGCATCGGACCCTCGGACTTCGGCACGCCCTGGGCGAACATCCCGATGTTGCCTTCCGCGCAGCGCTGCACGCTTTGACGCTCAAGGTCTTCTATCACTACGGCTCGGATAGCTGCCTCGAGCTCGATCTCAAGACCGTCGGCTTCGGGACCCAGGCACCGGGCCTCAACGACAGTGTCTCGGCCGAAGCGATCCGCGCACGCCACGAAACCTGGGCCAAGGCGCTGCCAAAAGACTCCGCTGACCTCTGGGGCGCCCTCGGCGACTGGGACAGCGACAGCCGTGCGGCGCTTTTCGCCCATGTCGTCAGCCTGTCGGTCAATGCAGTCCATGAAGCCTGGAACCGGCGGCCACGAGCCCTCGCTCATGCCGATCAGTTGGCCGATGCTGTCGACCTCGACATGGCCCCGCGGTGGAAGCCGACCGTGGACACGTTCCTCGGCCGGGTGACCAAGGCTCGCATCCTGCAGGCGGTTGGCGAGGCAAGAGGCCAACGTGCCGCCGACCGTATTGCCCATCTCAAGAAGGGCGAGATGGCGACGGAAGCCGAGACGCTGCTGGTCGATACCGGCTGGCTGCCCGACCCGCTCCGCAGTCCGGGTCAGACGGCCGAGGTCGCCGTCGATTCCGACCCTGCTGTCGAAGAAACGGCGGGCGCAGAGGGCGAAACGGCCATGGCCGAAGATGACGGCGTCACCGATGATGAAAATATGGCCGTGGCGGCAATGACCATCGCGGCCGAATAGCCTCCCATGACCCCATAACTGGCCCGCCGGCAACGGTGGGCCTTTTCCTTTGCAGGAGGCCAACATGGCAGAACCGCCGCGTGACCTGGCACGCCGTCTCGCGGATCGAGCCGAGGCAGTGTGTCGGCACTATCTCTCCAACGGTCGGCGCCAGGGCAATTATTGGACCGTCGGGGATGTGCGGAACACGCCGGGTCGCTCCATGTTCGTCCGGCTCAAGGATACCGCAAAGGGCTCAGCCGGCCGCTGGACCGACGCCGCGACCGGCGAGCATGGCGATCTGCTCGATGTCGTGCGGGAGGCACTTGGCCTCATCGCATTCGGAGATGTCGCGAAAGAGGCCCGGGCCTTCCTTGGCGTGTCGCATGTAGAACCGCGCTCCCCTGCTCCGGTCCATCACAGCACACGCGCCCCAGCCGGCTCGATTGAGGCGGGTCGTCGGCTTTTCGGCATGTCGCAGCCGATCGACAGAACCGTCGTGGAAACGTATCTGCGCGGACGCGGCATTACGACTTTGCACGGAACCGGAGCCCTGCGCTTCCATCCGCGCTGCTACTATCGACCCGACGATCTTGGACCGACCGAAACGTGGCCGGCATTGATCGCCGCAGTCACCGACCTCCGTGGCCGACTGACCGGAGTGCACCGCACCTGGCTCGCGCCGGACGGTACCGGAAAGGCTCCTATCGACACACCACGACGGGCAATAGGTAACCTTCTCGGCCATGCCGTCCGCTTTGGGATGCCTAATAGCGTAATGGCAGCCGGCGAAGGGATCGAGACCACGCTCTCGCTCAGATGCGCTATGCCCGACATGGCGATGGCGGAGGCCCTTTCCGCAGCGCATCTCGCCGCCATGCTGTTCCCGCCGACATTGCGCCGGCTCTACATCATCCGCGATAACGATCCGGCTGGTGACGGTGCGCGTGACAGGCTAATTGCGCGGGCGATCGAGGCCGGGATCGAGGCAATTGTCCTCTCGCCAAGCATGGAGGACTTCAACGAAGATCTCCGTTATCTCGGCCTGGAACCGGTTCGCACATCGATCGCGGACCAACTTCTTCGACGGGATCGCGTCCACTATCTGAAGCTGGCGACCTGAGCCGGAAGTGGTGGTGAGGGCAGTTCGGTGTCGTCGGCATCCGCACAGGTGGCGTGACCCGTCGGAGAGAGCCGCGACCCTGCCTTCGAGAGGGCGATCGGGCCCACAAACGCGCCGGCCAGGCAATGGCGGCGGCCGACTATTTTCCGGCGGCGGCTGACCACCGCACGCGACAAGTCGCGCGGGGACCCCGGATCTGCCGCCTTTCCATCGCGAGGCAAAATAGTCAGCCTCTGCCATCCTCCGCTTCCGCTCCGGCCCTCTGCTCCGCTCAGGGTGTCGAGCCGTCCCGCCCGTGGGCTTTCGTCGCCACGAAGGCCGCGAGGGTCGCGGTCCAAATGACGGGAGCATCCCATGAGCGAGCATAACGATACCGAACCGCACCACGCCGCATCTCCAACCGAGCACGTCCTGACCGAACTCCAACTCTATGGCTGGCACCCCTATGCCGACGAACCCGATCCTCGGCCACTTCCCGAGGGCGAGCACGTTGCCGGCGCCGTGGCGGACATCTTCGACGCTCTCATCGCCACCCTCGGCGACACGCGCCTCGAACCCGACCTGGACGACCTGCTCTGGTCCGTCACCAATGTCTTCCACCGCGCCGTGCTCCGGATCGAGCGACAACTGGATGACAATGAGCAGGCCCAGCGCCGCCTGCAGCGGGAACAGGACGGCACCGAGATCAAGGCGGTCGAACTGGAGAACCTCACCTCCCAGGGCCAGACCATGATCGAACGGCGCGACGCTTTCGAGCTGATGCGCGACCAAGCCGCCGACCACTACGAGCAGCACACCGGATCGGCCTGGCGTCCCCGGACCGGGTCGATGGTCAACCATCGCCATCTAACTTCGGCGATGGTCGACAGCCGCGATTTCCTTGCCGCCCGGCGTAAGGCCGACACCGAGGTCATGCTGCCCGCCGGCCCGAAGATCGCCCTGACCGGCGGGCTCGATTTCAACGATCACAATCTGATCTGGGACGCACTCGACAAGGTCCATGCCAAGCACAGTGACATGGTGCTGATCCACGGCAAGTCTCCCAAAGGTGCGGAATTGATCGCCGCCAAATGGGCGGACAGCCGCAAAGTTCCTCAGGTCGGCTTCGCCCCGAACTGGGACAAGCACGGCCGGTCCGCACCCTTCAAGCGAAACGACGCCATGCTGGACCTGCTACCCATCGGGGTCATCGTTTTTCCGGGCACGGGCATCCAGGACAACTTCGCCGATAAAGCCAGGAAGCTCGGTATCAATGCCTACGACTTCCGCAAGCGGGACAGCGCCTAGAGCGCCGTTCCACCCCTGCTACACCAACATTGTGACGACCGAGACCATCGCGTCTCACCCGGCATTTCTGCCGGGTTTCGCGGTGCGCCCGGTCTATGACACCATGCTCGACGGTTTCGCCGCGGCATCGGTCCACGGCAATCATAGGGCGCACCAGGAACGGGCGGCGCAGCAACTGCACTGGGCGGCAAAGGCCTCCAGGAATCTCGGGCTGACCTAACACGCGACCTTCTCGGGCGCGCTGGCCTGGCCCTTTCGGTAGGCTGCTCGTCCGTAGCCTCCTGCACCCACACGAGGACACGAGCATGAAACTAATGAAGGCCGAGCAGATCCTACAATTCGTCCAGGACGTCGTCGCCCTAGGTTGTGAAATTTGCGCCAGGCAGCACGATCATTATCATCAATGGCTAAAAGCACCGCATTACGGCGACCGAAACATCGGCGTGGAGTGCCAATGACAAACGACACAGCAGCCGAGCGAAGCCTAACCCTCTGATCCCGCTGAGCTTTTGACGGCACCGAAAAGACCCACTTATTTCAGTAGGTTAGATGTGACACTTTCTACACCATGAGGTACTTTCTAGACGAAGCGATTTGGGTGGCGTGCATTGAATCCTGACCAGGACACAGTCGGAGCTCTGTGCAGAGGCCTCGGCCTCTCTGGTAGTCCAACGTTCTTCGTCGGCGGCGATGACCTGACGGAGTTGGGCTACGAAGCTCGCGAAGCGCTTACCGTCCTTGGGATGGACGGCGTGCTCTGTCTCGGCGATGGGTTCCCCAACGGCCGCCTTAAGCCGGTGATCTACATTGCCGGCGCCGCTACCGAAGCCGATTTCAGCCGCATGCGTCGAGAGGTGTGGACGCAGGGCGTGGTACCCTTCGTCCTCATCGTGATGGGTGACGAGGTCTTCGTCTGCAATGCATTCGCCTCGCCCGATTCCGAAACGACCGGAATTCCGGTGCCTCGGGAAGACGAGCCGTTGCCACTGGAACTGTCGAACTTTCATGTAGACCGGATCGCCTCCTCTCTCGCCTGGTCCAAATTCGTGCTCGCTCGGTCGGAAGGCGTCGACGGTCATCTGATCCGCGGGATCGAGCTGCTGAACGAGGTCGCGCTCCACCGCTTCCCAGAGCTCAAGCGGGACCGCGACCTGATCAATTCGCTGATCGGACGCTTCATCTACCTCTACGTGCTGATCGACCGTGGTATCCTTACTCAGGACTGGCTAGCGATCACGATCGCGGTTCAGGACGACCGGCAACGCACGTTCATAAGCGCGCTCTTCGATCCGGATCCGTTTCGAAGCGATGCATGGGGCACGAAAGAGGCCTTCGCCGTCTTCGACGCTCTCGATCGGGAGCTGAACGGCGCAGTGTTTGAGATAGCGCAAGAGCGACGAGGACTGGTACCGGACGAACTCGTCGTCTTGATACACGACGTGCTTCGCAAGGGCACAGTTCTCACCCCCCTCGAGAAGGGCGGCGCTCAACTGAGCTTCTTGGGCGTGTCCTACCGCGTCCTGCGGACCGAGACGATCTCGGCCATGTACGAACGCTTCGTCACGATTCAGGACAGCAGCAGCAAGACTGCGGACGGCATCTTCTACACGCCACCGCACCTTGCCGACCATGTGCTGGATCGTGTCGAGGGCGTCGCGATATTCGACCAGAATTCGCGCATCCTCGATTGCGCCGCTGGTTCGGGTATCTTCCTCGTCGGAGCTTATCGCAGGTTGATGAATCGTCATGCGCCGCCGTCAGGTTGGACGATCTCCGACCTCCAGCATGCCGTTCAATTGCTCACTTCTTGCATCCATGGGTTCGAAAAGCATTGGGAAGCCGCGGCAGTGGCACGGTTCAGCCTGCAGCTCACCATGCTGGACTACGTCGGAAAGGGCACAATCGAGGAGCTGGTAGCAGCGAACGGACGTCGCTTCCTTCCGCACCTGCACGACAACGTTCGCGTAGTCGACGCCTTCGATCCTTCCGCAGCGCCGCAAAGAGCGGACTACGAGAAAGGATACCAGGGCCAGGAGCTCTATACCCATGTGATCGGGAATCCACCATGGTCGACGACCAACGGGCAGCGAGATCGATCCAACCGCATGTCGTTGCCTGCGGTCGCGAAGAACCATGCGACGGCTTTCGCGGGGGAACTGCGCCGGATCGGCATTCCCGTTCGCCACTCCCGCCTCGCGGACATGTTCGTCTGGCTCGCACACCTTCGGCTCGTGAAGAAGGACGGGGTGATCGGCTTCGTCCTTCCCACCAGGTCGCTCATCGGGCGTACCGCGGATGGGTTCACCTCTCAGATAACCGACCGACTCTCGGTCAAGTGGGTGGCCAACCTCTCCCACCTTCGGCGCAAGCTGTTCGAGGGCGTCGAAGCGCCCGCGAGCGTTGTCGTCGCGATCAACAGAAAGCCGATCTCTACAGATCGCACGGCGATCTACCGACCCCTTCTGCCATCATTGCCAGGAGGGGCGAACAACGAGGTCTGGAGACTGCTGGCCTCGCCTAGCGACATTCGCTTTCGTAGACCGGATCGTTTGGACGCCGGCTCCAACGGGTGGCTCGCCAGTACGATGCTGAGCGACCTCGACGCCAGGATGCGAGAGGCAATGGCGACATATGCCGAGTCCGAGGCGAGAACATTCGACCATTTCCTGAAGAGATCGGGCCTGGTCATCAGCAAGGGCGGCAGCGCATCTGAAAGCGGTGTGTACCGAGCCGACTCGCCTGATATGCCTCAGAGCACCGTGTACCTGCTCACTCCGGAGCGGTTCGCACTTGTCCTTCCAGACTATCGAGGGTTCTTCGCTGGCAACCTGCTGCTGGTGCCGCGCTCTCTGGGCAAGTCGACTTATTATGACGACCCGGTCGCCTATTCCTCCAGCTACAACGCGATCATTCCGGCCGCTCAATACCAGGCAGGAAGGGACAGCTCGGGACCGCTGGCGACTGTGCCTATGGCGGGTGAGGTAGTGTCGTCGATGGTGCGCTACCTCAATTCGGGCGTGTTGAAATACTTCGCCGCTCTTTTCGGCGCGACGTATCTGATCGACGGCATGCGGGTGGAGAAGAACGATCTGCTTTCGATGCCTTGCCCATTCCACGATACCGCTGACCCCGCTTTCCTCCGACTGGGCGAAGCTAGTGACGTGGACGACGGCGTCCTCTCCGCCCTGAACGCCGGCGCAGAACTGCGCGCTGCATTCCGAGAGCACCACGAGGTCCGCAGCGGCTTCGTCAACAGCAAGGTTCCCGCGCGGAGCCTCCTCCAACCCACCGACGCTGACAAGGACCGGTATCTGAAGGCACTGCGTCCCGAACTCCAAGCGGCTTTCGGGCTTCCGGTAGCACTTCGCATCTCGCCCGGCCGGGAGGGATACGAAGCCGTCTCGGTCGGCCTCGGGGGCGATGTCGGCCTCGTGCATCGACCGGTGCACGGACAATACCTAGGCGCTTCCTCGATCATGGTCGAACGCAGCTCCGGGACCGCAGAGATACTGAAAGCGCCCATTCTATACGCCTGGACCATCGATCAGGCCGTCACCGATGCCATTGCTCTTACACGTGCCATGAGAGGCTGAGGGTGTTCACCGCAGACGCCGAGTGGCATGCATTGCTGGGGAACGCCATCGGCGGTCTGCGCGCCTCGCTTGCCGTTCTGAGAACCGACATCGCCCAATTCGAGGCACTAGAAGGATGGTTCCGCCCGGTGAACATCGAGATCCCGCACGAGGACTCGATCACACAAGCGCTTTGCGGAATTTTTAGGAAACTGAAGGCGCGTCAGTCCCAGTCTGATGAATTCATCCCCGGCGTAGACCTTCGGCAAATTCATATCTCCCTTCAGGATAGACGCCCGCTTGACCCCGGCATCGGTCCGAACATGAACCCGACCGACTACATGCTGTTGACCAGCGACACCGACTTGGATCTTCGGATCGAGGCCAAGATCGTCGCAGAGGACGGCGACATCACCGAGTACTTGGGAACTCAGGGGCTGCGCCGCTTTGAGGATGCACGCAATCCGTACACGCTAGCGCCGTACGGCGGGATGGTCGCTTACGTGGTCGACTTGGACGAGCACCAATGGCGGCAATCGATCGCGGCTCGTTTGCAGCGCAGGCTTGGGGCAGAGAGGTTGCGTACAGTCGCCATAGGGGGATCTCCATTGGTCCTGTCGTCGCACGAGTGTACTCCAGAACGCCTCAATGGCGGGACAACAAGGCTGCGCACGGAAGTGGCACATTTTGTACTCGAGGTAGACGCGAACCCCCGTCGTCGGTGACGTTGCCCGGGCGCGCCCACCGATGCGAGGAAGCGGGATGAGCGGATGCGACAGCGAAGTGAGAACGCAGACCAGCACTCTCGATGAACTACTGCATCGAAAACACGATTCCTTGCGCCCGCGACTTGCGCTATTCTAGCACCCGCGCCGTGGTGGTGGTGGAGGCGCGGCCGTCCGACATTGTCACGGAGGCCATCACCATGATCATTCTCGCTATTCTCGCATCGCTAGGCGCCATCGCCATTCTGTGCTGGCTGCTCTTCACGCTTGCGGTGTTCGCGTTACCGTTCTTCGCCGGCCTGACCTTCGGCCTTTGGGCCTATGGCACTGGGGCCGGCATAGTCGGGGGCGTCATTGTCGGCGCTTTTGCTGCTGCCGCGACCTTCGGCCTGTTCCAGCTGCTGCTCCTGTTCGTTCGGCCCGCCTGGCTGAAGCTGTTAATCCTGCTCGTGTTCCAGGCACCCGCGGTTGTCGCCGGCTACCACGCCACCTTCGGCATTGTGAAGCTGACCATGCCGTCCGAAACCTGGCAGGTGATCTTTGCCACGGTGGGCGCCATCGCTGTCGGTATCACGGCGTTCATGCGCCTGACCATGTTGACCCCGCCCGGACCAGCCGAGCAGGGCATCGCGCGGGCGTCCTGAACTGCAAACACTGGCCAGGCGGGCCAGATGCAGGACACCACACGTCCCCTTCATCGTAATGATTGAAAGAAGATCACGGCGAGGAACCGCAATCTCGAGCGTGCCGGAAGAGCGGGTGTCCGGCGTTGTGCCCTGCCCCGCGTCAGAGCCGATCTCATTATTGGGCGGAGACGAATGGCAGGGGTGTTGATCTCTCCCCTCTGGTATCAGAATGGGCAACCGTCGGATTCTTCGGGTGAAAAGTGGGTGATAATCTTAGCCTGTGAGCCGTCAGCCGGCCGTGTGGTGTGCGGGGTGGCCACGTTCTTCAGGTTTCAAGCGAGTGCAAGACCGCTCCAATACGGCCTCTCTCTTGGCTTGATCTGTCCGAAGACCGGCTTCGCCTCGATCGCCTAAGGCGCAACAGCTCCGTCAAAACTATCTTCCCCTCCCGGCCAAAGGCCGGGTTCCTCGCGAGACAAGATAGTCCCTCCTTTGCTGTGGCCCCCCTTGGGGTGCGCCGTCGATCGCCTTCGGCCTACCGATCACCATCGAGGCCGCAATGGTGCGGGCTCGAACCAGAAACTACGGAGAACTACCATGGCCACCATCGGCACCTTCAAGAAGTCCGGCACCAACGAATTCACCGGCGAGATCGTCACCCTCTCCCTCCAGGCCAAGAACGTCCGCATTGCTGTCGACACCCGCGCAACCGGCGAGAACGCCCCCAGCCACCGCGTCTTCGTCGGCCGCATCGAGATCGGCGCCGCCTGGACCAAGCAGTCCAACGAGGGCCGCGCCTACCTGGGCCTCAAGCTCGACGATCCGAGCCTCACCGCCCCCATCTACGCCAACCTCTTCGACGATGAGGAAGGCGAGGGCTACAGCCTGATCTGGTCCCGCCCCACCCGCCGCAACGGCGACTGAAGCAACCTCAAGCGCCCCGCCCGGCTGGACCGGTCGGGGCCTTCAGCCTTTCTCGGCACCGCCTACCGGCTCCGGCGTTGCCGAGTCCGGTTTCCTGAGCAGGTCGGACGCCTCCATGCCAAGCACCTTTGCGAGGCTGTCCACGACGTCGATCCCAGCTGCATAGACGCTTCGTTCGAGCGAGCTGATGTATGTGCGATCAATACCGGCACGATGCGCCAGCTCCTCTTGCGACAGGCCCTGCGCGAGACGGTGCATCCTCAGATTGTGTGCCAGTATCTCTCGTATCTCCATGCGGGAGAGGACAAGGCCTTGTAGAGAATTCTTCCACGGAGTATTCTCTACAGCGCTTGTCATCCACCCCGGTGTTCGGTTCCCCGCGACGACCGTCGTGGGAGCCAGCAGCGTTGGAAAAACCATTCACTTCCATACGAGGCCCCGATATAGAATTCTCGTTGGGGATCGGACGATGAAACAACCAGGCTTCCTGGATGAACCGCCAGAGAGTTCCGTGCTCACCGACTATGACCGTGAGCACTCGAAGCTCTATATGCGAGTGCTCGACGCGGCCGCCGATGGCGCCGACTGGCGTGAAGCGGTTGCGGTCATTTTCGCCATCGATCCCGCTGCCGAGCCGGAACGAGCGCGCCGTGTCCATGACAGTCATCTCGCCCGCGCCCGATGGATGACGGAGCATGGATACCGTCAGCTCATGAGCTAGGACGCAAATAGGAAAAGGCGATGCGCTCGGGGCATTACCTGTTGCCTCCCTAGACGCTTCCGGGACTGTCATGTTTTTGAGATGCTGCAGCCCCACGATTGCGGCAACGAGAAATACGATGACGCCCGACACCTCCCGATGGCGCTCCTCGGAGACCTACGACTACCTGGACAGTCTCGACGCTCCAGACCTTGCCTGGGAATGGCTCAGGCGCAATCCCGAATACCAGGCGGACTGGGCGCATGCCGACAGTCCTCCCCTGAAGCGCGAGCTCCGTCGGAAATGGGGCTTGCAGTTTTTTCGTCTCGCCGTCGTTGAGTGCTGGCGAGCACACGGTGTTGTGGTCTGCCGAGGCCGATACCAGCGCCGTCCTGCTTACGCACGCGCCAACCATTCAGCCGACGGCCGACAATCTCTTCACCGAGTTGCGCCAAACAACCGCGCTCTCGGACGAGCAAGGCGTGCATTTCCTGCTCAAAGCCGATGGCCAGGCACTTCGTCTGGTGCGGCTTGCTGGCGTCCCAGCCGACATCCCACTCGCCGCGCTCGTGCCGCTTGACGCGGATGGACACGACAGGATCCAGGCCATCGATCGTCTCCTGCGCGCCTTGCAGGGGCGAACGGTGCCGGCCGATCGCCGTTTGACGCAACAGCAGAAGCGGCGCCATCGCCACATGCTCCAGGCGATCGATGGGCACATCAACAGCGCCAGCTATCGCCAGATCGCCGATGTCATTTACGGCGTCGAACGCATTCGCGCAGAGCATTGGAAAACCTCCGCCCTGCGCGACAGCGTTATTGGCCTCGTTGAAGGCGGGCTTGCCATGATTGCCGGCGGCTATCGTCAGTTGCTGCGTCATCGACGGCAAAGATAGCCGAACACGGCTCGGCTGGGTGGGGATTTCAGCCACCCTCAGTTCGCCATCCCCTCAGATCCCCAATCTTCGCCAACGTGATCGTCATTCGCCGCCAGCATCCGGCGGTCCCAATGAAGGTCCGGAGGCCCGACCATGACTTCCAATACCGCCGGCTTACCGCCGCGCTACTTGAGAACCCCCGAGGCTGCACGCTTCCTCGGCCTGTCCGACCGAACGCTGGAAAAACACCGCACCTATGGCACTGGACCCGCCTACCGAAAGCTCGGCGGCCGCGTCGTCTATTCCCTCGAGGACCTCCAGGCCTGGGCCAACCGCGGCACCAAAAACTCGACCTCCGACCCGGGTGTCGGCACCGTCCATCCCGCCCGCCGTCTAATTGCGCGCTGAGCGGTGAGCCCGATGACCACATCACCGCACCAACGTGGCGAACGCGCCCAACTCGATCCGTTTCATGCGATAAGCGGCGACGTCCCGCCCCGCGATCAGCGGGATCTGATGGCGCATCCCTTCTTTTCCCTCTCCAAGTCGCGCCGTGTTGCGCCGATCCACTACAAGGCTGGGGACGTCGAGTTGCAGGTCTATGCCGTCGCCGAACACGGCATGGCCACGATCTGGGACGCCGACGTGCTGATCTGGGCCGCCAGCCAGATTCTCGCCGCCCAGGACCGCGGCCTGCCCACCTCGCGCTTCTTCCGTTTCACGCCCTATCAGTTGCTCAACGCTATCGGCCGCAGCACCGGGGCGCGCAGTTACTTCCTCATCAAGGGCGCTCTCACCCGCCTGCAGTCGACCGTCATCCGCACCAATATCCGGCACGGTGAGCACTGGCGGCGCCAGCAGTTCTCGTGGATCAACGAATGGGAGGAACTCGTCGCGCGCAGCGACCGTGTCGAAGGCATGGAGTTCGTGCTGCCCGAATGGCTCTACCAGGGCATCGTCGACCGCCGCCTGGTTCTCGCCATCGATCCTGACTACTACCGCCTCACCGGTGGCATCGAGCGTTGGCTCTACCGCATCGCCCGCAAGCATGCGGGACGCCAGACGCACGGTTGGCGGTTTGAGCTGCGGCACCTCCATGCCAAGAGTGGCTCGCAAGCGCGGTACTCAGACTTTGCCGTCGACGTACGCGCGATCGCACGGCGTCAGCCGCTTCCCGGATACCTGCTCGCCATCGAACGCGGCGTGGATGCTGCCGAACTTGTCCACATCCGCCCTGTGGAAAACCTGTGCGTAACTTCGCCGGATATCCGTACATCAGGCGCAAACGATATCCGTACATCAGGCGCAAACCCGTCTGTACATCAGGCGCACGGATTGCAGTTAAGCCTTTGGTCCGACGAGCGGAATTGCTCCCGTAAAGACTCTAGAGAAGAATCTAAATCCTATAATTATGAAGCGCGATCCGGGGATAACTCGTCGCGTCGCCGCCCTTCCCCACGGGGGAAGAGCCGATGATAGTCGCGCTGCTCAACCAAAAGGGCGGCGTCGGCAAGACGACGCTGGCGCTGCATCTCGCCGGGGAATGGGCCCGCCGGGGAAAGCGTGTCACGCTGATCGATGCCGACCCGCAAGGATCTGCTCTCGACTGGTCGCAGCAGCGCAGTCGCGACGGTGCGCCGCGCCTGTTCGGCGTCGTCGGACTGGCCCGAGATACGCTGCATCGCGAGGCACCGGAGTTGGCCCGCGATGCCGACCTCGTCGTCATCGACGGCCCGCCGCGTGTTGCTGGGCTGATGCGTTCGGCGCTGCTAGCTACCGACCTGGTGCTGATGCCCGTGCAACCGTCACCGCTCGACGGTTGGGCCTCAGCGGAGATGTTGGCGCTGCTGAACGAAGCGCGCATCTATCGCCCGCAACTCGCCGCGCGCTTCGTCCTCAACCGGTGTGGCGCCCGAACGGTTATCGCGCGGGAGACTGCCGAAACCCTCGCCGACCACGATCCGAGCGTACTTGCCGCGACCATCGGCCAGCGTGTGGTCTTCGCCGAGGCGGCGCAGACCGGCCGGCTCGCTGGGGAGTTGGATGATGACAGCCCGGCAGCGCGCGAAGTCGCGGCTCTCGTCACCGAGATCGAGCGCCTGCGGATCGGGACGGTAGCGCCATGAGCCCCGGTGACACGAGGAAGGGCTTCGCTTCACGACCCGGCGACCCCGACCGCTGGATCAGGTCAGCCGCCGACGGTTCGTCGGAACGTGGCACGGCCGCGTCCGGCTTCACCGCGCGGCTCACCATCGACGTCACCGCCGAACTGCGCGGCCGCATCAAGGTAGTCGCCTTCCAGCGCGGAACGACCGTTGCTGAAATGCTGCGCGACCTGCTCGACCGCGAATTCCCCGCCAACGCGGGAGCAGCCAGATGACGCGGCCTTCTTCGCTGCCATTGAGTCTGCAGCCTGCGGTCGAAGGCACGTCGCCCTACACCACGTTGGTCGAACTAACATGGCGGGAAAAGCGTATCGAATACTGGATCCGCTTCGGCCCGCAGAGCTACGAACAAGTCCTCGATCGTCATCGGCGCCTTGTCGGCTTCGCTCCCGGCACGATTTTCGCGTTCATCCGCTGGGCGGCCAACGACTTCGGCACGGTGCTGTCGCGCATCGACATCGTGCGCGCGGTCGAGCGTGGAGAGCCTTTCCAGACCCTGCCCTTCGTGCGCCCCGGCGGCGACATCCTGCTCAAGGCCGAGGGCTGGCCGAAGGTCGCCCGTGTGCTCGAAATTATCGACGCCATCGAGGCGCTCGGCATCGAAGCCTGCGATGTCGTTCCCGATCACTGGCGACACGTTCATCACCGCATCGCCGCTGGTCTCGAGCCAAACCCCTACACCACGGACCGCCATGCCGCGTGGCTCAAGCGTCGGCGCGTCGAGCCATGAGCCAACGCGCCATCAACGTCACCATGCTCGCCTCGGCCGCGCTCGTCGTCGCGCCCGCTTGGTTTGACTACGTCCCCGCCTTCATCTGGAACGCTTCCGCCAGCGTGCCGATCGGGCTCTATCGGCTTGCGCCCGCGGAACGCCCCGACATCGGCGACTATGTCGTTGTTTCGCCGCCCAAGCCGCTCGCCGCCTTCCTGGCCGAACGCGGCTACCTCCCGTCCGGAGTGCCGCTGATCAAGCGCGTGCTCGCGCTGCCCGGCGCCACCATCTGCCGGCGCGGCGCTACGATCATCGCCTACGGCCATGCGTATGGTGAGGCGCGCGAGCGCGACCGCCTCGGCCGTCCGCTGCCCTCCTGGCAGGGCTGCCGGATGCTCGCTGAGAGCGAGGTCTTCCTCATGAACTGGGACGCCGCCGACAGCCTCGACGGCCGCTACTTCGGGCCGCTTCCGGTCACCTCCATCGTCGCTCGCGCGCTTCCGCTCTGGACTGACGCTGACGGCGACGGCCACTTCCAATGGCACGTCGGCGACCTGATCGACGCGCCATGATCGCTTCCCCACCACCAGAACAGGAGTTATTCCATGGCGCAGATCGGTCACTTCGTTCGCACCCAGTTGGGCTATGCCGGGCGCGTCCGCACGCTCTCGCTCAACCTCCCTCTCGTCTTCGTCCAAACCCACCATAGTGATGCTGATCAGGCGCCAGACTACCGCATTCGTATCGGAGATGAGGACGGCGTCGAGATCGGGGCGGGATGGATCCAGAGCGGCGACCGTGCCAGCACTTACATCTCGGTGCTGCTCGACGATCCCTCTCTCGGGCAGCCAATCCGCGCCCGGCTCTTCCAGTCGGACAAGGCCGGCCGCGAATGGGGGCTGCACTGGACACGCCCCAAGAAGCGCGACGACCGCGACACGGTGCAGGACTGATCATGTCCTGGATTTGCAGTCACCTTGCTGGTCGATGGCACGGCATTAGCCTTCGTGCCGCCATGCTTCTCCTTTCCGGCCTGCCGCTCCTAGCGTCCGCCACGGCCGCCATGGCGCAAAGTGGGCCCGTCGCGGTGGTGGTTTCCGAGCAGCGCTTTGCAGCGCATATTGCCGAAGCGTCGCAGCGCTTTGTCATCCCCGAGGCATGGATACGTGCTGTCTTAAGCGCCGAGAGTGCGCATGACATTGGCGCCGTCTCATCAGCGGGCGCGAGAGGCCTGATGCAGATCATGCCCGACACTTGGGCCGAGCTGCGGATTCAACATCGGCTTGGCGAAGACCCATATGATCCGCGAGACAATATCCTCGCCGGCACTGCCTATCTGCGCCAGATGCTCGACCGCTATGACAGCATCAGCGCCATGCTCGCGGCCTACAATGCGGGCCCTGGCCGCTACGACGAGTATGTCGCGACCGGCCGCCCGCTGCCCGCCGAGACCCGCGCCTATCTCGCTAAGCTTGCGCCGATCTTGGGTGGAGAGCCGTTGCCTGAGAGGTCAGAAACCACCACCCCTCGGCCGACCGATTGGCGCGAGGCGCCGCTCTTCGTGGGGGCGATTGGTGGGCTTCCTCCAATCTCTCCGGTGCAGTCCGAGAGTCAATCGGATGCAGAAATTGCGGCGGAACCCGGACATCTCGACCGCGATCTTTCGCCCACACCGGAGAGCATTTTCGTCTCGATATCGAGCGCGGGTTCTCCCCTATGAGTGCGGTTTCAGCTTGTCGCATTATGGCGAACCGCAGCGCAGCATGGAGGGCGCGCTGGTGGGAACTGAGACGAGCAACCGGAGGATGGCAGGATAAAGGGGCGCGGGGTGCGCGGCGGTTGGAAGGTGATATTTCAAGGACTTGCGAGAGGTTTCCGCGAGGTGCGCCTTGGGCACCTACATCGCGCAACGGGCACTTCGCCAGTCATTTCAGCACTTTGGTACGATGTGCGGTGTCGCGCCCATGAGCGAAGAGCGTCACTTTCGCGTCCGCCCTGGCCGCATCCGTTCGAGCAAGGCGCAGCGCGCGCGACCCTTCGTCGCCCAGGCGCTCGCTGCTGCACAGAAGGCCGGCGGTTCGGTTTCCCGGCAGGGCAGGATCGGTCCTGGCAACCGCTCGCGCTTTGGTCGAGGCCAGCGCGCATCGGTCCAGGCCAACCGTCTGCTCACGGCACGCTCACGCGGCGCCGTCATCAAGGCGCGTGTCGTGCGCATGAACCTGCGCGGCGGCAACCTGCCGACCCATCTCGCCTATCTGCGCCGTGAAGGCGTCACCCAAGACGGGGAGAAGGCCAGGCTCTTCGGGCCCGAGACAGGCGACGCCGATGCAGAGACCTTTGCCGAGCGCTGCAAGGACGACCGCCATCATTTCCGCTTCATCGTCTCGCCTGACGATGCGGTCGAGATGGCCGACCTGCGCGCCTTCACCCGTGACCTGGTCAGGCAAATGGAGCGAGATCTCGACACCAGGCTCGATTGGGTCGCCGTCGACCACTGGAACACCGAGCATCCACATGTCCACCTGATCGTGCGGGGTATGCGGGACGATGGCGAGAACCTCGTCATCTCCCGCGACTATATCAGTGAGGGCATGCGCGACCGGGCGCGTGATCTCATCACCCAGGAACTGGGCCCGCGTAACGAGCACGATATCCGCCGCACGCTGGAACGTCAGGTCGAGGCCGAACGCTGGACCAATCTCGACCGCCAGCTCAGGCGCGATAGCCACAAAAGCGGTGTTATAGATCTCGCGCCGCGCCCCGGCGAGCAGCCGGATGAATTTCACGCCCTCAAGGTCGGCCGCCTCCGCACCCTCGAGCGGCTCGGCGTCGCCCAGCAGATCGGTCACAGCCAATGGTATATTGCCGACGATGCCGAACCCACCATGCGAGAGTTGGGCGAGCGCGGTGACATCATAAAGCGCATGCATCGCAGCCTGACCGAGGCCGGTATCGATCGTGGCGCAGCCAGTTTGGTGCTTTTCGGCGAAGACCTGCCCGAACCGATCATCGGCAGGCTCGTCGAGCGGGGGCTCAATGATGAGCTCAAGGGGACGGCCTATGCGGTGATCGACGGTGTCGATGGCCGCGCTCACCATATCAGGCTCCCCGACCTCGACGCCGCCGGCGACAGCGCGCCCGGATCGATCGTCGAGTTACGCGGCTTCACCGACACGCAGGGCCGACGACGCCTGGCCCTCGCCGCTCGATCGGACCTTCCCCTCCAACAACAGATCTCGGCGAATGGCGCAACCTGGCTCGACCGGCAGGCCGTGTCTGGCGATCCCGTCGCCCTCGGCAATGGCGGCTTCGGGCGCGAGGTCCAGGATGCCCTCGAACGCCGTGCCGAGCATCTGACCGCAGAAGGCCTTGCCCAACGTCAGGGCGGCAGGATCGTCTTCGCGCGAAGGCTGCTGGACACCCTGCGGAACCGTGAGGTCGAAGCGCTCGGGAACAAGCTGGCAACCGAACTCGGCCGACCGTTCAACAAAGCCGCCACCGGCGACTATGTTGCCGGCACCTACCGCCAGCGCGTTGCCCTGGCATCGGGCCGGTTCGCGATGATTGATGACGGGCTGGGCTTCCAGCTCGTGCCTTGGACGCCATCACTCGACAAGAAACTCGGGCAGCACATCACCGGCATCGCGCGCGGCGACGCCGGTGTCGATTGGAGTTTTGGTCGGAAGCGAGGGATCGGCCTATAGGGAGGGGCCGGCGCAGGCCTTAGCTATTGAGGCTGTCCTTGAGGGCCTTGGCCGGGGCGAAGGTCAACTTCTTGGCGGCCGCGATCTTGATGGTGGCACCGGTGGAGGGATTGCGGCCGTCGCGCTCAGGCGTCGCCTTCACCTTGAACTTGCCGAAGCCCGGCAGGGAAACTTCCTCGCCGGCGGCAGCCGCCTCGGCGATCGCCTTGAACACGCCATCGACTAGAGCCTTGCCCTGAGCCTTGGTCAGATTGTTCTCGGCGGCGAGTTTGTCGGCGATCTCGTTTGCAGTGGTCATGAAATGGTCCTCTTTCAGATATGACCCTTGCCCTATGCCACGCCGCTCGAGACTTGTCATCGGGGCGGCATTTCAACGCTAGTGGCCACCAGGCAATTTCGGCGCATTCCGGTATTTGCACGATTGCGCCCGCCACGTTGCGACCAGAGATAACTCGCCCTTGAATTCTGAGGCAGCGTGGACCGACCTCTCCTTGATAAGGAGAAAGCGATGTCGGGAACGAAAGTCCTCTGGGGCCAGCTCGTCGTTGTCGGGCTGATCGTGTTGACCGCAGTCTGGTGCGCAACGCAATGGACGGCCTGGCGGCTCGCCTTCCAACCCCAGCTCGGTACGCCCTGGTTCGACCTTGTCGGCTGGCCGGTCTATCATCCGCCCGCCTTCTTCTGGTGGTGGTTTTCCTATGACGCCTATGCGCGATCCATCTTCAACGAGGGTGCGATCATTGCGGCATCGGGCGGTTTTGTCTCCATTGCTGCAGCCATTCTCATGTCGGTCTTGCGCGCAAGGGAAGCCGACAATGCCGCGACATACGGCTCGGCCCGGTGGGCTACACCGGCTGAGGTGCAAAGCGCCGGCCTGCTCGACCCGGACGGCGTCGTCCTTGGCAAGCTGGTGCACGAATATCTGAGGCATGACGGTCCCGAGCATGTCCTGTGCTTCGCTCCGACCCGGTCCGGCAAGGGCGTCGGCCTGGTCATTCCATCGCTTCTGACCTGGCCGGGTTCGGCGATTGTTCACGACATCAAGGGCGAGAACTGGGAGCTCACGGCGGGCTTCCGCGCTAAACATGGCCGGGTGCTGCTGTTCGATCCGACCAATGCGAGTTCCTCGGCCTACAATCCGCTTCTTGAGGTGCGTCGCGGCGAATGGGAAGTCCGCGACGTCCAGAACATCGCCGATATCCTCGTCGATCCCGAAGGTTCGTTGGAGCGCCGCAGTCACTGGGAGAAGACGTCCCACGCCCTACTGGTCGGCGCTATTCTCCACGTCCTCTACGCCGAGCGGGACAAGACGCTGGCCGGAGTTGCCAACTTCTTGTCGGATCCGGCCCGCTCGATCGAGGCAACCTTGGCCGCGATGATGAAAACGGCGCACCTCGGCGAGGCAGGGCCACATCCGGTGGTCGCATCGGCCGCCCGCGAACTGCTCAACAAGTCGGACAACGAACGATCAGGCGTGTTGAGCACAGCGATGAGCTTCCTCGGCCTCTATCGCGATCCTGTCGTTGCGGCGGTGACGTCGCGCTGCGACTGGTGCATCAGCGATATCGTCGGTGATACTAGGCCCGCCACACTCTACCTCGTGGTGCCGCCTTCCGACATCAACAGGACCAAGCCGCTCATCCGCCTGTTGCTCAACCAAATTGGACGCCGGCTAACCGAGGATCTCAAATCGCGTGGCAACCGGCACCGGCTGCTGCTCATGCTGGACGAGTTCCCTGCCCTCGGCCGGCTGGACTTCTTCGAATCCGCCCTCGCATTCATGGCCGGCTATGGACTGAAGGCATTCCTGATCGCCCAGTCGCTCAACCAGATCGAGAAGGCCTATGGACCGAACAACTCCATTCTCGACAACTGCCATGTCAGGGTGAGCTTCGCCACCAATGATGAGCGCACAGCCAAACGTGTCTCCGATGCCCTGGGCACCGCCACCGAAATGCGCTCCATGAAGAACTATGCCGGCCATCGTCTCTCGCCATGGCTCGGGCATCTGATGGTGTCGCGCCAGGAGAGCGCCCGGGCACTTCTTACCCCCGGCGAGGTGATGCAATTGCCGCCCAGCGACGAGATCGTCATGGTGGCCGGTATCCACCCCATTCGCGCGCGCAAAGCCCGCTACTATGAGGATGCCCGGCTCACCGAGCGCGTCATGCCTCCCCCCGGCATTCCTCATGTCGATAAACCTCCGGCGGATGACTGGAGCGCGCGCCCGGTTCCAGAGCGGCCGTTCCTTCACGTGCGCGATCTGCCGATTGTCCCCACGGGCGACGACGAAGACCCGACCGAATCTGAGAAACGCCGCCAGCCCGAACTGAGCAGAAACACCCCGGCGCAGATCGAGCCGGCAAACGAAGGCGAGTTTGATGCCGATCGCGACGCCGACGAGGATCCGGCCGTTCTTGCCCGTATCCTCAACCGGTCGATGCAGCGGATCGCCCGGCAGGCCGATCTCGACCAGGGGGATGGCATGCTATGAGGCGAACCGTGAACAAGCCCGGCAAGAAGCAGCGCCTGTCCATATACCTCGACCCACCAGTAATGAAGGCGCTGGTCGAGCACGCGGCCCGACGGGATCTCTCACGATCCCTCGTCGCCGAGGCTGCGATCGCGTCCTTCCTCTCGCCTGATGCGGCAGAGCGACAGGAAGCGTCAATGACCAAACGGCTCGACCAGATCGACCGGCGGCTCAATCGGCTTGAACGCGATCTCGGCATCTCGGTCGAAACGCTCGCCGTATTCGTACGCTTTTGGCTGACCACGACTCCCCAATTGCCGGAGCCCGCCCAGGCAGCGGCACGCGCCCAGTCCGGCAGGCGCTACGACGCCTTCGTGGCCGCACTCGGCCGCAGACTGGCCCAAGGCCCCCGACTGCGCTCCGAGATTTCAGAGGACGTCCGCCCTGGTGACGACAACCCAGTTGCCGATGCTCCTACCTAATTTTCATTGCTAGAGCCAGCTACGGGGCCAGAAGGCGACTGGCGGCTTTCAATCAAGGCTTCGCAATGGCTGCCGTTCCAGTCCGAGATCAAACTCCCAAATTGAGTGCGGCCTATGCGAGCAGCTCTCTCGGAGAGTAAGAAATAGCAGGTCTTCCTGCGCCTTTAAGACACCTCATTTTGGAGGTCAGATCAGCGTTTTCTTCAGACATAATCCCAGGAAGCAACTTACTTTGGCTATGGCTTCTCGACGTGTTTGCAGGTGCCGAATTCTCCCTTTCCTACCGCAGTTATCAGCCCCAATTCCACCTCGGTCGTATTTTTCGGATAGATGGCTACACATCCATTTTCCTTAAGGGTGTTCTGGATAGCATCGATGTATTCGCCGAGCTTCCTTGCCGTAACCCCGTTATCGTGAAACAAGTACACCAATGTTTCCAAGTTAGAGTACTTCTTCGTGTCCTCCTTGAGAGACTTGATAACGTCGGCAGCCGGAATGCCATGAGAGTCTTTGCTATCGATAGTCCAGTGAACGTTTTCTAGACTCTGCCGCGTGTATGCGGCGATGACAGCTTCGTTCGTGTGTCCGTGCACTGCCCGTACATACTTCGGTTTCGCTCCGGTGAGGACTTGGAACGTCCGTTTGGCCCTCTGCATATCACTATCGAGCGCCGTGAGCCCAGCAGATGGGGGGACCACCACCTCGTGCCTCAAGGACTCGAATGGCTTGGACACTCTGACCCTGTGGCATACGTGATCCCCGCGCCCACCGGTATGGATCGCCACATAGTGGCCGGCATTGACGATCGCGGTTCCTCTCCTGAAGCCGCCCGTCGTCTCGAAGTTCGGCGTGGAATTTCCGAGAAGGCAGTTCTGAAGGAAAAACGCTGCGGGGATGAGGCGTATCTCGCCATCGATCGGGTGGATTCGATCGCGGAGTTTTCCTAGTACTTTCGAATATGTGCCCCTCGGACCATCATCGAAAGATAGGATGACGGTGACTTTCCGATCCACCATTTACGCCCCCCGAACGAACGTGGTAACCATTTCTTCACGTTATCTGCAGACTGGTCGGGGGACAAGTCGTGGGCGACTTCGAGAATTTCTCTCATATCGCATCTTTGTTCGATGCGGACACGTTTTATCTCCTCGATTTCTTGGGCCCGTTTTCCGACAGCGACGAGATCGAGGCGTGGGATCAATTCGCGGTAGCGACCCGCCAAGTCACCCAAACCGGCGACCAGGAAATCTTCAGTATCGGCCTGCTCTGCCATGCTGACTTCCCGAAGCTGGAAATACCTGGACTGAGCGGCTTTTCGCTCGAGTGGGGTCTCAAGGAAGCGGGCATCGTTTCGGCGATTGCCACGTTCGGAGAGGGCGTCAAGCTCGAGCTACCGGACGTGAGGCTGAACCTCACATTCCCCTCCAATATCCTTGCCCTGGCTTCGAACCGCAAGGTCGGCACCTCAATATCCTCAGTAATCGATATTGGCTTCTCGGAGTCTGGGATTTCCATAGCGGGCAGCGGCACGACCGACGTCCCGGAATCCTACTTGTTCGACACCGATCTCAAGATCGCCATCGCCGGACTGCGGGCATCCCCGGCGGGAAGCAGCAACCTCTTCGAGGCTGACGCCGCGACCGTCACGCTCCCGGACACCTGGATGCGGGACGATAACGGGCAGGCCATCGCGATCACGGGGTCCTCCCTCGCCGTCGGTCATAGGGGTCTTAGCGGAGTGTTCGGTCTCGCCGCCGATGCCGCGGTCACCGGCGAACTCTTCGGCTTCGACTTCAAGCTGACCTCATTCGACCTGCAGATCACCGAAAACAGCCTAAGTCGCGCTTCGCTTCTCGCCGACATCCAGATCGTGCCGCAAAGTCTCGGCAAGGAGCTCTGGGTTTCCGTGGAGGTGGTATTCGGCCCGGGCGGCATCTCGGTCGCACTACCGGAGGATCCAGGCCAACTGCTGCGATCGCTCAATGTAGATGGCCTGTTCGATTTCACCATCGATGGTATCAGCTTGCTGGAATCGACCATTGCGGCGGCCGAGACCTTGCCGGACTGGGCATTCAAGCTATCAGGCAGCATCAAACCCCAATTCTCCGGGATCGAATGGCCCAAACTCAGGGTTGATGGCATCGGCCTGTCGCCTAAGCGGGGCCTGTATATTCCCGGTGGGTCTTCCATCAGCCTGGAGGAACCTTACTCCATTGACTGGTACATCGGGAGCTTACGCATCTCCGAGCTCACCATCGGATCCCCCGAAGGCAATCCCGACGATATAGAACTGACCTTGTCAGCCGAAGTCGCGCTGATGGAGGCACTTCCCGCCGGCGTCTCGGTTAGCGGACTGGTCGCGACCTGGCACCGGAACTCGGGCGGCGTAGAGGTCCGCCTGGACGGCATAGGGATCAAGTATGCACTACCAGGGGGCTTTTCAGCTGATTTCAGCATCTCCTACCAAAGCAATCCGCCGCGGTTCCTCGGTCAAGGAACACTCGACCTGGAGTCATTGGACATCCGCCTCGACGTCGTCGTTGAGGTCGGCCGTGACAATGGGACTACTTATCTCTTCGTCTCGGCCGAATGCGATGTCTTCCCCGGCGGCATCCCCATAGGAGGGACCGGTTTGTGCCTTTACGGCATCTCCGGGATGCTCGTCGTCAATAAGGAGCTGGACACAAGCGACACGTCGGACGATCGCTACTACAAACTCTTCAAAAAGCCGAATATCGGCCTGACTGACCCAAATAAGTGGCGCGCGAAGGAGGGGGCGGGGGCAATCGGCCTCGGAGCCGTCATCGGGACTGCCGACGACGGGACGATTTTCCATGCAAAGGGCATGTTGCTCGTCACGCTCCCCGAACTGAACATCTTCATGCAGGCGCAAAGCGACATCCTCACCAAGCGCAAGGGTCTGCTGGACGGGGACGCCGGGCCACTCCGGGCTTTGATGTCCTACTTCCCGGACAAGCAGGTAATCAACTTCGATATTGACGCGGAGTGGTCGGAGGAGCCGATCTTCTCGGTCGCTGGCAGTGCCCACGCGCATTTCGAGTTCGCAAATCCGGGTAACTTTTACTTAGAGCTGGGCCGCGAACCGGTAAGCGAGCAGATATCCGCGAAGCTCTTCAAGATGGGCGACTGGCTCTTCACCGGGGGCTTCTGGCAGAGGATCGACAAGACCGGTGTCAAGACCGGTGTCAGCGCGACATATGACAAGCGCATTTCCGCAGGTAGCTTCTGGGCGGCCGTGCATGCTGCAGTCAAGGCCGATATGGGGGTCTACTGGCATCCCGCGCAATGGGAGACGACAGCGTCGGTCAACGGCTACGCCGGATTGGGAATTGCAGGACTTTCGCTGAGTGTCGCTATAAACGCGAACATCGAACTGACCATGCCAGCGCCACAGACGTTCCTGTTGCACGCGAAGGCATGCATCACCTTCGGCTTCATCAAGACATGGACCATATGTCTCTCCTACACTTTCGGCGGCCAGGACAATAAGCCACCGACGCTGAACGAGCCATTCTTGCGAGCTCTCGCCGAGCCGCGTCGCTGGACACCGCCGAGGGAAAAAATCGGCGCACTGGTTGACGACGGCATTGCGCGGCTCACCGACGACTCCATACCCGAAATCTGGCCGCACAGTTGCATCACCCTGGATTTCATAAAGAGCGTAGGGAGCGAACAACAATTCTCCAGTCATGCCACGATCCCTGAGCAGTATGTCGGGAAACAATCCGGCTATAGGGCGAGCTACAGACTCCGCAACGTCTCCCTCAAGGACCAAGACGATCCGCCCAGTTCCCCCGTGCTATTTGGCACTTGGTCCATGTCACCCGCCGCGAGGTTCCGAGACACACCCTTCGATACCATCGAGCCGAGACCGCCGAACAGCAGCCTACAGCTCCTGTCCTCGGATCGCTTCGGACGCCGCGGCAGCATAAGCGGCGGAGGCGCCGAGGGAATCGGGGTCGACTACTGTGACTTCAACCCGGAGGTAGGACTTGTGCGACACTGCGTGTCGCTGGCCGGCATGACGATCGGGGAAGGTTTGCTTAGGAACGGCTGGAATTACCGATGGGGATACGAAAGCGGCCCGGTCGAATTCTGGCGAAGCAATTTGTGGGGCGTGGCATACCCGCCCTCGGACGACATCCAGATCTATGTACCGGCTAGCGCGAGCAACTTTTCCATCCGGTTCGCTGACTTCAATGGACGCGAGCCAGGGGCCACGACTGAGCAAGCCATTCTCGCGGACGGAGGGTATATCCTGTTGCCGGATTGGCGTCGGCACACCGTGGTGACGGAACTGTGCTACGACGCACCGCCCATATCAGAGGCTGACCGTGTCGGTGAGGTCACCCACCTGGGTTCGGCAGGCGTCGAGGAGTGGAACATCGACCCGGGGACGAACTTGTTCCGACCCCATCATACCTACGAACTGAGCTTCACCACGGAGCGTGTCCTCAATGGTGCCGTACAAGCCAGTAAGAACCACAGTTTCAAGTTCAGGGCGAAAGCGGCGCCCGAATATCCCGGCGCCCTCGACGGAGCGATAGTTGGCGTGCGCCCTGGTGACGGCGCGAGCCCCTTTTTCTACGGGTACGACATCACCATCGACTTCAAGGACAACTTCGTCCCTCACATCTATCGGGCATCGGACAGACCTCTAGCCCTCCGGTTCCAAAGGGACGACGGCACGTTTGTGACCGACACCGACGGCAGTCCCCTTTGGCGGAACTGGCTGAGAGGCAAGCTCAACCTCGACAAGATCGAGAAGTGGTGGCGTGAGACGTACCTCGAAGATCAGGCCGCCAGTTGCGTGGTCTCGGATATCGTACACGACGATTTCGAAACCGCCCTATCTCCCGCAGGGTTGGGCGCAAAACTCGACACCGGCTCCCATTATCGCGCGCAGTTGGTTGCCGGCGCAGACAATGTAAGTGCCACATTAATGTTCGAGTGGAGCTTCGTCACTTCGAAACACGCCACGTTCACCGACATGATGGCCGAGATAGCGATCGGTTCGCCCGAATACTTGGCGCACCTGCCACCCGAGCCGGATTTCCAATCCTTAGCCCGGGCATGCGGCTTACCCGGCGTACGTCATACCGTCGACGTGAAAGTAACTCCGGTCCGAGCGGGCACCCGACTGACGGCGATCCTGCTGGAGGCTCCCGAACCGATGAGTGATTCAACGGGGAGGTTGACCGTGTCCCTCGGTGACTTCAACGACGTGATGCACGAGGCGGCAATTCTACCGAACGCGGATTTCACTCGAATTTTTATCGTTCCTGCCGAGGGGCAAGGTTGGCCGGCCGGGCTAAACCTCACCTACAAGTGGAAATGGCAACGAAAGCCAGGCGAAGACACAAGTTTCTGGCGTTCCATAGATGCCAATTACGACACCGAGGAGAAATCCGCTACCTGGGACTTTGAACAATGGGCTGGCTGATCAAACGACCCGACCCTCAGATGGGTAATTACGCTGCCGGACGAGACTTTGACATCGTCGCGCGAGGGCGCCCTCAAGGCGTCGACATCGTCGACCAGGGCCAGCTTGAAGGTGAGAGGACAGTATTCGGCGTACGCTGGCAGTACCGCCCGGACTTCGGCTTCCCTCCGGACGGCTTCTCAGTCACCAGGGAACACGACGACGGTAGCCCGAGCGTTCAGCTCGCCGATCGCATCAAGCTCCCGGGATACGGTCCGATTGTCGACAGGAACCGGCTATTGCTGGACGCCATAGAGCGCGCACCCGCCAGGTATCCGGATGCGGGACCCTATTTTACGATTCCGGCGGGCGATCCGGACCAAGAGCCCTTCAATGAACTCGCGGACTTGATTCCCGCGATAGTGCTGGCGGGCCCGTATTTCGACCGCTCGCTGAAACTCGATAGCCTTCCGGGATTTTTGCAGCTCGTAGGCGATACTTATGGCGCCGATCTGGAACTGGCCGTCAAGCACTGGCCCGACGGCGCAGTTCCAGATATCCAGACGATAATATCCGAAGGTTCCTGGGGAGGTGCCGAGGCGAACAGGCTGGACGATACGGTCAGGTTTTGCGAAGCGGAGGCGACCCGGCTCCTGATCGCACTTTCGGTTCGGTTCGAGTTCGCCAAATTTCTTGGCCTTGGTGCCGAAGACGTCCTGGAGGAAGGTCTTCTCGAGAAAACAAAGATCCGCTATGTCTTGAATGTCAAAGAGCCGAGCTTTCAAGAGGCCTTCGTGGCCGCGACCGACTGGCTCGACGCGTCCGCCATAGAGCGACCGAGCAGGCCAGTGGTCCATAAGACCTCCAAGCAAGTTCTACCGGTGTTGCTTCACCCCCACTTGAAGCAGTTCCACCCAGTCCACGGTGACCCGGCTCTCGCTTGGCCGAGCGCGCCTGTTTCCGAGCCTTGGTCTCCGGGAGACCGCTACCCTAGAGTTCCCTCCGACGTCGTCAGCCTGCGGTGGTCTCCACCCGCCGATCAGTTCAATTCGGGAAACGACGACGGCCAGCGCGACCGATTACTGACGCTCAACCCGGTTCTTTACCAGGTTTCTCGCTCCGGCAGTGACGAGGCCGGGAGGCACGTTCTCAAGGGCGCGGAGCGTATTTCCCTTCAGAAAACCGATAAAATCGATGCCCCGGATGATACGATACCGGGATGGGTAGATGCCGGTGATCTTGTAGACCCGCTTCCGCGGTCGCTGACCTACTACGTCGAGGGTATCGACCTTCTGGGCATCCTCAGTTTGCCGTCGCCCAGCGAACTCGTGTCATTGGGTGAGACGCCACCACCGGCCCCGCCGAGTATCAAGATCAGGCAAGTCGGCTCGCTGGATATCCAGAAAGGAGCTACAGCAACCGCGATCGACCTGGAGCTCGTGTGGAACGCCAACCACGATTTCCGCGGGCCGGATGGCGAGGGCCTGTTCATCAAACCCACATGGTCCCCACGCGGCACGAAGTCGGTCGCGGTCACGTCGTCCTACAGTGCCCGAGGAGCAACGGGCGGGCCCGATGCTCCCATCTCGGCCGTCCACTCCGACTGCACCCTCGCAGATATCGATTCCGGCGCCACCCTCACCCTTGAACAGGGCAAGGCATTCGCAGGGGGGAAACTGCTGACCGCTCAGGGTGAATACGTTGTTCTCGGAGACTCGCCCGGCACAGGTGCCACCATCCGCGTCCGCAAGAACCTCAATGGCAGTCCCCCAGTAGGCGATGCGGCCATAGTCTCGACCGAAACGGACATACCGGGCAAGGTCCTGGACTTCGTACCGCGCCCGGGCGAAGGCGAGCAAAACCCGCTGAGAATTGTGTGCGTCGTCCAGCTCGATGACATCATCTACAGCAGTGTCCAACTCGCCGCGTTGTCGGGGACCTTGGATGATGACCGCTACTATATCTACCTACATGCCGTGGGCCGCAACGGCATCGCCGCAAGGAACGACAGGGGCGGTTGGTCGATCAGCGACGACGCCGATGGCCAGACCGACCCACTCTCCGACCTGCGATCCTTAGGCAGCGATGCCGGCGCTTTCCTGTCCGGCTCTCCGGCGCTCCTTTACCCCATACATCGCCAAGTCACTTCGATTGCGTCGCCTTCGGGCTTTTGGGCCGGGCAGCTCAAGCTAGAGGCAGCGGCGTACGAGATCGCGCCTGCGGCAAAGGGGGGTTTCGGCGCAATCGAGCGTGAGGTCGCGCGTCTCGACGACCTCAAACCACCTAGGATGAAGGGAATAGGCACGCTTTGGGCCAGGCCGGCCGCTCCTCATCAACCGGAGGCCAGCTACGGGCTTCGATGGCAAGCGGTCGATTCGGCCGTCCGCTACGAAGTGGACCGCATGCTAACCGTGTCCCTCGGGGAGGAAGGAAAGCTCATGAGCGACCGGGACTTCCTGGACGCCGCCTCCGATCCGCAGAACGCACGCCGTTTCGAGCGGCGGACGAACTTCGCGTTCGCCAACCGTTTCAACGACGCGCTCCCGGGAGCATCGCCTCTTCGGGCCGCGTACAGGATTCGGGCGGTAAGTCAGGCAAACATTCCCGGTGACTGGTCGGAACCGATCGGTCCGGTGCGCACTCCCGACATCCGACGCCCCGCGCCGCCTGTACTGTTAACCGCCCTTCCGATACCGGGGCCGGACAGCCGTGGTCGGACCGTTAGGCTGGAGTGGACGCAGTCCGGTTTGGGCAAGCAGGTCGAAAATGCGGACAAGAGCGCCGACAGCCAGCCCAACGACGTGAAGTTCGTGGTTCAAACGCTAGATCCGGAGCACCGGCCGCCGGAGTGGTCTACCTACAGCGACAATGTGGCGGTCAGCCCGGTCTTCGAAAATCGCTTTGTCCTCGATGTCGCGCAACTACCGCCAGGTAAAGAGCTCAGCTTTCGCGTCTTAGCCGTCAAGTATGTTTACGATACCATCAGTCCCTATCTCGATAAATTCAATCCAATAGCCTCCGAGCCGTCTCGGGTTCTGTCTGCGAAGGCCACAGGTGATATCGCGCCGCCGCGGAATGTCAGGCTCGCCCAGTCAGATGGAGCAGTGACCCTCGCTTGGGCGAACCTCGAGCAATACCAATCACTGACTTTGCGCATAAAGACCAGTCAATCGGTTAAAACCGTCGAATTGAAGGTCGACCAGCAGCGCTATAGCCAAGACGTCTCCGAACTCGAAGATGGGCTTACGATCGGCTTCGAGTTGATAGCCACGGCATACGGGCGAAGTGCAAGAAGCGGAATCCACGAGATTGCCGTCTTGCGTGAAGAACAGAGGCCGCGGGCATCCGGTTGATCACCGAATGTGCAATTTCAAGCTGAAGCGAGTCTGCTGCCTTTGTTTGGGACGTAGGCATACGTGGTGAACGTCTGCTTGGGGCGATGTCCCTGGTGTTCTGAAAGTCCGAGACGGGCGCAAAGCGGATGCGACGAAGGCTCAGACATCTGGTCGATCGAGGGCGGTCGCAGACGACGTACGCTAAATGCTTCGAGGCGCTTCATCCCTACGGGGCCGCAAGTTTTCTTCGTACGATAGTCAGAAACTCGGTTGTGGCCGTCCCGTTTTTTTTCCATGATCGGGATGGCAGCCAAAAGTTGATCATGTCGCTGTTTCAGATCAGTTTCGGAGATTTGGCTGAGTAACTGCGCAGCGTTAAAAATGCCGTTGTCGTTGTCGGGACTTTTCAGAGCCCGATTCACGAGCCCGTCAATGACGGCGAGCTTGTCGTTCCTTTGATATTTGAGGATGTCATAGAAGCGCTGCCGATCACTTTTGTCTGGTGAGTCGAATAGCCCATCAATGGTCGTGATCAACGTAGCGTCCAAGATTGCCTGTTTTACGGTGGGCTCAACATTTGGTGAGGTCAGCAGCCCGGCCAGAAGCGTGTCGCCTTCGTCCTTCAATACCAGTTGGGTTACCCGTACAGAAAGCTCCTCCCTTTCCGGATCTCCTGAAAATAGGTCGTCCATTAGGTCAGGGATCAAGGAAATCCGGGCAAGCTCCTGGTCGGCCAGTCTCTGCTGCAGCGGAAGTTGCCAGGCTAGGAAGGCAACACTGATCGGAATTAGTGCCTGGAGCAATAGTTGAAGACTTCTCGTTCTGTCTTCGCGGGCTTCAACTGCGGCCTTACTCTTAAGAGCAAGGCGAGCAGATTTAATGGCTCTGAATGTCTCTTCGAGGTCTGCATCAGAAAGCATTTTTCCGCTGGACCGCGCAGTGTTCAGCCTACGCTGCGCCTCATCTAGAAGCTCTTCTGACTCTTCGTGCAAGCTTGCCTCCTCATTGCTTAACCGCCGGCCCTGCAGCAACAGATTGCTTACATTTAATTGCCTGTGCCAAGTGCCTTCCCGGGCACGGCTCGGCGGCGTTGTCTGACTCGCGCTTGGAGAGATTGTCGAGGCAGCCTGAACCGCAGAAATGGGCGCTCTGGGTCTCAGCGATTTCGCCGTTCCCCTGTAATTCCACGCCAGACTTCGACGACCTCTAGCGGCTAGTTGCGTATCCCCCGTTCGTGCCTCTTCTACTTGTCCCCGATCCAGGGCCGCGCGTCGTGCGGGCCCACAGCGGAGTGGGGACGACGTGGTGATTTCTTCAGGACAATCGGCGGCCGCCGAACGCGGAACGCGCATGCTGCGCACCGCGCTAGGTCCGGCTGTGGCCCGGTTCCTCGAAGACCCCGCGATCGTCGAGGTGATGCTCAACCCCGACGGGCGGCTCTGGGTCGACCGCTTGTCTGAAGGCCTCGCCGACACGGGCGAGCATCTGACGCCCACCGACGGCGAACGCATAATCCGCCTCGTGGCGCATCATGTCGGCCTCGAGGTTCACGCCGGTTCGCCCCGCGTTTCGGCTGAACTGCCGGGAACGGGGGAGCGCTTCGAGGGGCTCTTGCCACCTGTGGTGGCGGCTCCCGCTTTCGCCATTCGCAAGCCTGCGGTCGCCGTGTTCACTCTGGGGGACTACGTGTCGGCGGGTACCATATCCGCCGCGCAGGCCAGTGCGCTTCGCCGGGCCATCACCGAGCGGCGGAACATCCTGGTCGCTGGCGGCACCTCTACCGGCAAGACCACTCTCACCAATGCCCTGCTCGCTGAGGTCGCCAAGACCGGTGATCGCGTGGTGCTCATCGAAGACACGCGCGAACTGCAATGCACCGCACCCAATTTGGTGGCATTGCGGACCAAGGATGGCGTGATCTCCCTGTCCGATCTCGTGCGCTCGTCGCTGCGGCTTCGACCCGACAGGATTCCGATCGGCGAGGTTCGCGGCCCCGAAGCTCTCGACCTGCTCAAAGCATGGTCGACCGGCCATCCTGGGGGCATCGGCACCATCCATGCTGGATCCGCCGTGGGCGCCCTGCGGCGCCTCGAACAGCTCATCCAGGAAGCCGTGGTCACGGTGCCGCGCGCCCTGATCGCCGAAACCATCGATGTCATCGCCGTGCTCTCCGGCCGTGGCCCGGCCCGGCGCCTCGTCGAACTCGCCCATGTCACGGGCCTCGGTGCGAGCGGCGACTACGATCTCTCCCTTGCCCTCTCATCCCCCGAACCCTCTGGAGCCTCTTCATGAACCTGACAATCCTCCGCGTCCGTCCACGGATCGCTGCAGCCGCGCTCGCCGCATCGCTCAGCCTCATGGTGACGCAAGCCGCCTATGCCGCCGGATCGTCGATGCCCTGGGAAGAACCCTTGCAGCAGGTTCTCGAATCCATCGAGGGGCCTGTCGCAAAGATCATCGCGGTGATCATTATCATCGCTACCGGTTTGACTCTGGCCTTCGGCGACACATCTGGCGGCTTCCGTCGCCTCATCCAGATCGTCTTCGGCCTCAGCATCGCCTTCGCGGCCTCAAGCTTCTTTCTCTCCTTCTTCTCCTTTGGCGGCGGAGCGCTGATCTGATGGACGAGCCCGTCCCCGGATTCACCGTACCCCTCCATCGCGCCCTGACGGAGCCAATCCTGCTTGGTGGCGCCCCGCGCGCGGTCGCCATCCTCAATGGCACGCTGGCGGCGGCGCTCGGCCTCGGCCTGCGGCTTTGGCTCGTCGGCATCGTGCTTTGGGCCATCGGCCATCTGGCCGCCGTCTGGGCGGCACGGCGCGATCCGCTCTTCGTCGAAGTGGTGCGCCGGCATCTGCGCGTCCCTGGCAATCTCAATGTTTGAGGCACCGCAATGATGAACCTCGCAGAATATCGCCGCACCGGCGCCCGGCTCGCCGACTATCTTCCCTGGGCCGCTCTGGTCGGCGAGGGTGTCGTCCTCAACAAGGATGGCAGCTTTCAGAGGTCCGCAAAGTTCCGCGGCCCCGACCTCGACAGCGCGGTGCCCGCCGAACTGGTCGGTGTCGCCAACCGGCTCAACAACGCCTTCCGCCGTCTCGGCTCCGGCTGGAGCATTTTTGTCGAGGCACAGCGCCACGAAGCGGCGACCTATCCGGGGAGCACCTTCGCGGATGCGGCATCGGCGCTGATCGACGCCGAGCGCAAGGCCGCCTTCGAAGAAGCCGGCACACATTTCGAGTCGAGCTACTTCCTCACCATCGTATATCTGCCGCCGGCCGAGGACACGGCCCGCGCAGAAAGCTGGCTCTACGAAGGTCGCGAGCAGAGCGGGGTGAACCCGTGGGAAACCCTCAAGGGCTACCTCGATCGCACCGATCGCGTAGTCGGCCTACTCGACGGCTTCATGCCCGAATGCCGCTGGCTCGATGATGCGGAGACGCTGACCTATCTGCACTCGACCGTCTCGACCAAGCGGCATCGCGTGCGCGTCCCCGAGACGCCGATGTATCTTGATGCCCTCTTGGCCGACCAGCCGCTCGCCGGCGGGCTCGAGCCACGCCTGGGCGATGCACATCTGCGCGTCCTCACCATTGTCGGGTTTCCGACGACGACTACGCCCGGCATCCTCGATGAACTGAACCGGCTTGCCTTCCCCTATCGATGGTCCACGCGGGCCATCCTTCTCGACAAGACCGACGCCGCGAGGCTGGTGACGAAGATCCGCCGCCAGTGGTTCGCCAAGCGCAAGTCCATTGCCGCCATCGTTAAGGAGGTGCTGACCAACGAGGCCTCGGTTCTGGTCGATAGCGACGCGGCCAACAAGGCGACCGACGCTGACCTCGCGCTGCAGGAACTCGGCGCCGACTATGCCGGCGAGGCCTATGTCACCGCGACGGTTAGCGTCTGGGACGCAGATCCACGCATCGCCGACGAGAAGTTGCGGCTGGTCGAGAAGATCATCCAGGGCCGCGATTTCACCGGCATGGTGGAAACCATCAACGCGGTCGACGCCTGGCTCGGCACCCTGCCCGGCCACCTCTACGCCAACGTGCGCCAGCCACCCATCAGCACGCTCAATCTCGCCCACATGATCCCGCTTTCGGCGGTGTGGGCGGGGCCGGAACGGGACGAGCATTTCCAAGCACCCCCACTGCTCTATGGCAGAACGGAAGGCTCGACCCCGTTCCGGTTATCCCTTCATGTCGGCGACGTCGGCCACACCCTGGTGGTCGGTCCGACCGGCGCGGGGAAGTCCGTGCTGCTGGCCCTCATGGCCTTGCAGTTCCGCCGCTACGACAATGCCCAGGTCTTCGCCTTCGACTTCGGCGGCTCGATCCGCGTCGCCGCCCTCGCCATGGGCGGTGACTGGCATGATCTCGGCGGTGAGCTCACCGACGGAACAGAAGCCTCCGTTTCACTCCAGCCACTCGCCGGCATCGCCCACACACCCGAGCGCGCTTGGGCAGCCGACTGGCTTGTCGCCATCCTGATGCGAGAAGGCGTGACCATCACGCCCGAGGTCAAGGAGCACATCTGGACGGCGCTCAGCTCGCTGGCCTCGGCACCCGTCGGGGAACGGACCATCACCGGCCTCACCGTGCTGCTCCAGGCCAATGATCTGAAACGCGCTCTTCAGCCCTATTGCGTCGGTGGGCCTTGTGGCCGCTTGCTCGACGCCGAAGCGGAGACGCTCGGCCAAGCGCCGGTCCTGGCGTTCGAGACCGAAGGTCTGCTCGGCACGGGCGCAGCCCCAGCCGCCCTCGCCTACCTGTTCCATCGCATCGCGGGACGTCTCGACGGACGGCCTACGATGGTCATCGTTGATGAGGGCTGGCTGGCACTCAGTGATCCGGGCTTCTCCAGGCAACTTGCCGAATGGCTGGTCACGCTGCGCAAGAAAAATGCCAGCGTCATCTTCGCAACCCAATCGCTGGCACAGCTCGAAAAGAGCACGATCGCGGCGGAAATCATCGACTCCTGCCACACCCGTATCCTGCTGCCCAACGACCGCGCGATCGAACCGCAGATCACGGCCATCTATCGGCGATTCGGTCTCAACGACCGCCAGATCGACATCATCGCCCGGGCCATGCCCAAGCGGGACTATTACGCGCAGTCCCGCCGCGGCAACCGCCTGTTCGAGCTCGGCCTCGGCGACGTGGCGCTCGCGCTCTGCGCGGCCTCCGCCAAGTCCGATCATGCCTGGATCGAGGAGGTGCTGGTCGAGCACGGACGCGAAGGCTTCCTCGATGCCTGGCTGCGCGCCCATGGCCTCGTCTGGGCGGCCGACCTCATCCCCGATCTCACCAATCTCGCCGCCACTTCGGCGGCATCAGTTCACCCCAACACGGAGATTTCCCCATGACCCGAATTCAATCGCGTATGCGCGCCGTTCTTCTCGCCACCACCATGCTCTCGGTGACTTCGGCCTTATCCCCCATCGTCGTCACACCCGCCTATGCCCTGTTCGGCTTCGGCGACATCGTTTTCGACCCGTCCAACTATGCCGAGAACATCGTGCAGGCGGCTCGCGCGCTGGAGCAGATCAACAATCAGATCCAGAGCCTCCAAAACGAGGCCCAGATGCTGATCAACCAGGCACGCAATCTCGCAAGCCTGCCCTATTCCTCGCTCCAGCAAATCCAGCAGTCAGTCCAGCGCACCCAACAGCTCCTCGGGGAGGCGCAGCGGATCGCCTTCGACGTTCAGCAGGTCGATCAGATCTTCTCCCAGCAATACGCCAACATGGATCTCACCGCATCCGACCAGCAGCTTGTCGAGCTGGCGCGCGAACGCTGGGGCAACACCGTTGGCGCCTTGCAGGACGCCATGCGCGTCCAGGCCGGCGTGGTCGGCAATATCGAGACCCAGCGTGCCGAGCTCTCCAATCTGGTCGGCGAAAGCCAGGGCGCGACCGGTGCGCTCCAAGCGACCCAGGCCGGCAATCAGATCCTTGCTCTTCAGGCGCAGCAGCTCACCGATCTGACGGCACTGCTCGCTGCCAATGGCCGAGCCGACGCGCTGTCGTCCGCCGAGCAGGCCGCCGCCGCGGAACAGGGCCGCGAGCAGCGGCGCCGCTTCCTCGAGCCCGGCGCCGCCTACCAGCCCGGCAACGCCCAGATGTTTTCAGGCGCCAACTGAAGCTGACCGAAGGAGGTGATCATGGACGGATGGGTTTTCGCGCGGCTCGCGGCGGTCATCATTGTCGCCGTTGCGGTCACGGCCGCGGCGATCCATCTCGCGCGCGAGGATAACTCGTCCGGCCTGCAATCATCTCCACCCACCGCCACCGAGACACCGCGCACCGATCCCCTGCGCGAGACCCTCCGACGCTGCCGGCAGTTGGGCGAGTTCGCAACACGCGACGCCGCATGCCTCGCCGCGTGGGACGAGAACCGCCGCCGTTTCCTCTCGCCGACAGCAGGGAATTAAGCCATGGAAGGCGCCGGCGTCATCGATCGCTTCCTCGAGGTCTTCACCTCCTACATCGACAGTGGCTTTGGCCTCTTGGGCAGCGAGGTTGCGTTCATTGCCTCCACGCTGATCGTCATCGACATCACGCTCGCCGCCCTGTTCTGGGCCTGGGGCGCCGATGAGGACATCATCGCGCGCCTCGTCAAGAAGACGATCTTCGTCGGCGTCTTCGCCTACCTTATCGGCAACTGGAACAGCCTGGCCCGCATCATCTTCGACAGCTTTGCCGGGCTTGGCCTGATGGCATCGGGGACCGGCTTTTCGGTCGAGGACCTGATGCGCCCCGGTCGCGTCGCCCAAACCGGGTTCGATGCTGGCCGCCCACTGCTCGAAGCTATTGCCGAACTCTCCGGCTACTGGGCCTTCTTTGAAAACTTCCTGCAGATCATTTGCCTCCTGATCGCATGGGTTCTCGTCCTGCTCGCCTTCTTCATCTTGAGCATCCAGCTCTTCGTCACCCTCATAGAATTCAAGCTGACCACGCTTGCCGGGTTCGTCTTGATCCCGTTTGGCCTTTTCAGCCAATCGGCCTTTATGGCCGAGCGTGTCCTCGGCAACGTCATTTCCTCCGGGATCAAGATCCTGGTCCTTTCCGTCATCATCGGCATCGGCTCGACCCTCTTCGGCGAGTTCACCACCGGCTTTGGCGGCGAGCAGCCGACCATCGACGATGCCATGGCCATCGTCTTGGCCGCGCTCTCGCTGCTGGGCCTCGGCATATTCGGGCCCGGCATCGCCAACGGCATTGTGAGCGGTGGTCCGCAGCTCGGCGCGGGCGCCGCGGTCGGAACCGGCCTTGCGGTTGCCGGTGCTGCCGTCGCCGCGGGCGGAGGCGCCATGCTGGCCGCGAGGGGTGGACAGGCAGCTCTATCGGCAGGCGCCGCCGCCACACGTGGCAGCGCGGCACTCGCCGGCGGCGCTTCTGCTGCCTATTCGTTGGCCTCGGCTGGCGGATCCGGTCCCGCTGGCGTTGCCGCGGGCCTTGGCGGTATCGCCCGTGCCGCCGGCGGCGCAGCGGCCTCCCCGCTCAAGCGCGCTGCATCGCGCGTCTCCGAAAGCCTGGGTTCCTCCTTCGATTCCGGCGGCAGTTCGGCGTTCGCGGCCACCGGCGGCTCATCCTCTATGGGCACCGTTGGCGGCAACTCCGCGCCGTCTGCATCGCCCGCTTCAACCGCCAGCCCGCCGGCCTGGGCCCACCGCATGCGCCACAGCCAGTCCATGAGCCATGGCGTCACCGCTGCCGCGCACGCCGTCCGCTCTGGCGACAACCATGGTGGTGGCGCCTCCGTCAGCCTTTCCGAAAGAGACCGCACATGACCTTCTTCAAACGACCGGCCGCCCATTACGGCAAGATGCCGGAACCCGAAACACCCTACCAGCGCGCGGCCCAGGTCTGGGACGATCGCATCGGCTCAGCCCGGGTCCAGGCACGGAACTGGCGGCTCATGGCCTTCGGTTGCCTGATCCTCTCGGCCGGATTCGCCAGCGCCCTTGTCTGGCAGTCGGCGCGCGGTACCGTTGTGCCCTGGGTGGTCGAAGTGGATGGCACGGGCGAAGCCCGCGCGGTCGAACCGGCCGTCGCCGACTATCGGCCGACCGATCCCCAGATCGCCTATCACCTGGCGCGCTTTGTCGAACAGGTCCGCTCGATCTCCGCCGATCCGATTATTGTCCGCCAGAACTGGCTGCGGGCTTACGAGTTCACGACCGATCGCGGGTCCGTGGCTCTCAACGACTATGCGCGCTCCAATGACCCATTTGCGCGCGTCGGCAAGCAGCAGGTCAGCATCGAGGTTTCCTCCGTTATCCGGGCCTCGCCGGGTTCGTTCCGCGTTGCCTGGACGGAACGCCGCTACGAGAACGGCCAGCTCGCCGGCACCGAGCGCTGGACCGCCATCCTCACGGTCGTGATCCAACCACCGCGCGACGCCGAGCGCCTGCGACGCAACCCGCTCGGCGTCTTCGTCAATGCCATCAACTGGTCCAAGGAGTTGGGGCAATGAGCCAGCCAACGATCCCACAAGCCGTAAATCCGGCTTTCCGTAAATCCGTCTTCACGATCGGCATGCTGTTGCTGTCCACCGTGACGCTCGCGGCCTGCGCCACGGCGCCGAAGCCGCCGCAGATCAGCTACGACGCCAACGTTCCGCCCCTATCGGCCGTTGCGGCCAGCACCGGTGACGGTGCGCCCCGCGCCATTCTTGTGCCGCCGAGTTGGACCCCCGCCAAGGGCGGCGATCCTGCCACCACGCCAATCGGCCGAGTGGAGAACGCCAACATCGCGGCGCGCGTCGAACCACGCAAGGACGGGTACTACAACGCTATCCAAATTTATCCGTGGAGCGAAGGCGCGCTCTTCCAAGTCTATGCCGCCCCTGGGCAGATTACCAACATTGCGCTCGAACCCGGCGAAAGCCTGACCGGCGCCGGTCCGATCGCCGCCGGCGACACGGCCCGCTGGATCATCGGCGATACCGAAAGTGGCAGTGGGGCGACAAGGCGTGTCCACGTGCTGGTCAAGCCGACCCGAGCCGACATCACCACCAACCTGATCATCACCACCGACCGTCGCACTTATCTGCTTGAACTGCGCTCGGGTGAGAATCCCTATATGCCGGCCGTCGCATGGGCCTATCCACAGGTCGCGTCCCAGCGCTCGATCTTCCCCGCCACTCCCACCATTCCGGCCGTCGCCGCGCGCAACCATCGCTATGGCCTCACGGGCGACGCCCCGCCTTGGCGGCCGGTTTCCGTCTATGACGATGGTCGGCGCGTCTATGTGGAATTCCCACGCGGTATTGTGCAGGGCGAGATGCCGCCGATCTTCGTCATCGGTTCGGATGGCCAGCCCGAGATCGTCAACAGCCGGGTCTACCAGAACATCCTCATCGTCGATCGGCTGTTCGGTGCCGCGGAGCTGCGGTTCGGCAGCGGCGACCGCCAGCAAACCGTGAGAATCGTGCGCACCGATGGGAGGCCGTCGTCATGAGCGGGACCGACACCGGAACGGCAAGCGCGCCTTCAGCTACGAAACCGGACCTCGCCATGCGGCTGCGGCCAGAGGCCCCGCGCGTAACTCGCGTTTCTCGCCGTGTCCTCGCTGGTGTGGGTCTGGTTGCGGGCCTCGGCATTGGCGGCGCCCTGATCTACGCGCTTCAGACCGCAGACCGGCAGCCTGGCGGGGAAGAGCTCTTCACCACGGATCACAGGCAGACGGCGGATGGCTTGCAGGAGCTGCCCGCCGATTATAGTGGCGTTCCGCAACTCGGTCCTCCCCTGCCCGGCGACCTGGGCGGTCCGATCGTCCGCGCGCAAGAAGACGGTCGCAGCGTCCCTTTGGAGATCGTTCCGGTGCCACAGGCTGATCCGGAAGAGCAGCGCCGCCTCGCCGAGATGGAAGCCGCACGGACCAGCGAGCTCTTCTTCCAGACTCGTGCTCCGTCAGAGGCAGGTCTTCCGGCGTTCCCAACGCTTGGTGGCTCGACACCGAGCATCGGCGCTTCCGGGTCTGAGAATCCACAGCTCGCGTTCCTCAACGCCGACGTCGATCGCCGCACGGTGGCGCAAGACCGAGTGGCCGCGTCGGCGTCGCCATTCGTGCTGCAGGCCGGATCGGTGATCCCTGCGGCGCTGATCACTGGCATCCGTTCCGACCTTCCCGGCCAGATCACTGCACAGGTGACCCAGCACATCTATGACAGCCCCACCGGAAGCATCCTGCTCGTCCCGCAGGGCACCAGGATCATCGGCGAGTATGACAACGGCGTCGCCTTCGGTCAGCGCCGCATCTTGCTCGTCTGGAACCGGCTGATCTTTCCGAATGGTCGATCCATTGTCCTCGAGCGGCAGCCCGGCGCGGACACCCAGGGCTATGCCGGACTTGAGGATGGCGTCGACTATCACTGGTGGGATTTGATGAAGGCCGCCGGTCTATCGACGCTGCTAGCGGTCGGCGCGGAACTGACGATAGATGATGAGGACCGGCTCATCCAGGCGATCCGCAGCGGCGCGCAAGAAACCATCAACGACGCCGGTCAGCAGATCGTCCAACGGCAGATGCAGGTCGCCCCCACGCTGACGATCCGGCCAGGATTTCCGGTGAGGGTGATCGTCACCCGCGACCTCGTTCTCGAACCGTATGGAGCAAGCCAGTGACCAAGCTCAAGCTCAGCGCCATTCCTGACGACAAGCCCATCAAAGTCACTGTGGAGCTGCCGGCCGCACTGCACCGCGACCTTGTGACCTACGCCGAACTGCTGTCACACGAGTCAGGACAGCAAGTCGGCGACCCCATCCGATTGATCGTGCCCATGCTGCTACGCTTCATCGCAACCGATCGAGGCTTCGCGCGCTCCCGCAAAACCCCTGATGCCAAATAGCCTGCTGCCAGTCCTCTAGGCCGCCAAGCCGGTTCGCGCGGCTTTCCGCAGGATGTGCAGCAATCCCTTGAGTGCGGGGTTCGGGTTGGACGCCATCCAGATCGCATAAAGCGGGGTGACGTTGCTACCGGCAAGAGGAATGAAGACAACTCCCTCGCAGGCGGCCTGAGGAAGCGGCCCCGCAACGATCGTCACACCAAACTCGCGGGCCACCATATTGATAAGATTGAACTGACCCACACCATGTGACTGGAAGTTCGGCACGACCTCAGATTTCTCCAGGCGGCGGGTGAGATGGTCTGCGATGTCTGGCCCCAACCCGCGGGTGCTAAGAATAATCGTGTCGTTGCGAAGTTCTTCAAGAACCAGCTCGCGCGCACTTGCCAATCTGTGCGACGTGGGCAGCACGACGATCATGCGCTCGTCTCGAAGGTGTAGCGAACGCAGGGGGCCATCCGCCGGCGAGTTAGCGACGAAGGCGACATCCAACTTGCCTTGTTGGATCAATGCCGAACTCCCGCCAGTCGTGCTCTCGACGATCTCGACGGAGACTCCTCCGTACTCCTTCCGGAACTGTTGGAATGCGTCGCCTAGCACTGTCAATGGTACGCTGACGCCAACCGTCAGGTCGCCGCACTCACTGCGCCGTACTCCGACGCGCTGCATGGCGCGTTCCAGGTGATCGAAGCCGAGGGTTGCCTCCCGGAGAAACCGATCGCCTGCAGAGGTGGGCCGTATACCCGCGTGGCCCCGTTCAAAGAGTTCTGCGCCAACATGATGCTCTAGGCTCCGGACGCCTCTGCTCACTGTTGACTGCTGGACGTTCAGCGCAGCAGCGGCCCGCCGAAAACTGCCGTGCTCGGCCGACGCCAATGCATAGTGGAAATGGCGAAGATCCATGAAGCGATCAAGCATGGGTAGTCTCCTTGTCCACCCATTCTCAGAGCTGAGAGGCCTTTGAGCGGATGCCGGCAGGCGCCCCGCCAAGAACCGGGCTGTGAAGCCTTCCGGCCTCCCCGAGGCGGCGGCGCATGGTGTCCGATATCTCGAACAGGCCGGCATATGTCATCGTCCTTCCGATCCGTGTCGGGACGCCAATGAGCTCGTAAGGGCAATCTGTTGCGCGGAAGATACGGGCCATGCGGGAATCGAAAACCGAAACGATGTGCTCGACACCGGCGAGCTGTGCCGCCTCTACAAGCCCGCACAAGAGTTCGATGGTGGTGGTGTTAACGAAGTGATTGACGTCCTGGCGCCCAGGCCCGACGGACAGAGCTGGGTTGATTGCGAAGCGCGAACTTTCCCAGATCCGCGGACTTTCCATCGCACCATCCGGGACCAGAACGGCAAATACATCGCGCAGCATATTCGGTCCGGTCGTCGGCAAGAGCCTCACTGCACCCCTGAGCTCTCCGGTCACCCCATCGACGCAGAGCAGGTAGAGGGGGTCTTCCTTGTCGAATTGGTCGATTTCTTTGCCGTCAACGACTGTTACCTCCCAGCCAAGTCTGTCAGCAAAGACTGCCGCCCGCATGCGGAACATCTGGTCGAGCAGCCCTGTATATGCATGGCGGTCGACGGCTTCAACGGCCACTATCATCCCTGCCTCCTCGTGTGAGAAACGAGGAAGGCGTACGCCACTACTCTGGGCCCGAGTATCCGGTTGATTGACCGGGTTTTACCGCTGATCGATATATGCGCTTGAGTGCCAGCGGCATATAATGTGTATTCCCGTTGTCCCAGCCTATGCCGCCGGGTCCACCGTCATTCGCGATCGCTGAAGTCGTGTCCGCTAACTTAGTCGGCGCCGGAGGCCACGCCAAAGCCGCGTGCCTTCTTCTCGCTTCCAGCCAGCTGCCCGGGCAGCGACCATCCCTATGGGCTCTGGTTGAAATTGTCCATTGGCTTTCACCATAGGGATCAGCGCCTCGTACGGGGCCGTGAGTCTAGATGAGGTCGACGAGGAGGCCGGACTTGAGGGCTATTGAGACGGCATGGGTATTGCTCGAGGCCCCGAGTTTATGGCGCGCACTTTCAAGATAGCAACGCACCGTATGCGACGAGAGGCCGAGGATCATCCCACATTCCCAAACAGTCTTGCCTTCTGCTGTCCATTGCAAACATTCGATCTCTCTCGGAGAAAGATGAGGCTTTGCACGCTCAACGCCTTCAATGCGCAACACGGCATCATGAAGGTGAGCCGCGATAATCGGAAAATGCCTAAACGCCGTGCGGCGTGCCCACTGCCACTCGCGCTCGCTCAGGTCGGCGGAGATGGAGACCAGCGCCCTATCCCCGCGATGACCGTATACGGGAAACGAAATTCCCTTACGCCCGAGGCCAAATTCCGCAGCTTCACCGAAGAAGTCGCGAAGGGCTTGGCTGCCCCGTTCAAAGTCGTCCCAATCAATGGGAAGAAGGCGCCTGAGGCCGGTCTGGATGACAGGATCGATCTTCACGTAGTCGCGGGCGCGATAGTGCTCAACCCAATCTGAAGAGTAAGTGACGGCGAGGTAGGGCTCACGCCGCAGAAGTCTGCGGTTAGGCATCCCGATTCCCAGGTAAGCGATCGTTTTCAGCCCGTAGGCCGCCCTAAGCTGAACCAATAATCTGGAAATCTGATCGGCGTCCCGGACTTCGGCGATCTGGGAAAGGGTGTCATCCATGCCCATCATTGCACCAGCCCACTTTTGCCGCGGGACGCTTCGTTTGTTTGCCTAGATTGATGCTTTCTACAGGCGTCCGACACCGTCGCCGACGCTCCGGTGTCCCCAGCGAACTACTCAAGTGGAATGGCCGCGTATCGTATCCCGCCTATCGCATGTCATGCCAATGGCAGGCGAAATCGTGGCTCGGTACAGATGAATCCGTCATGAATAATAAGCCCTCGCCCTTCCAAGTGAGCTCAATCGACATACACTCTCGCTCGGCGAGCCCGTACGAATTTGGAGTAGGCACTCCAGCCAATGGTGGCGAGGATAACTGCCAGGATCAAAGCCGCCAGGGGCCTGGTTACGAAGGCCAGATACCATTCATCCTGGTATATCTGGAGCATGCGGATGAGTTCGTTATCGGCGATAGGCGCCAGGATGATACCCATGACCACGGCAGCCGGCGAGTAGCCGGTGCGCTTCAACGCGAAACCAGCGGCGCCAAAGGCCAGCATCAAATAGATGTCGAACGTGGCGTTCCGCGACGCGTAGGCGCCCACCACGGCAAACAGCATCAGGATCGGGACGAGGAAGCGCGTGCGAACGCTCAGGCTGCCGGAAAGACTGTAAGCGCCTAACACGGCGGCTAGGACCATGATGGCCTGCGAGATGATCGCGGCGGCTATGATGCCGTAGACAAGGGGCTGCTGTTGCGCGACGAAGCTGGGACCGGCCTGCAGCCCGTGCATCGTCAGCGCGCCAAGCAGGACGCCGGTGGTCACGCTACCGGGCACGCCCAGCACCAGGGTCGTCATGATCGCGCCACCCGAGCAGGCATTGTTCGCGCTCTCGGCCGCGACGACGCCTTCGACGCTGCCATTGCCATATTCGGCTTGGCGCTTCGAGAGGCGCCGCGAAAGCGAGTAAGCGGAAAACGACGCGATCGTGCCGCCCGCTGCCGGGATCAGGCCGACCACCATGCCGACAGCCGAAGAGCGGAAGAAGCTCGGCCAGACCCACCTGGGCAGGCGAAAAGCCCTCAGAATGTCGGGTATGCTCCGCTTTACAGTGATGCTGGAGTCGATGACATGGTCCCGATATGCCATCAGCATGAGTTCGGAGAACACGAAGATGCCGATGAGGACGGGCACGATTGGTAGGCCCTCGGCGAGGAAGGGATTGTCCAGCGTGGCCCGCCATTCGCCCGTCGGCACGATGCCGATGGTGCCCAACAGCATGCCGAAGGCCCCCGATGCAGTCGTCTTGGCCACCGAGCCGGAGCCAACTGCGCCGAGAACGGCAACACCTGCAATGGCGATTAGAAATACCTCGGTCGGTCCGAACTTGAGCGCAATGCTCGCCACCACGCCGATCGAAGCGAGCATCACCACGTAAGACAGGATCCCGCCATAGACCGATGCGGCAATAGAAGTACCCAATGCCTCTGCGGCGCGCCCCTGCTTGGTCAACGCGAAGCCGTCCAGGGTGGTCACGGCGTTTTCCGGCGATCCCGGAGTTTTGAGCAGGATGGCCGTGAGCGCCCCACCATAGCCCACCGCGACATAGATCGAGATAAGAAAGACGATGCCGTTGAGTGGGCTCATGGTGAAGGTCAATGGCAACAGTAGAGCCACGGCCATGCCCGAGGACAGGCCCGGAATGATGCCGACCACCGTTCCGATTGCCGTGCCCAAAACCATCATCATGAGGGACTGGGTCTGCAGAGCATCGGTGAAACCCTGCTGCATTGCGTTCAACGTGTCCATCGAATGTCCTTCTCGTCGTCTCGGCGCGTGGTAGGGGAGGGTGTCTAGCCGAGACCGAGCGGCCCTAGCAGACCGGTCGGGAAACGGACGTAAAGAACATTCTTGAAAAGGTAGTAGGCTGGCGCGGTCACGGCGATCGCGATGACCAGGTTGAGCAAGAGGGCGCGCGAACCGAGCGCCACCTGTGCGACGAAGACGAGAACCACCAAGGCGACCAGCGCGCCTATATACGGCATGGCCAGGACAGCGAGCAGTGGGACGCCAATGAGAAGCCACGGTTTGAAATCCAGCACGGAACCGGATTCGTCGTCCGCGCTGGCCTCGGCGCGGGTGCCGCGCAACAGCGATGCGGCGTGCCACAGCAGTGCGAGGACCAGGACAGCGATGATAGCCATCGGGAACAGGAGGGCCTCGTAGGAAAGCCCGACAGCGTCGGTCAGGTACAATCCGACACAGGCGAGCATGATCGCGGGTACGATCAACTCCCGATAGGCCGACATGTCCCTCTTGATGGGCGTGCTTTCCATTCCTGGTCCTCCTGCGTGCCGGTGAGGCTATCGTCCGATGTTACCGACTTCGGCGAAATCGGCGGCAAAGATCGCTTCGACATCCTCGCCGGGTACGCCGAGCGAAAGGTCTTGCAGGCGGTTGGCTTCCAGATACTGCTGGAACTCCTGCGAGTTGCGTGCCGCAATCATCGCCTGTTGCAGCTTTGCATAGGCTTCTGGATGGTCGGACTTAAACGCCGCCGGCACGGCATAGACGCCGTAGCGGGACAGAAACTCAGGAGACGGCAGGTCGACGCCATAGGGCGCAAGCGCTACTGTCATGGTTGGAGCCTCTGACCAGCGGGGACTTTGCTCTGCCGAACCGACTAAGAGGGCCTTGGCCTCTGCGCGGATGTTCATGCGGGCGAAGTCATCGCCGATTGTCGCGACGACATCACCTGCCAGCATGGCATTGGCTGCGGCCCCCCCGCCCTGGTAGCCGACCAGTCCGACCTCGATGTCGAGAGCTTCGAAGAGCCATTTGGCAAACAGTTCCTGGGCGCTACCCTGCGCCACCGACACCGCCAGTTTGCGCGGCTCAGCCTTGGCTCGCGCAACGAAGTCATCAAAGCTCGCTATATCGGAGTCGGCGCGCACGAGCATGACCCGGGGGTCCTTCACATCGACCATAATAACCTGGAGGTCCCCATCGGCATACTGAGCGCCGTTAAGCGAAGTTGCCAACTGCATGTCGGGCTGGTTGGTCGCTAGGATAACAAGGCCATCGCCGCCGTCGCGCAGGACCGTGGCAGCAGCGACCTGCCCGCCACCACCGGGAACGTTCTGCACCACCACCGGCTGGCCCAGTTCGGTAGAAAGTGGTGTTGCCAGCAATCGGGCCAGCGTATCGGTGCCACCCCCCGCAGCATAGGCAACGATGATCTGAATTGGTCCATCCGGATAGTCCTGGGCCATGGCGGGACCAAACGAGACCGGCAGAATGGAACAGATTGCGGCCAGACCGGCAAGAAAGTGCCGGCGGCCCTTCAAAAGGTAGTCAGACATTTGTTTCTCCCTGTTACGACTATACTCCGCCGCCGCGAGCGACGAAATTGAAGGCAAGCTAGTCCAGCAGACGCTCGTCATAAGGCGTGGTGTTAATCTGTTCGGCGCCGTCTGCCGTCACCAGCACGACATCTTCAAGATGCGCGCCGCCGACATCAGGTCTGTCGGGCAGCACGATCCTGGGCTCCAGGCACATCACCATGTTCTCAACGACTTCAAAGTCGACATCCCGGTGCACCAGCGGTTCGCCGTGCAGGCCAAACCCCAGTTGATGGCCGGTATTGCCGCTGTAGAGGTACTTGCCCCAGCCGGCATCGGTGATCACCTCGCGGGCCCGCTGGTCGATCTGATGGCAGGTTATGCCCGGCCGGATGATTTTCTTGGCTTCCGTAAGGGCCAGGTGAGTCGCCTGGTAGATGGCTTTTTGCTCGGGCGTCGCCGCACCGCAAATGACGGTGCGACCAAGATCACCGGTATAGCCCCGCACCACCGCGCCGATATCGATGATCACCATCTCGCCCGGAGCAATGATCTTCTCGGTGGCCACCCGTTCGAACATAGAGGTATTAAAGCCTGAGGCTACCAGCGGAATGAAGGGCTCGAACTCGGAGCCGGCCCTGCGCATGGCATGGACAGCTTCGGCCACGACGGCATGCTCGCTGATCCCTGGTCGGATCTCGCCAATGGCTGCGCGCGCACCGAGATCGGCGACACGCACCGCTTCGCGGATCAGTTCGACTTCAAGCGGGTGCTTGACCGCCGTCAGGTGCGACCAGATCGGCCCAGCATCCGAGAATTGCAGCGCAGGAAAGCGCTGCCGGAGTCCGTCGGCCACCATGTAGGGCATGAGGTCGGTGCCGATATGGCCCGCTGTCAGGCCGTAGTCGGAGAACATTTCCCCGATCGCGCCGGCCCAGTTGTCGAGGCCGGGGAGCTTTCGCGCATCGGCAATGTCGGACTTGAAACGGACGCGCAGGTCGTCGCTACCGGAGATATAGCCAAGCACCGGGGGCGCATTGCGCGTGACCAGAACCACGTATTCGGGCTCCATGAAGGGTCGGAAACCCTTCACGTAGAAATCGGTGATGTACCGGGCGGCTTCAGCCTTGAAGAATAGGAAGCCATCCAGCCCCGACTGCTCCAGCGCCGCCTGGACTTTCCGTTGCTTGATCTGATGAAGTTCGGAGCCGGCATAGAAAACCGGGTCCTGCCGTTGGAAGAGGTGCGCGCCCTGGTCCTGAACCATGTTCATCATGCCGCCTTCCTGACTTCTACAAGCACTTCGGCAAAGGCGTTGATTGCTGCCTGCACCGCCTCGGGCGTGATGTGATAGTGCGTGACGAAACGGATCTTGGTCCGCCTGCTGTTTGCCAGAATGCCGCGCCTGGCGAGGGCCTTGTTCATCTCGGCTGCATCGCTGGTAAAGCTGTCGACAAAGCAATTGACAATGTTGGTCTGGACGCGGTCGACCTCGACCAGCGAAGGATCGAGCTCGGCCAGACCGCGCGCCAAGTCCCGCGCCATGGCATGATCGCGGCGGTGCACTGAGTAGGGATCCTTGAGTGCAACAATGGCGGGAGCAGCGATAAGCCCTGCCTGCCGCATGCTGCCGCCCAGCATTTTCGCGGCCCTGCGAGCACGCTGCATAAAGTCGCGTTCACCGGCCAGAATTGCCCCGACCGGGCCCCCCAGCCCCTTGCACAAGGCGAACCAGACGGAGTCCACTTTCTCGCACATTTGCATTACCGGGACATCGAAATAGGCGCCCGCATTGAACAGTCGCGCCCCATCCAGATGGACAGGAATCCCGGCGCGCATGGCAACCTGTTGGATCGCTGCCATGTTCTCGAGCGGGACCACCGACCCACCCGAGGCGTTGTGGGTATTCTCCAGGCAGATCAAGCCGGTGGGTGCCAGCGCAAGGTCGCCCTTGCCTTTGATCAGGGCGGCTACTTGGTCCGGGTCCATCACCCCATACGTCCCGCGGAGTGGGCGCGGGATGGCTCCGGCGACCACGGAAAGTCCGCCGCCCTCCGAATTGTAGATATGGGCGGCCTCTTCGACGATGACCTCGGCGCCATGGCAACCATGGGCAATCACCGCCGACAGATTGGCCATGGCCCCGGACGGCAGGAAAAGCGCATCCGGCTTTCCCGTCAGGTCGACCGCCAGGCTTTCCAACTGGTTGACCGTGGGGTCGTCACCGCGTGCTGCGTCACCGAGGGGCGCGTTGGCGATCGCTTCCATCATCTCGGAGGTGGGCAGCGTGACTGTGTCGCTGCGAAAGTCAAATACCATCATCGGGGCGCTCACTAACCGCACACATAAATCTCACTGACATTTCAGTTGAATTTGAATGTGCCGTCAAGTAGGTATTTCGCGAGATCGACTTTTTGAGAATTCCGGAGCTTCCGCGCATGACCAACCAGCCCAAAATGATGCGAATGGATGTCTACGACCAACTCAAGGCCCGCCTGCTGACCGGCGAACTGCGGACCGGGCAGTTCGTGTCACAGCGGGAGTTGACCGAATTGCTGGGCGCGACGCTGAACCCCGTGCGCGAAGCGATCCGTAAGCTCGAGGTTGAAGGTCTGATCAATGTCTATGCCCAGAAAGGCATTCAGGTGATCGAGGGAGGGCCCAAGGCCATCAATGACGCCTATGACTACAGGCTTCTCCTCGAACTTAACGCCGTACGTCAATTCACTGCCATGGCCGAGGATTCCACGATCGACGCTTTCGGCCAGCGCGTCCGGCAATCGCTCGAAATGCTGGAGCGCCAGCCTCAAAGCCGGGATGTCCGGCTCCAGGTCCTGGATAGCGATTACCAGTTCCACAAGGATCTGCTGGACTTCCAGGGCAATGGTATCATCAGCAAGCACTATAGCTTGAACGCTGCCCGCCTCAGGCTGTTCAGGATCAACACCGGCGAACCCCTCCTTCGCCTCGATGTCGCTGCCCGTGAACACCTGGAGATCCTAGATGCCTGTCGCAGCCGCGACGCGGATGCCGCGGCACGCAACCTAGCTCGACACATCGAGATTTCACGCGAGCACACGCTGGGCATCAGGCCGATGGCTGGCATGGCGCGGCCTTGATGACCGCCAGATGTGGCGGAATGCCCGACAATCGGGCGCATGGCGAGCGTCGGGGCCGGATTGCAGCCGGCGATGCCGGCCGAGTCGGTGTGCCGTCACGAAGCTCCCGCCGTTACGGCTACCGCGGCCACATGGGCATAGCCCAGCGCTTCAGCCACCTGGGCGCAGGTCGCCCTGCCGAATGCAACATTGAGGCCATTGTGCAGATGCGCATCGTGCATGAGCGCCGCCCTCCAGCCTTTGTTGGCCAGTGCCAGAACAAAAGGGAGCGTCGCGTTGTTGAGCGCGTATGTGGATGTACGCGCCACCCCTCCCGGCATGTTGGCCACGCAGTAATGCACGATGCCATCGAGAGAATATGTTGGATCAGCATGCGTCGTGGGCCGGGAGGTTTCGAAACAACCACCCTGATCGATGGCAACGTCGACCAGCGCAGCACCCTCCTTCATTTGCGCGGCATTGAACCCGACCACACCACCGCCCAATACAGTCACCTTGGCTGCACGCCTGGAACGCCGCCGAGCAAAACCCCTCGTCCGCCATGTGCCTTTTCGAGGGCGGTGGCACCGGCCTGAACCGACATACGACCCGCGACCTGGCTCATCGGCTTCAGAAGCGGCAGTGCCCCGGATGCATCCGTTACCGTTTCATAGGCAATGCAAACCGCTCCGGAATGAACCAGATCGCGTGTCTGTTCCGGGTCGGGCGCGAGATGCAGATAGGCGAAGAGGACCTGCCCTTCGCGCAGCATGGCGCGCTCGGATTGCTGGGGTTCCTTGACCTTGACGATCATCTCGGCACTGGAAAAGACCGCCTCGGCATCGGGCGCAATCACTGCGCCAGCGGCGACATAGGCCGCGTCGGCCGCACCAATACCGCTGCCGGCACCCTTTTCGATAACGATTCGATGTCCAGCGGCGTGGAGTTCTGAAACGCCCTCCGGCGTCAGTCCTACCCGGTATTCATGGTTCTTGATTTCACGTGGTACGCCAATGCGCATCTTGCACTCTCCATTTAGGCCTTTTGAAGGATATCTAGCCTGGAAAGGGCAGTTGTTGCGATTTGACCGTCCTGAGGAGATGGTTCGGGATGAAATCCCAGTTTTGCCCAAGGCAGCGCAATGAAGCGCGGGCTTTCTGCAGTGACAGTTGGTGTTTTGGCACTGGGCTGATCTCGAACCTGTGACCTCGGCCTTCCCAGGACCAGCCATACCTTAGCGTTTCTGCGACGGGGCTCGACGGAGTATCCGTTCAACCAAAACCGTTTCAAAAACCGTTTCAGGTCTTGAAATTGAAACGGTGATGTCTCGCTAAGTCCTTGAAAATATTGGCGCGCCCTAAGAGATTCGAACTCCTGACCCCCAGATTCGTAGTCTGGTGCTCTATCCAGCTGAGCTAAGGGCGCGCACGGCCGTCTCTTTTCGAAACGGCAATTCCAGGAAGCGGCGAGTACGCCTGTCTGCCTGAAGCGGCGCAACCCATACAGGGGCGTTTCTGGCTTGGCAAGCGCCGATGACGGTTTTTCTACATGCCCTGGTTTTTCACCAGCAAGGCGCTTGGCAGCAGCAGGTCGAAGCGGGTGCCGGCCGGCTGATCGACGAGGCTGAGCTGGCCGCCATGGGCATCGACGATCTCGCGGGCAATGGCCAGGCCCAGGCCGGTGCCCCCGGCCCGGGCCGAGCCCTCGAAGGCCACAAACAGGTTGTCGCGGGCGCGCGGCGGCAGGCCGGGACCGTTGTCGGCGACCGACAGGGTAATGCCCTGGGGGCTGGCAAGCATCGAGACCGTGACCATCGGCGCCTCGACCCTGCCCCCAGCCGCCTCGAGGGCCTCGCGGGCGTTCTTGAGCAGGTTGAGCAGGACGCGGCCGAGCTGGCCGGCATCGACCCGCAGCACCAGGCTGTCGGGGATGGCATTGGAGAAGCTGATGGCGGGGTGGCCGGAGAGGCGCGCATCAAAGGCGGCCTCCTCGACCAGCGGCCTGATGGCGGTGGGCGCCAGCACCGGCGGCACCGAGGTCTCGCGGCCATAGTCGAGTACCGACTGGGCAAAGCCGATGGCGCGGTCCAGCGTGGTGACCAGGCGCGGCGCCAGGCGCTGCACCTTGGGATCGTCGAGCGTGGCCACCTGGTCGGACAGCAGCTGCGCCGAGGTCAGCGTATTGCGCAGGTCGTGGTTGATCTTGGCAACGGCCAGGCCCAGATCGGCCAGATGGCGGCGCTGGCGCAGCAGGGTGAAAATATCGGTTTCCATGGCCGCCAGCTCGCGCTCGGCAATGCCGATCTCGTCGCGCCGGGCCGAGGGGGTGATGATCAGGCTGCCATTTTCGGGCGCCTGGCGGAAGGCCAGCATGTTTTCGGTCAGGCGGCGGACCGGATGGATGAACAGGTAGCTGGCCAGCAGATAGAGTGCCAGGGCGGTCAGCATGGCCAGAGCCAGCGAGATGGCGACGACCTGGCCGGAATAGTCGAGCAGCTCCTGGCGCAGCGGCCGTTCGGGCAGCAGGATTTCCACCATGGTCTGGTCGAGATCGCCGGGGCCGATAATGCGCAGGGTACGGCCGGGGCCGGCCAGCAGGGTGTCCACGGCCCCCATGATCAGGGTGGGCAGGTCGCGCTGGCGCATGTCGGCGGTGACCACGACCTCGGGCGTCACCGGATCGGCCAGTTCGATGAGCTGACTCTGGCCCTCGCGGCGATAGACGATGGCATAGGCCCCTGCCGAGGTCAGCAGCCGGTCGGTCAGGCTGCGCGGCAGGGCCATGACGTCGGGCACGGCGTCGAGCACACGGGCACCCACGACGCCGACGCGCAGGCGGTCATCGAGCCAGTTGGCGCGGAAATTGGCCAGGGAGGGCAGATAGACGACGATTTCGACCAGAAGTATCACCGCGCTGATGGTGGCGATGAGCTTGATCGAGAGGCCGGCAAAGCGGCTGGGCAAGGCGCTGCGGAGAGGTGTCATTGCCCAGTACTATAAGCCAACACGGGCACGGCGTAAGCCCCTGCGACACGCATCTCAGGGCAGCAGACGGCGCAGGGCGGCCCACCGTCGGGCCCAGGCCGAGGGGGGATGTAGGGACCGGTATTGCCGGCCGAGATCGACCAGCAGCGCCGCCAGGCTGGCCGGCGGCAGCAGCAGATCGGCCAGGTCGGCCGCGCCCAGGCCCCGGTCGAGCGCCAGAGCCAGCATGGCGGCCAATTCGGCGGCGCCGTCGCCCAGAATGCTGCCGCCCAGCAGCCGGCCATCGGCGGCCACCAGCAGGCTGGCGCCGCCCTGCAGATTGCCGGTGGCGCGGGCGGCGTGGGTTTCGCTGGCGCTGGCGCGCAGCAGCAACTGGCCGGGACGGACCGCCAGCAGCGCCCCTGCCCCGCCGAGCTGGGCCAGAGCGGGGCTGGTATCGACTAGGCGCGGCAGGCGCAGCGGCTCGATGCGCCCGGGCGCCGCGCCGCTGGCGCGGGCCAGCACATGGGCGGCCTGGCGCAGGGCATGGGGCGCGTCGAACGCGCCGGCGGCCCCGCCAATGGCGGTGAGGCGGGCAGAAGAAGTCTGACCCTCGGGTGTCACCAGCAGATGGTCGGGACGCCGAGGGTCGCGCCTGAGCCGGAGGGCGGCCAGCAAAGCCGGATCGAGATCGGGCACGCGGCCGGCCGCCACCAGGATATGGGAGACGTCGAGTGTGGCCAGGCGGCCATCGGCATGGGCCAGAGCGATGCCGGTGCCCTGGCTGCGCGGCAGCACGGCGGTGACGCGGGCGTCCTCGAGAATGTCGATGCCCTCCTCGCGCAGGGCGCGCAACAGCACGGCCACGGGCTCGGGATCAAAGCCGGGCAGGAGCGGCCCCTGCGGCACCAGGGTCACCGTCACGCCCAGCCGGACATGGGCCTGGGCCAGCTCAAGCGCTGCCGCATCGCCGCCGATCACCAGCAAATGGCTGAGCTTGCGCAGATTGGCGAGGATGGTGTCGGGCGTGAAGAACGGCACCTGGTCGAGCCCGGGCAGATCGGGCAGCAGCGGCAGGCTGCCGGTGGCCAGCACGAAGTGGTCGGCGCGCAGGCGGGTATCGCCCACAACGAGCGTGCGCGAATCGGCAAACTCGGCCGGGCCGGTCAGCAGCGTGATGCCCTGGGCGGCCAGATGGGCGGGCGCAGCGGCCGGGGCGGTTGCCTCGGCCAAAGCGGCGGCGCGTTCGCCGATGGCGCGGAAGCCGGGCTTGGGATCGACCCTGGCCAGGCCCAGCGTCGCGGCGGTGGCCATGGCATGGGCGCGGTTGGCACTGGCGAGAAAGGCGGCGCGCTGCACGGCTGCATTGGTCGTCTCGCCGGCATGCTCGGCGGGCCGCTGGATCAGGATGGTGCTGAGGCCGCGGGCCCGCGCGTCGAGGGCCAGCGTCCGCCCGAGCGCGCCGGCACCGATAATGCACAGATCGGCTTTGAGGATTTCGGCCATGTCCGCCAAGGCATAAAGTGCTAGTGGCTGGACTTATGCGGCGCGCCGCACGAGAAAACAACGGGGCATAGAGCGTCAGGAAGTCTCGTCTGGCGCGTTGACTTGGGGTTGAGTTTTCCCTATAGACGCCACCAACCCGCACGCCTTGTGCCTTGTGCCCAATTGTGTGTCCGATATTCTTGCTCAAGAGCAGCAATCCAGAGGAACCGCGTCCGCGCGGTTTGATGTCATGAAGCGTACTTATCAGCCGTCGCAGCTCGTGCGTGCCCGCCGTCACGGTTTCCGTGCCCGCATGGCCACCAAGGACGGCCGTGCCATCATCAACAAGCGCCGTCGCGACGGCCGCAAGAAGCTCACGGCCTAAGGCCAACTGGCCGGATGACGGCCATGGCGCCCAAGCCCGATGCCCTGCGTCGGCTGACGAAGCGCTCCCAGTTTCAACGGGCTGCCCGGGGCAATCGCGCCGGGCGCTCTGCGTTTGGGCTGCAGGCGATTGCCGCGCCCGAGCCGGAAGCGGGCATTGGCTTTACCGTCACCAAGAAGACGGGCAATTCCCCCGAACGCAACCGAATTAAACGTCGCCTGCGTGCCGCTGTGACAGCATGTGCGCGTGACTTTGTGCCCGCCCACGATTATGTGCTGGTGGGGCGGCGCGAAGCGCTGAGCGAACCCTTTGCCAAGCTGGTTGCCGATCTGGGCGCCTTGATCGTGCGCGTGCACGCACCCAGATCGAATGAACAGCGCAACTCTTCCGGCCGCGGCCCACGGAAACCAAAACAATGACCGATAATCGCAATGTGATCCTGGCCATCGTGCTCAGCATGATCGTGCTGTTCGGCTGGCAGTTCTTCATTGCCGGCCCGCAGCTGGAACGAGCCCAGCAGCAGGCCCAGGTTGCTGCCGAGCAGGCCCAGAGCGAGGCCGCACTGGCGACGCCGGCCGCGACGGCCGTTGCCGCGGGCACGCCGGGCACGGTGGCCGCCGATGGCACGGTATTCTATGCCGACCGCGCCGAGGCCATTGGCGCCAGCGACCGCGTCACCATCGACACCCCCGACCTGCATGGCTCGATCAACCTGACCGGCGCCCGTCTCGACGACCTCGAGCTCAAGCAGTATCGCGAGACCGTTGATCCCGACTCCCCGATCATCACGCTGCTGACCCCCGCCGGCGTCCCCAATGCCTATTTCGCCGAGCAGGGCTTCGTGCCGGCCGCCGGCACCACCGTGGCCGTGCCGGACAGCAAGAGCGTCTGGACCGTCGAGGGCGGCGCCAGCACGCTGAGCGCCACCACCCCGGTGACCCTGGTCTGGGACAATGGCGCGGGCCTGGTGTTCCGCCGGACCTTTGCCGTCGACGAATTCTACCTGTTCACGGTCACCCAGTCGGTGACCAATAATGGCAGCGGCGATGTCGCGCTGTTCCCCTATGCCCGGGTTGCCCGCCACGGCACGCCCAAGGTGGCCAACTTCTTCATCCAGCATGAAGGCCCGCACGGCGTGCTGGGCTCCAACAACATGGTGTCCAAGAAGTACACCGACATGCAGAAGGACCAGCAGGTCCGCTTCGACAATACCAGCGGCTGGCTGGGCTTCTCGGACAAGTACTGGGCCACGGCCGTACTGCCCAAGCCGGCAACGGCGATCAATGCGCTGTTCTCCTGGAAGAATACCGGCAGCTATGACGACTACCAGACCAGCTTTGTGGAAACCACGCCGCTGGTCGTGGCCGCCGGCGCAACGGCGACCCATGAGAGCTACCTGTTTGCCGGCGCCAAGGAAGAATCGGTCATCAACAGCTACCAGCAGACCTATGGCTTTGACCGGATCGACCTGCTGATCGACTGGGGCTGGTTCGGCTTCCTGACCAAGCCGATGTACTATCTGCTGACCTTCCTCAACGGCATTATCGGCAATTTCGGCGTGGCCGTGCTGGCCGTGACCGTCATCGTCAAGGCGCTGTTCTTCCCGCTGGCCAGCCGCTCCTATGCCTCGATGGCCGCCATGCGCCGCGTGCAGCCGGAAATGAAGGCCATCCAGGAACGCTTCAAGGATGATCGCCCGGCCCAGCAGCAGGCGATGATGGAGCTGTACAAGACCGAGAAGATCAATCCGCTCAGCGGTTGCTGGCCGGTGCTGATCCAGATCCCGGTCTTCTTCGCGCTCTATACCGTCATCTTCATCAGCCTCGACATGCGGCATGCGCCGTTCTTCGGCTGGATCCAGGATCTGGCGGCGCCAGACCCCACCAATATCTTCACCCTGTTCGGCCTGATCCCCTGGGAGCCGACGGCCCTGCCGCTGATCGGCAGCTTCCTGCACCTGGGCGTGTGGCCGGTGATCATGGGCATCACCATGTGGGTGCAGATGAAACTCAACCCGCCGCCACCGGATCCGACCCAGGCGATGATCTTCAACTGGATGCCGGTGATCTTCACCTTCATGCTGGGCACCTTCCCGGCGGGTCTGGTGATCTACTGGGCCTGGAACAATACGCTGTCGGTGACGCAGCAGTGGTTCATCATGAAGCGCCATGGCGTGGAAGTGAACCTGATCGGCAATATCCTGGACGCCTTCCGGCGCAAGCCCAAGGCGGACGAAGCGACCAAGTCCTGATCGCCACGTCCTGATCGCCATCACCGATCAGCCATGCTACATGCCCGCCGGGACCCTCCGGCGGGCACCTTGTTTTTGAAGGCCAAGCACGATGACCACTATCGATTACGCCCCCGACATGATCGAACGCGGCCGCCTGCTGTTCGCCCGGCCGTTCCTGTTCGTCAAAGGCTGCGTCAGCATTGCCGACCTGCCCGAGATGGATCGGGTGGAAATCTCCTTTGCCGGGCGCTCCAATGTGGGCAAATCCAGCCTGATCAATGCCCTGGTCGGCATGTCGGGGCTGGCCCGCACCTCCAATACGCCGGGCCGGACGCAGGAGCTCAACATCTTCGAGAGCCAGAGCGAAAACCTGCGCATCGTCGACATGCCCGGCTATGGCTATGCCCGCGCGCCCGAAGACAAGGTGCGGCAGTGGACCAAGCTGATCCACCGCTATCTGGTGGGCCGCGCCACGCTGCGCCGCGTCTATGTGCTGGTCGACGGGCGGCACGGCCCCAAGGACACCGACCTGACGGTGATGAACGAGCTCGACCATGCCGCCGTGAGCTACCAGGTGGTGCTGACCAAGGCCGACAAGCCCAGCAAGGAAGAGCTAGACAAGGTCATCATCGCCACCAAGGCGGCGATCGCCAAGCGGCCGGCGGCGCATCCCCATGTCATCCTGACCTCATCGGTCAAGGGCGACGGCCTGCGCGAACTGCGCACCGAAATCGCGATGCTGCTCGAGAGCTAGGCGTTTCACACCTTGCCTGACGCGGGGCCCTTGCGCCTCTCTCCCCATCCGGGTCGCGCCTGGCAACTCAAGCGTGAAACGATCTAGGCGGCCCGAGAGCTGCCCGACCGGACGGTGGCGTCGGCGAGGGTGAAGACGTCGACGATGCGGTCGAGCTCGGCGGCCTGGGCCTCGGTCTGCTCGATGGCCGCATTGGTCTGTTCCACCAGCGCTGCGTTGTGCTGGGTAATCTCATCCATCTGCCGCACGGCAACAGCCACCTCCTCGATGGCCAGGGCCTGGCTCTGGCTGGCGTCGGCAATCTCCCCGATCAGGGTGGCGCTCTGGGTCACCGAGCCATTGAGCGCGACGATGCGCTGGGCAATGTCCATGACCAGCTGCGTGCCGCCGGCCACTTCGCCGGCCGAAACATCGATGAGTTGCTTGATCTCGGCCGATGCACTGGCAGCGGACTGGGCCAGGCGGCGGACTTCCACCGCCACCACGGCAAAGCCCTTGCCGGCATCGCCGGCCCGGGCAGCCTCCACCGATGCATTGAGGGCCAGAAGATTGGTCTGGAAGGCAATATCGTCGATCAGGCCGATAATGCTGGAAATCCTGGCCGAGGAAGTGGTGATGGCCGACATGGCGGCGGTGGCCGATTCCATGGCCTTGCCGCTTTCCACCGCGATGGCCGAGGCCGCCGAGACGGCCTGGTTGGCCTCGCGGGCGCGGCCGGCATTGGCGCCGACAGTGCGCGACAGCTGCTCGATGGTGGCCGAGGTTTCTTCCACCGTCGCCGCCTGGCGGGTGGTGCGGTCGGACAGGTCATTGGCGCCGGCCAGGATTTCCCCGGTGGCGGTCCTGAGGGCGCGCGAGGTGACGCGCAGGTCGGTCACCACGCTGGACAGCTTTTCGGCCACGGCATTGGTATTGTCGCGCAGGTCGGCAAAGGCACCGGTAAAGGCGCCATTGACGCGCGCCGTCAGATCGGCCCGGGCCAGGGCGGACAGCACCAGGCCGGTGCTGGTCAGGCCCTTGTCGACGGCCTCGAGCAAAGCATTGACCTCGGTGGCCAGCTGGCGGAGCTCGGCCTGCTCATAGGCGACATCGACGCGCCGGCCAAGATCACCCTCCATGACGGCACGCAGCGTCGACTGCAGGTCATCGGTCAGCCGGTCGGCCGCCCGCCGGCGCAGGCCGGCTTCGGTCTCGCGCTGGCGTTCGCTCTGCTGCAGGGCCGCCTGTTCCACCAAGGCGGCGCGGAAGGCGTCCAGCGCGTCAAACATGACGGTGAGTTCGTCGCTGACCTTCTGGGGCGGAATGGCCAGATCGGTGCGGCCCGCGGCCAGTTCGCCGGTCAGGGCCACCAGGGTACGAAGCCGGCTCGAGACCACGCGCTGGAACAGGACGAATACCGCCAGGCACCCCGAGGCCGCCGCCGCCCCGGCCAGGACCAAGGGCACAAGGACCGCCATATTGTTCTGCGCCAGCAAGGGGGCGATGGCCATGCCACCAAAGACGACAACCAGAGCCCCGAAACCGAGAAAGGCGGCGACCAGTTTTTGGGTGATGGAGAGCTTATCGAGATTGAACACGCGAGATTCCTGGCGCTATGGGCAGACGAATTCAGAATTGCATCGAATGGGTGGGGCGCCGTTGACCTAGATCAAGGCGCAGCGCCAAGTTTGCGGCATGGCCGCCGGCCGGGCCATGCTCAGCGTTCCTTGAAAAACCGTCCGATATAGCCGGCAACGTCGGCGCTATGCGATGGCGTCGCCACCGAGGAGACGGCCGAATCAACCAGTTCGTCGGGCGCCTTGCCGCGGCGCAGCTCGGCCAGGGCAATGGTGTAGTCATCGGCAAATTCGGGATGCGGCTGCAGGCTCAGCGCGGCGCCATTGCGATAGACGAGCCCGGCATGGGGGGTGAAATCGGAGGCCAGGATGACCTCGGCATCGCGCGGCGGGACAAGCACCTGATCCTGGTGCGAACAGGCGATGGCCAGCGCGGACGGCGCCTGCGGCATGAAGCCGGGTCGGGCCGTGACGTCATAGGTATGGCGCCCCAGGCCCCAGCCCTTGGGCGACTTGCGCACATCCCCGCCCAGGGCATCGGCCATGATCTGGTGGCCAAAGCAGATGCCGAGCAGCGGCGTGCGCTGCTGATAGCCCTTGCGGATGAAATCGCGCAGCGGCGCGAGCCAGGGCAGGTCGTCATAGACGCCCGCGGCCGAGCCGGTGATCACCACGCCCTCGAGACTGGCCGGCTCGGGAAGGGGCTCGCCTTCGGCGACATTGATCGTCTGGTAGCTGAAGCCCTGCCCGGTCTGGTCGAACATGGCTTCGAACATCTTGCGATAGGGCACGAAGCGGCTGCGCAGCGGCAGCGGCACTTCGCCGGTCTGGAGAATGGTGAGTTTCATGCTGTTGGATATACGCGCGGCGGCCGGCGCGCGGAAGCGGGCGCGCCGATTTTTCTCGCCTGGCCCCTCCCCAGACTGAGAGAGGCGCAGACCGTGTCAGGCGGCGATGAAGTTCAGCGACACGCCATTGATGCAGTAGCGCAGGCCCGTGGGCGCGGGACCGTCGTCGAAGACATGGCCTTGGTGGCCGCCGCAATTGGAGCAGTGCACTTCGGTGCGGGTCATGAACAGCGAATTGTCCTCGGTGGTGCCCAGGGCGCCGTCGATGAAGGTATAAAAGCTCGGCCAGCCGGTGCCGCTGTCGAATTTGGTGTCGGAGGCGAACAAAGGCTGGGCGCAGCCGGCGCAGACAAAGGTGCCGGCGCGGTGCTCGTCATTGAGCGGGGAGCTATAGGGGCGCTCGGTGCCTTCGTGGCGCAGCACGTCATAGGCGGCGGGCTCGAGCTTGGCCTGCCATTCGGCATCGGTCAGCTTGAAGGGGAAATCGCCTTCGGCCGCCTGGGTTGTCCCCATGGGGCGCAGGCCGACAAAGGCGGCGAAGGCAGCGATGGCGGAGCCACCCAGCAACAGATTGCGACGATCGATAGCCATGGTCGTTCTCCTTGAGCAGATTGCCCCGCGCCCGGGACCGCAGGAGGGAATGCGGGCGGCGGCGCGGGGCTTGGTTGACGGCCAGTATAGGGTCCCGGGCAGGGGCATGGCACGTCAAGTTGTGGTGAGAGGCGGCAAACAAGTCGCCTCTCTCAGGGGACCATTCGCAATGGCCGCCCTTTTGGTTACATGGCCGACTTTGGCGTCAGCACGGCGTCGATCACGTGGATCACGCCATTGGACTGGATCACGTCGGCAATGGTGACATTGGCAACGGTGCCATTCTCGTCGGTCACGGTGACCTTGCCATCGGCAGCCTTGAGGGTCAGCTTGCAGCCGCCCACGGTGTCGACAACATGCTCGCCGCCATCGGCTTCAACCATGCCGACGATGTCGGTGGACAGCGCCTTGGCCGGAATGACGTGGCAGGCCAGGATGGTGGCCAGCATGTCCTTGTTTTCGGGCTTCAGCAGCGTGTCGACGGTGCCGGCTGGCAGGGCGTCAAAAGCGGCATTGACGGGGGCCAGAACGGTGAACGGACCTTCGCCCGACAGCGTCTCGACCAGGCCGGCAGCCTGAACGGCGGCAACCAGGGTGGTGTGGTCGGCCGAGTTCACGGCGTTTTCGACGATGTTCTTGTCGGCGAACATGGCGGCGCCGCCAACCATTGGATTGTCCTGGGCCATCGCGCCGCCGATCGAGGCAGCGGAGATCATGGCAGCGACAGTGAGTGCACGGAGAGAGAAGTTCATGGGGTCGTTCCTTCCTGTATCTTGTTCCCGTTGTTCGGCTGGGACATGTGAAGGAACGGGGGGTTTCCGGCTTAAGTTTCAGATTGTTTCGCCGCCGCAAAAAATAGTGCGAAGATTTTTGCACGGCGTGAAATTTGTTGCTTCACAGGTACTTACGAAAACTGCCGCCACCCGTTACGGGGCGGCGGCAGGGTTTTGGCCAGCCATTTTATATTTGCATTCGCGGTGATCCGGAACGGCTAGATCTTCGTAACGGCGCCCTTGGCGACGATCGGGCCATGCGGATTGCCATCGGGCGAGCCGCCCTTTTCCTCAAGGGTAATGGCGAGCACCGAGCCTTCGCCCCAGCCTTCCATGACCTCGGGGGCAATGGACACGGCGCTGCGTTCATTGACCGGGATGACGCCCATGGAGATCGGGTTGTTGCCGCCCTGGATGGCCCAGAGCTCGAAATCCTTGTCCGGCACGGCTTCGCCGGACAAAGCCGTGAGCCGGACATTGCCGCTGCCATCATAGAGAGCGACGAACTTGACCGGGCTGCCCTCTTGCTCGAGCGCGGCCACCAGTTGGGTGGTGAGGCTGGATACATCGCCGGCGGGCTGCAGCAGGTTGAAGCCGACGGCGGCCACGGCGACCGCCAGGGCCCCGGCGGCAATGCCGCGCCAGACCATCAGGCTGTCCCAGAAGCTTGCCATCGGCCGCGATCGGACGACATCGCCAAAGGCGCGGGCCTCGATGGCGGCATAGATATGGCCGGGCACCGGGGTTTCCTCATATTCCTGGTTGAGCGCGGCAAAGCGCGAAACCCAGAAGTCCCGTTCCGCCCGCAGGTTCTGGTCATCCTCGATCAGGCGGCCGATACGCTCATGTTCGCTGCTGGACAGCAGGCCCAGGACATACTCGGCCACCAAGGCGTTGCGGCCTTCAAAGTCTTCGCCGAAATCATCACTGGTACTCATGCGCTCAGGCAATCTTTCAGTTTGATCAGACTCCGGCGCAGCCAGGTCCGCATCGTGTTCAAGGGCACGGTGTAGCGCGTCGCCAGTTCCTCGTAGCTATAGCCATCGAGATAGGCACCGCGCACCGCGTCGGCACGTTCGGGCTCGAGCGTGCCCAGACAGTTTTCGATCTGACGTCGCTCCTGGCTTTCCTGGGTCGCCCGCTCCGGGGAGGGGCCGGCGTCAGGAATTTCAAGCGCCACATCGATATCGTCGGACGGTGGACGACGGGCCCTCAGAATGTCGAGTGAATGATTGCGTGCGACGGCAACCAGCCAGCTTATCGGGCTGGTGGACCCGGCGACGTAACGGTCGGCGCGCTGCCAGACCTTCACGAAAACTTCCTGGAGAGCCTCTTCAGCCTCCGAACGGTCCTTCAAGATACGCAGGGTAACGCCAAAGAGTTTCGCGCTGGTGCGTTCGTAGAGAACACGGAAAGCGGCGCGATCCCGCAGGGCGCAGCGGGCAATCAGGTCGGCGATGTCCTGGGACGGTGTGTCAATCATGGGCATAGGTTTAGCCTGCCTCCCCGGTTATGCCTATCCCGCCCGTGCCCGGTTACAGGATTAGCGGTACGATAACGCACTGAGGGCACAAACGGATCAGTGCCAAAAGCGCAGAAGCGGCTTTTCCTTTGCGCCCCGATGCTCTATTCCCGGTGCGGACATTTTCACGCCGTTTGACCAACCGATTGGGTCTGCCTATGTCCGATAAAGCCGCCGAGACCGACCGGTTCAGCCACGATGCCGGTATTCTCGCCCAGGCCCTGCCCTATATGCAGCGCTATGAGGGCAAGACCGTCGTCGTCAAATACGGCGGCCATGCCATGGGCGACGCCAAGCTCGGCCAGGCCTTTGCCCGCGACATCGCTTTGCTCAAGCAATCCAAGGTCAATCCGATCGTGGTGCATGGCGGCGGGCCGCAGATCGCGCTGATGCTGAAGAATCTGGGCATCGAATCCAAGTTCGAGGGCGGGCTGCGGGTCACCGACAAGCGGACCATGGAAGTGGTCGAGATGGTGCTGGCCGGCTCGATCAACAAGGAAATCGTGGCGCTGATCAATGCCGAGGGCGAATGGGCGATCGGCCTGTGCGGCAAGGACGGCAATATGGTCTTTGCCAAGCGGGCGGAAAAGACCGTCAAGGATCCTGGCTCCAATATCGAGCGGGTGCTGGACCTGGGCTTTGTCGGCGAGCCGGTGGAAGTCGACCGCACGCTGCTTGACCTGCTGGCCCGCTCCGAGCTGATTCCGGTGATTGCGCCGGTGGCGCCCGGCCGCGACGGCAATACCTACAATATCAATGCCGATACCTTTGCCGGCGCCATTGCCGGCTCGCTGGGCGCCAAGCGCCTGCTGTTCCTGACCGACGTGCCCGGCGTGCTCGACAAGTCCGGCACGCTGATCCCCGAGCTCAGCGTGCGCGAGGCCAAGGAACTGATTGCCGACGGCACGATTTCCGGTGGCATGATCCCCAAGGTGGAAACGTGCTTTGCCGCACTCGAGGACGGCGTCGAGGGCGTGGTGATCCTCAATGGCAAGCAGCCGCATGTGGTGCTGGTGGAACTGTTTACCGAGTTCGGTGCCGGCACGCTGATCGTCCGCTAGGCTTGATCGCCACCGCAAACGAAAAGGCCGCCATTGCTGGCGGCCTTTGCTTGGGCGAGACGGCGCGGCTAGTGCTCGAGCACGACTGCCGGGGCGGCCGGGCGCGGGCCGTGGGCGTGACCGGGATTGCGCCGGAAGAACGGCGACAGCAGCAGCACCACGGCAAAGCTGCCGATGACATAGTAGAGCGCCGTGGCGGCGGCGTCGGCAAAGGCGGCATGCGGCAGGACGCCGGTGCCCAGGTTGGCACCCAGCCTGCCGAAGAACAGCTCGCCGATAATGGCGACGCCGAGGGCGCCCCCCACCTGCTGGAAGGCCTGCAGCGAGCCCGAGCCGGCGCCGGCATCGCGCGGCGGCACATTGGCCAGGACCAGCTGGAACAGCGAGGAAAAGCCCAGGCCCAGACCGATACCGGCCATCAGCAGCGGGGCCAGGAAGGCCCAGGGATCGATGCTGTCGGCAACGCCGGCAATATAGAAGTGCAGCGCGCCGATACCCAGGGCCAGCAGGGCACCCGAGGTGGCCAGGCGGGCCCGCAGGAAGTGTGAACCGAAGCGACCGGCAATGGCAGAGGCCAGCAGCACGCCTACCGAAAAGGGCGTATTGGCCAGGCCCGATGCGAGCGGGGTGAAGGCAAAGCCACCCTGCAGCAGCAGCGATATCACCATGAACATGCCGGGAATGCCGGAAGCAAAGACGGTGGTGACAAAGGCGCCGAACATGAACTGGCGATTGGTGATCAGGTCGAAATTGAGCAGTTGCGAGCGACCGGCGGCGGCCCGACCGCGGGTCCAGAACACGAAGGCCACCAGCAGGCCGAAGCCGGCGATGATCATGGCAAAGGCCCAGAGCGGCCAGCCATAGGCGCGGCCCTCGATGATGGGGAAGACCACCGCGAGGATGCCCAGGCCAAACAGCACGATGCCGACATAGTCATTGCGCAGGCTGGCATGGCCGGGCAGTCGCGGGATCAGGAACCAGCCAGCCACCACGGTGGCAATGCCGATGGGGATGTTGACCAGGAAGATGGGCTGCCATTCCATGCCAAAGAGGTTGGCCGAGACCAGGATGCCGCCCAGGATCGGGCCACAGACGGCGGCGAGGCCGGCCGAGAGACCGAACAGCGAGAAGGCCTGGCCGCGCTCATGCGGCGGGAAGGTCACGGTGGCAATGGCCAGCACCTGCGGCGTCATCATGGCGCCGGCCAGGCCCTGGATGATGCGGGCGACGATCAGGAACTCGATATTGGGCGCCAGACCGCAGAGGGCCGAGGCAGCGGTGAAGCCGGCCACGCCCCAGAGGAACAGGGTGGTGCGGCCCAGGATGTCGCCCAGCCGGCCGAAGGGCAGCAGGCCCAGGGCGAAGGCCAGGATATAGGCGGCGACGACCCATTCGATCTGGTTGTCGGTGGCATTGAGGCCGTCGCGCATCGAGGGCAGCGCGACATTGACGATGGTGACGTCGATCAGGTTCATGAAATTGGCGATGAGCAGCACGAAGAGCGCCAGCCAGCGGCGCGGATCGGGGGCGGACGGGGCGCCGGGGGGCGAGCTTGGGGCAGACATCAGGGGCGATCCTTGGATGAAGCGGGAATGGGAGAGGCGATGAAGGCGCGCTCGAGTTCGGCCATGACCTGGTCGAGCGAGGCGCGGGATTCGGTCCACTGGCGCCAGTGGTCGGAAAGGGCGCCGGTGGTGATCAGGGCGGCCGCGTCGGGATCGACATTGGCGCGGAACGAGCCGTCGACGATGCCGATGCGGAAGATCTCGGCAAACTGGTGGCGCCAGTGGGTGTAGAGCGGCGTCATGATGGTGCCGATCTCGGGGTGGCGCCGGGCCTTTTCGATCAGGGCGGTCAGCACGATGATCAGTTCGCGGTTTTCGCGCGCGGTTTCGCGAAATTCGTCGAATTCGAGATGCAGTCGCTGCAGCCCCGATTTGCCGGTGCGGGGACGAAGCAGGCTCTGCGCCCGGAATTCGTTGCGTAGGCTTTCGGCGACCAGGGCGATCAGCGCCTCCTTGGAGGGGACGTGATAGTGCAGCGTGGCGATATTGATGCCGACGCGATCGGCGATGTCGCGGGTGCGCAGGCCTTCGAGACCCTTTTCCACGATGATGGCGCGCGCCGCAGCGGCAATCGCCAGCCGACGGTCGTCACCACTTTCGCGCCGGCTATGGGACAGATCTGCAGTCATGGTCACCTCATGGCCGGCACTCCGTAAACCTGTTTCGGCCACCAATCAATCGTTTGATTGAGAAGCAGGTATGCATTTCGTGCAGGTTGAAGGGCAAGACAGCAATGGCGGCAATAGCCAGGATGAATAACGCCACAGAACCGGCAGCGGCGTGGTGTTCAGGTGTCTCGATGCCAGCAACTACATGAGCCTAGAATTCATCTACGGCACGGGCATGTGCCTCTGCAAGACGGTTGGCGGCGTTACCATTGTCCTCGGCAGCGTCGCGGGAACGCCTACTGCCAGCACGGTTTTGAGCGTCACTTTTGTCGGCGACGATATCGATGCCCTGGCGGGGCATCGGCCCTGAGCGCAACTGATGCCAGTTTCGCGGACCCAACCAGGCGGGGCCTGGCCAGCCGGTATACTTCCTCCAGTGCGGCGGTTTTCAAATTCACGCGGTTCGAGAGTAAGGGGAGATCGATCTGTAGCTTCTGGCTTGACGGCTCCGTCGGGTGCGAAGGATAAAGTCGCAGACCACAGGGGGTAGCATGTTCCGACGTCTCGCTTTTTCAGCGCTCGCACTATTCATGGCCGCGGGGGCCGCAAATTCCCAGGAACTGCCGGAATTTGCCGAATGCAGTACCGTTGCGAAGTTCATAACAAGCACACCCGTCCCCCCCACGGAGTTCGGCCTTTACAGGAATTATCAGCGGCACGTCGAACAGCTTGAAGAGTTGTCTGGCTCGGGGCAAGTCGCCGCCATCGGCGACTCGCTAGCCCTTCGGTGGCCCGAGGAATCGTTGGCGTCGCTCGTACCAGGCGCGCAGGTATTTCGAGCAGGTATGTCAGGCGATCGCATCCAGCATGTGCTGTGGCGCATAGAAAACATGGAGTTGGGTCGCATCAGTCCGGCAATGGCGATCTTGTCTGCCGGCGTGAACAACCTCAACACCGGGGACGCTGCCTGTGCGACCGCCTTCGCCATAGTAACCGCGGTCGAAAAGGTTCGCGCCGTATGGCCAGAAACGAGAATTTTTGTACTCGCTGTCTCCGGACGGGGGCTCATGTTCGCCAACAATGACGAACGGAGAAGGGAGGTCAACGCGCTCGTGGCCAAGGCCCTCACCGGAAGGCCCGGTGTAGCGGTTATCGATCGTACTGAAGACCTGATGTGTCATCAGCAGGGGCAACTCAATTGGTGGCAATCCGTGCAGGATTTCTATTGGGGCGCCGAACCAGCCTGCGAATTTTACCTCGATGATTGGGTTCACTGGACTCCTGCTGCCTATGACCTAATAGTAGCGGAGATCAAAAAGAGCGGGCAACTATGAAGCACCGAGACGATGTGGACGGCCTGCGAGCTTTTGCCATCATTCCAGTGCTCCTGTTCCATGCGGGATTTGAACAGTTCTCAGGTGGGTTCATCGGCGTTGATGTCTTCTTTGTTATTTCCGGCTTCCTTATCTCCCGGATTGTTTTTGACGACATCGCGGCGGGAAACTTCAGTTTGGCGGGGTTTTACGAGCGGCGGATTCGCCGGATTTTTCCTGCTCTGTTCGTGACACTTGCTGCCACCACGGCTGCGGTGTCCATCATATACCTGCCACGGGACCTAGCCGACTATGGCGGCAGTTTGATATCGGCTGCGCTTTCCGTATCCAATTTCTTCTTCTTGTCGACGGTCAGCTATTTTGATGCTGACGCGGCCACAAAGCCACTGCTGCATACCTGGTCTTTGTCGGTTGAAGAGCAGTTCTATGTATTCTTTCCCGTCTTTCTACTCGCCGTCTGGAGGTTCGCGCGGCGCTTCGTGGCGCACGCCCTTTGGGTGGTGTGGGCAATCTCGCTCGCGGCCTCGATTTATGGGGCCATCGAAGCGCCGCGGTTCACCTTTTTCATGTTGCCGACGCGCACATGGGAGCTGCTGACCGGTGCCCTCGTCGCTTTGAATTTCGTGCCCGTCGTGCGGAATGGAAGGTTGCGCGAGGCCATATCGCTAGCTGGACTAGCCGCCATCGTGGCCTGCGTGTTCATCTACACCGAAGACCTGCCTTTCCCGGGCGCAGCGGCCCTGGTGCCTGTCATTGGCACAGCCTTGGTATTGTGGTGCGGTCAGGGTACCGCTGCCGCCCGTCTCCTCAGTGTCAGGGCGCTCGTTTTTGTCGGCTTGATTTCGTACTCACTGTATCTGGTGCATTGGCCGATCATTGCAATTTATGAGTATAGGCTTGGGGCTAGGCTTGGTGGATGGACGTCCGTTTTGGTCGTCTTGATCTCAGTGCTTCTGGCGTACGCTTCGTGGAAATGGGTGGAGCGGCCCTTCAGGAACCGCGCTTTCCTGTCGCGCCGCACCGTGCTGGCAACGGGGTTCGGCGCCATGGCCGCAGCATCGTTGGTGGGTGCGGTCGGGCCGGCGACCGGCGGACTGCCGATGCGCTTCTCCCCGGAGGTGGTCGCAATAGCCAATGCCGAAGCTGACGTCAGCCCCCGTCGGGCCGACTGCCATTCTGACAGCCGAGCGATCGCGCCCGAGAAATCCTGCATATTTGGGGAGGCTGCAAATCCTGCCATCGTTGTCTGGGGAGATAGTCACGGCGTGGAATTGGCTTATGCCCTGGGCGAAGTGGCCAACCCGCGGGGTGTTGGCGTGGTGGAAATGACGATGTCGGCTTGCCCGCCTGTCTTGAACTTTGTTCCACTCGGTCGCGCGAAATGCCCCGATCGCAACCTGCGCGTGCTGGATTACATTGCGGCAACCCCTGCACTCAGCACCGTCGTTTTGGTGGCCCGCTACGATGTGGATGCCTATCAGGACAAGCCGGCCCTGATTGCCGGAATAATGGACACTGCTCATAGGTTGAGCGGATTGGGGCGCAAGGTCGTTATTCTTTCGGCCTTGCCATATGCCGGCGGTCAGGTGCCGCGAATGGCCGCTTTCGCGGCACTTGCTGGCGGGCCGACGCCGATGGTGAATGCAAGCTTCGCAGACTGGGTGGACGAGGCGTTCCGCGAGTTCCCCAAACAAGACGACATTACAATAGTGGAACCGAGTTCGTTCTTATGTACACAGGCGGGCTGTGCAACGACGCAAAAGGACGGGCCGCTTTTCTTCGACGACAACCATCTGAGCGTTAAGGGAGCGAGACTGGCGGTTGCCAATTTTTTGGACGAGTTCTTCTGATAGCCCTGATGTCATCGAGGAATTTCGATAGGTAAGGACTCCGATTGCTGCCCATCGATGACTTCTCGCAACTACGGTGATGTCTGCCACCGCACTCCATGGGACCTCAGCCAGACCTTCGGCAGCGGATATCGCGGATGGGCCTGGTGGCACCTTAAATCCCGGTTCAACCGGCTGCCAGTTATTGCCGACTGTCTGCTCACCGATAGAGCCAGTGGTGCGGCCCAAGCCCTGTCGAAGGCGCGACCAATGCACTTCTTCTTCTGATGTCATCCGAAGCGAGGTTTTCGATTCATCCGAAATCGCGCGCTACAGGATGGGTCAGCATGCCGGCAATACTGTCGGCGGGGCAATTGGCGCACAGAAATTCCTGGAAACCGCCCATCTTCGCCACACCCATATCGACATCCACACTACACGACCAGATCGGTATAGATTAACTTCGCCTGGCAATGGTGGGGGCGTGGCATGGGATCGGAGTTTTTCATTTTCGCGGCAGTCGGTTTTCTGGCGCAGATCGTCGATGGCGCGCTGGGCATGGCCTATGGGGTGGTCAGTTCCACCATGCTGCTGGCCTTCGGGGTGTCGCCTGCCTATGCCTCGGCGAGCGCCCATGCGGCCGAAGTCTTCACCACGGCGGCCTCGGCCACCAGCCATGTCAGCCACAGAAATGTCGACTGGAAGCTGTTCTGGCGGCTGGCGCCCGCCGGTATCGTGGGCGGCGTGCTGGGCGCCTATGTGCTGACTTCGATCGACGGCGCGGTGCTGCGCCCCTATGTGACGGCCTATCTCACCCTGATGGGCGGCTATATTCTCTATCGCGCCTTCCGGCAGCGCAAGACGCAGATCGAGCCGACGGCAGCGGCATTGGTGCCGCTCGGCGTGGTGGGCGGCTTTGTCGATGCGGCCGGGGGCGGCGGCTGGGGACCGGTGGTGACCTCGACACTGGTCGGCTCGGGCTCGGCGCCGCGCTATGTGGTGGGTACGGTCAATACGGTGGAGTTCTTCCTCACCATGGCCATATCGGCCGCCTTTCTGGTCAGCCTGCTGACCGGGCACTGGGAAGAGGCCGATGGCCTGCTCGACCATGCCATGGCCGTGGCGGGGCTGATCGCCGGCGGGCTGCTGGCAGCCCCCTTTGCCGGCTATATCGTGCGCAAGATGCCGGCGCGGACGCTGATGATCATTGTGGGGTGCCTGGTCATCGTGCTGGCCGGCTACCAGACCTGGCAATTGCTGCGGTAATCTGGCGGGGCCCTCAAGGCAGGGGGCCGCCCCCTTATCCCGCTTGTCCCCGCCCCGCCGCGCCGGGCCTATACTTGCCCCATCACTCCACGCGGCGGCCTGCAGGCGAACAGTGGTGGGGTGAGCCGGGTGGGGGTTTTGCCTCTCCCACAGGTTCCGAGACGGCCGTGCGAGGACGAGCGATCCCGCGCCGCCGAACAGTTCCAAAAACCGGCACCCCGAGGCGGTCTTCGTCTCACTATTCAACTTACTCAGGGGCGATTGCCGCTTCGGGGTCCGCTCAACTGTGACAACCGCATTCAGGCGGCGCCTTGGCATGGGCAGGTGTTGACAAATGGCGCGGCACGGCGTGTCTCGCGGGCACAATTGGAGTGCCCGCCATGCAGGACTATGTCCGCCGCATCCTGACCTCGTCGGTCTACGAAGTCGCCGAGGAAACCCCGCTCGACAGCATGCCGATGCTCTCGGCAAGGCTGGGCGTCGACGTGCTGCTCAAGCGCGAGGACATGCAGCCGGTCTTCTCCTTCAAGATTCGCGGCGCGCATAACCGCATCGCCCAGCTTACGCCCGAAGAGCGGGCGCGCGGGGTGATCTGCGCGTCAGCGGGCAACCATGCCCAGGGCGTCGTCCTGTCGGCGCACCGGCTGGGCATCCGCGCCGTGGTGGTGATGCCGACCACGACGCCGGCGATCAAGATCAATGCGGTGCGCAAGCGCGGCGGCGAGGTGGTGCTGTTCGGCGACGGCTTTGACGCGGCGCGGGCCCATGCCGCCAGCCTGGCGGAAAAGCACGGCTATGTGGTGGTGCATCCATTCGACGACCCCGACGTGATCGCCGGGCAAGGCACGATCGGCATGGAGCTGCTGCGCCAGCATCCGGGGCCGATCGGGGCGATCTATGTGCCGATCGGCGGCGGTGGCCTCGCGGCCGGCATTGCCGCCTTCGTCAAGTTCCTGCGCCCCGAGATCCGCATCATCGGCGTCGAGCCCGAAGAGGCGGCCAGCATGCAGGCGGCCATCGCCGCCGGCCATCCGGTGGCGCTCGACCAGGTGGGGCTGTTTGCCGATGGCGTGGCCGTGCGGCAGGTGGGCGAGGAAACCTTCCGCATCTGCCGCGAACTGCTCGACGATATCGTCACGGTCACCGCCGACGAGATCTGCGCGGCGATCAAGGATATCTTTGACGACCACCGCGCCATTGCCGAACCGGCCGGGGCGCTGGCGCTGGCCGGGCTGCGCCGCCAGGTGGAACGTGGCGATGCGCCGGCGGGCGCGCTGATCGCCATCAATTCGGGCGCCAATGTCAATTTCGACCGGCTGCGCTATGTGGCCGAGCGGGCCGAGATCGGCGAGCGTGCCGAGGCGCTGCTGGCGGTGGAAATTCCCGAGCGCCCCGGCAGCTACCGCGCCTTCATGCGCCTGCTCGGGCCCCGCTCGATCACCGAGTTCAACTACCGCTTCGCCCATGGCGCCAGCGCCACCATCTTTGTCGGCATCAAGCTGACCGGCGGCGAGGCGGAAAAGCATGCCGTCATCGCCCTGCTGGCCGGCAATGGCCTCAAGGTCACCGACATGACCGACAATGAGGTGGCCAAGCTGCATGTCCGCTACATGGTGGGCGGCAGGGTCAACGACCTGCATGACGAGGTGGTCTACCGCTTCCAGTTTCCCGAACGGCCCGGCGCGCTGCTGAAATTCCTTGAAGGGCTCAATGACGCGTGGAATATTTCGCTCTTCCACTACCGCAACCATGGGGCCGACTATGGTCGCGTGCTGGTGGGGGTGCAGGTGCCGGAACATACCCGCGCCGACTTCATTGCCCATATCGACGCGGTCGGCTTTCCCTATTGGGAGGAGACCGACAACCCGGCCTATCGGCAGTTCCTGTGACGGTTGAACGCCGTCTTCGGGATGAAATACAGCGACACTAGTTTGCCGCTCCCGGTCCGCGCCGTCCCATTTGCGACCAGTTTCTATTGCAATTGCAGGGACGAGACGCCACCTGCCTGAAACCGCCAAGCGCCTGCCCATCTCGCCTGCCCGACACAATCAAACCAAAAAACAGCCGGAGACGACCATGAGGACCACCAAGACAATCACCCTGCTGCTGCTGAGCGGCGTCGCCAGCGTCGGCCTGATCGGCCAAGCCAGTGCGCTTGAAGCCCAAGCCTTCGTCGATCGCTTTGCCACCGTCTATGGCAGCCTGGGCTATGACATCGAATTCGGCGCCGCGACCCTGGATGGCGATACCATTACCGTCGAGGGTGCCACCGTCAGCCTCAAGACCCCGGATGCGGGGAGCGAGCCGATGACGTTCGATACCGAACTGACCTTTTCGGGCGTCAGCGAACTGCCCGATGGCGGCTATCGCGCCGACAGCCTGACCATTCCCGATATCGATACCGAATTTGCCAGCGAGCCGACCGGCCATCTCAGCCTGACCGATATCGAGCTCAGCGAGCTCTACCTGCCCGGCGGCGACACCGTGCCGGCAATCGCCAGCCTGCAGCTGATCGGCGCGATCAGCACCGGCCCGCTGTCGGTGCTGCGCGATGGCGCCGAAGTCATTTCCTATGAGAGCTTCGAGGCTGCCTCCACCTTCAATCCGGCGCAGGGTCCCGATCTGGTGGATCTCTCGTCGACCCTGGCCATCAATGGCATCGTGGCCGACCTGTCGAGCGTGGGCGAAGAAGATCCCGAGTCCGGCGCCGTCATCGAGGCCCTCGGCCTCACCAATATTGCGGGCGATATCAGCCAGGACATGACCTGGTCGATGGCCGATGGCCATCTCAACATCACCGAATTCCTGTTCGACTTTGCCGATCAGGGCGCGCTCAACCTCACCGCCGAGGTGACGGGCGTGACGCCCGAAGTGCTCGAGCAGTTCAACACCATGCAGGCCAATATGGCGGCCGGTGGCGAAGTGACCGAGGAAATGGCGCAGGCGCAGATGATGCAGGGCATGGCGATCATGCAGGGCGTCTCGATCGTGGGCGCTTCGGTGCGCTATGACGATGCCGGTCTGGCCGGCAAGCTGCTCGACTATTATGCCGCCGAATCGGGCGCCGACCGCGCCGGCTTCGTGGAAGGGCTCAAGGCGGCGCTGCCGGCCATGGTCGCCCAGTCCGGCATTCCGGCCCTGACCGACGTGGTCGTGCCGCCGGTCAGCGCCTTCCTCGACAATCCCGAGAGCCTTGAAATCAAGGTCGCGCCGCCCTCGCCGACCTCGGCGCTGGTGCTGATGGCGGCTGCCGCCAATCCGGCCGGACTGATCACGGCGCTGGGCCTGGTGATCGAAGCCAACATGCCGGCTGAGTAAGCCAATCGGGAGCGGCGTTCGCGCCGCTCCCGCAATCGTTTGACGCAATGTTCAGCAATCTCTGGCATAGTCGGCGCATGACCTCCCTGACCCCGACCATTCGCAGCCTCGATCACGTCACCGACTGGGTGTTCGATCTCGACAACACGCTCTATCCGCGCAGCTGCAACCTGTTCGCGCAGATCGACATCAAGATCACCCATTATGTGATGGCGCTGACGCAGCTCGAATTCGACGCGGCGCGCGCCCTGCAGAAGGGCTATTACCGCGATTTCGGCACCACGCTGAACGGGCTGATGCACCAGCACAAGGTCGATCCCGACCATTTCCTCGATACCGTGCATGCCATCGATTATTCGCCGGTGGACGCGCATCCGGACCTGGTGGCGGCGATTGCCGCCCTGCCCGGCCGCAAGTTCATCCTGACCAATGGCGATACCGGCCATGCCCGCGCTGTGCTCAAGCGCCTGGGCGGCGCGGACCTGTTCGAACATGTGCATGACATCCGCGCCATGACCTATGTGCCCAAGCCGCATCGGCAGGCCTATGACGGGTTTTTTGCCCGGCACGGCATCGATCCGACCAGGGCGGTGATGTTCGACGACCTGGAAAAGAACCTGGTGGTGCCGCACGATGTCGGCATGGCCACCGTGCAGGTGGTGGCCGGGCCCGATTTCGTGCACGAGCAGGTGGAAGCCTGGGAACTGGGCCGCGCCGCCGGCCCGCATGTGCATCACATCACCGACGATCTGGCGAGCTTCCTGCGCCAGCGGCCCTGACTACATATTGTTCAGGTGCAGCAGGTTGCCGTCGGGGTCCTTGAACCAGGCGGCCTTGAAGGCGCCGGCGACGTGGATATCCCCGTTCCGCTCCATCATGTCATAATGCTCGAACACCACGCCCTTTTCCTGCAGGTCGGCGATGATGGTGTCGAACTGCTTGCCGACGCCCCAGACCACGGCATTGGCCTGGTTGGTGCCGGCATATTCGGACACATAGACCATCAGCCTGGTGGTGCCGGTGCGGTAGACGAGCACATTGCCATCGTCCGAGCGCAGGTCGAGCCCCAGAACATGGCCATAGAAATGGCGGGCCCGATCGAGCGTGGTGACGGCGAGGATGGCGGCGGAATCGATATCCTTGAGCATGGTGGCGCTCCGGCGGTGGGCAACGGGGGATCAGCCTAGCCCCGAGGAGCCAGAGCGTCCAGCCGCGGCTTTACAGGCTGGTGGACCGGGCGTAAGACCGGAACTTCCATCGGTGATTGCCGATGGAGGGAGGGCGGCCCGGCGCCGCGCAACAGCAGGACATTCTCATGGAATATCGTCGCCTCGGCAAATCGGGCCTCAAGGTCAGTGAAGTCTCTCTCGGTAGCTGGGTCACCTTTTCCAAACAGGTCGACCATAGCGAAGCCATGGCGCTGATGAGCCTGGCCTATGATGAGGGCGTCAATTTCTTCGACAATGCCGAAGGCTATGAGGCCGGCGAGTCGGAAACCCTGATGGGTGCGGCGCTCAAGGATCTCGGCTGGAGCCGGGACAGCTTCGCCGTTTCCTCCAAGGTGTTCTGGGGCGGCAGCAAGCCGACGCAGAAGGGGCTCAGCCGCAAGCATGTCACCGAGGCCTGCCACGCGGCGCTGAAGCGCTTGCAGGTGGATTATCTCGACCTCTATTTCTGCCATCGCCCCGATATCGAGACGCCGATCGAAGAGACCGTCTGGGCGATGCACAATCTCGTCACCCAGGGCAAGATCCTCTACTGGGGCACGTCGGAATGGAATGCCCAGCAGCTGACCGAAGCCTGGGCCGTGGCGCGCGATCTCAAGATCACCGCGCCGGTGATGGAACAGCCGCAATACAACCTGTTCACCCGCGAAAAGGTCGAGCATGACTATCTGCCGCTCTATGACCTGATGGGCCTGGGCACGACGATCTGGTCGCCGCTGGCCTCGGGGGCGCTGACCGGCAAGTACAATGACGGCATTCCCGAGGACAGCCGCTTCAACCTGCCCGGCTATGAATGGCTCAAGAAGGCCTGGACCAGCCCCGAGGGCCAGGCCAAGCTGGAAAAGGTCAAGCAGCTGGCCGGGTTGGCCAAGGATATCGGCCTGCCGATCCACCATCTGGCGCTGCTGTGGTGCCTGCACAATCCGCGCGTCTCGACGGTGATCCTGGGCGCATCCAGGAAGAGCCAGCTGGCGGACAATCTGGCCTCGCTCAAGTCCAAGGACAAGCTGACGCCGGACGTGATCGAGAAGATCGAAGCCATCATGGGCAACAAGCCCAAGCCCTTCGAGACCTACTAATCCAGTGCTTCCCCTCACCCGGCCCGGGTGAGGGGAAGTCACTCAAATTGCACGCCTATCTATTCCCCGGCCTGCCGGACCGGGCTATTGTCGCCCCATGACCGACCTTCCCGGGCGCCGTTCGCCGCCCCTTTCCGAATCCACGCCGACCTTCCGCGAGCGCATCGACAATCTGCGCCATCTCGGGCGGCTGCTGGCGCAGATCTGGCGCACCAGCAAGGTGCTCACGGCGGCCAGCATTGGCCTGCGGCTGGTGGCCTCGCTGCAGCCGGTGGCCATGCTCTATGTCGGCAAGCTGCTGATCGATGCCGTGGTGGCGCTGACCGGCGCGCCGGCGCCGGGTCCGGGTTTTGCCGACTGGTGGGCCAGCGGCTTGCTGACGCCGGTGGCCGTGCTGCTGGCGGTGGAGCTGGGCCTGGTGCTGGTCTCGGACCTGCTCAGCCGGATTACCGGATTGGTGGACGCGGTCCTTTCCGAGCTGCATTCCAATACGGTCAGCGTCGAGCTGATGGCCCATGCGGCGCGGCTGGACCTGGTGCATTTCGAATCGGCGGAATACCAGGACAAGTTGGAACGCGCGCGCCGGCAGGCGGCGGGGCGCAATGCCCTGCTCAGCCAGATGTTCGGGCAGGCGCAGGACATCATCACCGTGGCGACGCTGGCGGCGGGCCTGTTCGTCTATGCGCCCTGGCTGATCCTGCTGCTGCCGATCAGCTTTGCGCCGGCGGTGTGGGGCGAGGCGCGGTTCAATACGCTGGCCTATATGCTCAGCCGCTGGCGCACGCCGGAGCGGCGCGAGCTCGAATATATCCGCCATGTCGGGGCCAGCGCAGAGACGGCCAAGGAGATCAAGCTGTTCGGGCTGGGGGGCTTCCTGATCGAGCGGTTCAAGACGCTGGCGCAGGGCATTTTTCTCGACAATCGCCGCATTGCCACGCAGCGCGCCTTCTGGGGGGCGCTGTTCTCGGCGACCTCGACGCTGACCTATTACGGCGCCTATGGCTTTATCGTCTGGCGCACCATCATTGGCGATTTCTCCATCGGCGACCTGGCTTTTCTCTCAGGTTCGTTCCTGCGGCTCAACGGGCTGTTCCAGAAGCTGCTGCTGGGCTTTACCCAGATTGCCGGGCAGTCGATGTATCTGGACGATCTGTTCTCTTTCTTCGAGATCGAGCCGGGCATCGTCTCGCCGGCAGTGCCCAAGCCCTTTCCCGATCCCATCCGAACCGGCATTGTCTTCGAGGACGTCGGCTTCCGCTATCCCGATACCGAGACCTGGGCGCTGCGCCATCTCAGCTTCACCCTGAGGGCCGGCGAAACGCTGGCTTTGGTGGGCGAGAATGGCGCGGGCAAGACCACGATCGTCAAGCTGCTGACCCGGCTCTACGATCCCGACGAGGGGCGCATCACCGTGGACGGCATCGACCTGAAGGACTTTGCCGTGGGCGATATCCACGCCCATATCGGGGTGATCTTCCAGGATTTCATCCGCTACAGCCTCAGCGCGCGCGACAATATCGGGGTGGGCCGCATCGCGGCGCAGCAGGATATGGCGCGCATCGAGAGTGCCGCCGAGCGGAGCCTGGCCGATGCGGTGATCGCCAAGCTGCCGCTGGGCTATGACCAGCAATTGGGGCGCCTGTTCAAGAAGGGCCGCGACCTCAGCGGCGGGGAATGGCAGAAGGTGGCCATTGCCCGGGCCTATATGCGAGATGCCGGGCTGATCATCCTCGACGAACCGACCGCGGCGCTCGACGCCAAGGCCGAGGCGGAGGTGTTCTCGCGCTTCAAGAGTCTGGCCGCCGGCAAGACCGCCGTGATCATTTCACATCGGTTTTCCACGGTGCGCATGGCCGACCGTATCCTGGTGATGGAGAACGGGGCGATCCTCGAAGCCGGCACCCACGAAGAACTGCTGGCGCTGGCCGGCCGCTATGCCGAACTGTTCGACCTGCAGGCGGCGGGCTATCGCTAGCGCGGATTGACCAGGACCCTGCCCCTGATCTCGCCGGCCAGGATCTGTTCGGCCGCCTGCGGCAGGTCTTCGAGCCCGATTTCGCGCACCATGGCGCCATAGGCGGCCAGGTCGAGCGTCTGGGCGAGGCGCTGCCAGGCAGCGATGCGAGCGGGGTAAGGCTGCAGCACGCTGTCGATGCCGAGCAGGCTCACGCCGCGCAGGATGAAGGGCAGCACATTGGTCTGCAGGTCGATGCCGCCGGCATTGCCGATGCTGGCGACGGCGCCGCCATAGCGGATCTGTTTGAGCAGCTTGCCCAGTACCGGACCGCCCACATTGTCGATGGCGGCCGCCCAGCGCGCAGATTCCAGCGGCTTGTCGGGCTCGGCAAGAAAGGCATGGCGATCGACAAGGCTGGCGGCCCCCAGCGCGGTCAGCGCCTCGGCATGCTGCGGCCGACCCGACAGGGCGGCAACCTCATAACCCAGCTTGGCCAGCAGGGCGGTGGCGATCGAGCCGACGCCGCCGGCGGCACCGGTGACCAGGACCGGGCCGGCATCGGGCGCCAGGCCCGCCGCCTCGAGCCGGCTGATCGCCAGCATGGCGGTAAGGCCTGCCGTCCCCACCACCATGGCGTCACGGGTGGAAAGCCCGTGCGGCAGCGGCACCAGCCAGTCGGCGCTGACACGGGCGCGCTCGGCAAAACCGCCCCATTGCGTCTCGCCGACGCGCCAGCCGGTCAACACCACGGCGTCGCCGGCCGCGTAACGGTCATCGGCGCTGTCGCGCACGGTACCGGCAAAGTCGATGCCGGCGATGTGCGGATAGGCCCGGACCAGCCCGCCCCCGCCGGTCAGGCAGAGGCCATCCTTGAAGTTGAGACCGGCCCAGTCGATGTCGACCGTCACATTGCCGGCAGGCAGCCGGCTGTCGTCGATCTCGGTCACCGCCGAGGCGACCTTGCCGTCGGCGTCCCGATCGGTGAGCAATGCGCGAAACGTCATGGCGGCCTCCATCCCTGTTATCGGCGGGCAGTCTGCCCTGTGGCGCGGGATTTTCCAATCCGCCGTGGCCGGATGACCCCTGACAGGGGCGTCCGTTAACACCGCCAACGGGTCCAACTTGCATAATTGCGCATTCTCGCCTATATAAGCGTCATACGTTTTTGCGCATCAAAGCTGCCGACTACCGGCTTTCCTGATTTTTGCGAGCGTGTTGTACCGATCGGCATGGTGCCGGGCGGTCGCGACGTATTGGCTGCATAACAAGCGCCAGCGTCGCGTTTTTCGAGCATGGCCAGCCCGAGGGCGGCCCAACAAGCAAGACGGGTCACGGCGAATGCCGGACCGAATGAGAGACAATGATACAGTTTGATTTCCAGGCGCCTGCCGCGCTTTTTCTTGGCAGCGACTGGCACGCGGCGGAGGCCCAAGGGTCCCGCAGATTTCGTACCGCAGCCCAGGCCCTCCGCTTCGCCATAGAAGAGGCGGCCCCGGTCAGTCTCAAAGGCGCAAGCCTCGAACTGGACGGCCAGCGCCACAGCAACGACCAGATGGTCTGGCTCTACCGGAGCCCCGATTATCCGCTGCCGCGCAAGAAGCTGCACAAGCCAAGCCGGGCCCGTTCGCGGGCTGTCGCCATCAAGGAGCCGACATGACGTTCAACTACAATGCAGCCGCCGAGCTGTTCCCGAGCCGTCGCGTTGCCAAGTCGCAGCAGACCCAGTATCGCCGCTTTGCCAAGGCCGCCGAAGCCATCCGCTTCTGCATGGAAGAACTGCCCGAAGCCGGCCTGGGCGGCACGATCCTGGAAGTGCGCGGCGGACGCTTTGACGGCATGGCCATCAAGGCGCTCTACGAAGCCGAAGACTATCCGCTGCCGCGCCAGGGAGTCGCGGCCTAACCACGGCTGGCCGCTTCGCGCGGTTCAAGCATTGAGAATTCAACAGGCGGGCGCCCGAAAGGACGCCCGCCTGTTTCTTGTCGGCTGTTAAGCCGCCTGGACGATCTCGACCAGCTCGACGTCGAATACCAGATCCTTGCCGGCCAGCGGATGGTTGGCATCGACCTTGATGGTGGCGTCATCCACCGCCACGACGCGGATCGGCAGCAGGCTGCCATCGGTGGTTCTGGCCTGCAGCTGGGTGCCGACTGCGACGTCGAGACCGGCGGGGACCTTGTCGCGATCGACGGTCTGGATGGCCTCGGCGCGATGCGGGCCATAGGCCTGGTCGCAGGGAATGGTGACGGTCGACTTGGCGCCCTGTGCCATGCCGATCAGGTGGGCTTCGAGGCCCGGAATCACCTGGCCCTCGCCCAGCTTGACCTCCAGGGGCTGACGCCCGGCCGAACTGTCAAAACTGGTGCCATCGGTGAGACGTCCGTCATAATTGATGCGGACGATGTCTCCGGTCTTTGCCTCGTTCTTGGCTTCGGTCATGGCTGTTCTCCTGTGAAAAATACGGGGCCCAACAGGGCCCGTTCTGGATCAGCCGCGCGCCCGATAACGCACGACGCACCCCCTGATGTAGGACTTTGGCCGCGGATTTAAACCGTCACGGGGCAAAAACCCGGCACATTGCCGGTTGAATCGGGTGCAAAACTGCCTCGTCAAAGCGCGAGCCCAATTAATAGGCTTGCACTGAGGGCGCTGCAAAAATAGGCTGGAGGTCTTGGGGGAAATGACTGAACACACCGTCGCCGGCCAGAGATGGCGGCGATGCTTGAAGGATGCTGGAATGAACAAATTCTTTGCCGTAACCGCCGCGGTTTCCGCCGTGGCGCTGCTGTCCGTGGCGCCCACCATGGCCCAGGGCAAGACACTGACGATTTCATGGTGGGGCTTTAACGGGGAAAAGCTCGAGTCGATCATTCTGGCGCCATTCCGCGCGCAGTGCGGCTGCGAGATCGTGTTTGAGACCGGCAATAATGGCGAACGCCTGAACAAGATCCAGATCCGCAATGGCGGTGGCGTGGACGTTGCCTATTTCTCCGACAGCTATAGCCAGCTGGGCATCGAGGCAGGCCTGTTCCAGAAGATCGACCCGGCCAAGCTGCCCAACCTGGCCGGCTCCTATGACCTGGCCAAGGATCCGCAGGGCGGCTACGGCCCGGCCTATTCGATCGGCCGCGTCGGCATTGTCTATGACTCAAGCAAGGTCAGCACCCCGATCACCTCGTGGAACGATCTGTGGCGCGAAGACCTGGCTGCCTCGCTGACGCTGCCGGGCATTACCACGACGGCTGGCCCGATGGTGGTGCTCAAGGCCGGCGACCATGCCGGGGTCGACGCCTTCGAAGACGCCGATGCAGCCTTCGCCAGCGTCGAAGCGCTCAAGCCCAATGTGGTCAAGAACTACAATACCGGCTCGGAGATGATCAACCTGTTCTCGACCGGGGAAGTCAGCGCCGCCGTGGCGCAGGACTTCACCCTGGCCCAGATCCAGGCCGCCGTCCCCACCGCCGTCTGGGCCGAGCTCGAGGAAGGCGCCATCGCTACCCTCAACACGGTCAATATCCCGACCGGCGCGGCCGAACCGGAACTGGCCTATGAGTTCATCAACTTCATCCTGAGCCCCGAAATCCAGCAGCAGCTGGCCGAGCAGGGCGTCGATGCGCCGGTGAACACGTCGGTGACGCTGACGCCGGAACAGGCAGCCCTGTGGACCTATGGCGCCGACGTGATTGCCGGGTTGCAGCGGGTCGACTATGTCAAGCTCAACGCAGCCAAGACCGGCTGGATCGAGCGCTGGAACGAAGTGTTCGGCATGTAATTGCTTGGCGGGCTTGCGAGCCCGCTGATATGAACCGCGCGAAGCGATCCGCCAGCACGTGTCATCCCGGCTCCGAGCCGGGGTGACACCGATCAGGTGGATGCACCGCAGCGCATAAGGCCAAATCCATGAAACGCTATGCAGGCTGGACACTGGCCCTTCCCGCGACAATGCTGGTCGTGGTGTTCCTGGTGGTCCCGGTGCTGGCCACCATCTGGACCACCTTCACTACGCCGGCGGGTCCCTTTGCCACCTATACCGCCTTTTTCGGCAGCGGCTTTCGCCGCACGGTGCTGATGCGCACCATCCAGATTTCGCTGGCGACCACGGCCATTGCCGTGGTGATCGGCTTTCTCACCGCCTATGTAGTGTCGCGATCGCCGGGGTGGCTCAAATCCATCCTGATTGTCGCGGCGGTGTTTCCGCTGCTGACCGGGGTCGTGGTGCGCTCCTTTGCCTGGCTGATCATCCTGGGCAAGAACGGCATTCTGAACTCCACCCTGCTCAATCTGGGCCTGATCGGCGAGCCGCTGGCCATGCTCTACACGCCTGGCGCGGTGATCGTGGCCATGGTCTATCTCTTCGTGCCGCTGATGATCCTGACCCTGGTGGGGGTGCTCGAATCCATTCCCGACGACCTGATCCAGGCCTCGGCCTCGCTGGGCGCCAGGCCGGTGGCCACCTTCATGCAGGTCACCCTGCCGCTGGCCGTGCCGGGCCTGATCGTTGGCGCCGTGCTGGTATTCACCGGCAGCTTTACCTCCTATGCCACGCCGCAATTGCTGGGTGGCGAGCAGGTCATGATGATGGGCACGCTGATGTATCAGCAGGCCATGGTCACCTTTGACTGGGTCGCGGCCTCCACCATTGCGGCGATCATGGTGGTAATCACCATTGCCATTGTCCTGGTGATGACCCGGCTGGCGCGCCGCCTCAACCCGATGGCTGTCTGATGACCCGATCCATTCACCCTCTGCTGATTGCCGGCACCGTGCTGGTCTTCATCTTCCTCGTCGGGCCGCTGGTCATCGTGGTCGGATCGGCGCTGAGCGATACCAGCTATCTCACCTTTCCGCCGCAGGGCCTGTCGCTGCGCTGGTTCGAGAACATCTTTGCCATCGACGCCTTCCGCCGCACGATTCTCACCAGCCTGCAGACCGCGGTGCTGTCGACGGTGATCGCACTGATCCTGGGCATTCCCGCCGCCTATGCGCTCAACCGCCACCGCATCGCGCTGCCGGGCTGGCTGTCGACGTTGTTCGTGCTGCCGGTGCTGGTGCCCGAACTGGTGCTGGGCTTTTCGCTGCTCAAGAACGTCGCCGTACAGCTGGAAGCGCCGATCTATCTGGCGCTGCTGTTCGGGCACTCCCTGCTGGTGCTGCCCTATGTGGTGCGGGTGGTCAGTGCCTCGCTGGCCTCGTTCGATTTCTCCATCGAGGAGGCGGCCATCAGCCTGGGCTCACCGCCACTCAAGACCTTCTTCACCATCCTGCTGCCCAATGTGCGCTCCGGCGTCATTGCCGCCTTCATCCTGGCCTTCATCACCTCGATCAATGACGTGTCGATCTCGATCTTTCTGACCGGGCCGGGCCTGTCGACCCTGCCCATCCAGCTGCTGGCGCATATGGAACAGTTCTTCGATCCCACGGTTGCCTCGGTATCGGTGCTGCTGATGGGGCTGACCGTTGCCGTGATGGCCATTGTCGAGCGCACGCTCGGCCTCACCTTCCTAGCCAAGTAGAAGTCATGACCCAGGCCCTCTCCCTACAGTCGATCTCCGCCCATTACGGCACCACCCAGGTGCTGGAGAACCTGTCGCTCGACGTCGCCGAAGGCGAACTCGTTTCGCTGCTGGGCGCCAGCGGCTGCGGCAAGACCACGACGCTGCGGCTGATCGCCGGCTTTCTGCAGCCGACATCGGGCCGTATCAGCCTGGGTGGGCGCGACCTGACGGCGTTGCCGCCGCATCAGCGCGACATTGGCCTGGTGTTCCAGAACTATGCCTTGTTTCCGCATCTGTCGGTGGAAGACAATGTCGGCTTCGGCCTCAAGCAGCGCGGCATTGCCGGGGCCGAGCGCGCCAAGCGCGTCGATGCCATGCTGGAACGGGTCGGCATGGCGCATCTGGCGGCACGGCTGCCCGGCGCCCTGTCGGGCGGGCAGAAGCAGCGCGTGGCCCTGGCCCGCGCGCTGGTGATCGAGCCGCCGCTGCTGATGTTCGATGAGCCCTTGAGCAATCTCGACGCCAAGCTGCGCGTCGACATGCGGGTGGAAATCCGCAAGCTGCAGCGCGCCAATGGCACGACCTCGGTCTATGTCACGCATGACCAGGAAGAGGCGTTTTCGATTTCCGACCGCGTCGCCATCATGCATGCCGGGCGCATCATGCAGCTCGATACACCGGAACGCCTCTACCAGCGGCCGGCCAATGCCTTTGTCGCGCGCTTTGTCGGCTTCGAGAACCTGATCGCCATGCGCGTGGTGGCGCGCGACGGCGCCAAGATCAGCGCCGAGACCGATGGCGGGGTCAGGCTGACGCTGTCGCTGGAGCAGTTCGGGGAGATCCCCGACAGTTTCGTACTGGCCTGCCGGGCCGACGGGCTGATGGTCACCGACGACAAGGCCGTCGAGGGCATTCCGGCCACGCTGGGCCTGCGCACCTATCTCGGGCGCGCCTATCAGTATCAGTGCGAGACCCCCGCCGGACCGCTGCTGGCCAATGGCGCGCTGACGCGGCCACTGGAGCCCGGCGCCTCGGCCAAGCTGGTGCCGGTGCCCGAGCAGTGCACCATCCTGGCGCCGGAATAGCCGGCGCGCGCGCATGACCATACTCCTCACCAATGCCTGGGTACTGACGCTCGACGCCGATTTCACCGAGCATAATCCGGGCTGGGTGCAGATCGATGGCACCATCATCACCGCACTTGGCGCCGGCGCGCCGCCGGCAATATCTGGGGCGGAGATCGTCGACTGCGGCGGCGACGTGGTCATGCCCGGCATGGTCAATACCCACTGCCATATGGGCATGTCGGTGTTTCGCGGCCTGGCCGAGGATGTCGATGACCGGCTCTATCGCTATATCCTGCCGCTGGAGCGCAAGTTCGTCACGCCAGACATGGTGCGAATCGGCTCGGCCCTGTCGGCGCTGGAGATGATCGAGGGTGGCGTCACCAGTGTCGCCGACATGTATTATTTTGAAACCGAAGTGGGCGCCGTCGTGGCCGAGGCCGGGCTGCGGGCCATTGTCGGGCAGACCCTGGCCGACTTCAACGCGCCCGACCATGCCGATTTCGACCAGGGCTTTGCCCGGGTCGAGGCACTGGTCGATGCCTTTGCCGGCCATGATCTCATCACCCCCTCGATTGCGCCGCACGCGCCCTATTCGACCGGGCCGGCGGTGATGGCGCGGATTACGCGGTGGGCCGATGATCATCCCGATGTGCGCGTGCAGATCCATCTGGCGGAAAGCCAGCTCGAGGTCGACTGGGCGCTGAAAGAACACCAGCGCTCGAGCGTCGCCGTTGTTCAGCAGTCCGGTCTGCTGCGGCCCGGCCTGATCGCCGCCCACTGCCTGCATCTGAGCGATGCCGATATCGCGCTGATGGTGGCGGCGAGGGTCGGCGTCGCGACCAATCCGCGTTCCAATGGCAAGGCGGGACGCGGCATTGCCCGGGTCGAGGCCATGCGCCAGGCCGGCCTGCCGGTGGGGATCGGCAGCGACGGGGCGATGAGCGGCAATACGCTCGACCTCTTCGCCCAGTTCGCGCCGGTGTCGATGTTTGCCAAGCTGCTGGCCGGCTCGCGCAAGCCGCTGCCCGCCCGCGAGGTGATTGCCATGGCGACGATCGAGGGGGCGCGGGTGCTGGGCCTCGATAGCCTGACGGGCTCGCTGGAGGCGGGCAAGCAGGCGGACCTGATCGCGATCACTTTAGGCGCTGCCCGGTTGCAGCCGATCTACGATGCCTATTCAATGCTGGTCTTCGCAGCCGGCCCCAGTGACGTGAGCAATGTCATGGTGGCGGGCCGCTGGCTGAAGCGGGCCGGTGCCGTCACGACGCTGGAGCCCAGGAAGATCCTGCGCGACGCGATGCAGATCGCCAGCGCCTTCAAGGCGGAAATGGTCCGCATCGACGGAGAGCAGACGTGAGCGCAGCGGACACGCAACAGGCCCAGACAGGCGCATGACGAGACGGGTCATCATCGACACCGATCCGGGCCTCGACGACGCCGTGGCCATCCTGTTCGCACTGAACAGCCCCCAGTTCGAAGTCATCGGCCTGACCACAGTGGCCGGCAATATCGGGATCGAACGGACAACGACCAATGCCGGGGGGCTGCTGGCGGCGGTGGGCCGCTGCGACATACCGGTCTTTTCCGGCGCCGCGACTGCCATGGCGCGCGACAGTATCGACGCCATCGTCATTCACGGCGATGACGGCCTGCGCGGCGTGACACTACCACCGCCCGTGGTGGCGGCGCAGGCCGGTGCGGTGGACTGGCTGGCGGCAACGCTGATGGCGGCGCCGAGCGGGACCATCGACATCCTGGCGCTGGGGCCGCTGACCAATATTGCGCAGCTGATCAACCACCATCCGGCTGCTGCCGGGCGGATTGGGCAGCTGGTGGCCATGGGTGGCACGATTTTCGAACCGGGCAATGCCGGTCCGGCTTCCGAGTTCAACTTCGCCTCCGACCCCGAAGCGGTGGCGGTGGTGCTGCATTCCGATATCCGCACCACCATCGTGCCGCTCGACGTCACCCGGCGCGTGCGGGCAGGCCGGGACTATGTCGAGGCCCTGCGCGGCAGCCCCGCCGGGGCGATCGCTGCCGACCTGCTGACGGGCTATCTGCAGGATGACCGGCAGAGCCGGCCGCTGCATGACCCCTGCGTCATGCTGCTGGCACTGGAGCCGACCCTGTTCACGCTGGAGGTGCATCGCCTCACCGTCAACCTGGGTGATGATGCCGATGCCGGTGCGCTGACCAGGAGCGACCATGGCTCGCCCGTCGTGGTGGCCATGCAGGTCGATGCCGCCGGCGCGCTGGCCCTGCTGGCCAGCGCCTTTGGCTAGACCAGTTGCTGTTCCACCAGCGTGGTCCAGTAGCGGGCGCCGGTGGTTATGGCATCATCGTTGAAATCATAGCGCGAATTGTGATGCAGGGCGCCGTCCATGGCCGGACCATTGCCGAGCCAGACATAGCAGCCGGGGACAAGGGCGCTGAACTCGGCAAAATCGTCGCCGGCCGTCGAGGGCGGGAAGTCGGTGACCACCGGCCGACCGGTGACGTGCCGGGCGGCGCGTAGCGCCGTGGCGGTGACGGCTGCATCATTGATCACCGGCGCGATGCGGCGGGTGAAAGCGTAGCTGGCGGTGATGCCGAAGCTGGCAGCGACGCCCTGGGCCAGCTGGCCGATTTCTGTTTCGAGCTGGTCGCGCACGCCGGCGGCATAGGCGCGGGCCGTGCCGCCGATGCGCACATCATCGGGAATGACGTTGAGGGCGCGGAAATCGCCGCCCGTGATGGCACAGGCGCTGACCACGGCGGGCTGCAGCGGATCGACGCGGCGGGCAACGATGGTGTGCAGGGCGGTGAGGAAATGGGCCGCCGCCGTCATGGCGTCGCGCCCGAGATGGGGCTTGGCTCCATGGGTCCCGACACCGTGGAAAGTCACCTCCCAGCTGTCCGAGGAGGCCAGTTGCGGCCCGGCGACCACGGCCATTTCGTCGATGGCGAGGCCCGGCATATTGTGCAGGCCATAGACGGCGTCGATTGGAAAGCGCTCGAGGAAGCCGTCGCCCAGCATGGCGCGGGCGCCACCCCTGCCCTCTTCGGCTGGCTGGAAGACAAAATGCACCGTGCCGGAGAAATTGCGCGTGCGCGCCAGATGGCGGGCAGCGGCGAGCAGCATGACGGTATGGCCGTCATGGCCGCAGGCATGCATGGTATTGGGCCTGGTGGATTTGTAGGGGACATCGCCCAGTTCGGGCATGGCCAGCGCGTCCATATCGGCGCGCAGGGCGATGGCGCGGGTGCCGGTGCCGACCTGCAGCGTGCCGACCACGCCGGTCTTACCCAGGCCAGGATGGACGACAATGCCGGCTTCCTCGAGCCATTGAGCGACGATGGTGCTGGTGCGCACTTCCTCAAAGCCCAGCTCGGGATGGCGGTGCAGGTCCTGGCGCAGCGCGACCATCGCCTCGCGTTCAAACGGATCATTGTCGCCAGGGGTCATGGCTTGCTAAGCTCTTGATAAATCAACATGGCAGCAGCATCCACCATTTGCCGCGCGCCAGCAAGGAAACCCATCTTGTCGCTCGCTCCGCATCAGTTCTGGCAGACCATCGACGCGCCTGGCGCCCATAACGATGGCGCGCAGGCCGGTTGGCTGGACGGCTTTCCGGCCGCCCTGCCCGACGGGCGGCAGCTGCTGCTGCCCATCCGCGTGCTGCCCGGCGATGGCAGCGCGGCCGTCGCCTCGCTGATCATCAACCAGGCCAGCTTTGCCGTCGAGGATGCGCTGTCAGCAGCCATGGCGGACATGCTGGACAAGGTCGGGGTCGATGTCGTGATCGGGGTGCCGACGCTGGGCCTGCCGCTAGCCAACAATGTTGCGCGGCGCCTGGGGCACAAGCGCATGGTGGCGCTGGGGACGTCGCGCAAGTTCTGGTACAGCGATGACTATTCGGCGCCGCTGTCCTCGATCACCAGCCCCGGCCAACAGAAGACGATCTTCCTTGATCCGCGCAGCCTGCCCCTCCTTGAGGGCAAGCGCGTCGGGGTGGTGGACGATGTGATCAGTTCGGGCACGTCGATGGTAGCCGTGCTGACCTTGCTGGAGCGGGCCGGCGTCGCGCCGGTGGCGGTGGCGGCGGCCATGCTGCAGGGCACGCGCTGGCACGAGCCCTTGGCCGCCTGGCGCAGCCGCATCATGGCGCCGCTGGCCTCGCCCCGGCTCGCCTTGACCGACGCCGGCCGCTGGCTGCCGAGCGACTAGGCCCGATCAGCCCGCTGCCGGCACAAAGGCGATGGAGGCGGCGTAAAGTGCAATCAGCCTGTCGAGCTTGGCGTCCTCGATCAGCGTGACCATGGGCGTGCCGAGGCGCCCCGAGGGATCGATGATGGTCATGCCGCGGGCGAGGCCCGGTGCCAGGGCGACATCGACCGAGGCGCGGATCGAGCGGGTGATGATGTCGGGCTCGATCACGGCCGCAGCGGCCAGGGGATCGACGAAGCGGAAATTGTCGCCGCCGCCATAGCCGGCAATGGTCTGGCGGGCATGCCGGGCCAGCGCCAGCGAGAAGGCCTTTTCCGGGCCGTCGGGCACGGCGTCAAACAGCGCGTCGACCTCGGCGCCGGTCATGTTGTGCGTAACACAGGGCTCCCAGGGCGCCACGAGGATGTCGATATCGGCGCCAAAGACAATGGATGCAGCCTCTGGATCGGCATAGATGTTGAACTCGGCGGCGGGCGTCGTATTGCCGCGCCCATAGATGGTGCCGCCCATGATGGTGAGCTGGCCAATGCCATTGATGATGGTGGGGTCAAGTCGCAAAGCCAGCGCCAGATTGGTCAGCGGGCCGATCATCAGCAGGTCAATCTTGTGGCCGCCGGCGCCGGCGGTACGGAAGCTGTCGATCAGGAAGCCGACGGCATTGCTGCCGGCTGGTGCCGCGGTCTGCAGCGGCCGCGGCGCGCCGCCCAGGCCATCCTCGCCATGGATATAGCGGGCGTCGATCACCGCCTGGGTCAGCGGGCGGCCGGCGCCGGCATGCACCGGCACATCGGCTTTGGCGACAGCCAGGGTGGCCAGGATATTGCGGGTAGCGGCGTCGAGGCCGACATTGCCGAACACGGTGGTGATGGCGATGGGCGCACGGCCATTGGCGATCAGCATCAGCAGCGCCTGGGCGTCGTCAACGCCGCCATCGGTGTCCAGGATCAGCGCATTGGGGCTATGGGGCAATTGGGGACCACTTTCTGCTGCGAAGGGCGGGCGGCCAGTGATGTCCATCCGCTTGCCGGGGCCTTGTCAAACCATGTCGCGGCGTTCATGCCTAGCGGCAAAGCGGCTGTCAACGCCGCACCAGCGGGCCGACGCACCAGCGCGGCCGTAAGCTGCACTCCAAGGACTTCTGACTAATGCCCCTGCCCGATGACCTGCTGATCCACGCCGCCGATGAAATCGCCATCAGGCAGAACCTGGCGCTGGTGGCGCTGGGCAAGCGCCCGGCCGACCGGGCAGTCCGCGTAGGACGGCTGCTCGATGTCTATGGCCGCAACTGGCATGACGACCAGGAGATCGTCATCGCCGGTCGCCGCATTGCCTGGGTCGGTCCGGCCGGCGCCTATCCCGGCACCGTGGCAGAGCGGGTCGATGCACGCCATCTCAGCGCCGTGCCCGGCTTTGGTGAGGTGCACAAGCATATCGAATCGAGCCACCTGACGCCCGAATACGAGGCCGCCCTGGTGCTGCCGCATGGCAATACCTGGACCTGCGAGGCCAGCCACGAATTCTCCAATGTCGATGGGCCACATAACCTGCAATTCTGGCTGACGGCGCGGCTGGCCGGCTCGCCGATGAAGATCTTCCCGCTGCCCGGCTCGGCCGTGCCGCCCACGGCCTATGAATGGGGCGGCGGGCATTTCGGCTATGCCGAGCAGCAGAGCTTTCTCAGCCAGCAATTGATGGTGGCCGGGCTCGACGAGGTGATGGATTGGCCGGCGGTGTGGAACCCGGAAAACCCGTCCTATGAGCGGCTCTGGGGCATGATCCGCGCCACCTTCGAGCAGCGCGGCGTGGTCGAGGGGCATGCCGCCGGCATGCGCGGCATCAATGATATCAACGCCTTTGCCGCGGCGGGCATGGCCTCGGACCATGAGGCCTGGACCACCGAGGAGGTGCAGGACAAGTTGCGGCGCGGCCTCTTCATCGAGCTGCGGCCGCATTCGCTGCCTGATATGATCAAAGGCCTGCTGGCGGCGGGTCAGGAAGACTGGTCCAACTTTGCCCTTTGCACCGATGACCGCTCCTGCTCGGATACGCTCAAGATCGGCGCCACCGACCACAATGTGCGGCTGGCCATCGAGGCGGGCCTTTCGCCTGAAATCGCCATCCAGCTGGTGACGATCAATCCCGCCCGGCATATGCGGCTGACGCCCTGGGTCGGCGCCATCGCGCCCGGGCGCTTTGCCGATCTGGTACTGCTCGACGATGTCGCGACGCTGTCGATTGCCCAGGTCTGGGCCGATGGCGAACAGGTCTCGGCCGGCAAAACCTATCTCAAGCCGATCCCGGCTATCGCCTGGCCGGACTGGGCGACGCGCACCGTCAAAATCGACCGCGAGATGGTGGCAGAGGATTTCGTCATTGCCGCCGAACCGGGGCGCGAGAGCATGCAGGCGGCCGTGCTGCGCCCCTTCCACTGGGACGACAATTTCATCACCATGGGACTGCCGGTCAAGGACGGCGCGGTGCAGCGCGACAGCAGCCGCAACGTCACCAAATTCGCCATTGTCGACCGCTTTTCGGGCGCGGGCCAGACCTCGAAAATGTTCTGGCTGGGCACCGGCCCCAGCACGCCCGACGTGGCGCTGGCCTGCTCGATGGGCCATGACAAGCACAATATCTGGGTGGTCGGCTCATCCGACGCGGCCATGGCCATGGCGGTCAATGCGCTGCGCACGAGCCAGGGCGGCTGGGCCTTGGTGCGCGATAACAAGCTGGTCGCCACGGTGCGCTACGAGGTGGGCGGGCTGATGACGCAGCGCCCGCCAGAAGAACTCGACGCGGAAATGCAGGAACTCTACCGGCAGGGCGAGAAGATCGACTGGATGTATGAACCGACCTTTTCGCCGCGCTGGTGGCCCGGCTTTCCCGAGCGGCTGGCCTTTGCCACGCTGACCTGCGCGCCCTGGCGCTGGGTGCTGGTGGCGCCCTCGCCGCTGGCGCCGGAGGGTTTCGTCAATGTCGCCACGGGCGAAACGCACCCCATCGTCTGGTGATGTCGCTGCCCCGGCGCCAGGCCTGATCAGCCCTGGCGGGCCGGTACAGGCCGGACCCATGCCCGGGTCAGCAGGGCATCAAGCGAGAGGCGCCCGGCGCCGAAGGCCATCAGGCCAAGGGCCATGGCGGCCCATGGCAGGTGGAAATTGACCAGGCCATCGGGGATGGTCAACTGGATGACCAGCGTCATCAGCAGGATGCCCAGGCCGGCCAGGCGGGTGCCCAGGCCCAGCACCAGCAGCACGGGCAGCACCAGTTCGCCGATGCCGGCGAGGAAAGCGGCAAGCAGAGGAGCGGGATAGGCGAAGGCCTGCCCGAAGATGTGCAGTTTGAACTCCTGCTCGAACAGGTAGCGCGCGCCGCTGGAGAGGCTGAACCAGCCGTCCCATTTGGTCAGCCCCGAGCGCCAGAACGGGATGGCCAGCGCCAGCCGCAGGGCCAAGAGGCCAATGGAGGGCGGAATGGCGGCGATCAGGCGATCAGTGTCCTGATAGAGCTGAACCAGTCTATGCAGCATGCGCGCTTCCTATGGCTTGAGAAGGGGTTGGGCAAAGGCGCCCAGGTTGCACAGCCCGACCAGCGCGCGGCCGACATCGAACGCATCCGACAGGCCGGTGGCAGCGGCGGCGGCCACGCCGAGCGCGGCACCCGCAAACAGGTGGTGCAGGAACAGGGCATCGGCTTGCGGGATGACGGTCACCATCACCTCCAGCGCGGGCCGGCTGACCAGCACCGCCTCGGCGCCCGGGCGCACCGCGACGCCCTCGGCCTGGTGCGCCGACCAGATCGAGCCCACCGGGAAGGCCGAATGGATCAGGCCTGCCGCCGGATGCGCCGCGAGGCGGAGCTCTGGCAGCGCGGCCTGGTCAATCGTAGCCAGGACAGTAATCGACATGGGCACCATGTCGGCGGCATTGTAGGCAATGGACCAGGCCGCTTCGAGCCTCGCCATGTCGGCCAGGTAGGGCACGGCGCTGGCGGGGTCAAAGCCCTCGATGAAGGTGGCAAAGCTGGCGCCATAATGCTGCATGATCGGCGAGGCCGGCTTGTGGTCGGCCACGTAGAGCCGCGCCATGGCGGTGAAGAAGTCAGCGCCGACGAGGCGGGCGCAGACCGGATATTTGGCCGCCAGCACGCCGACCAGGCCGACATGGACATTGTTGCGATAGACGGCAAAGCGTCTGGCGTCGCTGTCGCCGCTGGGGGAGACGAGACCAGCGGGAACCGGCAGCGCCGGATTCACCAGCGCCGCGGCGAATGCCGCCTGGGCCTCCAGGGGGGCGCTCATGCCACGCGCCCGCGCGGATGCTGCCGCAGCGCCGCTTCTGCCAGCGCTGCATCGACAATGGCTGCCTCCTCGGCCAATACGGCAAAAGCGGGCACGTCATTGTCCCATTCGACCAGGGTCGGCAGCGGGCCGGTACGCGCCAGCGTATGGGTGAAGAGCGCAAACACGTCGGGGCTGACGCGGGAGGCATGGGCATCGATCAGCAGCCGGTCGCCGGCGGCATCGGTGGTCTCGTCATAGCCGGCGAGGTGAATTTCGCCGACCTGATGCACCGGGAAGCAGTCCACATAGGCAAAGGGATCGAGCCGATGGTTGACGGCCGAGACCATGACATTGTTGACGTCGAGCAGCAGGCCGCAGCCGGTGCGCTCGGCAATGGCGGCGAGGAAGTCGACCTCGTCGATCGTGCTCTCGGCAAACAGTACATAGGTGGAGGGGTTTTCCAGCAGCATGCGGCAGCCCAGTGCCTGTTGCACCTGGTCGACATGGGCAACGACATTGTCTAGCGTTGCGGGTGTATAGGGCAGCGGCAGCAGGTCGTTGAGGCTTGCCTCCTCATGGCTTGACCAGGCCAGGTGTTCGGAGAACGACTGCGGCCGATAGCGCTCGATCAGCGTGCGCAGGCGGCGCAGATGGTCGCGATCAAGCGGGCCGGCGCCGCCGATGGACAGGCCCACGCCGTGCAGCGACAGCGGATAGTGCGCCACGATATCGGCGAGGTAGCGGTGCGGCGGGCCACCATCGCCCATATAGTTTTCGGCATGGACTTCGAAAAAGCCGATAGGAGGCCGGGCGGCCAGGATCTCGGCATAATGCTGGGGCTTGAGCCCGAGGCCGGCGCGCGGCGGCAGGTTGGCTGGCTGCATGATGATCACCCTTGAACAAAGGCCGGAGATCCGGGCAGCCGGACCTCCGGGGCAATGGTGGCCGGATCAGGCCTTGGGCAGGTCGCGATCGAGTTCTTCGAGCGAGCCCATGCGGTCGCCGTCGAGCATCATGGTCGTGCAGGTGCCGGCTGGCACGGCCTTCCAGGCATTGCCCTGATAGTCGATCACCGAGGTGCCGGCGCAGGTGGTGCCGGGACCGGCGGCGCAGTCATTCTGGCCGGCCAGGGCAACGCCATAGCATTTTTCGGTGGCATCCTGGGCGGTGGCGGTCTGGACCGAAACGGCGGAGAGGGCAGCGAGCAGAGAGGCGGCGAGAACGAGCGAAGTGCTGGATTTCATGACGTGGTTCCTTCCTTGCGGCGAAGCGCGTGCTGGCTTCGTGCAGGTTAGTTCGCGCCACGGCGCCGGCCGTTACCGGCCTTCAGATCACGAGTTCGTGTTCGAGCTTGCGGCGAGGGATATCGGCCCCCGGGCTAGAGGGCTGCCATGGTCGAGAAGCTGCCGATCGGGCAGGCGCCGTTGGGATCGAGCGGGGCCAGGCGCGGGTCGTTCTGGTTGAAGACATAGCGCTGCTCGCAGACGTCCCAGGCCGGCGGCTGGCCGGCCAGGTCGAAGGCATCGGTGCCGATCTTGAGGTTGCGCCAGAAGGCCGTATGCGGGCTGGCGGCGTGGCGCATGAGGTTTTCCTCGGTCATGCGGAAGGGCAGCAGCTGCAGCTGGAAGGCGCTATTGCCGCCCCGGAAGGTCTCGCGGGCCAGGGCATAGATCTCCTTGATGCCGTCGTCGGTCATGGCGTAGCAGCCGACGGACAGACAGTCGCCATGGATCATCAGATAGGTGCCGGTGCGATCCAGCGCCTGGTCGAATTTGTTGGGGAAGCCGGTATTGAAGGACAGGTGATAGGAGGACTTGGGGTTGAGCAGCGCCGGGGTGACGTCATAAAAACCCTCGGGCGACTGGTAATCGCCCTGCTTGACCTTGGGGCCGAGCGTGCCCGACCATTTGCAGATCGGGTAGGTCTTGAGCAGGGCATAGCGGCCCGACGTGGTGCGCTTCCAGACTTCGAGCTCGGAGCTTTCCTTGTAGACCCGGATCATCATCGGTTCAGCGGGAGAAGAACCGATAGCCGCCAGGCGCTCGACCAGTGGCTTGGGCAGCGGCACATTGCCGCGATTGTCCCCGGCGAACTGGCAGCCCGCCAGGACCGTGACGGCCAGCAGCAGGACAAGAGTGCGAAGAACGTTGGTGAGCATGGGCCATCCCGTCAGGTTTTGCCGCAAGATGGGACCGAGCGGTTACCGGAAGGTGAACTTTACGAATCTGTGACCGGGCGGGTCCGGCCTTGCGGCTGGGCGCTGCGGGCCACATATTGGGGCATGGTGCAAAAAGACCCGGTGAAGCGACAAACCTCTGGATTGCCCGACAAAGGCAGGGTCAGCGGCAATATTGCGGCTTTCGTCCAGAAAGTCGGCACCATGGCGCGGCCGAATGCTGCCCAGGACGGGCGGCTGCTGTTCGCGCTGGACGCCACAATGAGTCGCCAGCCCACCTGGGACCTGGCCTGTTCGCTGCAGGCCGAGATGTTCGCCGCCATTCCCAAGCCGAGCGCGCTGCAGGTGCAGCTGCTGTATTTCCGCGGCTTTGGCGAATGCCGGGCCAGCAAATGGGTGCTCGACGGCGAGGCTCTGGCCAGACTGATGAGCGGCATCGACTGTCGCGGCGGCCATACCCAGATTGCCAAGGTTTTTGCCCATGCCCGCGCCGAGCACAAGCGGCGGCGGATCAATGCGGTGATCTATGTGGGCGACGCGATGGAGGAAAATGTCGACGACCTGGCCGAGAAAGCCGGACAGCTCGGCCTGCTGGGCCTGCCGCTGTTCATTTTCCAGGAGGGTCACGACAGCCAGGTCGAAGCCGCGTTCCGCGATTTTGCCCGGCTGAGCAAGGGGGCCTATGCGCGCTTTGACGCGACGGCGCCGCAGGAACTGGCGGCGCTGCTCAAGGCCGTGGCCGCCTATGCCAGCGGCGGACGGGACCTGCTGAAGCTGCAGGCCAGCGGCCAGGCCCGGGCGCTGCTGGCGCAGTTGCCATCGTGACCTATGTCTTTCTCGGCGGACTGGCGCTGCTGGCCGTCCTTGCCGCCGTCAACTACGCGCGCAGCCTGGACCCGCAGCTGCTCAGGCGCGCCTTGCGCTATCTGGTCGGCGGGCTCGGCGTGCTGGCGGCCGCCGGCCTGCTGCTGGCCCGACGCATCGATATTGCCCTGTTTGTCGGCGCGGCGGCCATAGCCGTGCTGCGGACCGGGCGGCTGGGGCCGATCTCGTTTGACGGGCCGGCCATGGATGCGGGCAATATTTCCAAGGTGCAGAGCTACAGCTTTGCCATGGAGCTCGACCACGATACCGGCGCGGTCTCGGGCCGGGTGCTCAATGGTCAGTTCGCCGGCATGGACCTGCTCGACCTGGGCGAGAACGAGACCCGCGCGCTGCTGGCCGAGGTCGGCGGCGATGCCGACAGTCTCAGCCTGCTCGAAAGCTGGCTCGATGCCAATCGCGCCGGCTGGCGGGAATATTTCGCCGAGCAGGATGCGGGCGAAAGTCCCGGCACGGCGCATGGGGGCGATCCCCTTGCCGAGGCCTATGACGTGCTGGGCCTCAAACCCGGTGCCAGCGATGAGGATATTCGCACCGCCCATCGCGAGCTGATGAAGGCCGTGCATCCCGATCACGGCGGGTCGAGCTATCTGGCGGCCAAGATCAACCAGGCGCGCGACCTGCTGCTCAAGCAGGCGCGGTAGGGCGCGTCAGCCGGGCCTGTCACCAAGGAGCTGTCTTGTCTCAGATCGATCAGTCCGTGCTGCCACCGCATGTCGAACCGCATCGCAAGCCGCTGTCGCTGCTGCAGTCGCTGCGGGCGGCGCGCCAGAATGTGCTCGAGATCATCCCGGCCATCGCCTATCGGCAGCCCATGGTGTCGGGTCGCATGGGCGCGCGCTGGCACATGGTGCAGGACCCGGCCGCGCTGCGGCGCATCTTTCTCGACAATGCAGCGAACTATCCCAAATCGGAGGTGATGCTGCGCATGCTGCGGCCGGCGATCGGCAACAGCCTGTTCACGGCCGAAGGCGCCGACTGGCGCTGGCAGCGGCGGGCCGTGGCACCGGTCTTTGCCCAGCGTAACGTGACCGCCCTGGCGCCGGTGATGACGGCCACGGCCGAGCGGGCGGCGCAGCGGCTGAGTGCGGCCGGCCCCCAGGCCGAAATGGTCGGGGAAATGCTGACCGCCACCTTCGACGTCATCTGCGAGGTGGCGCTGTCGGGCCGCGAGCATTTCGATGCCGGGGTCTATGGCGCGGCCATCATCCGCTATTTCGAAACTGCCGGAAAAGCCTCGCTGCTGGACTTCCTGCGCGTGCCGAGCTGGTTCCCGCGGCCCGGAGAAGTGCTGGGCATGGGCGCGGTGCGCACCATGCACGACATGGTGGAAAAGGCCATTGCGGCGCGCCGAAAACAGGCGACAGGCACGGCGGATGACCTGCTCGACTTCATGCTCAAGGCGCAGGATCCGGAAACCGGGCGGACCATGTCGCCGCAGGACGTGCTGCACAATATGCAGTTCTTCATCGTGGCGGGGCACGAGACCACGGCGCTGGCGCTGAGCTGGGCGCTGCAACTGCTGGCCCTGGCGCCGGCCATCCAGAAGCAGGCCCATGAAGAGGCGCGCGCCGTGCTGGGCGAGCAGCCGGCCGGGCTCGAGCATCTCGATGCCATGCCGCTGGGCCGTCGCATCCTCGAGGAAGCCATGCGGCTTTATCCGCCGGTGGGCATGCTGGCGCGGGAAGTGCGCGCCAGCGACGAACTGGGCGACCGGCAGATTGCCGCCCATGACGTGATCTTCCTGCCGCTTTATGCGCTGCATCGCCACGAATTGCTGTGGGACGCGCCCAACAGCTTCAATCCGGACCGCTTCCTGCCGGAGGCGACCAAGGCCCGCGACCGCTATGCCTATCTGCCCTTCGGTGCCGGTCCGCGCGTCTGCGTCGGCGCCAACTTTGCCATGATGCAGGCCCAGATTATCCTGGCGACCCTGCTGGCGCGGTTCCGCTTCGAGCCGGGTCCCGATCCCCTGCCCCGGCCGACCATGCTGATGACTGTCCGCCCCGATACCGGGATCAAGCTGCGCGTGACGCCGCGATAACAGCTTTGGCCCTCAGCCCGGCTTGACCGGGTTGAGACGGCGCCAGGCCTGGTATTCGTCATTGGCGTCGGGATGGAGCGGGTAATAGCGTTGCAGCGGCGCGCCCTCCATCAGCTTGAGGCGGGAGAATTCTTCCCACTCGGCATGCTTTTGGCCGTCGGCGATCACCTGCTCGGCCATCGATACCGGCACCACGACCGCGCCGTCGTCATCGGCCACGATGATGTCGCCAGGCACGACGGTGACGCCGCCGCAGGCAATGGTGACGTTGACCGCATAGGGATAGATGTCGGTCTGGACGTGATAGTTGGGCGACCAGCCCTTGAGCCACAGCGCCAGGTCGAGCTTTTCCACATTGGGCCGATCGCGCATCACGCCATCGATGATGATGCCGGCGCCGCCGCGGCCCTTGAAATAGGTGCTCATCATGTCGCCGAAAATGCCCGAGCGCATGTCGCCGCGCGCATCCACCACCACCACGTCGCCATCCTGCACGTGATAGAGCACATGGCGATGCAGCTGCGTCTCGGGGTCGGCATATTCGCCTTCGCTGAACAGGTCGGGCCGTTGTGGCAGGCATTGCAGCGTCAGCGCCGGGCCGCAGATGCACTTGCCCCGGGTCTGGGCCAGGATGCCGGTCATGTGCGGGTTGCGAAATCCCATATGGCCGAGCGTGCCGGCAATGGTGGCCGCGCCCAAGCCCTTGAGCCCGTCGATCAGGTGCTTGGGTGGCCGCGTGATATCGGCGGACATGGTCATGCTTGTTCTCCCTGCGGTGCTGACGCTACCAATTGGTCACCGAGCCATCGCGCCGCCGCAGATGGGGCGCCTCCCAGAAGGCAAAGCTCTGTTTGGCCAAAAGCTCTTCGTTGACTTCCACGCCCAGGCCCGGCGCGTCGCTGACGGGATAGACAGCGCCCTGCAGCTGCGGCTGGACCGGGAAGAAGTCGGCATTGTCGAAACCCAGACCCCGTTCGGGTGCGCGCGTCTCGAGCCAGGCGAAGTTGGGTACGGCGGCGGCAAAATGAATGGTGGCCGCGGTGCAGACGGGACCGAGCGGATTGTGCGGCATCAGGTCGACATAATGCGCCTCGCTCCAGCCGGCGACCTTCATGGCTTCGGTCAGCCCGCCGACATTGCAGACGTCGAGGCGATTGAACTGGTGGATGCCGCGCTCGATAAAAGGCAGGAACTGCCACTTGCTGGAAAACTCCTCGCCGATGGCGAAGGGAATATCGGTCATGGTGCGCAGCGATTCATAGGCCTCCGGCGTCTCGTCGCGGATCGGCTCCTCGAGGAAATCGAGCACGCCGCGGTCGAGCTTGGCACAGAAGCTGGCGGCCTCGGCGACCGAGAGGCGGTGATGATAGTCGATGCCCAGCACCACTTCGCTGCCCAACTCCGCACGCGCTTTGTTGAGGATGCGCGCGGTCGCGGCAATGGACTGGCGCGGCTCGAAGACGTCGGGACTATCCTGGCCGATGGGAAAGAAGCGGATGGCGTCAAAGCCCATGGCCTTGAGTTCCTGGGCCCGCTCGATGGCGCCTTCGCCGGCACTGTCGCCGGTCGAGGCAAAGGTGGGAATCTCATGGCGCTGCCTTCCGCCCAGCAGCTCGTAGACCGGCACGCCGAGCGCCCTGCCCTTGATGTCGTGCAGCGCGATGTCGATGGCCGAAATCGCCGCCTGCAGCACGCGACCGCCCTCGAAATACTGGCTGCGATAGAGTTCCTGCCAGATGCGGCCGATCTGCATGGCGTCCTGGCCGATGAGGAATTCGCGATAGTGCTCGATGGCGCCGGCCACCGCATTCTCTCGCCCGGTCAAGCCACTCTCGCCCCAGCCGAAAATGCCCTGATCGGTCTCGATCTTGACCAGGAACTGGTTTCTGATGCCCACCCGGACCGGGTAGGGCTTGATGGCGGTGATCTTGAGCTTGAGGGGCATGAATAGTCTCGGATAAGCGGGTTAGCCGGCGTGCAGCGCCATTTCGGTCTGGCCGTCGAACAGATGAATGCGGTCCTGGTCGAATTCGAGCCAGACCATCTCATCGGGTTCGACCTGCGCGGTCGGTGGCAGGCTTATATTGACGATGGCGCCGGACAGGAAGGCCTGGACGAAGGTGATGTCCCCGGTGGGCTCCACCGTGTAGACGCGGGCCGGCACGGCGCCCGCCACCGCCGATTTGTGCAGTCTGATGGTGGAGTGCCGCGCCCCCAGCACGACCTTGGGTGAGCTGGCGGCGGCAACCTTGCGCGCATTGGCGTCCGACAGCGGCAGCAGCCAGCCCTCGGCGCTGCTGAGCGCCGTGCGTCCGTCGCTCGTGGTGGCCTCGAGCGGCACCAGGCTCATGGCCGGACTGCCGATGAAGCTGGCCACGAACATGTTGACCGGATTGGCAAAGACCTGGGCCGGCGTATCATATTGCTGCAGCAGGCCGGCATTCATCACCGCCATCTTGTCGGCCATGGTGACGGCCTCGAGCTGGTCATGCGTCACATAGATGATGGTGGCGTGCAGATCCTGGTGGAAGCGCTTGAGCTCGCTGCGCATCTGTACGCGCAGCTTGGCGTCGAGGTTGGAGAGCGGTTCGTCCATCAGGAACACCGCCGGGTCGCGCACCAAGGCACGACCGAGCGCCACGCGCTGTTGCTGGCCGCCGGACAGCTCGCGCGGCTTGCGCTCGAGCAGATGGGTGATGTCGAGCACCTTGGCGGCTTCGCGGACCTTGCGGTCGATCTCCTCTTTCGGCAGCCGGCGCATCTGCAGGGGAAAGGCCAGGTTCTTGTAGACGGTCTTGTTGGGGTAGAGCGCGTAGTTCTGGAACACCATGGCGATGTCCCGATCCTTGGGATCGAGATCGTTGACCACGCGGTCGCCGATGATGATGTCGCCCGAGGTGATCGGGATCAGCCCCGCGACGAGGTTGAGCGTGGTGGTCTTGCCGCAGCCGGACGGGCCGACCAGCGCGACGAACTCGCCATCGTTGACCGTCAGCGAAACGTCCTTTGCGGCAAAGATCGAGCCGTAGGTCTTGACGAGATCCCTGAGAACCACCTGGGCCATGAATGCAACCTTCTAGTGTTTGACGGCGCCTTCGGTGAGCGCACGCACGAAGTATTTCTGCAGCACGAGGAAGAGCACCACGACCGGCACGCTCATCATGAAGCTGGCCGCCATCAGGCCGGGGAAGTCCGTCGTGTTCTCGGAAAAGAAACGCTGGATGCCCACGGGCAACGTCAGCTGCTCGTTCTTGGTGAGGAAGGTGGCGGCATAGATGTATTCGTTCCAGGCGCCGATGAAGGAGTAGATCGCCGTGGCGATGATGCCGGGCACCGAGAGCGGGGTGACGATGAGCAGAAAGGCCTGGAAGCGGGTGGCGCCATCGATGCGGGCCGCCTGTTCGAGCTGGATCGGGATATTGTCGTAGAACCCCTTGAGCAGCCAGATGGCGAGCGGCAGGCCGAAGGTCAGATAGGTCAGGATCAGCGAGCCATGCGTGTTCACCAGACCCAGCACGCGCATCAGGATGAACAGCGGCACCAGAAAGATCACCGCCGGGAACATGTTGCGCAGCAGCACGGCAAAGAACAGGAAGCGGCGGCCGGGAAACTGGAAGCGGGAAAAGGCATAGGCCGCCGGCACCGCCACCAGCACCGCCAGGATGGTGGTGCAAACCGAGACGAAGAGGCTGTTCCAGAAGAAGCGCAGGAAATCCTGGCCGACGCTGTTCTGCGGATCAAGCAGCTTGCGATAGCTCGCCAGCGTCGGCTCGGACGGCCACCATTGCGGCGGAAACTGCATGGCGGCAAAGCCCGACTTGATCGAGGTCAGCAGCATCCAGACCATGGGGATGGCGGTATAGAGCAGCATGAGGGCCAGGAAGAAGCGGCCGGTCCAGCGCCAGCCATCGATCCCCTTGCGGCTGCGCGGCGCTGTGGTGGCGGATGGGGTGGTCACGTGCCCTGCTCCCTTTTCTCATTGCCGCTCAGGGCCCGGACATAGAAGTAGCCCAGCGCCATGAGGATGATGAAGAGCAGCACCGAATAGGCCGCCGCCACGCCCCAGCGCTGCCGCCCGAAGGCCAGCTCGTAGATATGGGTGATCCAGATATGGGAGGCGTTGGACGGGCCGCCGCCGGTCATGATCCAGGGGATGATGAAGGAATTGAAGTTGGCCACCGCCAGCAGCAGGACGGTCACCGTCGAGACGCTGGCCAGGTGCGGGAAGGTCACGTGCCAGAAACGCTGCCAGGTCGAGGCGCCATCCACCTTGGCGGCGCGCAGCAGCTGCTCGGGCACCGTCTGCAGGCCGGCCATGATCATGATCATGGCAAAGGGAAACTCGCGCCAGATATTGACCACGATCAGCGAGGGCAGCACGGTGTGCACATTGTCGATGAAATTGGGCTGGCGGTCGACTATCCCCAGCTGAACCAGGACCGCGCCGATGATGCCGAAATCGGAATGGTACATCCACTTCCAGATATAGGACGCGGCCACGGCGCTGATCACCCAGGGGATGATGAGGATGGCGCGCAGCACGGCGCGGCCGGCAAAGTCACGATGCAAAGCCAGCGCGGCGCCAAAGCCCAGGACGAAGGCGATGACCGTCGAGGCCAGGGTCCAGATGACGGTATTGAGGGTGACGCGCCAGAACACGTCGCTGGACAGGATGGCGGCGTAGTTGTCGGCGCCGACGAAGATCTTGTCGCGCAGCTGCAGCCCCGGCGGGGTACGGAAGAAGGACAGGTCGAAGGTGTAATAGATGGGATAGGCGATGACGATGAGCATCACCACGATGGCGGGCAGCACGTAGAGATAGTCGGCGCGGCTGCTCCACATCTGCCGGCGCAGGCTGGGCCGCGGCGGCAGGCCCCGCAGGGGAGCGACATGGCCGGCAGGTATGGTCATCGTGCTGCTCCTCGGACTGAATGCCTGGCGGGAAAAGCGACCGGCAGCACTTGGGGCCGCCGGTCGTGGTCGCAGGGAGGGCGCCTAGAGGCCGCCGCCCTCGGTGACCTCCCGGACCTTCTGGGCGGCATCCTCGGCCGCTTCATCCACCGTCATGGCGCCGGTCAGGGCGTTCTGCAGCATGTCGGGGATGATGATGTTCATGATCTCGGGCGTTTCCGGCAGGGTCGGGAACGGCACGCCATAGGGCAGCATCGAGGTCGTGACATCGAGGAACTTGATGGAGTCGAGACGCTCCTTCATCCATTTGGTCTTGAAGCCGTTGAGATTGCCGGGATTGGAACCGGCATAGGCCATTTTCAGCGACCATTCCGGACTGGTCCAGAAGCAGATGATTGCCTTGGCCGCCGCCTCGTCCACCACGCCGCCCTCGACATATTCAGGGTTGAGAATGTGGATGTTGGAGCCGCCGAACACCACTGCCCGCTTGCCATCCGGACCGGTGGGGATCAGGCCATAGCGCATATTGTCGATGACGGTCTGGGCCTTGTCCTTGTCGGCGCCGGTGGCCTTGGCCTGCAGATCGAGCATCACGTTGTAGTCGGACGGATGGGAGATCATCATGGCCAGCTGCCCGGCCAGGAAGAGCGGCTGGTTATCCGCCTGCTGGTTGGTCAGGGCCGAGACCGGGACCGACTGGTCGCGGACATACATGTCGTAGGAGGCCTGCAGAGCCTGCTTGCTGGCATCGCTGTCGAGACGGATCTCGCCATAGGTCGGGTTGGGATCGGATTCGTCAAAGACGCCGCCGCCATAGCCCCAGAGCTGGGGCATGAAGCGATAGGGCGTGTTGCCGGCATTCTTGCGGGCCACCAGGCCATAGCCGGCAATGCCGAGCTTGTCGTGGATCTGCTTGGAATAGGCGACCACGTCATCCCAGGTGGCGGGTGGCGCCTCGGGATCCAATCCGGCCTGCTTGAAGATGTCGGCGTTCCAGATCAGCGCCATGGTCTCGTTATTGGTGGGGATGCCATAGGCCTTGCCCTCCCACATCACCGACTTCATGGCGCCCGGCCAGAAGTCCTCGCTCTTCCAGCCGACATCTTCGGGGCTCAGTTCCTGCAGATAGCCCTTGGAGGCGAATTCGACGCCGCCCAGGATCTGCAGGCGCACCACCATCGGCCCGGCATTGCCCAGCAGGGCCGTGCGGAACTTGTCGAGCAGGTCGTTATAGGTAAGCGCCTGCTCCTCAAGCTCGATATTGGGATAGGTGGTGCGGAAGGCCTCGAAGAAATCCTTGTAGTACTGGCGCAGCAGATCGGGGTCGCCCTCGAACACGCCCTGGTACCAGAAGGTCAGCTTGCCCTTGTAGTCGAGCGGCGTGACCGCGCCGCAGGCCTCGGCGGTATCGAACTCCTCGGTGCCGGCAATCGAGCGCACATATTCCGGCGACCACTGGCTGATATCGACGCTTTGACCAAACACGGACGTGCTCAGCATCGACACGGCAAGCGCAGACACTACTGCGCCATGCGCAAGCGCACGGCCCAATCGGTAGTTGCTCATAAAAATCCTCCTGTCGCCCTGCCAGCATCCCTCCGCGGCAGGTCCCTGTGCGGCGGCGTGCATCGGGCTTTGCCTCTTATGCACATCTCGCCAAGCCAATAGGTATGCAGAAGCCATATTGCGTGTCAACTGAATTGGATCGTACATTGTTTGGCGGTGACTATGTATGATATCAGGAAGACGAGTTGTCGTTTCGGGGGCGTGATTTGGCGAGTACCAGTGAATTCAAGATTTCGCCGCCGGCGGGCCTCGAGGAAATCGACGTCTCCAGCCAGCGCGCGGTCTCGCTCTATGAGGCCATTCGCGAGGACATTCTGTCGGGGCGGCTGCAGCCCAATGAGCGCCTCGTGGTCGCCGATCTGGCCGAGCGGCTGGGCACCTCCACCAATCCGGTGCGCGAGGCGCTGCAGATGCTGCGCGGCGAGGGCTATGTGATGTTCTCACCCAATCGCGGCGCCCGCGTGCGGCCGATCGACCATGACTTCGTGCGCAATATCTACGAGATCAGCACGCTGATCGAGCCGGCCCTGACCCACTGGTTTGTCGGCATGGCCACCGATGCCGACATTGCCGAACTCGAGCGCATCCAGCGGCTCATCGAGGAGAACAATTTCGTCGATGCCGTGCTGCATAGTGGGCTGGACGTGCAGTTTCACACCGTTGTCTACCAGCGCCACTACAACCGTCACGCCGCCGAAATCTGGTGGAAGCACCGCCAGGTGCTGCGGGCGGTGACGCAGCGCTTCGCCTATACGCTGGCCCGGCGCAGCCAGGTCATCCGCGAGCATCGCGAGCTCATCGACCTGGTCAAGGCGGGAGAGGCCGACAAGGCCGCCGCCTGCGTGGCCCGCCATGTCGAGAGCTCGGGCCGGCATATCCTCGAGCAGATGCGCGCCCACCATGCGGCACAGGCAGGATAGAGGCCGCCTCAACTCCACCTGTGCCGCTAGCGGAGCTCACTGAAAGGCAACAGAAATGAAGATTACCGGCGTCAAGCCATGGCTGATCAAGTCCAGCGCCTCCTATTGGGGGGAATTCCTGTTCGTGGAGGTCACCACCGATGCGGGCGTCACCGGCTGGGGGGAAATCACCAGCACCACCTATGTGGCCAACCGGGCGCTCTGCGTCATGCTCCGCCAGATCAGTACGATCATTGAAGGCGACGATCCGGCCCATATCGAGCGTATCTGGCACAAGATCTTCCGCAACTTCACCTATATGGGCAGCCGTGGCGCCGCGGTGGAATGCGTCAGCGCCATCGACATCGCGCTGTGGGACATTCGCGGCAAGGTACTGGGCCAGCCGATCTATGAACTGCTCGGCGGGCCGGTGCGCGACGAAATTCTGCTCTACACCCATCCCGACCAGCGCAAGTTCACCAGCGACGCCGCCGTGGTGCAGGAGATCAGCGACATCATCGCCTCGGGGCACACGGCGCTCAAGTTCGACCCGTTTCCGCAGCAGGGACCCAAGGGGCGGGGCGGCATCGCCCGCGAACAGTCCGAGGGCTATCTCGACGGCTCGATGAACCGCCGTGACGAACGCACGGCGGCCGAGCTGACCGCGCTCATCCGCCAGACGGCGGGCCCCGACATCGACATCCTGATCGATGCGCATGGCCGGTTCGACGTGCCCACCGCCATCAGGCTGTGCCGCACGCTCGAAGAGGCCGGCGACATCGACTGGTTCGAGGAGCCGGTGCCGCCCGAGAGCCTGAATGCGCTCAAGCAGGTGCGCGACAAGGTCAGCGCGGCGATTTCCTGGGGCGAACGCGGCCATACCAAATGGGATTTCGTGCCGGTGCTGGAAGGCCAACTGGCCGATTTCATCATGCCCGACGTCACCTGGACCGGCGGCATTACCGAGCTCAAGAAGATTTCGGCGCTGTGCGAGGCCTATTACATCCCGGTTTCGCCGCATGACGCGGCCGGGCCGATCAATGTGGTGGCGGGCGCGCAGGTGATGATGACGGTGCCCAATTTCTACCGGCTGGAAACCTCGGAATGGAACCTGAGCAAATATGACCATCTGATCGACAGGCCGCTCGACAATTCCCATGGCAGCCTGAAGCTCAACAAGGCGCCGGGCCTGGGTATCGAAATGAACCGGGACTATCTGGCCGACAACCGAATCGAGATTGACTGAGGCGACAGCAAGCCAAAGCCGGGGGGACCGCATGGATGCCAATGGAGCTGCCGAAACGATCGAAAGCAATGTGCGCACGGCCTCGCGACCGAGCGCCTTGCGCATTACCGATATCCGCGTCGCCGAGATCGTCGGGGCGCCGTTCAGCTCGGCGCTGATCAAGGTCTTTACCAATCAGGGCCTGGTGGGGCTGGGCGAGGTGCGTGACGGCGGCAGCGCCAGCTATGCCCTGATGCTCAAGAGCCGGCTGCTGGGCGAAAATCCCTGCGATGTCGACCGCCTGTTTCGCCGCATCAAGCAGTTCGGCGGCCATGGCCGTCAGGGCGGCGGCGTATCGGGCCTGGAAATCGCGCTATGGGACCTGGCTGGCAAGGCCTATGGCGTGCCCATCTACCAGATGCTGGGCGGCAAGTTCCGCGACAGGGTGCGCATCTATTGCGACACCGATGCGGAAAGGCCGAGCGGCACGGAGACCGGCAAGCGGCTCAAGGCGCGCATGGACATGGGATTTACCTTTCTCAAGATGGATCTCGGCCTGATGCAGATCGCCGACATTCCCGGGGCCGTGGTCGCGCCGGCCGGTTCGCTCGAGGGCTATCGCGTGCATCCCGGCCGCGGTTCGGTCAAATCCATGGAAGACCGCCGCGCCCGCAACGCCGTCTATGACACGCATAATGTGCGGCACCCGTTTACGGGCCTGCATTTCAGCGACAAGGGCCTCGACCTGCTGGAGCAGTATATTGCCGAGGTGCGCGACGTCATCGGCTATGAGGTGCCCCTGGCCATCGACCATGTCGGCCATATCTCGCTGCAGAACGGCATCCGCCTGGCGCGCCGCATCGAGAAATATGTACCGGCCTGGCTCGAGGACGTCATTCCCTGGCAATATACCGAGCAGTACCGGCAGCTGCAGGACGCCACTACGGTGCCGATCTGCACGGGCGAGGATATCTATCTCAAGGAAGGCTTCGAGCCGCTGCTCAGAAGCGGCGGCGTCTCGGTCATCCATCCGGACCTGCTGACCGCGGGCGGGATCCTCGAAACCAAGAAGATCGGCGACATGGCGCAGGACCATGGCGTGGCCATGGCCATCCACATGGCCGAAAGTCCGATCGCGGCGATGGCGGCCGCGCATGTGGCAGTGGCCACGGAGAATTTCATGGCGCTCGAATATCACAGCGCCGACGTGGACTGGTGGGATGACATCGTCACCGGCCTGCCAAAGCCGCTGGTGCAGGACGGCTTCATCACCCTGTCCGACAGGCCGGGCCTGGGCATCGACGATATTGTCGATGACGTCATCGGCCAGCACCTGCAGCCTGGCGTCACCGGCATCTGGCAGCCGACCGACCGTTGGGACGACGAGTATTCCTGGGACCGCACCTGGAGCTGACAGGCCCGGGGACAGGACGATTATCAACCGAACACATGGGAAGCATGATGATTTACGAACTGCGCGTCTATGACTGTCTGCCCGGCCGGCTACCGGCGCTGTTGCAGCGCTTCAGCCAGCATACCCTGGCGCTATGGGACAAGCACGGCATCAGCCAGGCGGGATTCTTCACCACCGTCATTGGCGAGAACAACAACCGCCTGACCTATTTCCTGGCCTGGCAGTCGCTGGCCGAACGCGAGGCGAAATGGACCGCCTTCATCAAGGATCCCGACTGGCTCAAGGCCCGCGACGCCTCCGAGGCCGACGGGCCGATCCTCGCCAATGTCAGCAACCAGCTGCTGGCGCCGACTGCCTTTTCCGCCGTGCAATAGGGGGCCCGCATGAAGATCACCGATCTGCGCTGCGCCGTCATCGGCAGGCACCCCATCGTGCGGATCGTCACCGACGAGGGCCTCTATGGCCTTGGCGAGGTGGAGTTCACCAAGACCTATCTCAAACCCTTCGTGCTGCATTTCCGCGAGGCGCTGATCGGTCAGGACCCCACCGATGTCGAGCGCTGCATGCTCAAGATCCGCCAGCGCGGCAGCTTCAAGCCCTATGGCGCCGCCGTCTCGGCGATCGAGCATGCGCTGTGGGACATTGCCGGCAAGGCGGCCAATGTGCCGGTCTACAAGCTGCTGGGCGGCAAGGTGCGCGACCAGGTGCGGGTGTATAACGGCTCCATCCGCCAGAAACGCACGGGCGACCGGCCGGAGGACTATGCCGCCGACGTCAAGTGGATGATGGAGCAACCGCAGAACTTCTTCATGGTCAAGCAGGGCATCAGCTTTCACTCCAACATGAAGGACACCATTGACGACTTTCACTATGGCCTGCGGCAGGACAATGCCGGCTATCACGGCGCCATGGACCAGGGGCAGATCTCCGAGCGCGGCTTCAACCACATGCTCGACTGCGTGGCGGCAATGAAGGAAGTGCTGGGCGACAAGGTTTCCCTCGCCCTCGACTGCGGCCCCGGCTGGTTCCTCAACGACGCCATCCGCTTTGCCCGCGCCGTCGAGAAATATGACCTGATGTGGCTCGAGGACATGCTGACCGGCGACTACGTGCCCTGGGTCAATCCGCAGGCCTATCGCGAGCTCACCACATCGACCTCGACGCCGATCCATACCGGCGAACAGATCTATCTGCGGCACAATTTCAAGGAACTGATCGAAACCCAGGCCGTGCGCGTCATCGGTCCCGACCCCGCCGATGTCGGCGGCATTGCCGAGCTCAAATGGATCACCGAGCACGCCTATATGCATTCGATCATGATGGCCCCGCATGGCACGGCCAATGGCCTGCTGGGCCTGGGCGCGCTGATCAATGTCTGCGCCACCCTGCCGGCCAATTTCATCGCCTTCGAATATCCCAGCGCCTCCGATCCCTGGTGGCAAGACATCGTCACCGGCCTGCCCGAGACCATCGTGACCAATTCGATGATCGACCTGCTGCCCGGCCCCGGCCTGGGGCTCGACATCGATGCGGAGGGCGCCAGGAAATACCTGCGGGAAGAGGATGCGGGCTTTTTCGACGCCTAGCACGGCGGCACGGCACCGTCGCGCAGCAGCGCGCGGTGTCGCGCCCCGCGAACCCTAAGCCTGCAGCCGCATGCTGCCGTTCATGAAATAGCGCTCGAACAGCGGGCTGGTCGCGGCGCCGATGGCGCGGGCATTGCCGCCGACCATGCCGGCTTCGACCTGCGGCGCGATCAGGCCGCGCATGTCCTGGTGGCTGAGATAGCGCCGGGTGCGCTCGACCAAAGCGTGCTTGACCGGATTGGGAAAGGCGCCATCGATGACGATGGCCTCGAAATCGATGACGGCGCAGGCCGAGAGACTGGCCTTGGCCAGTTCCTGGGCCGTCTGGCCGATCCAGGGATCAACGAACCGGGCCATTGTGCTCCAGTCCTGCGGCTGATCCCACAGCGCCTGCGGATCGAGGCCGAATTCGACCAGGCGCGCTTCGAGCAGGTGGATGGATGCGGTGTCGATCAGCTGCTGGCTTTCGCCATGCGGTCCGACGCTGCGCAGCGAGCCCAGCGCCCCGGCATTGCCCTGGTGGCCCTGATAGACCGAGTGATTGAGCACCACGCCGCCGCCGATAAAGGCGCCGACGAAGAAATAGGCATAGTCGCGGAATTCCTTGCCGCGACCATAGATGTGCTCGGCCTGGCAACCGGCGGTGGCATCGTTGACGATGCTCACCGGCAGGTCGGTGAAATCGGCCAGCGCGCCGACGAAGTCGACATCCTGCCAGGAGGAGAACTCCTCGGCCGGAGCGCCGACCAGCGCATTCCACTTCCACAATTCGAACGGCAGGCCGATGCCGATACCGCAGATTCTGGAGCGTTCCGCTGGCGTGCAGCGGCTGAGAATGTCGGTGATGCCGGTCCGGAGAAAGTCAAGGATCGCCTCGGGCATGGGATACTTGTAGGTGAGCTGCATTTCATGGCGCACGGTGCCGCGGAAATCGGCCAGCAACAGGACGGCGCTGCGTCGGCCGACCTTGCAGCCGAAGGACAGCACGCCGCCTTCGGCCAGACCCATCGGCACGGACGGCTTGCCCACCTTGCCCTTTACCGGCGTGCCGCGGCTGAGCAATCCCTCTGCCTCCATCTCGCGCAGAATGATGGAAACGGTCTGCGGCGACAGGTTGGCCATGCGCGCGAGATCGCTGCCGGCGGTCGGGCCATTGCGTTGCAGCAGGGTCAGAAGCAGGCGCTCGTTGTAGTCGCGCACGCCACTCTGGTTGACGCCGTTGCTGAGGGTTCGGATGATTGCAGGTCTCATGGCGCCGCACCTTAGAGACTGCCGTTGCGGGCGGGAAGGTGCCGAACCTCGAATAAATAAATAAAGTAGATTTATATATTGACGGGGCAGCGGGAACTGGCCACCATGAGAGCGTCATCGAACGACAGACGGACCTGGGAGGAGCCCGATCCGCTGCGGACAAGGGAGAGAATCTTGAACAAGCTGCTTTTGAGCACAGCACTGTGCCTTGCTGTCATGTCGGCACCGACCATCGCGCAGGACGCGGTTTCGGCCTGCCTGATCACCAAGACCGACACCAATCCATTCTTCGTGAAAATGCGTGAAGGCGCCGAGGCCAAGGCCGCGGAACTGGGCATTACGCTCAAGTCCTATGCCGGCAAGATTGACGGCGATCACGAAACCCAGGTCGCCGCCATCGAGACCTGCATTGCCGACGGCGCCAAGGGCATTCTGATCACCGCCTCGGACACCTCGGCCATCGCGCAATCGGTGAAGCAGGCGCGCGATGCGGGCCTGCTGGTGATTGCCCTTGATACCCCGCTTACCCCGGCCGATGCCGCCGACGCGACCTTTGCCACCGACAATTTCCTCGCCGGTGAACTGATCGGCAAGTGGGCCGCCGGCAAGCTTGGCGCGGAAGCTGCCAATGCCAAGATCGCCATGCTCGACCTGGCCATCAGCCAGCCCACCGTCGACGTGCTGCGCGACCAGGGCTTCCTGCAGGGCTTCGGCATCGAGCTGGGCGACCCGGACAAGTGGGGCGACGAAACCGATCCGCGCATCGTCGGCCATGACGTGACCGCCGGCAATGAGGAAGGCGGCCGCAAGGCCATGGAAAACCTCCTCGCCAAGGATCCCTCGATCAACGTCGTCTACACCATCAACGAGCCGGCCGCGGCCGGCGCCTATGAAGCGCTCAAGTCGATCGGTCGCGAAGGCGACGTGCTGATCGTCTCGGTCGACGGCGGGTGCCCCGGCGTTGCCAATGTCAAGGACGGCGTGATCGGCGCCACCTCGCAGCAGTACCCGCTGCAGATGGCGGCGCTGGGCGTCGAGGCCATCAAGGCCTGGGCTGACACGGGCGCCAAGCCTGCCCCCACCGAAGGCAAGGCCTTCTTCGACACCGGCGTGGCGCTGGTGAGCGACACGGCGGTGGATGGCGTGCAGTCCATTGACAGCGCCAAGGGTGCCGAGCTCTGCTGGGGCTGAACCGGCCTGACTGACAAGACGAGGGGCGGGCCACCGGTCCGCCCCTCATCCAATCAATCTGGGGAGGAGAACCCATGAGCGAGCATGAAGTGGACGCGACCATTGTCGCGCGCGATGCTGTCGCCGTATTCGACCATCAACCGCGCGGATTGCTGTCCCGGGTGCAGCATGTGCTGCACAGCACGCCCGCCTTGGTGCCGCTGATCGTGCTGGTGCTGTCGATCGCCGTCTTCGGTACCCTGCTGGGATCGAAGTTCTTCTCGTCCTTCGCGCTGACGCTGATCCTGCAGCAGGTGGCCATTGTCGGCATTGTCGGGGCGGCACAGTCGCTGGTGATCCTGACCGCGGGCATCGACCTGTCGGTGGGCGCCATCATGGTGCTGAGCTCGGTCATCATGGGCCAGTTCACCTTCCGCTATGGCCTGCCGCCGGTGGTCGCCATCGGCATCGGGCTGATGGTCGGCACCTTTGTCGGCTTCATCAATGGCTGGCTCATCGCGCGCATCAAGCTGCCGCCCTTCATCGTGACCCTGGGCGTCTGGCAGATCGCGCTGGCCTCCAACTTCCTCTATTCGGGCAACGAGACCATCCGCGCCCAGGAAATCGAAACCCAGGCGCCGCTGCTGCAGTTTTTCGGGCAGTCGATCAATATCGGCGGCGCGGTCTTCACCTATGGCGTGATCTTCTTCGTGCTGCTGGTGCTGCTGCTGGCCTATGTGCTGCGCCACACTGCGTGGGGACGCCATGTCTATGCCGTGGGCGACGATCCTGATGCGGCGGAACTGTCGGGCGTCAATACCAAGCGCATCCTGATCTCGGTCTACATGCTGTCGGGGCTGATCTGCGCCTTTGCCGGCTGGGCCCTGATCGGGCGCATCGGCTCGGTGTCGCCGACCTCGGGCCAGTCGGCCAATATCGAAAGCATCACGGCCGTGGTGATCGGGGGCATCTCGCTGTTCGGCGGCCGCGGCTCGATCCTGGGCATGCTGTTCGGGGCGCTGATCGTCGGCGTCTTCTCGCTTGGCCTGCGCCTGCTCGGCGCGGATGCGCAATGGACCTACCTGCTGATCGGCGCGCTCATCATCGCCGCCGTGGCCGTGGACCAGTGGATCAGGAAGGTATCAGTCTGATGGAACCCATTCTCAAGGCGCGCAACCTGTCCAAGCGCTATGGTCGCGTCACCGCGCTCGACAATTGCGACTTCGACCTGATGAAGGGCGAAATCCTCGCGGTCATCGGCGACAATGGCGCGGGCAAGTCCTCGCTGATCAAGGCCATGTCGGGCGCCATTGCGCCCGATAGCGGCGAGATCTTCCTCGATGGCCAGCTGGTGAACTTCAGCTCGCCCATTGCCGCGCGGCATGCCGGGGTGGAAACGGTCTACCAGACCCTGGCCATGTCGCCGGCCCTGTCCATCGCCGACAACATGTTCATGGGGCGCGAGCTGCGCAAGCCGGGCATTGCGGGGAGCCTGTTTCGCCAGCTCGACCGGCCCAGAATGGAGCGCATTGCGCGGGAGAAACTCAGCGACCTGGGCCTGAGCACGATCCAGAACATCAACCAGACGGTGGAAACGCTGTCCGGCGGCCAGCGCCAGGGCGTGGCCGTGGCGCGGGCGGCGGCCTTTGGCAGCAAGGTGATTATCCTGGACGAACCAACGGCGGCGCTGGGCGTCAAGGAATCGCGACGCGTGCTCGACCTGATCCAGGATGTGCGCGCGCGCGGCATTTCCATCGTGCTGATCAGCCACAATATGCCGCACGTCTTTGAAGTGGCCGATCGCGTGCATGTCCACCGGCTCGGGCGGCGCCTCTGCGTGATCGATCCCAAGGACTACACCATGTCGGATGCCGTCGCCTTCATGACCGGCGCCAAGGAGGCGCCGCCCCGAATAGCGGCCTAGACGTCGTGGGTGAGCATGGGCCGACCGCCCGGTGACGCTACCGGCCGGCCGGCTTTCGGCGCCTGTCAGGCGCCGGGCGAGGCCGGCATTCCGGGTGACGTGTCGCGGGCGTCCTTCGACAATGCCGAGCTGGCGTCCTATCTGCGGCCGGGGCTGACCACGATCGCGCTGCCGCATGAGGCCATGGGACGGCGGGCCGTGGAAATGCTGCTCGATCGGCAGACCAGCGGCGAAGCGCTGATCCCCATGCCTGCGGTGATCCGCGGATCGCTGCGGAAGCCCTAGGCGGGGTCAGGCAGCGTTAATAGTCTCAACCCTATAGTGCGGCAGCTTCGGAAGGAGGCATGCCATGTCACAGCAGAACGTTGTCGCGCTGTCGGAAGTTCTCGGCGCGCTCAGTTATGCGCTGGACATCACCGAAGGTCAGCCTGTCGGGCATAGCCTGCGCTGCTGCTGGATCGGCATGCATATTGGCAAGCGCATCGGGCTGGATGACGAGGCCCTGTCCGACCTCTACTACACCTTGCTGCTCAAGGATATCGGCTGCAGTTCGAACGCCGCCCGCATCTGTCAGCTCTATCTGGCGGACGATCTCAGCTTCAAGCATGCCTACAAGGCGGTCGATACCAAGCTGCCCGAGATATTGCGCTTTCTGCTGGCCAATACGGCCAAGAAGTCAGGCTTTGTCGAGCGGCTGCAGACACTGGTCAACATTGCCCGCAATGGCGGGGAAATCTCGCGCGAGCTGATCGAGACGCGCTGCCAGCGCGGCGCCGAGATCGCGCGCAGCATGCGCTTTTCCCAGGCCGTCGCCGACGGCATCCTCGACCTCGATGAACATTGGGACGGCACCGGCCAGCCGCTTAACCGCGCCGGCGACGCCATTTCGCTGTTCGCCCGCATCGCCCTGCTGGCGCAGGTCAGTGACGTATTCTTCATGCGTACCGGTGTGGCCGGGGTCATGCGCGAGGTCAGCGAGCGCAGCGGACGCTGGTTTGACCCAAGGCTGGTCGACGTTCTCGTTGAATTCGCCGATGACGCGCAATTCTGGTCGACGCTGCTGGCCAATGACCTCGACCAGCGCGTCGCCCGGCTCGAACCCATCGCCATGGTCCGCCGGGTTGATGACGATTATCTCGACGACATTGCCGTCGGATTTGCCCAGGTGGTCGATGCCAAGAGCCCCTTTACCGCCGGCCACAGCGATCGGGTTGCCCTGTTCGCCGATCTGATTGCCGAAGAGCTCGGCTATGCGCCCGAGCGCCGGCGCTGGCTCAAGCGTGCGGCCCTGCTGCATGATATCGGCAAGCTTGGCGTCTCCAACACCATTCTCGACAAGAACGGCAAGCCGGACGAGGAGGAATGGGCCGAAATCCGCCGCCATCCCGAACTGGGGCGCCAGATCCTGTCCAAGATATCGGCCTTCAGCGATACGGCCAGCATTGCCGGCGACCACCATGAGCGTCTCGACGGCCGCGGCTATCCCAATGGCCTGGGGGAGGCCGCCATCGACCTCGACACCCGGATCATCACCGCCGCCGACATCTTCGACGCCTTGACCGCGGACCGGCCCTACCGGAAGGCCATGCCCGTGCACACGGCCTTCGAGATCATGCAGGGCGATCTGGACAAGGCGATCGACCCCAAGGTCTTTGCCGCCCTGCAACGCGGCTTTGTCCGCCTCGAACAGGTTGCCGACCCGACCGATGAGAAGGCGGCCTGAAGCGGCCGGACAGTGCGTTCAGAAGATCAGGTCGCTGAACATCTTGAGTGCGGTGACGATGAGGAAGCCGCCAAAGGCATAGCCGAGGGCGCGGGGCGGAATGGTATGGGCCAGCCGAGCGCCAACGGGGGCAAACAGGGCGGTCAGCGGTACCAGGGCGATGAAGGCCAGCAGGTTGAGATAGCCCAGCGAACCGGGCGGCAGGTCCTCGGCGCCCCAGCCGGCGATGACATAGCCAATGGTACCGGGAATGGCGATCAGGAAGCCGATGGCCGAGGCGGTGCCCACCGCCTTGCGGATGTCATAGCCGACCGCGGTCAGGATCGGCACGCTCAGCGTGCCGCCGCCAATGCCCATCATCGAGGAGATCAGCCCCACCACGCCCCCGGCGGCGAATTTGACGGGGCGGTTGGGAAAATCGGGCCAGATCTGGGTGCCCTTGCCGCGGACCAGCATGTTGATGGCCACCAGCAGGGCGACGCTGGCAAAGATCAGCGTCAGCACCCAACCCTTGGCAAAGCTGGCCAATACCGTGCCGAGGACGACGCCGATGACCACCGGCGGCGCCCAGGCCCGCAACAGGCCATAGTCGACGGCGCCGCGGCTGGCATGGCTGCGGGCCGAGGACAGTGAGGTGACCACGATGGTGGCCAGCGAGGTTGCCACCGCGATCTTCATCTTGAGGTCTTCGGGCGTGTCCAGCGCGCCGAGCACGAAGTACAGCACCGGCACGATGACGATGCCGCCGCCGACCCCGAGCAGGCCGGCGATCAGGCCGCCAAAAATGCCTGCCCCCGCCATGGCCAGAATGAAGACGCCATAGTCGGCCAGAAAATGCGGGATATCCATGGGGAGCTTTCCGGAAGAGAAATATTCAGGCGACGAGGCTCTGCTCGGCGTCGTCGCGTACCAGATGGCCCGGCGAGACTTCAAGATAACGCCGCTCGGGAACGACATAGTCAACGGGGCGCACCGGGCTGACAATATCGCCGGCGGCCATGTTGCGGCTGCGGCGCACCGAGGGGTCGGGCACCGGCACGGCGGCGATCAGCTTGCGCGTATAGGCATGCTGGGGATTGTCGAACACCGCGGCACGGGGACCGATTTCCACGATTTCGCCGAGATACATCACTGCGACGCGGTGGCTGACGCGCTCGACCACCGCCATGTCGTGGGAAATGAACAGGAAGGCGATGCCCAGCCGGTCCTGCAGGTCGAGCAGCAGATTGACGACCTGGGCCTTGACCGACACATCCAGCGCCGAAACGCTCTCGTCGGCAATGATGAGCTTGGGCTCGAGCCCGAGCACCCGGGCGATGCAGATACGCTGGCGCTGGCCGCCAGAAAATTCGTGCGGGTAGCGTTCGGCCATGTCCGGGTCGAGCCCGACGCTGCGCAGCAGCTCGGCGACCCGATCACGCACGTCGCGACGGCTGGCGATGCGGTGAAACAGCAGCGGCTCGGCAATGGCGGCGCCCACGCTCATGCGCGGATTAAGGCTCGAGAATGGGTCCTGGAAGATCATCTGCACCTTGCGCCGGGCCTCCAGGATGCTGCGCTTGGTCATCTTGAGAATGTCGAAGCCGTCGAGCAGGATATCGCCATCGGTCGGCTCGACCAGGCGCGCGATCGAGCGGCCGGTCGTCGACTTGCCGCAGCCGCTTTCGCCCACCAAAGCGAGAGTCTCGCCGGCATTGATCGTGAAGGACACGTTTTCCACCGCGTGGACGCGTGCCTTGGCCCCACCCAACCAACCGCCACCCACGTCAAAGCGCGTGGTCAGGTTGTGCACTTCCAGCAGCGGCTGGCGCGATTGCACGACCGTGTCGCCCATCTCGACCGGCACCGAGGCAATGCCCGTCACCGGATCGATGATGGGAAAGCGCCTGGGGCGGTCGCTTTGACTCATCGAGCCCAGCCGGGGCACGGCGCTGAGCAGCGCCTTGGTATAGGGGTGCTGCGGGTTGGGGAACAGTTCGGCCGTGTTGCCGGTCTCGACGCTCTGACCGCGAAACATCACCAGGGTGCGGTCGGCCACGTCGGCGACCACGCCCATGTCATGGGTGATGAACAGCACCGCCATGCCCTCCTCGTCCTGCAGCACCTTGATGAGGTCAAGGATCTGGCCCTGGATGGTCACGTCCAGCGCCGTGGTGGGTTCGTCGGCAATCAGCAGCTTGGGCCGGCTGGCCAGCGCCATGGCGATCATCACCCGCTGGCGCATGCCGCCGGAGAACTGGTGCGGATAGTCGTCAAAGCGCGATCTGGCCGCCGGCATGCGTACCTTTTCGAGCAGCCTGATGGTCTCGGCGCGGGCGTCGGCGCCGGAAATCTTCTGGTGGCAATAGAGCGCCTCGCTGATCTGGTCGCCAATGGTGAAGACCGGATTGAGGCTGGTCATAGGCTCCTGGAAGATCATCGCCGCGGCCGGGCCGCGCAGGTTGCGCATTTCGGGCTCGGGCAGGCTGAGTGTGTCCTTGCCGTCAAGGATGATGCGGCCGCCGACCTTGCTGGCATTTTTGGGCAGCAGCCGCATGATGGCCAGCGAGGTCACGCTCTTGCCCGAGCCGGATTCCCCGACAATGGCCAGGGTCTCGCGCGGGGCGATGTCGAAGGAGACGTCGCGCACCACCTGCCGCCAGGTGCCATCGACCTGGAACGACACGTCCAGATTGCGCACCGACAGCACCGGGTCGGCGATCGCCTCGTTCGCGGTCCTTGCAGCAGCGATGGCAGCGGACATGACGTGCTCCTTGGTTCAGGATTGGGGTGTGGCGAAAGAGACGGAATGCGAGGCCGAGCCAAGCCCCCTGGCTGCCCGGTCGGCATCCAGAGCGGCGATGTGGTCGTCGATCTCCCGCCGGTCGGTCATGCCCTGGGGGTTGGCGCGGGTGGCCATGGTCTCGACGACCAAGAGGTAGCGCTCCTGGGCCACGGCATAGAGGCGACGCAGTTCGGCCAGCGGATCGGCGTGGTCGTCGGCCCTTATATCGAGGTAGGGATAGTCCTGGTCGCGATAGACCACGAGGGCGGCCGACTGCTTGCCGCGCTTGTCGCCGCCGGCGTCTTCCCCGGCCTGCATGGCCTCGAGCAGCCGCTCGATCATCGGCTTGCCCATGCTGGCCTGATAGGCCGCCAGGGTCTGCGCCACTACCGCCGGCCCGGCCAGCATATTGCCGGCCACCGAGACATTGTCGGCAACCAGGTGCCCGGCCCAGTCGATGCAGGCGGCGCCGGTATGGACGACATTGCGACCCTGGGCATCGATCAGGTGGAACTGACGCTGCTCCCGGCCGCCGTCACGCGCCAGCAGCGTCTCGGCTGCTTCGGCGGGGGACTGACCGGCCTGCAGCAGGCGCAGCCCGTCGCTGCCATAGAGCGGATTGACGAAGGCCTGCGTGGCCACCGCGCCGATGCCGGGCTGGATATGGGGGACGATACTGCCCACAGCGAAGAAGCGACTGGCGACAGCGATGCCGAAAAAGCCGGTCTGCGGATCACGCGCGACGATGGAATAGGTCATCGCTAGCGCCCCGCTGCATAGGCTTGCATCAGCCGGGGCGTGGCTGCGGCGCGCAGCAGGCCGTCGGCATCCCGCCGCGCGGCTGTGAGGCGGCCCACGGTCCAGGGCCGGGCCAGTTCGAGCTTGTGACCCCTGGCGGCGAGGGCATCGAGCGTTGCCGCCGGCGCGCTGGATTCGATCATCACATTGCCCGGCTGGCGCAGGCGCGGGTAGAAGGACGAGGGGAAATGGGCGGTGTGGAACAGCGGCAGATCGATGGCCTCCTGCAGGTTGAGCCCGTGATGGACATGGCGCAGGAAGAAGGAAAGCTGCCACTGATCCTGCTGGTCGCCGCCCGGCGTGCCGAAGGCCAGGGCCGCGCCGTCGCGATGGCGGGCAATGGAGGGCGTCAGCGTCGTCCTGGGCCGTTTGCCCGGCGCCAGCGAGCTGGGCAGGTCCGGCGTCAGCCAGAACATCTGGGCCCGTGAATTGAGGCAGAAGCCGAGCGTGGGAATGATCGGGGATGACTGCAGCCAGCCGCCCGAGGGGGTGACCGAGACCATATTGCCCCAGCGGTCGATGACATCGATATGGACGGTGTCGCCGCGCTCTTCGGCCAGATGCCCCATGGTGGGCTCGAAGACCACGCCATGCCTGCCATCCATGCCGGCGATCAATCCCCTGGTGCGGTCCACCAGGCCTTCAAAGCCCGGAATGGTGCCGGGGCGCATCTCCATGGAGGCGCGCGTGCCGATCAGCCCGCGGCGCGCGTCATTATAGCCGGGCGACAGCAGCGTCTCGAGCGGGATCTGGGAAAATTCGGGGTCGCCGTAATAGACCTCGCGGTCGGCATAGGCCAGCTTCATCGCCTCGACGACCACATGGACGAAGTCGGGACCGGTGGGGTCCATGGCCGCGATATCGATGCCCGAGAGCAAGGCCAGCGACTGCAGCAGCACGGGTCCCTGCCCCCAGGCATCGGTCTTGTAGATGGTCCAGTCATGGTAGTCATGGCTGGCCGGGCGCTCCACGGTGGCCGACCAGCTGGCCATGTCATCGGCGGTGAGCACGCCCCTGTGCCGGCTGCCGCTGGCATCCATCACCTCGGCGTCGCGCAGGAAGCTGTCGATCTCCTCGGCGACAAAGCCGCGATAGAAGGCGTCGCGGGCGGCCTCGATCTGCGCCTCGCGGCCGGAGCGGCTTTCCGCCTCCGCCAGCAGCCGCGTCCAGGTGGCGGCCAGGGTGGGGTTGGTGAAATTGCTGGTGCCGGCCGGCGCCTGCCCGTTGGGCAGCCACAGGGCGTATGAACTGGGCCATTCGGTGCGGAAGAATTCGCTCATCTCGGCAATGGTCTGGCTGACGCGGGGCAGCATGGGGTGGCCCTGGCTGGCATAGTAGATGGCCGGTTCGAGCACCTGGCGCAGCGTCAGCGAGCCATAGTCGCGCAGCATCAGCATCCAGCCATCGAAGGCGCCGGGGACCACGGTGGCCAAGAGGCCATCACCGGGGATGATGTCGAGGCCCTCGGCCCGATAATGCTCGATGCTGGCGCCCGCCGGCGCCGGTCCCTGGCCGCAGATCACCTCGACCTTGCCGGTGGCGGCCGAATAGACCAAAGCCGGCATGTCGCCGCCGGGACCGTTGAGATGGGGTTCGATGACCTGCAGCACAAAGCCGGTGGCCACGGCGGCGTCGAAGGCATTGCCGCCCTTTTCAAGCATGCTCATGCCAACGGCAGTGGCAATCCAGTGGGTGGAGGTGACGACACCGAAGCGACCCAGCAGCTCGGGACGAGTGGTAAAGGTGGACATGTTCTGGTTCCCCGGTTTCAGGAATCGCGCGGATCGAGCGCGTCGCGCAGGCCGTCGCCCATCAGGTTGAAGCCGATGACGACAAGAAAGATCGCCGCTCCCGGCCACAGCGCCATCCAGGGCGCCTGGGTCATGAAGTTCTTGGCGACATTGAGGGCCGAACCCCAGCTGGGTGCGGGGGGCTGCTGGCCCAGTCCCAGAAAGGACAGGCTCGCCTCGGCGATGATGGCAAAGGCAATGGTCAGCGTGGCCTGGATGACGATGGGCGCCATGACATTGGGCAGGATATAGTTGGCGATGATGCGGAAGTGGCTGAGCCCGATGGCGCGGGCCCCCTCGACATAGTCCTCGGTCTTGACGGCCAGCACCTGGCCGCGCGTCAGGCGGATGAAGACCGGCATGCCCGACAGGCCGATGGCAATCATCGCATTGGTGAGGCTGGGGCCGAGGAAGGCGGCCAGCGCAATGGCCAGGACGAGGAAGGGCATGGCGAGGAAGGCCTCGGTGATGCGCGAGACGACCAGGTCCAGCCAGCCACCGAAATAGCCCGAGACGAGGCCGACCGGCACGCCGATGACGACGGCGATGAGCACCGAGACGACGCCGGCCAGCAAGGAGGCCTGGGCGCCGAAGATGATGCGCGACAGCACGTCGCGCCCGAGATCGTCGGTGCCGAACCAGTGCGCGGCCGAGGGTGCCTTGCGCACGGCGGCCCAGTCCTGGGCCGAGGGATCGGCAATGGGCAGGATGGGCGCCAGCACGGCCAGCGCCACAAAGAAGCTGACCAGGGCCAGCCCGACCAGCGCGCCCTTGCCGGATTTGAACTTCTTCCAGGCGCGGCTGCCCGTGCGGGCGGTTGCCGGCTTGCCGGCGAGCAGCATGGCATCGGTCATAGCGAAGCCCTCATGCGGGGATTGAGCAGGACATAGAGCACGTCGGCGAACAGGTTCATGATGATGAAGCCGGCGGCCGTGCACAGCACCACGCCCTGCACCACCGCATAGTCCCGGTTGAACACGGCATCGACGGTCAGCTTGCCGAAGCCGGGAATGGTGAAGATCTGCTCGGTCAGTACCGCGCCGGCGAGCAGTTCGCCAAACAGCAGCGCGGTCAGCGTCACCACCGGCAGCAGCGCATTGCGCCAGCCATGCTTGAGAATGACATTGCGCTCGGTGACGCCCTTGGCGCGGGCCGTGCGCACATAGTCGGACTGCAGCACGCCGAGCATGGCCGCGCGGGTATGGCGCATCAGGATGGCGGCCAGGCTCGACCCCAGCACGAAGGCGGGCATGATGGTGGTGCGCAGGGATCGGGACGGGTCGTTGAACAGGGACTCGTAGCCCGAGGCCGGCAGCCAGCCCAGCCAGACCGAGACCAGCAGGATCATCATGATGCCGAGCCAGAAATTGGGCACGGAAAGGCCGGACAGGGCGATGACATTGGCGGCATGGTCGAGAAAGGTGTTCTTGCGGACCGCGGCGAGGATGCCCAGCGGCACGCCGATGATATAGGCAAAGCCCATGGCCATGACCGCCAGCTGGATGGTCACCGGCAGCTTTTCGCCGATCAGCTGCAGCACCGGCTGGCGGGTGCGCAGCGAAATGCCGAGATCGCCCTGCAGCACCTGCCAGAGCCAGTTGAAATATTGCTGATAGAGCGGCAGGTTGAAGCCGTATTTCAGCCGCAGCGCGTCGATCACGGCCGGGTCGCGCTCTTCGCCGGCCATGGCCAGGATGGGATCGCCCGGCAGCAGCTTTTGCAGCAGGAAGACAAAGACCGACACGATCAGCAGCGTGGGTATGGCAGCCAGAATGCGGTTGAGAATATAGCGCGTCATGGTGAGCTCCTGGCCAGGCGGTGGACGGCGGGAGCGCAGGGCCCCCGCCGCTTGGGCGCTAGGGGGCGAGGCTGACGCCGGTCAGGCGGATCATGCCGTCGGGATAGGTGACAAAGCCGGTGACATCCTTGTCGAGCGCATAGAGCCAGGCGGTGTGGTAGAGGTAGATCAGCGGCAGATCGTTCTGCAGGATGGCCATTGCCGCGTCGTATTTTTCCTTGCGGGCGGCAGGGTCACTCAGGCCGCGCGCCTGGTTGAGCAGGTCGTCGACCTCGGGATTGCAGTAATCGCCATCATTGATGCCGCCCTCGCAGGTGACGAACTGGTGGATATTGCCGTCGGGATCGACGCGGCCGGACCAGCCGGTCTGCCCCATCATGAAATTGCCGGCCGACTGGGTGTCGAGCTGGGTGGCGAATTCGAGCGTGTTGAGCGTCAGGTCGAAGCCGGCCTCGGCCACCATGGACTGGATCAGCTGGCCGATCTGCTGGGTTACCGGGCTGGTGCTCACCAGCAGCTCTACCGGCAGCCGGTCCACGCCGGCTTCGGCCAGCAGGGCCTTTGCCCCCTCGACGTCGCGGGCCTTTACCGGAAAATCGGCATTGTACCAGGGACTGGATGGCTCCCATGGCTGGTTGCCGGGGGTGACGGTGCCTTCAAACACCACCTGGTTGATGGCGTCGCGGTCGATGGCCAGCGAGAAGGCCTGGCGCACCTTGGCCTCGTTGCCAAACGGGGTGTCGCTGGCCTCGCCATTGTCGATATTGACGGTAATGGCCTGGTAGCCCAGCCCCGTCACCTCGAGGAAGCTGAGGTTGCCGTCACCCTTGACCGTGGCGACATCGGTGGCATTGAGGCGCTCCACCAGGTCCAGATCGCCGGACTGCAGATTGGCCAGGCGCACCGTACCATCGGGAATGGGCAGGAAGGTCAGATTGTCGAAGTGGATATTGTCGGCGTTCCAGTATTCGGCGAATTTTTCCAGCACGATGCGGTCCTGCTGGACGCGGCTGGCAAACTTGAACGGGCCGGCACAGACCGGCGCCATGGCAAAATCGGCGCCGGCGGCTGCGGCGGCGGTCGGCGACACCATCATGCCCGAGCGATCGGAGAGCTGGGCGAGCAGGGTCACGTCGGGCGACGCCAGATGGAACGCCACCTGCAGCGGGCCGACGGCCTCGACCGTCTCGACCGAGGCCAGTTCGCTCTTGCGGACCGATTCCTCCATGGTCTTGTAGCGCTCGATATTGGCCACCACCGCCGCGGCATCGAAGGCGGTGCCGTCATGGAAGGTGACGCCTTCGCGCAGGTCCATGGTCAGGGTCAGACCGTCATCGGACCAGTTCCAGGCCGTGGCCAGCTGCGGGGTGAATTCGAGCGCGGGGGTGATGTCGACAAGCTTGTCGCAGAGCGAGGCAAAGACAATGCGCCCCACCAGGGTGCGGGACTGGGCCGGATCGAGGGCATCGGGATCTTCGGCCAGACCGATGCGCAGATCGGCGGCGAATGCAGAGGGCGCCATGACCAGGCCGGCGAGCAGGACGGCGAGTGTTCGGTTCAGTTGCATCATTCCGTTCTCACTTCATTACAAGAGGATGGACGATCGCAGCGACGGCCAGGGGCCAGGCGCCGGCTGTGGTGAAACTGGCTTGTCCGGCGGCGCATTCAGCGCGTCACCGGCAGGATGACCGAGGTCATCGTGGTGTGGCGGACCAGGTTGTCCTGGATCGACAGCAGGTGGGTCAGCATCGCCTCGCCGGCGGCGGCGACATCGCGCGCCGCAATGGCGTCGATGATGGCGGTGTGCTGGGCAAAGGACACCGACATATTGGCGTCGCTGCGGGTGGTCTCGCGGACGCTCTGCCAGACCGGGCTCTGGCGCACGCGATTGAGCACGTCGAAAATCGTCAGGAAAAACGCATTGCCGGCGCTCTGGGCGATCAGGCGGTGCAGCGCGCCGTCCCACAATTCGCGGGCATCGGCATCGGCGTCGGCACTCTGGCGGATCCTTTCGGCCAGTTCGCGCATGCGCCTGATGTCGCGCGGCTGCGCCCGCATGGCCGCCAGCTGCGCCAGGGAGGGCTCGATGCGCAGCCGCACCTCGATGATCTCCATGATGTCGGTGCCATCGGGCAGCGTGGCTTCGATGCCCGGCAAGGGACCGCTGCCGATGAAGGTGCCCGAGCCCTGGCGACGCCAGACCGCGCCTTCCGCCTCAAGCACTTCGAGCGCCCGACGCACGGCCCGCCGGCTGACGCCCAGCCGCAGGGCCAGGTCGCGCTCGGTGGGCAGTTTGTCATTGCCCGCCAGATGCGCCGACACCATCAGCGACCGCAGCTGCTCCAGTGCATAGTTGGAATTGTCGCCGGCGGTTTCCAACGTCACTCTGTCCTCTGATTGGTCCGAACCAATATCACTTTGGTTCAGCAAAGACCCTTTACCGGCCAAGATCAAGGCCAAAGATCAGGCAGATGCCAGCCTGGTGGCCGGGCGATTTAGTGTTGTTTGGCAATATGATAGATATTCCGACCAGCACGTCGCCACAGGATTGGGCAGGGCCTGCACAAGATGTTCGCAGCCGTCAGGCGGGTGAACCATTACCGCGGTGCCGGCGTGAAACCGCCGGGCCCGGGAAGCAGGACCTCCCGGCGGTGGCACGGCGCCGGGCGCAAACCCGGCGCCGTGCCGGTCGATCAGCCCTTGGTGACGCCTTCCAGGCGCAGCAGGCCATCGGGATAGGGTACGAAGCCGGTCACTTCCTTGCCCATGCCCCAGATCCAGGTCGAGTGGTAGAGATAGATCAGCGGCAGGTCGCGATCGAGAATGACCCGGGCAGCGTCATAGTTCTGCTTGCGCAGCACCGGGTCGGTCGAGGCCCGGGCCGTCGCCAGCAACACGTCGAGTTCGGGATTGCAGTACTTGCTGTCGTTGATGCCGCCAGCGCAGGTGACGAACTGGTTGAGATTGGCGTCGGGATCGACATAGCCCGACCAGCCCACCAGGTCGGCCTGATAGTCGCCGGCGGTCTGGGCCGCCAGCAGGGTGGCAAATTCGGTGGCCTGGATGGTCAGGTTGAAGCCGGCTTCGGCCACCATGGACTGGATCACCTGGGCGATCTGCATGGATTCAGGACTGTTCGGCACCGTCAGCTGCACGTCGACGCTGGGAAAACCCGCCTCGGCCAGCAGGGCCCTGGCCTTGTCGATGTCGCGCTGGGGGACCGGGAAGTCCGCGTCATACCAGGGGCTGGTGGGCGAGAAGGGCTGGTTGCCCGGGGTGAAGGCGCCATCGAACACCACCTGGTTGAGCGCGGCCCGGTCGATTGCCAGCGAGAAGGCCTGGCGCACCAGGTTGCTCTGGGCCAGGGGCGTGTCGGCCCCTGCCCCATTGGCCACGTTCACGGTAATGCCGGAATAGCCGATACCCTTGGCCTCTGCATAGGTCAGGCCGGCATCGGCCTTGACACCGGCCGCATCGACCGCCGGGATGCGCTCGATCATGTCGAGATCGCCCGAGCGCAGGTTGGCCAGGCGCACCGTGCTGTCGGGAATGGGCAGATAGGTGATGGTGTCGAAGTGATAGGCATCGGCGTTGTAGTAGGTGGCATCCTTTTCCAGCACGATGCGGTCCTGGGCAATGCGTTCCTTGAACTTGTATGGCCCGACGCAGACCGGGTTGTTGCCGAATTCCAGGCCGGCGGCGATGAAGGCTTCCGGCGACATCATGGCACCGGAGCGGGCGGCAAAGCGGGCCAGCAGCGTGGCATCGGGGGCCTTGAGGGCGAACACCACACGATAGTCGCCATCGGCGGTGACCGTATCGATCGAGGTCAGCTCGCTCTTGCGCCGCGATTCATCAAGGGTCATGGAGCGGTCGATATTGGCGACGACCGAGGCGGCGTTGAACGGGGTGCCATCCTGGAAGGTGACGCCTTCGCGCAGGTCCATGGTCAGCGTCAGACCGTCCTCGGACCAGGCCCAGGCGGTGGCGAGCTGGGGAATGATCTCCAGTGCCGGGGTAATGCCTACCAGCTTGTCGCACATATTGGCAAAGACCACCTCGCCGACAAAGGTGCGCGACTGGTCGGGATCGAGAATGTCGGGGTCCTCGCCGATGCCGATGCGCAGATCAACGGCCAGGGCCGGCGCTGCGGCCGCAATGGCGGCGGTGATGGCAAGGGCAGAGACGAGATGCTTGAGTTTCAGTCGCATGGGCCATGGTCCTTCCTGGCGTTGATAGGGGCAGAGCGGCGGCTCCGGCATGGCCGTGCACGCCGCTGAGGCAGACGGGCGACGCCGGCGGCGCGCCCGGCAATCGATCAGTCGGGCGCGCCGTGCGGCGCCGGGGGGCCGTTGTGCAGCAGGGCCTTGTCGAGGCGCCCATGCACCCCCTTTTCGCCATTGACCGACTGGGTAACGGCAAAATCGGCCGCCAGCGAACACAGCTGGTAGGCCTGGGTCTGGCTGATATCGACGCGCTCGCCGATCATGGCGATCATCTCGCGCACGGCGATGCGCAGGGCCTCGTCGAGGTCGGGCGCGAAGCCCATGGAGATCAGGCTCGTCGGGGTCTCGGCCCGCGGATAGGACAAGGTCCGGTCGGCCTGCTTGTGCAGGATGAAGGTGAAGGTGCCGGTGAGCGCCGTTTCGAGCGCGGTAATGCAGACCTCGCCATCGCCCTGGCAGCCATGGCCGTCACCGCAGGAGAACAGCGCCCCCTCCGCCCAGACCGGCAGATAGAGCGTGGCGCCTGCGGTCAGCAGCCGATTGTCGATATTGCCGCCATGCACGCGCGGCTCGCGCGAGGTGATTTCGCCATAATGGGCCGGGGGCGCCACGCCCATGACGCCGAAGAACGGCTTGAGCGGCAGCACCGCGCCCCAGGGCAGCCGGGCGGTGCGCGCCTGCCGGTCGATGGGAATATGGGTCAAGGTCTGGGTGGAGACCGGAAACTCGCCGGGCAGGGTGCCCACGAACGGTCCCACGGCATTGAAGCCCCAGTCGGCCCCCAAAGCCACGTCGTCGATGCGCACTTCCAGCACATCGCCGGGAACCGCCCCGGCAATATGCACCGGCCCGGTCAGCAGATGGCCGAAGACGACGGGCAGCCCGGCCGCATTGATGGCCCGCAGCGCCGGCGAAACGGTCATGCCCGAGTCGGGCGGGGGAAAGACCGATGCATTGCCGCTCAAGGTCTCGATGACCACGGTATCGCCGGACTGGACCTCGAGAACGGCGGGCTGGGCGGCCGAGAAGCGGCCCCAGCTGACGGTTTCCGGCGAGGCGGAAAGCTTGTGAAGAGACATGGTGGCTCCGAACAATAGGCAGGGTGTCCGGGATGGCAGGACTATCCCTTACAGATGCGGATCGGCAGTTGCCCGCTTTTTAGGCACATCACCATCCTGCCTAAACGTTAGCGTCACACCGCGACTTCTGCAACCATTTTAATATTGGTTCGTTTATTGGTTCGCCTAGCCCGCCGGAAAACCTGCTCGCGCCGGCGGGACCGGGCTCCCCGGGATGTTTTTCCAGGGTGAAAGACGGACCTGCCGGTGGTACCAATCAGGCCCAGTCATCGACGAGATTCGGATGTCGACACGCATGAACGAGGTATCAGCACCCCACACGGCGCTTGCAGAATTGCGCCGGCAATTGAGCGCGGGCCTCTATGACGACAAGCGTTTGCCGCCGGAACGGGAACTGGCAGCGGCGCTGGGCGTCAGCCGGCGCGCGTTGCGGCTGGCGCTCGATACGCTGGAAGAGGAAAAGCTGATCTGGCGGCGGCAGGGCCATGGCACCTTTGCCAGTGCGCAGCCCATGGTCAGCGAAACCGAGATCGCGCGGCTGGCGCATCGGGTCAATCCGCTTGAAATGATCGAGGCGCGGCTGGCCATTGAGCCGCTATTGGTGCGGCGCGCCGCCATCCGCGCCTCGCGTGCCGAAATCGCGGCCATCACCAAGCTGGCCGAATCGGGTCGCGATGCCCGGGATGCGCGCAGCTATGAAGGCTATGACATCGCCTTTCACCGCAAGATCGCCGAATGCGCGGGCAATGCCATGCTGCTGGCCATGTTCGAAATGGTGGGCAATGTGCGGCAGCGAGCCGACTGGCGGCAGGTGCGTGAATACAATTTCGACCATGACGGCGCCGCGCAGACCTATGCCGAGCATCGCCGGATCATCGAGGGGCTGGAAGCACAGGACGCCGCGGCGGCGGAACAGGCCATGCGCGAGCATCTGCAGCATGTCGCGCGCAACGCCCTCGGCCTGGCCGATCTGCCGCCCGGCCTGATCGCCTGAGGCCGGCAATTCCGGTGCCGGGCGCCAAGGCCGCCTGAGCCATAAGGCCCCGCCAATCCCATGGCCGTGCTCGGCAACCGAGCCACTCCCCGCCCGCTGCCGGTCTAGGCAGAGAGGGGACCGTCCAGGAGGGCCGTCCAGGCCGGCCGATGGCCGGTCTGCAATTGCGCGCCGGCCAGGGCGGCGTCGCCCGCGGCCCGGCTCACGGCTCGACCTGGCAGGCATGCCCCGATTTCCGCGAAGATGACCGGATGCAGGTCGAGGACGCCGCCGACAAACCGGATCGGGTGATCGCCGGCGCGGGCCAGCAGGGCCGCCCCCAGCTGCGCCAGTTCGGCGCCAGCCTCGCCCAGGATGGCCAGGGCCGTCGTGTCGCCGGCTTTGGCCGCCTGGGCGACCGCCACAGCCAAGGTCCCGATCCGGCCGCGATCGCCGCCATAGACGAACTGCCGCACGTCATGCCATTCCTGTCCGCCAATCATGGCAAACAGGCTGTCCGCAAGGCCTGCGACCGGGCCAAAGCTGCCGTGAAGGTCATAGGTGCGATAGACACGGTCCAGCGCCCTCAGCGCAATCCAGCTGCCCGCGCCGCCATCATCGATCAGGATACCGCGGCCGCCGACGCGGATGGTCTGGCCAGAGGCGGCGACATGCACCCCGATCGAGCCGGTTCCCGCCGAGACCAGATGGCCCTCGCCCGGCTCGAACTGGGCCATATAGGCCAGGACAATATCGTCGACGAGCACGATCGCGTCGGCTGACACGCCGAAGCGGTCGCCGACCAGCGCCTTGACGGCGTCCGTCGCCTGGCTGCCATAGCCGGTAATGCCCGCGGTGATGCTGACAGGACGGAGCCCGGCAGTGCCCAAGGCCTCGCCGACCAGGTGCAGAGCGACAGAGAGGCGGTCTCGTTCACTGGGGTTGAAAATATGGCCGGTGGCGCCGGTGGCCTCGCCGCGCGCCAGCACCCTGCCATCAGCCGCGCAGGCCACCCAGCGGCTGGCGGTGCCGCCCACGTCGAGCCCGAGGTGAACAGACGGGGTCATGCCGGTACGCCACCCCGCACGAAGCTTCTGGTGATTTCGCGCGGATTGGTGATCATGGTGCCGACCACCACGGCATGGGCGCCGGCATCGAAGGCCTGCCGCACCAGATGCGGCGTGTTATAGCGTCCCTCGGCCACGACTGGCACGGACAGGCGCAGTGCCAGGGTTTCGAGCAGCAGCAAATCGGGTTCCTCCGGCCTGGGCTGGGTCGACTCGGTATAACCCGACAGCGTGGTGGCGACATAGCTGGCGCCCCAGTCGGCGGCGGACAGTCCCTCGTCCAGGGTCGAAATATCGGCAAAGACCGCGGCGCCCAACTCCTCGCGGATGCGCCGTACCAGCATATCGACCGGCTCGCCATCGCGCGGCCGCGCGGTGCAATCGAGCGCCACGATGTCAGCGCCGGCCGCAACAATGGCCTGGGCAGCGGCAAAGTCGGGGGTGATATAGACGGGAAACCGGTCGGAGAAGACCTTGTTGATGCCGATGACCGGCAGGCCGGCGGTCCGGACCGCCGCGATGTCGTCAGGCCCATTGGCGCGGATCGCCACCGCCCCACCGTCGCGCGCGGCCAGCGCCATGGCGCCCATGAAGAGGGGCCCATGCAGGGGATTGTCCGCCCGTGCCTGGCAGGACACGACCAGGCCACGCGGCAGGGCAGCGCTCACTTGACGGCGCCCGAGGTCATGCCGGCGATGAACTGCTTGGAGAGCACGATATAGATGATGATGATGGGCGCCGCCGACAGGGTCAGCCCCGAAAACAGCACGCCCCAATCGGTGGTATATTCGCCCATGAAGCTAGTCAGCCCCTGCGGCAGGGTCTTGAGGTCGTCATTCTGGATGAAGACCAGCGGGAAGAAGAAATCGTTCCAGATCGGCACCACGTTCTGGATGCCGGCAATCACCATGGCCGGGCGCACCAGAGGCAGCATGATCGACCACATGATGCGCGCCTCGCTGGCGCCGTCCATGCGGGCGGCATCCTCGAGTTCATTGGGCAGGCTGCGGATGAAGCCGGTCATGATGAAGACCGTCGTGGGCAGGCCCATGGCGGTATAGACGAAGATCAGCGAGAGCTGGTTGTTGAGGATGGAGAGGTCGCGCATCAGCATGAAGAGCGGGATGATGGCCAGCTTGAGCGGCAGCGTCAGCCCGGCCAGGAAGAACATCAGGATGAAGTTCGAGCCGGTAAAGGCATAGCGACCGATGGCATAGGCGGCCATGGTGCCCAGCGTCAGGATCAGCACCATGGAGGCGCCGGTGACGACGAAGGAATTGAGCAGGTAGCGCAGGAAATTGGTCTCGGTCCAGATGCGCAGGAAATTGCCGACCTGGGTGAAGTCGGGGATGGCAAAGGGCGACTGGAAGATCTGCGGCGTGGTCTTGAAGGCCGAGAATACCATGATGATGATGGGGGCCAGCATCAGCACCGTATTGGCGATCAGCACGATCTGCAGCAGGCCGTCGCGCCCGAGCGTGCCGAGGATGCCACGGCGATCGTAATAGCTGGTGCTGGCGGCGGTCATACCTGGATCTCCCTGGCCCGCAAGCGCAGCGTCATGAAGGTGGCAAAGGCGGCGATGAAGATGAAGATCAGCACGGCCAGCGCACTGCCCAGGCCGAAATCCTGCTGGCCGGCCGAGACATTGCCGAAGGCGGTGCGGTAGAAATAAAGCCCCAGCACGTCGGTGGAGCCATAGGGCGAACCATCCAGGCCGGCCATGATATAGGGCAGTTCAAACCAGTTGAAGGCGCCCACGAAGAGCAGGGTGAAGACGATGGTGGCGCTGGGCGCCACGAGCGGCCAGACGATCTTGGTGATCTTGACCCATTCGCTCTCGGTTTCCATGCGCGCCGCGTCGAGGATTTCCCCCGGAATGCGCTGCATGCCGGCCAGGAAGACCAGGGTGGGAAAGCCCACCATGTGCCAGGCCTGCGCCCCGATCAGCGCCCAGAGCGCGGTGCCGCCCTGCCCCAGCCAGGGCTGGGCCAGCCAGTCCAGGCCTATGCCGCGCAGGCTGATATTGACCACCCCGAACAGCGGATGCAGGAACAGCTTGAACAGATAGGCGACGATGATGGTGGAGAGCACCACCGGCAGGAACACGGCGATGCGGTGGAAGCGGGCGCCGGGCAGTTCGCGCCACAGCGCATAGGCGAGCAGGAAGCCCAGCCCGTTCTGCAGCACCATCAGGGCAAAGAAGACGATGAGGTTGTGCGAGAAGGCGTTGATCGTCCAGCTGCGATAGGGCTCGACGAAGAGCACGGTGTGGAAGTTTTCCAGCCCGACAAAGGCGCCACGGCGCAGGCCCTGCCAGTCGAAGAAGGCATAGGCGAAGGCCGAGATGATCGGATAGACGATAAACAGCGCCACAAAGGCCAGTGGCGGCACGATCAGCACCGTGATCCAGAGGCCTCGGCCGGTCATCCTGAGTTGGGGCATGGTCGGGCTCGCCTGGCTGGGTCAGAAGGAGTGCTCCTCCCCGCGGACGGGAAGGAGCGGGGCATAAGTCGGGAGACTTAGTCCTGGAAGGGCTCGTACCAGGCGGCAAGGCCGGTGGTGAGCGCTTCGCCTATGGCTTCGGGCGTGGTTTCGCCGGCAAACAGCTTCTGCATCTCGCCCTGGATCAGCACCGAGCCGGAGGGCTCGCCAAAGCGGAAATGCACCAGCATCAGATAGGGGATCGAGCTGGCATTGAGCTCGTTGACCTCGGCCAGCAGCGGGTTGTCGAAGGTGACGCCCGGAATGGTCGAGACATTGTTCAGCGTATTGGCGAAGGTCTGGCCGAATTCCTGGCTGGCAAGGTAGTTGAGGAACTTGATCGAGGCTTCCTTGTTGGCACCAGCCGCATTGGCGGCATAGCCGCCATCGAAATAGAGGCCGACCAGCTTGTCATCCGCGGCCGTCTGGCCGGGCGCGGCGAACACGCCCAGCTCGATATCGGGGTTCTGCGCCTTGAAGGTCGCCAGTTCATAGGAGCCGCCAATGAACATGCCGGCCATGCCGGACGAGAACAGCTGCTGGGCCGAGGGATAGTCGAGGCCGATAAAGCCGTCGGGGAAATAGTCCGCTGCCAGCGAAGCGACTGAGGCCAGGGCGCCGGTAAAGGCGGGGTCGGTGAAGTCGGTCGTGCCGGCCATCAGCCCGTCATAGAAGGCCTTGCCCATCAGCGAGGAGCCGAGGCCGAAGGTGACGGTTTCGTTCTGCCAGGCGGTCGCCGTGCCATTGGCGAAGGGAATGACGCCGGCATCCTTGAGCGTCTGGCTGGCGGCCAGCAGTTCGTCCCAGGTCTGCGGTTCGGCCAGGCCATTGGCGTCGAAAATCGCCTTGTTGTAGATGACCAGCTGGGTCTGGCTGGCAAAGGGCACGGCATAGGCAATGCCATCGGCGCGCACACTTTCGGCCGCGACGGCGGCCGGGACAAAATCGGCCAGCGCCGGCACATTCTCGGCCGAAAGCGGCTCAAGGTAACCAGCCGCGGCGACATTCTCGAGCCCGCCATAGGCGCGCACCATCATGACGTCCGGACCAGTGCCACCAGCCAGGGCGGTGGAGAGGATCGTGTTGTAATTGGCGGCCTCGAAGGTTTCGAAGTTCACCGTGATGCCGGGATTGGCCGCTTCGAAGGTCTCGATGAAGCCCTCATAGGCGGCGCGGTCTTCCTGGCGCCAGCTCCAGAAGGTCAGGTCCTGCGCCAAAGCCGGCGCCGCGACAAGCAGGGCGCTCAATGCGGCGCCGATGCGGATCAGTTTGGTTCTCATGGTGTTCCCTCTCCTTGTGAATTCATGCGTATGGACTGTGCCGGCGCCTTCAAGGCTCCAGCCGCCGGCCATCCTCGGCGGAAAAGTAATGGGCAGCGCCCGGCTCGACCGTCACGGTCACCAGCTCGTCGGGCGCAAACAGGTCATTGGGCGTGGTGCGAGCCGACAGCAGCGTATCGTCGGCCAGACGGGCATAGACATAGGCATTGTCACCGAGATATTCGGTATAGACCACGGTGGCGGAGAGCCCCTCGCCCGCCTCCCCGCGCTGCAGGCGGACGGCGTCGGGACGCAGACCGAGCCTGAAGGCCGACCCTTCCGGCAAGGCGCCGGTGGCGACCGAGCCGCCATTGGCCACGCCGACGCGATCGCCGTCGCGGGTCACATTAACCAGCGTCATGCGCGGCGAGCCGATAAAGGTCGCCACGAAGGTATTGGCCGGCGTTTCATAGAGCTGGCGCGGCGAGCCGACCTGCTCGATGCGGCCGGCATTCATCACCACGATCTTGTCGGCCAGGGTCATGGCCTCGACCTGGTCATGCGTCACATAGATCATGGTGCCGCCGATATCGCGGTGCAGCTTGGCGATTTCCAGCCGCACATCCGAGCGCAGGGCGGCATCGAGATTGGACAGCGGCTCATCGAGCAGGAAGACATCGGGCTTGCGCACCAGGGCGCGGCCGATGGCAACGCGCTGGCGCTGGCCGCCCGAGAGTTCGCGCGGCTTGCGCTGCATCAGCGGCTCGAGCCGCAGCATGCGCGCCGTCTCGGCAATGCGGCTCTCGACCTCGGCCTTGTCCAGCCCCATCAGGCGGGCGCCGAAGGCCATGTTCTCGTAGACATCCATATGCGGATAGAGCGCATAGGACTGGAAGACCATGGCAATGCCGCGGCGCGAGGGCGCCACATCGTTCATGCGATGGCCGTTGAGAAAGAACTCGCCCTCGCTGATCGGGTCGAGCCCGGCGATCAGGCGCAGCAGGGTCGACTTGCCGCAACCGGATGGACCGACAAAGACCACGAATTCGCGGTCGCCGATCTCCAGATCGATGCCGTGCAGCACGTCGGTCGTGCGAAAGCGCTTCTTGATGCCGCGCAGCGATAGCTGAGCCACTGTAACCCTCCGATTGCCCTGCAGGCGTGCAGGCCCCTGCGCAGGCACCCTCCCTCAAGGGCGCCGACATTGGAATACTAAATTCCTATTTTCAATAGTGTCAAGAATATTATATTATGTGCACAGCTGGGGAAATCGACGTTTCCAGGCCTGAGAGGTCAGGGCGCCTTGAGCACGGCGACAGCGGTCTCGCTGTTGTGGATGAAGTCCGGCGCGTCGTCCTGCCGGCGCAGCAGCAGGATGAACATCATGTCCATCAGCATCAGCTGGGCATCGCGGGAGGTGATGGCGGAGGAGCGCACCCGTTCCTCGTCGGCAACCGTGAAGAGGTGGATATCGGCCAGTTCGAGCAGGGGATTGGGTTGCAGGCCGGTCACCGAAATAACCGTGGCGCCCCGCTGCTTGGCCACCTCGGCGATGCGCAGGGTTTCCAGGCTGCGGCCCGAATGCGACAGAGCCAGCAGGGCGTCGGCCGGCCCCAGGCCCGAGGCATTGGCGACCTGGATATGGGTATCGCTGTCGATCAGCACGGTGCGGCCGATCTTGAGCAGCTTGTAGGAAAAATCCCGGGCCACCAGCGAGGAGGCGCCCACGCCGGCCAACTGGATTTTTCGCGCTGTAGCCAGGGCATCGAGCGAGCGGTCAATGGTCTGCTCGCTATTGGCGGCAGTGGTTTCACGCATGGACAGCAGCTTGCTGCCGATCAGCTTCTGCAGGATCGTCATATAGCTGTCGCTGCTGTCGATCGAGCCGTGGATGATGCCGCCCGGCGCCTGCCATTCCAGCGCCTTGGCCTTGTTCACTGCCAGCTTGAGCTGCTGATAGCCGCCATAGCCGAGCTTCTGGCTGAACTTGACCACGCTGGACTGGCTGCGACCGGTGACGTCGGCCAGGCCCTGCGAGGACAGTGTCAGCATCTGTTCGGGATGATCGATGATGAACCGGGCAATCTGCTGGTCCGCCGGGGTCATCGATTCCAGCTTGGCCCCCAGCACCTTCAGGATGGACATGTTTCCCCCATAACAGCATGATCGTCACCATGGCCGCGTCGGCAGCACTAGGGCTGAAGCCCCCGGCAATGCAACCACAGCGTGCCGGCGGGACCACGAGCAACCGGCATCAGGATGCATCGGCTTTGCCGGTTTTGGAATACAATATTCCAACATTAATTGACATCTGGAATATTGCCTCATAGATTTCTGCAGGAATTGAGTGAGGGCACGATGGCAAGAAGCATCTTGATGGCAGAGCTCGACCAGCTCGTCTCGGAGGCCCGCAACCCCGACACGATGCAGATCGACCTGATGCCGACCCCCGACATTCTGGCGGCGATGAACCGCGAGGACAGCAAGGTCGCCGACGCCGTCCGGCGCGAACTGCCACAGATCGCGCTGGCCGTGGACCGGGTGGTGGAAGCTTTCAGGGCCGGCGCACGGCTGATCTATCTGGGTGCCGGCACCAGCGGTCGCCTTGGCGTGCTGGACGCCTCGGAATGCCCGCCCACCTTCGGCGTGCCCGAGGGCATGGTCATCGGCCTCATTGCCGGCGGCGACCGGGCCTTGCGCCACCCCATCGAAGGCGCCGAGGATGATCGCGGCGAGGGCCAGCGCGACCTCGAGAAGCTGGCGCTGACGGCGCGCGACGTGGTGGTGGGGATCGCCGTCAGCGGCCGCACGCCCTATGTCATCGGCGCGCTCGACTATGCCAAGAGCATGGGGGCGACCACGGTGGCGCTGTCCTGCAATCCGGATTCGACCATTGCCCGCCTCGCCGATATTGCCATTTCGCCGGTTGTCGGCCCCGAGGCCCTGACCGGCTCGACGCGGCTCAAATCGGGCACCGCTCAGAAGCTGGTGCTCAACATGCTCACCACCGCCAGCATGATCCGCATCGGCAAGACCTATCAGAACCTGATGGTCGACGTGAATGCCAGCAATGAAAAGCTGCTGGCCCGCGCCGTCCGCATCGTCATGCAGGCGACCGAATGCACGCCGCAGCAGGCCGAGGCCGCGCTGGAGCTGACCGACAACGACGTCAAGCTGGCCATCCTGGTCCGCCTGACCGGACTGGACGTCACCGCCGCACGCGCCACGCTGGCTTCGGCCGCCGGCTTCCTGCGCCGGGCGATCGAGGGCAAGTCATCGCCATCAATGGAAACTGCCGCCGTCAAAGGCTGATCAAGACACATCACTCTGGAGGGAACCAAGATGATCTGGACCAATTCGCGCAAATTCGCTGCCGGCCTCGCTATTGCGACCGCCCTGTCGACCATCGCCATCGCCCTGCCGGCCCAGGCGGCCACCCTGCGCATGGCCTGGTCGCAGGATGCCACCGGGCTGGACCCGCACACGCAGACGGCCTTCTCGTCGCTGCGCCTGCTCGAGCTGATCTATGAACCGCTGGTGCGGCTCGACAGCGAACTCAACATCGTGCCGGCCATTGCCAGCAGCTGGGAATTCTCGGCCGATGCGAAAACGCTGACCTTCACGCTCGACCCGGAAGCCAGCTTCAGCGACGGCACCAAGGTGACCCCGGCGGACGTCAAGGCCTCGTTCGAGCGCGTGCTTGATGAGGCCACCGCGGCGGCGGCCCGTTCCAACTTCCTCTCCATTGCCAGCATCGACACGCCCGACGACGCCACGGTGGTGTTCAACCTCAGCACCGCCGACGTGCCGATCCTGGCCGCCATGGCCAATATCAATGCGGCCATCGTGCCGGCCAGCGCCATCGCGGCCGGCACCATCGGCACGACGGCTTTGGGTTCGGGCCCGTTCACGCTCGACAGCTGGGAGCCCAATGCCCGCGAAGTGCTCAGCGCCAATGCCGAATGGGCCGGCGGGGACCTGGCCATCGATGGCATCAACGTGACGGTGCTGCCCGATGAAAGCGCGATCCTGGCCTCGCTGCGCGCCGGCCAGATCGACTTCGCCCTGATCAATGACCCGCTGATTGCCACCCTCGTGCCCAACGAGCCCAATCTGCAGCTCAACCGGGTCGGCGGGCTCGCCTACAACGTCTTGCAGCTCAATCCGTCGCGCCCGCCGATGGACAATCTCAAGGTCCGCCAAGCCATGTCCTGTGCCATCAACCGCCAGGAAATCATCGACGCGGCACTGGTGGGCGAAGGCGTGGTCACCGGGCCGATGACGGTGCCGGCCTTTGCCCAGGATCCCGATAGCCTGTTCTGCTACGAACAGGACATCGACCGCGCCAAGCAGCTGATGGAAGAGGCCGGCATGGCCGAGGGCTTTACCGCCACCGTGATCGCCGCGACCGGCGAGCCGCCCGTCGCCGCCTCCGAAGCGCAGGTGCTGCAGGCCCAGCTGGCCGAGATCGGCGTCACGCTCGAAATCGAGATGATGGAGCTCAATGTCTATGTCGACACCTGGCTCAAGGGGGATTTCGACATGGCGGTGGCGCAGAATGGCGGGCGGCCCGATCCCTATCCGATGTATAACCGCTACTTCACCAAGGAAGGCAACCTGCTGGGCGTATCGAACTTTGTCGACGACACGCTGGACAGCCTGATGAAACAGGGCCAGGCCGAGACCGACCCGGCCAAGCGCGTCGAGATCTTCCATCAGTTCGAGAGCCACCTGGCCGAACAGGCGCCCTGGCTGTGGCTGTCGACTTCGTACACCTATACGGCCCAGCTCAAGACCGTGACCGGCTTTGAGCCCTCGCCGACCGGCACGCTGTTCGGCCTTACCAAGGTCGCCATCCAGTAGCTTCCGACGGGGCTGGCCCGCTGCCAGCCCCCACTCTCAAAGGTCCAGCATCAATGCACTATCTGGCACGGCGCCTGCTGACCTTTCCGCTGATCCTGCTGGGCGTTTCGGTGCTGGTCTTCGGCTCGATCCGGCTGATCCCGGGCGACGCCATCACCGCCATGCTGGGCACCGAAGCCGGCATGCTGACGCCCGACCAGCGGGCGGCGCTGGCCCGCTATTTCGGCATCGACCAGCCGGTCTGGTCGCAATATCTGCGCTGGCTGGGCGGGCTGCTGCAGGGCGATCTGGGCGTCTCCACCATCTATGCGCGGCCGGTTTTCAGCATCATCCTCGAGCGCTTTCCACTGACGCTGGAGCTGGCGCTGCTGGCCATGCTGATCGCATTGAGCGTGGGCATCCCGCTCGGCGTGCTGGCGGCCACCCGCAATGGCCGGCCCAGCGATCTGGGCGTGCGCCTGCTGGCCATGCTGGGACAGTCCACCCCCAGCTTCGTGCTGGGCATCCTGATCATCTTCGTGCTCTCGGTATTTTTTGGCGTGGTGCCGGCCATGGGCATGTTCACCCCGCTCTGGCAGGATCCGCTCGCCAATCTCAGCCAGCTGATCTTTCCGGCCATCACGCTGGGCTTTGCCTTTGCCGCCTCGGTCACCCGGATCTCCCGCTCCGCCATGCTCGACGTGCTGAGCGAGGACTATGTGCGCACCGCCCGCTCCAAGGGTGTCCCGGCGCTCAGCGTCGTCTGGCACCATGCTCTGCCCAATGCGCTGATTCCGGTGGTGACGCTGTCGGGCGTCGAATTCGGCTATCTGCTGGGTGGCGCCGTCATCGTCGAGCAGATCTTCGCCCTGCCCGGCCTGGGCCGGCTGGTGCTCGACGCCATCAGCCAGCGCGATTATGCGCTGGTGCAGGGCACTGTGCTGTTCATCGCCTTCAACTTCCTCGTGGTCAACCTGCTGGTCGATCTGGCCTATGCGGCGCTCGATCCGCGCATCCGGCTGGGAGGCAAGTGATGGCCATGCTCGGCGCGCTCATCCGCCATCCCTCCGGCCGCATCGGCGTGGTCATCATCGGGCTCTATCTGCTGGCCGCTCTATTGGCCGGTCTGGGCCTGACGCCGCATGATGCGCTGCAGATGTTCACGCTCAACCGGCTCAAGCCGCCCAGTGCCGAGTTCTGGATGGGCACCGACCTCTTGGGTCGCGACACGCTGAGCCGGCTGATGCTGGGCATCGGCCAGTCGCTCAACATCGCCTTTGCCGCCGTCGCCTGCGCCACCCTGGCCGGCACGGTCATCGGCCTGCTCGCGGCCTGGTGGGGCGGGCTATGGGATGGCGTGCTGATGCGGCTGATGGATGTGCTGCTGGCCTTTCCGGCCATCCTCCTGGCGCTGCTGATCATCGCCATTGTCGGTCCGGGCACCTTTACCAGCGTCACCGCCATTGCCATCGTCTATACGCCGATCTTTGCCCGGGTCGTGCGCGGCCCGGCTCTGTCGCTCAAGCAGCGCGACTTCGTCGATGCCGCCCGCACCTTTGGCAGTTCGCAGACCTATGTGCTGACCCGGCATCTGCTGCTCAACCTCGTGGCGCCGCTGGCCGTACAGGTCACCCTGGCCCTGGCCTGGGCGCTGCTCACCGAAGCAGGCCTTTCCTTCCTGGGCCTTGGCACGCAGCCGCCGGCGCCGTCGCTGGGGGTAATGCTGTCGGAAAGCAAGAACCTGATGCAGCAGGCGCCCTGGCTGATGCTGTTTCCGGCGCTGACCATCATGCTGGGCATACTGGGCTTCAACCTGACCGGCGACGCCTTGCGCGACATTCTCGATCCGCGCACGCAAGGGAGGACCCCATGAGCCCGCTCCTTTCCGTCCGCGACCTGCATGTCGGCTTTGGCACGGACCCGAAGGCCAATGAAGTGGTGCGCGGCGTCAGCTTTGACCTCGCGGCCGGCCAGACAATGGGCATTGTCGGCGAAAGCGGCTCGGGCAAGTCGGTTACGGCGCTCTCGATCAACCGGCTGGTGGATTTCGGCGGCGGCCGCATCACCGCCGGCGCCATCACGCTGCAGCGCACCGATGGCAGCCTGCTCGATATCACCACCGCCCCGGAAAAAACGCTGCGCCAGGTGCGCGGCCGCGATATCGGCATGATCTTCCAGGAGCCGATGACCTCGCTCAATCCGGTGCACACGGTGGGCGCCCAGATCGAGGAAGCGCTGCGGCTCAACCGAGGCCTGCGCGGCCAGGCCGCCCGCAGTGGTGCGCTGGACATGCTCGACCGGGTCCGCATTCCCGACGCGAAATCGCGCCTCGACTATTATCCGCATCAGCTCTCGGGCGGCATGCGGCAGCGCGTGATGATCGCCATGGTGCTGGCCAGCAGCCCGCGCCTGCTGATTGCCGATGAGCCGACCACTGCGCTCGATGTCACGGTGCAGGCCCAGATCATGGCCCTGCTGGCCGAGCTACGGGCAGAGACCGGCATGGCGATGATCTTCATCACCCATGATATCGGGCTGGTCGCCGGCATTGCCGACCGCATCATGGTCATGCAGAATGGCATCGCCGTCGAGCAGGACGATACCGATGCCGTGCTCGACCGGCCGCAGCACGCCTATACCAGGCACCTGCTCGGCGCCGTGCCGCATTTCACTTCCGGCAGGGCGGCGCGGGACGATGGTCCGCGCCGCGCGACCAGCACGCCGATCGTCAAGGTCGACGACCTGGTCGTGCGCTTCCCGGTGGGGCGCGGCCTGTTTCGCCGCGCCGCGGCGGTGCATGCCGTCGACGGCGTGGATTTTGATCTGCTGGCCGGCGAGACCCTGGGCATTGTGGGCGAAAGCGGCTCGGGAAAATCGACCACCGCGCGCGCCTTGCTCTCATTGGTGAGCAAGCAACGCGGCCAGATCACGGTGGCGGCCGGCCGCTCGCGCCGGCCGGTGCAGATGGTGTTCCAGGATCCCTTTGCCTCGCTCAACCCCCGCCTGACCGTCGCGGCCCTGCTGGCCGAACCGGCCATCGCCAATGGCCAGCGCCAGGACGCGGCGCTGCGCGAGCGCATGGTCTTCCTGCTCGAGCGGGTGGGCCTCTCGGCCGAGGTGCTGACGCGCTATCCGCACCAGTTCTCGGGCGGGCAGCGGCAGCGCCTCTGCATTGCCCGAGCGCTGATGCTCAATCCGGAAATCGTCGTGCTGGACGAAGCGGTGTCGGCGCTCGACGTCTCGGTGCAGGCCACGGTGCTCGACCTGCTGATCGACCTGCAGCGCGAATTTGGCCTGGCCTATCTGTGCATTTCCCATGACATGGCCGTGGTCGAGCGCATCGCCCATCGCGTGGCGGTGATGTTTGCCGGACAGATCGTCGAGATCGGCGCGGCCCAGTCCGTGCTCTCGGCGCCCCGGCACAGCTATACCAAGCGCCTGATCGCGGCGGTGCCGGCCATCGAGCGGCGCAACCAGCACTTCGCCCTCGACGCCAGCCAGGTGCCCTCGCTGGTGCGCCCGGCAGGCTACGAACCCCCGGCCGCGCAGTGGCATGAGGCCGGGCCCGATCACCATGTGCGCCTGGAGGCATAAATGAGCGCTGCAAACATGCTGGAGCGCGCCTTTGCGCCCCTGGCCGAGGCCATCGACGCCGGCCGCATTCCCGGCGGCGTGCTGGGCGTGATCGATGCCGAGGGCAACCGGGCCGTCCGCGCCATGGGCGCGGCGCAGCTGGTGCCCGACCGACGCCCCATGACCGAGGACACCTGGTTCGACCTGGCGTCCCTCAGCAAGGTGCTGTTCACCACCCCACGCATCCTGGCGCTGGCAGCGGCCGGAACCATCGATCTCGACGCGCCGCTCACCAGCGTGCTGCCGGACTTCCGACACTACAATCTCGACAATTGGGAGCGCCGCGTCACCTTCCGGCAGTGCCTGGGGCACCAGACGCCGTTCCCGGCGGTGTTTCCGCTCTATACCTATGGCCGCGACCCCGACCTGCTGCGCACCTTCCTGCTGCAGCACCAGTGGGAGGCCGGGCCGTCGGTCTATTCCGACATCAATTTCATCCTGCTCGGCCTGGCGCTGGAGCGGATCGAAGGCCGCACCATCCGCGACCTTGCTCCCGGTCCCGGCTTTGCCTGGTCGGCCGATCCTGCACAGGCGGCGGCGACAGAAGACTGTTACTGGCGGCATCGCGTGCTGGTGGGCGAAGTGCATGACGACAATTGCTCGGCGCTGCAGGGGGCCGGCCATGCCGGGCTCTTCGGTACGGTGGATGCCGTGCTCGACTTCGCGGCGGCGCGCCTTGCTGACGCTGGCGCCGATGCCCTGATCCGCACGCCGCTCTCGGCCCGACGCACGCATGGCTGGGAGCGCCCCTATGAAGGCTGGTCGGGCGGCGAGCACTGTTCGGCCGCCACCATCGGCCATACCGGCTTTACCGGCACGGGCCTGTGGATCGATTTCGAGCGCGGCCATGCCTGGACGCTGCTGACCAATCGCGTGCATCCCACCCGCCATTTCGACAGCGGCATCGTGGCGCTGCGCCGCGCCGTCGGCGACCTGATCAACACCAAATAGGAGAAGCGCCATGCAGCCGATCTGGGCCGTGGGACTGATGACGGGAACCGTGCTCGACGGCAATATCGACGTGGCGCTGGTGCAGACCGATGGCGAGAGCATTACCGCCTTTGGCGACTATACCCTGGCCCCCTATCCGCCATCGATCCGCAGCCTGCTCGAGGAAACGCTCAGCCAGGCCTTGGCCTGGCAGTTCGAGGGCCCCGAGCCGGCCATCTTTGCCGAGGCCGAGGAGGCCATTACCCGCGCCCAGGCCGCCGCCGTGGCCGACCTGGTGCGCGCGGCCGGGCTGACGGCAGCCGATATCGGCATTGTCGGCTTTCATGGCCAGTCGGTGCTGCACCGGGCGCCGCAGCCGGGCCGCATCGGGGCCACGCGGCAATTGGGCAATGGCCAGCTGATGGAGGACCTGCTGGGCATCCGCGTCGCCTATGACTTCCGCTCTGCCGATGTGCGGGCCGGCGGCCAGGGCGCGCCATTGGCCGCGCTCTATCATCAGGCCTTGCTCCGACGCCTGGGCTATGTCGATGGCAGCACCGCCGTGCTCAATCTGGGCGGGGTGGCCAATATCACCTGGTGGGACGGCGCCGACCAGCTGATCGCCTTCGATGTCGGCCCGGCCAATGCACCGATCAATGATTTCATCCGTGGCCTGGGCCTGGGCGACATGGATCGCGACGGGCAGCTGGCGCTGCGCGGCACGGTGGACGAAGCGCGCCTGGCGCAGCTGCTGACCCATCCCTATCTCGGCGCCCCCTATCCCAAATCGCTTGACCGTTTCGACTTCTCCGCCCGTATGGCCGAAGGGCTGGGTGCCGAAGACGGCGCGGCGACGCTGACCGCCTTTACCACCAGCGCCGTCGGCAAGGGGCTCGACCTGCTGCCGCGCCGGCCGGAGCGGCTGGTGGTCTGTGGCGGCGGAAGGCACAACCCGGCCATCATGGCCATGCTGGAAAGCCGGGCCGGGGTCGAGGCCGTGGCCGCCGACAGCATCGGCCTGCGCGGCGATGCCATCGAGGCGGAGTGCTTTGCCTTTCTGGCGGTGCGCGTGCTGCGCGGCCTGCCGATCAGCTTTCCCACCACGACCGGCGCGCCTTATCCCATGACCGGCGGAAAACTCAGCCATGGCTGAGCTGGTGGTGACGCTGACCAGCCAGCCCGACGCGGCAGTGCTCGCCGAACTCGGCGACAGGCTAGCCGCCTTCAATGAAGGCGATGTCGGCCCGTCCGGACGCGCGGCACTCGCCGTGCTGGTGCATCAGGGCGAGACGCTGGTCGCCGGGTTGTCCAGCTATACCGCCTGGGGCTGGCTCTATGTACAGTGGCTATGGGTTGCCGAGAGCCAGCGCGGACAGGGCCTGGCCGGCCGCATGCTGGCGGCGGCCGAGGCCGAAGCGCGGGCCCGCGGCTGCCACGGCGCCTATATCGACACCTTCAGCCCCACGGCATTGCAGGTCTATCAGAAGGCCGGCTATGCCGTGTTCGGCACCCTGGCCGATTTTCCACCGGGCCGCAGCCGCAGTTTCCTGTCCAAGGCGTTGATCTGAGGACGGGCCCCATCCGCAGACGAGCCAGGCCTGTCGTTACGACCGCCATTCCGGCTGCGGTTCGGCCAGGGACTGCAGACTTGCCGGGTCCGCCCCCTCAATGCGCTGCAGCAGCAGGCGCGTCAGCTCGGTGCCGGCGGCGAATACGTCCTCGCGGATGCTGTCGAGCGCCGGAAACAGCGCCGGCAGGATGCCCGAGGTCTGCTTGTAGACCAGGTGCAGGTCCCGCCCCAGCATCAGCCCACCCTCCTGCAGCCCGCCCAGCAGGGCAATGGTGCGCATCTCGCTGTCGCAGATCATGCCGTCCGGCCGGTCCGCCCGCCTGGCCAGATCGAGCCCGACCTGGCGCATTGCCGCCGGCGTGATGCCGCGGGTATTTTCCAGCACCACGCCTTCCATGCCGGCCCGCGCCGTCGCGCGCCTGAAGCTGGTGACGATATTGTGGTAATTGGTGGTGCTGTCGTCGCCGATCACCAGCATGAGCTTGCGGCAGCCTTTGCCGGCCAGCCGTTCCACCGCCATGGCGGCAAATAGTTCGGCATGGAAGTCGTGAAAGGCGTGCGGGGTGTAGAACTCGGTCCGTCCATGGCTGACAAAGGGAAAACCGGCGTCGATCATCATCTGCACGCGCTGGTCGCGCGGCCCGGTATGGGTGATGATGACCCCGTCGGCGGTCCGGTTGTCGAGAATATAGCGAATGGTGTCGGCGCTCAGATGCCGCTCGAATTCGGGGACCACCGTCAGGTGATAGCGCGTGCCCTTGATGGCCTGGCCGATGCCCTGGATCATCTGGCGGGCAAAGTCGATGGAATCCTCGGCGCCATCGAGCACCAGGGCGATCACATTGGTCTTGCCGGTGCGCAGGCGGACCCCGGCACGATCCGGGACATAGCCCAGCCTCTGGGCGGCCTCGGCGACCCGGTCGCGGGTTTCCTGCTTAAGCGTGGTGCCGCCGCGCAGCGACAGCGACACCGTCGACAGGCTCAGGCCGGTCGCCTGGGCAATGGTGCGCAGGGTGACGCGCGGTCTGGCACCGTCCCCTTCCCTGCTGCCTGTTACGATCTTCTGGCTCATTCTGTCCGTTCCATATCCGTCTTATATCGGTCGCACCCGAAACCAGGCCAGTGCATTTTTTGCAACGATATAGCTGAAATCACGTAGGACCTGAAACGATTGCAGAAGCGCAACATCCTGTCAGATCAGTGATTTATGCCCAAAACGTCACCGGCTCTGACCTAACACGATTTATAATTGCAACGTTGCACCTCGTGTGCTTTGTTTGACCACGCGCTGGGAGGATCATTCGGCGCGACAGGCCGCCCCCAGAGGCGGTGGGAGCAGCAGAGGAGGAGTTGATGCTCAGACAAGGTTTTCTGACCACGGTGGCCGCAGTGTCGCTGATGGCTGCCGCAGCGCTGCCGGCGCGGGCGGAAGTGTCGATCATGTATATGGAAGCCTTCGCTGCCCTGATCGAACCGGGCATCGAGGCCTTCGAAGCCGAGACGGGCGAAACCGTCAATGCCATCAAGCTGCCCGGTCAGGGCTATGACCAGCGCATCGCGCTCGATCTCAGCGCCGGCACGGCCGCCGACGTCAATCTGATCGACAGTTTCATGGTCAGCGAACTGGCCGCCGCCGGCTATCTGGAGCCGCTCGGGCCGATGGCCGAGAGCTGGGACCAGTTCCAGTATTATCTGCCGGGACTGCTCGAAGTGGCCTCCTATCAGGGCGAGATCTATGCCCTGCCCACCGATACCGATGTGCGCATGCTCTGGTATGACCTGTCCAATTTCGAAAAGGCCGGCATTCCCACCCCGTGGGCACCCAAGAACTGGGCCGACATTCTCGACGCCGCCACCAAGCTCAAGGAAGCGGGGGTGCAATATCCCTTCCAGCTGCCGGCCGGCACCAAGCAGGCGGAAGCGGCGACCATGCAGGGCGTCTACATGGCCCTGCTCGGGGCCGACGTGCCCGAAGGCGATCGCAATCGCCTGCTCAACCGGGAGACAGGCCAGTGGATCGGCGACAGCCCCGGCCTGCGCCGCGTCTTCGACTTCTATCATCAGGTCTATACCGCCCAGGAACTGAACCCGGCCGACCTCAATTACGCGACCGATATCAGCGCAGCCGTGCGCCAGGCCCTGGCCGATGACCAATTGGGCATTCTGGCCTCCGGTTCCTGGGAAGATGCCTGCCTGTGGGACTGCAACAATCCGCCCAGCCGCGAGGAGCGCGATGCCCAGGTGGCCTGGACGCCCTGGCCTGGCTCGGGGGAACCCGGCACCAAGGAGACGACCAATATTTCGGGCGGCTGGGCCCTGGGCATCAATGCCAAGGCCGCCGACAAGGCTGTGGCCTTCGATCTCGTGACCGCGATCTTCGACGAGGCCAATTTCAAGACCTGGACCCTGGCCAATCATCGCATGGCGGTGCGCACCGATATTTCGGAGAGCCCGGAATATACGGCCGATCCGTTCCTGGCGGAGGCCACCAAACTGGCCGCCGACACGACGGGCCGCGACACCATTCCCGGCTATCAGACGGCGTCCGCGCTGGTCCAGCAGGCGACATCAGACCTGCTCGACGGCGCCGATGTCGAGGAGGTCATGCAGAACTATCATGACGCCCTGGTCGATGAATTCGGCGAAGAGAAGGTCATAACCTACGAGTGAGACACCTCCCGGCGTGGCGGCATCAGGTGTCCTCCGGGTGCCGCCGGGCTGGGGAGTTTGATCTGGGCAGACCCTATGGTGCGGATGTCGAACCATAGGGTCTGCCCCAGCATCGCCCCGACCGCGTCCGCCGACATGGGCAGGATGAGGTCTACCGAAGCCCCGGCGTCGACGAGGCCAGAACAATGAAAAACCAGGCCAATCCCTGGCTCACCAGCAATCTTCTTGTGCTCGGCCTCGGCATGTTGCCGGCGGCGCTGCTGATCGGCGCGCTGCTCTATTTTACGGTCTGGGCCTTCGCCTTCAGCTTCACCGATCTGACCCTGGTGGGCCGGAAATCGGTGGAATGGAGCTGGGTGGGGCTGCAGAATTTCGAGCGCCTGTTCACCCGCCGCGGCTTTCTGGAATCGCTGTGGACCACGGTGATCTTCGTGTTCTTCTCGGCCATTGTGGGCCAGTCAGTGCTGGGTTTCCTGCTGGCCGCGGCCCTGCGCGGCACGCAGTCGACCCTGCGCAGCGTGGTGGAAGTCTGCATCATGCTGGGCTGGCTGCTGCCCGATATCGTGGCGGCCTTCCTGTGGTCGGCGACTACCAATCAGACCGGGTTGATCAACGCCATCTTCGTGACGCCCTTCGGCTTTCCGCCGATCAATTTCATCAATGATTATGCCCTGCCCATCGTCACCATTGCCAATATCTGGAAGGGCACAGCCTGGTCCTATCTGCTGTTCTCGGCGGCGCTGGACTCGGTGTCGCGTGAAGTGGTCGAGGCGGCCAAGGTCGATGGCGCCACCGCCCTGCAGCGCATCTGGCTGGTACAGTTGCCGATCATCCGGCCGCATATCGCCACCAATATGCTGTTCATCACCATCTGGACCTTCACCTATTTCCCGCTGATCTACGCCATGACCGGCGGCGGCCCCGGCCGACAGACCGAGACGCTTGCCGTCTTTCTCTACAATCAGAGTTTTTCGCGCGGCAATCTGGGCTTTGGCAGCGCTATCTCGGTGGCCATGCTGGTCATTGTCGGCCTGCTCTCCCTAGTCTATCTGCGCCTGCTGCGGGAGCCGAAATAATGGAATCCAACCCCGTAACGTCGCGCATGACCGCCATTGCGCTGAGCTTCATGGCCGTCATCTGGGTGAGCCCGTTTTCCTGGCTCATCCTGAATGCCTTCAATCCGCTCTCGACCGGGCAACTCGAAATTCCGCGCAGCATCGGTCTCGACAATTTCGCCCTGGCGGTGAGCGGCAATGCCGGGCGGCAGTTCCTCAATTCCATGCTGATCGCCGCCGGCACCGCCACGCTCAGCGTGGTAGTCGGCATTTCGGCCGCCTATCCGCTGTCGCGGCTGCGCATTCCCGGGCGCAACGCCTTTTTGTGGACGCTGGTGCTGCTGCGCATGCTGCCCTCGGCCGGCGTGCTGGTGCCGCTCTATTTTGCGGCGCAGCGAGGCGGGCTGCTCAACCAGTTCGGCGTCATCATCGCGCTGACCATTCTCAACCTCCCCTTCACCCTGCTGCTGCTCAAGAACTTCTTCGACACCGTGCCGATCGAGCTTGAAGAGGCAGCCTATGTGGAGGGCGCCAACCTGTTCCAGATCGTCACCCGCATCGTGCTGCCCATGAGCCGGGCCGGCATTGCCGTGGTCTGGTTCTTCAGCTTCACCGGCGCCTGGAACGAGTTCCTGCTGCCGCTGATCTTTGCCCGGGTGCAGGATGCCTTTCCCATGTCGGTGGGGCTCTATGCGGCCTTCGGCCAGCAGGGCGCCATCAATTACGGCTTCCTCACCGCCTTTTCCATCATCTACGCCGCCCCGGCGATCGGCGTCTATTTCCTGTTGCGACGAAACATGAATACCGGTTTTGCCGGTGTCGGAGTCAAAGGATGACCTACTCCAATCCCCTGTCGGCCAGGCTTGGCCTGCTCGATGATGACCTCAAGATGGAGGGCAAGCTGCTGCGGCTCTGCGCCGACCTGCAGCAGAAGATCCTGACGCCCATCCCCGATGCGCCCTTTGCCTGGCACGTGCAGCGGGCCGATATCGACGCGGCCACGGCGCTGGCGGCGGACTGGCGGCAATGGGAGAGCTTCGGTCCGCACTCGGTCTGGGCCAGGCATCAGGGGCATACCTGGTTTGCCGCCGAGGTCGAGGTGCCCGAAGCCGCTGCCGGGCAGACGCTGGTGCTCGGCTTTACCAGCCAGTGGCAGAACCGCCCCGGCTCCACCGATCCGCAATGCCTGGCCTATCTCGATGGTCACATCGTCCAGGCGCTCGATGGCAATCACACCGAACTGGTGATCGAGCACGAGGCCAGGCCCGGCAGCAAGCACATGCTGCTGGTCAATGCCTTCACCTTCTTTGACCGGCCGCTGGTCGGCTTCACGGTCGATTTCTTCATCCGCAATACCCGCGCCGAAAAGCTCTATTATGACCTGATGACGCCGCTGGAAGTGGCCATTCGCCTGCCGCAGCAGGATCCGCGGCGCCATGCCGTGCTGGCCATCATCGAGCGCGCGCTGCGGGCACTGGATCGGCGCGACGGGCACACGGAAGGCTTCGTCGCTTCGCTGGGCGCGGCCGAGGCGATTGCCGCCGAAATCTACGCTCTCGTCGACAGCCAGAACCAGCCGCAGATCACCGCCGTGGGCTCCACCCATCTCGATGTCGGCTGGCTCTGGCGCGTCATGCATACGCGCGACAAGACGGCGCGCTCCTTCGCCACCGTGCTCAACCTGATGGCGGAATATCCCGACTTCATCTTCATGTATAACCAGTCGGTGCTGTTCGACTTCCTGCGCCAGGATTATCCCGAGCTGTGGACGCGGCTGCGCGAGCGGGTCAAGACCGGCCAGTTCGAGATCGAGGGCGCCATGTGGGTGGAGCCCGACGTCAATATCGTTTCCGGGGAATCGCTTGTCCGCCAGATCATGCGCGGACGTCGCTTTCACCGCGAGCATTTCGGCGTCGATCCCAAGACCGTCTGGCTGCCGGACACCTTCGGCTATTCGGCCAACCTGCCGCAGATCATGGACAAGTCCGGGCTGAAATATTTCGTGACCTCCAAGCTGAGCTGGAACGATACCGATCGCTTCCCCTATGACAGCTTTCACTGGCGCGGCATTGACGGCACCGTCACCAAGGCGCAGCTGATCACTGCCCAGCGCTATGAAAGCGAGCAGATCTTCACCACCTATAATGGCGATCTGTCGGTGTCCGAAACCATGGGCGCCTGGAAGCGCTACGAGCCCAAGGCCGCGCATGACGAGGTGGTCATGAGCTATGGCTATGGTGATGGCGGCGGCGGGCCGACGCGGGCCATGATCGAGCGCGGCATCCGGCTGCAGCGCGGCATTCCCGGCGCGCCCAGGGTCAAGCTGGAAGGCATCGTGCCCTTCCTCGATCGCCTGGGAGGCGCCATGGACGCGCCGGAGCAGAAATTCCCGACCTGGAATGGCGAGCTCTACCTGCAATATCATCGCGGCACGCTGACCTCGGTGGCCAAGAACAAGGCCAATAACCGCAGGGCCGAGCGGCTGCTGCGCGAGCTCGAATTCCTCGGCGCCATGGCGTTGAGCCAGGCCGGCGCCCCCTATCCGTCCGAGCTGCTGGCCAGCTTCTGGGAGCTGGTGCTGATCAACCAGTTCCACGACATCCTGCCCGGCACCTCGATCCCCGAGGTCTATGCCGACAGCGATGCCGAGTACGGGCAGATCTTCTCCACCCTCGGCTCCCGCAACGGCCCCTGGCACAGCGCCGCCCAGGCTTTCGCCGCGCCGCCAGCCGATCAGCTGCGGCTGCTCAATTTCACCGGCCAGCTGCGGTCATCACTGGTTCATACTGGTGACGACATGGCGGCAGAAGGGCTGTTTCTGGCCACCCAGGATGAGGTGCAGCCGCTGCAAAAGCTGGTCGGTGCCGACGGCTCCGTCCGCTATGGCGCCCGGATATCCACGCTTTATCCCCTGGGCTGGACCGCCGCCCAACTGCTCAGCGAGGGCGTCGCCAGCCCCAGCTCTTCGCTCTCGGTGTCGACCAGCCATCTCGAAAACGACCAACTGCTGGTGCGCCTCGATGAGAAGGGCGAAATCACCTCGGTCTTCGACAAGAGCCGCCAGCGCGAGACCCTGGCCGCCGGGGCCCGCGCCAATCGCCTCATCGCCTATGAAGACAAGCCCATGGAATGGGATGCCTGGGATATCGACCGCTATTTCGAGGAGCAGTTCTGGCCGCTGGCCGATGCCCCCTGCCAGATCAGCGTGGTCGAGACCGGCCCGCATCGCGCCGCCCTCAGGGTCGAACGGCGCTACCAGGCCTCGACCGTGGTGCAGGTCATATCCCTTGGTGCCGGAGCGCGGCAGGTCGAGTTCGACACCTTTATCGACTGGCAGGAGCGCCATACCGTGCTCAAGGCGCAGTTCCCCTTCGATCTCAACACCTCCGAGATTCGCGCGGAAATCCAGTTCGGCCATGTCACCCGCTCGACCCATCGCAATACCAGCTGGGACAAGGCGCGCTTCGAGGCCTCGATGCACCGCTGGGTCGACCTCAGCGAGCCCGATTTCGGCGTCGCCCTGCTCAATGACTGCAAATATGCCTATGACTGCCTCGAGCAGTCGGTGCGCCTGACCCTGGTCCGGGGCTCGACCTTTCCCGATCCCCAGGCCGATCTGGGCGAGCATCGCCTGCGCTATGCCCTGTTCGTGCATGACGGCATTGCCGACCTGGCCCAGGTCCAGCGCGCCGCCGAAGCCTTCAACAACCCCATCGCCGTGATCGGCGCCGGCGCGCCGGTCCAAACCAGAACCGGGGACCTCGGCCATTTCAGCTTTGCCAGCGTCGACCAGGCCAATGTGACGCTCGAGACCGTCAAGAAGGCCGAGACCTCCGACGCCCTGGTGCTGCGGGTCTTCGAGCACGCCAATCGGCGGGCGACAGCCACGATCGCCTTCGGCGCCGCCGTCAAGTCGGTGCGCAGCGTCAACCTGATGGAGGAGGGCGAGACCCTGCCCCTGACGGTCACCGACAATACAGTCACCCTGTCGCTGCGACCCTTCGAGATCGCAACGCTGCTGATCGACATCTGAGGAGAGTCCCATGGCCGATGTTTCCCTGCGCGGCGTGCGCAAGTCCTACGGCAATCTCGAAGTGGTGCATGGCGTCGATCTCGACATCAAGTCGGGCGAGTTCGTGGTCTTTGTCGGCCCCTCCGGCTGCGGCAAGTCCACGCTGCTGCGCATGATCGCCGGGCTCGAGCCCATCAGCGGCGGCGACATTTCCATTGACGGCCAGCTGGTCAATGACGTGCCCTCGCCCAAGCGGGGCATCGCCATGGTGTTCCAGTCCTATGCGCTTTATCCGCATATGAGCGTGTTCGACAACATGGCCTTCGGGCTCAAACTCGCCAAGACGCCAAAGGACGAAGTCGATCAGCGCGTCAGGGAAGCCGCGCGGATATTGCAGATCGAGGACTATCTCGACCGCATGCCCAAGGCGCTGTCAGGCGGCCAGCGCCAGCGCGTCGCCATTGGCCGCGCCATCGTGCGCAATCCCAAGGTTTTCCTGTTCGACGAGCCGCTGAGCAATCTGGACGCCTCGCTGCGCGCCCAGACCCGTATCGAGATTGCCAAGCTGCACGACACGCTCGATGCCACCATGATCTATGTCACCCATGACCAGGTCGAGGCCATGACCCTGGCCGACCGCATCGTGGTGCTCAATGCCGGCCGCATCGAGCAGGTCGGCAGCCCGCTCGAACTTTATGCCCATCCGGTCAACACTTTCGTGGCCGGCTTCATTGCCAGCCAGCGCATGAACTTTCTCGCCGTGACGCCGCAGGGCGACCAGTTGCTGCTGCCTGGCGGGCGCCTGCTGCGCTCAAGCCATGCCAAACGGGCACAGGCGCACAGCATCGGCGTCCGCCCGGAGCACCTGCAACTGGCCAGCGCCGAGAGCGCCGATCTCAGCGGCACGCTGTCGGTGCTCGAGCAGTTCGGCGAATACGGGCTGGCCTATGTCGAGCTGCCGACCGGCGAACTTGTCACCGTCAAACTCGACGGCGCCCCCGACCTGGCGCTGCACGAAACCGTGCATATCGGCCTGCCACAACAAGGGGTGCACCTGTTCGACGAAGCAGGCCGCGCGCTGCGTTAGGCGACTGCGATCCGCTGGTCGGTGGCGGCGTCAAAGATGTGCGCCTGGCCTGGATCGACCTGCAGCCAGATCGTGTCGCCGACACTGGCGCGCAGGCGCTGACGCAACAGCACGCCGACCTGCTGGTCGCCCACCATGGCCGCGATGTAGGTTTCCGAACCGGTGGGCTCGAACAGGCGAATGGTCGCTTCAATGCCCTGCCCCGGTTCGGCTAGGCCGAAATGCTCGGGGCGGATGCCATAGATCACCGACTTACCCTCGGCGGCACTTGCGGTGGCCGCTGTGACCGGGAAAGACGCGCCGCCCGCGGTGCGGAATGACTGACCCTCGATACTGCCCTGCAGCAGGTTCATGGCCGGCGAGCCGATGAAGCTGGCGACAAAGACATTGTCGGGACGATCATAAAGGGCGAGCGGATCGCCGATCTGCTCGACGACACCGTCGCGCATCACCACGATGATATCGGCCATGGTCATGGCCTCGACCTGGTCGTGAGTAACATAGACCATGGTGGTCTTGAGCCGGTCGTGCAGTTCCATCAGCTCGGCGCGCATCTGCACGCGCAGTTTGGCGTCCAGGTTGCTGAGCGGTTCATCGAACAGGAAGACCTGCGGATCGCGCACGATGGCGCGGCCCATGGCAACGCGCTGGCGCTGGCCGCCCGAGAGCTGCTTGGGATAGCGTTCGAGGTAATCGGTCAGGCCCAGGATGCGGGCCGCATTGGCGATGCGTTCGGCGATTTCGACGCGGGGGTGGCGCGCCAGGCGAAGCGAAAAGCCCATGTTCTCCGCCACCGTCATATGCGGATAGAGCGCGTAATTCTGGAACACCATCGCGATGTCGCGATGCTTGGGCTCGACCTCGTTGATTACCCGGTCGCCAATACTAATCGTACCGCCCGAGATATCCTCGAGGCCGGCGATCATGCGCAGCAGGGTTGACTTGCCGCAGCCCGATGGCCCCACGAGGACGACGAAGGCGCCGTCCGGCACGCTGAGCGAGACGTCGCGAATGATCTTGGTCGAACCAAAGGCCTTGTAGACATTCTGGATTTCTAGCGATGCCATCAATCTGCTCCGGCTGCAATATTTTCGGGGAGGCGCGCGATGACCTCGATGGCCGCCAGCAGGCTGAGGCCTGTGTGGTAGCCGGGATCAAGGTCGGGTGTGGCCGGGACGTAGTCGATCGGCCCGGAATCGGTGAGGCACTGATAGGCAATGGACGCCTCAGGCCGCCAATAGCGCGCGAAGAACGTCTGGTCGGCCGCCTGCCACACCGCCAGCACTTCGGCGTCGCCGCTGCGTTCGTAGCACAGGGCGGCGGCGCGGATGGTTTCGGGCAGCGACCACCAGGGGCAATAGGGGCTGACCGGCGCGCCGGTCTCGGCGGAGACGACCAGGTGAATGCCCGGACCGGCAAAGCCTCTTGAGAAAGAGGATATCAGGATGGTCTGCAGCGTCCTGAGCAGGCCTGGATCGGCATCGGCACCGAGATGGTCGAGCGCAAAGCCGACAAATTCGATGCCATGGCCGACATTGCAGGCATCCTGGCCTGGGACATTGCGCAGCAGGCCAGTGTCCGGGTCAAAGTGGTGGTCGATGACATGGGCGATAAAGCGGTCGGCAAAGCCGGTGCGCTCATGCATGCCCAAGCGGGCCAGCAGCCCGCCGGCGCTCAGCATGATCATGCGCGGCCCGAAATCGGCGGGTTCGCTGGCGAGGGACGCCGCGCCGAGCGGCAGCTTCTCGTCCATCTGGAAGCGGCCGTCCTCGATGGCGGCAATGACGGTTTCGAGCTGGGCAACATGACGCGCCAGCTGGTCCGGCGCATGTGCAGCGGCGGCGGCCACCAGACCCTTGGCGACGAAGATGTCCGAATAGGTGAAGATGTCGGCCGGCCGCTCCTGGGGGAACGCGGTGCCGTCGACAAAGCGGATAGGCTGCATCTGCGCGTCATAGCAGAAATAGGCGTGCCCATCCTCAGTCCGCAGGCCGTCGAGTGCGCCATAGAGATCGGCCGCCGCATTGTGCAGGCGGGAAGCCAGCGCGGAATCCTTGGTGGCGAAGGCCCGGGCGTGAGTGGCCAGGGCTTCGAGCCCCCGCCCCTGGATCCAGCCATAGATGTGGTCGGGACCGCGCCATCCATCGGCCGGGCCATAGTCGGCCAGGGTCAGCGGGTTCAGCTTGGTGTTGAGAAACGATCCGCGCAGGCGTGGTCGATCCAGCATCCAGGCCAGGGTCTGGGCGTTCGACGCGGCGTAGCGCTGGCTGGCCTCGGTGAGGAAGGGGACCGTCATTCCTTGAGCCCCGAGCTGGCGACGCCCTCGACGAAATTGCGGCGCAGCAGGACAAATAGCAGCACCGATGGCACCAGCACGATGGCCGAGGCGGCACTGAGGCGACCCAGATCGACAGTGAACCCGGTCTGGAACAGCGCCAGTCCCACTTCGATGGTGTAGCTGGGCTGGGTGGTGGCCACAATCAGCGGCCAGGCGAAGGCCGTCCAGGCCTGGAAGAAGGCCAGTACGAACAACGCTCCCAGGGCACCGCGCAATAGCGGCAGCACGATACGCACGAAAATCCAGATCTCGCCGGCACCATCGATGCGAGCGGCTTCGAGCAGCTCGTCGGGGATGGAATGGACGACGTTCTGGCGGATGAGGAAGATACCGAAGCTCATCACCAGATAGCCCAGCAACAGGCCCCACAGGCTGTTGAGAATACCCAGGCTCTGCGCCTGGAAATAGAGCGGGATCATGTAGACTTCAAAGGGCACGATGGCCGTCGCCAGGATGACGATGAACAGCGCATTCATGATGCGCGAGGGGAATTTGGCCAGCAGGTAGCCGGCGATGGCAGAGGTGATCGAAATGGCCACCGCCGAGAGTATGGCAAAGGCAAAACTGTTGAAGATCCACAGCATCAGCGGGGTGTCGGAGAGCACCGCCTTGATGTTGTCGAGGGTTGGATCGGCCGGAATGATGCTGGGCGGCCAGCTCAGCATTTCGGCCGGGGTCTTGAAGGCATTGGCGACCAGAAGGATGAGCGGCAGGATCATCAGCAGGCCAAAGACCAGCAGGACGGCGTCGACGACAAAGTCGAGGGCCCTTCGCTTGCGGCGCAACTGGCCCGAGCTGGGCAGCGGTTTGGCATGCGCGTTCATTTGCGGGCCCCTTTCTCGCGGAGCAGGGAGAACTGAATCAGGGTCAGGATCAGCACGATGACCAGCAGCACCACCGCCTCTGAGGCGGCATAGCCGACGCGATAGTTGCGGAAGGTGTTTTCCAGCATGTCCAGTACCAGCACCCGCACCTGGCGGCCGGGCGCGCCCTGGGCATCGGAGGCCAGCACATAGACCTGGGCATAGACGTTGAAGGCGGATACCAGCGTGGCCACGCCGACATAGAGCGAGATGGGCTTGAGCAGCGGAATGGACAGGTGCCAGAAGGACTGGAAGCCCGAGGCACCGTCGAGCTTGGCCGCCTCATAGAGCGATTTGGGCAGGTTCTTGAAGCCGACGAGATAGATCAGCACGGCATAGCCCAGCGCCTGCCAGGAACAGAGGATGATCACGCTGACCAGCGAGAGCGTGGGGTCGAACAGCCAGGCCTGCGGCTCAATGCCAAATACCGACAGCAGCGCATTGAGCGGCCCCAGACGCGCATCGAAGATCCACTTCCACGCCATGGCAGCGGGGACCAGGGAAACGACATGGGGGATGAAGATGGTGGTTTCATAGAAGCCGGCAAAGCGCGAGCGGGTGCGATAAAAGATCAGCGCAGCCAGCACCATGGCCAGCGGCACCGTGATCACCAGCACGCCAAAGGCGATGATCGAGGTGTTGATCAGGGCTTCATGGAACAGGCGATCGCCGAACAGTTCCTGAAAATTGGCCAGCCCGATGAACGGCTTGTTCTTGGAGAGAATGTCCCATTTGTGCAGGCTGAGGCGCAGGATTTCGCCGATGGGAAACAGCCGCACATAGGCGAAGATGGCGATGACCGGCGCTATGGCAAGCAGCGAGAATATCAGTCGGCGACGCTTTAGCATGGGTCATCCTTGGCTGAAGCGTCCGGAGCATGAAGCCCCGAACGCTGCACTATGTATTTGGCAGGACTATTCGCCCAGCAGGCCTTCACGCGACAGCAGCGCGTTGATCTCGCTGTCGAGACCCTCGAGATAGCTGCGGATGGCGGCTTCATCGCCGGCGAGGGCAGCATTGCCAAACGCTGCCTGCAGGCCAGCGGCGGTACGGGTCATGATCTCGTCGATCGGACCGATCGCCGGGACGGAGAAGAACTCGTAGCTGTCGGGATAGCTGACAAAGGCCGCCAGGGCCGGGGTCGTCGCCAGGATGTCCGAATAGTCCAGACCGGCACGATTGGGCAGCCAGCCGACATTGTCGAGCAGCCAGAGCAGGTTTTCCGGCTTCTGGGTTTCCATCGCGAAGGCCCAGGCGGCATCGGCCTGCTCGCCTTCACCGGCAACATAGAGCTGGACGGGGCTCACGATGGAACCGCGCGGCAGCGTTGTGCTGGCATAGGTCAGGTCGGGCGCCTTGGCCGCGATGTCGCCGATCACCCAGGATTCGCGGATGAACATGGCGGTCTGCTCCCGCTCGAAGGCTTCCGCATCCGCTGGCAGTTCCACCGTCACCGTCTTGGTGGTGTGCAGATTGTGCAGATACTGGCCGAGGGTAGCGACGCCGGCATCGGATGCCAGATCGGCCTTCCACAGACCATCGCCGGCCGGCACCAGGACCTGGCCGCCATGCTGGAACATGTTGATCCAGAACTTTTCGGTGATGCCGGCGCCGCCACCGGACAGACGCAGGCTCCAGCCCGAGACGGTCGGGTTGCCGCTGCCGTCACGCTGGGTCAGCGCCTCGGCATAGGTGTCGTATTCTTCCATGGTGGCGGGTGGAGCGTCCAGACCAGCCGCTTCAAGCATGGCAGTATTGTAATAGAGCGCGCTCTGGCCGCGGAACAGCGGCACGCCGAAGACATTGCCGTCATAGCTGGCCGCGTTGACGAAGAAGGTGTCGAAATTGGCCGGATCGGCGACGAAGGCGGCGACGTCTGCGGGCGGCGTGGCCAGCAGGTCGTTTTCCAGGTAGCGGGCGGCAATGGAGCTGGCGAGCTCGAGCACGTCGGCGGACTCGCCGGAGGTGATGCCCAGTGCCACGCGGCGCTCGTGCTCGCGCAGGGCGATGGCTTCAACGGTCACCGAGATGTCGGGGAACTCGGCCTTCATGCCCTCGGCAACATGTTCGTAGAACGGCGCCAGCTCCGGATAGCCGCTCCAGACGCGGATCGACTGGGCATTGGCGCCCATAGTGGCAGCCAGAAATCCTGCGCCCATGACGGACGTCAGCAACGCAGCCCGGCCGGCAGCGGAAAAGGTGATAGGCGCATTCCCTGTAATCAGTCTTTTCATGGTCTCATTCCCTCGTTCTACGCACTCGTGCACGTCATCGAAGTGTTCACTGCAACCGGTTGCATGTCAAGTGGACGACATGGACCAATCGGCTTTTTTGGCCTATTTTTCAGGCGCTGCCTGCAGATTAAGCATATTGGTCAAGGCTTTAGCGCCATCGACCAGGCGCTCGGCCGAACCCGGTGCGAAAGCGCCGGGCATGCCGATGAAGCGATGCGCCTCGTCGACCTCATAGCCGCCATGGGCATATTCGGAACGCGGCGGGATATAGCCCGGCGTCCCTTCGGCATAGGAAAGCACAAATCCGGCCTGCCCCATGCCCGCCGCGCGTATGGACAAGGCGGATTCGGCAAAGATTTCGCCCGGCAAGGCCAGGACGGCAATACCGCCCCAATCCAGGCACGCTACCCGGCCCAGCCAGGACCCGGGCGGCGTCGCGCGGAAACGCCCGGCCCAGGCGATCCAGTGATCGAGCAGGATTTGCCGGGTCGGATTGGCCGAGGGGTATTCTGCCTGCCAGGCTGCACCGGCGGAATCGAGGTCGCCCTCGCGGCGCTCGAGATCAAGCTCCACCAGCCGCTCAGCCGCCTTGACGGTCTCGCCCACGACAGTTTCAGGCGCCGCCAGGGCGGCCTCGGCAATGCGCTCGCCAAGGCGGCGGGCGTTGTCAAAGGTACGGGTGGCATTGGCGGCCGTGCTCCAGGACGCCTGGGCGCTGTGGCCGATATTGACGTCGCCGGTACAACCATTGAGGTAGATGGCGATGACCCCGGGATGGGCGGCCTCGATGGCTTGGCGCAGATAATGCGGGAAGTCGGCGGTTATCTCGAGGTTGTCGGCGCCCAGCACGGTGGGGTGGCAGGCATAGGAGACGATGACGGCACGCAGCGCCCCGGTCGCGTCGCGCAGGCGCAGTACCGGCAGGCTGCGATCGAGCGGGCCGTCATCATGGCGGCGATTGCGCGCAATGTCGGGATCGCTGCCATTGCCAAAACCCAGCGTGCCGGCCTGAGCATTGGCCAACGCGGAATCGATGGCCAGCACGCAGCCGTCTTCCAGCAGCTGGAGAAATTTGGGATCGGCCCCGGCCCCCAGTCGATCCTGCATCGACACCGGCGCGCCATGCGTGTGGGTGGCGCAGACGATGACATTGGCTGCCGGCAGCGCGCAGCGCGCGCGGATGCGCCGGGCCATGTCCTCATGCAGGCCGATGACGTCGGCAACGACGATGGCGGTGTCATTGACAACGACGGCCCGGGCGGAGAGGCGGTCATGAATGCCGGTGGACGGCAGGCTGCGCGCGGCGAAACCGGCGAGCAGCAGGCCCGGCCCGGGCGTGATGTCGACCGCAGCGGCCCCGAGGGTCAGGCCTGCCATGCCAGTTCTCCCGCTACGTGAGTGTCGACAATCTTGAGTTCGGTGGCACCATGCTGCCATGCAAAACGGATAAGATCGGCACGCGCGCCAACCGCGAGCACGCCGCGCCCGTTGAGGAAGCGCCCCGGATTGCGCGTGGCCATCGCCAGCGTGTCCGCAAGGGATAGGCCAGTCACCGCGGCGGCGCGGGCCACGCAGGCCGAGAGCGGCAGGGCGGCGCCGGCGAGATAGGGCGTGCCGGGCGTGCCCAGCCGGCCATCGGCCCAGAGCTGCACGCGCCCGCCAATGGGCTGGTCATAGATGCCGGGCGCGAGCCCGCCTGGAGCAGCCAGATCGGAGACCAGCACGGCGCGATCGAGCCCCTTGGCCCGGAGCATGGCAATCAGCGTATCGGCCGGCAGGTGATGACCATCGGCGATGAAGCTGGCGCTGAGCCGGTCGTCCGCCAGTTGTGCCCAGAGGAAGTTGGGGTGCCGGGGCAGATTGGCAGCGGCGCCATTGCCCAGATGGGTGGAAAGGCTGGCGCCGGCCGCCGCAGCGGCGTGAATTTGCTCGGGCGTCGCATCGGTGTGGCCGATGGCGATGTGGACCGACTGCGCGACGGCGGCGGCGATAAAGTCTGGCGCCTCGGCGTAGTGCGGCGACAACGTCACCATGCTGACGAGGCCCTCGGCCGCCGCCTGCCACCGCGCCAGTTCGGCCAGATCCGGCGCCCGCACCTGGCTGGCGGGATGGGCGCCGCGCGGCCCATCTTGGGGGGAAATGAAAGGCCCCTCGATATGGATGCCGGCAATCGCTTCTGCCGTCTGCCGATCCGCCCGTCGCGCGGCCACGATGGCCCGGATGGCAGCAATGATCGAGGTTTCGGCAGCCGTAATCAGCGTCGGCTGATAGCTGGTCACGCCGACCGCAAACAGCTTGCGCGTCAGGGCGATGACGCGATCGGGCGTGACGGCGTGGTCGTTGAGATCGAGACCGAAATAGCCGTTGACCTGGAGGTCGACCAGGCCGGCGGACAGATAGAGCTCGCCGTCATAGTCGGCCGCAGCCACGGCAGCAATCCGGCCGTCCGCCATATCGACCGCCAGACCTCGTCCGGTGGCTGGATCGCGCCCGACCAGCCGGGTCACAGCTTGCGCACGCGATCGTTGAAGCGGGCGATGAAGCGGGCATTGGCCTCGTCGCCGCCCGGCGCATTGCCACTGCGCCACACGGGCGGCTCGATGCCGCGCTCGACCAGCTTGGCCACCGTGCGGATGACGAGATTGTTGAGCGTGAAGGCATTGGCAAAGGTGGATACGGCGGCAATCGAGTCGTTCATGCCGGGGACCGACACCATGGCGTCGCCGATCGGAACCTTGCAGTCGATGGCGATATCGACCAGATCGTGCAGGTTCTGTCTGGTGGGGTGGCGCGCCGGGTGCGTCGCGGCCGTATTTTCCACATGGGCGCGGGAGCTGACGCCAATGAGGAAGGCGCCGCGGCTTCTGGCTTCCAGCGCCGCATCGATCAGGGCGGCGTTGATGCCATAGGCATTGACCAGGATCAGCACGTCGTCCACTCCAAGCCGCTGATCGGCAATGACAATCTTGCCATAGCCAGGCGTCCGCTCAATGGCCATGGAACGCAGGGCACCGTTCGAGAGCAAGGTGCCCTCGTCGAGAATGGCGGAGACATGCATCAGCCCGCCGGCGCGAAAGAAGATCTCCTGCGTCGCCAGATTGGAATGGCCGCCCGGGCCGAACACATGCACCAGCCGATCTGCGGCGATCTGGTCGGCGAGCCTGCTGGCCGCGCGATCCAGCGGATCGCGCTCCTCGGTCAGCACCGCGCGCATCAGCGCGGTGATATCGTCGAGATAGCGCTGGCAGAGGGCATCGGCATCGATGGCGATATCACTGGGCATGGGGGTCAGAGTCCCGGTCAAGATAAAGGGTGCAGGCAGGGTGCTGGCGCAGGATCGAGGCCGGGCACTGCGTGGTTATCGGGCCATCGAGGGCCGCCTTGACGGCTGCGCGCTTGTTGGCGCCCGGCACCATGCAGAACAGCCGCTCACCCGCCATCAGCTGCGGCACGGTGAGGGTAATGGCGTGGGCGGGCACATCCTCGAAGCGCTCGAAGCAATCGTCGTCAACCTGTTGCTGGCGACAGACGGCATCGAGTTCGACCATCTTGACGGCTTCAGGATCATCGAAGCGGGCAACCGGCGGATCATTGAAGGCAATATGGCCGTTCACGCCAATACCGAGCTGGATCACGTCGATCGGCGCGGCAGCGAGCATCTGGGCATAGTCACGCGCCGTCGCCACCGGATCACTGCCCGGCATGATGCGATGCACCTGGTAGAGCGGTACGAGATCAAAGAAATGCCGCCCAAGCCAGTTGCCGAAGCGCTGCGGCGCATCCTCGGCCAGCCCGACATATTCGTCCATGTGAAAGGCCTCGACGCGACTCCAGTCCACCCCCTCGGCGCTGGCCAGCGCCGCGAGCACGTCACTCTGGCTTGGGGCTGCGGCAAAGACCATCCGCACCCTGTCCTGCCGGCCGAGCCGCAGCCGCAATTCCTGGGCAATTTCGGCGGCCGCAACGGCCCCCATCGTGCTGCGCGTGGCAAAACTCCTGATAAGCAGGCTATCGACCCGGCGCTCGCTGCCCTCCAGCGGTGTCACGGCACTCATGTTCATGCAAAATCACTCCGACGCAGTTGGATCAATGCCACCAAACGGGGCTGACGGCGAGTTGCTCGACTATCTTATGCAACCGGTTGCACGTCAAGTGTCGGGAGGTTATCATCGGGCAATAGCTTGGCTTTGGCCAAAATCTGCCATTTTCCTGGCCATTTCGAGCATGGCCTTGATAAGACAGGAGGCCACAACCCCGAGTCGATGAGCGCATGGCGGACAAGAACAGTGACCGATCGGCGCCGACCATGGCCGATGTTGCCAAAGCGGCCGGGGTGTCAAAGTCAACCGTATCGCGCGCCTTCACCCAGCCGAACATGCTCGGCGTCGAGACGGTGGAGCGCATTCTCGAGATCGCCAACCGCGTCGGCTACGTGCCCAACCATACCGCGCGTGCGCTCAGCACCGGGCGGCATGGCAATGTGGCGCTGGTGGTGCCGGACGTCGCCAATCCGTTTTTCCCACCGTTGATCCGGGCAGCGCAGATGGAGGCCGATCGCTCCGACTTCTGCGTCTTCCTGGGTAATTCGGACGAAAACTGGCGGCAGGAGGACAAGCTGGTGGACCGCTTTGTCAGCCAGGTGGAAGGTCTCGCTTTGGCCGCCTCACGGCTCAGCGAAGACCGCATACGGCACCACGCGCTCAAACGCCCGCTGGTCCTGATCAACCGCGACATCCGCGGCATTCCGCGCGTGCTGATCGACAGCAGCACCGGGGTCATCGATGCCATCGCGCATCTGGCGGCGCTCGGACACGAGCATCTGGTCTATGTCAGCGGCCCGGCATCGTCCTGGGCCAACCAGCAAAGGCGCGCGGCGGTGCGGGCCGGCGCCAAGACCCACCATATGGAAGTCACCATCGTGGCGGCCAAGGTGCCGAGCTACGAAAGCGGCCGCGCCGTGGTGCCCGATATCCTGGCCAGCAAGGCCACCGCCGTGGTGGCCTTTGACGATCTGACGGCTCAGGGGATCATGACGGGCATGGCCGACCGGGGCGTATCGGTGCCCGAACAGATCTCGATCGTGGGTTGTGACGACGTGCTGGGCGCGGCGACCTATCCATCACTGACCACCGTTTCCAACCGATCCGACGAGGCCGGGCGTGCCGGCATGTCCCTGCTGCTCGATATGCTCAACTCACGCGTCGTGGGCGATGCCAGGCTGGTGCTGGGCACCCATCTGGTGGTGCGCAACACCACAGCCCCGCCCGCCGGGAAAAGGCCGGGCCCCGACCGAACACCCTCCTTGTAAGAGCCCGGCAGCGCAATCCGTGCGCCGACAGGACATCGCTTCGGCCATTGACCTGCCGGGTGCTGAATTCCGCCTTGGAGGGCCAAGCCAGCAGCCCGATCAGTCCTTGGGCAGGGGAGCGTCGTTGAGCAGCACGCGCTGGGCGTCTCCCTCCAGATCGTCGTACTGCCCGCTGCGCAGGGCCCAGAAGAACGCCAGCAGCGCCAGGGCGCCCAGGCCGATGGCGCAGGGAATCAGGATAAGCAGGCCACTCATGCTTCTACCTCGATCTGTGTTGTCCGCTCGGAAGGGCCGGCGCCCAGGCGCAGACGAAGGGCGTTGAGAACCACGATGACGGACGAACTCGACATGGCGAGGGCCGCGACCAGCGGGGTGACCTGGCCGGCAATGGCCAGGGGCAGGACGATGGCATTATAGGCCACGGCCAGGCCAAGATTCTGTCGCACCAGCCGGTCTGCCCGCCGGGCGATCGACAGCACGAAGGCAACACCGCTCAGCCGGTCATTGGTCAGCACGAAGTCGGCGGCTGCACGGCCGATATCGGCGGCGCTGGCCGGCGCGATCGAGACATCGGCTGCCCGCAGCGCCGGGGCGTCATTGATGCCATCGCCAACCATCAGTACGGCGCCATGCGCCTGACGCAGCGCGGCGATGGCACCCTGCTTCTGCTCCGGCGCCAGGGCGGCGGACCATGATGCCGCCCCGACGGTGACGGCAATGCCGCGCACGGCGCTGACGCGATCCCCCGACAGGATGTGCACGCCCACCCCAAGCGCCTTCAAGGCCGCCACGGTTGACGCCGCATCGGCACGCAGCGTGTCCTCGAAGGCGAAGACGCATACCGGTTGTCCGTCGCGCGCCAGCCAGACATGGCTGGACGCATCGGGTCCAGTGTCGCTGGCCCCGCAGAAGGCGGCATTGCCGAGCCGCCAGTGCGTGCCATCGACCTGGGCGGCGACGCCCTGCCCGGCACATTCGGTCACCGCCAGCGGCGTGCTGTCGGTCCCGGCCGTTTCGGCAATGGCGCGCGACAGCGGGTGATTGCTGTGCGCCGCCAGCCGGCCGGCCATGGCGAGCAGTGCCGGATCGGGCGGGGTCTGCTCCACCAGCCGCGGCTCGCCCCGGGTCAGGGTGCCGGTCTTGTCAAAGGCGGCCACGCGGACGGCGGCCATGCGTTCGAGCGCCGAGCCGTCGCGCATGACGATGCCATTGGCAAACAGCCGGCCGGCGGCCACCACATGCACGATCGGCACGGCCAGGGCCAGGGCACAGGGGCAGGTGATGATCAGCACCGCCACGGCATTGAGCAGCGCCGTATGCCAGCCCGCCCCAAGCAGCAACCAGAGGGCAAAGGTGGCGGCCGCCGTCAGGTGCACAACCGGGGCATAGAGCTGTGCCGCCCGATCGGCAATGCGGCGATAGCGGGTGCGGGTATCTTCGGCGGCCGCGATATAGGCGGCCATGCGCGCCAGAAAGGAGTCGCTGGAGGGACGATCGGCGCGGATCTCGATGCTGCCCAGCAGGTTGATGGCCCCGGCCGGCAGCGCCATGCCGGGCTGGGCCGACAGCGGGATGGATTCGCCGTTGACCATGGCCATGTCGATCTGGCCGCTGCCCGACACCACCGTCGCATCCACGGGCACGCGATCGCCGGCGCGCAGCATGAACCGCATGCCCGGCACGATGTCGGTCAGGCGCAGAAATGCCAGCGTGCCGTCCGGGAGGATCCGGTAGGCGCCGCGCGGCGATAGCTGGGCGAGATTGTCGACGGCGCTGCGGGCCTGCTTGCGCATGAGATGATCGAGGGTCCGCCCGGCCAGCAGGAAGAACAGCAGCATGGTCGAGGCATCGAAATAGGCATGCTCGCCGCCCACGATGGTCTCGAACAGGCTGAGCGCCGTGGTCAGCGTCACGCCAATGCTGATGGGCACATCCATATTGGTGCGTCCGACGCGCAGCGCTGCCCAGGCGGAGCGAAGGAACGGGCGGCTGGCATAGGCGATCGCCGGCAGCGCCAGCAGGGCGGACAGCCAGTGAAACAGCGCGCGGGTGGACTCATCGGCGCCCGCCCAGACCGAAACGGAGAACAGCATGATATTGCCGGCCGCAAAGCCGGATACGGCCATGGCGCGCATCAGTTCGGCCAGCGCGGCATCATGCCGGGGGTCGATGTCCGCATCGACCGGGAAATTGCGATAGCCGCTCCGGGTGATGCGGTCGGGGAACGCGGCGATGTCGGCCGCTGCATCATAGCGGATCAGCACCCGGCGCTGCGACAGGTTCACCCGCGCGGCCACGACACCGGGCGCCTGGCGCAGCGCGGTCTCGATGCTGTCGATGCAGGCGGCGCAATAGGCGTCCGGCACGGCAAAGCAGATTTCGTTCAGCCCGTCGGCACCGTGCGCGACGAAGGCGCCCAGATCGCCTTCGGCCTCATCCGGGCTCAGGGCAGCGTCGCTCACCTGGCCATGACCCGGTGTTCGTAGCTGATGGGCCCCAGCGGCGTGGCGTCGGTGCTGATGGTGACGTCCCAGACGCCGGCCGGCAGATCGATGGCGGCAACGTACTGGTTGTCCTGCAGATGCATGGCAATGGTGGTGTCGTCATGTCCGCCCACCGGTCGGCGCAGGAAGGCGCTGACCCCGGTCAGTGCCAGAGGGGCGCCGTCGCCATCCAGGGCGGCAAAGCGCACCAGCCCATCCGCGTAGCTGACCTGCAAGGTCCAGCCGGCCGCCACCTGGCGGGCAATGGTGTCCTGCACGGTCTGGAAGTTCTGGCTGGCCACATAGCTGTTGGTGACCACCAGGCCGGTCCAGGTCCGGGCCGAGGAAATTGCCATGGTCAGGTTGGCGGCAATGACCACGGCGAAAAAGGCAATGCTGATCAGCAGCATGTGGCGGCCGGTAAAGGGCTTGGACGTGGTGGAGGCCATGGCTCAATCCTGTGGGGTTTCAAAGCGCACCGCGGCGCTGACGCGGTTGCTGCCGTCGGCATTGGCAATGCTCATGGTGAAGTCGGTCTGGCCGATCTGTTCCCCGGCCGGGGCCCGCACATAGACGCGCAGCGGCAGCACCAGGTCAGGCTCGACCGCCAGCTGTAGCTGCGTGGTCGGCGCTTCGGCCGCTCCCGGCACGGTCAGCGTCGCCCCCGGCAGTCCGGCAATGGAAAACACCATGTCCTGCGGCTGGGTGGTCATGTTGAGAATCTTGACGTCATAGCCGTTCTGGATCGATCCGTCCGACAGCAGCACGAATAACGGGTTGCGGTCGTGCAGCACGCTGATGCCGATCGGCGCCCGCAGCGACAGCACCGTCAGCATGGCCAGGCCGATGCCGGCCCAGACCAGGAAATAGATCAGGGTGCGCGGGCGCAGGATCGAGCGCCAGTTGGTGTGCCTTACCTTGTCGACCAGGCCACCAGTGGCCGGATCGCGCACGCGCGCCGGCTCGATCTGCCCCAGCGGCGCCGCCAGGTTCATATTGGCATTGTAGTCGGCCAGGGTGGCATAGGAGATGAGGCCGCGCTCGCGCCCCAACTTGTCCATGACATTGTCGCAGGCGTCGATGCACAGGGCGCAGGTGATGCATTCCAGCTGCTGGCCATCGCGAATGTCGATACCCATCGGGCAGACCACGACGCAGGCATTGCAGTCCACGCAGTCGCCCTGCGGCACGCCGGCCACCAGGGCCTTCTTGGCGTGGCGGCCGCGCGGCTCGCCGCGCCAGTCGTTATAGGTGACGGTCAGGGAGTGCTCGTCCAGCATGGCAGCCTGGATGCGGGGCCAGGGGCACATATAGGTGCAGACCTGCTCGCGCATCAGCCCGCCGAAGGTATAGGTCGTGGCCATCAGCAGGGCGATGGTGATGTAGGCCACCATGGGTGCCTGCAGATGCACGACATCGTTGAGGAGCGTGGGGGCGTCGGCAAAGTAGAAGATCCAGGCGCCACCGGTGGCAATGCCGATCAGCAGCCACAGCGCGTGCTTGCTGAGCCGCTTGGCCAGCTTGGCCGGCCCCCAGGGCGCGGCATCGAGCTTCATGCGGGCATTGCGGTCGCCCTCGATGGCCCGCTCGACCACCAGGAACAGGTCAACCCACACCGTCTGCGGGCAGGCATAGCCGCACCAGGCGCGGCCCACCGTGGAGGTGATCAGGAACAGCCCGACCCCGGCCATTACCAGCAGGCCGGCGACATAATAGAATTCCTGCGGCCAGATCTCGATGAAGAAGAAGTAGAAGCGCCGGTTGGCCAGATCCAGCAGCACGGCCTGGTCGGGGGCATAGGGACCACGATCCCAGCGGATCCAGGGCGTGACATAGTAGATGGTCAGGGTGAGGGCCATGACCAGCCATTTGAAGCGGCGGAACCCGCCCTCGGCCCGCTTGGGGAAGATCTTGCGCCGCGCCGCGTAGAGCGGCTGCCGCCGCTTGGCCGAGTTGACGGCCTCGACATCATGCTGGTCCAGGGTGCCGAGCGAGCCGGCTTCAGGTGCGGTCATGGTATGGGTGCCTTCCTGGACACCTTTTGGCACGTCCACCGGTCTCGACATTGATCTGCGTCAACCAGAGGCGCAGAGCGTCCCGGTGCGCATGGCGAAGGGGCGCCACAGCGCCCCCTCCCGTTCCGTCCCGACAGGGATGAACTGGTCGTCGGCCGGTCAGCTGCCGCCGCCCAGGCCGTGCACATAGACGGCCAGTTCCTTGATGGTCACATCGTCGAGCTTTTCCGACCATGACGGCATGGCGCCCTGGCGGGGCTTGACGATCTGCGCCTCGATACTGGCCAGCGAGCCATCATAGAGCCAGATGGCATCGGTCAGATCGGGCCCACCCAGTTCGGCAATGCCCTTGGCATTCTCGCCATGGCATGCCGCGCAGTTTTCCGCGAAGGTTGCCGCACCCTCGGGGGTGCTGGCGCCGCCTTCGAGGCCGGAAAGGCTGGCGACGAACAGCGCCACCGATTTGATCGCATCGCGGTCGAGCAGCTCATCGGCACCAAAGCTGGGCATCAGATTGTAGCGGGTGTCCGGATCGGTCGGCGACCGCACGCCATGGGCGATGGTGGCGTAGATCTCGTCGATCGTGCCGCCCCAGATCCAGGAATCGTCATTCAGGTTGGGGTAGCCAGGACCACCTGCCGCACCGGTGCCGTGGCATTGGGAGCAATTGACCTTGAACGCCGAGGCACCTGCCGCCGTGACAAAGCGGGCCAGTTCGGGGTCCGCATTGATGTCGGCGACCGCCGTGTCGGCAATCCGCGCCAGCATTGCCTGATTGCCGGTCTGGACGGTGTCCATGGTCGCGGCAAATTCGGCACGGCTCGAATAACCCAGCAGGCCGGGGGTAGCCGACGAACCGATCGGCCAGGCCGGATAGGCCACCGAATAGACCAGGGCGAAGGCAATGCAGGCATAGAAGGTCCAGAGCCACCAGCGCGGCAGCGGATTGTTGAGCTCCTTGATGCCGTCCCATTCGTGGCCGGTGGTGCTGATGCCGCTGAACTCGTCGACATGGGTGTCGGGCTTGCCCGATTCGGGCTTTTTCGGGGTGCTCATTTGGGGTCAACTCTCTCGTCGGAATCCCGCAGCGGAATCTGGGCGGCGTCGATCGCTTGCTGTTTGGCGCCCGGGCGGAACAGGAAGACCAGCACGCCCAGGAACAGGACGAGCAGGTAGAGCAATCCCCAGGAGTCGGCGAAGTGGCGTAGGCTGTCGTAATCCATCTCGGGGCCCCTAGCGGAAGTTTGCCTGGGTGTCGTAGCTGTCGAAATCGACAAGCGTCCCCAGCATCTGCAGATAGGCGACCAGCGCATCCATCTCGGTGATGCGCATCGGCGCGCCGTCAAAATCCCCCATCACGGCCTTGGGGTAGCGTTCGGCGATGGCGGCGCTGTCGGAATCCGGCGTTGCCTGCGCCACCAGGTCGGCGGCGGCGTTGTCGATCATTTCCTCGGTATAGGGCACGCCCACACGGGCATTGGCCTGCAGCATGCCGCTGATGGTGCCGTAGTCCAGGGTAGCCTTGGCCAGGAAGGCATAGCTCGGCATGATGGATTCGGGCACGACCGAGCGCGGGTCGGTCAGGTGCTGGACCTGCCACTCATTGGAGTAGCGGCCGCCCACGCGGGCCAGGTCGGGTCCGGTGCGCTTGGAACCCCACTGGAACGGATGGTCATACATGGACTCCGCGGCCAGCGAATAATTGCCATAGCGTTCGACCTCGTCGCGGAACGGCCGGATCATCTGGCTGTGGCAGACATAGCAGCCTTCGCGGATGTAGATGTCGCGTCCGGCCAGCTCGAGGGGGGCGTAGGGACGCATCCCCTCGACCTTTTCGATCGTGTTCTGGAAGAAGAACAGGGGCGTGACTTCAACCAGGCCGCCGATGCAGACCACCACCAGCGAACCCACCAGCAGGAACGAGGCGTTGCGTTCAATAACGCCATGCTTGTCGAGAATTGACATGGAATACTCCTACTGGGCCGGTTGCAGCTGGGCGGGGACGGGCATGGGTTTTTCGGTCCGGACCTTGCCGGCGATGGTCATGCCGATATTGACGGCCATCACGATGCCGCCGGCCAGATAGAGCAGCCCGCCTGCAGCCCGCATCACGTAGTAGGGATGGAGCGCCGCGACGCTTTCGGCGAAGGAGTAGACCAGGAAGCCCTGGCTGTCGTATTCGCGCCACATCAGCCCCTGCATGACGCCCGACACCCACATCACCGCCGCATAGACAACGATGCCCAGTGTTGCGAGCCAGAAGTGCCAGTTGACCATGCGCAGCGAGTACAGGCGCTCACGGTTCCACAGGCGCGGCACCATGAAGTAGATGGCGCCGAACGAGATCATGCCGACCCAGCCCAGGGCACCGGAATGCACATGGCCGATGGTCCAGTCGGTATAGTGGCTGAGGGCGTTGACCGACTTGATGGACATGACCGGCCCTTCGAAGGTCGACATGCCATAGAAGGCGACGGCCAGCACCATCATGCGGATGATCGGATCGGTGCGCATCTTGTCCCAGGCGCCACGCAGCGTCATCAGGCCATTGATCATGCCGCCCCAGCTGGGCATCCACAGCATGATGGAAAACACCATGCCCAGGGTCTGCGCCCAGTCAGGCAGCGCGGTGTAGTAGAGGTGATGCGGGCCGGCCCAGATATAGAGGAAGATCAGCGCCCAGAAGTGGATGATCGACAGCCGGTAGGAATAGACGGGCCGCTCGGCCTGCTTGGGCAGGAAGTAGTACATCATGCCCAGGAAACCCGCCGTCAGGAAGAAACCCACGGCATTGTGGCCGTACCACCATTGCGTCATGGCATCCTGGACGCCGGAAAACAGCGAATAGCTGCGCGCGCCGAAGGGAGAAACCGGCACGGCCAGGTTGTTGACCACGTGCAGCAGGGCGACCGTGACGATGAAGGCCAGGTAGAACCAGTTCGCCACATAGATATGGGGCTCCCGGCGTTTGAGCAGGGTGCCCATGAACAGGATGAGATAGGCTACCCAGACGATTGTCAGCCAGATGTCCACATACCATTCGGGCTCGGCATATTCCCGGCTCTGGGTAATGCCCAGCAGATAGCCCGTGGCCGCCATGGCGATGAACAGCTGATAGCCCCAGAACACGAACCAGGCGAGATCGCCGCCGAACAGGCGGGCGCGCGTCGTGCGCTGCACCACGTAAAAGCTGGTCGTCATCAGGGCGGTGCCGCCAAAGGCGAAGATCACGGCGGATGTATGCAGGGGGCGGATGCGGCCGAAATTCAGCCAGGGGCCGAAATTGAGCTCGGGATAGGCCAGCTGCAGCGCCGCCACGAGGCCGACGGTAAAGCCGATGACGCCCCAGAACACGGTGAGAATCGAGCCGATGCGAATGGGGCCATCCATATAGCCCGACAGGTCTTCGGCGCCTGCAACAGGTTGTGGCAGCCGGATGGCGATTATTGTCCCCAGGCCCAGAATGAAGGTCAGAATGCCCATATGGATGCGAAATGCATCATCGACAGCCAGGCCAGAGAAAACGATGGCCCCCAAGGTGCCCGCTCCCAGCCCAATTGCCCAACCCGAATATCTCACAGGTGCCCCCAGTGTTACGCCGGTGACAAGACTTGTCACGCTCCCGCCCTTGGTAGTGACAAGCTCGATCTGCAACATTGATCCAGATCAATGCCTTCGCCACCCTTCCTCCTAAATCTGTGGCTGTGGTGGGCACTGTGCCGAAAGCCAGGGGGCGGCGGCCATGTGCGTCGAGGACAGAGCGGGACATCGGGTGCTCCGCGCCATGCCGACAGGCGGGGTGGCGGGCTGATGGTGCTTAGTGCCATCATCTGGGGCCTGACCCTTGGCCTCGCCTCGAGCCTGCATTGCGCGGGCATGTGCGGCCCGATCGGCTGCTCGCTCATGCTGCTGGGCCCGACGCCGGACAATCGCGCCGCCCTGGTCCTACGGCTGGCGCTGCTGCAGGCCGGCCGCATTGCCGCCTACGGCCTGGGCGGGCTGGCCTTCGGCCTGTTCGGGGTCGGTCTCTACGGCACGATCAACTTTTCCGGTGCCCATGCCGTGCTGCAATGGGTGGCGGCGCTGGTCATCATCTGGACCGGGCTGGCCACCGCCGGCCTCGTGCCGAGCCTGGCGCTGGCCGATCGGATGCTGGCGCCGCTGGCCGGCACCGTGGGCCGCTGGCGCGGGTCGCCCATCCTGAACATGCCCGAGATGGCGCTGGTGGCCGGCTTTGTCTGGGGCGCCACCCCCTGCGTCATGGTCTATGCGGCTTTGTTCAATTCGGTGCTGACCGGCGATCCAGGCCTGGGCGCGCTGTTGATGGTGTCCTTCGGGGTCGGCACCATTCCCGCCGTGGTCGCCACAACCCTGGCCCTCTATGGATCCAGCCGGCGCCGGCGGCCGGGCCGCCGCCTGGCCGGCGCGGCACTGGTGATCGGCGGCATTGCCGGCCTGCTGCTGACCGCCCCCGGCAGCCCGCTCTGCATTACCGGCGCTTGAGACGGCACTGCCAGATCCGAGAACGTGCGCGGCCCCGACTTTGGCAGGCCGCGATGATTGGCCTGCCTATTCCTTGGGCTCCATGGCGTCGCGCAGGCCGTCGCCGAGGAAGTTGACGGCCAGGACCGTGCACAGGATGAGCAGGCCAGGCGGGATGGCCAGCCAGGGCGCGACGCTGAGCCAGGAGCTGGCGCTGTTGAGCAGGTTGCCCCAGGTGGGAACGGGCGGCTGGATGCCGAAGCCGAGAAAGCTCAGCGCCGATTCCAGCATGATGGCGCTGCCGACCGCGAGCGTGGCGGAGACGGTGATCGGGCCGATGGCATTGGGCAGATCGACCTGATCCTTAAGCGCCTGCTGCGCTCCGCCATCGCCATCATCGTCGCGGAATCGGGGCCCATCCAGCGCCTGGCAGAACGCCTCATCGAGGAGCGGGTGATGAATGGCGACGCGATTGCCGCTGTCTGGGCCGCGCCCCGGGGAGATGGCTCATGACGGATTGGCGCAAGCACCTGCAGCGCCTCGAAGGCGCCTATTCCGAGCACACGCTCAGTTCCTATCAGAGTGACTTTGGCCTCTTCGCCCAGTGGTGCCGGCGTCATCGCACACCCTTCCTGCCGGCATCGGTGGCCAGTGTCACCAGCTATCTCGGCGAAGAGGGCATTCGCCTCAAGCCGTCCACGATGAAGCACCGCCTGTCGGCCATTCGCAAGCTGCACCAGTTGTGCCGGCTGCCTGCTCCCACCGACGATCCGGAGGTGGATCTGGCCATGTGCGGGGTGCGCCGGGCCAAGCCGTCGCGGCCCAAGCAGGCCTGGGGACTGACGGCGGCCCTGTGCGAACTGCTCCTCGCCGCCTGCTCAGACGACCTCATCAGCCTGCGGGACAAGGTCCTGGTGTCGGTTGGCTTTGATACAATGTGTCGCCGCGGGGAACTGGTGGCGCTGTCCATCGGCAACCTCACACCCCATGCCAATGGCCGCTTCAGCATCCTTGTCCGCCGCGCCAAAAATGATCCGGAAGGGGCTGGCCGGACCGCACACCTGTCCACCCGCTCCAGCATGCTGGTGCACGAATGGCTCGCGGCAATCGGGGTGGAGAAGGGGCCGCTGCTGCGGCCGGTCTATCGCAGCAAGGCTCTCAGCCTCTATCTGGAGGCGCTCACGATCTCGCGCGTGCTCAAGAAACTGGCCCAACGGGCGGGTGTCCTGGCAGGCAAGGGTTCCGACGTCTCGGGCCACTCTTTGCAGGTCGGCGCGGCCCAGCAGCTGGTGCTCGACGGTCACGGCATTCTCAAGATCATGCGTGTGGGGAGCTGGCGGTCGATGAACGTGGTGGCGCGTTATGTAGAGAATCTAGATGTCGATGTCTGGCGATAATGATCAATGTCAATCGGGCGCCGATGTCGACAAACGACCGACCAGTTCATGCAGGCCGCATCGTGGCACCTGCATAGCCTCAATCTTTCGGGGAGCCCTCGGGCCTCTCATTGGCCAGCACCCCGGCAAGGATACAGATCGCGGCGAAGAGCGTGGTCACGGTCAGAATGCCGAACATGGCGTTGGTCAGCCCCATAACGAAGTATCCAGCGACCAGCGTGATGATGACCACTGACCTCTCGGCCCTGACCGCAGCCTGAGGAGCACTGAAGACTTCCATGATGGGCGCGACCAGCAGGAATAGGTAGGCCATCAGACCGAGAATGCCTGCGCTCGCAGCCATATCTGCAAGGTCATTGTGCAAATGCGGCACCCCATCAAAAGGGACATCGGCCAACGCGCCGGCGGCAGATGTAAAGGTCAAAGGACCATGACCTATAAAGGGCGACGACAAGAAGGCACGAAGACCACCGAGATACATCTGCAGCCGAAGATCGGTTGAGGTATCGGTCGGAACGCCGTTTATCAGAGTGTCGCCGATATCGGCCAGTACCCTTTGAACTCCGGACAGTGACCCGGCACCGAGCTGTAGCGCTGCCAGGCATAACAGGGCCAAAATACCGATGCCGAGAACAAGCGCCCGGCGACTGACCAGGCGAGCAGCAGCAGCGGCAACGATCATTGTCACCGTCATGACCACCGTAGCAACGACGGCGCCGCGTGTACCCGAAAGCAAGACTGCGGCGACAGCCATCAGGGGCGATACGAAAAACAGCAAGCGCCACCGTCCTGAACCGGCGAAAACGCCAAGAACGCCGACGAAACCAGCCAGCAGCGCAACGTCGGCAAAATGAATCGGGTTGGCAATGCCGCCACCCGATCGCGTGGTGCCCGTCGCGATCACATCCTGGATCGCCATCAGCCCGGCACCTGCAGCCCCGCAGAGCGCTACGACAGCCAGCATAGACACCACGCCGCTGATCTCCGCCTTGTGCGCCGCATTCACCAGCGGCCATATGCAAAGAAGGGGTGCGAAGTAGAGGATCCCGACCAGCCCTGCGGAGCCGGCCGCCAGGAAATAGGCTGATCCGACCAATGCTATTGCGATCAGGGGCATCCAAATGATAGGCCGCCGGAACAGCACCAGGGCATCCGAGCGCATGGCTGTGAGCCCGACGCCACCAACCACCAGAAAGAGAATGTTGCCCGCTTCGGGCGCCACCGGCGCGATAGCAAAGGCGGCTATGAAGCCGGCAAACAACAGCGACGCGTACATGTTAAGACCCATGATCTTCCGTAGAGTTTTTTCCTTGGGGTGGCAAGCTGGGGTGGCGAGGGGCCAACTGCGTCTCCTGCGCATCCGGTCTCCGAGTGCCAGTGCAGCATGACGCCCCGCTGCGCGCCGCGCGACCCGACGCGTTGCCATGGACCCTGCGGCACATCAACCAGCACGAGGCAAATATGACGCGTTCGAGGCTGACATCAGCGAAGGATAGGTCGCCCTTTCTTCACCGCCCATAGTCAGGAGACCAGCGGACCGCGTCATCGCGACCCGGCACCCGGACCACCTTGATTTAACGGCCAAGCCGCTCAACGGTCGTAGTGAAATATATCCTCAACCCGGAACAACCAGCCGTACTCAATGCCCTGCTGATTATCAACGAAAACGGCCTTATCCCGAAGTTCTTCCAAAATATGTCCCGAGCACCAGTTACGATTCGTCATGTTCTTTGAAACTGCAACATAATCTACACCGATCGATCTGTACTCATCAGCAAGCTTGGCCAAATCCTCGGCCGAATTGCAGTCAAAATGTATCCATTTTAAATCAGGGACTGCATAGAAGGGCACGATATAGTCGAAGGCCACGGTGGCGGGTGCGTCAAGTTCGCGTTCCACAAATTGGGCAATGGGGTAAGCAGTTTCGCCCCAACCCGGCCAGGTCCACCAGAGGTAACGGGTCGTGTCCGTTGCCGCTGCATTCTCCAGGGCGCGGTCCCTGAACACGTTCTTGTAGGGCAAATACGATGGTCCGGCAGACATGGCGGCAAGCACTATTGCCATTCCAAGTGCAAGCCGGATGGCGTTGCCGACCATTGCCGGCATCCGCTCGAGAAGGATGACCAGGGCGATGAGGCCATTTGCCGTCAACAGCAGGTTCACCAGTACCAGGTATTTCGGTTCAAATGGCAAGTCGGACAGGCTGAAAGCCAGCAGCATTGCCACGGGGAATGCCAGGGTCAAAATGAGCGCGATATCGCGCTTAACAGAGCGTGTTCCCCCGCCTGAGAAAAGCACGATGGGGGCGGCGCTCACGATCAGCAGTATCGATACCTCGGGCAAGGTGTAGAAGATGACCCGAACCATGCTCAGGAACATCTTTGCATGCTGAACCAGCGCACTCGTGTCCAGAGTGGTAATTGCCGCATTTGCTATGGGCTGAGATACATAGATGCCCTGGGCGCGCAACGCATCCACATCCAGCCCATTTCCAGCAATTGTCACATCGTAGAGGATGTTTTCCTGGAACAGCAGCGCGGTCAGCCCAAAGGCCCAAATCGCAAGACCAGAGACGGCGATAATGCTTGAGGTCGCCATAGTCCAGACAGAAGCCATCGGCAGGCGCATCCGGGCCAGCGGCGCAAACCAGTAGGAAATGAAAAGTATCGTCGCGATCAAGAAGACGGCAGACAAAGGGAAATTCACGAAGTAGCTCAAGATACTACGGAAAAGTTCTCGAAGGCTGAGTGGATTGGCCGCGACTTTTGGCACGGCCACGAAAAATGTAATCAGCAGGGTCACTGCGAACAGGCCGGAAAATCTCCTGGCTTCAGCGAAGGCTTCCCGCCGCGTCGGCGTGGTCCAGGCTATGACGACCAGCTCGAGGACAAAAATCAGCATCATCGTCGAAATGGTGGTGTCCTTCTCCAGGAAGGCCAGGCCACAGAGTATGACGATTGCCGGGAGGCAGAACTTGCCGAAAAAATCCGACGGCGGTCTGCGATCGTACTGGCGATATGCAATGTAGAGAACGATGGCCATTGCCGAAAGCAGCGCCGACAGCACGTCGTATTTGACGACCTTGGAAACGGCCTTGAGCATGGGAAAGTTGAGGATGAACAGCAGGGCGAGAAAGTATGTGGACCAGTTCCATCTGCTCGGAACTGCGAGCTTGACGATGAAAAAGCTCAAGGCGCACATCAGCCCGAGTGCCAGGACGACTTGGGCAATCGCATAAGGCAGGAGGGGCGTGTATCGAATGCCGGGAATGATCGGGTCGTTGATCGCGTAAAACGCATCCAGAATGCTGGCCAGGATCCTGCCGGGGATGGCCACGAAAAGATTGGAAACCAGCGAACCCTGCCAAAGGATCACCGCGTTGAAATCAGACAAAAATAGCTGCAGGCGCTCAAGCGTCACCGCCTGATCTCCCGTGGGATATTGAGAGAGCGCGGTGAAATAGGTCGCCATGGAAACCAGCACGGCCGCAATCAGCGTGACCAGTACTGTTCCGCGAACTATCGTCGCGATCCAATTCTGCCGCGCTGAATCACTCATGATATGGACCTTGCATGCAGGTATTCCGCCAATGGAAAAACCAGAGGGCTGTTGCAACGATAATTTTCGTGAGGATCAATGCGCGTTATTCGCCCAAGATCGCCGAGGAAGTCGCGAACGGTCCATAGTTTGCTGGCTGGCCAGATACGAAGCCTGGAATCGCCCAATATCTTGCTGGTTCGTAGTGGTTTTCTGCCGTGAAGGGCGCACAAAAATTCTCACCCACGAGGTCGTCTCTTACGTAAAACGCGTTGCAGCCGGTAATGTTACAACCGACCAGAGAGTAGCCCTTCTTTTGCATGATATTCGTCAGGGATTTCAGAGATGCTCCAAAGTAGTCTGAGCCATCCCATATGTGCGATTCATTGTAGGCCATAACCCAATCTACATGCGGTAGAAATTTTGCGTTGTACTCCAAGGAGACCACGCGCGGCCTGATACAGTTAATAGCGTCCAGAATGTAGAAGTCATTTCCATCCAGATCCAGGGAGAAGAAATCCGGCTCCTCCGACCAAGAAAGGTCACGAACAGCCTCATTTATATTGTCTTTGGTGACAAACATGTGCTTAATTCTGAGCAAGTCCTTGCTAATGATGCCATGAAACTTGCCGTGAATTGCATCCACGTTCTTTTTGCTTCCTTCAACCCAGAGTCCGGTCCAGCCCTGTAGGGACAAAAGCAGGGTGTTGTTCTCAAGGCCGTTCCCCACGCCGAGCTCGATAAATTGGCGGTTGGTCGTGCCAACGCGCCTGAATATTTCCGCTATGATGCCGTCTTCGTCGCTTTGGGAATATGATTTTGCGCCGTATTTTAGCAGGCGCTTTTCCTCTTGGTAGCGGTCTGTGCGCGAATGACTTTCTATCAATGCCATTGTTGATAGGTGATTTGCCTGCAAAAATGCTGGGTATATTTTGACGTACCCGCGTACCCATTCACCAATTTTGTAGCGGAGTTTCGATGATCTATTCATTTCCAACCTGTCATTCAGAATTCTAAGAGGCGATCCGGGAAGTTCCCGTTGATAACGACGATCTTGTAAACCTAAATTGCCAGCATTGATGGATGCCCATTTTTCAACAAGGCTGATTGGGTTGGACAAAATCTGGCACGACCAAAAAATTCCCAATTTTCACGTCGCAGCCGTTTGTCTTTGCTCGCAAGGCGCCCGCAAATCTTAGATCTCCACGCCATCTGTTGCCGCCTTATTCAAGGCGAGTTCTGTACGTGGGCCATCGGCATATAGCGTTGGTTAACATTTTGGGTCAACGCCACTCAGCGACGTTTCAAAAGAGTTTTAACGCTCCGTTTGGAGAATTGGATTCTTCATCTCGTTTTTCCAGTTCGGTGCCACATAAACCCCGCGCCAGTGAGGGCGAGCATGAAGTTTACCGTCAACAGCAGAATAGTCATTGCAAGTGCTTCGTTGACTGGCACGCCAATAAGTCCGAGCAGTCCGACCAAGGTGGAGCCCGCCGTCACGGTGCCTATCGTTATCGGGATTAGGCCAGCGATGCTGACAATGCCGAAAATCCAGCACCAGTCCCAAAATGGCACGTGAATGCCGACCTGGTGGGCCAGCAGCATGGCAAGCGACACATTTGTGATCTGAACGGCGGATCCAATCAGGGTCGAGGCTGCAACGAGACGCAGATCCCTGAAGGACATATGCCACTGCTCGATAGCCCGGCGCAGCGGTCGTGCGACCAGAACCAATCGGGTCGATGACTGCTCGATACGCTGTATGACACATTCGGCAAAATTAAAGACCGCGTTGTGGCGGAGGGCCAGCAGGCCCGCTACCAGGGCCAGGAGGCTGACTATGGAGAGCCACCGCAGTTCATCTGGATAATCGCCACTCGACAGCGAAAATCCCAGTACAGCCACGATCAGGAGCCCGAGCAGGGAGGTGACGCGATCGGCTAGCACGGAGACGATGGCGTCGGCAGATCGGCCGGAGGCCCGAGCGAGCATGATTACTTTCGCTGCCTCTCCGCTTGCCTGTCCAAGAAGGAAGAACGAATAAAACTGGCTGATCATCAACACGCGGAACAGCACCAGAACGCCGATCTGAGGCGTCAGCAGGTGCCATTTGCATGCATTGCCCATAATCGAGATGAGCGAGATGATGAGGCCGCTGACCATGATTGCCGGCCCTATCCGATTCACGGCGGACAGTATCGTGGGCAGGTCCGCGAACGTAATGACGAGCGCAACCAGCATTATCAGTGCGGCGACCTGGAATGCTGTCCACAAGAGACGCCTTGAAAACCGGAATTTCACGACGTGGGCGAGTGCCGCGGGCTGCTCGCCGCAGCGTCTTTTTTTGCGTCGGCGACGTTCATCCAGCACGCGGCGTAATCGCTGGCCATTTGCTGCCAGCTCAGCGAGCCGGCCTTCCTCAAGCCCCAGTCGCGGAGGTGGTTATAGAGATCGCGGTCCTTCAGCAGAGTAACAACCCGCTCTGCAAGTTCCTCGGCAGATTCAGGGTCGACTACTGACAGTTCGTCATCGAAAAAATCCTGCGAGTCCAAGGTTCGCCCGATGATCGCAGGTGTTCCACACGCCATCGCCTCAACGGCACTCATGCCGAAGCCGTAGCGCGATGGAAACAGAAAAATATCAAGCTCCGCATAGAACTTGCGCATGTCATCTTCGGCCACGAAACCGACGAACTCATAAGAACCCGCCGGCAGCGTGGTACGGGCCAGTTCCTTGAGCGATTCAAGCTCATTGCCACCACTGGCAATCGTCAGGAAGGCGTCTGGATGCTCAGTCAAGATTTTTGCGAAGGCCAGGATCGTCGTATCCAATCCTTTGGCGCGTTTTGCCTCCCCAAGAAATCCAACGCGGAATGGCTGCGTCTGAACGGTCTCGTCGATATAAAACCGCTTGTGGTCAATGCCGAGCGGAATGACGCTGATGCGATTGCGCGGAACCCCAAACATCTGGGCGATTTCGGCTGCGGTCGACTCAAACGGCACGATGAGGTGATCGCTCCGTCGGCAGGCGAAGGCAATACAGGCGCGCTTGATCGCGTATTTCAGCGAATTGTCGTAGCCACGGGCGAGGAACGGAATCAGGTCGTATACGCCGGTGATTACCGGTCGCTTGCGCGCCAGCAGCGGGAAAAGTGCGGCAACAGGATAGACGGCAAACCAGACGGCGTGCCTTTGGCGCGCCAGGCCGAACATGAAGGCCGCCGACTGAAGCACCGCCAGAAGTTCATTGCGGATCACACCGCGTTCATAAAATGAGTATGGCTGGCCGATTTCGTCCAGGCCGGCAAGCAGCTCGGCGATAACGCGCTCCAGCCCCCGGCCAGTACTGCGTCCTTGCGACAGCGGGAAAGCGCAGATGCCCGTTGCCGGCAGATCGCCATCCACGGTCGCGGCGAGCTGGCTATCGGCGACCTTCAACATGGTCCCCAGCGCCGTCTTCTGCCCCATCGTGCCGAATGATATCGCGGACCGAGTAGTATGGTTCCTTCGTGATGGCATAATAAATCTTGATGAGAATGTCTGTGACAATTCCCAGCATCAGGAACAACAGTCCGGTGGTAAAAGTAAAGACAGTCAATAGCGGCTCCAGCGTGCTGGAGAGTTCGTAAGACGCGAAAAACAGGTAGACGGTACGCGTACCAAACAATACCGAAAGCGCGAGCATTGCGACCCCCAGGCCGCCGAGCAAATGGATCGGCCGGACGGAGTAGCTGCTCCAAAACCAAAGCAGCATCAGATCCGCAAGCCCCTTCACGGTTCGGGTGAAGTTGTACTTGGTTTTTCCGCGGGTTCTGGCGCGGTGATTCACATGTATTTCGCCGACAGAAAATCCCTGCATCTGCAAGAGCGCGGGAATAAACCGGTGCATTTCGCCAAACAAATTTATGTTGTCAAAGCACTCTCGGCGATAAACCTTCAGCGAGCATCCGCTATCGTGAATGCTGTCCCGCAGAAAGACCTTGCGCAGCAGGTTGGCTACCCGAGAAATGATGTGCTTTGCCGCAGTGTCCTTGCGGTTGATGCGCCAGCCCGAGACGGCGTCGAGGCCGTTCTCTTCAAGATGAGCGATGAGTCGGGGGACGTCTGCCGGATCGTTCTGCCCGTCTCCGTCCATGGTGACAACGTAGTCGTTACCAGCCTCCTTGAATCCCGCGTCAAAAGCGGCCGTCTGGCCGAAATTGCGACGGAAGCTGATCAGCGTGACATCGCTGACCGTCCGCAATACTTCGGTAGTGCCGTCGGTGGACCCGTCGTCAATTATTATGATTTCTCGTTCACAGTCCATCAAAGTGCAGACCGCACGCAGTTCCTCGATAAGAGGCAACAAGTTCTCAAGCTCGTTGTATGCAGGAATGACAAAACTCACCGAAGCATTTTTCTTCTCGGCGTGAGGGACGGCGTTCGGATGTGTTTTCAAGATGTGCCAATTTCTGCTAGCATATTAAGCCCACAATATCAGATGCGCTGCTAGGGACACTGAAGCGGGATTCAGCCGTGATTGTTCCTAATCAATGGCATTTTGAGTGTCAACGTTCACGAGAATTTGCGCTAGATGGAGAGTAACGGCTTTTTTGGGCCGCCGCCAAGTCGTGACTAGCCACGCCATCCAGATTTGCACCGGCATTACGCCATCATGGTACCTATCAATCAGCCATCCGCGGTCAGACCTGCGGAGCCTCACGACCGAGCGCCGAGATGGACGCGGCCAAGCCACGGCGTTATGAACGCCGTGCGCACGTGACGGCGGCACCGCGCGACAGATGTTCCCTCCGCAGGGGCAGCGCGGCAACGGAGACCGTGGCGGCAAACGAGGTAATGCTGGGATGAAGTCTGTTTGTATACTCTGTCGGCGGGCGGCAGATCGGCCAGAGACGAGTTGGCGCGCCTCGAAACGGCGGCATCTGCCCTGCCCCATCTATCGGTTTCGTATCATCGGCAATGTCTCCCCCAGAACAGCAGCCATGGCCACCTGCAGGGGGGGCGACCTGGTCAGCTCGGAAATGCCGGCGCCCAACAGGCGACTGCACGTTGCGGCCGTTGCCAACCGCCACTTTGAACGCCTTGGCCAAGGCCTCGAGCGTCGGCCAGTTCCCAGCCGAGCTGCCCGATGAAGCGTCTATCTGACATCATCGTCGCGGCGTCTGCACTGCTCATCCTGTCTCCTGTCCTTCTGTGGCTGGCATGGCTCGTGAAGTCTCGCTTGGGTTCGCCCGTCCTTTTTCGCCAACAGCGCCCTGGCCTGCATGGCCGTCCGTTCGAAATGCTGAAGTTCAAAAGCATGAGGGAGGCTCTGGGTCCCGATGGTCGGCCTTTGGCTGACGCGGAGCGACTGACGCCTTTTGGGAAATGGCTCCGGGCCACCAGCTTGGACGAACTGCCCGAGCTGTGGAATGTTCTCAAGGGGGAGATGAGTCTGGTGGGGCCGCGTCCCCTGCTCGTTGAATATCTGCCACTCTATTCGCCCGAACAGGAACGCCGTCATGATGTTCGGCCAGGCGTGACCGGCTGGGCCCAAGTCAACGGAAGAAACGCCATCAGCTGGCAGGATAAATTCGCGCTCGATGTCTGGTATGTCGACAACCGATCGTGGGCACTGGACATCAAGATAATTCTTATGACAGTCGTCAAGGTAGTTAAGAGGGAAGACGTGACCGCCAATAATTCGGTGAGTGCCGAAAAATTTACGGGTAACCATTGATGCTTTTGGCGATCCTCGGTGCCGGGGGGCATGGTCGCGTCATCGCGGAAAGTGCCGTCTCATCTGGTTGGACGGTGAACTTCTTCGACGACGCCTTGGTGGGGCAGGTCGATGGCTTGCCCGTCGCCGGCAAGGCGGCCGATGTCATTGACGCCCGGGTCGATGGGGCCATTGTGGCGATCGGCGACAATCGCATTCGTCTGGCCTGGATTGGCAGGCTGCGCGCCTCGGGCGTGCGCATCGTGACGGTAGCCGATCCATCCTCCCAGGTCAGCATAACGGCACGGATCGGTGACGGGAGCTTTATCGCGCGCGGGGCGATCGTCAGCACGGGCGCCATACTCGGATCAGGCTGCATCATCAATACTGCCGCCACGGTCGATCATGATTGCCGGCTGGGGGACGGTGTGCATATTTCGCCTGGTGCCCATCTGTCGGGCGCCGTCCAGATAGGTGAAGCCAGCTGGCTGGGAACCGCCTGCGCGGTCCGCAACAACATTACCATCGGCAGCGACGTGATCGTCGGCGTCGGCGGCGTCGTCGTCAATAATGTCGGCAACGGGCAGACGGTCGTTGGCGTCCCCGCCCGCCCAATGGAGAAGCTTTAGTGCTGAACACCCCCTTTTCGCCCTGGCCCAGCTATACGGCGGAGGAAATCGACGCCGTCGCGCAGGTCCTCGCCTCCAACAAAGTCAATTACTGGACCGGTGACCTGTGCAGGCGGTTTGAGTGCGACTTCGCCGACTATGTCGGGTCCAAGCATGCTGTGGCTCTGTCCAACGGCACGCTGGCGCTTGATGCGGCCCTGAAAGCCCTGGGCGTAGGACCAGGAGACGAAGTCGTGGTGACGCCCCGTACCTTCATCGCGTCTGCATCAACGGTGGTGACGGCTGGCGCGATACCCGTCTTTGCCGATGTCGATCATCAGACGCAGAATATCTCTGCTGAAACCATCGCCCGCGTCCTGACGCCACGTACCAAGGCCATCATTCCAGTGCATCTTGCCGGCATGCCGTGCGACATGGACCCCATCATGGAACTTGCGCGCCAGCACAGCCTGTTCGTCATTGAAGATTGTGCCCAGGCACATGGCGCGACCTACAAGGGTCGCAGCGTCGGCACGTTGGGGCATGTGGGCGCATGGTCCTTCTGCCAGGACAAGATCATGACCACCGGGGGGGAAGGCGGCATGGTGACCACGGACGACCCCGATCTCTGGTCAGCGATGTGGTCCTACAAGGATCACGGCAAGAGCTGGGACGCTGTCTATGAGCGTCAACACCCACCTGGTCCTCGGCTCGTTCATGACACCTTCGGCACGAATTGGCGAATGCTTGAGATGCAGGCCGCCATCGGGCTGATCCAGCTTCAGCGCATGCCGGCATGGTCCGACCGTCGCACCGCGATTGCCCAGACCATCGGCAAGGCGCTCAGCCGACACCGCGCCGTGCGCGTGCCCGCCGTACCGAATTATGCCCGTCATGCCTACTATCGATTTTACGCCTTTGTACAAACCGAAAACCTGGCGCCGGGATGGACACGCGATAGAATAATCGAGGAGATCGTATCCAATGGCGTGCCGTGCATGCATGGGTCGCAATCGGAGGTCTATCTGGAGGGTGCCTTCGACGGCACCGGTTGGCGGCCTCAGGATCGGTTGCCTGTCGCCCGTGAGCTCGGGGAAACCAGTCTTGCCTTCTTGGTGCATCCCACGCTGACTGACGCAGAAATCGAGAAAACCTGCGAAGTTGTCGATACCGTCCTGAGGGCTGCGGAGCGCTAATTCTCTCTGGGGAGTTGCAGCTTCTCCAGCCCTTAGGCTCGCACTGTTTCGCGCGGTCGTGGCATGTTCATGATAGCCAGCATGTCCCGATTGACGATATTCACATCGAACCGGGTGCGCGCGAGTTCGAGGCTCTTTTCGCCCATAGTCACAAACAGGTGTGGCGCGGTGATCAGCCTTTCGAACGCGCTCGCCAGCGCAGCTGCATCGCGGATCGGTACCAGAAAGCCGTTTTCCCCTTCAACAACCGTTTCGCGGCAACCGGGATGATCGGTGGTGACAATGGCCCGGCCGACCGAAAGTGCCTCGAGCGCCGAACGGGGGATGCCCTCGCGATAGAAGGACGGCAAGACAAAGGCATCGCAATCGCGCAAATACGGGCGGACGTCATCGGTGGACCCGAGATAGTCAACCGCAGTCCAGGTCTTGATTTCGCCGGCGTCAATGGCAGCGGGGTTTGCCGCGTCGAGCGCGCCCAGCAGCCTGAACCGGGCGTTGGGATGGCGCTCCTTCACCATGGCTGCAGCTTCGGCAAACACGCGCACGCCCTTGTCGATCATAACCCGGCAGACCATCAGAAACGCGGGATCATGCGGAGCCTCCTTGAGCGGGGCGGGCGCAAAATGCGTGCGATCAATCCCAGACCCGCTGACCACCGCAGACCGCGTCCTGGGGGCCAGTATGCCTTCCGACCGCATCAGTTTTTCGTCGTCGGGATTCTGTAAAATAACGGTATTGGCCGCCCCAAAGCTGGCCTTGAGCAATTGTGACACCGTCAGACGGACCGCCGTCTTGCGGATGCCACCACCTTCGGTGAAGGCATAACCGAGGCCAGACAGCATTGGATAATAATGGCGATGTCCAAGCAGGCGCGATGCGAGCCCCGCATAGATGGCAGGCTTGACTGCATAGGCCATAATTCTGTCCGGGCGCAACCTTGCAATCACCCGGCGTAAGGCAAGCATGTAGGACATGTCCGCGATAGGCCCCAGGCCAGTGCGCGCCAGTTCGACCGGTACCAAATCGATGCCAAGTTGTATGAGGGCGTCGCGCACCTTCTGGACGTCTCGTGCATCAATATCGTTCAGCGGGACCACGGCGGTGACCTTGTGCCCGTCCGCCACGAGTTGCCGCATCAGCGGAGCTCGGAAATTGATCAGAGACAGGGCGTTATTGCCGATGATAAGAAAATTCAGCGGCTCAGTTGCGGGCACGGTAAGTCCTCCTTTTCAAAGCACCTATGTGCCCTGGACGGCCATTGTGACCGGCGCGGGCACAATAAGCGAGTTCGTTTTGCTGTCGCACGCTCTTTCAAACTCGGTCGCCTTGCGGTCATTTCCCGACAGGCAGATTACCGAATCTTCTGCGCGACCCGCATAGGGCACCACCACACCAAAATCGACGCGCCCGGCTCATGCGTTCTGCCTCCGGCCACCGGCAGGCAAATCTGCGGGCCGGCGCCTATACCGGCTCTGCACACCTCGGCATTGTTCCCGCAACCCAAAAATGCCCCCAGGCCAGACCAGATGGCGGCAGAATTCGCACCCTGTCCGCGCTCTGTCAGATATGAGCCAGCGCCACTTCTCAGGGCATATCGACAACGCTGCGGGGCTGCGTCTGATCGCTGCGAGGGCCTCTATTGCCGCGGGTCAATCGTGAACCTCGCCACTCCCACAAACCAATCCAACCGAGCACACCCAGCGAAATTGCCATTTGCCAATATGGGTAGCGTATTCTGTAGAGTGTACCGGCGTTTGGTATAAAGAACACGTGGACAATAATAAATCCGGTGCAAAACAGGAGAACGACGGCTGCTGCATAGCGGTTGAGGCGCGGATTAAAGACAAAAAGCGCGAGTCCGATGTAAGAGATATAGGCCAGCGTCATTTCGAAGGCTGACACGACCCGCATCATGTTTCCGCCTTTCTCGGCCGCGTGTTGAAACCAGTTTTGGGGAAACGGCGCTGCAAAACCGACGAGAAGTCCTCTGGGGATATACATAAGGGCATCTGTGTAGGAGTTGAACAGCACATCCTGGTCCAAATTGCTTCCAGCGTCTTTGTAACCCGCCAGAAAGCTCTGTCGCGTGAAATTGACGGTACCTAAAACCTTGCCAAGGATACCCCCCTGAGTGGGTGGTAGCGTGACATTGGCAATGGCAGGTGCATCGACAAGCACTCCCTTGTCGTCGAAACTGAGTATGGAGAACGTCAATGGCACGAAAATGAGCAAGGCCATGAGGAGCACTGGGATGCCCCTACGCTGAATAAGGGACCACCCCACCATCAGCACATAGGTTCCTGCCAGGGATGCCACCGCGACCTTCAGCAGGTAGGGTCTGCCGATCCAAATGGATAGGCACGCAACTATGATGAGAAGAGTGTATTTTACGGGAAAGACAGGTCTTTCAATGCCCTTCGCGGCGGAAACGAGTAGGTAAAAGAATATGGACAGCCCGAAAAAGGTATAAATGTCCTTTGATACCTGGGCATATATAATGAGGCTGCTGGGAAACAACAGCAACGGCAGGACCGAGATCCAGTACCAAGGGCTTGCGCTTATCATAAAAGCTGTTCTGGAAAATAAATAGACCGCACCGGAATAGAGCAGGCAGCTCATCGGAATCAAAACGTAGGGCTCGTTGATTCCACTGCTGTAGTAGAAGGCTGCAGCGATGCCGGACGGTCCCCAGGTGTTGGGTCGGAGTTCCCAGGCACTCCAGCCGTGCATCTGCATCTGTTCCACGAGCGCGACGGCGACAGCATGATATCCGATGGCATCACCGCCGGACAACAGCCCGTTGCCGCCATTCAATACAGCAATTGACGGAACCAGTAATAACTGGACTACTAGGCTGGCGATCGCCGTAAGCAGCAAGGAAAACCAGAACATATTCAAACTGATTTTGCGTTCATTCATTGCCTACCCTACTCCAGATGGCTGTTCTGATTTTAATTACGAAAGCAATTTTTTCCAAAGCAAATTCGGCCGCAAATACTGAAAGATACTGGCGTAATATTGCGCCGCCGCCATCACCATGATGAGCAAAAATGCTGAAGAAACCAGAGTGGCATATGCTGCCGACAAATAACCGAAGTATGGAATGAGGTAGAAATTTAACACCAAATTGACGATCGCTGCCACCCCATAGCAGGCGGCGAGGGTCAAGGTGCGTTTCTGCAGGGTCAATGCGTCGGCGAATGCCCCTGCCAGTTGCACCAGTATGGTCGCCAGCCCCACTACTGGAATGATGACGCTTGCGGACGAGAAACTGGCATCAATGAAGATTGCTGCGATCTGGTCCCCGAAGATACACAGAAGTATCTCGATGGGCACTAGAGCGGTCAGCAGCAGGAAGACTATCTTCCAGATGAACCCATAAGCGCCGGTCTGGTCACCACGCTCCCACATGCGGAACAGGATGGGGAGATAGGCAATGGTCATTACGCTTGCCAAGGACAGGATGGCACGCTCGGCAAACATGTAATTCGCCGAATATAGTCCCACTTCGACGCTGGAGGTAAAATAGCGGATCACGAACTGGTCGCCATACATGTTGATAAGCGTCGCCGAGCTCATCAGCATCAACGGCAGGCCATATCGCATATATTGGCGGGCTCTGGCGGCGATGGCTATCGGGTGACGCGCGGTGCGGCTACCGGCCAGCAGCAGTGTCGGCAGATAGGACAGCGTCATTACAAAAAAGATCACCGCCGACTTCTGGTCGAAATGATCGAGCACGAGCCACAATGCCGCGCCGAACAGCACCACTTGCCCGGCCGAGGCTGCCGCGAACTGGCGGACCGCGCGCTTTGCCGACAGATAGGCGGTGACCAGCACGAAGGCGCAGTTGCCGACAAACGCCACCGCAACGCTCAAGAGCGCCAAGGGCGGCGCTCCAACCAGGCCCAGGGCGACCATGATGCCGATGATCACGACGCCCGCCGCCAGCCCCAGGCAAATCGTGATAGCCGTCAGCCGCAGTATGATGGCCTGGAAATCCTTGAGATCGTCGGCCTCTGCATGTTCGGGCAAGTGCCGGTAGATCGAGGAGTTGAGCCATGAGGTGCTCACGATCGTCAACAGCGTCAACAACGAGAACAGCAGCGCGTATTCGCCATATTGCTGAGGGTTGAGCTTGTGGGTCAGCAGCCAGACGATGAATATCCAGGAGACGACCGCCGAGCCCTTGGAGAGCACGTAATAGGGCAGATCCTTGCCATATTGCCCCAACATTCCTTCAGTCCCTGTTCAACGTATCAAAATAGGCTTCCCAGCTCAGTGCGCCGAGGATTTGGCGGCAATCGGGCTGTTGTTCCGCCAGAACCTTGCCAATTTCGGCAGCCAAGGTCTGCGGATCGGCTTCGCAGACATGAAAGCTCTGGCAGGCCAGCAGCGTATCGTCGAGATCGAATTCGGTCGGACAGATCACCGGGCGCCCCACCGCCAACGCCTCGAGCGGGGAGAGGTCGAAATCGCCGATATCCATGGAAAGGAACATGGCGCAGCCCTGTTTGAGGGGGAGCAGGTCATGCTCATCCACCCGCCCAAGGAAACGGATGCGCTCTGCGGCTCCGGAGCGTTCGGCGACCTGGCGCAGGTAGGCCTCATCGGCGCCGCCGCCGCCCACGACCAGCACCATCTCAGGGTCAAGCTTTGCAGCTGCAAAGGCTTCGATGATGACATCGATGCGTTTCTTGCGGTCGAGCCGCGAGATCGTCAGCAGGTATTTTTCGGCCACCAGGCCGAATTTCTCGAGCGTGGTGGTGCCTGCGGACGCCTCCTTGAGCAGTTCAAGGCGGAAAGCGCCCCGCACCTTGACGGCGTCGGCGCCAAATTGCAGCTGCGTTTCCCAGGCGAGCTGGCGCGAGAAGACAAAGCGTCGCTCGGCTCTACGCACAGCAAACCAGCGGACGACACTGATCACTTCATTGGCCAGGCGGTTGACGGGCTTGAGATGCGGCGGCTCGAGCGGCACGGTATCGCGATAGCCTTTGCAGGAAGCGGCGATCGCGCGCAAGTTGCGCCGAAAAACGAGAGCATATTTGGCGCTGTCGTGCGGGTATTGGAACATCTGGCCAAAAATCAGAAAGCGGTAGCGGATCCCTGAAAACGCCAAGGCCAGATAGGCCAGTGCGACATCGTATTCGCCCTGTACAAAAACGCGGGATACGCCGTTTTCAAGGAGCGCCCGGCGCAACCTGGGCAGGCTGAGTGCCCGCGACAGGGCGCGCGCGAAAATATTGGTCCGGGCGACTTCCGCTGCGCCCAGATCGATGATGTCGCGCTTTTCATAGGCACCGTTGAACAGCACCGCGTCATCATAGTGCCAGGTCACGATCAGCACGCGGTAGCCGATGGAACGGTAATACCGCGCCCCTTCCTGGATCAGGCGCTCGCCACCACCCATTCGGTCGAACCGGTTGATCACCCAGGCAATTGTCTTGGTCATCAGGCAACGGTTCCCGTCTGCAGGTGACAGCAGACCAGCAGGTGTCCGGCCAAGCGTCCGACGAGGGTGGGGCGCTTGAGGGACAGTGCGCCGTGCCGGGCGATGCTCATGTCGTCAACCCGGGCACTCGCCTCGCCGTCATATCCGATGCTATTGCTGCGCAACCTCGTCCCCTCAAAGATGCGGCTGAGGCGGTTCCGGGCGCCGGTCGGGAGCAAGACGGACGCCGGCTACTGCCCTGTTTTGCGCGACAGCTCAAAAGCGGTCCGGCGATGCACCACAGCCATCGTCGGCCATTATTTTGGTGTTGATTGCATGGATGCGGGGCCAGCGCAACCGCCTTGATGTGCCGGTTACGTTGTACCAGAGCGACCGCGCCGAGCCCCATTTCCGTTCTTGTAGCGAACAGCTGCGCCCGTTTGCAGGGCGATGAGGGATGGGCGACTATCGGCGCCCTCCAAGGACTTCGGGCCAGCAGACCGCGGGGGGACTGCCCTCAGTCAGCGATTAGACCAAAAAGTATTCTTCGCAGCTGCGGCTCGTCCTGCTGCTCCAGCGCGGCGGTGAGATCGCCGAGCGCGGCCGTGATATCCACATCTTTGCGCTCGCTCATTTTGGCACGCAGTATTTTCGGGTGTCGTGTTGGTTCGGCCTGGCTGGGGTCGTAAAACAGCTCTTCGACCAATTTCTCCGCCGGTCGTGCACCCGTGACGACAATGGCAATGTCACCATCGGGATCGGCCTCCGAACGCACAGTCAATCCAGCCAGGCGGATCATGTTCTCCGCGAGGTCGCGGATCTTTACCGGCTGGCCCATTTCGAGCAGGAAAATATCGCCGCTTTCAGAGAGGGTTCCGGCTTGAATAATGAGTTCGGCCGCCTCGTGGATGGACATGAAATATCGGGTCATCCCTTCGTCGGTAAGCGTAACAGGCCCACCAGTCGCTATCTGGTCGCGGAACAGGGGCACGACCGAGCCATTCGACCCCAGAACATTGCCAAACCGGACGGCAGAGAACCGCTGGCCTGCCTCTGCAAGCTTTGCCTTGTCGCCGAAGGCGCTGACAATCAACTCTGCCCATCGCTTGGTAGCGCCCATGACATTGGTCGGCCGCACAGCCTTGTCGGTCGAGATCAGCACGAAATCGGCGACGCCGGCCTCAAACGAGCATTTGGACATGATGTAGGTGCCCAATATGTTGTTGCGCGCGCCTTCGAGGGCGTTGGCTTCCACCAGCGGCACGTGCTTGTGGGCTGCCGCATGAAAGACAACATGCGGCTCATGTGCGCGGAAGGTACGGCGGACAAGTTGTTCGTCTGTCACCGAACCAAGAACAGGAACGACCTGAAAATTTGCGTCCTTCAGCAATTGCCGCTCGATCTGGTACAGCGCGAACTCGCTGGCTTCCAGCAGAACCAGCTTGCGCGGTTGCAAGGTAGCGATGATGCGGCAGAGTTCGGAACCGATCGAGCCACCGGCGCCAGAAACCACCACCACGCGGTCGATGATGATTTCCTTCAGCAGCGCCGGATCGGCAGGAACGGATGAACGACCGAGAAGTTCGTCGATATCAAACTCGCGCAGCTGGCTGACCTGGTATTTCCCAGAAGCGATGTCGCGCAAGGATGGCAGGGTGCGCAACTGAACCGGGAATTTGCTCAGCTCTGAATAGATTTCCTGCCGCCGCACGGCCTGAAGCGATGGTATCGACAGAATGATCTCGTCGACGCCGAAGTCCTCGATCAACTTGGAAAGCCTACTCGGTGCATAGGTGCGCAGCCCGCTGACATCCCTGCCTTGCAGGTTGCGATCATCGTCAAGAAAGCCAATGAGATTGCCGACGCCCTTGCCTGCCATTGTGCTGGCAAGCTGTCGTCCTGCTTCACCGGCGCCATAGATGAGGATATTTCGCCCGGTAGTTTGTCGATTTGAGGTGAGATAGAGCAAGTACTTGGCGGCAAATCGCGACCCGACAACGACGATGGTGCCGAGGAGAAAATAGAAAATCGGGACTGTGCGTGGCAACACGCCGAACTGGCTCGCTGCGGCCAGGAAAAGTATGAAGACCCAGCTGAGCGTTGCCATGGTCATGGCACGCAATATGGTCCAGATTGCCCGCTCGGGAAGATATCGTATGACTGTCCGATAGAGCCCCATGCGAAGGAAGATCGGCAGCGCCACTGCAGGCGCGAGCGCCATCAGAATCAACTGCTCTATATTGGGGGCAAACGACAGGCCGATGCGAAGCTGGAAGCTGAGCCAAAGAACGCAGGTTAGCGAGAACAAATCAAAGCCTGCCAAGATCAGGCTTTTCCAGCGTCTCGGCAATCGCTTGAGGCCTAGTGTCATCCCTTGAAGCATACGCACTATCCAATCGAGCGACGCGAGCTTGCGCCAGACTTGCCATTATCCGCCGTAGCGCGAAGAACCGTATACACCTGATTGACGCGCAAATTTCAAGGTCAGGCCTGGCCTCGGAACGCGCTGGCACGGGGTGCGACCGCATCCACGCTCGCGCGGGCCACATGTCGCCATACCGCCACAAGTGAATGAATATGCATGTGCGGGGACATGTCCATTTTGGTTATCCAGTCACCGCCTAGTGTAAATCGAGGCATCTTGACCTGCCGCAGACGCTCCTAGCCAGGGCTTATCTGCAACGAGGATCAAATTTCAGATCTGGGAAAATCAACGTCCACCACAACCGGCAGGTAGGCGCCACAATCCAGACGCTTGAGCCGCCAGGCGACGGTGTTGCTCAAGGCGCGTACTTGAAGCCGTAAAGGGCGCTCCAGGTGTCGGTGGTGGGCGCATCATCACTGAACCATTTGGAGACAAAGAGCGGCCGAAAGCCTGCCCCCGACAGCAGCTCCGTCAGTTCTTCCTCGAAGAAGCACCGCACCTCGTGATGCTCCTGGAAATGCTTTGCCGTCTCAGAACCCTTGGGCGTCACGAAGACGTCGTAGAGGATGCGGACCACGTTCCGCCGCGCGTCAAATTCCGGCGAGGTTACCCGAACCAGCGAAACAGCGTCATTTTCCAGTCGACGTATCTTTGGAGCCGGCCTGTGCGTGTGAACGGCCGGCGCGTACCAGCAATCGAAGATGAAGATGCCGCCGGGCCGCAAGCTGGCGCCGATGCGGGTCAGCGCGGTCTTGAAGTCCGCGTAATCTGTCAGATAGCTCATCACGTCGAACAGGGAAAGGACGGCATCGACCTTGGCGTCAACGGCGAAGTCGGTCAGCGTGCCACGGCGAAACGCCGGCGGGACAGTGACGTTGGCCCCACTGCTGGCGCGCGCCACGTCCAGCATCGTATCGCTTTGGTCGATTCCGACAATGTCGTAACCCACAGCCGCAAGCAGCCAGTCGTGCCGACCCGTGCCACAGCCCAGGTCGACGAGGCTCTTCGCCTGCGGCGCGTGTTTGGCAATCAACTCATGCAGGTAGGACGCCTCTCGCTCATAGGGCTTGTCGCGGTAGAGCAGGTCGTAATAGGCCGAGACTTCGTCGAATATTGCTGCCGACATTTGAATCCCAGGAGTCCGAGTGTGATTAGGTGAGGGCCCGAAGCGTTTGGCGAAGGAGAGAGACGACCTCGGTCTGAGCGGGCAAATCTATCGTCTGGGACGACGGAATATATAAAGTCGAATAGGAAACCTTTTCGGCGGTCGGACAAGGATTGGCGGCAACGACATTGTGATCGGCAAATGGCTGCAGCGTATACGACACGAAGCCGGGCCGGGTCTCCATGCCTGCGCTGGCCAAGCGCGCTATCAGCTCGTTTCGCTTGGCTGCCAAGGCATCGACCAGGCGGACGTGATACATCCAATAGACGTTAACCGCATTCGGCCGCTTGGCAGGCAGAACGAGAAGCTCTTCATCTGCGAGCAGTTCGTCATAGACCTGACCCATCTTTATTTTCTGGGCGACGATGCTGTCCACTTCCTCCATCTGGGCGCGCCCCAAGGCGCCCTTGAGGTTGTCCATGCGGTAGTTGTAACCAATGCCTTCGTGCAGAAACTTCTCTGTTTTGCCAAACGCCAATGACTTGATCGAGCGCATCCGTTCGGCAAGCGCCGCGTCGTTGGTCGTGACCATGCCGCCTTCGCCGGTATTGACGATCTTGTTGGCAAAGAAGCTGAAACAGCCGGCTAATCCAAACGAACCACTCTGTCTGCCGTCGATCGTGGCCCCGTGCGACTCCGCACAGTCCTCGTAGACGTCAAGGCCATGCTCATTGGCCAAGGTCATCAAAGCAGGCATCTCGGCCGGTTGTCCAAACAGGTGGACAACGAGAATAGCCTTGGTGCGCGGCGTGATCTTGGCAGCGGCATCGGACACGGACATGTTGAGCGTGTCGAGGTCCACATCGACCGGAATTGGCGTTGCGCCGCAGTAGATGACCGCGAAAAACGTCGCCATGTTGGTCAGGGAAGAAACCAAAACTTCATCGCCGGGACCGATGCCACGCGCCGCCAGCGGCAGGTGGATCGCCGTTGTGCCGTTGGAGCAGGCGATTGCATGCTCCACACCGATAAAGTCGGCGAAGGCGCGTTCAAAGATAGGCAGATCTTCGCCGTAGAGACCTGATATTGCGCCCTTTTCCAAGGCCGACGTCACATACTTGATGCTATTCTTCGCAATGTAGGGAACAGCTACTGGGATCATTTTCCGGTCTCGATCAAAGGGGTTTCGAGCCGGAAGGTGTCTTTTTCATAGTCGAAGCCGGCCCGGGGACCCTTGGTGAAAACAAAGATCACAGCTTCGGTTTTTGCCTGGAATGCGTGCGCTTCCCCTGGCGCCGAAACGACCATGGATCCCGCCGACAGCACCTCATCGGTCAGCACGCCATCGGCAGTACGCGAGACGTAGCGCACCTCGCCCGATATCACATAAGTCCACTGCGTGGTCAGCTTGTGGAAATGGTTGGCCCGCACCGCGCCGACGGAAAAGGTGATCTGGGTGACCGCGTCGATAGACTCCCCGACGAGAAGGTCGGTGATCGTGCCGCGGTCATCGCTGAATTGCGGGCTAATTGAGAGCTTCACTTTCCATCCCCTCCCTGACTAACCTACCCTGAATTGGAAAGACCAGGGTCATTCCCATGCCAGAGAATTTTTCGATAAGGTATCCCGACAAATTCCAGGGAAGGACGATGCCATAGGCAACCCCCGCTGGTAGGTCCTTGTCATGCACGATCGGGATTTGCGAGCCCGGCATGCGCTTGCCCACCTTGAGGTTCGACACGTCGCAGCACATTGCGATGCTGTCGCGGTCCAGTCCACAATAATTGAGCAGCGTATTGCCCTTGGTTGCCGCCCCGATGCAGCAAATCGTAACATCGGCTCCAGCCGCCGAATGGACGAATTTGAGCAGCGCCTTCTTTGTCGCCTTGGCACGCTGCTGAAACGCGGTCTTCCAGGACGCATTGGCGGCAAAGTATCGCTTCTCCGCCTCTTCCAAAGCCCGCACGGCCGACGACGGCGTGATCGCCTGCGAGGCAAGCACTGCATAAATGCGCAGCGAGCCGCCCATATATTCGATGCGTTCGGCGTGGATCATGTCAAAGCCGGCCTGCTGCAGCAGGCGCGAAGCCGAGCCAATGGTGAAGTAGTTCACATGCTCATGATAGATCGTATCAAACGCGCCCGTCTCGATCAGGTCGGGCAGGTAGGGAACCTCGAACGCAAACAGAAGCCGATCGCTGCCAATGTTCTTGATGGTCTGCATGGTCGACGTCAAATCGTCGATATGGTTCATCACATTGGTCGAGGCGACAACGTCCAGCTTGGTCCGGGAGACGACGTCGTCATTCTCGATCCTAGCGTCGAACAGGGCACATACGGTCGGAATGCCGCGTTCCACGGCGAGACTGGCGATATTGCCCGAAGGTTCTACGCCCACGATATCCACGTCGAAGTCCGACTTCAGATACGACAGCAGCGTGCCGACATTGCTGCCGATATCCAGAGCGCGACGCGGCGTGCTGTCCGGGAAAACAGAGCCGTATGTTGCGATGATGGCTCCGGCGAATTCCTTGAAATGCTGTTCCGAGATCGCCGAGTTGGATGAGTCGTAGCTGTAGTCGGTTTCCATATAACGGGCTTCGGCCGGAATCTTCACCTTGGTAAAGGCGTGGCCACAGGCGGCGCATTCCAGAACGATGAGCGGAAAATGGGTTTCAGCGACCTCGAATGCCGAGGGTCCCAAAAAGGTATCGGCGAGTGGATGTTTGCCCAGGTCGATCACCAGTTCCAGATGATCGCCGCCGCAGACGTTGCATTTATCGCGGACCATGGCCGGCGTCCCTCTGAGTTCTGACGATATGCTCGCTGCCGGCCAGTGCAAGATCATGCTCGACCATCTCGGCAACGAGATCCATAAATGGCGTTTTGGGTTGCCAGCCCAGTTCGGCCCTGGCAAGACGGGAGTCGCCCAGGAGGGTCTCAACTTCGGTCGGTCGATAATAGGCAGGGTCAACCATCACGACGACCGTGCCGTGGCGATCGCGCGCAACCTCGTCAACGCCTTGTCCAGACCAGGTGAGGTCAAACCCCATGAGATCGGCGGCCGCATTGACGAAATCGCGCACAGAGTACTGCTCGCCAGTGGCAATGACATAGTCTTTCGGGCTCGCCTGCTGCAGCATGAGCCACTGCAGTTCCACATAGTCGCGCGCGTGGCCCCAATCCCGCAGCGCATCGAGGTTGCCCAGCCGTAGCGTGGTCTGTAGCCCATACCGTATGCGCGCCAGGCCCCTCGTTATCTTTCGCGTGACAAAGGTCTCGCCCCGTCTGGCTGACTCGTGATTGAACAGGATACCGTTGCACGCGAACATTCCATAGGCTTCGCGATAGTTTATCGTGGTCCAATAGGCGAAAAGCTTAGCCACCGCATAGGGCGAGCGTGGATAGAAGGGCGTTGTCTCGCGCTGAGGCGTTTCTTGCACCAGTCCGAACAGTTCCGAGGTGGAGGCCTGATAGAACTTGGCCTTTTTTTCGAGCTTGAGAGCCCTGACGGCCTCCAGCAGACGCAGAGCGCCAAGAGCGTCAGCATTGGCCGTATATTCGGGCTGCTCGAATGAAACGCCAACGTGACTTTGGGCAGCCAGGTTGTAGATCTCGTCTGGCTGAGTGCGAGAAACGACCTGCGTAATACTGCTGGTGTCGGTCATGTCGCCGTAATGCAGTACGAACTGACCGCTCTCGAAATAGGGGCTTTCGATCAGGTGATCGATGCGCTCCGTATTGAAGAGTGACACTCGCCGGCGCATGCCGTGTACCTGATAGCCCTTGCCAAGCAGGAGCTCGGCGAGCAATGCGCCATCCTGCCCTGTCACCCCGGTAATTAGCGCTGACTTGTTCACTGGATGCTCCCCACAAACTTGCTGGAGCGCACGGGCTCGCCACTCAAAAGATGCCCGTCTGATGCATTGGTAAATGGGAGCTGTCAAGCCGGAAGTCGTGACCTTGATCACAGAGGGGCCGCTCCAGCGAAGCGTTCCAGAACAGTCAGTTGCAGGTCGAAGAATGCTCGGTGGCGTAAGACTGCTAGGGTCAGGGCTCAGTAATTTGTTGAGTTGGTTCCCGAGCAGTGATTTAAGGTGACGGGAGTTGCTGCTGCAATGAGAGGATTCGCCGAGTATCCCGACGGTGCGGCAGCGATCTCGCTTGATGGCTGACGGCGACCTCAACTTTCTTGCGATGAAGTCTGAGGGCTCACGTCAAGACCACCCTGTGAATCCTCCGCAACAATACTAGCCTGGCTAAAGCATGCGGCATTGCGCTGATCCTGCCAGTCGGCTCGTGCCGTAAGGTGCAAGTGGGGGGCTCCAGAGTCATCGGATCAGATCCGCCACTGAGTGCAAGAAAAGCTTTTCTCCCGCAGCGTATCGACCTTAAGAACGAGGTGCGTGGATAGAACTGACACCACCCGCAAGGATGGCCCAGTGTCGAATATGGACGCTTCGTGGTGTGAAGCACTCAATATTGTTCGACTTAAAACCTGTGTCAGCAGCGACGCCAATACGATGGTTGGGCTGTTCGGCGCCGAGTCACACATGCGTAGGCGTCTGCTCTACATGAGCGGGTGCTACCTGCCCGGCGACTTTCCCGAGGCAGCGTTCCAGGCCTGGGCAAAATCCCGCGCGGTCGAGCTATCGGCGGGCTAGGAAAGCGCCGCGGCGCGACCGACCCAGCAGGCGCGGCTGGTTGCTCCAGCCGCGCCGATGGCGCGCCCTGGAGCACCAGCATTTCCGGCAAATGATCGATAACGGCTTTTTTGAGCTCCCGGGCGGATTTGGCCTCGGCAAGAATCCGGGAAAGGCCGTAGCTTGGGATGCGACAGGGAACAGGTCTTTGGCAAGACACCCGCCAATCGCGCGGCCAGGCTGCTGGGCTCCATTTGAACCAGGCCCAAGGCCGCCCGACCTGACGGCCGATCGGTCACGATATCGGTCGCAATGGTGTGGCTCCCTCCGCGTGCATCATTGCCTACAAGACATAGGTCCCTGAGCCGCTCAATCAACCGACAGATCGGGGAGATGGGCGATGTCGGCTCATGTGGGATCGGCTTTGGTTCTGAACGACAGCAAAGGGATCGGCTGCCGCGCCTCGGCAATGCGCCCCATATCGGCCGCTCGGCCGCGTTCGTGATTGCCCGAAGCGGCCCCCCTGGCCATTCTGCTTTGCCACCGGCCCAACCGACGAACCGGCGGCACGGTGCCGCCGGCACGAAAGTATTCATGAGACAGCACCGCACGGAAGAGAGCGCCGCACGGGTCATTGACCCGTTCCACACCATCATCCGGCGCTGACACCGCTGCCTATCGTCACAGGGGGCTAACTGCGGGCGAGTATGGCCGCAGCGTCCGCAACAAACGCCTGGGCAGCCTCCTCGGGGGAGCGCATGCCGAAGGCGATCTCTTGAGATATATTGCCAAGGGCTTTGCTCACTTCCCCCGCCGCTTGAGGGGGCGAAGGGGGCAAAGGACCGATCAGGTCGCCGAGAGCGGCCACAAAATCGAGTGCAGCACGGCTTTCTGGAGACAAATCGTCGGCGACGGCCTCGCGGGCCGCCTCGCTGCACGGCACTCCCCGTTCCATACCCAGCACCTTGGCAGCGCCTGGGTCGTTGACGAAGTAGGAGATGAAGGCTGCAGCTTGCTCGATGTTTGCCGAATTGCCGCTCACGGAGAAGAACTGAGATGGTTTGCGGTAGTGCCCACCTGCGCCTGTATCGATCAGCGGATAGCTAGCCAGTCCGAGCCTATCCTGGGATATGCCCTGATAGACGATGAGTTCATTGGAATGGATCGGTGTAGTGGCCGCCCTTCCGGTGATGATCATACTGGCTTCCGCCGAAGCGGTACTGAGCGCCTGATCTTCGGCAGACACTATGACGCCGGCGTCTCGAAATTCGGCCCACAGCGTGAACCAATCGCCAAGGGACGCTGCATCGAAGCCGATTGCTCCCTCGATGGTGTACAAGGCCTGGCCGCGCTGGCGCAGCCAGTTCTCGAACATGACGTCACTTCCCGAACAATCCGGAAGCACCTTGATGCCATCCCGAATGTTCTTGCTGGCGAAGGCTTCGCCCATGGCGCGGTAGTCATCATAGGTCGTTGTGAGATCGGGCGGCGCTATGCCGAGTTCGTCAAAAACCGTTGCATTATAGACCATGGCCGCCGAATTGCTGCCCAGGGAGACGCCATACAACTTGCCACCGACCCGGCCGCCCTCGATCTGGTCAGCGTCGAAATCGTCGAGCTGCAGTGTTGTTCCGATCATATCGTCCAGAGGAGCCACGACGCCACGCGAGGCATATTCAACGATATAGCGATAATCCATCTGAATAACGTCGGGTGCGCTGCCACCCGAAACCTGGGTTGCCAGGCGTGTCCAATAGTCGTCCCAGTTAATGAACTCGCCGGCAATCTCGGTGCCGGTCTCCGCCGTGAACATGTCCGCTACCGTATATGTTCGGTTGGCGCGGTCCTGACCGCCCCAAAAGGCGAGGCGCAGACTGGCCTGCTGGGAAAAGCCGGGCGTCGTCGCCAATGCCGATACGGCCAGTGCGGAACTGCCAAGCAGAAACTGGCGGCGAGGAATACGAAATGTCATGCGACCCTCCCATGGGCTTGTCTGATGCGCTCTACGGCGATCTTCCATACAAGTCAGTCTGACACAGTGGCGTGCCCAAGAAAAATACGTTTTAATGTGCGGCCGATAGACTGAACCTATCACTGGAGGATTGATGGACAAGTTGCTCAATCAGTTCATTGCCATTGCCGAGACAGGGAGCATCCGGGCTGCCACGGCGGTTCTGAACGTCACGCAGCCGACATTGACCGTGAACATGCAGAAGCTCGAGGCTGATTTGAATGCTCAGCTCTTTTCTCGATCTGCCCGCGGCGTGCGGCTGACTGCCTATGGTGAGGTGGTTTACGAGAATGCGCGGCTGATGCAGCGCCTTGATGATAACATGCGCCGATCCGTAGACGATCTACGCATGCGCAACGATCGTGGCATCAGCATTGGGAGCGGCTATTCGTGGTGGACCGTCTTCGTGCGCGACATGATGCTCAACTACCAGAAGAGCAATCCGAAGGCGCCCGTACAGGTCAGCCTTGGCGATCAGCTACGATGCCTGGACCAGTTGCTGTCAGGAGACATCTCCCTCTTCGTTTCACACGAGATCGTTGGGCTGACGCCGGGGATTGGCGCTGAGTTCATAAGGCTCAGCCAAGTCTACAACGGCGTTTTTGTACGCGCGGAGCATCCTTTGCTGGGAAGTGCTCGATCCCGTAAAGCCATCGATGCGTATCCCCTGATCACCAGTTCCTTGGGAGAGAGCCGCCAGCAGCGCTTCTTTGATGAAAATTGGCGCCGCTTGCGGCGCGCGAGCTCGTTCGGTCGTGAGAATTACATTTTTGGATCCAACTCGATGTCGGCCTGCATCGACTATCTCCGCCATACCGACTCCATCCTGCGTATTTCCAATGTGATCGCGCCATACTTTGCTGAACAGGGCATCATGGAGGTTTTGCAGGCGGAGCGACCCGCCACCATTCCAATGGGCATCTATATCCTCTCCGAACGCCGGGGTGAGCCGCGCCTGGAGGAAATTCTCGGTCGGCTGGTGTCCGCTTGTCAGGCAGTTCTGCCTTCGCCGAGCGAGGGGCCATAGCGGACATGATCAGGCCAACGCTTGACGATCGGCATGCCATATCTGCGGGACACTGGTCACCTGCAGGACAGTTGACGCCAGCATTCGGAAAGTAGCGCTGGGCGATCGGCGTCGGAAACAGTGGCAACTTGAGCGCCTTCGACATGTATTGCCGACACTCGATGCGCCCCAGTGCCCGCCGCAGCTCGCCCAGAATAGTTGGGCTCCAGCGCGCCCCGTTCCCGTCGTCTGACGGCCGCGATCACAATCGTAAAGCTGCCGTTCTGCCCGTCCGACGGCAGCTGCTGCGACGAGCCGGGGCAGCGGGCCGATACCGCCGTTGCGCCCCATGATACCCGCACCTTATGGCAGTCTGAGCCGGAGCACGAAGCGGAAGGCTATGCTGCCCTCCCACCACATGGGAAAGTTGGTGCCCCATTTGTTGTTGTAAAGATTGAAGCGGATCCCCTTGGCCCATTGCGGGGGGGTGGGCGCGAAAGGGATGAAGGCTTCACCTTGCGGCCCGAGCAGGGTGGCATCGAGCGGCTGGACCTCCAGCCTCACGCCGGCGCAAGTCAGGCGCACCTGCTCCACCGACTGCAACTGGCCGCCGCCGCGGTGCACGATGTTGCCGGCGTCATGCCAGAGGCCCATTTTGCGGATGGCCACCGCGGACAGGCCCGCGGGAGCCATATGCAGGAAACCGGCCTCCGGCATGCGATTGGCCGGCTTGTCGCGCAGCACCAGGGTCAGCTGGACGCTGTCGTCATCGAGCGCTGCAATGGCAATATCGCCGCGCGGCGGGGCGCCCAGCAGGGCATGGGCATCGTCCGGCATGGCCAGGACGGCTCGGGCGTTTCCGGCCACGCCGCGCAGTGCGGGAGCAAAGGCCAGGTGCCGCGCCGTGCCGGCCTGGGCCAGTCCGGGCTTGTCGTGATCGAGCAGGGCCCAGGGGGCACGGTGCTGCAGATAGCTGTCGAGATGCCTTTGCATCTCCGCACTGTCATAGCTTTCGTGGCGATAGCCGATGAGCGAGCCGTGCTGGCCTGTCAGCATGAGCCCGCTTGGCGAGGTGAGGGTCAGCAGGTCCCCGGTGACCGGGTCGAGCGTCGCCGTCCAGCCAGCATCGGCCAGTGCAGTTCCCGGCGCCGGCGTCATTTCCTCGGGCGGCTGCAGGCCAGCAAGTGCCTGGTCGGCTGCGGCGCGATCGTCTTCGTCCAGTTCGGCGACAGCCTGGTCCAGATAGTGCCGCTGCTCCTGCCAGGACTGCTCGGTAAAGGCAAAGCGATAGTCGCTTTGCCGTGCCGCCTCGAAATCGGCCCGATCCCAGGCGGTATCGTCGCGCAGGTAGGTCTTGATGTCGACGCCCCAGGTATGTTCGGCAACGAGGGTGAGTCCGCGGCCAAAGGCCTGGCGCCGCGCGTCCCCCCTGTCGCCCCAGCCTTGGTAGAGCCGCTGCAGCGCATGAAAACGCGCCAGCTTGTGCGGATCGCTCGCCGCACCGTGGATCCAGCTGTCGCCGATTTCGGCGGTGACGACTGGGAATTCGGCGCGCCGGCCCCACATCACGGCACCGAAAGCGTCCAGCGTCGAGGCCATGATGACGGCATCGGGATGGGCCTGCTGCAGCTCGCGCCGGGCTTCGATTGTCTGCCCGACGCTCTGCGGCCCCGCATTGTCGTTGGTATGGGCAAAGCCGAGCCCGAAATCGTCGCCGGCGGGAAAATCGGTGTCGCCATAAGAGCCCTGATACATCACGACGACTTCACTGCCATCGGGCGCCCGCCAGCGGAAGATCGGCGGCACATCAGGCACCGGGCTGGCCGTATTGACACCGAGATGGAGAAACCTGATCCCGGCCCCGGCCAGCAGGGGGACCATGCCAAGCGTATGCCCGGGCACATCGGTCATCTTGGCGGCCAGCGTGGTGCGGCCGAAACGCCGGTCGAGCTCCTTGCCAAAGCTCAGTCCGGCGCGGAACAGGTCGGTCGACATCAGCTCGGAATGCGTGGTGAAAGGCAGGCCATGCCAGACGATCAGGCCCCGCTCGATGGCCCGTTCGAGGCGCCGGACGGCCTCGATGGGCTGGGTGTTGAGATAGTCCCAGATCAGCCAGGCGCCGGTGGTCCAGACAAAGGCCGGCTGGCTGGGATCTTCATTGAAGAAGTGCTCGCCAGTGGCGATCGCCTGCGGCAGGAACTGCTCGTGATATTGCCGGCGCACCTTGGCGGCGTGATCGGTGAAACCAATGTCGAGGTGGGTCTTGAAGACCAGATGGATGGTTGGCGGGGTCATGCGAGGCTTTCCGTGTTCAACCCACCGTGCCGCGCACGACAAGGCGCGTGGTCAGCGTTTCCTCGAAGGGCGGGGCGTTCCGGTCGGCCAGACGCCGCAGGATCAGGCGGACCAGGGCCTTGACCCGGGCATGCAGATCGAACTTGACGGTCGTGAGGTTGTAGCTGCGCCAGTGCGCCTGCTCGATATCGTCGAAACCGACCACCTTCACATCGGCGGGCACACTCAGATTGAGCTCATATTTGAGCGCGTCCAGCACGCCGAAGGCGCTGACATCGTTGGCGGCAAAGATGGCATCGGGTTGCGGTCCGATGCGAAACAGGTCGAGGGTGGCCTGAAAGGCCATGTCATAGCTGTAATCGCCCCGCACGATGATCGGCGCGGGCATGCCGCGCTCGACCAGCACGGTGCGCAGAGTCTGCTCGCGGGCGGTGCTGGCGCGCGAATTGGAGCGGCCCGAAATGAAGGCCAGACGCGTGCAGCCATAACCCTGCAGCAGCGCCACCGCCTGCTCGATGCCCTCGCGCTGCAGCACGTTCACCCGGTCGTAGAGCAGTCCCGACTCCGCCGGATCCTGCACGCCCGGCAAGGGATAGTGCACGTAGATAGGCACGGCCCGGTCAAGGTACCGGATCAGCGTGGCCGGCGTCACGTTCTCGACAAAGGCGATGACGGAGTCAGGGTTGAAGCCGCCGACATAGGAGAGCAGTTGAGCATCCATCTGATAGTCGACGCTGGTCTTGATCAGCATGGTCGCAAAACCCTCGTTCTGCAGGGCGGTAGTCAGCGCGTCGACCTCCTGGCTTTCCCAATGCCCATAGACATCGGGTACGATGATACAAACCAGATGGGTGCGGCCGCTGACCAGCGCACGCGCCGTGCGGTCGGGTGAATAGTTCAGCTCCTGGGCGACCTTGAGGATCAGGGCACGCTTGGCGGGCTTGATCGAGGCGTCCGGATTGAACGCCCGCGAGACGGCGACACGGGAGACATTGGCGCGGGCGGCCACCATTTCGGCCGTTGCGCGACCAGCACTATTTCCGCTTCGCTTTGCCATAACCCCTCCAAAGTGCACACGCTTACAATTGCAACGCCTGATATCACTGGCGAAAAGCTGAGGCGCGCGCCCATTTGGCCAGTTATCTGCACAGATACGGCATTTGCTTCTGCTTCGTCCGGACAAAAAAGGCGGTCCGGCGCAAATTAATGCACACGCTTACATCTATCTGTCATGTGGAGGCCCTAACAAGCTGGTGCCTGGAACGGTAATCCCCATCGTCGGCGCAGCCCAAAGAGGACCACATGATGAACCCGCTTCTTTCCGCGAGTGTGTCGGCACTTGCTCTTGCCCTGATGTCGAGCAGCGTGCTGGCTGCCGACCTGCGTATCCTGACCGCCGTGGCCGGTGGCAAGGATGCTGCCGAGCACGAACAGTTCGTCGCAGAACTGGAAAAGCACCTCGGTCTCGACATCGAGATGATCAAGCCCGCAACGGACTACAACAACGTGCTGTTCACCTCGCTGGCCAGCGGTGAGCGCTATGACCTCATCTATGGCGATTCCAAGATGCTGCCCGGCCTGGTCGAGCAGGGCGCCATCACCGATCTGAGCGACATGATCGCGGCCTCCGCCGTGCTGTCGGACGAGGCTACCATCCCGGCTGCCGAATGGGCGCTGTTCGACCTGGATGGCCGCAAATGGGCCGTGCCCAACAAGTTCGAAGGCGGCACCCTGCCGACGATCCGCCAGGATTGGCTCGAAGAAGCCGGCATGGACACCCCGGTCACCCTCGAGGACTGGACGGCATTCTTCCAGTGGGCCAAGGCCGAAAAGGGTGCCTATGGCCTGTCCACCGCCAAGCTCTATGACATCCAGGGCTTCATGTCCGCCGCCGGCCTCAAGGCCGGCTATGAACTGGCCGACGGGCAGCGCACCATTCCCTATGCCAGCCCGGCAGCAGCCGAGGTCTATGACTGGTTCGCCATGCTGTCCAAGGAAGGCCTGCTGGACCCCAACTTCACCACCAATGGTTCGGGCGAATTCCGCAGCCTGTTCATGACCGACCGCGTCGCGGCCGTCACCTATTGGGATGCCTGGGTCGGCCTGTTCAACAATATCATGGCCACCGAACACCCCGAGAGCAGCTTCGAGGCCAGGGGCGTCGCCGGCGTTCCCGGGCCGGATGGCGAGATCATCCTGCGCCGCGGCGATGCCTCGCTGTGGATGATGCCTGCCAATGCCGAACATCCCGAAAACGCCATCAAGTTCCTCGAATTCTGGCATTCGGAGCCCGGCTATGTGATGGGCACGCTGGGCGTCGAGGGGGTGGATTACACCGTCACCGCCGATGGCAAATATGAGCTGACCGAACAGGGCCAGGCGCATGGCATGGATCATGGCGCCCCGCGCGTCGCCTCCACCACCTGGACCAATCCGTTCCCGGCTTTGCCCGGGGTGGACGACGCTCAGGGCATCATCATGGAGCATGCCAGCATCGAATACCTGCCGGCCGAATGGAGCGAAGCCGCGCCAATCGTGGAAAAGCACGCCTTCCAGGCCATGCTCGGCGAAGTGACCGGCGCGGAAGCCGTCGAGGCCATGCATGCCGAACTGCTCGCCGCCGGTCTGATCGACCAGTAGTCCGTTTTCGGACCGCGCGCCCCGCCGGCGCGCGGTCTCTCCTCCCGCACATAGGCCTGCCATGTTGGATCGTGTCCGGCGCCATTGGGCGCTTTACCTGCTGATCGTGCCGGTCCTGGCCTATTTCGGCGCCTTTCTGTTTTATCCCATGGGCCAGGGGATCTATCTGTCGTTTCAAAAGGCCGGCCTGCTGGGTCCTGTGGGCTTTGTCGGGTTCGACAATTACGCCAAGGTGTTCTCGACCTCGGCGGTCTGGCAGGCCATTTGGAACACTTTCATCCTGGCTGCCGGGATCACCTTCTTTGGCACTGTATTGCCTCTGTTTCCCGCGATCGCGCTGGTTCAGATCGCGCCAGACTGGCTCAAGCGGGCGCTGCAGACCGGCATCTACACGCCCTACCTGCTATCGTGGGTCATCATTGTCGGCATCTGGCTCAACACCCTCGCGCCGACCGGCCTGGTCAACAACCTGCTGCTGGCAGTGGGGCTGATCGAGCAGCCGATCAATTTTTTCGCCGATCCGGCCTGGGCCCGGCCCATGGTGATCGCCCTGACGGTATGGAAGGATATCGGCTTTCACGCACTGATCTATCTGGCTGCCCTGCTGTCGCTGAACCCCGATATCCTGGAGGCGGCCGATATGGACGGCGCCAATGACCTGCACAAGATCCGCGACATTATCCTGCCCCACCTGATGCCGATGATGACAATCGTCTTCCTGATCACCCTGCTGGGCTCGCTGCGCACCTTTGACTCCGCCTTCCTGATGCTCAATGGCCGCACCGCCGACCAGATCACCACCCTGGCCATTTTCACCTATGAGCGGGGCATCCAGAAATTTGATCTGGGCCTGGCCAGTGCGGCCGGCGTGGTGCTGCTGGCGATTTCGCTGGCGATCTCGGGCGTGGCCGCCGTCGTCACGCGCCGCAATCAGGAGGCCTGACATGCTGCGCAGCAAGACGGCAATCACGCTTTCCTATGTCATCCTGATCGGGCTGGCGCTGACGATGATCGTGCCGCTGTGGTCAGTCGTGGCCACGGCCTTTTCGAGCAAGTTCGGTTCGCTGCAGCCGGGCACCAGGCTCTGGCCATCCGAGTTTTCGCTCGAAGGCTTCGATACCCTGTTCCGCCGTCTCAACTTCCTGCTGCCCTTCACCAATACCCTTTATGTGACTGTCGTCGGCACGGCCCTGCATGTGCTGCTGGCCGCAATCGGCGGCTATGTGTTGATCCAGCAGGATCTGCCGGGGCGCAAGGTCATTGCCGGCGTGATCCTGTTGACCCTGACCATCCCGACCCAGGTGATCCTGGTGCCGCTCTTTGTGGTGTTCAAGCAGTTCATGCTGCTCAATACCTTGCTGTCGCTGATCGTTTCGGAGCTGGTCTCGGCCTTCTCGATCCTGCTGATGAAGACCTATTTCGAGCAGGTGCCCAAATCGGTGATCGAGTCGGCGCGCCTGGAGGGTGCCGGGCACTTCAAGCTGCTCAAGGACTTCTACCTGCCGCTGGCGCTGCCCGGCGTGCTGACCGTCGCGGCCTTCCAGATCGTGCACAAGTACAATCTCTTCATCGAGCCCCTGCTCTTCATCAACGACCCGCAAAAGATCACCCTGCAGATCGCCTTGCAGTCGGTGATCCAGGGCGAAGGCAGCACCTCGACCAATGACTTCATCGCGCCCAATGTGACCATGGCCGCCATCGTCATTGCCCTGATCCCGCTGCTGGTCTTTTACCCGGTTATGCAGAAATACCTGATCCGCGGCCTGACCGTCGGCAGCGTCAAGGAATAGTTTGTTATGCAGGCCACCCATAGTGTCACGCGCGACCACCAGGCCGCCAGCCCGTACTTTTATATCCCCTTCGATGTGCCCGAAGGCACGACCCGCATCGACGCCACGCTCGCCTATGCCAAGGCGGATGACTGTGTCATCGATCTGGGGGTCTTTGATCCGCGCGATACCGGTTATCCCAGCAAAGCGGGCTTTCGCGGCTGGAGCGGCGGCGCACGTGACCGCTTCTTCATCGCCACCGACGACGCGACCCCGGGCTATGTTCATGGCGAGATCCAGACGGGGACCTGGCACATCGTCCTGGGGCTCTACAAGGTGCCCGCGAGCGGCGTCGACGTCAGCGTCACGATCACCTTTGACCGCGAGCCACGCCGTGTCGCCCCGCAGCCCATCCATCCCCAACCGGTCCGCCACGGGGCCGGCTGGTATCGCGGCGATCTGCATTGCCACACCTTCCACTCCGATGCCCGGGGCGCGCCCGAGACCCTGCACCGCGCAGCACAGCAGGCCGGTCTCGATTTTCTGGCCGTGACCGATCACAACACCATCACCCAGCGGCGCTACTTTCATCCGGCTTCCTCCGCCGACCTGATCTTCGTGCGCGGTATGGAAATCACCACTGCCGCCGGCCATGCCAATGTCTTCGGGGTCGATTCGTGGATCGACTTCCGCATGACGGCACCTGCCGACGCGCATGTGCTTGCCAGCCTCGTGCATGACCAGGGCGGTCTGCTATCGATCAATCACGACAAGCCCGACATCCCCTGGGACTATGCGGTGCCTGCGGCCGATTGCCAGGAAGTGTGGCAATCCACCTGGCTGGACCGGAACTGGATCTCGCTCGCGCGCTATCAGGAGCGGCTGGCGTCGGGGATGCGGCTGTCGGCCATTGGCGGTTCGGATTTTCATCAGCCCGCCGAGCTGCGCCCGGAGGGGCCGCTGGTGCTGGCGCGGCCCACCACGGTGCTATGGCTGCCCGAGCTCAGCGAAGCGGCGATCCTTGCGGCAATGAAGGCGGGACACGGCTATATTACCGAGGGTCCCCAGGGGCCCCATCTCGAGATCCGTGCCGGCGCGGCAGCGATGGGTGATGTAGCGACGGACCTGAGCGTCGTTGACGTCACCGTATGCGGGGCCCAAGGCGACCAACTCGTCCTGGTCGACGCCACCGGCACTATTGCCATACGCGAGATCCCGACCGCCGATTGGCAGGCAAGCATCAGCCTCGATACCGTCACCGGCTTTGTGCGTGCAGAGATTATCGCCGTGGCGAGCCACGATGACATGGTTGCCGACCTGCTCGGTGCCCTTGACAGTCAGGAGATGCACGGGGCTGCGCAGGCCACTATCGCGGCTCACCCCATCCGCCGGGCGTTGAGCAATCCTGTCTATGCTGGGACCATGCCCAGGTGACCCGCAAGATGCCGCAGCCCATGGCCGTGGCATTGCCACTGCCAGACAAGGAAGACTTGATCTGAGGCCTAGGCAGTGTTTCCGCCCACGCCATGCGCTTCGGTGCGCTGGCTATCTGCCGATGTGCCGAGAGTGGGGACATGTCGGCCTTCTGTGGTGTTAGGCTCAAGGCTGCCATTCCGCTGCCGGCCCCATTCTTGCCGTTCGCCGAGGACCGGGAGCGTGTTTCGGGCGTTCGTGGCGGCCCCGGATGCGCGGGGCGCTAGCGGACACTGCTCAGGTCGGCTCGATTCCCCCTATACTGGCCGCCAGGCTCAAGATCGCGCGCGGCGCTGACCAGGCTTCGGGTATAGGGATTGAAGGGGGCCGTGAGGATGTCGCGGGTCGGCGCCTCCTCGACCACCTTGGCATTGCGCATGACCAGTGTCCGGTTGCAGAGCGCGCCGACGACGGCTAGGTCGTGGCTGATGAAGATGAGACTGAGGCGCCGCGTCTCGCGCAGGCGCGACAGCAGTTCAAGCACCTGCGCCTGCACCGTAACGTCGAGAGCCGAGACGATCTCGTCGCAGATCAGCAGTTCCGGTGACACGGCAAGGGCCCTGGCAATGTTGATACGCTGCCGCTGTCCGCCCGACAGCTCGACCGGATACCGCGAGAGGTACTGGCTGCCCAGATCGACCTCTTCGAGCAGCCGCACGGCTTCATCCCGCCAGGTTTTGCGCGGCTGGCCATAGATTGCGAAGGGCTCGCTGAGGGCCTGCTCGACATTGAGGCGAGGGTTGAGCGCGCCGTAGGAGTCCTGGAAGATGTACTGGATCTTCTGACGGACCGCAGTCGCCATCCGGGGCAGGCGCAACTGGCTGCCGGCAAACTGGACACGTCCGCGATCGGGGCGCACCAGGCCGACCAGCACCTTGCCCAGCGTGCTCTTGCCGCTGCCGCTCTCGCCGACCACCGCCAGGGCGTCGCCCCGTCGCAGCCCGAACTCGACCGCCTCGAGCGCCTGGATGCGCGGACTGAGGAGGCCCCGCCCGGGATAGCTGACGCTGAGATCGGTAACCGAGAGGATATCGTCTCGATCGGGCTCGGCTGGGGCAGCGGCCGTCGCGGCCAGTCTGGGGCGGCTTTCCAGCAACATGCGGGTGTAGTCGTGGCGCGGCGAGCCCAGCACCGATGCCGTCGGGCCGGTCTCCATGGTTTCGCCGCGCCTGAGCACCACCACCCTGCTTGAGTGGCGGGCCACGACGCCCAGGTCATGGGTGATGAGCAGCATGGCCATGCCGCGTGCCCGCTGCAGCGAGGTCAGCAGATCGAGGACCTGCGCCTGAACGCTCATGTCGAGCGCCGTGGTCGGCTCGTCGGCAATCAGCAGGTCGGGATTTCCGGCCAGAGCGGTGGCGATGACCACGCGCTGCTGCTGACCGCCGGAAAGTTCGTGGACATAGCGGCGGCGCACATTGGGAACTTCTGCAAGGCCCACTTCGGCCAAGAGCGCGTCGATGCGTGCTTCGGCATCGGCGCGGCTCAGCCCCCGAGGCAGGGCCTCGTGGATATGGTCGCCGGCATTCATCAGCGGGTTGAGCGCCGCGGTCGGATCCTGGAACACGACGCCGATGCGCTTGCCGCGCAGAGTCCGCAGGCCGGGCTCATCGAGCGCCAGCAGGTCGATGTCGTCGAACAGGGCCTGCCCGGTCAGATGCAGGCTGGTTCCTGGCGGCGACAGGCCCACCAGCGACATGGCGGTGATCGACTTTCCCGAGCCCGACTCGCCCACCAGGCCCAGCGTTTCGCCCTTGCCGATGTCGAAGGACAGGCCGCGGATCACCTCGACGGGGCCATTGCGGGTGTCGAGCGTGACCCGCAGGTCGGTGACGCGCAGCAGCGTGTTCATCAGATCGTCCTCAGCCGCGGGTTGATGAGCTTGCGGATGACATCCGCGATGAAGTTGGCAAAGATCACCGTGACCCCGAGCCAGATGATGATGGCCTGGACCACGGCATAGTCGCGGCCCTGGATGGCCTGGAGCGTCAGCGTGCCAAGGCCGGGCAGGCCGAAAACCACCTCCATGGTGATGGCGCCGGTAAAGATGCCGGCCAGCATCAGCCCGATGATGGCGATGGTGACGGTAAAGGCGTTGGGCAGGATGTGACGCAACACGATCGCCGTGTGACTGATGCCACGAGCCCGCGCGGCGCGGACAAACTCGGAGGCCTCGGCCTCGCGCATGTCCTCATAGAGGGCCTTGCTGATCGAGCCGGCCGCATCGATGCCCAGAATCAGGGCCGGCAGCGCGAAATTGCCGATGGCGGGTATCCAGTCCAGCCAGACGGCGAAGACGATCAGTGCGACGATGCCGATGGAAAAGGTCGGCAGCGCGATCGACCAGATGGTGATGATGTCCACGATCTGCACGAAGACCGAGCGCGGGAACAGCACTGCCAGCACCGAGACGGTGACCCCGACCACAACGCCGATGGCCAGGGCGGTTGCGCCGAGCATGAGGGTCGAGGGCAGGACGGCGCCCAGCAGGTCGGCAATGGGGCGGGCGAAGCGGGCTGACTGCCCCAGGTCACCGGACAGGATCATCGTCGACCACTCGCCGAACTGCGTCAGCCATGGCTTGTTGAGTCCGAGTTCCTCGCGCATCGCCGATTGCTGCGAATAGGTCAGCGCGCCTTCTATGCCGCGTACGTCGACCACGTCGCCGGGGATCATGCGGATGAGGAAGAAGGTGAAGACGATGATGCCGAGGATGACGGCCAGGGCGCGCAGCAGATCGACGCCGATGCTGGCTGCCAGCCGGAATTGCGGGTTCATGTCCGGGTCCTTTTCTGGGCGGGAGTCAGCCGCTGCCGCTGTGCATTGCCGATGATGGCAAGGGCGAAGGTGACGGCGGAGAGGGCGAGGATCGGGGCCAGCAGGGCATGCGGCGCCTCCTCCATGAAGGGCGTGGCCGTGGCGATCATGCGGCCCCAGCTGGGCTGCTCCGAGGAGGCGCCGAGGCCGAGGAAGCTCAGCACCGATTCCGAGACGATGCAGCGGGGCAGGATGATGGCGAACTGGGTGATCAGCGCGCCGCCGATATTGGGCAGCACATGCATGATGGCGATGCGTCCCGGACCCGCGCCCAGCACCTTGGCGGCCTGCGTATAGGACTGGGCCATCTGCTGCTGGTAAGTGGCGCGGGTGATGATGGCGAAGTTGGGTGCGAACGAGACGCCGAGCGCCAGCACCACCGAGAACGGTCCCGGCTCGAAGGCGACGATGAAGGCCAGGGCAAACAGGATGCCCGGCAGGGCGCGCACCAGGTCGACCACGGCAAACAGCCCATGTTCGACCGGCTTGCCCAGGGGCATGGCAATCAGGGCCGTGGCGGCACCCAGCGCCAGTGCCACCAGGGCGGCGCTGGCGCCATAGAAGAGGCTGAGGCCGGTGCCCACCATCAGGCGGGAGAAGACGTCGCGCCCGCCGTCATCGGTGCCCAGCAGGTGCCCGTTGCCGGGCGGCTCGTTCATGGCGGCGCTGAACATCTGCGGGTCGTGGGTGGCGAGCCAGGGGCCCGCCACCGCGATGATCATGGTTATGACGAAGATGGCCCAGGCCAGCAAAGTCACCGGATCGAGACGCGCCAGGCGCGCGTATGGGCTCCGTGTCAGGGCCTGTGCCGTCATTTCCAGCCTCCCAGGCTTGCTGTGGCTATTCCTGGTCCAACCAGGCGAAGGCGAGACCGCCATCGACGCGGTGGGCCGAGGTATTGAAGCCGATGCTCATGTCGTGGACCTTGGGGCTGATGGCATAGACTGACGGCTTCTGGGCGATGCCGAAGGTGTAGTAATTGTCCATCACCCGCTGCCAGGCCTGCAGGTAGAAGGCGCGGCTTTCATCGAGGTCGGCGGTGGAGATGGCCTTGTTGATCAGCGCATCGAGTTCAGGATCCTGAATGCCGCCCCACAGACCCGGATTGGGGCCATCGCTCATCAGGCGCACATAGCGCAGGAAGATGTCGTTGCGGGCGCCCGAGCCCCCGGGGAAGATGTCCCAGTCATATTCGGACAGCGCGCGCTGGTAGCCGAGGTCGTCATATTCGCGCACATCGACGCCAAAGCCGAGGCTGCGCAGGACCTGCGACATCAGCGGGCCACTGCGGCTGCCCACGGTGGAGACCATGTGGATCATGTAGTCGCCCGGATTGACGCCCTCGTCGGCCAGCATCTGCTTGGCTTTTTCGACGTCGGCAACATTGTGCGGGTCATTGGCGGCCAGTTCGGCGTCGTAAAAGAAGTTGCCTTCACCCACCGGCTGGTTGCCCGGCGTGCCGTAGCTGCCGTTCATGATGGTGTTGAACTCGCTGCGGTCGACGGCCCACATGACGGCCTCGCGCACCTTCACATTGTCGAAGGGCGGGCGGGGATTGCGGTTGTTGAAGGAGATGAAGTCCCAGCTGGTGCCGCCCTGATAGGCGATCTCGAAGCCTTCGCCCTCGATGGTGTTGATCTTGTTCAGCGGAATTCCGGCAACATCATAGTCTCCGGCGCGCAGGGCGAGCGTGGCATCGGCAACCTCGCGCACGTCGAACTCGACGGCGTCGAGATAGGGCTTGCCCTCCATCCAGTAGTCTTCGAACTTGCTGCCATTGAGGGTGAGCTGCGGCGTCCAGCTGTCGAAGGTGAAGGGGCCCGTGCCGATCGGCTGGGTGATGTTGCTGTCCCAGCCGGGCGATTCCGGCGCCAGGATCCAGGCTTCGGCGATGAGGTTGAGCAGCGGACCGAAGGGGGCCTTGAGCTGGACGACGAAGGTATCGTCGTCGGGCGTCGAGAAGGATTCCACCTGCTCCATGGCGGTGGTCAGCCAACCGGCTTCCACGGTGTCGCGGATGCGCTCGAAATTCTTCATCACGTCATCGGACGTCATGGCGCGGCCATTGTGGAATTTGACCCCGTCGCGCAGGTTGAACGTATAGGTCAGCGCATCGTCGGATACGGTCCAGCTTTCGGCCAGCAGGCCCTTGGGACTGCCGTCGAACGAGATCGAGGTCAGGGTTTCGGCGAAGGGATGCGGCAGCGAGATGGTGCCGGTGTGCCGGTGGAAGTCGGTGGTGTCGAGGGTGCCCCATTTGAGGTGAAGCGTGCCACCATATTCCTGGGCCAGGACGGGCAGGCTGGCCTGACTGAGCAGCAGGGCGGTGACGAGTGACAGCAGACGCGTTTTCATCTGGAAAGTCTCCGAGGGTGGTTCAGTTCTGCGGGAGGGCGAGACCGTCCATGCCGTCTCGGGTAAGTCCGAGGTAGCGCAAGACGGTAGGTGCGATGTCGATCAGCCGTGTGACACCGGGTTCGGCAGTGCCGGGGGCGAAGCCCCCGCCATTGGCGATCAGAAAGGGGTGGCGCTCGAAGTCGCCCAGGCCGCCATGGCTGCCATAGCCTTCGGGCTTGCCGGGCTTTTCGTCGCTGACGCAAACCGTGATCAGGCCGGGCACGCCGAATTCGTTGGCCTCGCTGCTGCGCGCCATGGCGAAGGCGATGTGCAGGCCGTTTTCCGGACGCTGGCCGATATGCAGCAATTCGGGGCCGTGGAAGACCTCGCCGATATAGGGCTGGGCGCGGAGGAAGCCGAGGATGGCCGGGATGCGCGCCTCGGCACCGGGCGCCACATAGAGGAGCCCGCTGCCGCCCTGGGGGGCGACGACCACGTCCGTGCTGTCCGGCCCATCCTTGAGACCGGCCTCGACGAGCCTGGCGGCGACGGCGACGCGCTCACGCACCGTTTCCTGGCCGTGATCGGAGCCCACCAGGAAGAGAATGTCCTCCCCCTCGGCGCGCAGCGCCTCGACGGTGCGCTCGACCTGGGCAAAGGCGCGGTCGGCGCCGGCGATGGCATCGAGGTGGACCTGTGAGCCCAGGGGCCCCGCATGCATGCCTTGGTCCGGGTTGGCGAGCCACAGCACCGACAGACGTGGCCGCCGCACCCGCAGCACTTGGGTGCAGAACCAGTCGGCCAGCGCCTCGTCACCCGCCTCATTGTGGCTGACCACGGGTGCCTCATCGCGGCCCAGCGGACGTCCGCCCGGACCAAGCGAGCCGGCGCGATGCACGACGTGACCGAAATTGTCGGGATCCTGGAAATAGGCCGCGCCAGGGGAGACGTTGGACGCAATGATGGCGCCGCCATGCGGGGCGAGGCGTTCGGCCATGGTCGGCACCTTGAGGGTGCGGCCAAAGGCATTGCGCAGCTTGCCGACAAAGGCCGGGTCGCCGACATCGTGCACCCGCACGCCGTCGCCATCGGGCAGGCCCATGGTATTGCCATGCAGCCCGTGATTGGCCGGCCAGCAGCCGGTAGCAATCGCTGCCGCGCTGGCGCGGGTCGCCGACGGGAAAATCGCCCGGTGATTGAGGAAGCGCCGCGAGCGCGCCGCGAAATCGAAGATGGCGGGGCAGGTATCGGCGCGGACGAAATCGTTGCGATGTCCGTCGCAGATCATCAGGACGACGCGTCCCATATCCGGGTCTCGGGCGGTCATTCCGTCACTCCATTGATGGCGAAGTCGAAGATGTCGTAGTTGCGCAGACCGGCCTGGGCGCGGGCGGCGTATTCCGCGTTCAGCGGGCGCGACAGGATGAACGGCACTGCCTGCTCGCTGAGCCCGCCATGCGAGCGCAGCCGCTGCCCGGCAAGCGCCGTGAGATCGTGTTCGGCGCGGGTGGCCCCCAGCGCCACGCCGGACGCGCCGACCACGACCACGTCACCCTCGCCCTCGATGGGCAGGTCGAAACGGGCGCAGGCCTCGTCGGCCAGCAGCGCCAGGGCGATGCCCGTGCTGCCTGCCAGGGCCGCCTGCACGTCTTCCGGGGAAAGCGATGGATCCTTGACATAGACGCGGACAAAGCCGCCCAGCGAAGCGTGATGGCGCACGAATGGATCGGTGATCGGGCAGATGACCCGCACCGAACCGGCGCCGAACCGGGCCTCCAGCTCGTCCTGCACATAGATGATGCGGGGGGTGCCATCGGCGTCCGACATGTCGGTCATGCCGTGATCGGCCACGATGCCCACGGTGGCGCCCAACTCCAGCAAGCGGCCCAGGCGCTGATCGACAGCCGCCATGAAGGCCAGCGCCTCGGGCGCTGCGGGCGCATATTTGTGCTGCACATAGTCCGACAGCGACAGATAGAGGATGGTGCCGCGGCCGGCTTCGAGCAGGCCGATGCCGGCGTCGAGCACGTAGAGCGAGAGCGCCTCGGAATATTTGTCGGCCGCCGCTGCCGGCGCGCGGTCACCCAGTAGCGGCACGGCGCCTTCCGGCGACTCTGCCGAGAGGGCAACGCCCTTCATGTTGCGCGCCAGGGCGCCCAGCAGCTTGTCCTTGGCCGTCACCACCGCGACATCGGCCCCGGCCGCGGCGAAGTGGGCAAAAATGGTGTCCACCAGCATCTGGTGCCCGTCGAGCACCATCACTTCGCGGCCGGTGGTGCGGTCGAGATAGTAGTTGCCCGCCACCCCGGTGACCGATGGCGGCGCACCGCAGGCTATGGCGACATTGTTGGGATTGGTGAAGGTGGGCATGGCGGCCAGGGCAATGGCGCTGAAGCCTTCGCTCATCATGCGCGCCAGGTGGGGCACGACGCCGGCCCGCATCGCCGCAGCCACATATTCCGGGTCGCAGCCATCAAAGCAGACCACGACGACCGGCCGCACCGGAAAGCGATAGCTACGGCCGTTGATCAGCAACGGCGTACGCACCTCGGTGAAAGATGTGGGCAAAAAGGCTTCGGTCATAAGGGTGTCACCTGACGCATATATAGTATTTGTTTTGAGTAATCGCGCAGCTTTACCCGGCCTCGTAACTATAATCCCGCATGTCTGTGACGGAAACGGAAATATAATATGGCACGTGTGAGGTTTTGGAACACATGAATAGGAAATTGCCACCACTCAAGTCTATAGCAGCCTTTGAAAGTGTAGTTCGTCTTGGTAGCGTTACAAAGGCGGCCAATGAGTTGTTTGTGACACATGGGGCAGTCAGCAAACAGATCGCGGCGCTGGAAGACTGGCTGGGGCGTCCGCTGTTCGAGGCCAACCGCAAGCAGATGCGGCCCTTGCCCGAAGCGATCACTTGGGCCCGCACGCTCGGCGAAGTCCTCGACACGCTGAACATTTCGGCGGCGCATATGCGCGACGATCGCCAGGCGCGCGTGTTGCGGGTCATCGCGCCGTCGACCATGGCGACGCGCTGGCTCATCCCGCGCAGCTGGCATTTTTCCGAGCAGCACGGCGACATTGCCCTGCAGATCCGGCATACCGATAGCGGCGAAGACTGGCGCGACATGCCGTTCGACGTGGCCATCCGCACCGATCGGGACCTGCCGGTGCCCATGCATTCCCAGCCGATCTTTTCCGAGGAGCTGACCCTGGCAATTTCGCCGCGGCTCGCGGCAAGGGCCAGTCTCTGGCGGCCCGCCGACATTCTGGGGCAGCGCCTGCTGGCGTCACAAACCCGGCAAGGCGAGCTTGAGCAGTGGCTGGCGGCGGCAGGGCTGGGGCCGCACACGGGTCCGGTCACCAGCTTCCCGCATTTCTACCTGGCGCTCGAGGCCGCGCTGGCCGGTGGTGGCGCCTTGGTCTGCCCGCGCCGCACCTTGAACGATCAGTTCCAGCGCGGCGACCTGGTCGAGCCCTGGCCGCAGATCCGGGTGCCGGGGCCGACATTCCACGTCATCTGGCGAACAAGCACGCCGCGCCAGTCAGAGATTGAGATTTTCGTCGCGTGGCTGGCGGAGATGACCAAGAAGGAGCCTCAACTCCCGGTCGTGACACGCGCACAACTGCAAGCCGCTCTCTGACTGCTGTCGCGCCATATGCACTATCGGCCTCGACATCACGCAGACCTATAGTTGGGCGCGTCGCTGTCCGCAGAATTCATTGCTTCCCTCAAGATCCTGACATGAAAACTTACCCTCGCCTGGCCTAACCAGAGCGTCGACGCTGCTGCGTCGTCATTGACCTGTCCAACCAGCATGTCATGTCTATACTTTGACATGACCTGTCGGTATCAGTATTGATGATATAACATGGGGGCGAGTTATGCGGGTGCGCGCAAGTAACAATGGCATTTCGGTACATGCCATAGCAGGCACTGACGTCGTGATGTTCGCGCTAGACGCGACCAAGTCAGCGAGAAACGGCCTGCTGGGATTCGCAATTCACCGAGCCGAGGAAGGTGTTCCCGGCGACGGCATCTGGCTGGAAGGGTCAAAGGTATTCAAGGCGCTTGAGCCGAAACCAGCCAAAGGCGAAACATATCCAACCAATGACCACCCGATGCAGAGCTTCCTCTGGGGCGACTACATCGCCGATGAGGGCCGACGCTACACGTACTCGGTCTATCCAATGTACGGGCCGTTCGCGAAAAGAAGACTCGGCGAGCCTGTGGTCCTCGAGGTCAAGACCGAGGAAGAGGACGATGGGGACCACGCCGTATTCTTCAATCGCGGTGCGGTCGCAACGCAAGGCTACATGAGACGGTTCGGCAATACCTTGCGTCCTCCCGAGCCGGACAATCCCGACCATCCGCAGACAGCTTGGCTTTCGCGTGGCCTATTCGAAGCATTGAAGCGGTTCGTCGATGATGCGGGGCCGGGCGACGCATTGAGGGTCGCAGCCTACGAATTCCACTACCGGCCGGTTATTGAGCTCCTCAGACAGGCGCAGGAGCGCGGGGTCGACGTCAAAATTGTCTATGAGGCCGGAACGGAAAAGAAGAAGGGCGTTGTGATCGACACGGACGCAACAAAGTCCAACAAGAACGCGCTGGCCAAATCGTGGGCCAAATTCGAGTCAGGCACACTGATCAAGCGGACGAAGCGTTCTTCAATTCCGCACAACAAGTTCATCATTAAGCTGCGAAACGGGGAGCCCGTCTCGGTTTGGACCGGCTCGACGAACTTCTCGGCCTCGGGCTTCATTGGTCAGGCGAACACCGGACACCTGGTGCGCGACAAGGATGTCGCCGCCAGGTTCCGCGACTATTGGACCATGCTAGCGGACGACCCCCTGCCGGACGATTTCAAGGTCTGGGCAGGCAAGAATTCGCCGAATCCAGGCGACGAACTGAAACCCGGGACCACCGTCGTCTTTAGCCCGCGCGTCGGCGCGAAGATGCTGAAATGGTATGGTCAGCGCGCGGCTGAGCGCAAAAAGCCGTGGTTCTTCACAGCCGCCTTCGGCATGAACCCGGTGACGAATGCCATGCACGAAATGCTGCTGCAGGCCCAGGAGCACCTGCGTTTTGTGCTGATGGAGAGCGACAAGGATAATGTGGTGCCCGGTTTCCGCAAGGCCGACCCCAATATCTGGTTCGCCATTGGTTCGCTTCTTGGCCGTAGGAAGCGAACTGACAAGACTGCACTCGATCTGGAGAATTGGCTGGTCGAACAACACCACAAGAGCACCGGTCATGTCTTCTATGTGCACCAGAAGTTCTTTCTGATCGATCCACTCGGCGACGATCCACTCGTTTTCGCCGGATCGGCCAATTTTTCACCCGCTTCGCTGTCGAGCAATGACGAGAATATGCTGCTCATTCGCGGCGACAGGCGGGTCGCCGACATTTATCTGACCGAGTTCGACCGCCTCTATCGCCATTTCCTGTACCGGGGCGCCGCGAACAGGAACAAGCCCCAGAAGATCGACAGCCATCGCTTCTTGGCCACCGATAGCAGCTGGATCGACAGACACTTCGAGCCAGGATCCTACCAGTCACGCCGCCGAGAGATGTTCGCCTAGGCAGGGTGAACTCACCATCTGCCGAAGCAAGGAGTCAACGAGTGAGCGCACCCCTCGCCTTCAACGCCGCATTTCTGCGGCACGATCTAAGGACTTTTGGAATCGACGCACATAAAATGTGGCCCGACAAATATTGGAATTTTGGTGCACCCGGATGGCGCCACCTCGAACGAACTTATCGAGGTTCTTTCCGACTGGACTAAGCAACTTGAACTTCTGGGCTACGGCAAATCGTCGAACGATTTTCCGGTGCCGCCATGCCCGTAGCACCGGAATTCAACGGCTCGGCCAGCGCAAAGCCTGAACGCCGCAGACGCCCTGCGCCCTTCTCTATCCGCCTGAGTGAGACCGACCGCGCCCGCTTAGCTATGGAGGCTGCGGGCGCTCCGCTGGGTGCCTATATCAAGTCCAAGCTTCTTGATGGGAAGGCTGTAGAGCGCAAGCGCCGGAAGGTCCTAACCATACAGGACAGGGAGGCGCTTGCGCAGGCACTGGCGCTGCTGGGACGCTCCCGCCTTTCTAGCAACCTCAACCAACTTGCTAATGCCGTGAATATCGGCGTGCTGCCGATCACGCCTGAAACCGAGGCCGAACTGCTCGCCGCTGTTCAGGACGTGCGGGAGATTCGCCGCCATCTGATGACTGCGCTCGGCTTCAAGCTGGAGGATCGACGATGATCCTCAAAGCCTCCCAGCGCGGCGGCGGCCAGGACCTGGCTGTCCACCTCATGCGGATGGATGACAATGAGCATCTGTCCGTCCACGAGCTGCGCGGGTTTGCCTCCGACAATCTGCGCGATGCTTTTCGCGAAGTGGAAGCGATCAGCCAGGGCACGAAGTGCCGCCAGTATCTCTTTTCACTGTCGCTGTCCCCGCCTGCCGATGCGCTTGTGCCGGTTGCAGACTTCGAAGCTGCCATTGAGCGCATTGAAGAACGCCTCGGGCTCGAAGGCCAACCGCGCGCCATCGTCTTCCATGAAAAAGAAGGCCGCCGCCATGCGCATTGCGTGTGGAGCCGCATCGACGCCGACACCATGACGGCGCGGCAGATGTCCTTCTTCAAAACAAAGCTCACCGGAATTTCCCGCGACCTTTACCTCGAACATGGGTGGACCATGCCTCAAGGACTTCTCGACGCGTCTATGCGCGATCCGACCAACTTCACCCTTGCCGAATGGCAGCAGGCGAAGCGCCAGGGGCTTGATCCCCGCCTGATCAAACAGGTCGGGCAAGCCTGCTGGAATGGCGCAGACTCCTTCAAAGCGCTTTCAGGAGCTCTGCAATCGCATGGCCTGTTTCTCGCCGTTGGTGATAGAGGCGGCCTGGTCGTCGTCGATTACCAGGGCGAAGTCTACTCGCTCGCGCGTGTCCTGAACTGCAAAACGCGGGACGTCTGGCAGCGATTTGAACTGACCGAAGAACTGCCGAGCGTTAATCAAGCCAAGCAAGATATCGCGCGGCGCATGACGCCAGCCATCCGCCGCCACATTGAAGAATCTCGCGCGCAGTTCCAGCACCGCTCGGCGGTCCTCGGCGCGAAGAAGGCGGCGATGACGCAAGAGCATCGCAATGAGCGCGCAGCGCTCGCATCCATCCAGACCAATCAATGGGAAATGGAAACCCGCGAACGCGCGCAACGACTGCCCAAGGGGCTTCGCGGCCTCTGGCACCGCATCACCGGGCAATATCAGGAAGTGCGCCGGGCCAATGAGCACGAAGCCGACCAGACCCGCCAGCGCCATGCGCAGGAGCGGCAAGACCTGATCGATGCGCAGCGGGAACGCCGCGCTGTCCTTCAGGCGGAATTTAAAGACCTTCGAAGTGCCCAGGCGAAGCAGCTCCTGGAGCTGCGCGGCGATATCGGGCGCTTCCTCAAATTCACGGGAGCGCGACAATCGCAGGCCCGCGCGCGTGATCTCTCAACCGGCCTGCAACTCGAACGCTAAGGGAGCGTCAAATGTCTCAGAACAATAATAGCGAAGTGAACGGCATGATCTTTGTCATCGCCATTCTTGGTGCCGGTTTCATCTTCCTGGCCGGGTTCCTGGCGATTTTGCTCGCGCTGTTTTCGGCCTTCATGACGGTCATTGCGCTGTGGGCCTGGAACAAGCCGCGCGTCTTTATGAAACAGGTTATTCTGCCGAAAGAGGCCAGGCTCTACGTGTGGAGCGGTATCGCCGGAAGCCTTATCCTGCCCATGCTTGTCGTCATCGCGTCCGGCTACATGGATTTTACGGTTCCCGACGACTACATGCCGCTCATAGCCATCCTCGGGTACAGCCTCGCGGCCAATGGCGTCGCCATGACCCTCGCAAAGATCGACGAGGCCAGCCAAGACGATAGTCAGACCATCGATGTGACACCGACGGTGGTCCCGCCGCCCCCTCAGCTCGAAAAGCCCAAGCAGCCTTTCGAGTTCGCAACCTGGGACGACGAGGAGCGCCGCTGATGCGGCAACTCTCCGAAGTCATCCAGTTTTTCTGGATGTTTGAATCTCACTATCACCAGCGTCTCGCCTGGCGGGACGCGGAAGAAATGCGTGTTGCCAGAGCGCGGGCGGAAGCCCGTGCTCTGGCACAGCATAAGGCCATGCTCAGCGCCAACCCAAGCGGCCAGCTCGGTCATTCTGTCCTCAATGACGAGGACGCGCTGCGCAATTCGGGATTGATCGAATGAAGCACCCCAGCGAATATAAGAACCTTCGCAAAGGCATTGAACTCGGCTTCTTTCAGGGGCAGCCGATCGTCTATGACGGGACCGAACCGGTAGCAATCGATGCGCAGGCGGGCAAAGGCAAGCTCACGCGCTTCCTCGGCCCCAATCTGGTTGCGCCGCGCACAGCGCATCTGACCAAAATCATCACCGATCCGAAGGATGCGGAACTCGCCTGGATGTCCTGGAAGACACTGGAGCGGCAGGGCTACCGTGTTCGCTTCATTAATCCCGGCGGGCTCTACGGATATCCCTCCGAAAGCTACAATATCAGCTCGCGCGTTATCGAGATTGCCACGCGGCCCGAACTGCTCGGCATCCTGAACGAAGCCGCCTACGATGCGGCCAGCTATCTCGTTCCCGTCGATCCAAACCCAAACCACCGATGGATCGGACAAGGCGTCCGCAGCGCCTTCGCGGTCTACAACACCATCACGGCGCGTTTTCCTTCTGAGCGTTGGCCCTGCACACCGGGCGGACTCTGGGACTTCTATGCCCGTACGCAAGATGAAATCGCAGACGACCTTCTCCTATGGGCCAGCGATAGCCGGATGCAGGATCATTCCGGCATGTGCCGCCAGATTGCGGGCTTTACGCAATCGACCAATCAGTGGACCGCCTATTCCTCGCTGATCACGGAACGCTTGCAGGCTTTTCAGCCGGGCGCTGCCGCACGGCGTGTTACGAATTCTAACAGCTTCGATCCGGACGAGCTAAAGACCGTCCCCACCGCGCTTTTTATCATCGGCTCGGCAACGTCCGATAGCAGCCGCACCTTCGTCGGTGCGATGGCGGCGGCGCTGATCCAGCGGTTCGCTACGGCAAGCGGACCTCTGCGCGCGCTGGTCGTGGGCGAAGAATGGGGACAGCTCTATGTCTCGAACTTCCATGAAATCCTCACCCTCTACCGCGAGGGCGGGATCAACTTCCTGGGTGTGTTTCAAAATGCCGCTGCGCAGATTGAATCCCGCTATGGCCGCGAAACCGCGCGCCTCTGGAAGAAGGCTGTCGCGCATACGATTTATCGCGGCCTGCCCGATGATCAGACGCTGAAAGAAATCGAGCACCGCTCGGGCAAGAAGTCGGTCATGGTGCGCGGCCTCAACGTCAACAACAACCAGGTGAACGGCTCAGGCGACAACTTGGTTGAACAGGCGCGCCCGCTTCTTCAAGTCGAGGACATTCGAGCAATGACCGGCGGTGACAACGCACTCCTGGAATCTCGCGATCAGGGGTTCTTTAGCGTGGATATGCCAAATTTTTGGGAGCGGCCAGAGCTCGCCGGGCTTTTGCGCGACGTTACACAAAAGCCCGACAAATATGCGTGGGTATCAACCGAGGAGACGCAACCAACCCAACGAGATAATCCAGCTCGCGAACTATAGCCGCTCGTAGGCCCTCTGTGTTCAAAACGGCCACCTCCTGGAACTGGAGACGAGTTGAAAATTAGCCTCCGTCACTTGTGTCTTTGCGCAAGATCACGCCCTGCTCTTCGTGAGCTTCCAGCAAGAGCTTAACATATTCCAGCGTGCTGGTTGTCACATGCCCCAAGCCAGGCCAGGCAAACGGAAAGCTCATGCCGCTTACCATGAGCTCCAGTTCCACACCGAGCAGTTTGGCAACCGCGATGGCTGCCTGAGGCTCTTTGGAATCAGGCCAAAGGTCCTCATCCAGAACAATGCAGGCATCAAGTTCGTCATCGACATAAATTTCTGCCAACTGCGCGCCAAGACGCTCTCCCGGCGTCCCAGCATCCTCCAACAGAGCATTGCGCAAGAGCAATGAGATGCTCTCCTCGCCCAGCGTTAGCGTTGGCCTTGAATCCACCAGTTCGATTCTGGGCTCCGGCCGCTTCTGCGCCACCGGACGCACCACAGGTTTTGGCTTCACGCCGGAGCCGTCCAGCCAGCCTGGCTCAGAAAAGATATCGATGGGGGATGCGCCGCAACCAGGGCAATGCCAAAGGTTTTCAGCAAGCTGCGCGCCGGTAATCTTTCCATCGCAATGCAGGCAATACCATTCAGCAGATCGAGCCCCGAATAGTGGGTGGAGCACCGCTCCTTCGGCATCTGGCTTGGTGGCGCGTCTTGGCCAGTCGGAAGAAATCCCCGCCCGCATCTTGGCCGCCTCTTCATCCGCGATCACCAGTGCAGTGGCCAGAAAGTCTGGTTTGCGCGCAGGGCTGGTAGTGGCATGAGGCTTCTCGATCTCGACGACCGGCTGCGAGAGGAGTGCTTCACCGACAAGGATGCGCCAGCCCTCACCTTCCATTCGCATATCGCCAAAAAACTCAAATACCTGGTATGCGTGCTCACCGATCTTTCCCTGCCTTACCGGCTCATCGACCGGTCGGGTAAAACTCTTCTCTATGAAGCTTTCCCGCCCATCCGCGGCCGAATGAGACTCGCGAACAAGCACTTTGGCCTGCTCCAATTGCTCGGTGCTTGGGAGCCAACCTTGTTTTGCTTTGGCTGCCAGTTGCGCCCAATGGGCGAAGCCCAGCTCTATAGCAAGCGCGTTCAGCGCTTCATGCTGGGCAATGCGATTTGCCCGCGCATGACGCTTTGCGAGGGTCTTGAGGGTGTCGATTTCGTTTTGAGTAGTCATGATCCATTTCCAAAATGGGATCTGACTAGGTGTCCGCTACTAACCAGATCCCGCAATTGGACTGGAGTTATTGTTGCTCAATGAGAGTGCTGCGTAGCTTTGCGTGGCGGACACACCGGCATGCACTTAAGGCCAATTTGAGGATGGCAGGATTCTAATAGGCCAGTCAAGTCGTTACCTAAGTGCTTGCAAATATAGGCCCGACCGGGAGGAATTAGACGACATGAACGCCCTTTTCACAAATCACTCAACGCATCTGCAAGCTTGATCCTACCTAGTCGCCTGGCCGAACCCTGCAAGTGCTTAAGGAGATTGGTTTTTTCGAGTAGGTGTTGGATCTCGGCCTTGGGATCGGCGGCAGCCGCGTGTTCTTTCAGCTTTCTCTCGACCGCTTCCTCATAATACTCGGAGAAATGTCGATCTCGATCTGAGTAGAACATGACCTCAAGGTCCGCCAGTTTTCCTGCGTCAAGACGCTCATTAGCGCTCTCGATCATCTCACGGAGCTCACGTCTTTCCTGCATGCCTTCAAGGCGAGCGAAATCGAAGTAGTCAATGCCTAGGTCATCGTCCGTCGGCTCTCGCGCTGGATGAAGCCTTCGCCATTGCTGAACTACCCAAACCACGTCCTCGTCGGTGAGATACAGGAGCGGACTCTCTACAGCGATCAACGCGGCCAGTTCGCGTGTTTCCTGGATCTTCTTGCATGCTTTACTGAGCTTGCCGTTGCTCAGCTCAAACCGCTCTCTTATCGCAATTCTTGCATCATCAAATTTAGGTTCGGTCCACTGCTCTCGCGGAGGCAACATGCGAGCGATCTCTATGAGGTCGCGCCGTGAACAGTCCTCAGTGAAAGTCCCCGTAGCACGCTCATCGACGAAGCTGAGTGTGCGGTATTTGAGGTCAGACAAAAGTTCCTGCAACCCACGCAGGTTCTTTTGGACAAGCCTGACATTTACGATGGCAAATTTTTCGAGGCTCGGATTGTTGTCACGAGTGCGATGATAGCGGAGCTCCTGTCCATCACCATCGATCAGTTCCAAGCTGCGTATGAAAGGCTCTAGCGCCTCCACAATGCGGCGGAGTTTAACGTCACCAATCTTTGAATCGTGTAAGTGCTGCCAGTAAGCGGAGATGTTGTGATCGAGCCCATGCCCGTCATCTGCGATCACACCCGCTGATATGAGCTTCTCGTAGGTGAACTTGATGTTCAGTTCCGTCGCGTGGCGAGCATTGTAGAGGATCGGTAGGATAAGGGTATCGCGCTTGCCGAACAGCCGTTTTTCAACGATCGCATCGGCAAGCTCTATGGCCGCTTCGATGTAGCCATCGAGGTAGTTTTCCTCATCTCCCTGACGGCCTAGCGTGGCATTCCATTCACCGTCGTGAATGACCTCAAAAAATGGATCACCCTTAAAGTCTTCGTCTGGATTTGGCTCGGTCATCTTCATCACCCTAGAGCTAACCGAGCCGCGAACCGCTCTGTGAGCTTGGCCTGAATCTGATCATAGTAAAGCTGATCGTGCGAAAGCACCGCCAAGATTGCCCTGGTCTGAACGGCAAGATCGGTTGTCACACGCGAAAGAGGCTGCAAAAGAGTGGCCGCCTTTTTCTCAGATTTGACCGCTTCCAGCGCCGCCTGCCCTGCCCAGTTCGCTAAAGCCAGATACTCGATGACGCGATGCTGCTCCGCCTCGTCTGGCTCTACCGTGAGATAGTGCAGCACCCTCGTCGCCGTGCCAAAGTGCAGCAGTAGCAGGCGTCCAACTAGCCTTGGCCAATCGTGGCCGTCGATTTTGTATACGGGCAGAATTTGGGAGGACGTGGACTTCCCCGAAATTGGCTGCGCGTGCGCTAAAATGATTTGCAGTAGCGCCCTCACCCTGACCATCTCAGATGTTGTGATTTTTTGGCCAGCTAGCGCTCTGCATCTCTTAGTGAACGCATCCACGGCATCTTGGAATTTCTTGGCTGTTGCCAGGTTGGCAGCGGCCACAGCCTTGGTTTCCTCTTTGCTTATTAGCTGGGGGTCAGCATAGGTCTCGCCCTGCTCGTCCGGTGAGGCGGGTTCTCTCGAACGCAGGTCGATGTTGTTTTCGTTCTCAATCGCCTGGTCCTCAAGGGCGGCTAGGTCCACGCCAACGAGGTCGATCATTCGGTTTAGACAAATGCTGAGCATGTTCACAGCCCTGTCCCGAGAGCTATGGAGATAGAAGCCGTAGCGGTTGCCGGTAAGGTCTGAGCGGGTGCGCGCCTTGATGAACTCATCATACGTAAGCGGTTGATACGTCTTCGCTTCGCCCTCTGTCCTTTCGTGTGCGGCTCTGGCGAGATCGGTTTGCTGACCCTCGAGTTCGGCATCTTCGATCTCTTCGAGGTCGCTAAGACACTCGTATATGTCGAGCCCTTCAACGTCCGCCTCAAGAAGCTTGTCGAAGAGGCGCTTTTTCTTGCCGCGTTTTGGCGGGAGCGTTGATTGGGCGAGCGTGTCCAAATCAACGACGGCAATGGGCGCGGAGTTAGAGCCCTCTGAGAAGACGGTCTTTCCGTAGCGCGGCTTTAACTCAGAGAGTACGGCGGTGGCAGCGATGCTTTGGCTCCTGGGCTCCAAGTTAGGAAGAGAGCCGCCATCCTTATCGAAGAGCTCTATACGCTCCACACCGCCATGTAGGTTCTGAGGCGCTTTCCATTTGAGAACGCCGGACTGCAAGGTAAGTGTACCACCATCGGCCGCCACCTCGGCCGCTTCCCGGTCAGGGAGCGGCATCTCCAGCTTCGAAACCTCTTCCAACTTGAGCGCGTTTTGCGGATAATCACTCAAGCCTAGCAGTCCAATCGCGGTGCCGGGGGCCGTGCGTTTATATACTGCTGCCTCAGCATTGCCTCCGGCGGCTGGTCCCATCAGTGCCGGATAGGTGCAATTTATGCTACCTGAAATGACGTGATCGAATGCTTGTCCACGCGCGATGATCAGCTTGGCATGCAGGAAGCGGTTTGCTGCACTTTCGCTAATATCAAAGAGCGAAACGTCTGCAATCTTGGAAAGTGCGGCGGATGGGAACCCATTTTCCCGGTCTATCAGCAAATGTGTCTTTGGGCTTCCGAGCGCTGCCTGCAAGCGGGCTAACCCTTCAAGTTGAGTATCCCAATAAGGCGATACGACAACGAGTTCGCTGATGGGGTCATTGCCAACTGAGAGCCTGATCTGCTCTAGAACGTTGAGGTCTGGGCGATCGAATAGTACGTTTACCTCTTCGGCTCCGGATGCATTAAAAACGGGTGCGTTCCCGTATCCTTGCAGCCAGCTTGCGCCCCCCAAGGCTCGTTCAAGGCTAACCCTAAACCACTGATCATCTTCAGGCACATAGCGCCTTAGATATCCGAGAACACTGGCAAAGAGCGCTGCCGTTTCAGGCGTCTCCTCCGAATAGGTGATGCTCGCCACTTGCTCCTTGTTGCCGCCGAGCCCCAGCGCTGTCAGGTTGGCAGAGCCAATCAAGAGGCGTCCCTTTTTCTCGCCAATCAGCATCGTGATCTTTGGATGAAAGGCCCGCGGCGCTTTCGCCTTGATGAGATGGTAGCTGGTCCCAGCAAAAGTCGGAGGACCAAATTCAGCGAAGGCGTTGTTCACCATCGTTCGGTCCGCAAAGACTACTATATTGCGGCACCCCGCTCCGCGCAGGCGTGGAAAAGGAATGTCCTCAAACGCCAGCGTTCCGAAAGCATAAGTTGTCATGAAAGCGGAGTGAAATCCGCCAACGCCAAAAACATCATAGTACTTCATGCGGCCGCCAGTTCTGCACGGCCGTAAGAGGTCACTCCGTTTTCATCGATCAGACTAATGTCTTTCAAAAATCTCAGCGCCTGCTCGATGCGAGGGCTGCTCGGAGCCACGTGGAACTGGCTGCGATAGCGGAGCAGTCCCTCTTCTGGCTCGAGATGATAGGTGTAGGCCTTCTGCTTACGGAATTTCCGTGACGCCACCCAAAGGTGACGCTTGAGCACGCGATCAGACATAATTTGGGAGACGACATCTCTAGCGGGCAGCGCTGCAACGGCGTTCAGGAAACGGATCTCCGTACGCAGCGAGTAGAAATAGTCCTCGCCGCTTAGCGCTTTTTGGATCAGGTCTTCGCCAACCGGAGCATTGGCCCAAAGGCAGGCAATTAGCTTTACCGCGCCTTGCACCCGCTCCTCACCGGAGCCTTCCAGCATCTGCTGTGCATGAGCTCTCGCGGTATCGCCGCCAACGCCTGGCTTGGAGGCAAAGTCCTGCCAAGTCTCGCTCTCCGGGACATTCGCCTGATCGGAAAGCTCTTCAACAAGCGCAGTCAGCGGCATCCGGTTTCGCGGGGCATCGGATAGAGCAACAAGAGCCGCCGATAGAATCGTCTCATAGGCGAGCCTGATAAGATCGCAGGTCTGGAACAGCGCCCAAAGCTCGGGAACACGGAGCACGCTTTGTGGAGCCCCTGCCGCGCTATCAAACCATTGCCACTTGATGTCTTCCATCTCTGGGATCGCGCCCTCTTGATCCGCACTTTGAAGAAGCATCTTGAGAGTTGCCTGGCGCACTAGGTCGAACTCAGCCTGACCGTCCGCTTTACCGAGAAGGACATCCTTTAGCAGCGTATGCTCGTTGCTTCCGAGCCTGAGCCTCGATGGCTTCATCGTCTCGAAGTCGGCAAGCTCTGCGATCGCGACTTCAGCCCGTTCAACGAGCTCGAAAAACCTTGGCGCTAGGTCACCAATCTCTTCGGCGAACGCTTTTGCGAGAGGCAGCGCCAGCTTTGCGCAAACGGGGTTTGGATTTGGATCGTCTTTAGCCGCAAAGATTAGAAGGCCCATCTCCCGCATCTGCGTGGAATAGATAGCGCCGAAGGCCCCTCCCTTGTTTTTGAGGTAACGCAACTTTTCGTCCGCCTCGGCATCAGCACCTTGCGAAAAATCGATAACGCCACTTGCCGCCTGGCTTGCAAGGATTTCTGCGGCCCAGTCCGACCCAGTGATGCCGAGCTCGCGCCCCCCGTGCGTGCAGATGAGGGCATAAAGAGCTTCACATCGACGGTAGAAGCTCCGGAACACAATGGGATCAGGGTTTCGGATGGTGTCTTCGTAGTGCTTTAAAATGAAAGGAAAAAGTGAGTAGTAGCGATAGCGAAGCGTGATGGTGCTGATGCCTGGGATGAGCGACTGGTAGATCGCTTCGATCGGTCTTTGCATTCCAAGCGGATCGAGACCGCTGTCCTGTCCCAGTTCGGTCCAATCAGGAAATCCCTCCTCCACTGCTTCCATAAGTCCCCCCTCGTTTGTTTCTTAAAGCGCGGCCCCAACCCCAGATGGCCGATTCATTCTCGCAAAATAGTCAAAAATGACCTCCGCCTTCCCGGCGAGTTCTGTCTCGCTATAGCTCTCGGCAGGCAGGCCAGTTCGGTCGTCATAGAGATAGTCGTAAATGGACTGGCGGAGGCGATCACGGGTCGCCGTCTTCTCAAATATTCCCTGAGTCTCGCGCATTTGCTGCTCAAGCTCTTGCAAAAGCGAAACGGCGACTGACTTGATCTTCTTGATTTCCGCCTTTGAGAGGTCAGGCTTGAGTAGCATCTCGAAGAGCGTTTGCTGTTCCTGGCTTTCGAATCCCTCTGCCAGATACTTCTTTTCCTCTTCTGTCATCTCGGCTGTGAGGCGCATCAATGCCTCGAACGTTGCCTCGATCGTGTTCTTGTCTTTTTCCTTGTTATATTCACGGACAATGTCGTCGAATCGCTCCTGAAAATCGACGCGAAGCGGATTTTCTGCGAGCATTTTTCGGAGCCGATTTTCGATCACGGTCTTCATGTCCTGAACATCCGTGTGCTTCTGATCGCTCTTCGCAAATTCCTTGCGGAGCAGCTCGAAGTTGATTTTCGAGATGTCGAATATTTTGTCGCCTGCTGCTGGATCGGCGGCCACATCAATGGCTTCGCTCACAATGGCGTTCAGTTTCTGGATAATCTCAGATGTGTCTGCGCTATCGCGGTCTTCCTCTAGGGTCTTATAAAGAAAGGCGATGGCTTCGCTGTCGGCGCGGTATTTCTGTACACCTTCGAAGGTGAGGCAGGCTTTGTACTTCCTAAAAACCGAACGGGCCGATATCTCGAATTTCTTGCGGCTTTCATCATCGACATTGACGGCCTCTTTTGCATCGACCAAGGCCTTATTCCTCGCAAATCCCGTTGCGGTTTTCAGGATGGCCAGATCACAGCCGTTGTCTTTTAGCTGCTCACTGACAAACTCGATGGCATCGGAGAGTTCCTCCAGCAGCTCTTCTTCAGGGTGCAGAGGATCAGTCTCCGGCCCCCCTTCACCGCCCATCGTGTCATCGCCCGTGTGCCCGGCAAACGTCGCCAAGGCCTTGCGCAGGTTCTTCAGAATGCCGCAATAGTCGACGATCAGGCCGTTGTTCTTGCCCTCTTTCACACGGTTGGCGCGAGCGATCGCCTGCATCAGGGTGTGTGCCTGCAATGGCTTGTCGAGATAAAGCGTCGAGAGTGATGGCACATCAAAGCCTGTCAGCCACATGGCGCACACGATCACGATGCGGAACGGGTGCTCATCGCGCTTGAAGGCGCTTTCAACGTCCAGCCGCTTGCCATCTTCGAGCAGAAAGCCATTTTTCATCAGCTTGCGGTGCGGGCCGATATCGAGGTCCCATTTCCGGAACCTATCGACCTCTCCCTGCTCGTCGCTCACAACGACCGCCGCTATGGTCTCTTTCATCCAGTCGATCTGGCGCTGACGCTGGACCAGCTCCTGATCATCTTGGACAGTCTTGAGTTCGGCTTCGAGCTGCGCGATGCGATCCGCCCAGGCGGCCCCGATATAGCCGTGCATCCGCACCGCCGTGATCTTATCGATCGCCACAAACATCGCCTTGCCGGTTTCCCAGTTCGTCGAAAAGTGGGACGCGAAATCCGAAGCAATGTGTTTGAGACGCTTTTCAGCCGTCACAACATGGTATTCGCGTTTCAACTCGTTTTCGAGTTTTGCGGCGACATCCGTATCCGTGATTTCGGCTTCCTCGATGGCGGCGGCCAGCTTCTCATTGAGCCCATCTGCTGAGAGCCCGAGCTTGTCACCACGCGCATCGTAATAGAGCGGAAGCGTCGCGTTGTCTTCGATCGCCCGCTGGAAATCGTAGGTGGAAATATACCCGCCGAAAACGCGCTGGGTGATCTCATCGCTGGTGAAGAGCGGCGTGCCGGTAAATCCGATATAACTAGCGTTCGGCAATGCATCGCGCATGTTCATCGCCAAGGTGCCGTACTGCGTGCGGTGAGCCTCATCGGTCATGACGATGATATTTTCCCGCGCCGAGTACTCCTGGCCGGTCTCAATCTCCTGGTTGAATTTCTGAACCAGCGAAAACACGAACGCCTTTTGCTCGCTCAAGAGCTGCTTCAGCTCGGCGCCACTATCGGCGCGGCATGGGTCCTTGTCGTTGTTGACCAGACCAACACCCGCAAAGGTTTTATAAATCTGATTGTCGAGGTCGGCGCGGTCTGTCAGCACTAAGAACGTGAAGTCTCCACCCAGCTTACGGCGGACCTTCTGGGCAAAAAGCGCCATGGAGTAGGATTTGCCTGACCCTTGCGTGTGCCAGAACACCCCCAGCTTGCCATCGCGCGCCTTACGATCGACGACCGACTGCACGGCGCGATTCACGCCCAGATATTGGTGATTGCGAGCGACAATCTTGAACAGCTTGCCTGTGCTGTCATCGAACAGAATGAAGTTCTCGAACAGGTCGAGGAAATTGCCACGCGTGCAGACGCCTTTGATAAGCGTCTCCATATCCACGGCGCCCTTTTCGCCTTCAGCCAGTCGTTTCCAGTCGCTGAAGTGCTCATACTTCGCGGACATCGACCCGATCTTGGCCTCAATGCCGTTTCCGAGCACCACGAAGGCGTTAAAGTGAAAGAGCTGCGGGATTGTGTCGAGATAGTCCCGGAAGTTGTCGTTGTAGGCTCGGCGCAATGACTTGTCCGGGCGCTTCAGCTCGACAAACATGAGCGGCAAGCCGTTGACGAAGCCGATGATATCAGGGCGGCGGCGGTGGCCGTTAGGTCCGCTAACCCACATTTCACGCACGCACAGGAAATTGTTGTTGTCAGGGTTGTCGTAGTCGAAGACGCGCAGGCGGCTCTTCTTGATCTCGCCGTCCTTCTTGTAGGTGGCGAGCACACCATCCCGGATCAGCTCATACTTTTCCCGGTTGGTTTGAACCGCTGACTGAAACCCAGCGGCGTCCGTGATCTGTCGCAGCGCATCTGCATATGCCTCATCCGGGAAACCAGGATTCAGCCGGATCAAAGCCTCGCCCAAATGCCGAGTGAGCACGACTTCCTTGTCCGAGTTTCGCCCTAGCGTGCCCTCAGGGCCAAAGATTTCCGTGTTGAACGCAAATACCGAACCCCAGCCCAGCTCATCCAGCAAATATGCCGCTAGAGTCTCTTGAGCCAATCTGTCTTCAGTAAAGTCATTCATGCGTTAAACCTCCAACCTTCCTTCCATCAGGCGCGGAAGCAGAAGATCACGAGCACGAGAGAGATTTTCAGACTGCTTCTTCAGCACTCGCACTTGATCCAAAACCGGCTGAACCTTCTCATCAAAATCCCTTAGGAGTTCGCTGGTCGGCATCAAGACTGGCAACGCCCGAAATTTACTTTTACTTATTTCCGCGTAGGTTGAACCTCCGGCATGCGATCTGATCTCTTCAACTCGATAAATAAGATTGAAAAGCAAATAGTACCTGAGAAAATTGTCATTGGGGATGATGTTAATGAATCCCTGGTTCGTGCAGACTTCTCGATCGATCATCCCGAAAAATCCAACCGAAGCTCGACTAGTCATCAATATTGTGTATGGCGGAACTAACCGGGCTGCTGAGTTTTTCAACCCAAGTTGACTAATTTTCTTTTCCCCATCCAATAGCGCGAGACAATTGTTCTTTGTAATATCTGTGGGTGTGATCCAGGTGACGTCGGCATCGCTCCAGTATGATGGTATTTGCGTCGATGGGGTGCCACCCCCGATAGTCTCGCAGACATCTGCGAAAGTTTTGAGTTCCCATCCACATGGTATGCCGGCAGAGATGTTGACGTGCTCATGCCCGGGGAAACGAAAGTCCACAAACCACTCGCGGTAGAGAAGCTGGGCAGCATCTTCCAGAAGCTTGATCCTGCGACGGTTGTTTTCAATGAGGTCGTCGTAGGCACCAACCAGCTCGGCAATTCGGTCCTGAGCAGTAACGTTGGGATAGGATATCCTGATCTTTTTGATGTCCCTTATAGGAAGTTGAGGCTGGGCAGCGCCACTTTGAAGAGAGCGAACCTGTGCCTGAAACAACTCGGACTTTAAATAATAATAAAGATATCGCGGCCGCAGCTCTTCGCTCCGAGCACGAATCGTCACCATGCCAGAATTTATTCGCACGTGATCATAGGGTATATCACTGGAATAATAGGCTACGTTCCCGAGTGTGCCACGTGTAGTCAGGATGACATCCTCTCTGGACACTCTTCCCTTTCTTAATTCATTATCTTTCTGTTCTGTGATGAACTGACATTTTTCAAATACCAAGCCGTCTTTGGTGACATTAGTCGCTGAAAGAAAAAGGCAATATCCTTCGCTTAGCAAGTCGTTTTGGGTTGGGTACGCTTTGCTTCGATCACCATCTATGATCTCGAGCGGTGCGTTGGCCATATCTGTATGCGTCCAACTCATACGATCAAATCTTCCAAGTTTTTCTTGATCGTTGCCGCAAGCTCAACTGCCTCGAAATTCAAGCACTCTATCTCAACATGGATGTCGCGCAGGACCGCCTCGAAATCGAAGCCGTCGTCCTCCTCCTCAGGCGCAACACCGACGTAGCGACCAGGCGTTAGGCTCCAGTCGTGGGCTTCCAGTTCGGCCCGCTCGACCAGCTTCACGAGCCCTTCAACATCTGCCAGTTGCGCATCAGGGAAGCGAGTCTGAAGCCACTGCGCCTGCGCGAGAAAGTACCGCGCTTGTTTGAGATGCTCGGCCACCTCATGGCGGGCCGCGTCAAAGTCGTTTAGGCGTTTCTTACCTTCAGCAGGCTTGGTCCCATCTGCCCCTGCCGCCTCGTGCAGGCGAGCAACCACTTTGTAGAGATGGTCCAAGGAATTGACCAAATCCTTGGACTTCTCTGCCAACGGCTCCAAGGCGGCACTAGACGTGTTCATCGTCTCGTTATCACGTGCCGCACCATTCCAAAGTTTGGTAGCTACGTCCTTCGCACCGTCATTTAGCGCCCGAACATCTGAGGTGAGTGTGGATGACAAAGCCTGGAGCTCATCATCCTGGTGCGCGGTCCGGATCGATTTTAGCGCGGCCTCAAGCCCAGAAAAATCACAAGACTGCATTTGGGCAAAGGCCGTACCCAGATATTCCTCGACCAGTGCGAGGTAGCGATCGGTTTGGCCGCGATAGAGCCAGACGATGCTCGCGATGTTCTGCTGCTGCTCAGGCGTAAAATCGAAAATCTTACGCGTCACCTTACGGTAGATGCCCCGCGCATCGATCATCAGCACCTTGTCCTTCAAATGCTCTGGCTTGCCTTTGTTGAAAAACCAGAGCTCGCAAGGGACCGAGCGCGTGTAGAAGAAGTTGCCGCGAATGGCGATCATCACATCGACATCACCGCTTTTAATGAGCGCTTCGCGGACCTTCGCCTCGCCGCCGCCAGCGGATGAAGCCTGAGAAGACATGACAACACCTGCGCGACCCGTATCGGACAGATAGGAGTGGAAGAATGACATCCAGACATAGTTGCCGTTTGAGACCTTCCCCCCTTTGTTGACGCCCGGCAAACCAAACTCCAGGCGTGGATCGTTCTTCATCTTCTCAGCATCGATTTCATCGACGTTGAAAGGCGGATTGGCCATCACGAAATCGAACGGGCCATTATCTCGGTGCGGGTCATCGTAGTAGGAGATCGCCTTTTGGATGTCGCCTTCGAGCCCGTGGACTGCGAGGTTCATTTTAGCGAGGCGGATCGTCGTCGGATTTTTCTCCATGCCGTAGAAGGTGACGCGGTCGCTCGGATTGGCTTTCATCTTTTCAATGAAGTGTGCGGACTGCACGAACATGCCACCTGAGCCGCAAGCGGGGTCGATGATCTTGCCGTGGTCGGGCTCGATCACGTTGACGAGTGTTTGGACGATAGAGATTGGGGTAAAGAACTCACCGCCATCATGTGCTTTCTGATCGGCAAACTGGGTCAGAAAATATTCGTAGATGCGCCCGAACACGTCACCGTCGGCCTTCTCCAGCGCCGGATCATTGAAAGTACGCAGCAACTGGCCAAGATCGTCGTTGCCGAGTTCCTGATATTCCGACTTCGGCAGCGCGCCTTGGAGAGACTCGTAGTCCTTTTCGATGCTTTCCATCGCCGCGATGATTGCGCCTGCGCGGTCTTCCCCGTCTTTGATGCCCACCAGATGATCGAATTGCGCTTCGGCTTTCAGAAAGATCGAGCCGCGCTGTGAGAAATCTTCCTTGGTCAAAGCGCGCTTCACACCGCCGCGCGATGGAAGCGTCTCTTCGATTTCCGCTTTGACCCTCAGGAACCTGCCGTAAGCATGACGAAGAAAGATGAGCCCCATAACCGGGAGAAAGTATTCATTGCTGGCAAAATTGGAGTTCGCTCTCAGATGATCTGCAACGCTCCATAGTCTTTTTTCAATTTCGCCAACGTGGTCCATTAATTCAGCCCTATTTGTATTTCTTAACATCTTGATAGCAATCAAATTTATTGATGCCATAGCCAAAGCGGCGATCAAAGCCTTTTCTGCCCTGGCCTCGCCCTAGCCCCGCGTGTACCAGGTCGCCCGCGCCTTCCCATGCCTTTTGATGCGGCCAGCCTCCACAAGCTCTCGCAGCCGCACCTTGAGGGTATTGCGGTTGGCTCCGAGCTCTCGCTCGATTGCCGCCGGTGTCAGCCGCTCATGGGACTTGAACAGCGCCAGGATTTGCATGGAAAGCTCGGGCAGCGCATCGTCTGCGCTTTCCTGCTCGCGCTCGCGGTCCAGACGCTTCGCCAAGCTGTCCTTTTGTTTCTTGAGGGCGCGCAAGAAAAATCCGAGCCATGGCTCCCAGTCGGGGGCCTCGCCTTTGAGCGTGGTCTGGGTACGCCTCAGGGCCTTATAATAGAGGTCCTTGTTCTCCTCGATCACGCGCTCCAGCGAGGCATAGGGTACATAGACGTAGCCAGCCCGAAGAAGAAGCAAGGTGGTGAGCACCCGTGAAAGCCGTCCATTCCCGTCCTGGAATGGGTGGATCGCCAGAAACTGCACGATGAACACCGCGACGATCAGCAGCGGGTGCAGGCTTTCCTCATCGATTGCTTTGCGGGTCCAGGCAACGAGGGCTTCCATATCGCGCGGTGTATCGAACGGCGTTGCCGTCTCGAACACGACGCCCAGCTCTTTGCCATCCGCATCGAAGGCCACAACATCATTGCGAAGGGTCTTGTACCCCCCGCGATGCCGCTCATCTTTCACACTGTGACGCAGTAGCGTCTGGTGAAGCTGGAAGATGTGGTTTTCGGTCAGGCGCAGATCGTCGAAAGCCTGAAAGACAAGGTCCATCGCCTCGGCGTAACCGGCGACCTCTTGCTCGTCCCGCGTATTGAAGGATTGCATCTTGATGTTGGAGAGAAGCTCTTCGACCTGCGCGTCGGAAAGCTTCGCCCCTTCAATGCGTGTGGATGAGCCCACGCTTTCAACCGTGGCGACTTTGCGCAGCGCGTCCAGCCGGTCGGGCGAAAGCGTCTTGAGGGCGTCCCACCGCCCCTTAAACTCATCGATTTCAGCGATGAGTTTAACGAGGTCCTGGGTTAGTATGATCTTCGGCTCCCTCATGATCGGGTCGCCTGTATATCCAATTCCATACCCGATTATACCCGATTATACCCGATAATGCACTCGCATTTTCGGGTTCGGCGAAGAGCAGAAATCAGCCAGGACCGACCTAAGAGGCATCCAACCGGCGGACGGTTGGTCTGGTGTCCAGAGGGCAGGAACGCCCTTTGGTCGTATCCATGGGCGAAAACCATCGGCGCAGGTTCCAAGGGCGGCGGACGGCCATGGTTGTGGTCCAGCGGCAATCCCGCCTGGTCAGGGTCAAGGTCTTGGACAGGGCGGAACGCCCTCCATCCAAGCGGGATCGAACGAGGTCGTTCGGATGGCGCAGAAGAGGCTCAATGCCTCTGAGGTGCCACGGCCTGGGGGATGCAACGGGGGCGCGCAGCGGTCCCCTTGCCAAGATTGCGGGTACTACCCCGCACATCTTGCGATCTACGAAATCTCAACAACTCAAGCTCTGCGCCGCTCCATCTCAAGGTCTTCGGGGCGCACGATCCGGCCCACGATGTTGCCGTCAACAATGGAGAATATGGCACTCACGTAACTCGTCATGATCCCAAGGAAAGTTTTCACCTCGCAGCGGAAGGCCAACGACTTGCTATCGGGTGACAGCACTGATGCCTGTATTCTGAGCTTGCCGTTGCCGATTAACATAGAAAGCCTCTCGGCCACACGAGGCCACAACTGGACGTGATCTTGGGAATGCAGCGTCCTTTCAAGAAGCTGGATCACCGGCACAAGCACACCTTGGCCCCCTAGATATTCAAGGCGAACGCGAAGGCCCGTTGCGGCGCATGTTCCAGTGTCCAAAGGATGAGACCGCTTTCCACTCCAGGCACAAATGATGGCCTCCTCTTCCATGCAGAAATTGTCATTCTGCCCGGAAATGACGGCTTTCTCTTTGAGGAAGCGCCTCTGGGATACCGAACTTGTAACGAGGTATTCTTTCAGGGCGAGTTGACCAGTCATACTGCAGCGCTGAAGTTCTGAGGGAAGAACTCGCTTGTGGCTGATCTCACATTGCACGAGCACGCCCGGCCTAACGAAGTTTCCCGTCACAGCACACTGCTCCGCCTCTGCACGCGCGAGAAGCTGACGCGTTTCATGGCAAGTGACAAACTCTGACGTATGCCCCCTTTTGCCACTAACCCCAGACACCGCAGGCTGATCTGATCGGTAGCGTTTTCCCGAAATCTCACTGACAGCAAGCTCTTTGGTTAGGACATCAACAGACGTGAGCTCGCACCTTCCAAAGTAAGAAGGCTCTGCTCGCGTCCCCGATATAGCCGACGTCTTCAGCAGGTCCCGGCTGACAAGGGCACCGGTTACGTCTGAAGCTTCAGCCTCGTCTTTCAGAATCTGCTTTCCAGTAAGCGCACAACGAAGAGCAAATTCGGGTTGCGCATAGCGGCCTGAGCTTTCAGATCGCACCAGAAGATGGCGAAGGACCATGGCTCCTGTCATGCTGCAGGCCGCGAGACAACCGACCGGCACTGTCCTGCCTGAGCTTGCGCAAAGCCCCAGCTCTGGGCTGGCAACGATGCGACCCTCATCGAGCTCCAATGAAAGGGTATCTGTGTATTCGTGCTGGCCATCAAGAGCGTAAGTTACATTCACTATCGCGCTACGACCGACCACGCCTTCGAGGCCGACGAGCGAAACAGTAAGCCGGGGCGTAAAGTCTTCGCGCAGCTTGTGACGCTTGCGTTCATCATCGCCGGCTGCGCGCTCTTCAACATCGCGCCGCTCTAAGTAAAAGCGACGGAATTCTGTGATGGCTGGATCACGCTGCGCCGACGCTTCGACAGCTTCTGCATTGAGGCCAATCTGCTGCACATCTTCAATGAGCGGCGCAATTGCGGCAAGCACCGGACGGGTGCCACGTACGCTGTGCTCACCTGGCAGACAATCGACCTCAATAATACGCTCGTAGGCATCGTGCTGGACGGAGGCGCGGACGCGCGCAACTGCCCGTCCTGAAAACCGTCTTTCGGCGGAGGAAACTGCAATCTTATTGGCCTTGCCGCCAAACTCCCCGGCCCAGCCATTCACCAGGTTCCGGACCCCGACTTCCGGATCGAGCGAGACATCTGAGACCTTATGAATTCCAGACGCGACAATTCTTGAGACCAAACGCAGGAAAGCGGAAGAGCCCGGTGCATAAAGAACGGCGCGGCCTGTTGCCTGGTCAGGGTCAAAGACCGCGTAGTGCCGGGCTCCGTTCTGCTCGACCAGAACCCGGCCCTCCGCCTCTTCGACCACCAAGTGTCCCAAGGATTTTAAGGCGGCGATGACAAACTCCCTTGGCTCCGTCGATCGTTCCATCGGTGGAAGCTTGGGCGCGCGTGGCCCCGTCTCTGCAGAGCCGTCCATATTGCCTATGAGCGTGTCGATATTCTGCCGTTCTCGTTCCAGTTCTTCTTTGGCGGCATCGATGCTCTCAGCGCGCAGCCTTGCATCTTCCTCGACGTCCGCGCCCGTCAGGGCCGCCACGACGAGCTGCCGGATGGTCTCTTCAAACCCTCCGCCCTCCTCGTCCTCATCAAGCCCACTGGCCTCCAGCAAAGATTCGATATCACCGATAGCGTGGGACGCCATCTGAAGTTTTTCCATCAGGCGGCCGACAATATATTCCTCGAATGTCCCCTTCAACGTCATGTTGAAGATGCTGACATTCGCATGTTTGGATGCCAGTCTTTGAATGCGCCCTATGCGCTGTTCAACGATCATCGGGTTCCAGGGAAGATCGTAGTTCACCAAAACGTTGGCGATCTGCAGATTGACGCCCTCTGAGCCGGCCTCTGTCGAGACAATGACATTGTAGACGGGAGAGGCTGCCCAGAAGCCTTTGATCGTTTCGCTGTTGCGCCCACTCGTGCTTCCATTGATGAGAGCGACCTTCAGTCCCATCTCCGAGAGAAAGGCCTCGATAGTGGTCTGCGTCTCGCGGCGCGTGGTGAAGATGACAAGACGCCACTTTTCTGGGTCTTCGGCCTGAAGGCGCTCAATGAGTTTGCCCAGCCCCTTCAGCTTGGCGGCTGTCGGCATAGTGGCAACGATATGCTTGACCTTGGCTACAAGGTCCATTGGCACAGTGCCCTTGCGGCCCATGTTTTCGAGTTGGGCAGAAAGGGCCTCAGGACTACTCGCAAGCGCCTGCAAGATCGAGATTTGGACGAGGATGCCGAGCGACTTTATGGGCTTGGCAATTGCATCGATCAAGGCAAGCTCGCCCTGCGAAGGCACGATCTTTTCCATGCGGACGATGCGGTCCGGAAAATAAAGATTGGCATCGCCGCGCCGCACGCGTGACATGTAGCCGTAGACAATCGACTGGAAGGCGTCTTTCGATTCCGGCTTTAAACGCCGCGCTTTCTCGCGGTCGTCTGCGATAAACTTGCGGGCGAACATTCCTTCGGAGCCAAATGGATTGCTGTGTCCACGCGCGACCGCCAGTAGGTCAACTAACGAATACAGGTCCCATAGCCGGTTCTGGATTGGGGTCGCCGTCAACATAAGCACATAGCGGAAGCGTCGGTCTTTCAGGGCTTTCTGAAACTTCAGCGCGACCTGCGGGGGTTTTTCGACGCCGAACAGGTTACGGAGTTTGTGAGCCTCGTCGAGGATCAGCATCTGAAAGCGATCGGCTGGCAGCTGCTCCAAGTACATCCGCGCGGTGTTGTAGGTTGTAATCACTACCCCAAATTCGCCTGGATCGGCGGACTTCAGTTCTTTGCCGATCGCAACAACGGCCGGAATGTCAAACTTACTCTCAAGTTCGTCTTTCCACTGGCTTCCAAGAAGTTTCGGCGCGACAACAAGAATTTTGGCGACACGGCCGCGCGCTGCCAACTCAGATACGACAAGGCCAGCACTAATGGTCTTGCCGAGTCCGACATCGTCCGCAAGAAGCGTGACGGGGAGCCGACGGCAGAAGGTCATCAGGTTTGTCACTTGATGGTGGAAAGGGGTGACTTTCCCTTCCCAGCGCGTTTGCGACTTGAGGTCGTCGCTGCTTTCAATGACGATTGGATCTATCAGATCCCATTCCAGTGCAGCCTTATAAACTTCGTAGTCCCCGGGCCGGGGCTCGCGCTGCAAGACTTTCGCTTCAAATGTTCGGGTTTCTTCGACCAAGTTCATTTCCTCGGATCGATAGAAGCATAGCTCGCCAAAAAGCGCTATACTCTTGACTTAAGCATTAGCTCATATACGTCCGAGAAGCGTCTGATGAACAAGACCCGTCGCCCCACGGGTGGGGATTGGGGCTGGCTGGGCAACGCCAAGCCAGGGGCAAATCAGCACGAGGCGGAAGGCTTGACGCCCCGCCTCGGCTGATAACGTCAGTATTCGCTCGCCAGCATGATCGTCAGGACCCTGCGGGTGACCAACGGATTGGCAGGGTCTTCGGAGCCGAACTCTAGACTGGGGTCGTAGTAATCGATCTTCCAGAAGACCTTTTCTAGGCCTGGCAGATCGATGCTGCCGAAATCCCGTTCGCCATAAGGATCATTGTCCTCGCAAAAGCGACTGAAGCTCTGCACCGCCCCCAGGACGAGGATTCTTTGCGCGTCATCCAGCGCTGAGATTCCGGGAGTGATGACGATGTCACCGCCGATAAAACTGGTGCGGAATCTGTCATTTAAAGACGCTATGCGTTCGGAGTTGGTGCTCATGTGCCAGCTCCTTCTTCATCGCGCGTGGTGATGGGAACTAGAAAGATGACGCCCTTACGCTGCGAGAGCTCGACCGGGATAAGGTCCAGATTGAGGATGCCGCCTGCCTTGTTGCCTTTTCTGGCCCAGACAGCGCCGATCTCTTTCGGCCTGGAGAGGACATCGTTGCCCTCAGTATCTTTCCCCGTGATGCGGGAGAAGCTGACCCGGAACATCGGGCGCTCTTTGGTTTGTGTTTCTTTGCTCATGATATTTCCTTTCGCTTGTGGCTGGACCATCCAGCCGATGCGCGAAAAGACCCCGCCCAGTGCGGCGAGCCGTCATGGACAACACGGGAGGCCCATCTATCTGGGCCGAATGGAGCGGGCAGGAACTTGACGGCTTGGCGCGGCGGGGTAAGCGCAATCGATCCGGCTGGAGTCCGCCATCTTCAAAGGGAAAATGAGCGCTCACATAAACCCGCGCTTACCGAGCTAGTGGAGACTCATCCCCCGTGCCGGAAAAACCTAGCCGATGAGCTTTCGGACTAGCGGTAGAGAGCGGTCCGTGCGGACAAGGGCCGTAACAACAAGACTGCCGGTTTCTCTGGCGTGACGTTCTGGCGACCAGTAGGGCCCATCGTCGGCGCCTAAGTCGTCGCGCCTGCTTATGAAGACCGGATCTTTTTGCGGAGCAAAGGCAGCATAGCGCGGACTCCAGGTCACGCTGTGCAGACTATCGATCCGGCGATTGGCGGGGTTATCCGGAGAGACCAGAAACCGCACCAGATCACCCCGGCGCGTTGTGTAGAGAAACCCGCTCATCCTGTTGTTGAGCCGGGGCACCTCGTTTTCAGGGGCATAAAGGTCGAACGTGTCGGCATGGTAGAAACTGCCGGTCTCGTCGAGGCGCAGGTAGAGATCACTGAAATGTATGCTCCAGCCATTGTTGTCCTCGATGCCGTGGTAAGCCCTGCGCTCGCTGTAAAGCCCTTCGGGAAAGGTCGGTCTCGCCAGCGTGGCGGGATCAAGAGCGCCCGCGAAAAATGAATGCAGACCAAGTTGCAGCGCGGCCGTATCGACCGCCCCCGACTGAGCAGACAAAGCCGTTGCGATGTCATCGTAGCTCATCATCAGGTTCTCCAACCTGCTAAGCACGCGCGCGGACTTCTCGGGGTCTTTCTTCCATAGATGGGCCTGCCCGGAAAACGCCCAGCGCCGCAAGGCGCTCCTGGTTCGATCATACTCCTCGTTCTGACCGCCGGGATGTTCATCGGCGATGATCGTGGTGATTTTTCGAAGTCCAAATGGAACGCGATCAGTGAGTTCAGAGAACGCCTTTCGAAGGCGCTCACGGCCTTCCGCACTTTGATGCAAACGGTTCTGGACCAATGCGCCTGCCGCTCCATTGCGTGGGACGAAACTCCGTCCCCCTTCCCTTTGACGGGCACGCCCGCTTGTTCGAAGCTCGGCCCTATAAGGTGGCAAGTATCTGGCGGATTTGGCTTTCCATATCCTTAATATAATTAGTCTTTTGGGATTTTGTTCCTATTTTGTTCTTGGGAAAGGACCCTCTTTGATGTACACTGCGGCAAAGTCTAAACAACCCGAAACAAAGGAGGCGAAGATGGACTTTGACACGTCAGCGCCTGCTGAAGCGCATGAGGGAAGTTCACTGGATAGCGATGCTCTCTTCGAGCAGTATGCCGGTGAGCTGAGCGATATGCAGATGACAGATGAGCAGCGCCGCGAGCTGCTGGTGAATATCTGGTCGATCATGAAAATGTTCGTCGAAATGGGCTTCACCCCAGACATTTGTGGGTATCTTGGCGCGATTGCCGATGAGCCCGCACAGCCGGATTCGGCTGCGCTAGAATTCGCCAAAGCAAGCAACAAAGAGCCTGGAGAGGAGCGCGACCGATGACCCCGAAGAAAGCAATCATCTATTGCCGTATCTCAGACGCCAAGCAGATGGTTCGGGGCGATGGTCTGCGTTCCCAGGAAACGGCTTGCCGCAGTTTTGCGCAGCACCGGGGCTATGATGTCGTAGAGGTTTTTCAGGACGTTTTCACGGGCGAAGTCTCGGACCGTCCGGGCATTAAGCTCGTGAAAAAGTATCTCAAGTCGCACCGGGGAACGGTCCTGATCGTGGATCACGCCAACCGCCTTGGCCGCGATGTGCTGTCTTATCTTATGCTCCGCAACGAGATCGAACATCTGGGCGGGATTCTGGAATCGCCTGTGATGGAGTTCAAAGGGGACTCATCATCCAGACTGCTGGAGAACGTGGTCGCCAGCGTTTCGCAGTATCAGCGCCAGCACAATGCAGAGCAGGTCTTGAACCGCATGAAAGCCCGGATCAGCAACGGCTACTGGACCTTCAATCCGCCGATTGGCTACAAGTTCGAAGCTGTGCCTGGGCGTGGCAAAATGATGAAACGCGAAGAGCCCTACGCCAGCATTGTTGTAGAGGCGCTCGAAGGCTACGCCTTTGGCCGCTTCGAGACGCAGGCGGAAGTGATGCGCTTCCTCCAGGCGCATCCCCTCTTCCCGAAAGATGGCTCCGGCATCATCAAGAATAATCGTGTCACGCAGTTGCTCACGCAGCCGCTGTACGCGGGCTATATCAGTTCGGAGAAATGGGGCGTCCCTCTGCGACAAGCTCAGCACGAGCCGCTGATTTCGTTCGAGACTTTCCAGCGAATTCAGGACCGCATTAGCGGAGCCTCGTATGCCCCCAGAAAGCGGAACATCAACGCCGACTTTCCACTGCGCGGCTTCGTGCGCTGCGCTGATTGCCGCACACCTCTGACGGCCTATTGGACGCGCGGCGGCAAAGGCAACTACTACCCGTATTACCATTGCCCGAAGAAGGGCTGCGGGAGCTACGCGAAATCTATCGCCAGGGAAAAGCTGGAGGGCGAGTTCGAAGGGCTGCTGCAATCTGTTCAGCCGACGGAAGGCCTCATGCGAGTCGCCTCAAGGATGTTTGCGGACCTCTGGAAGGCCAAGCTGGCGGACGCCACAGGCCAGGCAAAGGCGATGAAGCTGGAGATCGCGAAACTCGAAAAGCAAAGCGCCCAGCTGCTGGAGCGCATTATTGAAACTGACGTGCCCAGCGTGATTGCGGCGTATGAACAGCGGATCAGTAAGCTCGAAGGTCAGAAGGCTGTGCTGAAGGAAAAGTCGGCGGAAATGGGCCGTCCGGCGCATACCTTCGAAGACACACTTAGAACTGCGCTGAACTTCCTCGCAAACCCTTGGAATCTCTGGAAATCTGAGAAATTGGAAGACCGGCGGACGGTCTTAAAACTGGTGTTTGTAGACCCTTTAATCTACAGCCGACAAAGCGGACTTAGAACTGACAATTTGTCGTTGCCGTTCAAGGTGTTAAGTAGCTTTTCTGGGCAGGAAAAAGAGATGGTGCACCCGGAGAGATTCGAACCCCCGGCCTCTGCCTTCGGAGGGCAGCGCTCTATCCAGCTGAGCTACGGGTGCATCCGTGAAGCGGGGGCGAGGCCCCCGGCTGAACGGGCGCAAACTAGCCAAAGCCGGTGATCCGCGCAACGGGGTTGGCAGCTTTTGTTTGCCGGCGGGAAAAGCCCGGGCCAAAGCACCCGGCCGGGCGGCGCCATGGCAGGCCAAAGCGCAGCAAAGCGCCCACCTTCGGGCTCTGCCATCAAGCTGCCCCGATTGGGCCCTATCGCGCCGACAGTGAAAATAGCGTAAGGCTGGGCCATGACAACGCACACCCCACGATATCGGGCCCCGCTGGGGCTCGGCGCGACCCTGGTGCTGGCCCTGCTGGTCTCGGGCTGCTCGATGAGCGGGATCAAGCCGGCGCCCGGCGGCGCCAGCGCGGCCCTGGCCGCCTTTGCCGCGCCCAGCACGCCGGCCGGCCACGTGCCCAAGGCCAGCGCAGTGCCGATGGCCGCCTCGGCGCTGGGCTATACCGAAGGCTCGATGGACAGCCTGATCCGGCACTACGCCCACGAATATGCCGTGCCGGAGGACCTGGTGCGGCGCATCATCGTGCGCGAGAGCAATTACAATGCGGGGGCGCGCAACGGGCCCTATTACGGGCTGATGCAGATCAGCCACGCCACTGCCAGCGGCATGGGCTATCGCGGCGCCCCGGGCGGCCTGCTCGATGCGGAAACCAATCTGCGCTATGCCGTGCGCTACCTGGCCGGCGCCTATGTCACGGCCGGCGGCAATTATGATCGCTCGGTGCGCTTTTATGCCAGCGGCTACTATTACGACGCCAAGCGCGCCGGCGTGCTGGACAAGGCCGGCCTGCGCTAGCTGGCGGCCGGCGCCTGCTCGTTGAGCAGCAGCATCAGGTGGTTGGCCAGGTCGGCCTGCTGATAGGGCTTGTTGAGGCGCGGCAGGTCGATCTGGGCGCCGCTGGGCAGTTCGGAATAGCCGGTGGCCAGCACGATGGCGAGGCCCGGACGCAGCTGGCGCGCCTGCTCGGCCAGCTCCACCCCGTTCATGCCGGGCATGGCATAGTCGGTGAGCAGCAGGTCGATGGGCCGGTCGCTCGCCAGGATGGCCAGGGCCTCCTTGCCGGAATAGGCCTCGATGGCCGTATGGCCGAGCTGCTCGATCATGTCGACAGCGTTCATGTTGATCAGCGCATCATCATCGACCACCAGTATCGTGGCGGCCTTGCTGGCGGGACTGTTCATCGGCAAACCCTCTGGCGGCACTACAAGTATCGGGCAGCGCTTAGCGCGCAATAACGGCCCAATTGCGATCTCAGGCACGGCGCAGGCTGCCCTGACGACAACCATTGCCCCCTCAACGCACAGCGTCCTGCCCCGGTTCCGGCTGCCGGGCCTTTTGGCGGGCGGCAAACTGGCCTAAAGTCCGCGCCAATCAATCGCTGGAATCGCCCCACATGCATCTGCTGCTCGTCGACGGCTCGGCCTATATCTTCCGCGCCTTCCATGCCCTGCCCCAGCTCAACCGCAAGTCGGACGGGCTGCCCGTGGGCTGCGTGCAGGGCTTCTGCAACATGCTGTTCAAGCTCACCGAAGACCTCAAGGGCGAGGATGCGCCCACCCATATGGCGGTGATCTTCGATCATTCCGGCAAGACCTTCCGCGACGATTTCTATCCCGACTACAAGGCGCAGCGCCCGCCGGCCCCGGTCGAGCTGGTGCCGCAGTTTCCGCTGACCCGCGCCGCGACGCGCGCCTTTTCCATTCCCTCGATCGAGATGGAGGGCTGGGAGGCCGATGACATCATCGCCACCTATGCCTGCATGGCCAAGAAGGCCGGCGGCAAGGCCACCATCGTCTCCTCCGACAAGGACATGATGCAGCTGATCGAGCCCGATGGCTCGATCCGCATGCTCGACACCATTCCGCGCCCCGGCCAGCCGCCTTTGCGCTGGATCGGCATGGACGAGGTCTTCACCAAATTCGGCGTCACCCCCGACAAGGTCATCGAGGTGCAGGCGCTCTGCGGCGACAGCGTCGACAATGTGCCCGGCGTGCCCGGCATCGGCGTCAAGACGGCGGCCGAGCTGATCAATCAATATGGCACGGTGGAAAACCTCCTCGCCCATGCCGACGAGATCAAGCAGAACGCCCGGCGGGAAAAGCTCAAGGCCAATGCCGAGCTGGCGCTCGTCTCCAAGCGCCTCGTCACCCTCAGCCAGGACGTGCCGGTCGAGCTCGATCTCGACGCGCTGGCGCGCCAGCCCATGGAGCCGGGCAACCTCTTCCCCTTCCTCAAGGCGATGGAGTTCAACACCATCACCAAGCGCCTGGCCGGGCTGCTCGACGCCAATCCCGACGATTTCCCGGCCGATCCGGCCCATGCCGCCAAGGTGGCGCCGGGTGCGGTGGGCTTTGACAATGCGGCCCGCGCCGAAAGCCGCGCTGCCCGCCACGAGGCTTCCGGCCGGTCCAATGCCGCCCCGGTCGCCCATGCGGCAGCCGAGCATGCCCGGGTGCGCGCCATCCCGTTCAAGCCGGAGGAGTACGAGATCATCCGCGATGCGGCGGCGCTGCAGCGCTGGATCGACGCCATCGAGATGACCGGCTATGTCGCCACCGATACCGAGACCACCGGGCTCGACAACCAGACGGCCGATCTCGTCGGCCTCTCCTTTTCCATCGCGCCCGGCAGTGGCGCCTATCTGCCGCTCGGCCATAATGACGGCGCGGCCGATATCTTTGGCGGCGGCGGGCCCAGCGAAGGCCAGATGGATATCCGGCTGGCGCTCGACATGCTCAAGCCGCTCTTTGCCGATCCGTCGATCCTCAAGATCTTCCACAATGGCAAATATGACCTGGGCATGCTGGCGCGCTATGACGTGCCGGTCAAATCCATCGATGACACCCTCCTCCTCAGCTATGCGCTGGACGGGCCGCAGTTCAACACCATGGGCGAATTGGGCGAGCACTGGCTGGGCTTTGCCGGCCAGTCGATCCGCGAGCTGCTCGGCTCGGGCAAGAGCCAGCGCACTTTCGCGCAGGTGCCGATTGCCGAGGCGGCGCGCTATGCCGCCGAGGATGCCGACATGACCATGCGGCTCTGGCAGGTGCTCAAGCCCCGCCTGGTCGCGGAAAACATGACGGCGCTCTACGAAACCATCGAGCGGCCTCTGGCGCCAGTCCTCGCCCGCATGGAGGCGCGCGGCGTCAATGTGGACCGCGCCATTCTCTCCCGCCTGTCGGGCGAGTTCGCCCAGCGCGCCGCCGCCTTCGAGGCCGAGGCCTATGAGCTGGCCGGGCAGAGCTTCAACCTGGGCTCGCCCAAGCAGCTGGGCGAGATCCTGTTTGACAGGATGGGGCTCGAGGGCGGCACCAAGACCAAGACCGGCGCCTGGTCGACTGGCGCCGATGTGCTCGAAGACCTGGCATTGAAGGGCGTGCCCCTCGCCCGCACCATTGTCGACTGGCGCCAGCTCAACAAGCTGCGCAGCACCTATACCGATGCCCTGCCCGCCTATATCAATGCGCGCACCGGGCGCGTCCACACCACCTATTCCCAGCATTCGGTGCTCACCGGGCGCCTCAGCTCGAACGATCCCAACCTGCAGAACATCCCGGTCCGCACCGAAGACGGGCGAAAAATCCGCTCGGCCTTCGTCGCCGCGCCGGGCAAGATTCTGGTCTCGGCCGATTACAGCCAGATCGAGCTGCGCGTGCTGGCCCACATTGCCGATATCCAGGCGCTGAAAGACGCCTTCGAGGAGGGCCTCGACATTCATGCCATGACGGCATCGGAAATGTTCGGCGTGCCGGTCGAAGGCATGCCCAGCGATGTGCGCCGCCGCGCCAAGGCGATCAATTTCGGTATCATCTATGGCATTTCCGCCTTCGGCCTCGCCAATCAGCTGGGCATCGGCCGCGGCGAGGCGGGCGACTATATCAAGACCTATTTCGAGCGCTTCCCCGGCATTGCCGACTACATGGCCGAGCAGCGCCGCAAGGTGAAGGAAGACGGCCATGTGACGACGCTGTTCGGCCGGCGCATCAACTTCCCCAATGCCAAGTCGCACAATCCGAGCGAACGCGCCTTTGTCGAGCGCGCCAGCATCAACGCCCCCATCCAGGGCTCAGCCGCTGACATCATCCGCCGCGCCATGATCCGCATGGAGCCGGAGCTCAAGAAAGCCGGCGTCGAGGCCGACATGCTGCTGCAGGTGCATGACGAACTGATCTTCGAAGTGCCGCTGGGCACCGAGAATGACGCGATCCCGGTGATCAAGCGGGTGATGGAAGGCGCGGCCGAGCCGGCGGTGCGGCTGACCGTGCCGATCCAGGTGGATGCCCATGCGGCGGGGAACTGGGACGAGGCGCACTAGGGGGCCAGCCTATTCGCTAGCACCGAAGGCATCAATAACTGTCACTTTAAACTTGCCGTCAGCCGCGCCAAGAAACCTGCCGCAGAGCTTTTTATTTTCACTAAATCCTCGATAGCCTCGTCTATATTCTCATATTTGTAATATTTTATTATTGAACTCTCCACGCCTAAACCAGAGCGCTTGATATCCTCAATCGTTTCATCGATCTCTTCTTCATACTTCCTATTTCTAATTGTTAGGAAAACACCCAAGAAAATTCCGATAGTTGTCACCGAAAGGAATCTCTGAAGCATCGAAATCGCTCGAATATGATCGGAAATCAGTTCAATTCCGCCGACGCTTCCGAACAACATGTTGTCAAATGCCAACTGGAAGTAGTCGAACGCCGATACTTCCTCGATGCTCCTAATTGCGCCAGAGTCAAATTTGTGTACGCCAAAATATAGAAAAGAGAAGGATATCAACGTAATTACGATAAGAGAAAATGTCATCCATAGCCCCGAAAGCGCAGGAATTTGACTTTTCTGGTACGCCTCCAACTTCTTAGCAAAGAATAGCGTGGCGCGATTCACTGCTATTTTTGCCTGCAGAGTACCCGCATAGGTGTCGATTTTATCGGCTGGCATCGAGGTAAGGTGCGTTCCGGGCGGGCCAGCCTCCTCTAGCTTGTAGCTTGCGTACATCTGACTGATGAACGAAAATACTCGCCTGTATACGACTAGAACCCTAGGAGCCCTAAACGATGTAAATGCCGCCCGAACATAACTAGCCAAGATAGCAACAATCAACGCTACACAAGATATAGCAATAAATGACGCATCATTAGAGAATAAAATCGTTGCGAAAGATGACAAATAAATAGTGGCTGAAATTGCTTTATATACTAAATCTGTAAACAAGGAAAGAAACCAGTTTACGAACGCTATGCCAAATGTCCAGCTGCCAATTCTTATTAGTACAAATGGAATTTTCCAGAATATGACGATCATTGGGAACGCCAAAACATAGAGTACTAGCCCAAGAAGCCTCTTTCGACCAAATATCAAACCTACAGCACCAAGAAATCCCAGCACGAATAATACGCGAAACTGCACCATCCAGTTAAGATTTATGCCCAATTCTGATACTATATAATAATCTAGATCGAAAATGAAAAGCTTAAATACAGCATAAACCCACGCTATTAGCCCACAAATATCACAAAAAACTATCCATTTGTTTGGAAATATCTTCAGCGAATTCGTGCTGAATTCTTTATTCATTTGTGTCACCGGCGAATCTTCAGGATTGGATAAGGTACATCACACCCCCAACATGTTGTCACTTTCGCATCGCCTCTTCGGTTGATTGCTGACCTTCTCATCCCTGCCCTGGTCACTTCCGTGGGTTCTAACCCAACCCTCGTCCAAACCACGGTGTCGTTCCGCCTTGATCCGGGACCGCCCCAAGACCGATCAGACACGGTTTTGGCATAGCGCAACTAGCGTACATCATGACAACTTTTGCGGAAGCCTTCCTGCTGCGCAGCGAAACAGGACACCATTAGACCTTGGGGCTGTTTGGCCATACAAATGGGACGTTGGTGGCCATCTATCCTTTTGGTGGATAGGGATCATTTCCGTAAGTCCATTCAGTCCGGAACTGATTGTTCTCACCCTGCACCAGCACCTGTGCATCGCTCCCCTTAGCGCCAGATTCATGTGCTGCATCTACGGCAACGCGAATGGCAGCTTTCTGCGTCGCGTAAGGGCCGTAATGCTTGCCCTGAAAACTGATCTTCCACTCCGATTGATGAAGAACAACAACGTACTGAAGTCTGGCCATAAGATCCTCTCCCTTGCTTCTAGGTCAATATTCGGTCCTCAATTCCTGATGGTGTTCTAAAGGTAGGCCTTGATCGCCGCCTTCAGCGATGCCGCCACCCCAAATATATCCTCCACCTTCTCGATATCGTGCCGCACGCCCTCCTTGTCCGCGCCGAACACGGTGACGAACTTGGTCTTTCCATTGAAGTGCAGCCGAGCGATGGGCTTGCGATTGTTGTCGTCAAACAGGATGGCGCAATAGGACTGGGCATCGCGCAGGACAATGCGTGACACTGGTGCCACCTCGGCGGCTATAGCGCGCACGATCATGAAGCCCTGCAGTTCCTCCTCGGTGGTCTCGATCCTGGCTTCGTTGACGTCGGCCAGCGTCTCCTCGCTGCCGCCATCGAAAGCCGTGTCGATCTTCTTGAGTGCGCGCTGCCGGAACAGGTCGCCAAAGGCGCGCTTGACGATGGGCTTGAGCGACTCGACGACGGGCGTGCGCAGTTGGCCTTCGTAGAAGTCCTTGGCCACCATGCGCACAAAGGCCTCGTCCGGGTCGGCCCACTGCTTTTCGATAAAGGCAATCGCGCCGCGCAGGTATTTCAGCGTCGAGGCGGCGGCCTTGATGTTCTCGATGCTGAACTGAGCCTTGTGGAACTTCTCGAGTTCCTTGAGATCGTTCTCGTCATAGCCCAGCAGGTCGAACTTGAAGAAGGGTGTGGCGTCCATCTTGTTGGGCGCTTCGAGATCGGTGAAGAACCAGATCTGCAGTCCATTGGTCAGGATGCCGATATTGGCGTCGCAGGTGTGGAAATAGCGGAACAGCTGGCTGTACTGCGCCTCGCGCAAATTGACCGATACCGACTTGGCCTCGACCAGATATTCGATGCGATCACCGATCTTGCAGGCGTAGTCGATCTTCTCGCCCTTCTTGAGGCCGACATCGGCAACATATTCGGGGATGATCTGATTGGGATCAAAGACATCAAATCCCAGCACGCGAAGAAACGGCATGACGATGGCGTTTTTCGTCGCTTCTTCAGTCTGTGCGACTGCCTGCGCGCTAATAGCCCGCTTCGCCAAATCGGCGACATCTTCCTTGAATGACAATGGAGCCCCCTAGCAATATTGGAAGCGTAGGGTCTCTTAAAACGAATGTAAACGATCCATTAAGACCGTACGGTGCTTGAACCGTACACAAAGCCCTCAGTCTGCGTCTCCCTCCCCCTTGTGGGGAGGGAAGCGAGACAGGGCTTGGCTTGCCAAGGCCGTCGTCGAGCAGGGTGGGGGTTTGCTGCCGCAGGCACCGGGCCCGTGACACCCCCACCCTTGATCCCTCCCCACAGGGGGGAGGGAGACGACTGCGGCATCGTGGCCTCATCTCCCCCAATTCCAAAAGATTGCGCTCGATCAACACCCCTCCCCTCCTGCCGCGCTAATCTCCCCCCACACCACCGGGAGACTTCGACATGCGCAGCTATACTCTTTCCGCCCACCGCGATGACGCCCAGGGCAGCGTGGCCGGGGTGCGCGAGGCGCTGGTGGTGCTCGATACCTCGCTGGCCGGGCGGACCGATGCGCTCAATCCGGTGGAACTGCTGCTGGCCAGTCTCGCCGCCTGCATGATCAAGGGGGTGGAGCGGTCGGCACCCATGCTGAAATTCGACTTTACCGGGGTGACGGTGAGCCTGGTCGCCGAGCGGCAGGACTCGCCGCCGCGGATCAGCGTCATCACCTATGTGCTCACCGTCGCCACAGCCGAAAGCGACCATCGGCTCGAGCTGCTGCACACCAATGTGCGCAAATATGGCACCATTTCCAACACGCTGGCGCAGAGCGTGGCGCTGCTGGGCACGGTGGCGCGCGGCTGAGCCCCGCCTTGGTGGGAAGGGTCGATGGCGGGCCCATTCGGGAAGCGCAAAAAAACTTATCCCCGGCCCCCAAACCGCATGGCACACTGAACCCATTCCTGCCATTCACGCGGCCCCGACGCAGGGCCGGGCGGGGAGGATCGGATGGAGAGGGCGCTCTCCTGCGTGGGTAGAAGCTTGGCAGCCGGACCTGCAACATTGGTACCGCCTGAGACCAGACCCCCTAAGCAAGCCGATGCCGTGATGGGCGGCCCCTGGCTCCCTGAGTAGTAAACTGGATCGAGCCAAAGGCCGCCCATTACCCGTGACAACCGCAGTCAGGCGGCGCCTTGGCACGTCCACCGTTCAGCGCGCCGCGCCTAGCGCATGGCCGCGGCGGCCAGATGCAGCCGCTCGGCACTGACCGCGGTCCAGCGCGCCACGGCGCCCTGCGCCTGCGCCTGGCTGCGGAGATAGGCCGCGATGCGGGCCTGGCCGATTTCGTCGAGCAGGTGGCGGCAGGGCTTCCACATCACCCAGTCGGGATTGACCGCCCGCATATGCAGCCGGTCATTGACGATGTCGAAATGGATATTGGCCGAGCGCGCCAGATCGAGGAATTCGGCGACCAGATCGTCGGGCATGGTCTGGCTGGAGATGGCTGTGGGGATGGACATGGCATTGCCTCGCATTTGAGACAAATTCAATGCATCGGCCCGATGGTTCGATCCGCGGCGCTGCCGGCATGGTTAAGGCCGGGTTAAAAGGCGTGCCAAAGCGGGACAGTGTGCGCCGCCCCCCCCGCGGGCGTCCTGGCGGCGGGAACGCGAGCGCGCTGCCGGCCGTTGCCTTGCCAACAAGGAGCCGCAGCCATGCCCAGCAATACGTTCGAAACCCTGGCCCGCGCCGGCTATATGGCGCGCGGCGTGGTCTATCTGCTGCTGGGCGGGCTGGCGCTCGGTTCGGCGATCTGGGGCGGCAGCGATGCCGAGGGGTCCTCCGATGCCCTGTCGAGCCTGTCGGGCCTGCCTTTCGGCCAGCTGATGCTGGCCATGGTGGCGCTGGGCCTGTTCGGCTATGTCGGCTGGAAGCTGGCGCAGGGCCTGCTCAATGCCGATGGGCGCGACGAGGATCTCAAGGGCTTTGCCGCGCGGGCCGGGCAGCTGGTCAGCGGCGGCGCCAACCTGTTCCTGGCGCTCAGCGCGGCGCGGCTGGCCTTGCATATGGGCGGGGCCGGCGGCGGCAATGGCGAGGAAGAGGCCTCGGCCTGGCTGCTGCAGCAGCCCTTCGGCGCCTTTCTCCTCGGCCTGGTCGGCGCGGCTATCATGGCGGTGGCGGCGGCCCAGTTCTGGTACGGCGCCAGCCATGGCTATGCCAAGCGCCTGGCGCTGCCGCCGGCCCAGGCCGGCTGGATGGACAAGGTCTGCGTGTTCGGCCTCGTGGCGCGCGGCGCGGTATTCGCCATTGTGGGGGGCTTTCTGCTCTATGCGGCGTTTACCGTCTCGCCCGAACAGGCCGGTGGCACGGCCGAGGCACTGGCCTATATGCGCGGCCTGCCCTTGGGCGCCTGGCTCTATGGGCTCCTGGCCCTGGGCCTGGTGGCCTTTGGCTGCTATTCCATCATCCAGGGACTGTATCGCCATGTCGATGCGCCCGACATGGGCGACGTGCGGGCCGCCGCCGTCCGGCTCTAGCGCAGGGTCAGGGGCGGACGCGCAGGCCGTCGATGGCCAGCGCCAGCACGCGCTGGCGCTGCTCGGCATCGCTGAAAGTGACGCCGGCCACGCCCGAGATCAGCCGCATGATGTCCTGGCAGCTGGCATCGGCCCGGACGTCGCCGGCGGCAACGGCGCGGTCGAGCACGGGCTGGGCGGCGTCATAGAAGGCGCGGCGGCAGGCCTGCAGCGCCGGCGATTCGCCGTTGATGGCGCTGATCAGCACCTTCTTGGTGGCGGCATAGTCGACATAGCGCCACATCCAGGCCTCGAAGGCCTCCCAGGGCGGCAGGGCGGCCACCGCCTCGGCGGCGCGCACCAGCTCGTCGACGCCGTCGATATAGACGGCCTCGATCAGCGCCTCGCGGGTGGGGAAATTGCGATAGAGCGTGCCGATGCCGACGCCGGCGCGGCGGGCGATTTCCTCGAGCGCGGCGCTGGTGCCCTGTTCGGTGAAGGTGGCGCGGGCAGCCGTCAGCAGGGCGTCAAAATTGCGCCGCGCGTCGGCCCGGCCGGGGCGCCTGATCAGGCTGTCGGTACTGTCCACCACTGCGGACATGGGCAATCTCCAAAAAACGCACTTGCAAGCGGAGGGTGCCTCCGCTATTAAACGGAGGCATTCTCCGCATAACGCTTGCCCTCCCTATATCGGAGCCTGCCTCCATCCAGTCAAGCGTTCAGCACAAGGCATTTCCCATGACCTCTCCCTTGCGCGGCCCCTCGGCTGCCGTCTTTCCGGTTCTCGCCATCAATATCGGCGCCTTCGCCTTGCTGCAGTCGCTGCTGGTGCCGGTGCTGCCCACCATCCAGCGCGACCTGGCCACCACGCCCTCGGTCGTCACCTGGACGCTCACCGCCTGGCTGCTCACCGCCGCGGTCGCCACCCCCATCCTGGGCAAGGTGGGCGACATGATCGGCAAGCGCCGCACGATCATGATTTCGCTGTTTGCCGCGGCCCTGGGCAGCCTGATCGCCACCCTTGCCCCGACGATCGAACTGGTGATTACCGGCCGCGTCGTGCAGGGCCTGGCCGCCGGCATTTTCCCGCTCACCTATGGCATTATCCGCGACGAGTTTCCCGCCGCCAAGCTGCCCGGCATGATCGGGGCGGTGTCGGCGATCATCGCCATCGGCAGTGGCCTGGGCACGGTGCTGGCCGGGCCGATCGACGCGCTGTTCGGCTGGCGCGCCCTGTTCTGGATCCCCATGCTGGTGTTCCTGGGCGGGGCAGCGGCCACGCGGCTGGTGGTGCCGGAATCGGAAGTGCGCAATGGCGGCAGCATCAACTGGCTGGCGGCAACGCTGATGGCCGGCTGGCTGGTGGCGCTGCTGCTGCCGCTCAGCTTTGGCACGCAGTGGGGCTGGACCTCGCCCAGCGTGATCGGCCTGGGTCTGGCCGCCGTGTTGCTGTTTGCCGGCTGGGTCATGGTGGAGACGCGCGCCAGCAATCCGCTGATCGACATGAAGCTGATGCGCCTGACTCCGATCTGGACCAATAACCTGGCTTCGCTGCTGTTCGGCGCCGCGATGTTCGGCGTCTTCGCCTTCCTGCCGCAGCTGGCGCAGATGCCGGCCGCCGCCGGCTTCGGCTTTGGCGCCAGCGTGACCGAGTCCGGCTTTCTGATCCTGCCCATGACCCTGGCCATGGCGGTGGCCGGTTTCCTCAGCGGCCGCGTCTCGGCCGTGATCGGCGCCAAATACCAGCTGGTCGGCGCGGCGGCGGCGGTGGCGCTGGCCAGCGTCGCCCTGGCGCTGCTGCATGACAGTCCGCTCGAGATCATGCTGGCGGGAGGCCTGTTCGGCATCGGCCTGGGCTTTGGCGTGGCGGCCACGGCAAGCCTGATCGTGCTGACGGCCCCGGCCGGCCAGATCGGCGTGGCCAGCGGCATGAATTCCAACCTGCGCACCATTGGCGGCTCGATCGGCGCGGCACTGATGAGCGCCCTGGTGACGGGCAATCTGCAGGCCAATGACCTGCCCGCCGAAGCGGGCTTCACCCAGGGGTTCCTCGCCATGGGGGGGCTGGCCGCCATCGCCATCCTGGTGGCGCTGCTGGTGCCCGACCATCGCCCGGCAGCGGCACCGGTAGCCGCTGCCGGCCTCGCCGACGCCAAAGCCTAGCTCGGTGCAGGGGCGCCGCCGGCAATAGCCGGCGCCGCCCTTGCAAGCGGGGGGACGGATCGCCATTTCAGGGAAAGTGGCGCGCGTCGCGCCGCGGCAGACCGGAGCGTCAACATGGCCAGCCAGACCGCGGGATATTCCCGCACCCATATCATCCTGCACTGGGTCATCGCCGCCCTGGTGCTGTTTCAGCTCTTTGTGCATACCGGCATGGAAAATGCCTGGATGGTCAGCCAGGGCGGGGTGGCCGAGGGCGCCAATCCGCTGCCCCATATCATTGCCGGCATCGCCATCCTGGTCCTGGTGATCTGGCGCGTGGTGATCCGGTTGCGCCATGGCGCGCCCGCCCATCCGGCCGGACAGCCGGCGCTGCTGACGGCCCTCGCCAATGGCGTGCATCTGGTGTTTTACGCGCTGCTGTTCATCCTGCCGCTGAGCGGCCTGGCCGCCTGGTTCGGCCATGTCGAACCCGCCGCCGTGGCCCATGTCTATATCCAGCTGGCCTTCCTGCCGCTGATCGGCCTGCATGTGGCCGGCGCCCTGGTGCAGCAGTTCTGGTTCCGCACCGGCGTGTTGCGCCGCATGGCCGTGCCGGACTAGGCAGCCTAATTGCGCTCTAGCGGGGAGTGATGGTCACCTGCCGCCCTTGCCCGCCGGGCGGTATGGCCAGGCTTACCACCAGCGTGGCGTCTGCCGCCAGTTCGGGGGCGCGGGTGGCCCATTCGACCAGCACGATGGCGTCCGGATTGTCGCGCAGGCCCAGTTCGTCGATCTCGCGCGGATCGCCCAGCCGGTAGAGATCGGCATGCAGCAGCGGCCCCCTGGCCGTGTCATAGGGCTGCACCAGGGCAAAGGTCGGCGAGGGGACCTCAAGGTCGGCATCGCCGGCCAGGCTGCGGATGATGGCGCGAGCCAGGGCCGTCTTGCCGGCGCCCAGATCGCCCTCGAGCAGCACCAGATCGCCGGGCCGCAGTTCGGCCGCCAGCGTGGCGCCGAGGGCGGCGGTGGCGTCGTCATCGGGCAGGAAGATGCCCGGCATTATTCGGCGACGGCGGACATCGAGCTGTCGCGCGGCAGGTTGACGGTGATGCGCGACCCGCGCGGCTCGCGGCGTTCGGCGCTGATGGTGCCGCCATGCAGGTTGACGAAGGTCTTGACGATGGCCAGGCCCAGGCCGGCGCCGCGCTGGCGGCCGCCGCTGGCGCCGGTATTGTCGAGCCGGGTCAGGATGGCCGACTTCATCTCGTCGGTCAGGCCCGGGCCCTCATCCTCGATGACAAACAGCATGCGATCGCCGCGCGGGGCGATGGTCAGCTTGATCTCGCCGCCGGGCGGGGAGAAGCGGGCGGCATTGGAGAGCAGGTTGTAGAGCACCTGCACGATGCGGGTGCCGTCGGCGATGAAGGGCGGCAGGTCGGGGTCGATCTCGACCACCAGATTGATGGGCTTTTCGCCCGAGATTTCCGGGAAACTGGCCGAGAGCCCGGCCCGGGCATTGTCGACCAGCTTGTGCACGTCGAGCCGTTCGGGGCGCAGCTCGGCAATGCCGGCATCGACCGAGGCGAGGTCCAGGATATTGTCGATCAGCACGCCCAGCGTCACCGAGGAGGCGCGGATATAGTCGACATAGGCGCTCTGCCGCTGGTTGAGCGGGCCGGCATCGGTGGCCAGCATTTCGGCAAAGCCGATGATATTGGTCAGCGGCGAGCGCAGCTCATAGGAGACGTTTTCCACGAAGGCGTCCTTGAGCACGTCGGCGGCCACCAGGGCGTCATTGCGCTCCTTGAGCACGCGCGAATAGGAGGCGCTTTCGGTGACGTCGAGAAAGGTCATCATGGTCTGCCCGTCGGGCAGGCGGGTAATGGCATAATCGAGCAGGCGGCCGTCGGAGCGGTTGATGCGCCCGGTCTGGTCGGAGCGGGTCGGGTTGAGGTCGATGATGCCGCGCTTGAGGTCGCGCCAGATGCTGGCGCCGTCCTCGGGAATGGCCTTGCCGCTGGCCTCGGCGATCTGGTCGATATGGGGGTTCTTGCCCAGCTCGTTCATGGGCAGTTTCCACAGCGCCGACAGCCGCGGATTGGACAGGGTCAGCCTGCCATTGGTGCCGAACACGGCCACGGCCTCGGAGAGCGAGTTGATGGTTTCGCGCTGCACATTGGAGAAGGCCTTGTTGGTCGATTCCAGCTTGAGGCGCTCGGTAATGTCGTCAAAGACGTAGATGACGCCGCCGGTGGAGCCGGCGGGGGCCGAGATCACCTTGATGGTGCGGCCATCGGGCAGATGCCAGGGCTCGTCCTCGAAGGGTTCGGTACGGCTATAGGCTTCCAGATGGGTGTCGCGCCAGGTGTGGTAATTGACTTGGGCGGGCAGCATGCCCTCGGTGCGCAGCTTGTCGAGAATGGCGCGCTCGTCCAGCCCCAGGGTGAGGAAACCGCTGCTCAGGTTCCACAGGTTCACATAGGCCTGGTTGAACTGGATCAGCTCGCGCCGCGCGTTGAAAATGGCAATCGGGGTGGCCAGCGTATCGATGATGCCGCTGATATGGGCCAGCGCATCGGCGCCGGCGCTGCCCGCCTGATCCTGGGTCGGGCGCAGCAGGCCGGCACGGCCGCCGGTGACGGGAAATTCGACCAGTTCATAGGCGCCATGGCGCTCCCAGGCCAGCGGCAGCGGCACGGGCTGGTCGGTGGCATCGCAGGCGCGCAGGTGTTCGCGCAGCCTGGCCGGCTCGAGCAGCTCGGGCGGCGCCGTCTCGGTGCCGGACTTGCCCAGGGCATGGGCCAGTTCGAGATAGGCCTGGTTGGCATAGACCAGCCGGTCCTGGGCATCGCGGGCAAAGGCCGGTTTGGTCAGCGTGGCCAGAATGGCGCGGACGCTGGAGAGGTCGCCGGTGGCGGCTGCCGCGACCAGCTTGGGCTCGGCCCCCGGCTGCAGATAGGCGGGGCGCAGGCGCATGGCCGTGCCGCCGCCCAGCACCCAGCCATTGGCGCGGATCAGCCGGCCGTCAAGGGCGGTAAGGCTGACGGTAAAGGCATGGCCATAGACGCGCAGGTCTTCGAGCAGGCGGGCCAGCCGGTCGGCATCGGCGCCGACGAGCCAGCTCTGGAAATTGAGCACGCTTTCGGGCTGCCGGCCGACGGGCAGCACGGATGCCGCCTGGCCCAGCAGCTTGGGGGCACTCTCGTCGGTCCACAGCACGGTGACTTCCCGCGTGCCCGACAGCAGGGCTTCATATTCATCGACCAGGGCGCGCAGGCCGGCGATCTGTTCGGCGGCTTTGCGGCGGGCGGCCTTGCCGTCGGCCAGGGTGGTGCGGATGACGGCCATGGCGAGCAGGGCGAAGGCCCCGGCACCGGCGGCGATGGCGAGAGGGGCTGCACCGGCGAAGCTTGCCGCCTGGGTACCCTGAGCCAAAGCGGGAACCGCCGTGAGCAAGGTAAGAGGGGCTGTCGCGAGTAGTGCGAATCCCCAATGCTTCCGGAAGTGATCCGGCGCCATGCGCTGCCCTCTAGGTCAAGTTGATTTTGTTGCCAGTCCGGCGCCGCAAAGAGCCGGTACGCATCACTACAACGGAAGGACCTGAACGGCCAAAATCAGGCCTGGTCACTTCCGGATCGGCTGTGTGTCCCCCACCAGCCGAATCACCTTGACCATAGCGGCACGGGGAATCGCCTAAAAGAGTCTTAATGCCCAAGCTTGATAGGCAAACTATAGATATCGGGGCTTGACCGGAGAACGAAACAGCAACTTCGCGCCGACCCCGGCAAATTGCTCCGGCGGAAGGATTTTAGACGAGAAGGCGATCAAGCCTGAGGCCCGGGGCCGAATGGCAGGAAGGCCATTGCCAGATGAAAATGCCCGCGACCGAAGTCGCGGGCACCTGAACGAGCGGCTGCTGGAGCCTAGTAGCGGTATTCGCCCGACTTGAACGGGCCGGTCTGGCTGACGCCGATATAGTCGGCCTGTTCCTTGGTCAGCACGGTGAGCTTGGCGCCCAGCTTGGCCAGGTGCAGTTCGGCGACCTTTTCGTCGAGATGCTTGGGCAGCACATGCACCTTCTTTTCGAGGTTCTGGCCATTGGTCCAGAGCTCGATCTGCGCCAGGGTCTGGTTGGCGAAGGAGGCGCTCATGACAAAGCTGGGGTGGCCGGTGGCATTGCCCAGGTTCACCAGGCGGCCTTCGGACAGCAGGATCAGCCGGCTGCCATCGGGCTTTTCGATCAGGTCGACCTGCGGCTTGACGTTGGTCCACTTGAAGTTGCGCAGGCCGAGCACGTCGATCTCGTTGTCGAAATGGCCGATATTGCAGACAATGGCCATGTCCTTGAGCTTGCGCATGTCATCGACCATCAGCACGTCGCGGTTGCCGGTGGCGGTGACGACAATGTCGGCGCGGTGGGCAGCTTCGGTCAGGGTAACGACCTCAAAGCCTTCCATGGCGGCCTGCAGGGCGCAGATCGGGTCGACTTCGGTGACCAGCACGCGGGCGCCGGCGCCGCGCAGCGATTCCGCGCTGCCCTTGCCCACGTCGCCAAAGCCGCAGACGATGGCGACCTTGCCGGCCAGCATGACGTCGGTGCCGCGCCGGATGGCGTCGACCAGCGATTCACGGGTGCCGTACTTGTTGTCGAACTTGGACTTGGTGACCGAGTCATTGACGTTGATGGCGGGGAAGGGCAGCTCGCCCTTGGCGTGCAGCTGATAGAGGCGCATCACGCCCGTGGTGGTCTCTTCGGAGACGCCGCGGATGGCGTCGCGGATCTTGGTGAAGAAGCCGGGCGACTTGGCCAGGCGGCGCTTGATGGTGGCAAAGAAGATTTCCTCTTCCTCATTGGTGGGCTTTTCGAGGAAGGAGGGATCGACCTCGGCCTTGGCACCATTGAGGATATACATGGTGGCGTCGCCGCCATCGTCGAGGATCATGTTGGGCGTGGTGCCCGGCCAGTCCATCATGCGGTCGGTGAAGTCCCAGTATTCTTCCAGCGTCTCGCCCTTGTGGGCAAAGACCGGAATGCCGGCGGCAGCAATGGCCGCGGCAGCGTGATCCTGGGTCGAGAAGATGTTGCAGCTGACCCAGCGCACCTGGGCGCCGAGCGCGACCAGGGTCTCGATCAGCACGGCGGTCTGGATGGTCATGTGCAGCGAGCCGGCAATGCGGGCACCCTTGAGCGGCTGAGCGGCGGCATATTCGGCACGAATGGCCATCAGGCCGGGCATTTCGATCTCGGCGATATCGAGTTCCTTGCGGCCAAAGGCGGCAAGGGACATATCCTTGACCGAATAGTCGGTCGATGGGCTGGTCATGGGCGGACTCCGGGAGGTGTAGACTTGCTCCTGCTATACGCAAGGCGAGCCGCCGGATCAACCAGAGACATAAAGATACGTTTATATCCCCTTTCAGTCCAGGGTCCGATAGACCGGCCGGCGGCGACGAAACGGCAGCGTGCAGAAGCGCCAGAGCGCCGACAGCACTAGGTAGCCGAGGAGAAAACCGCCCCCGGCATAGAGCAGGCCCTCAACGGTCACCGGCATGGCGGGCTGGTAGTTTTCCAGCGTGCGGCGCCCGATATCGCTGTCGAGATAGGCGGGCAGCGACTGCAGGCGGGTCACCGGATCGGCGTTCTGGATGCGGGCCAGGGTGGCGCTGAGCTGCTCATAGCGCTCGAAAGTGGCCGCCATAGAGGTGCCGCGTTCGGCCAGGAAGCGGTCATTGGAAAGGCCGTAGCGCTGCAGCGCCTGCGTCCGGTCCAGCCCACCCACACTGGCGCTGCGGTCGAAATCCTCGGTGATGACGCGCAGTTCATCGACCGCGCCGCCCAGGCGCTGGGTATATTGCTGGGCATATTCGGGAAACTGGCTGAGCATGACGGCCAGCGCCGCGCCCCCGATCCCCGCTATCACTCGCCGCATGGATCGCTCTCCGTCCTGCCAAGGCACGGGCCGGGCCTGGTTGGGGGGTCAACGCCGGGCCGGGGGCGCCGTTCCACAAGCCCTAGCCCGCCATGCCCTCGACGTCCTCGTCAAAGCCGTTGTTGACCAGTTCGACGATGGCCTCGAGCGCCTCGCGCGCCTGCTTGCCGCTCGCCTGGACGAGAATGGTGCTGCCGGGGCCGGCGCCGAGCATCATCAGGCCCATGATGGAATTGCCGTTGACCGCGGTGCCGTCCTTGATGACGCTGACGGCGGCATCGAAGCACTCGGCGGTGCGCACGAAACGGGCCGAGGCCCGTGCATGCAGGCCCTTGCGATTGACGATGGTCAGTTGCTGGGCGACGGCGCGGCTGGCATCCATCAGTTCACGCTCCCCACAGCGCCGGGTTCAGCGGCATGGCGATCATGCTCAATCGGCGCCCAGAATGGAATTGGCTACGGTAATGTATTTTCGCCCCGCTTCCTGGGCCAGCTTGACGGCGTCCTTGATGGTCATGTCGTTGCGCACCCGGCCCAGCTTGACCAGCATGGGCAGGTTGACCCCGGCAATCACTTCGACGTCGCGGTTCTGCATCACCGAAATGGCCAGGTTGGAGGGCGTGCCGCCAAACATGTCGGTGAGGATGATCACCCCCTGCCCCTCATCGACCTCATCGACGGCAGCCAGGATGTCGTTGCGGCGATTTTCCATATTGTCGTCGGGCCCGATGGCGATGGTCGCGCAGTGCTCCTGCGGACCCACGACATGCTCGAGCGCCGACTTGAATTCATGGGCGAGCGCACCGTGCGTCACCAGAACCAGACCAATCATGCAAAATCCCCAGCGTGTCGAACTGCGCCCGCGACGTGGCGCCGACAGCTATCCAGTATAATTTGCCCCATGCCCAAACCTGACGCTGCACGGTCCGGGCCAGCGGCCGACCCTGCATCTGGACCAATGGCGGCCAGTCTTGTCCGGTCGCGGGCGCGATTCAAGTGGTATTTTGTCACGGCGTATCGAGCGCGGACAGCGCCTCGACGACGAGCAGCATCTGGTGGCCCAGGCTGACAACCGTGCCGACCGGCACCGGGGCGCGCGGCACGGCGACGCCCTGGATATCGGTAGTCAGCGCCTCTTCTTCAAGCATGCGCACCAGGTCGGGGACCATGTCGATGACCAGGTGCAGCGGCACCAGGCTCTGATGGGGACGGCGGATGATGCCGCGGCCGCGCAGCTCGATCAGCCCGGCCAGATTGTCCGGCGCCTGCATGACGATCTGCTCGCGGGTCTTGACCAGGTCCACCCGGTCGTCCGAAACGAGGAAAGCCGGCAGGCCGCGCAGGGCCCAGCGATCGAGCAGGCTCAGCGCCAGCACCGATTTTCCCGCCCCCGAAGGCCCCCGCAGCAGTACGCCGGACGACCCCAGCAACAGTCCCGTGCCATGCACGTTTTTTGGTTCATTCATGCGGGCAATCTATTTGCGTGCGCGCGGTAACACAACCGCGAACACCGCGCCGGAACGATCGGTACGGTTGGCGGCCTTGATGGTGCCCTTGTGGGCATCGACGATCTGCTTGCTGATCGACAGGCCGAGGCCGGAATGATCGCCGAAGCTCTCGGTATCGGGGCGATCGGTATAGAAGCGCTGGAAGATCTTGTTGAAGTCGCCGGTAATGCCGCGGCCCTCGTCGGTCACGGTGATGCGGATATCGTCGGCCTCGACGCTGAGCGCCACATGCACCACGCCGCCCTCGGGCGAGAACGAGACGGCATTGTCGATCAGGTTGGCAAAGACCTGGGCCAGCCGGCTTTCATGGCCATTGGTGATGGCCGCGCCCTTGCCGCTGCGCCTGTCCATGGTCACGGTCACGCCGCGGCCAAGCGCCATGTCCTTCTGGATCGAGACGATGGCTTCGGCGAGCTTTTCGACGTCGACGCGTTCGGCGCTTTCACGCGCCAGTTCGGCGTCGAGCCGGCTGGCGCTGGAAATGTCGGTGATCAGCCGGTCGAGGCGCTTGACGTCGTGCTGGATGATGGCGTTGAGCCGCTCGCGGTCTTCCGGGCGCTTGGCCAGCGGCAAGGTCTCGACCGCGCTGCGCAGCGAGGTCAGCGGGTTCTTGAGCTCATGGGCGACGTCGGCGGCGAAGCGCTCGATGGCCTCGATGCGGTTGTAGAGCCCGTCGGTCATGCGGCGGAAGGCATCGCTGAGATGGCCGATTTCGTCGGGGCGATCGGTGAAATCGGGAATTTCGGCGCGGGCATTGCCGGCGGTCTGCACCCGCTCGGCGGCTTCCGACAGCCGGCGCATCGGCCCGGCAATGGTGCCGGCCAAGGCAAAGGACAGCACGATCTGCACGGCCGCGGCGATCAGGGCGATGCGCAGAATGCTCCAGCGCTCCTGGGCGACGATGGAATCGATGTCGCCCGGTGCGGTCGAGAGCAGGATGGCGCCGACCACGGCGCGCACGCGCTGCACCGGCACGGCGACCGAAACCACCAGCTGGTTCTGCCCGTCGACGCGGACGAAATCGGCGGCGGCGCCCTGCAAGGCGGAGGCGACCTCGGGGTAGCGGGCGCCTTCGTCGACGCCATATTCCTGGTATTTGGGGAAATTGTCGCCCGGCACCCAGTTGAGCACGGCATTCCACCAGTCCCACAGGAAGAAGTCATCGCCCTGCTGGGTCTCGATGATCTGCCGCATGACCTCGCCGCGGGCATAGATATTGTCGCTGTCCAAGATCATCAGCCCGCCCTGGTCGTAGATGCGGGCGCGGGTCCGGGTGGGCGTGATGAGGTTGCGCAGCAGCGGCGCGACCCGTTCGGGGTTGATGGGAAATTCCAGCGTCGGATCGTAATAGGACAGCGAGGATACCGAGCCGTCGCCCTGCAATTGCAGCAGGCGGTCGGGATTGATGGAGATGACGTCGCTATCCACCGTTGCCGAGGCGGCCACGGCGGCGGCGATGATCTCGCCCTGGACGCGCAGCGACTGCACGCGGGCGTCGATCAGCCCGGCCCGCCACTGGTTGAGGTAGAGGATCCCGACCACCAGGACGAGCAGGCCGGCCATGTTGAGCACGATGATGCGGCGGGTCAGGCTGGCAAAGATGGTCAGGTCGAGAAAGCGGCTGATGGCCCCGCCAAGCTTGTAGAAGGGGGCTACCAGCAGGCGCCAGCGATAGCCGGCGCGCGGCGTCTCGGGCGGCGGCGCATCCTCGCCCGCGCCCGGCGCGCGCCATTCTGCGGCGGCGTCGGGCTGGTGCGGGCGTTCGGAGTCGAGAATGGCCACAGCGGTGCCTATTGCTCCTTGAAGCGGTAACCGACGCCGTAAAGCGTCTCGATCATTTCGAAGTCGTCATCGGTCGCCTTGAACTTCTTGCGCAGGCGCTTGATGTGGCTGTCGATGGTGCGGTCATCGACATAAACCTGATCGTCATAGGCCGCATCCATCAGGGCATTGCGCGACTTGACGACGCCGGGCCGCAGGGCCAGCGACTGCAGGATGAGGAATTCGGTGACCGTCAGGGTCACCCGCTGGCCATTCCAGGTGCAGGTATGGCGCTCTTCATCCATGACCAGGGCGCCGCGCTCGATCAGCGCCTTGCCGCCACCGGCCTCGAGCGAGGTCCCGGCCGCCGCGGTGGGATCGCGCGGTGAGGACCGGCGCAGGATGGCCTTGACGCGCTCGACCAGCAGGCGCTGGCTGAACGGCTTGGTGATGAAATCGTCGGCACCCATCTTGAGGCCGAACAGTTCGTCGATTTCCTCGTCCTTGGAGGTCAGGAAGATGACCGGGATGTCGGACTTCTGGCGCAGGCGGCGCAGCAGTTCCATGCCATCCATGCGCGGCATCTTGATATCGAGAATGGCCAGATCCGGCCGGTCGGTGGTCAGACCCTCCAGACCCGATGCACCGTCGGTATAGGTGGCGACCTGATAGCCTTCGGCCTCCAGTGCCAGTGACACCGAGGTGAGAATATTGCGGTCGTCATCGACGAGGGCGATCTTGGGCATGAACTGCCTTTCTGTTTGGACGCTGGCAATCGTGACGGTCAGAGCAACCGTTATAACTGCTTGCAGGCGACAATTACGCATTAATTAAGGCGCGGCCAAGGAGCGTACAACCAGGGACCGCTTGCACCGGTCCCGTGGCGGGGTGATGCAACTTCCGTCTTACGACCGATTTCCCGATGGTGGACGGCCAGGTTGCCCCGCTATTTTACCGGCCAAAGCGGACGGCAATAGGCTCGCGAGCGACGGAGTTGGTCATGTTCGATCATGAAAGCCTGAGAAGCAAGGTAGCCGCACGCGCCGGCTCGATGTCCCACAATGCCATTGCACCGGTTCTGGTTGCACGGGCGATGCAGGGCGAGGAAGGCGTGCTGACCGCCGATGGCGCGGTCTCGGTGCGCACCGGCGCCTTTACCGGCCGCTCACCCAAGGACAAGTTCATCGTGCGCGACGCCCTGACCAGTGCCAGCGTGTGGTGGGACAATGCCGGCGCCATGAGCCCGGAGCAGTTCGACGTGCTGCTGGCGGACGTGGTGGAGGCCATGGGCGGGCTTGGTCTGTTCCGCCAGGATCTGCTGGCCGGCGCCGATCCGCGCCACCAATATGGCGTCACCGTGCTGACACCCAGCGCCTGGCATGCCTTGTTCATCCGCAACCTGCTGATCCGGCCCGGCGAAATGGTGCCGACCGGCGCGCATCCCACCCCCGTCACCATTGTGCATGCCCCGCATTTCCAGGCCGACCCGGCCCGCCATGGCAGCCGCAGCGCCACGGTGATCGCGCTCGACATGAGCCGCAATCTGGTGATCATCGCCGGCACCTCCTATGCCGGCGAAATCAAGAAGAGCGTCTTCAGCCTGTTCAACTTCCACGCGCCGCGCCAGGGCGTGCTGCCCATGCACTGCTCGGCCAATCTCGGCCAGGACGGCGAGGCGGCCCTGTTCTTTGGCCTGTCGGGCACGGGCAAGACCACGCTTTCCAATGATCCGGCGCGCCCGCTGATCGGCGATGACGAGCATGGCTGGAGCGAAGATGGCGTCTTCAACCTGGAGGGCGGCTGCTACGCCAAGACCATCAAGCTGAGCGCGACGGCCGAGCCCGAAATCTTTGCCGCGACCAAGCGCTTCGGCACGGTGCTGGAAAATGTCGTGCTCGACGCGGCCCATGTGCCCGATTTCGACGATGTCTCGCTGACCGAGAATACCCGCGCCGCCTATCCCATCCATGTGCTGCCGGCCATTGCCAGGGGCAGCATGGGCGGCACCCCGCGCACCGTGGTGTTCCTCACCGCCGATGCCTTTGGCGTGCTGCCGCCGATTGCCCGGCTGACGCCGGAACAGGCGGTCTATCATTTCCTGTCGGGCTATACCGCCAAGGTGGCCGGCACCGAGCGCGGCGTCACCGAGCCACAGGCGACCTTTTCGGCCTGCTTCGGCGCGCCGTTCATGCCGCTGCACCCCACGGTCTATGGCGACATGCTGGCCGAAAAACTCGCCAGCAGCGGGGCCTCGGCCTGGCTGATCAATACCGGCTGGACCGGTGGCGGCTATGGCCTGGGCAAGCGCATCGACATCGCCTCGACACGCCGGCTGCTCAGCGCGGCGCTGAATGGCGAACTGGACAAGGTCGAGATGCGGACCGACGAGTTGTTTGGTTTTGAGGTTCCGGTCACCGTGCCGGGCATCGAGGGCAAGCTCTTGACGCCGCGCCTCACCTGGGCCGATGCCGCAGCCTATGATCGACAGGCCCTGCACCTGGCCGGGCTGTTCCGCGCCAATTTCGAAAAGTTCGGCGAGGCGGCCAATGCCGCGCCGGGACCGCGGCTGGCGCAGGCGGCGGAATAGGCGAGGGTTGCCATATGGCGCACCTGCTTCCTCCCCCGTTCACGGGGGAGGAAGCCGCACCCTCGCATCTCTCTGAGCCGTCAGAGTCGCCGGGATAGCGTGGGGCAAGGTGTGACCCACCTCTACCATCTTGCGGGAAGACCGGCACCCGGACGCATCTCGCCCCATGTCGCAGCCGCAGGCCCAAGGGCCGTGCGGAGCTTTGTCACGTCTTGCTGGAAGAGCGCCTAGTTGGGCGAATAGAAGATGTGCGAGCCGATCTGGGCGACGGCATTATAGGTATTGGCCCAGTTCGGCCGGACATTGGTGGTGTGGTAGAACAGGGCCGAGCGCGGCACCGCGCCGACGGCTTCGCCGGTGGCGAATTCGGCATAGACGGTCTGGGCCAGTGCCGCCGAGCGGGCCCAGGCGCTGCGTTCGCCCGGCGCATCGGTGCGGCCGTCGCAGGCAAAGGTGAACTGGCAGCGGTGGAAGCCCTTTTCGGCATTCTGGTAGATCACGCCACACAGGGTCGAGGGGAACTTGCTGGAGCGAGCGCGGTTGACGATGACATTGGCAACCGCCAGCTGGCCGGCAGCGCTTTCGCCGCGCGCCTCGTGATAGATGGCCTGGGCCAGGCAGTTGCGCTCGGCTTCGGCCTGCTCGATGCGCTTGCCCATCGGCTGATAGCCGCTTTCGATATAGGCAGCCAGCGAACTGGCGTTGAGGGCGGGCTGCGACGTGACCGGCGCACTGGCGAAGCTGGCTAGCGCCGAGACGGCGCTGTTGTCGGTGAGGGCACCCCGGGCAATATAGCCCATCAGCACATCCTCATTGAGCGGGCGGGGCGCGGCAATGCCGAGCACGTCGACGGCGCGCAGCGTCTGCTGACGCGCGACATAGTTGGTCAACAGAGCGGGGGTCAGGGCCTGTTCGCCCGGGGCCAGCGGCACCAAAGTCGGTCCGATGGCGGGCTGGGCCCGAACGGCAACGAGGTCAGCGGGGACAGGCAGGGGGGAAACGGCAGCCAGTTTCAGCGATTCTGCCTGGGCAGGGACGAGGGTCACGAACAGCACGAGCGCCACGGCGCAGAGGGCAAGTACATGCGAGAGAGCACGTACAGCTTTGAGCTGCCAGGTTTTCGTCATGCCCTGTCCTTACCCCTGGGCGCATCCGGTCATATCCGGTGCACCTTCGTCCGGACCCGCTGGCGGGCCCTTGGTCACTTCCCGCGCACACTAGCCAAGCCAGGGCGCGGTGGGAAGTCAGAATTTACGACTGGTTAACTATAGCCGTTAGCTTCTTAAGTTAGGGTTAATCTACCCGCCGGCAGATGAAAACCCTTGAAAGACAAGGCCTTGCTGCGTGGTGAAGGGGGTGTGGGCAGGAAAGCTAAAAGTTTACGGACCCCCGGCACGATTCGTGGGGAGCCCAAGAGGTTAACAATTGCCGATGGGCAAAAGCCCCGGCCGGGGCCAGGGCTTGGGAGGCGACAACCGATCCGCGCCCGGTTCAGCGGTGGCGGAAAGCGGCCTGGCGGACGTGGTTGAGGCTCTCCATGACCGCAATGCCCAGGGCGCGAATCTCCTCGCTGGGATGGACCAGGTCGGGCACCATCACCGTCTGCATGCCGGCGGCATGGGCGGCGCGCACGCCGGCATGGCTGTCCTCGAGCGCCAGGCAATGCACCGGCTCGATGCCGAGCCGCTTGGCTGCGGTCAGATAGGGTTCGGGATGCGGCTTGGGATTGGTGACGTCATCGCGGGTGACGATGGTGTCGAACAGCTCGAGCAGCCCGGCCGCCCCCAGATGGGTATGGGCATGGGGCTGGCGCGAGGAGGTGGCCACCGCCGTTGGAATGCCGCGTTCGCGCAGCTCGAGCACCAGTTCACGGGCGCCGGGCTTGACCGGCACGCCGGCATGGCTGCGCTCGCCCATGATCACGCGGCAGCGCTGGTCGAACAGGGTATAGGGGAAGGCAACGCCATAGGCTTCCACCAGCAGCTGGTTGGTGCGCTCATGGCTGCCGCCGACCATGGAGAGGTGGACATCGTCGGTCATGGGGAAGCCGAGCTCGTCGCAGACCTCAAAGACGATGGTGCGGAACACGGCTTCGGTATCGAGCAGCGTGCCGTCCATATCAAAGATCACCGCCTGGAACGGGGTGAGGTGCAGCAGTTCGGTCTGGAGTGTCATCATGGGTGGATATAGGGCGATTTGCGGCGCGATGCTAGGCGCCTGCAGGAAAGGCAGGGTTGCGCGCTGGCGAATAGGAGCAGCTGTGATAGCCTTGGCCCATGTCTGATTTCCAGCCCGCCCGCCATCACGAGACGCTGGGCGATGCGTTCTATGACCGCGTCGCCCCAGCCGATTTCCCGCAAACCCTGCTGCGCCACCGCGACCAGCGCTGGGCCCGCCGCATCGGGCTCGATGGCCTCAGCGACGCGCAGTGGCTCACCCATTTCGGGCGCTTCGACCCCCTGCCCGGCTCGCTGCCGCAGCCGCTGGCCTTGCGCTATCACGGCCACCAGTTCCGCAGCTACAATCCCGACCTGGGCGACGGCCGCGGCTTCCTCTTCGCTCAGGGCTTCGACCGCCAGGATGGCCGGCTGCTCGATCTGGGCACCAAGGGCACGGGGCGCACGCCGTGGTCGCGTGGCGGCGACGGGCGGCTGACGCTCAAGGGCGGGGTGCGCGAGGTGCTGGCCAGCGAAATGCTCGAGGCCATGGGAGTCTATACCTCCAAGAGCCTCTCGCTGGTGGAGACGGGTGAAGAGCTCGAGCGCGGCGACGAACCCTCGCCGACGCGGTCGGCGGCCTTGGTGCGGCTCAGCCACAGCCATATCCGCATCGGCAGCTTCCAGCGCCTGGCCTATCTCGAGGATACGGCCGGGCTGCAGCAATTGCTCGATTATGCCATTGCCACCTATTATCCCGAGCTCGCGGACGCGGCCGACCGGCCCGCGGCGTTTCTGGGTGCGGTGGTGGCCAAGGTCGCCCGGCTCGGCGCGCAATATATCGCGGCTGGCTTCGTGCATGGCGTGCTCAATACCGACAATATCAACATAACCGGGGAGAGCTTCGACTATGGGCCGTGGCGCTTCATCCCCAGCTATGACCCCGATTTCACCGCCGCCTATTTCGACGAGACCGGGCTCTACAGCTTCGGCCGCCAGCCCGATGCGCTGGCCTGGAACCTGACGCGGCTGGCCGAATGCCTGGTGCCGCTGTCGAGCATCGATGCGCTGGAGCCGGCACTCAATACCGTATGGCCCAGCTTCCGCGCCGAACTGCCGCGGCAGATGCTGCGGCGGCTGGGGCTGGTGCCGCGCGATACCGAGGTCGATGGCGCCTTCGTCACCAGCCTGTTCGAATTCCTGGGCACCTCGCAGGCGCCCTATGAGCAGTTCCTGTTCGACTGGCGCGGCGGTGGCCTCAGCGCCGAGCGCGCCGCCCGCAGTCCATCGGCGGCGCTTTACGCCAGCGCCGCCTTCCGGCCGGTGGCCGACGGGCTTGAAGCCTATCAGCCCGGCGCCGACGTCAATCTGGCGCACGCCTATTTCGCCCGGCGAGAGCCGCGCAGCATGCTGATTGACGAGGTCGAGGCGATCTGGGCACCGATTGCCGAGCGTGACGACTGGACGGCACTGGCCGAAACGCTGGCCGAGATCGCCGAGATGCGCCAGGCCTATGGCATTGAATGAGGAGAGTGAGATGACGCTTTATGCGCTGGACGGCATGGCCCCGGAAATCGACCCCGATGTCGGCTGGATTGCCCCGACCGCCGTGCTGGTCGGCAGGGTGATCGTGCATGCCGATGCCGGGATCTGGTTCGGCGTGGTGGCACGCGGCGACAATGAGGCCATCACGATCGGCGCACGCAGCAATGTGCAGGAAAATACCGTGCTGCATACCGATATGGGCTTTCCGCTGACCATTGGGGAGGGCTGCACCATCGGCCACAAGGCGATGCTGCATGGCTGCACCATTGGCGACAACACCTTGATCGGCATGGGCGCCACGGTGCTCAATGGCGCCCGGATCGGCAAGAACTGCCTGATCGGCGCCGGCGCCCTGATCACCGAGGGCAAGGAGATTCCCGACGGCTCGCTGGTGGTGGGCGCGCCGGGCAAGGTGATCCGCGCGCTCGACGAGGCCGCCATCGAGCGGCTGCGCAAGTCGGCCGATGGCTATGTGCGCAATGCCAGGCGCTTTGCCGCGGGCCTCGTGGACGTGACGGCGCGTCCGAACGATTTCGAGCCGGCCTGACATGGTCAGTGACAGCGGCGAGCGGCATCGGCAAATTCTGGATCTGGCCCGGCAGCAGCACGGGGTCAGCGTCGAGGCGCTGGCGCGCCATTTCGCCGTCTCGGTGCAGACCATCCGCAAGGATCTCAACCAGCTGTGCGAGGCGCGGCAGCTGACCCGCGTGCATGGCGGGGCGCGGCTGCCCTCGGGGGTGGAGAACCTGGAATATGAGGCGCGCCGCCGCATTGCCGCCGAGGCCAAGCAGGCCATTGGCCAGGCGGCGGCCCGGCTCATTCCCAATGACGCGTCGCTGTTCATCAATATCGGCACGACAACCGAGGCGGTGAGCCAGGCGCTGCTCGATCATGCCGGCCTGCTCGTGGTCACCAACAATATCAATGTGGCCAACCGCATGCGGGTCTATCCGCGCTTCGAGGTGGTGATTGCCGGCGGCGTGGTGCGACCCTCCGACGGCGCCGTGGTGGGGGAAGCTGCGGCCGGCTTCTTCTCGCAGTTCAAGGTGGACTATGCGGTGATCGGCGCCTCGGCGCTCGACCAAGAGGGCGCCCTGCTCGATTTCGACTATCGCGAGGTCAAGGTCGCCCAGGCCATCATCGCCAATGCGCGGCATGTGATCCTGGTCGCCGACCAGGGCAAGTTCAGCCGCACGGCGCCGGTACGCATCGCCCGCATCGACCAGATCGGCAGCTTCGTCACGGACCACTGCCCGTCCCTGGCCTTTCGCCAGCTGTGCCAGGCGGCGGGGGTCGCGCTGATCGAAACCGGGCCGCTGCCAGATTAACCCATCGCTAACCACGCCGACAACATTCCGCGGCGGATGCTATTAAACTTAATTCGGCACGGCCCACACTGCAACCAGATCAGCACCGTTTCAGAACTGGGCAGCCGTGAGCAAAGATCAAACTCCGTTGCGGGAACAGCATGGCTGGCTGCGGGCCACCATGCTGCCGGCGCTGGCGGCCCTGGCCGTCCTGCTGATCGGCGGGATCTATCTGGACCTGCAGAACTCCACTATTGCCCGGGAGCGGGCCCAGGCCAGGGTGCAGGGCGAGCTGGCGCTGATCCGGGCCAAGGTTGAAGGCAATATCACGGCCAATATCCAGCTGGTGCGCGGGCTGGTGTCGACCATCTCCACCGAACCGAGCACCTGGACGCCGGAGCGCTTCACCGCGCTGGCCAGCCGGCTGTTCGAAGAACAGACCCAGCTGCGCTCGGTCGCGATGGCGCCAGATCTGGTCATCACCATGACCTATCCGCTGGCCGGCAATGAAGGGGCCATCGGGCTCGACTACCTGGCCAATCCAGCGCAACGGGACGGCGCCCTGCTGGCGCGCGACAGCGGCCGGCTGGTATTGGCCGGGCCGGTCGATCTGGTCCAGGGCGGGCGAGGCTTCATCGGTCGCTTTCCGGTCTTTACCGACGGTCCCGAGGGCCGCAAGTTCTGGGGACTGGTCTCGGCCGTCGTCGACCTGGACGCACTCTATGCCGACAGCGACCTGACCAATCCGGCGCTGGACATCGACGTTTCGCTGGCCAGCGCGCCGGGGATGGCGCCCTTCTTCGGCCCCGACCTGCGTGGCCAGGAGCCGGTCACGGCAGAGATCTCGCTGCCGCATGGCACCTGGATCATGGCGGCGGTGCCCAAGGGCGGCTGGGCGACCGCCACCAGCGACAACTGGCTGTTCCGGCTGGCAATTCTGGGCGCGGGCATCCTGATCCTGGTGCCCATCGTCATCACCGCCCACCTGATGGGCGAACGCAACAGGCATTTCCTGGCCCTCAAGGGGCGCGAGGCCGAGCTGACCCGGGCGACCCGGCGTCTTGACCTGGCCCTGGGCATATCGCGGATCGGTGTGTGGGAAATGGATGTGGTGACCAAGGACCTGGTGTGGGACGACCGCATGAACCAGCTCTATGGCCTGGCCACCGCTGGCGGCCCGCGCGCCTATCCGGACTGGCGCCGGGCGCTGCATGCAGAGGACCTGGTGCAGGCCGAGCAGGACTTTGCCGACGGCATTGCAACCGGGCGATACCAGTCCACCTTCCGCAGCGTGCATGCCGACGGCACCGTGCGCCATCTGCGCTCGATCGGCGCGGTCTATAGCGATCCAGGCGGCAATCCGCGCATCCTGGGCATCAACTGGGACGTGACGGCGGATGTCGAACTGAACCTCGAACTCACGCAGGCGACGGCAATGACGCAGGCGCGCAATGCCGAACTCGAGACGGCGCGGGTGCGCATCGAACACAATGCCCTGCATGACAGCCTGACCGGCCTGCCCAATCGACGCTATCTGGACGAAGTGCTGCAGGGCCTGGCCGCCCGGGGTTTCGGCGCCGACCAGTCCATCGCCCTGCTGCATATCGACCTGGACCGCTTCAAGCAGATCAATGACACGCTCGGGCATGCTGCCGGCGATGCCATGCTGGTGCATGCCAGCGCCGTGCTGCGCGCCGAGTGCCGGGACGGCGATTTCGTCGCCCGCATCGGTGGCGATGAATTCGTGGTGCTCACCACCGCCAATGACAGCCAGGAGGACCTTGCCGCCTTGGCCGGCCGTATCGTCCGGCGGATGCGCCAGCCGGTGGCCTATGAAGGCCACGAATGCCGGTTCGGCGTCAGCATCGGCATTGCCCGCGGCTGCGTCGGTACGCTCGAGGGCAGGCAATTGCTGATCAATGCCGATATCGCGCTCTACCGGGCCAAGGGTCGCGGTCGCAACTGCTACGAATTCTTCTCCGAACTGCTGCAGGCCGAGGTGATCAATACCAAGCGGGTGGCCGACGAAATCCTCAGCGGGCTCGAGCGCGACGAATTCACCGCCTACTACCAGCCGCAGTTTGACGCACGCAGCCATGACTTGGTCGGCGTGGAAGCCCTGGCCCGCTGGCGGCACCCGATCGAGGGTATCAAGACCCCCGACAGCTTCATCCCCATCGCCGAAGAACTCAATGTCATGGCCACCATCGACCGGCTTATCCTGGAACAGGCGCTGGCGGACCTGCGCCGCTGGGATGACATGGGCCTGGTGGTGCCGCGCGCCTCGGTCAATGTGTCGCTGCGCCGCCTGCATGACGAAGAGCTGATCACCAGCCTGCGCAAGCTCGACATCGCGCCCGGCCGAGTCTCCTTTGAGCTGGTGGAGTCGATCTATCTGGACGATGGCGACGACATCGTCAGCTGGAATATCGAGCAGATCAAGGGCCTCGGCATCGATGTGGAGATCGACGACTTCGGCACCGGCTATGCTTCGATCGTGTCGCTGCAGAAACTGCGCCCGACCCGGCTCAAGATCGATCGCCGGCTGATCCTGCCCATCCTGACCGATCTGCCGCAGCGGCGCCTCCTCACCTCGATCATCGAGATCGGCAAGGCCATGGGCATCGAGGTGGTGGCCGAAGGCGTCGAGAGCATGGCGCATGCCGTCATCCTGCGCGACCTGGGCTGCGACATCCTGCAGGGCTATGCCTTCGCCCGGCCGCTCAGTCCTGCCGATCTGGAAACTTTCCTGAGCGCACAATCCTGGCGCAAGGCGTCCTGACCCCTTCTCAAAGCTCCCCTCATGGTCCATTGATCGGGCCAGACAGGCGGCACGCAGGAGAACCGGCATGAGTGACGAACAGGGGCGCTTTGCCATCGGGGTGATCGGCGCGGGCATGGGGGCCAAGCCGCATGGCCTGGCGCTGCAATCGCTGGGTGACAGCATCGCCGTGCTGGGTGTCTATCGCCGCAACCGGGCCGCGCTCGACAGCTTCTGCGCCACCTATGGCTTCCCGGCGGCCGAGAGCTACGAAGCCCTGCTGGCCGATCCGCGGCTCGATGCCGTGCTGGTGCTGACACCGCCCAATGCGCGCGAGGAAATCGTCGCCGCCGCGGCGCGCGCGGGCAAGCATGTGCTGCTGGAAAAGCCGGTCGAACGCAGCGTCGCCGCCGCCGAGCGCATTGTCGGGCTGTGCGACGCTGCCAATGTCACCCTGGGCGTCATCTTCCAGCACCGCTTCCGCCGCGCCTCGCGCTTCCTCGCCGAGGCCATTGCCGACGGGCGCTATGGCCGGCTCGAGACCGTGCATCTGGTGGTGCCGTGGTGGCGGCCGCAGCAGGGCTATTACGACCAGCCCGGTCGCGGCACGCTGGCCCAGGATGGCGGCGGGGTGCTGATCACCCAGGCCATTCATTCGCTCGACCTGATGCTCAGCCTGTGCGGGCCGGTCGAGGCGGTTACCGCCATGGCCCGGACAACGCGGCTGCACCAGATGGAAACCGAGGACTTCGTGTCGGCGGGCATGGAATTCGCCAATGGCGCGGTCGGCGCGATGATGGCGACCACCGCCAATTTCCCCGGCGGACCGGAAAGCCTGACGCTGAACTTCGCCGAGGCCGCAGCCACGCTGACGGCCGGCAACCTGACGGTGCACCTGCGCAATGGCGACATCATCACCGAGGGCGAGGCCAGCGAGGGCGGCGGCGGCGCCGATCCCATGGCCTTCCCCTTCGACTGGCATGCCGCCCAGATCGCCGAGTTTGCCGATGCCGTCCGCCAGGGCCGGCAGCCGGTGTCGACCGGCCATACGGCGCTGCATGTGCACCGCCTGATCGAAGCACTGCTGGCCTCATCGCGCGAAGGCAAACGCGTCAGCGTCTAGATCAGGTGGCGCTGCCGGTCGGTTCGGGCGGTTGCTCGGCCGCCGGTGCCTCGGACACGGTGCCGCCGCCGCGCGCCGGCCAGCGTTGGCCCACCGTGTCGGCGACGAAGGCACCGCGCTCGCCGAGCGGCTGGGCTGCCCCGGTGGTGGAATCCTCGGCGGTCTGGTGCTCGATCTCTGAATTGAGCGAGCCGCCCAGAATGATGATGGTGACCGACAGCCAGATCCAGGTGAGCATGCCGACCACGGCGCCGAGCGAGCCATAGGTGGCGCTGTAGTTGGAAAAATTGGCGGCGTACCAGGAAAACAGCGCCGAGGCGGCCATGATGCCCAAAGCGGCAAAGGCGCTGCCCGGGGTCACCCAGCGCCAGCGCGCCTCCTGCCGACTCGGGCCCCAGCGATAAAGCGCCGAGACGGCCAGCAGCAGGAACAGCAGCATGATGGCATAGGCGCCCAGCTGCACCAGTCCGTCATAGCGCGACAGCGACAGCAGGCTGAGCACGACGGGCAGGACCAGCACCACGCTGAGCATGACAATGGTGAGCACCAGCCCGCCGAGCAGGAAGATCAGCGCCAGCAGGTTGACGGCAAAGAAGTTGCGCTTCTCCTGCTCGCCATAGACCACGTTCATGGCCTCGAACAGCGCCTTGATGCCGGCGCCGGCGCCCCAGAGGGCAATGGCGAGCGACACCAGCAGGGTGATCCCCAGCGAGCGTTCGTCCTGGGTAGTCAGGCGCACCAGCTGCTCGCGGACGATATCAAGGCCGCCATCCGGCACGATGCCGATGAGCAGGTTGAGCTGCTCGACCACGCCGGCGGGATTGTTGAGCAGGCCATAAAGCGAGACGAAGAGGCTGAGCGAGGGGGCCAGCGCCAGCAGCAGGAAGAAGCTGACGCCGGCGGCGGTCAGCAGGATGCGGTTCTCGTTGAAGCCGACATAGAGGCGATAGACGATGTCCTTCCAGCCGCGCCAGGGGATGGCGCCGGGCGTGACGGCATTGCGGCCGCGATTGGGTTGCAGCGCGCGCTGGGACTGGCTGTCATCGGTCATGCAAGCGCAACGCATGAAGCCGCCGGGCGGCTCCATGCGCTGGCCATCATCATGCAGAAAGCGCGGCTTTGGCCTCGACGCGGCGGCGAATGGAGGCCACGTCGGACTTGGGCGTCGCGGCAAACAGCGTCTTGGTATAGTCGTGCTGGGGATTGTCGAACACGCTCTGGCGGCTGCCATGCTCGACCACGTCGCCATAATACATCACCATCACCTCGTCGGCGATGTAGCGCACGACGCTGAGATCATGGCTGATGAAGACATAGGTCAGGCCGAACTCGTCCTGCAGGTCCTTGAGCAGGTTGAGGATCTGGGCCTGGACCGACAGGTCGAGCGCCGAGACCGGCTCGTCGAGCACGAGAAAGCTCGGATTGAGCATCAGCGCCCGGGCGATGGCGATGCGCTGGCGCTGGCCGCCCGAGAACATATGCGGGTAGCGGTTGAAGTGCTCGGGACCAAGGCCGACCTTGGTCAGCATGGCCATGGCCTTGTCGCGCCGCTCGGCGGCCGACATCCTGGTATTGAGCAGCAGGGGCTCGGCCAGCACATCGCCGATCTTCTGGCGCGGATTGAGCGAGCCATAGGGGTTCTGGAAGACGATCTGCACCTTCTGGCGCATCTCGCGGCTGACATGCCTGGTGTCGACCGGGACGCCATCGATGACGATATCGCCAGCGGTGGCTGGATCGATCAGCGTGATCATGCGCGCCAGCGTGGACTTGCCGCAGCCGCTTTCGCCGACCACGGCCAGGGTCTTGCCCTTGGCCAGGGTGAAGTTCACGCCCTTGACGGCATGCACCACCTTGGCGGGGCGCAGGAAGCCGCCGGAAGAGACATAGTCGCGCGTGAGGTTGCGGACTTCGAGGACGGGGGTGGCCATCAGCGTACTCCCGGCGCCGGTTCGAAGACGAAGTCGGAAACGGTGGGCAGGCGATCGCCCACGGCGTTTTCCGGCAGCGCCGACAGCAGGGCCCGCGTGTAGTTGGATTGAGGGGTTTCGAACAGGGAGAGCACGTCGGCCTCCTCCATCTTGCGGCCCTTGTACTGGACGATGACGCGATCAGCGGTCTCGGCGACCACGCCCATGTCGTGGGTGATCATGATCAGCCCCATGCCGTGCTCGGCCTGCAGCCGCACCAGCAGGTCAAGGATCTGCTTCTGGATGGTCACGTCGAGCGCGGTGGTCGGCTCGTCGGCGATCAGCAGCTTGGGATTGCAGGAAATCGCCATGGCGATCATGACGCGCTGGCACTGGCCGCCGCTCATCTGGTGCGGGAAGGCGCCCAGCCGATCGGCACCATCGTTGATGCCGACCAGGCGGAGCAGTTCCACGGCCCGGTCGCGGGCGGCCCGGCCGTGCAGGCCCAGATGCATGCCCAGCACCTCCTCGATCTGGAAGCCGATGGTGAAGCAGGGATTCAGGCTCGCCACCGGCTCCTGGAAGATCATGGCAATGTCCTTGCCGATGATCCTGCGCTTGTCGGCAGCGCTCATGCCGAGCAGGTCGAGGCCTTCAAATTCCATCTTGTCGGCGGTGACGGTGGCGGTCGAGGGCAGCAGCCCCATCACCGCCAGCATGGCCACGGACTTGCCGGAGCCGGATTCGCCGACAATGGCCAGCACTTCGCGGGCATCGACGGAGACATCGATGCCATCGACGGCCTTGAACAGGCCGATGGAGGTATCGAAGGAGACAGTCAGATTGCGGATTTCAAGCAGGGCCATGGCTCAGCTCCTCTTGAGCTTGGGATCGAGTGCGTCACGCATGCCGTCGCCGATCAGGTTGATGGCGAGCACGGTGATCAGGATGGCCAGACCCGGAAAGGTCACCACCCAGGGGGCGCGCAGGATGAATTCGCGGGCCGTCGCCAGCATGGTGCCCCATTCGGGTGTCGGTGGCTGGGCGCCCATGCCGAGAAAGCCGAGCGCAGCGGCATCGAGAATGGCATTGGAAAAGCTCAGCGTTGCCTGGACGATCAGCGGGCCCAGGCAATTGGGCAGGATGGTGATCAGCATCAGCCGGATATGGCTGGCGCCGGACAGTTTGGCGGCCGTCACATATTCACGGCTCTTTTCGGCCATGACGGCAGCGCGCACCAGTCTGGCAAAGTGTGGCTGCAGGACAATGGCGATGGCCACCATGGCATTGAACAGGCCTGGCCCCAGAATGGCGACCAGCACGAGCGCCAGCAGCAGCGAGGGGAAGGCCAGGATGATGTCCATGACGCGCATGATCATGGCATCGACCCAGCCGCCGAAATAGCCGGCCAGCACGCCCAGGATGACGCCGACAAAGGCGGCGCCGACCACCACGAAGAGGCCGATGAACAAGGAATAGCGGGCGCCGTGGATCAGCCGGCTGAGCATGTCGCGCCCGACCGGGTCGGTGCCGAGCAGGAAGCGCGGATCCCCCAGCGCGTCCCAGATGGGCGGCGTCAGGATGGCGTCACGATATTGCTGGTCGGGCGAGTGCGGCGCGATCAGGGGCGCGAAGATGGCGACCAGAACAAGCAGCGCAAACACCACCAGCCCGATGACCGCGCCGCGGTTGACGGCAAAATAGTGCCAGAATTCACGAAAACCGGCGCCGAAATTTTCCTTGACGGGCGCGGGGGTGGCTTGGATCTGGCTCATTTATTTCACCCTGATGCGCGGATTGATGACGGCATAGAGCACATCGACGAGCAGGTTGACGGCCATGACGATGAGCGCAATGAGCAACAGGCCCGACTGCACCACGACATAGTCGCGCTTGGAGATTGAATCGATCATCCACTTGCCGATGCCCGGCCAGGAGAAGATGGTTTCGGTGAGGATGGCGCCGCCCAGCAGCAGGCCGACCTGCAGGCCGATGGTGGTGATCACCGGGATCAGCGCATTGCGCAAGGCATGGATATTGACCACGCGCTGCGGCGACAGGCCCTTGGCCCGCGCGGTGCGGACATAATCCTCGCCCAGCACTTCGAGCATGGCCGACCGGGTCTGGCGGGCGATGACGGCCAGCGGGATGGTCCCCAGGACAATGGCCGGCAGGACCAGGTGGCGCAGCGCCGAGACGAAGGCGGGCCAGTTGCCATAGAGCAGGGTGTCGACCAGCATGAAGCCGGTAATGGGCCGCAGGAAGAAGGTCAGCGAGATGCGGCCCGAGACCGGCGTCCAGCCCAGATAGCCGGAAAAGAAGATGATCAGCAGCAGGCCCCACCAGAAGATGGGCATCGAATAGCCGGTGAGCGCCACGCCCATGGTGACCTGATCGAACCAGGAGCCGCGCTTGACCGCCGCGAAGATGCCGGCCGGAATGCCGACGACGATGGCAAAGATCATGGCCACGAGAGCCAGTTCGATGGTGGCGGGGAACAGCGTCATGAACTCGGTCAGCACCGGGCGCTTGGTGGCCAGCGAGATGCCGAAATTGCCCTGCAGCACGGAGCCCAGGTAATTGAGATATTGCTGCCAGATCGGCAGGTTGTAGCCGAACTGTTCGCGCAGGATTTCGTAGCGCTCGGGCGTGACGCCGTGTTGTCCGGCCATGGCCAGGATCGGGTCGCCCGGCAGCACGCGGACAAAAAAGAAGGCGCAGAGGGAAATGCCGATGACGGTCGGCACGATCAGCGCAATTCTGCGCAGAATGTAATTCAACATGAGCGGGTCTTACCCTTGAGCAATGGACCACCGATGGGGGCCGGAATGCTCGCGTTTCCTGAGATGGCTCGGCCCTTTGGCGGGCGCCATTTGCTGGCGCCTCATGGCCTTGCTCGAAATAGTGGAGCCTCGTTCCGAGCGATACGGATCGAGGCTCCTGTTTGCAGACTATCGCAAAGCCTTACTCGGCGATGTCGACGCCCTTGAAGCTATGGTTGCCCAGCGGGCTCATGGCATAGCCGGTGATGGTCTTCTTCATCGGCATGAACACGCGCGAATGAGCGAGGGTCATGGCGGGCTCTTCAGCTTTGAAGATTTCCTGGGCCTTGGTGTAGAGCTCGGTGCGCTTGGCCTGGTCCGGGGTGGTCTTGGCTTCCTGGATCAGGGCTTCGAACTCGTCATTGCACCACATCGAGTAGTTGGACACGCCGATGGCCGAGCAGGAGAACAGGGTGGCAAAGAAGTTGTCCGGATCACCATTGTCGCCGGTCCAGCCGATCTGGAACGGACCCTTGCGATCGGTCTGCTTCCCGCGCTCGCGGTATTCGGTCCATTCGTAGGTGACGATATTGGCGGTGACGCCGACAGCGGCCCAGTCAGCCTGGATCAGTTCGGCAACGCGCTGGGCGTTCGGGTTGTATGGGCGCGAGACGGGCATGGCCCACAGGTCGGTGGTCAGCTCGGTCACGCCGGCTTCGGCCAGCAGGGCCTTGGCAGCTTCCGGGTCGTAAACGTCGGCCGGGGTGGCGTCGTCATAGGACCACATGGTGGGCGGGATCAGGTTCTTGGCGTCCTGGCCAGCACCCTGGTACACGGCCTCGATGATGGCAGCCTTGTCGATCGCCATGGTCAGGGCCTTGCGGACCTTGACGTTGTCGAAGGGCGGCTCGGTCACGTTGTAGGACATGTAGCCGATATTGAGGCCTTCCTGTTCCATGACGGTCAGGTTGGGATCAGCCTGGAGCGTGGCGATATCGGCAGGCGCCGGGTAGGCCATGATGTCGCATTCGCCGGCCAGCAGGCGCTGGGCACGGACCGACTGGTCGGTGGTGATGGCGAAAACCAGGTCATCGATGGGCTGCTTGCCATCCCAGTAGTCGGGGAAGGCAGTATAACGGATGACGGTATCGAGCTGGTAGTCAACGAACTGGAACGGACCATTGCCGACCGGCTGGGTCGAGAACGCCGCCATATTGCCTTCAGCTTCGAGCTTGTCGGCATATTCCTTGGAGACGATCGAGGCGAAATCCATCGCCAGGTTGGCCAGCATGGGTGCGTTTGGTTCGTTCAGCACGAACTTGACCGTCAGGTCGTCAACGGCGACGATTTCCTTGAGGTATTTGGGCATGTCCATGCCCTGGAAGTAGTCCCAGGTCATGCCTTCGAGATAGGCGTACCAGGCGTTGTCTTCCTTCCACTGGCGCTCGAAGGTGAAGATCACGTCCGAAGCGTTGAGGTCGCGGGTGGGAGTGAAATAGTCGGTGGTCTGGAACTTGGTGCCCGGACGCAGCTTGAAGGTGATCTCGAGGCCATCGGCCGAGACTTCCCAGCTTTCGGCCAGGGCGGGGGTCACTTCGGTACCGCCGGGGGCAAATTCGACCAGGCGGCTATAGATCGTGTGCGAACTCGCGTCGAAGTCGTTGCCGCCAGTCAGCGGACCGGGATCGAAATGGGCAGGGGAAGCTTCCGAGCAATAGACCAGCTGTTTGGCCTGGGCGGCGCCGGCAGCGAGCGCCATAATGGCCGTCGCTGTGAGCAGCGTCTTCATCAATTTCATGATTGTTGTCTCCCGAACAGTTTTATGCACCCGGCTTGCCAACCGGGGCTTGGGCGTCAACAAAGCTTAGAATCTAAGGGAGCGCAATGGGGGAGTTTGACCAATTGGTCAATCTGATGACGCCTGGAAGACAAATCCACAACAATGGACGGTTATCTGCCGATCCGTTCGGCCGCCGCGCTGGGCGCTTGACCGGCCGCCGAGCCTGATGATCCATAGCCCCATGACAAAGACCATTGCCACCATGACCCTCGTGGTCGCCGACTATGACGCAGCGATCACTTTTTATCGTGACCGGCTGGGCTTTGCCGTGCTGACCGATACCGACATGGGCGGCGGCAAACGCTGGGTCGTGATCGGACCGGCCGACGGTGCCGGCGCCCGGCTGCTGCTGGCCAAGGCCGATGGCCCCGCGCAGAACAAGGCCGTGGGCAACCAGACCGGTGGGCGGGTGATGGGCTTTATCGAGACCGACGACTTTGCCCGCAGCCATGCCGACATGGTCGCGCAGGGCGTCACCTTCCTCGAAGCGCCGCGGCACGAGCCCTATGGCTGGGTGGCGGTGTTTGCAGACCTCTATGGGAACAAATGGGATCTCATCGAACCCGAAAACTGAGCGCGGCACTGCTGCTCGGCCTGCTGGCGGGAACGAGCCTGGCCGCACAGGAGGCCGGCTGGCGCTATTCGCCCCTGCCCGGCGAAGGCGATCGCGCCACGCTGGGCTGCGCCCTCGGCTCGACGACAACCACTTTCGCCTGCATCGCCGTGCGCTGCGAGGATGATTTTTCCACCGGCATCCATATCCATACCAGCCGGAGCGAGGGCGATGCGGTTGTATGGGCCATTACCGTGGACAAGCAGACGCGCAGCTTTGTCGCCCTGCCCAGCCAGCCCTATGGCGCCCGGCTGGACGGCGACACCGCCTGGGTGCTGGACAATCTGCGCAACGGTGCCGTAGCCTATCTCGAGCCGACCGACGGCACGCCCATGCCGGCCAATCACATTGCTCTCGACGGCTCGCTCTATGCCATCAACCACGCGCTTGCCTGGTGCGCCCCGCGCGTGCCGGCAAACGAACCGATGACGGCGCCGGACGTTGAGACCAGACAATAGCCAATGGAGAGCCATCATGGACCGCCGACCGCTCGGACGCAGTGAACTTGTCATCGAACCGCTGGTGCTGGGGGGCAATGTCTTCGGCTGGACCGTGGATGAGGCCCAGGGCTTCAGGATTCTGGACGCCTATGTCGATGCCGGCTTCACCGCCATCGATACGGCCGAAGGCTATCCCAACTGGGTGCCCGGCAATCCGCCCGGCATGAGCGAGACCATTATCGGCAAATGGATGAAGGCGCGCGGCAATCGCGAGGCGCTGCATATCTTCACCAAGGTCAATTCGGCCAACAAGCCGGGCGGGCTCAGTGCCCAGGCCATCCATGATGGCGTCGAGGCCTCGCTGGCGCGGCTGCAGACCGACTATATCGACCTCTATTTCAGCCACTGGCCAGACCCCGAGACCAGCCACGAAGAGACGCTGGGCGCCTATGATCCGCTGGTGCGCTCGGGAAGGGTGCGGGTGCTCGGCGCCTCCAACTACAGCGCGCAGATGGTGCGCGATGCCCAGCAGACCGCCATCATCAAATCCCTGCCGCGCTATGATGTGCTGCAGCCGCGCTTCAACCTCTATGATCGCGCCGAATTCGCCGCGCTGGCCGAGGTGGTGGCCGAACAGGAGCTCGGCACGGTGGTCTATTATAGCCTCGCCGCCGGCTTTCTGACCGGCAAATATCGCAGCAAGGCCGATTTGGGCAAATCGCCGCGCGGCGGCGGGGCGGAGAAATATCTCGACGCCAGGGGTCTGGCGATCCTGGCCGCGCTGGACACGGTGGCGGCAGCGCATGACGCCACGCCGGCGGAAATAGCGCTGGCCTGGCTGGTGGCGCAGAAGGGCGTCAGCGCCCCCATCGCCTCGGCCACCTCGGTCGAACAGGTGCAGAGCCTCGCCAAGGGCGTGCGGCGCAAACTGGCCGATGACGAACTCAAACTGCTGACCGACGCCGGGCACTAACCGCCCGGAATATTAGCGGGCTACCAAGGCGCCATTTGGGCAATTTTCAGAGACCCATTCGTCAAACCTAGGGCGGTTCAGCCCTAGGCCTGACATCGCAATGAGCCATTCACCGTCGATACAGTGTTTTTCCGGATCGAGTTCAACTATGTCTTGGGAAGACAGCAGTACGTCACCATCCCCGTCCTTCAATATACCAAGTACAAGTTTGTTTCCGTCTACCACGACCTCAGACCCTTCCTGCCTACCAATAAGGGTCAGAAGTGCTTCTCCAGGCAGTTGCGTTAGTGACCGACCGAGATAACTGGACCATGAAGGCTGCTCTACAGAAGGAACAGGGCCAAATGCGATCTTCCCGGACTTGGCCCATGCATCTAGGTCATCCGGGGGAATGTCCACTCCCGAGTATTTCGCCAAAGATCTTAGCGCGAAGGTCCGCGAATATAGGTACTCTTCGGTTTTTTCATCCACCGTGCCAACACCCTTGTCGCCGCTCAGAATAGATAGGCTAATGTCTACCATCCTGATGTCAAGATCTCGGCTTGCAGTATGAAATGTCATGTAGGCACCGCAAAGCGAGACTATCGCACCAATTGCCGCCGCCAAAACAACCTTCATCGACTCAAAAACTATACTGTTTTTAGACTGAACTCCCTCATTCGCGCTCATCGCACCCCCTCTAAACCTGATTTATATCAGTACAGAAGCAATACAGCAGCCGATTCAACGGAACAGTATAAGAGAAATTCGATATCTTTACCACTCGAAATCAGGCCCGTTCACCCGGGCGCCCATCAGGAAGACGTCGGCCATCAGCCGCAGCGGCGCGGCGTCGACATCGGTTTGGTGCCGGTCGAGCAGGTCGGCAAAGTGGTCATACATGGCGGCATATTCGCCATCGCCATGCTGCAGCACGATGTCGTCATTGACGCGCAGCGTACGCCCACCCCCCTCGAGCCGGACGACATCGCCCGTGCCGGTCTCGAAGCGGATGGTCCAGATCTCGCCATTCTCCTCAAGCCAGTTGAAGCCCGCCGACAGTGCCGGCTGGTGCGCCTGGCCGGACTTGAAGGTGATGTCGGCGTCGATGGGGGTCTGCCGGTTGGCCGGGAAGGTCAGCTTGCTGGCCGCGACAAAGACCGGATAGGGCATGACCTTGGTGAAGATCGACAGGGCATTGATGCCGGGATCGCAGACGCCGAAGCCGCCCGGCTCCCAGACCCAGTCCTGACCGGGATGCCATTTGCGCACGCTTTCGCGCCAGTCGATGCGCGCGGCGGTGACGCCCTGCTCGGCCAGGATCGCCTTGGCCCGGTCGACGGCCGGATTATACTGGCTGTGCCAGGTCTGGTAGAGCACGCGATCGAGCCGGCTGGCATGGGCGATCAGGTCATCGAGCTCGGAAATCGTGGTGGTGGGGGGCTTTTCCATCATCACGTCCTTGCCGGCATCGAGCGCCTCGCGGACATATTGATGGCGGATGCCGGGCGGGGTGCAGATCGACACCAGACCAATCTCGGGCATGGCGGCATAGAGTTCGGCGGGTGTCTTGAACACCGGCAGGCCATTATGGGCCAGCCCGCGGGTCGAGACGGTCGCGGCCAGCTCGAAATCGGCCGAATTCTCGATGACAGGCAGGTGCTGGTCCTGCGCTATCTTGCCCACACCAATGACGGCGATCTTGCGTTTGGCCATGGTCTGGCTCCTGGGGAAAAGTCGGGCGTATAGAACAGAGCCGGCCCGGCTCTGCCAAGGGGATTTGTATGATTTTTTCGGGCGCCCGGCTCAGCGCACGATGATCGCGCGGAAATCGTTGACATTGGTGCCGGTGGGGCCGGTCACCAGCAGGTCGCCAATGGTCCTGAAGGCGGTATAGGCATCGTTATTGGCCAGAGCCGCCAGCGGATCGATACCGGCATGGCGCAGGCGCGTGGCCGTGCCGCCATCGACAAAGGCGCCGGCATTGTCCTCGGAGCCGTCAATGCCGTCGGTATCGGCGGCCAGCGCGGAAATGCCCTCGGCGCCGTCGATGGCAATGGCCAAAGCCAGCAGGAATTCGCCATTGCGCCCGCCCCGGCCCTGGCCGCGCAGCGTCACGGTAGTCTCCCCGCCGGACAGCAGCACCACCGGCTTGGCGAAGGGGCGATTGCGGGTGAGGATTTCCTTGGCGATGGCGGCATGGACCTGGGCGACGTCGCGCGCCTCGCCCTCGATGGAATCCGACAGAATGGCCGCCTCGATCCCCCTGCTGCGCGCCAGCGTGGCGGCGGCTTCGAGCGACAGGGCGGCCGAAGCAATGGTGCGCACGGAGTTGCGCGCCAGCACGGCGTTGCCCGCCAGCGGCGCCGGATTGTCCTCGCCGGCCAGCAGCGCCTGGGCGCTGGCCGGCAGCTCGATGCGGTAGAGCGAGACATATTTGCGGGCCAGCGAGCGGGTGCCGGACAGGGGAATGGTGGGCCCCGAGGCCACCAAAGCCGGATCGTCGCCGGGCACATCGGACACCACCAAAGTGGCCACCCGCGCTGGCGTGCAGCGCGCCGCCAGGCGCCCGCCCTTGATGGTGGAGAACTGGTTGCGGATCAGGTTCATCACCGCAATGGGGGCGCCCGAGGCGAGCAGAGCCCGGTTGATGGCCTGCTCGTCATTGAGGGTGAGGCCAGGCGCGGGAGCCGGCAGCAGGCTGGAGCCGCCGCCCGAGATCAGCGCCACGACGAGGTCGTCGGGCCCCAGGCCCGACACGGTCTCCATGATGCGGCGGGCAGCCAGGAAGCCGGCCTCGTCGGGCACCGGATGGGCCGCCTCGACGATTTCGATGCGCTCGCAGGGCTCGGCATAGCCGTAGCGGGTGACCACCAGACCGGAGATCGGGCCCTCCCAGGCCAGCTCGAAGGCCCGCGCCATCTGCGCCGACGCCTTGCCGGCGCCGATGACCACCGTGCGGCCGCGCGGGCGCGACGGCAGGTTCTGCGCCACGGCCAGCGCCGGCTGGGCCTGGGCGACGGCGGCGTGGAACATCTGCTCGAGCAGGGTAGTGTCCATGATCTCTCTCGGCTTGCGATTCGGCGCGGGCACGGCTAGCCAGCAGCAAGAGCATGGCCTGTGTCAAACGGCCGACACATACTATGGCTAGCGGCAGGTCAAGGAGTTCCGATGACAGAACGATTCGCAATCTACTATGCCCCCTCCGCGACCAGCGAGCTGTGGGAACGCGCTGCCACCTGGCTGGGGCGCGATTGCAGCGATGGCGAGCTGTTCGCCGGGCCGGTGGCCGGCATCGATCGCGACCGGCTGCTCAACCTCACCCAATCGGCCAATCGCTATGGTTTCCACGCCACGCTCAAGGCGCCCATGGCGCTGGTCGAGGGCGCCAGCGAGGCCGACCTGCGCGCCGAACTGAAAAAATTCGCCAGCGAGCATGAGCCGGTCAATCTGGGCAAACCCCGACTGGCGGGGCTGGACGGCTTTCTGGCGCTGCTGGTGGATGACAATGACGGGCTGCAGGATCTGGCCGCCCATGTGGTGGAGCGGTTCGACCTGTTCCGCGCACCCATGTCAGCCAAGGATCGCGCCGCCCGGGCGAGCCGCAATCTCAGCCCGCGCCAGCTCGAGCTGCTTGACGCCTATGGCTATCCCTATGTGTTCGACCAGTTCCGCTTCCACATGACGCTGAGCGACCGGCTCGACCCCGCCGCGGCGGCCGAGATCACCCAGGCCGCCACCACCTGGTTCGCCCCGGTGCTCGACGCGCCGCTGCTGCTCGACCGGCTGGCGCTCTATCACGAGCCCGATGCCGGCACGCCGTTCAACCGCATCGCCGATTTCAAGCTGGGCAGCGCGCCATGAGCCAGGCCGTCTTCCGCAATGCCCGCATCGTGCTGGCCGACAGCGTGATCGAGGGCAGTCTCAGCCTTGCCGACGGGGTGATTGCCGATATCGCCGGCGGCGCCATGGCGCAGGGCGAGGATTTCGACGGGGATTACCTGATCCCGGGTCTGGTCGAGCTGCATACCGATCACCTGGAAAACCACTACCGGCCACGCCCTGGCGTGTTCTGGGATCCGATGGCGGCGCTGCATGCCCATGACGTGCAGATTGCCGGCTCGGGCATCACCACGGTGTTCGATGCGGTGCGCATCGGCTCGGACCTCGACCTCCCCGACATGTTCGGCCATGCCCGCGGCATGGTTGAGGCGGTGCGCGTGGCGCGCGATGCCGGCTGGCTGCGGGCCGAGCACCTGATCCACCTGCGCTGCGAACTGCCCAGTGCCGATGTGGTCGAGCATTTCGAGGCGCTCAGCGACCATTCCACGACGCGGCTGATCTCGCTGATGGACCATACGCCGGGCCAGCGGCAGTTCACCTCGATGGATGCCTACAAGCTGTTCTACGCCAAGCAGCTGGGTGTCACGAGCGAAGAAACCGAGCGCTACCTGGCCGCGGCCCTCGCCCAGCATGAGCGCTATGCCGGCCCCAATCGGCGGGCGCTGGTGGCGCGGGCGCAGGCGCTGGGCCTGGCCATGGCCAGCCATGACGACGCGACGCTGGCCCATGTCGAAGAGGGCATCAATGACGGCGTCGCCATTGCCGAATTCCCCACGACACTGGAGGCAGCGGCGGCCGCCCATGATGGCGGCCTCGCCATTCTGATGGGCGCGCCAAATGTGGTGCGCGGCAAGTCGCATTCTGGCAATATCTCGGCGACCGATCTGGTGCGGGCGGGACTATTGGACATTCTGAGTTCGGATTATGTGCCCTATGCCCTGCTGCAGGCGGCCTTCGTGCTGCCCGAGCGGGTGGCGGGGCTTGGCCTGCCGGCGGCGCTGGCGACGGTGACGGCCAACCCGGCCCGGGCGGCGGGCCTTGATGACCGGGGCGAGATCGCGATCGGCAAGCGCGCCGACCTGGTACGGGTGCGGGTGATCGGCGGGCTGCCCATGGTGCGCGGCGTGTGGCGACAAGGCCAGAGGGTCAGCTAGTCCATGGCGCGACCGCTCGGTTCACTGGTGCTGGTGGTCGGCCCTTCGGGGGTTGGCAAGAAGACGATCATCGAGGGGGCACGAAACGCCCTAGGCAATGACCAGCGCTTCGTCTTCGTGCAGCGCGTGGTGGCGCGGCCGGCGGGGACAGATCCCGACGAGCATGACGGCATGGCGCCGGAGGACTTTGCCCGAGCCGAGCTCGGCGGGCGGTTCTGCCTGTGCTGGGATGCGCATAACCGGCGTTACGGGCTGCCGATCAGCGTCGATACCGATCTCAGCCTGGGCAAGGTCGTGGTGGCCAGCGTGGCGCGCCATGCCGTCGCCGAGGCCTGTGCCAAATATCCCGGCTGCGCGGTGGTGCTGGTCACGGCCGAGATCTCGCTGCGGGCCCAGCGGCTGATCGGGCTGGGCCGAGAAGGCGGCGACCAGATCACCGCCCGGCTGGCGCGCGAAAGCCCGGCCGTCCCGCGGGGAATCAATCCGATCATCATCGACAATTCCGGCCGGCTGGCCATTGGCGTCACCGCCTTTGTCATGGCCTTGGTCGCCATTTCGTCACAGGTATGAACGCAAGATGACCAGAGCGGCGGGGGATGAACCAAAGCGTGATCGGGGCGTTGTTCCTTTTCGAACAAGCGTCAGGAGTTCTCAATGACCCGCAATGGACTATATGCCGTGATCGCCATCCTGCTGATCGCGATCGTCGGCTTTGGCATCTACTCTTACCAGCAGCAGCAGGCCCAGCCGGGCGTTGAGATCCGCATGGACGAACAGGGAATTTCCATCGATGGCAATGGATAGCGAGCCGGGCCTGCGCCGACAGGCCATAGCGACGGCGCTGGCCGCCGAACTGCAGCGTCAGGGCCAGGACGGCGCGATCGATATCGAGGCCCTGGCCGATGCGGTCGAGGTGGCGCTCGATCCGCCGCCGCCCATGGCGGAGGGCAAGCGGCCCAGCGAGCTCAATTCGACCAATGATGACTGAAAGCGCGCCGGAACCCCAGGTTCCGGCGTTGCTATTTGGGCGACTGCCTCAGGCGGCGGTGCCGGTCTGGCCGACGGCCTGGGACACGGCGAGGTGGGCCTGCTCGACGGTGTCAAAAAGCTGGCCGTCGATGGCAAAGGCGGGCAGCTTGACGGCGAGAAACCGATAGCCGCCGTCATGGGGAACCACGACACCGAGCGGCTCGCCGGCCACTGCAATGACGATGGGCTTGTGGGCCTTGGCCCGGTCTAACTTGCTTTCCTGCATGGTAGAATCTCTACTTGCGTGTCGGGACGACGAGGCGGAATGGGCAACTGGTGCTCCATCCGGGCCGGCGACGCTTGGGGTCTATCGGATTAGTGAGACGAATGCGTGACGCGTTACATTCGTTTGCTGAGACAGAACCCTTGCCAGCGTTTGACGCTTTGCAGGTGGGTGCGTACGCGCACAGTGCCGGCATGGATGGTGAAGGTATTGGATGGGGTCATCTTCATTCCTCTCCTGCGGGTTGGCGTCGACACAACATCGGCGATTACCGATGCAATGGGCAAAACATAAGCCCGTTTGCGCGGCAAAGCTAGCACTCGAGCCGCCGCAGAATGCACAAAAGCGGAAAAAACCTGCTCGACTTTCGTCGCAGAACGCAAACCGGACACAGTCGATCATGTTTTGCCACAATGACGCCGGGCGCGTGCAAACGTTGCAGACGCTTGTGCTGGGCCGCACAATCTGGTGATGTCGTGGCTCAGAATATGTCTCGCCGGGCAAGGCGAGCCGAGGGGAATCGAGAGTGTCTGAAGACGATATACCCGCCGACAAGGGTTCGCGCGGGGTCAAGCCGTCGGGCAAGCCGACGCTCAAGACCATTGCGCAGATGACCGGCTTTGCCGTCACCACGATTTCGCGCGCCCTCAACAATGCGCCAGAACTGAGCCAGGAAACGCGCGACCGGGTGCAGAAGGTCGCCGCCGAGGTGGGCTACCTGCCCGACCGCGCCGCCCTGCGGCTCAAGACCGGCCGCACCAATGTGATCGCCCTGGTGCTCGAACCGGACGAGCAGATCTATGGCTTTGGCAGTTCCATCGTCGGGGGGCTGACCGAGGCACTGCGCGGCACGGCCTTTCACCTGGTCATCACGCCGCTGTTCCGCAATGTGGCGCCGATCGAGCCGATCAAGCATATCGTGCGCAACCGCATGGCCGACGGGGTGATCTTTTCCAAGTCGGAAGCGTTTGACGAGCGCATAAGGTTCCTGATCGACAGCGACTTTCCCTTTGTCAGCCACGGCCGCAGCAACTGGCCCGAGGCCCATCCCTATGTCGATTTCGACAATGAGGCCTATGCCTATGGCGCGGTGCAGCGGCTGGTGGAAAAGGGCTGCCGGCGGGTGTCCATCGTGCTGCCCGACAGTGCCCTGACCTATACCGAGCATCTCAAGGCCGGGGTGGCGCGGGCCGCCGCCGCTGCGGGCATCGAGCATCAGTTTGCCGCCGACGTCAATCTGGGCAGCCCGACCGATGCCATCCGCAGCTATGTGATCAAGCGCACCAAGCGCCCGGACGGTCCGGATGGCTGGGTCTGCGCCTCGGAAGTCTCGGCCCTGGCGGTGCTCAGCGGCATTACCGAGGCCGGCCGGACGGTCGGCCGCGACGTGCATGTGGTGACCAAGCAGTCATCGCAGCTCTTCGCCCAGTTCCGTCCCGGGGCGGAAACGGTGTTCGAGGACTTTACCGGCGCCGGCAGGCTGCTCGGCTCGCTGCTGCTGCGGCGCATCGGCGGGGAAACCGAGGGGCTGCAGGCGCTGCTCGAGCCGGTATTCGACTGGGATCCCGGGGCCTAGCCTTCGAGTTCCTCGCGCAGCAGCTCGAGTTCCATCCAGCGCTCTTCGGCCTTGGCGCGCTTGGCTTCGGCGGCGAGCAGGTCCTTGGACTTCTGGGCAAAGCCCTCGGGATCCCTGGCATAGAAATCGCGGCCACTCAGCGTCGCATTGATGGCGGCGATCTGCGCCTCGATGTCCTCGATCTGCTTGGGCAGGGTTTCCAGAGCGTGCTTTTCCTTGAAGCTCATCTTGCGCTTGGCCATGGGCGTGCCCGAGGCGATGGGCGCCATGGAGGTCTTGCCGGGGCGGTGCGCCTTGGCGACGCTGCGGGCCTGCACGCCTTCGCCACGCTGGATCACCATGTCGGAATAGCCGCCGGCATATTCGGTCCAGCCGCCATTGCCCTCGGCAATGATCACCGAGGTGGCGACGCGGTCGAGGAAGTCACGATCATGGCTGACCACCACGACGGTGCCGGCATATTCGGAGACCATTTCCTCGAGCAGGTCGAGGGTTTCCAGATCAAGATCGTTGGTGGGCTCGTCGAGCACCAGAAAGTTTGACGGTAGGGAGAGGGCCCGCGCCAAAGCCACGCGGGCGCGCTCGCCACCGCTGAGCTTGCCGATCGGGGTATTGGCCTGTTCGGGGTTGAACAGGAAGTCCTTCATATAGCCCACGACATGCTTGGGCTGGCCGTTGATCTGCAGCGTATCGGAACCGCCGCCGGTCAGGGCATCGCGCAGCCGCGTATCGGGATCGAGCTTGGCGCGGCCCTGGTCGAGCATGGCCAGTTCCAATGCGGAGCCCAGCTTGATGGTGCCGGTATCGGGCTTGAGCGAGCCGGTCAGCATCTTGATCAAAGTGGTCTTGCCGGCGCCATTGGGGCCGACAATGCCGATGCGGTCGCCGCGCAGCACGCGAGTCGAGAAATCGGCGACAATGGTGCGGTCGCCATAGGTCTTGGAAATGTTTTCGGCTTCCACCACCAGGGCGCCCGAAGTGCGGCCCTCGGCAACCTGCATATTGACCGAGCCGGTGACCTTGCGCTGCTCGCGGCGATCGGTACGCAGGCCGGCCAGGCGCTCCATGCGGCCGACATTGCGCTTGCGGCGGGCGGTGACGCCATAGCGCACCCAGTGCTCCTCGCGCACGATCTGGCGGTCGAGCTTGTGGCGGTCGCGCTCTTCTTCCTCGAGCACGGTATCGCGCCATTCCTCGAAATGGCCGAAGCCCTTGTCGAGGCGGCGCGTGACGCCGCGATCGAGCCATACGGTGGAGCGCGTCAAATCGCTGAGGAAGCGACGGTCATGGCTGATCAGCACCATGGCCGAGCGCATGGAATCGAGTTCGGACTGCAGCCATTCGATGACGGGCAGGTCGAGATGGTTGGTCGGCTCGTCGAGCAGCAGGATATCGGGCTTGGGGGCCAGCACGCGCGCCAGAGCGGCGCGGCGGCCTTCGCCACCCGAGAGGGTCTTGGGATCTTCGGCGCCGGTCAGGCCCAGCGAACTCAGCAGATATTGCGCGCGATATTCATCATCGCCTGGCCCGAGACCGCCTTCGACATAGTCGAGCGTGGTGGCATAGGCGGAGAGGTCGGGCTCCTGCGGCAGGTAGCGCAGGGTGGCGCTGGGCTCGACAAAGCGCAGGCCGGAGTCATGCGCAACATCGCCCGAGGCGATCTTGAGCAAGGTCGACTTGCCCGAGCCGTTGCGGCCCACCAGCGCGATGCGCTGGCCGGGCGAGACAATCAGTTCGGCGCCCTCGAGCAGGGTCGTGCCACCGAAGGTCAGTTTGATATTTTGAAGCGAAAGAAGGGGTGCTGCAGCCATGGCGCGGATAGAGCACAGGACAGGAACAAAGGGAAGGCTGGTTTGCTGCCGCCCTGCCCTGCAGCCGGCGGAGACAAAAAGGCTGGCCAGGGCGTTGAGGACCCTGACCAGCCGGGGGAGACGGTAGCAGCAAGCCCCGTCAACACGGCGGCGGCTGCGGTGGTCGACGAGGCGACCCGGGCAGCGCCGCTGGTGACGACAGAGAACCACAAACAATCATGAGTGTCAAACTCATATTAACAGGGACAATGGTCGCCCAGGCGCGATGGCGCTGTGGCTTAGTGCGCCGGCTCCATCACCGCGGCCATGGTGGTGAGGCCGAGGCGGTCGCGAATCGAGCGCTTCTTGCTGGCCAGGTCGGCAATGGTATAGCCGGCCAGGACCTCGAAGAAGGCGCCCAGGGCTTCGCGCAGCGCGCCATTGAGATCGCATTCGCCGATCAGCGGACAATCGGCGCCATCCTCGAAGCACTCGGCCAGCGCAAAGTTCTCCTCGGTCAGGCGAATGGTGTCGAGCAGGGTGATCTCGGCGGCCGGCTTGCCCAGCTTGATGCCGCCATGGCGGCCGCGCACCGTGGCCAGCAGGCCATTTTCCACCAGCGGCTTGATCAGCTTGAACAGGAACAGCTCGGAAATGTTGTAGGCGCGCGCGATATCGGCCACGCGGCTGAGCCCGGGCTCGTTGACGGCACAGTAGACCAGGGCACGGATCGCATAGTTGGACTGGCGGGTCAGGCGCACTTTGGACCTTTCTGCGGGCGGCGGCGGGGAATGTGCTGCTGTCCGATAGCTGAATCACGGGATCAGAATGTGGCGCCAGCTTATAATCATTCTAAGATATGTCAATAAACATGATGGGTCGGTTCATGTTTCTTCGAGCAGCCAAACTCTGGACAGCGGCTTAAATTCTTCTTATGAATTTAAGAACGGAGGAGAATAGCAGCGTGACCCAGACCATTACGCGTGCTGCACTTGTCGAGGCTGCAGCGCGAAGCACAGGATTGGCCAAGGCCGACGTCGCCACGGTGGCCGAGGCGATGTTCACCATGATGGGCGAGGCCCTGATGGCCGGTGAAAATGTCAAACTGACGGCGTTCGGCTCGCTGCAGGTGCGCGAGCGCGCCGAGCGGCTGGGCCGCAATCCGCGCACCGGCACGGAACACCGCATCCTGCCGCGCAGTACGGTGGTGTTCACGCCCAGCGCCCAGTTGCGCAGTGCGCTGGACCAGAAGGTGGAAAAGCGACGGTCCGCCCCGGCCGGCGCTATTCACCAGAGCGCCTGACGGAACCGGCCGGCCGATCACGCTTTCGAATCGCAAAGGCGGAGCCGGTCTTGCTGCTCTAGGCAATGGCGATGATCTCGAGCTCGCGTTCACCCAGCTCGACGATGTCGCCGACGGCCTTGCCGGTCAGGCGCTGGGCCACCGGGGCCAGATAGGACATCGAGCCGGAGGCGGGATCGGCCTCGTCCTCGCCGACAATGGCATAGCTCTGCACGGCGCCGTCGTCGCGGCGATAGGTCACGCTGTGGCCGAAGGCGACCATATCGGTCGTCGCCGGATGGGGCATGAGCTGGGCGGTGCGCAGCCGTTCGGCGAAATAGCGCAGGTCGCGCAGCGGACCTGCCCCCTGGCGACGCCGCTCATTGACATCCTCGATGGCGCTGGCGGCGTCATAAGCGGCGCGCGCGGCATCGAACTGCTCCTGCAGGGCGGCCAGCCCGGCGGCGGTGACCAGGTTGGGCGCCGCCGAAATGGGCCGGTCGGGCAGCATGGTTTCGGCCGCCGTCTCGGCACTGTCTTCCTTGGTGAAGGCTACACTCACGGCTGATCTCCATCCTGTTGTCCCATGCCTGGCAGGGGCGGCGCGGCTTGTCCAGCCGGGCGACGGCGCCGCTGCCGGCAGGACACAACGCCCGAAGCGCCGCAGCGGACCCGCCAGGACGACAAAAGCGGCAGCCGTCAACGCCACTGCGCGCTGAGGGCGGCCAGGACGTCGGTGCGGCTGATCTGGCCGACAAAGCGACCCTCGCGCAGCACGGGGAAGCGGCGGAAGGAACTGGCGATCATGGCCTCGGCCGCATCCACCAGATCGAGCTCGGCATCCAGCGTGGTCGGATCGGGCGACATGTAGTCGGCGACGACGCCGCCCCATTGCTTGTAATAGGAGGCATTGAGCGCCGCCTTGAGGCAATCGCGCTTGGACAGCACGCCCAGCAGCGTGCCGGCCGCATCCAGCACGCAGGCGCCCGATACCTTGTTGTCGAGCAGAATGGCGACGGCACGCACGATCTCGGTGCCGGGCGACAGCGTCACCAGATCCACCTTCATGCAATCGCCCACTGTCGGCATGGGGTCAGTCATGGGACAAGGCCTCCTTGATCCGGTCGCAGCCGGCGCAGGCGTTCTGGCAGCGCGTGCCGCCACAGGAGCGCTCGAGCGGCGGCTTGCCGAAAGCCAGCCCGATGGCCAGGCCCAGCATGGCCAGGATGACGAGGATAATGGCGGCAAGGATGGTGGACATGGCGGCGCTCCTCAGCTGCTGACGTGGTGGGCATAGGCGCGGCTGCCGGCGGCATGCAGGCCGGTCGGCACGCGGTCAAGATAGAGCGCGGCCAGGCCCTGGTCATCGGCAAAGCGCAGGCCGGGCCCGGTGCCCATCACCATGAGAGCGGTGGCCAGGGCGTCGGCGGTCATGGCGCTTTGGGCAAAGACCGAGACCGAGGCCACGGTATTGTGCAGCGGCTGGTCGGTCTGCGGGTCGATGATGTGGCTATAGCGCCGGCCGGCAACCTCATAGGCATTGATGGCGTCGCCGGAGGTGGCCAGGGCCAGGCCGCGCGTATCGACCACGGCGCGCAGCGACCCGCCCAGCGGATCGCTGATGCCGATGCGCCAGGGCGCGCCGACAGGATCGGCGCCGCGGGCGATGACCTCGCCGCCCAGCTCGGCGACGAAAGCGGGGAAGCCGGCGTCAGCAAGGCAGGCCGCCATCAGGTCGAGCGCATAGCCCTTGGCGATGCCGCAGAGGTCGAGCGTCAGGTCGCTTCTGGCCTTGTAGATGGCGGTACCTGCCGTGGCGAAATCGGCAAAGGTGCCGGTGCGGGTGCCCCGGATCGGGCCGAAGCCGTAGCGGCCGACATCGGGGCCGACGCTGGGGTCAAAAGCGCCCGCGGTGAGGGCGGCGATGCGCAGCGCCTCGGCGGTGACCAGCGCCAGATCGGGATCGACCTCATGCCAGCCGGCCGGGGCGCGGTTGAAGCGGGAGAGGGCGCTGTCGGGACGGAACGGGCTCATGGCGGCGTCGATCCGGTCGAGCAGGGCCTTGAGGCCATGCGCCAGGGCCGTGACATCGCTGCCCGCATGCAGGCGAACCTGCCAGGACGTGCCATAGGCGCGGCCGGAGACGCGGATCTCGTCGGCCTGGCCGGGCAGAGCGGGGAGCAGCAGCGTGGCGGCGGCTGTCAGCAGCAGGCGGCGTCGGGTCAAAGACATGGCTAGCTCCCGAAATCGTCGTTGAAGATGGCGGTGCGCTCGACGCCGCAGGCATCGAGCATGGCATAGACGGCGCCGATCATCAGGGGCGGGCCGCAGAGGTAATATTCGCAGTCTTCGGGGGCCGGGTGATCGCGGAGATAGGCGCGCAGCACGACATCGTGGATGAAGCCGACCTGCCCGTCCCAGCCGTCGGCCGGGCCTGGCTCGGACAAAGCCGGCACGAAGCGGAAATTGGCGTGGCGGCGGGCCAGATCCTCGAACTCGTCGGCATAATAGAGCTCGCTGCGGCTGCGGGCGCCATACCAGAAGCTGATGGTGCGGCCGGATCGCCTGGCTTCGAGCTGATCGTGGATGATGGCCCGCAAGGGCGCCATGCCGACACCGCCGCCGATGAAGATCATTTCCTTGTTGGTGTCGGTGGCGCCGAAATGCCCATAGGGGCCGGAGATGGCGACGCTGTCGCCGGCGCCCAGGCCGAACAGGTAGGACGAGACAATGCCGGGCATCACGTCGGGCCGGGCCGGGGGTGGCTCGGCGAGGCGGATATTGAGCACGATCCTGCCCTGGTCCTGCGGCCGGTTGGCCACCGAATAGGCGCGGGTCACCGGCTCGGTGCTGTGGACGGCGAGCCGGCGCAGGCCGAGGCGCTCCCAATGGGCGGCATGCGCGGGCGCCAGGGCGATATCGGCAAAGTCGAGCCGGTAGGGCGGCGCCGTCACCTGGACGAAGCCGCCCGGGCGCAGGGCAAAATCCAGACCGGCCGGGGGCGCCAGCACGATTTCCTTGATCAGCGGCGTGAGGCTGGTGCTCGAGACCACCGTGCAGTCGAGGCGCGTCACATTGAGGATGTCGTCGGGCACGGTGACGGCGAGCGGGCCGCGCACCACCACCTGGCAGGCCAGCCGGACATTGTCCCGCAGCTCCTGGCGCGACAGCAGAGCCAGTTCGGTCGGCAAAGCCGGCTCGGCGCCCGTCACCGTGACCCGGCACAGGCCGCAGCTGCCGGCGCCGGCGCAGGCGGAGGGTACGGCAATGCCATTGCCGTTGAGCGCCTCGAGCAGGCGCAGATTGGTCAGCGTCTCGATCGGACGGTTGCCATTGAGGGTGATGGTCACCGGGCGCGAGGGCAGCAGCACGGCGCGCACCAGCAGCAGCAGCGCCGCCAGAACGACGATGAGCAGGACGGTGAAGCCGGCGGCAATGAGGATTTCCATCACAGCACCCGCACGCCGACAAAGGCGGAAAAGCCCATGGACATGAGGCCGGCGACGATGAAGGCAATGCCCAGCCCTTCGAGCCCGCTGGGCACATTGGCATAGCGCAGGCGCTCGCGGATGGCCGCCAGGGTGACGATGGCGAGGGCCCAGCCGATGCCGGTGCCAAGGCCAAAGACCACGCTTTCGGGCAGGTCGAGCTGGCGCTCCACCATGAACAGGCTCCCCCCCAGAATGGCGCAGTTGACCGTCAGCAGCGGCAGGTAGATGCCCAGCGCGCGGTGCAGGCCCGGCACGAAACGGTCGAGCAGCATTTCGAGCACCTGTACCAGGGCGGCGACGATGCCGATAAAGGTGATCAGCCGCAGAAAGCCCAGATCGGTATCGGGCAGGCCCAGCCAGGCCAGCGCGCCATCGGCCAGGACAAGGGTATAGAGCAGGTTGTTGAGCGGCACGCTGATGGCCTGCACGACGATGAGCGCCAGGCCGACGCCCAAGGCGGTCTCGATGCGCCGCGACACCGCCAGGAAGGTGCACATGCCCAGGAAGAAGGACAGCGCCAGGTTTTCCTCGAAGATCGACCGCTGAAAGAGTTCGATCATGTGCGGGTCTCCCGCGGGGCGTGGCGCAGCGCGAATTCGCGCGGTTCGGCCAGCTGCGGCCGCAGGCTGCGGATGGCCCAGATCAGCAGGCCCAGGATGATGAAGGCGCTGGGCGCCAGCAGCATCAGGCGCATCGGCTGGTACCAGCCGCCATCGGCCACCAGGGGCAGCAGGCTGATGCCGAACAGGCTCCCCGAGCCGAGCAGTTCGCGGATGAAGGCGACCAGCAGCAGCACGGCGCTGTAGCCCAGGCCATTGCCCAGGGCATCGAGCATGCTGGGGCCGGGCGGATTGTGCAGGGCAAAGGCCTCGGTGCGGCCGAGCACGATGCAATTGGTGGCGATCAGCGAGACGAAGACCGTCAGCCGCTGGCTCATCTCATAGGCAAAGGCGCGCAGCAGCTGGTCGGCGACAATGACCAGGGCGGCGATGATGGTGATCTGCACGATCAGCCTGATGGCGCCGGGAATGTGCGCGCGGATCAGGCTGATGATGCCGGCCGCGGCAACCAGTACCAGGGTGAGGGCGATCGACATGGTCAGGGCCGTGGCCATGGCCGTGGTAACGGCCAGTGCCGAACAGATGCCCAGAATATGGACGGTGACCGGATTGTTCTCGACGAGCGGATCGGTGAGCGTGCGCAGACCCTTGATCATGGCGTGTCTCCTGCCCGCAGGCGTTCGAGAAAGGGGCCATAGCCGGAAGGGCCGAGCCAGAACTGGACCATGTCGGTGACGGCATAGCCGGTGACCGAGGCGCCCGAAATGCCGGCAACCTCATGGGGGCCGGTGGCCTCGCCGCGCACCACTTCGATGACCACGGCACCATCCTCGGCAACCTGCTTGCCGGCCCATTGGGCCTGCCAAGCCGGCTCGGTGATGCGGCCGCCCAGGCCGGGGGTCTCGGCCTGTTCATAGACGGTGAGCGCCGCCACGGTATCGAGATCGCCCTCCAGCGCCAGATAGGCCTTGATGAGGCCGCCATAGCCGGTGCCGCGCACCGGCAGGACGAGCAGCGCCAGGGCGCCATCGCGTCGCACGAGATAGACCGGGGCGATGTTTTCGCGCCGCCCGAGACCGGCAAAGTCCTCGGCCCGCGATAGTTCCGTGCTCATGGCGGGATCGGCGGCGGCGACCAGCGGGTCATAGCTTGCCGGATCGCGGTCGCTGACCAGGGTGCCGCTGGCCAGGTCGACCAGTTGCAGATCGACCGCTCCGGCGCCGGCCTCGGCCAGGATGTCGCCAATGCCGGGCAGGTCGGCCAGCATGGCGGCCATGCGGGCCTGGCGCTCGGCATCGACATTGGCGGCGATCAGCGGTCGCAGGCTCACCGCCGCGGTCGAGACGGCAAGGCCGCAGACCAGGGCGACGAGAAAGGCCACGCCCAGCGTCTTGCCGCGATCACTATTGGGACGGGCGAGGAAGCGTTGCCAGGGGCCGCGGGGCGCTTGATCAGCCATGACGCCGCTCCTCGACAAGCTGGTGGGCGATGATGACGAGGCGATCGAGCAGCGGGGCGAAGATGGCGCCGAGCAGGGCAGCAAAGACCATGGCGCCAAAGCCCGGCCCGACCTGGCCGAACAGGCTGGCCAACAGGCCGAGCAGCGCGCCATAGGCCCAGCGGCCCGGATTGGTCGATGCCGAGGCGACCGGATCGGCCGCCAGGTAGAGCAGCACCAGCAGCACGCCGCCCGGCGCCAGGGCCGTCCAGGGCTGGGCATTGCCGGCCACAGCCGCCAGCAGCAGCAGCGTGCCGGCGGCGGCCAGCAGCAGGCGCCAGGCGGCCTGGTCGCTGGCCACCATGAGGAGCAGCGCGGGCAGCAGGGTCCAGGCCGCCAGATCGGGGCCGGTGCGGTAATCCTGGTCGGCAAAGGAAAAGGTCAGGAAGGCCAGCGCGACCACCGCGGGATGCAGGAAGGAGCGGCCCCGCCCGCCAAACACCTGTTCGCCGATCAGCACACCAAAAGCCGTGCCCAGGACCAGCTGGTAGAGCGGCGCTTCCGCCGGCACGGCAAGGGCAATGATGATGGCGGTGACCAGGCCATGCAGATCAACGCTGTGCCGGCGCAGCACGGCAAAGGCCAGCTGCAGGGCCAGCACGACGGCCGCTATCAGCGCCAGCCGCCCCCACAGGCCACTGCCCTCGGCAAGCGTCAGCATGACGAGGGGCAGGACCAGACCGAGCAGGGCCGGCAGCGCACTGCGGCCCCAGATCTGGCCGAGCGGCTCGCGCCGCGCAATGGTATCAGCGGTGCCGATCATGGCTGGGGCGCCAGTTCATCGAGCACGGCCCGCAGCATGACACCGTAATCGGTGCCGGCGCCATCGACATGGGAGAGCAGCGCCAGATCGTCCTCGACCAGAGCCAGCGCGCCCAGCTGGCGCGCCATGTCGACATCGCCGGTGCTGAGCGCGCGCAGCAGGGGAATGGGCAGGATGCCGGGCGGGGCAACGCGCTCATGCACGCCATTGGGGATGAGGGCGGGAATGCCCGTGCCCATCCAGGCCTGCAGCCGATGCAGCAGCGGCGGCAGGGGGGCGGCGGGCGCATGATGGTGCAGGGCAAAGACCTGCAGATGGTCGCGCGCCAGAAAATCCTGCACCCGCCCGTCCAGCGCCGAGCCGGAATAGAGCCGCACCGCCGGCTGGACCAGCCGGCCGGCGACCAGATCGTGCAGCCGCGCCCCCGGGGGCACGCGCAGCAGCACCGGGTCGGTGACGGCCGGCCCCGAAAGCGCAATGATGCGGGTGGTCCAGACCTGCCCGGTGGCGAGCAGATGGCCCAGCGCGATGACGTCGGCATAGCCGATCTGCCAGACCACGCCCGGGATGCGGCCGACCGGGTGCAGGTGATGAATATGGGTGCCCGGCAGACCGGCGGGATGCGGGCCGGCAAAGCCGACCGGGGTGATGCCGCTCAGCGGCGCCGGACTGTGCGCAGCCTCGTGGCACAGATAGCAGGGGCCGGGCGTCAACAGGCGCAGGGCGGCGGCGCCACGCTGGAACCACGGCAGGTGTTCGGCGATCACCATGGCCGCATCGGCGGCGTGCGGCCGGCTGTCCATGGCGGTGAGAAACAGGGCTGCCGGCGTGGCCTCGAGCTCGGCCGGCCGGCCAAAGGGGCGGCTCAGAATGCCAGCCCAGAGCCCGGAAGCATGCAGCAGGCTGACAAGCGCGGAGCGGTCAAGGGTCGTGGGCAGGGGGAAGTCCACGCCGGCCGCGTCCCCGACGGCGATGGTCACCGCCTCGATGCTGCGGCGGGGGCCGCGCCTGACCTCGCCGACCGTGCCGGCAGCCGGCGCCACCACCAGTCGTTCAGGCTGCCGGCGGTCGCGCAGCACTGGCTGGCCCGCCTGCACCCGGGCGCCCGGCACCACCAGCGGCTCCAGCCGCAGGCCGGGATAATCGCTGCCCAGGACGGCCACCGCGGTCACCGCCACCGTTTCATCAATGACCTGCCGGGGCGCGCCGGCATAATCAAGGTCGAGCCCCTGGCGGATCCGCACTGCCCTGTGGCCACCTGCCATGCCGTGGTTTCCCATCCATCCGATTTGTTCGGTGCCAAGAGGTTAACAGTGCAGGGCGCGGAAAAATTGATCTGGATCATGGCGGGTTGCGGTTTTGGCCCTACACTGCCGCGCAGTGTCGACAGCCATGGATGCAAAACGAAAAAGGATATCAAGCCGATGACATCAGCCCTAAATTGCGGCGCCGCCCGCCGACTGCCCCTGCTTGTGCTGACGCTTGCCGGCGTCATGAGCATGGGCGCGCTGGCGCAGACCAGCGACCCCATTGCCAGCCTGCCCAGCAGCCCCAAGGACCTGCTGCTGAGCCTGACCACCGACACGGCGGTGCTCGGCGAAATGGCCGGCACCACGGCCAGCAGTGCCGAATGGGCCAGTGACCTGGCCGGCAGGGGCACGGCCATGACGCCTGAGCAGCAGGGAATGCTGGCCGAATATCTCGCGCTCAACCTGCCCGCAGCGGTCACCGGCACCGACGTCGCCAGCATGGTGCAGTCCTTGCCGCCGGACGGGCGCGAGCTGTTCGCGCAGACCTGCTTTGCCTGCCACGGCGTGGCGGCCTATTACCTGCAGCAGGATCGGGATGTTGAGGGCTGGATGGACATTTTCAGCGCGCCCTATCATCGCCGGCTGCTGACCGAGGACAAGCAACGCGAGACCTTTGCCAGCTATGCGGCCTCGGCCATGCCCATCGCCGCCGCAGACATTCCGGCGGCATGGCAGCAATAGGCCGAAGCGCCCACCAGCCGGTACAATGCAAAGAGCCGGTGCGCCCCCAGGGCGCACCGGCTTCGTCATGAGGCCGGCAAGCCGATTCCGACGGCGGGTTACGGCGGCCCGGCTCAGCCGGCGGGGTGACCCACGGGCTGGATATAGGCCACCAATTGCCCCTCGGTCAGCTTGAGCGCGCTGGCCAGGGCCGCCCGGTCGGCGCCACCCACCAGGCAGGTGCCCAGGGCCTCGGCGGCGCAGAACAGATAGACGTTCTGCGCGATGACGGCCGCGTTGACATGGGCGGCGATGCGGTGGTCCTCGGTGAGGGCGTCGAGCGCATCGGGTTCGAGCCCGGCCGCTTCCAGGATGCGCGACAGCTCGGTCACGAAGATCAGCAGCACCGGCGCCGTGGCGACGAAGGGCTGCGGGCTGGCAATGGAGCGGATATCATCGCCCGAAACCGGCAAAAGCGCATTGTTGGCCACGTCATAGTGGCTGATCCCGGCAGCCTGGGCGACATAGATTTCGATATCCTTGGCGGTGCGCCATGAGGGCGCCGTGCGGCCATCGACGTCGCCGCGATTGACGCCATTGGCGGCGCCCAGCAGCGCCAGCAGCTGCGCCTCTTCGATGGGGCTATCGGCATAGGTGCGGATGGATTCGCGGCGCGCCAGCGCATCGCTGAGCGGCATGGCGCCAAACCCCACCAGGGCCTCGGGCACCGATTGCGCCATGGCGCGGCCGGTGAGCAGGCTGGCCACCAGGGCGGAAGCGGCGAAGAATGTTCTGCGGGTCAGGGACATGGCAGATTCCTTTGGGTGCAAACTGGGGGCAGGCTAGGGCCTGACCGGTGCGACGCATTGACCTGCGTCAAGTCCGGCCTTGCCGATTGTGCGCCGGCAGGGATCGGGCAAGACTATGGGGTAGTGGCCGGGAGATGACCGATATGAGCGATGGACTGTTGATCCTGGGTGGGCTGGCGCTGCTGATCGGGGGGGCCGAGCTGCTGGTGCGGGGCAGCAGCGCCGTGGCGACGCGGCTAAGCGTGTCGCCGCTGCTGATCGGGCTGACCATCGTGGCCTTTGGCACCTCGGCGCCCGAAGTGGTGGCCAGCGTGGCCGCCGCGCTGGCGCAATCGCCCGGCATTGCCATCGGCAATATCGTGGGTTCCAACATTACCAACGGCCTGCTGGTGGCGGGCGCCGCGGCGCTGGTCATGCCGATTGCCGTCTCGACCGCCGCCCTGCGGCGCGATGGCAGCGTGGCGCTGGGGGCGGCGGCTTTGTTCTGGCTGATCTGCGCCCTGGGCCTGCTCAATGTCTGGGCGGGCGTGGTGCTGCTGGCGGGGCTGGTGGCCTATGTGGTCTATGCCTATCGCAGCGGCGAGGCGGTCGATGCCGAAGCGGTCGCCGCGCCGGGCTGGCCGATCCCACTGGCGCTGCTGGCCACAGTGGCGGGCATTGCGCTGCTGGCGTTCGGCGGCAAGCTGCTGGTCGATGCGGCGGTCAATCTGGCGGCCAGCCTGGGCGTCTCCGAAGCGGTGATCGGGCTGACCATTGTCGCGGTGGGCACTTCCCTGCCCGAACTGGCGACCAGCGTGCTGGCCGCCGCGCGCAAGCAGTCAGACATCGCGCTGGGCAATGTCATCGGCTCCAATATCTTCAACGTGCTGGGCATTGGCGGGCTGACCGCCATGCTGTCGTCGGGGTCGATCCCGGAGCGGCTGATCATGGTGGATTTTCCCGTCATGCTGGCCACGACGGTGCTGCTGCTGGGGTTTGCCCTGACCGGACGCCGCATCGGCCGGGTCGAGGGCATGGTGCTGGTGGCCGGCTTTGCGCTCTATACCGGCACGGTCTGGCTGGGGGCCGGCCAGGCCTAGCCGCGCCGCTGTCGCCCCCAGCCAGCCCGCACGCGTGCGTCCGTCTAGCCGAGCGCCTGGGGCAGGAAGAGGACGATGGCGGGGAAGGCGACGAGGATGGCCACCAGCACGAGGTCGGCCAGGAGGAAAGGCGTGACGCCGCGGAACACGTCGGTCAGGCTGGCATATTGCCCGGCGACGTTGCGGATGACGAAGACATTCATGCCCAAGGGCGGGGTGATCATGCCGATCTCGAGCAGCTTGACGAGGAAGACGCCGAACCAGACCAGGTTGATGTCGTGTGCCTGCAGCACCGGCAGCAGCACCGGCAGCGTGACCAGCATGGCGCCGAAGGGCTCCATGAACATGCCCAGGATGAGGTAGATCACGACGATGACCAGCATGAGCTGGACATAGTTGAGGTCGGAGGCCTGCACGGCGCCGCTGACCAGGCCGGCAACGCCGCTGAGGCCCAAAAAGCGGGTGAACATCACCGCGCCGACACCGATGATGAAGAGCGAGGCGCAGGTGCCCAGGGTTTCGAGCACCGACTGGCGCAGCACGTTCCAGTTGAGTCTGCCGGTGAGCGCGACCAGCACCAGGGCGCCCGCCGCGCCGACGGCGCCGGCCTCGGTGGCGGTGAAGAGGCCGGAAAACAGGCCGCCAAAGACCAGGGCAATGAGCACCAGGATGGGCCAGACGGCGAGCATGACCTTGCGGGCGTCGAGGTCGTCCGCCCCCACCGGGTCGGCCGGGATGAGATCCTTGCGCAGCCAGGCGATCAGCAGGATGACGATGGCATAGCTCAGCGCCGTCAGCAGGCCCACCGAGATGCCGCCCATGAAGACCTGGGTGACCGAGGTTTCGGCAAAGACGCCGAAGATGATCATCAGGATGGAGGGCGGGATCAGCGCGCCGATGGTGCCGCCCGCCGCCAGCGTGCCGGTGGCAATGCGGGGACTGTAGCCGGCGCGGACCATTTCGGGGATGGCGATGCGACCCAGGGAGGCGGCGGTGGCCAGGCTCGAGCCGCAGACCGCGGCAAAGCCGGAACAGGCGACGATGGCGGCAATGCCCAGCCCGCCCGGCACCTTGCGCAGCCCGACCTTGGCGGCGTCGAACAGGCCGGCCGTGAGCCCGCCATGATAGGCGATGAAACCCATCAGCAGGAACATGGGCACGGCCGACAGGGTCCAGCTGGCGATGAATTCATAGGGGGTATTGGCCAGCACGCCGATGGCGGGCGCCAGGCCCAGCATGAGCCAGACCCCGGCAAAGGACACCACGATCATGGCGATGGCGATGGGTACCTGCAGGCCGAGCAGGACGAAGAGGACGGCCAGGGCGACCAGGCCCAGGGTGACATTCATTTGGCAGCTCCGGGCAGGGGCGGCATGACGCCGCGATAAAGGGCCACCAGGGCGGCCAGGGCAAAGGCCAAAGGCAGGATGAAATAGCTGGGCCAGACCGGGACGGCGACGCTGAGCGAGATGACATAGCTGCGCGCGGCGAACTGGCGCATGGCGACCGTCCAGGTCGTATAGGTCAGCACCAGATAGGCGAGGCAGGTCACCACCGAGACGAAGGCGGCGTTGATGCGGCCGAGGCGGCCAACCAGCAGATGGCTGAAGATTTCCACCGAGATCATGTCGCCGCGCCGCTCGGCCCAGGCCAGCGGCAGGAAGGCGATGGCGACCATGTAATAATAGGAGACGATCTCCACCGTGGCCGGTATCGGCGCGCCGGCCAGGTTGCGCATGATGACGTAGCCGGTGATGTGCACCAGCATGGCGAGCACGCCGATGGCGCCGAGCAGAGCCAGGCCGCTGGTCACCCGGTTGACCAGACTGTCGAGACGGTCGCGCATGATCTTTCTCCCTCAGGACGATCGGCGAGAGGCGGGCCCGCAGGTGACGGGGGTCACCAGCGGGCCCGGCTGGTCAGAGTCCGTAGGTGGCCCAGTCCACCTGGTCCCAGACCTGTTCCTGCACGGCGGCGGCGATGGCATCGACATCGCCATTGGCGGCGTCGGTGATGGCGGTCCACTTGTCGACCAGCGCCTGGAAGCGCTCGATCTTGGCGGCGGCACCGGTGACGCCGAGCTGGCTTTCGGCCACGGCGACGGCATCGGGAATGTCGCTGAAGCGGAATTCGTTGGTGGCGTCGAGCAGGTCCTGGCTGGCCGGGATGACCTCGAGGCCGGCGTCGAGCGCGGCCTGGCGGGCGGCGGCGGCGCGGTCATAGCCCCAGCTCTGGGTGAACAGGGCACTGGAGCGGTTGGCGGCGCGGGCAAAGCCCTCGCGCTGTTCGGGCGTCAGTTCGGCCCAGGCGCCCGAGGCCACGGTGAAGTTGGAGGTGGTGTGGTAGGTGCCCAGCGGCACGTCGATGATATATTTGGCCACGTCGACCAGGCGATAGGAGATCAGGTCGGAAATCGAGGCCATGGTGCCATCGAGGACGCCCTGGGAGATGGCCTCGAACTGGTCGCTGACCGGCACCTGGGCCGGTGCGGCGCCGAGCTTTTCGGCCCAGCGGGCATAGGGGGCGCCGCCCGAGCGCAGGCGCAGGCCCTGCATGTCGGCCAGCGAGTTGACCGGCTTGGTGGTCAGCAGCAGGTAGAGGTCGGAGGAGCCGGCGCCGACAAAGACGCCGCCCATGGTCTTGAACTCGGCCTGGCATTCCTCGCAGGTGACGACATATTCGGTCATCGCCGCGCCCATGGCATGGGGCGTGGTGGCCAGGAATGACAGGTCGCCCATCAGGGCGGTATTGGGCAGGTCGGCCGGCACGAAGAGCGGCAGGAGATTGCCGACCTCGGCCAGCGAGGACTGCAGCGCCTGCTTGACGGTGCCGATATTGACCACTTCGGGACCGATCATCAGCCCGGTCAGCTCGCCATTGGTTTCCTCGGGCAGGAATTCCATGAAGCTGTTGTACATCGGATCGGTCGCCGGATGGGCCGGCGGCGCCCCCGAGGCCAGGCGCAGTTCACGTGCATCGGCCGTGCCGGCGGCGAGCGCCGCCAGCGAGACCACAGAAAGCATTCTGAAAAGTCTGTTCATTACGTGTCCTCCCGCGACCGCATGGCGGCCGCTCTCTTGGTTTCTAGTGTCGTGCCGCTTGGCGCGGTCTTGTCATTAGATTCCCAGCAGGCGGCGGGCGTTCTCCTTGAGGATCAAGGGACGAACCTCCGGCTTGATGTCGAGTTTGTCGAAATCGGCCAGCCAGCGATCGGGCAGGATGGCCGGCCAGTCCGAGCCGAACAGCATGCGCTCCTTGAGCAGGCTGTTGGCATATTTGACCAGGATCGGCGGAAAGTATTTCGGCGACCAGCCCGACAGGTCGATATAGACATTGGGCTTGTGGGTGGCGACGGCCAGCGCCTCTTCCTGCCAGGGGAAGGAGGGGTGGGCCATGATGATCTTGAGATCGGGAAAGTCGGCCGCCACGTCGTCGATATAGAGCGGGTTGGAATATTTCAGCCGCAGGCCATAGCCGCCGCGCATGCCCGCCCCCACCCCGGTCTGGCCGGTATGGAACAAAGCCGGCACCCCGGCCTCCTGGATGGCCTCGTAGAGCGGATAGGCAGCCCGGTCATTGGGGTAGAAGGCCTGGTAGGTGGGGTGGAACTTGAAGCCGCGCACGCCGAAATCGGCGACCAGGCGGCGCGCCTCGCGCACCCCCATCTTGCCCTTGGCCGGATCGATCGAGGCAAAGGGGATCAGGATGTCCGAATGCTCGGCGGCCAGCGTCGCCACATCCTCGTTGTTGTAGCGGCGATGGCCGGTGGCGGCCTCGGCATCGACGGCAAAGATCACCGCGGCGATGCGGCGCGCGCGATAGTAGGCCGCCGTTTCGGGAATGGTGGGCGGGGTCTTGAAGGGCGAATGGAAATAGGCCGCCATGGCGTGCTGCAGGTCGTCATAGCCGTCATCGGCATGCATGCCGCAGGCTTCCTCGGCATGGGTGTGGAAGTCGATGGCGACGATGTCGTCGAGGTTCATCGGTGCCGCCATCACTTGAGCTCCGGCCAGCCGGCGATCTTGCGCGACAGCGCGATCAGCTGGGCATGTTCGGCGTCATCGAGCATGGCGAGCGCGGCGCGGTCCGAGCGATACATCTTGTCGGCCGAGGCCTCGATCTGCTTCTTGCCGGCAGCGGTGACGCTGAGCACGACGGAGCGCCGGTCGTCATGGGGAATGTGCCGGGCGATCAGCCCGCGTTCCTCGAGGGCGCGCACCAGCTTGGTCATGTTGGACCACTTGATCTTGAGCACGTCGGCCAGCACGCCCTGGCGAATGCCGGGATTTTCCGACAGAGCCAGCAGCACGGTGAACTCGGAAATGCGGATCTCGCTCTCGCCGAAGACGGTAAAGAAGCGCTCGAAGGCGGCGAGCTGGGCAATGCGCAGCACGAAGCCACCGGACGTCTCCAGGGCGCCCAGCGAGACATCGGCCTTGCCGGCAATGGTATCCACGTCCTCGTCGTCGAGCTTACGGACCGCCATCAATCAGTTCTCCAGTACAGACAGGGCGCCAGGGGCGCGGGGCAGGTTGGACACGGCGCGACCAGTAGCCCGGAACGGGCCGTCCGGCGACGTCAGGCGCTGTGGTTATGCTCCCCCCGCCGGTGCCGCGCCCGAGGGCCCCTCAACCCTGGTGTCATGCGGTCCGACATTGTTTACCAGTGTATTATTCGGAAATAAACAATCGCTCGTCAAGCGGTAAATCGGCGCCGGTCAGGCACACCGGGCGGCGTGCAGGCCGAAGCGGGCCTGGCATAGCGCGATGCTCTCTTCGGCCCCGATGCGGAAGGCCATCCAGGCGGAAACGGCGGCCCAGGCCGCGCGCATGAAACTATCGGCCCGATAGAGGGCGGCATCGGGCTGGCTTTGCAGGACGGTCATGGCCTGGGCCAGGGCTGCCAGACTGTCGAGCAGGTCCGCCACCTTGCCGGCCTGTGCCGGTCGGGCATCGGCGGCGCCGGCCAGCTCGCTGCGGGCGCGCTCGAGGAACACCGCCAGGCCCCGTCCCTCGTCGCGCCAGAGACGGCGGGTGAGGAAATCGAGCGCCTGCATGCCGGTGGTCCCCTCATAGAGCGCCATGACCCTTGCGTCGCGCAGATAGTGTTCGAGCGGGCAGTCGCGCACGTAGCCCGCCCCGCCCAGCACCTGGATGGCGGCATGGGCGGTGTCAAAGCCGGTCTCGGCGCCGAAGGTCTTGATCAGCGGCAGCATGAAGCTGGCCAGATCGGCCAGGCCCGCATCGTGCTCGAGCCGCGCCAGGTCCATCACCGTGGCCAGTTCGAGCACGGCGGCGCGCAGGATTTCGGTAGGGGCGCGGATATCGTGCAATTGCCGGCGCACATCGGGATGGCTGGCAATGGGCGGCGGGCTCTGGTCTGGCCGCCCGCCCTGGCGGCGCTGGGCAGCATGGTCCTCGGCAATATCGGCGGCGGCCGAGGCCAGGCCCAGGCCCTGGCCGCCGGTATGGAGCCGCATCGGCTCGATCATGGCAAAGAGCTGGCTCAGCCCCCTGCCCTCTTCGCCCAGCAGAATGCCACGGGCCTGGCGGAAGCGCATGGCGCAGGTGGGCGAGCCATGCAGGCCAAGCTTTTCCTCGAGGCGTTCGACATTGACCCCATTGGGCGCGCCGTCGATCCGGTCGGGCACGAGAAAGAGGCTGAGCCCGCGCGTGCCGGGCTGATCATTGCTGCGGGCCAGCAGGCAATGGCCGATGCGGCTGGCCATGTCGTGGTCGCCAAAGGAGATCCAGATCTTCTGTCCGCTCACCAGCCAGGCGCCGTCGCGCTGCTCGGCCCTGGTGCGGATGCGGCCGATATCGGAGCCGGCTTCGGGCTCGGAAATGCAGATGGTGGCGGCCCATTCGCCCGAAACCAGCCTGGGCCCCCATTGGGCTGCGGTGGCGGCATCGGCCGTCGCGGCCAGCAGGGCGATGGCGCCGCGGATCGAGCCGGCGGCCATCATCAGCGCCATGCAGCCGCGATCGAATAGCGGGCCGACGGCGGCCTGCATGGTGATGGGCAGGTCCATGCCGCCAAAGCGGGAAGGCGCATCGATGCCGAGCCAGCCGGCTTCGGCATAGGCATGGAAGGCGTCGACAAAGCCCGGCGGCAGTCGCACGCGGCCATCGACCAGCTGTGCGCCGAGGCGGTCGCCGACCGGGTTGAGCGGGGCCAGCGCAGTTTCGGCAAAGCCGGCAGCGGCGTCGAGCAGCATGGAGACGGTGGCGTCATCGCAATCGGGGCGCAGGGCCTGCAGCCGCGCCCAGCCCGGCGTCAGCGCCAGCATGGCCAGGGTCCGGCTGGCCTGATCGGCAAAGCTCATTTGGGCTGCAGCCGGATGGCGCCGTCCAGCCGGATGACCTCGCCATTGATATAGTTGTTCTCGATGACGAAGCGGACGGCGTGGGCGAATTCGGCCGGATCGCCCAGCCGGGCCGGGAAGGGAATGGCGGCGGCGAGGCTGTGCTGGGCCTCCTCGGGCAGGTTGGCCAGCAACGGCGTCATGAAAATGCCCGGGGCGATGGTGTTGACGCGGATGCCGAAGCGGGCGAATTCGCGCGCCGCCGGCAGCGCCATGGCGACGATGCCGCCCTTGGAGGCGGCATAGGCGGCCTGGCCGATCTGGCCCTCGAAGGCGGCGACCGAGGCGGTATTGACGATGACGCCGCGCGCCCTGTCGTCCCGCTCGGGCAGGCCCGCCATGCGTTCGGCGGCCAGCCGCAGCATGTTGAAGCTGCCCACCAGGTTGATGCGGATGACGGATTCGAAATCGGCCAGCGGCAGCGGCCCGGCCTTGCCCAGGATGCGGCCGGCCAGGCCCACGCCGGCGCAGTTGACCAGGATGCGCAGGCCATCGCCGGCGGCATTGGCCACATCCAGCGCCGCGGCGGCATCGAGCTCGCTGGTGACGTCGCCCAGGAGGGCAACGCCGCCGATTTCGGCGGCCACGGCCTCGGCCGCGCTGCGGTTGCGATCAAAGACGTGGACGATGGCGCCGTGCTGGCTGAGCAGCCGCGCCGTGGCGGCCCCCAGGCCGGAGCCGCCGCCGGTGACCAGGGCGCTGGTTGCGTCAAGCTTCATGCGACAGTCTCCCTTGCGGCGACGATGACATGCGGGCCATCGCCATAGAGTGCCTCGACCAGATCGGCGCGCAGCGTCAGCACGGCGCGCTGGTTGATCGAGCCCTTGTCGGTCACCTCGCCGTGGTCAAAGCGCAGCGGCGCGGTCATGGGCAGGATGCGCATGATGCGGGTGGCCGAGCCGGTGGCCGCGTGCTGATGCGCCGCCAGGCGCTCGGCCAAGGCGGCGCGGATGGCGGGATGGGCCAGCACTTCGGCGTCCGACAGGCTGGCCTGGTTGGCGAGCAGAGCGCGCAAAGCCGGCATGACGGGCACGACCAGCGCGCCCAGCTCGGCGCGGGCCTCGCCGGTGATCACCGCGTCGCGGATCAGGCCGCCGAACTGGTTGACCAGTTGCGCCCGCAGCACGCCCACCGCCACCCAGGTGCCGGTATTGAGCTTGAAATTTTCCGCCGTGCGGCCGGCGAAGTAGAAGCCATGGCGGGGGTCGCCCGGCACGGCGAACTTGACCGCGTCGCCGATGCGGTAAAAGCCTTCGGCGTCAAAGGCCGCCGCGGTCAGCTGGGGATTGTTCCAGTAGCCGGGCGTGACATTGGGGCCCTTGAGGCGCAGCTCGTATTTGTCGTCGATGGGCACCAGCTTGAGGGTCACGCCCTGTGCGGGAATGCCGATATTGCCCGGCCCGGCCTGTGGCTCGGTGCAATAGACGGCAAAGGGGCCGGTTTCGGTGGAGCCCAGGCCCGTGCCCATGGGCACGGCCGTGCCGGTGGTCGCCTCGGAGAGTTCGACCAGATCGTCCCAGGTATGCTGGGCCAGGCCCGCCCCGGCATACATCAGCATCTTGAGCCGGGAGAAGAAATTGCGCCGCAGGGCCGCGTCTTCGCGCATGGCCCCGACCAGCATTTCGTAGCCGGCCGGCACGTTGAAATACCAGGTCGGGGCGACGTCGCGCAGATTGGCGATGGTCTGGCCCATCAGCGCCGGCGTGGGCTTGCCGCGGTCGATATAGTAGCTGCCGCCATTGTAGAGCGTGAGGTTGAAGACCTTGTTGCCGCTGGCGGTGTGGTTCCAGGGCGCCCAGTCGACCACGACCGGCGGCTCGTCGCGGAAAAAGGCGTAGCAGTCGGCGATCATTTCCTGATTGGAACACAGCATAAGCTGGGTCTGGATCACCGCCTTGGGCGAGCCGGTGGTGCCGGAGGTGAACAGGAACTTGGCCACGGTATCGGGGCCGGTGGCGGCAAAGGCGGCGTCGACCGCCGCACTCGGTTCGGTGGCGGCGATGGTGGCGAAGCGATGGGTATTGGCCCGGCCGGCGGGCAGGTCGTGCACGGCGGCAAAGGCCATGCCTGGACCAAAGGCCGCGTCGACGGCCGCGGCAAAGCCGGCGCCGTCATCGGCAAAGACCAGGCCGGGAGTGATCTGGCCGGCGATCTCGCGCAGCTTGGCATAGTCGGAGGCGGCGCTGGCATAGGCCGGGGCGATGGCGGCGGAGGGAATGCCGACATGCTGGGCACCCAAAGCCATCAGCGCGTGTTCGATGGAATTTTCCGAGAGGATCAGCAAGGGGCGATCCAGCGACAGCCCGGCCGCGAGCAGGAACTGGCCGATGCGGCGCACGGCATCGAGCGCCTGGGCATAGGTGACTTCACGCCATGGCCCGGTGCCAATGCGGTCGGCCATCCAGACGCGATCGGGCGCCGTGGCGGCCCAGTGAATCAGCCGCTCGTTGAGCCGGGCCGGATAGGGCCCGAGCGGATCGGTGCGCCAGATGATGAACTCACCATTGGCCCGTTCCTCCCAGGCCAGTTCAGGCGTCCAGAGCCGGACGGCAGGCGCAGCCTGTGCGGCCATGACCCTCTCCCCTTGGTCATTCTCCTCGCCGTTTGTTTACAAGGAAACTATCTACCTGTAAACAATTAAACAATCGGCGCGGCAGCCTGGAGCTGACCGGCGCGTGGTCGAGGGGGAGAAGGCAATGGCCGAGACAAGCACATTCATCACCTATGAACTCAATGGCGTGGTGGCCCATATCGGGCTCAACCGGCCCGACAAGCGCAATGCCATGAATGACGCCTTTGTCGAGATGCTGGCCGAGGCGATTGCCCGGGCCGAGCGCGAGGCCCGGGCGGTGGTGCTGTTCGGGCATGGCGAGCATTTCTGCGCCGGGCTGGACCTGGCCGAGCATGTGCAGAAGACCCCGTTCGAGGGGGTGCGCGGCTCGCGGCGCTGGCACGCGGTGACGGCGGGCATGCAGCATGGCAATATTCCCTGGGTGTCGGCGCTGCATGGCGGGGTGATCGGCGGCGGCATGGAACTGGCGGCGGCCACGCATGTGCGGGTCACCGACCGCTCGGCATTTTTCGCCTTGCCCGAGGGCCAGCGCGGCATCTTTGTCGGCGGCGGCGGCTCGGTGCGCATTGCCCGGCTGCTCGGCGTGGCGCGGATGAGCGACATGATGCTGACCGGGCGGGTGATCTCGCCGGACGAGGCCGAGCGCTGGAACCTGGTGCAATATGTGGTCGAGACCGGCGCGGCGCGGCAGAAGGCGCATGCTTTGGCCGAGATCATGGCGAGCAATGCCGAGATTTCCAACTACGCCATCATCAATGCGCTGCCGCGCATCCAGGACATGGCCAAGGAAGACGGGCTGTTCGTGGAATCCTTCATCGCCTCCTTCACCGCCACCAGCCCCGAGGCCGAGGAAAGGCTGCGGGCGTTCCTGGAAAAACGCGTGGCACGGCTCAAGGCGCCCGAATAGGACACGGCCATCCCAAGGCTGACGATGTCGCGGCCCCATCGCCTCCCTCCCCCTTGTGGGGAGGGACAGCGAGATAGGACTTAGCTTGCTAAGTCCGTTATCGAGCCGGGTGGGGGTATCCATCCGCGAGTCCGGTGCGCGCGAGCCCCCCACCCTTGATCCCTCCCCACAAGGGGGAGGGAGAAGACTGCATGATCGCGGCAAGTCCCACGCCCTCCCGCAAGCCGCCGCACTAGCGCTGCTTGCTGCGCCAGCTGTCGGCATAGCTTTCGCGGGCCTGGGCGGCATAGGGAGTGGGCGAGACGCGGACGCGGATCTCGGCCTGCTTGTGCCGTTCGGTCGAGGTCTTCTTGGTGCCGCCATCGGGCTCGCCCCAGACCAGGGTCAGCACGTCGCCGACCTCGACATCGGCATTGACCACGCCCAGCGAGAGCATGGCCCGCTCGTTGTAGGAATAGCCGTTGAACATGGACATGCCCACCATCTTGCCATCGCGCAGCACCATGTCGGCGCTGGTCGAGGCATAGTTGGGCTGGGGGAAGTCGATCCACTTGTAGTGGTCCTCGCCGGGACGGAAGGCCGAGGCGATGACATCGACCACGTCCTCGGCATTCCACTCGAAGGTCACCTTCTTGCGGTGGGTCTGGCCCTTCATGGCCTCGAGCGCGGCCTTGCCGATGAAGTCGTCCTTCTTCCAGCCGACATAGAAGTCATAGCCCAGCTCGAAGGGGGTGACGTAATAGTCCTCGATATTGTCCGAGACATAGCTGCCGCCAATGGCGCCGATGGATTCGTAGCTGTCGGCCGCCAGCCAGTCGCGATAGGCGGCGAGCATGCCGTCGCCGGTATAGATGCCGGGCAAAGGCGAGGGGATCCAGCCCGATTCCAGCGTATTGGTGGAATAGGCGCGGCTGCCGCAGCGCACCAGATCGACCTGGGCCTCGCGCGCCGCCTCGAGGATGCAGGCGAGGATATAGCTCTTGTCCTCATAGGGGCCCCAGATTTCCAGACCCGGCGCGCCGGACATGCCGTGGCGCAAAGCCCGCACCTTCTTGGAGCCGACATTGATGAAATCGGTGTGGAAGAACTTGATGTCGGGGATGGGTCCGCGATTGAGCTTTTCGAAGATCTTGGGCGCTTCCGGCCCCTGGATCTGGTAGCGGTAATGGGTGCGCAGCACCCGCTCGCCCTCGGGGCGCGAGGTCGAGCGCGGGTCATGCTTGAGCCGCACATTCCACTCGCCATAGGCGGCACAGAACATCAGCCAGTTGGAGGTCGGGGCGCGGCCGACCAGCACGAACTTGTCCTCCCGCTCGCGGAAGATGATGTGGTCGCCGATGACATGGCCATTGGGCGTGACCGGCACGAAGTGCTTGGCGCGGTCGAGCGCGAAATTGGCGAAGGAATTGATGCCGTGATGGGAGAGGAACTTCTCGGCATCGGGCCCCTCGACGGTCAGCTCGTCCATATGGTGGGACTGGTCGAACAGCACGGCGGAGTGACGCCAGGCGGCCTGCTCGGTGCGCCAGTTGGTGAATTCGGGCGTCACCACCGGGTATACATACATGCCGATCTGCGAATTGCGCAGGCGGCCAACGACGTCCGGGTTTTCCCTCAGAATGTCGCCTAGACTGGAATGTGCCATCGCCGTCTCCTCCCTGGTATTGCGATTGATGTATACATCATGCGCAAAAGAAAGCCGGGATGGCAAGCAGGTTTTGGGGCCTGGCCGGGCGAAGGCGGGTGGGTTCACCTGTCGGCTGCCCAAGCGCTGTCGTCCCCGTCCCGCCTGGGGGGAGAGAGGCGCAAGGACCCGCGTCACGTGCAGGGTGAAGTGCTCTAGTGGCGGATCAGCGCCAGGCCAGGGATGCGGCGCAGCAGTTCGGGATCCTGGCTGAAGATGTATTCCAGGTTCTGCCGGGCGGTGCGGGCATGTTCGCGGGCGATGAATTCGGCCCGGGCGCCCTCGCGCGCCGCAATGGCGTTGAGCAGCGCATGGTGCTGCTCCTGGGCGGTGCGCAGCGAGCGGCGAAAGGCGGCGATGTCGAGCTTGTTGGGCAGGAAGGCCGAGGGCGAGGCAAAGGGCAGCGCGGTGGCACGCTCGACTTCGCGCTGCACCATGGGGCTGCCGCACAGCCCGGCCAGCTCGAGATGAAAGGCGGCGTTGAGATCGGCATAGGCATCGAAATCGACATCCTCTTCGCCCGGGCCGAAACAGGCATCGAGCTTGGCGACAATGGCGGTGATGGCGGCCAAAGCCTCGGGCGCCACGCCGCGCTCGGCGGCCAGCCGCGCCGCCGTGCCCTCCATCACGCCGCGCAGTTCGATGGAATCGACCACATCGGCATAGCCGAAGCGGCGGACGACAAAGCCGCCATTGGGCAGGCGGTCGAGCAGGCCTTCCTCGGCCAGGCGTGACAGCGCCTCGCGCACCGGGGTGCGGGAAATCTGCAGCGTCTCGGCCAGCGAGACCTCGAACAGGCGCATGCCGCCGGGCAGCTCGCCATTGATGATCTTTTCGCGCAGTTCGATGACGGCGCGGCGACCATGGGTCGCGACTTCACTGCTCTTCATGAGGCAATCCCTGTTTCGCCGCTCCTATAGCATCGACCCTGCGCGCCGCGAAGGGCGGCGGCGTGGGGCACGAAGGGCGCCCTAGTCGCGGTGGTCCAGCCGCTTGTCCAGCACGGCCCGCGCCGTCTCCGGCAATGACGCCGCCGGCATTGCCCCCACCGCCCCCATCGCGTCCTGCACCGCAGCAATCGCGCGGGCCAGATCGCCCTGCAGGCCCAGGGCGTCGAGCGTTGCGGCGCTTTCGCGCATTTCGGCGGCGCGGCGCCTGCCGTGCCGGGACGTGCGTTCAAACTGGTAGCCAGCGAAGCGATCCCAGTCGAGGCCGGGAAAGGAGGCTGACAGCGAGGCGTGGATCTCATCGAAACAGCCCGAGGCCTGGGCCGCCAGCAGGGTCTCGACGGTGATGGCCTCGAGCCCTTTGACAAAAAGCGAGCGCACCATCTTGATCGCCGTGGCGGCGCCTGGCTCGGGCCCGACAACGCGGGCGTCAAAGCCCAGAGCCAGCAAGGCCGGCAACAGCGCATCGGCCGAGGTGCCGGCCAGCAGGACCGGGGTGGCGTGTCCCTTTGGATGCACCGGCGCCATTACCGCCATGTCGAGATAGCGCGCGCCAGTGGCTTCGACCGCCGCAGCCGTGTCGCGCTTGCGCTGGGGCGATACCGAATTGATGTCGATCAGCATCTGGCCCGGACGCAGATGGGCGAGCAGCGGCGTTACCGCCAGCAGGCTCTGGTCGGCGGTGACGGCGCTGAAGATCCAGTCGGCTTCGGCGAGGCCCGCCAGCGCGACCGGGCTGGCGCCGCGCGCCAGCATGGCGGCGCGCATCTCTCCCGCGTCGGCGTCGAGCAAGCGATCATGGGCCAGAGCCGGGCCGCCCAGCCCGGCATGAAAGGCCTGCGCCGCCTCGCCATAACCCAGGAACCCGATCCGCATAAGCCTTCCCCATTCTAGTGCTGGAACACCACCGTCTTGTGCTTGTTGATCAGCACCCGGTCTTCCAGGTGCCAGGCGACGGCGCGGGCCAGCACGCGGCGCTCGATATCGCGGCCCTTGCGCACCAGGTCCTCAGGCGTATCGGCATGGCTGACCGATTCCACATCCTGGCAGATGATCGGCCCCTCATCGAGATCGGCGGTGACGTAATGCGCCGTGGCGCCGATCATCTTGACGCCGCGCGCATGCGCCTGGTGATAGGGGCGCGCGCCCTTGAAGCCGGGCAGGAAGCTGTGGTGGATATTGATGCAGCGGCCGGCCAACCAGCCGGAAAACTCGTCGGACAGGATCTGCATATAGCGCGCCAGCACCACCAGTTCGGCGCCGGTGTCGGCGATGATGGATTTGACCCAGGCCTCGTGCTCGGCCTTGGTCTCGGCGGAGACCGGCCGGTAGTGATAGGGAATGCCTTCCATCAGGGTGAGGTTGAGCGCCTCGCGTGGATGGTTGCTGACAATGCCGACCGCCTCGATATTGAGCTCGCCGATGCGCATGCGGTAGAGCAGGTCGCCCAGGCAATGGTCGAATCTCGACACCAGGAACAGCACCTTGCGCCGCTGCCCGGCCGGGCGCAGCGAGAAATCGAGGCCGAGGCTTTCGACCTCGGTGGCAAAGCCGGCGCGGAAATCGGCCTCCGGCCCGTCCATCTTGAAGCCGACCCGCATGAAGAAGATGCCGGTATCGGGGTCGTCGAACTGGTTCGCCTCGTGGATGTCGCCGCCATGGCGGGCGATGCGCGCAGCCACCGCCGCCACGATGCCGCTGCGATTGGGGCAGCGCAGGGTGAGAATATAGTCGGTCACGATCGCCCTCGCCTCATGCAAAGATATGTCCGTCAAAGAGTTTGCGCGCCGTGCGCAGCACCGCCGCATTGGTCACGCTACCATCGCGCAGCGTGACGATGACGCTCATTTCGCCGCTGGGATGCTCCACCGAGAGCAGGGGTTCGTCGCCGCCCGGCACGACTGCCAGCTCGGAAGCCGGGCCGGTGGGCAGCAGGCAGGCCGTGGCGACGCTGACCGCGCCGAGCACGCCGATGGCGTCGTGGCAGCGATGGGGGATGAAGGTGCGGGTGGCGATGGCGCCGCCCGCGTTCGGGGCCGAGACCAGGGTCAGCTTGGGCACCGAGGCTTGCGTTACATCGCCCAGGTTCATCAGCGGCCCGGCCACGAGGCGGATGGCTTCGAGTTTTGCGCGCAGGGGTGCATTGGCCTCGAGCGCAGCGGGGGTTTCGGTGCCGGTCACGCCCAGATCGGCGGCGCGCAGGATGACGCAGGGCATGCCATTGTCGATCAGCGTCACCTCGAGGCCCTCGATCCGGTCCACCGCGTTGCCCGTCGGCAGCAGCGCACCGCAGCTCGAGCCGGCGGTATCGGCAAAGGTGATGGGGATGGGCGCGGCGGTGCCCGGCACGCCGTCGATGCGGGCCGTTCCGGCATAGCTGACCACGCCGCCCGGCGTCTGCACCAGGGCCTCGGCCAGCTGGCCGGTATTTTCCATGAAGATGCGGATACGGGTCTGGCCCGGCTCGGCCGCCACCAGGCCGCGCTCGATGGCAAAGGGGCCGATGCCGGCCAGGATATTGCCGCAGTTCTGCTGGTCGGTGACGGTCGGCTGGTCGACGAAGACCTGCAGGAAGAGATAATCGACATCGGCGCCGGGGCGGGTGGATTTTTTGACCACGGCGACCTTGGAGGTCAGCGGGTTGGCGCCGCCCATGCCGTCGATCTGGCGCGGATCGGGCGAGCCCATGGCGGCCAGCAGGAAGGCGTCGCGCGCGGCCGTGTCCGTCGGCAGGTCGGTGGCGAGGAAATAGCCGCCCTTGGAGGTGCCCCCGCGCATCCACATGCAGGGGACGCTAAGGGGCATGTCGGGTTACTCCACCAGTCCGTGTGTGCGACCACCCCCCACCCTTGATCCCTCCCCACAAGGGGGAGGGAGACGATGGACACCGGCATCGCAACCTGCGCCTCCCTCCCCTCGATGGGGAGGGAATGAGGGTTGGGTGACGGGCGAACCACCGAAGTGGCAGCAAGCTAGACATATCTGAGCCCCTTCTCGGCCAGCTTCTCGCGCATGCCATAGATGTCGAGGCCGAGCTCCCCCGCGGCGAGGCGCCGGCGCTTGTCCTCCTCCAGCGCCATGCGCGCCTCGGCCTTGGTGGCCACGGCTGCGGCCTCCTCGCGCCGCACGACGCAGACGCCGTCGTCATCGGCAATGATGACATCGCCCGGATTGACCAAAGCCCCGGCACAGACAATCGACACGTTGACCGAGCCCAAAGTCTCCTTGACCGTGCCCTGGGCATGGATCGCCTTGGACCAGACGGGGAACTGCATGGCGGTGAGGTCGGCCACGTCGCGCACCCCGGCATCGATGATCAGGCCCCGGCAGCCGCGCGCCCGGGCCGAGGTGGCCAGCAGGTCGCCGAAATAGCCGTCCTCGCAGGGACTGGTGGGCGCCAGCACCATGATGTCGCCTTGCTGCAGCTGCTCGATGGCGACGTGGATCATCCAGTTGTCGCCGGGCGGGGCGGAAATGGTGACGGCGCTGGCGGCCAGTCGCGCCCCGGCATAGATGGGCCGCATATGGCTGGCCAGGAGGCCCCTTCGGCCCTGCGCCTCATGCACGGTGGCAACGCCGCAGGCGGCGAGCCGATCAATGACGGACTGGTCGGCCCGGGCAATGTGCTGCACCACCACACTCATCAGAGTTCATCCACGGTGCGCGGATAGACCGACTGGAAGCCCTCGGCATATTGGGCCGGGCGCCCGCCGGCCTGACCGCCGGAATTGCGGGTGAAGTGGTTGGCGCGGTTCTCGGCGACGTTCCTGTAATAGTGCCAGAGGTGTTCCTGGCCTGCCATGGCCTGGATGGCCGCCCACTTCTTCTCCCAGACGTCGGTGATGTCCAGGAACACGTCGGGCTGCCAGTCCATCTGCTCGGTCTGGTGCGGCTCGAACAGATAGACCTGCGGCGCGCCGAGGATCTTTTCGCCCGGATTGTGGCCCCAGGCCTGGGCCATGGCGCGGCATTCGAGGGTCCACTGCGACACATACATGTGGTCGGTATTGTAGGGGTCGTATTTGGAATGGGTCATGATGAAGCCCGGCTGCACCGCCCGCATGACATCGACCAGCCGGTCCTTGGCCTGCCGCGTCATCTCGAGCGGATAGTCGCCCAGGTCGAAGAACTGGATGTCGTGCACGTCCAGCGCCCGCGCGGCATTCTCGGCCTCGCGGCGGCGCTCGGCCTTGACCTTGTCCAGCGTCATGCCCGGCAGCTTCCACAGCTTGGCGCTTTCGCCGCGCTCGCCATAGGAGAGGCAGACGACGGTCACCGCATAGCCCCGGGCGGCATGGGCGGCGATGGCGCCGCCGCAGCGCCAGACGAAGTCCGCCGAATGGGCGGAAACGATGAGGGCGGTCTTGCTCATGCTTGCGGCTCCTGGCTGACGGGCGGCGTGCCGTGGGTGTGGAAGGTGTCGATGGTCTTGAGCCCCCAGGCCTGGCCCTTCCTGCGCTCGGTCTCGGTCCAGGTGACGGTCTCCCAGTCCGGGGCCAGGATCAGCCGCGCCCCGGCATTGGCCAGCTCGACACGATTGCCGGCCGGCTCCCAGACATAGAGAAAGAACGTACCCTGGATGGCGTGCTTGTGCGGGCCGGTTTCGATATGGACGCCATTTTCGAGGAAGATGTCGGCGGCGCGCAGAATGTCCTCGCGCTGGTCGGTGGCATAGGTGACGTGGTGGAAGCGGCCATGGCCATTGCCGTGTTCCTCGGTGCAGGCCAGGTCATAGCTCTTGTTGTTGACGGTGAACCAGCAGCCGCCCAGCCGCCCATTGTCGAGCCTGATCTGCTCGGTGACCCGGGCGCCCAGGCACGTGACCATGAAGTCGCGGAAGGCGGTGACATCGGCCGCCAGCAGGTTGAGATGGTCGAGCCGGCGCGGCGAGGCACCCTGGCCGTGATAGCGGCTGGCCATGTTCTTGAGGGCGGGGCGGTCCGCCGCGTCGGGCACATAGCGCCTGGTGTCCCAATAGAGCTCGAAGACATGGCCGAAGGGATCGGCAAAGCGGAAGGAGCGGCCATGGCCCATATCCCCCTCGGTCCAGCCGATCACCTGGTAGCCGGAGTCTTCGATGACCTTGACGCGGCGCGCCAGCGCCTCGGGCGATGAGGTGCGATAGGCGATGTGGCCGACGCCGGTGGTGGCGTGGCGGGTCAGCTTGAGGGTGTGGAACTCGTAATCGTCCCAGGCGCGCAGAAAAGCGGAGTCGCCGTCCTGCCCGGAAAGCTTGAGCCCATAGATGCGGGTGAAGAAATCGAGGCTCTCCTCGAAGCGGTCGGTATAGAGCTCGACATGGCCCAGATGGGCGGTATCAAAACAGGGTTCGGCCATGCCGGTTCCTCCCTTGCAGCCGGCGCTTTCTCCCGCCGCGCGCCGCCCTGTGCCGGGCGATCTCCGCAGCGCTCGCGCTGGTTCTTGTATGCACTATGCGATATCTCCCCGCCGGACGCAATTGCGGTTTGCGGCAAAATTCACCCATTATCAGCGGTTTTGCGACTCGACTTGATTCGGCTCGCCACATCCATGTATACATTACGGGTGTGGATGAGGAGGATCACCATGGGCCTGGCCAAACTGGAGACGCGCGCCGCGCCGCAGGCAATGCGCGCCGACTTCACGCAGAACTGGTCCATCGAGGTGATGCCGCGCACCGCCGCCAAGGTGGAGAATTTCCGCGCCTTGCTGCCGGCGGGCACGCGCGTCTATATCGCCCATATTGCCGGCACGCCGATCGGCGACATGGTGGCGACGGCGCGGCGGCTGGCTGAAGACGGCTTTGCCGTGATGCCGCATTTTCCGGCGCGCGAGATTGCCGACCGGGCCATGCTGGAGAGCTGGATCGCCCGCTATCGCGACGAGGCCGGCGTCACCGAGGCGCTGCTGCTGGGCGGCGGTCATGCCAGCCCGGTGGGGGCTTTCGACAGCGCCATCCAGCTGATGGAAACGGGCCTCTTTGACCGGCACGGCTTTACCCGGCTGCATGTGGCGGGCCATCCCGAGGGGCATGCCGATATCGATGCGCCGGGCAGCACGGCCAATGTCGATGCGGCTTTGCTGACCAAGCAGGACTATGGGTCGCGCAGCGATGCAGCCATGGCCATTGTCACCCAGTTCGCCTTCGAGGCCCCGGCGGTCATCGCCTGGGCCGAGCGCATTGCCGATCTCGGCGTGACGCTGCCCGTGCATGTCGGCATTGCCGGGCCGGCCAAGCTGCAGACGCTGATCCAGTTCGCTTTGTCCTGCGGCGTCGGCGCCTCGATCGGCGTGCTGCACAAAAGGGCCCGCGACCTCACCAAGCTGCTGGTGCCCTATGAGCCGAGCGACATGATTGCCGACCTGGCCGAATACAAGGCGCGCCAGCCGGAAAGCCTCATCGCCCAGCTGCATGTGTTTCCGCTGGGCGGCATCGGCAAGGCGGCGGAGTGGATGAACGCGCAGGCACCGGCCCAGACCGCGATCGGCTGAGGCGCCCGTATACATTTTCCGGAACCGCGCCGCCCCACGGCCCAAACCTTGCCCGAATCCGGCAAGCCTGTGTACACCAAGGGCCAAAACCTGCCCGAGGAGATCTGCCATGACACCCGCCCATCCGCCCTTCCGCGCCGACCATGTCGGCTCCCTGCTGCGCAACGCGGCCGTCAAGCAGGCGCGCCATGCGCACTTTGACGAGCATAAGCTGTCGCGCGAACAGCTGGCCGAGGTCGAGGATGCGGCGATCATCGAGGCCATCGCCTTGCAGGAGGATGTCGGCCTGCCGGTGGTGACCGATGGCGAGATCCGCCGCTCGTTCTGGCACTATGATTTCATGCAGGAGCTCGATGGCTTCAAGTTCGTCGAGCGCGACGTGGCCACCGGACACAATTTCAAGGGCGCCAATACGCGGCCGATCTTTCCCACCATTACCGACAAGGTGGATTTCCCGGCCGATCACCCGATGCTGGAGCACTTCAAGTTCGTCGCTGCCAACACCAGGGTGACGCCCAAGATTTCCATTCCCGGCCCGAGCTGCTGCCACTTCCGCGTCAGCCAGGACGATATCGGCTACCAGCCCTATCGCGACGATCTCGAGCTGCTCTTCGCCGACCTAGCCCAGGCCTATAAAAAGGCCGTGGCGGGTTTCTACGCTGTCGGCTGCCGCTACCTGCAGATGGACGACATCTTCTTTGCCTATCTGTGCGATCCCAAGATCCGCGCCGAAAAGCAGGCGCAGGGCCTCGATCCGGACTGGCTGATAAGCCAATATGCCAAGATGATGCATGACGCGATCGCCGACCGCCCGGCCGATATGCTGATCGGCATGCATATGTGTCGCGGCAATTTCAAATCCACCTGGATTGCCGAAGGCGCCTATGACCCGGCGGCCGATGCGGTGTTCAACCAGACCGGCGTCGATATCTTCTTCATGGAATATGACACCGAGCGCGCGGGCGGGCTCGAGCCGCTGCGGCTGCTGGCCAAGGGCAAGCAGCGCGTCATGCCCGGCTTCATCACCACCAAGACGGGGGAGCTGGAAAGCCTCGATAGCCTGCGCCGCCAGTTCGACGAGGCGGCCAAATATGCCGATCTCGACCAGATGGGCATTGCCCCGCAATGCGGCTTCTCCTCTACCGAGGAGGGCAATGCGATCACCGAGGACGACCAGAAGCGCAAGCTCGCGCTGGTGGTCGAAACCGCCGAGGCGATCTGGGGCTCGGTCTAGGCCCTAATCCGCGCCCAGCGTCAGCCCCAGATAGCGCTCCAGCGTCGCCGCGTCGCCCAGCAGGTCGGCTGACGGGGCGCGGTGGGCGATCATGCCGCGTTCGATGATGATGGCGTCCTGGGTGAGGCCCAGGGCGACTTCGGCATGCTGCTCGACCAGGACCAGGGCCATGCCCTCGTCGGCGCGCATCTGCCGTACGGCCGCAGTCAGCTCCTCGACGATGATGGGCGCGAGGCCCTCAAAGGGCTCGTCGAGCAGCAGCACTTGCGGATTGGTCATCAGCGTGCGGGCAATGGCCAGCATCTGCTGCTCGCCGCCCGAAAGCTGGCTGCCCATATTGGCCTTGCGCTCGGCGAGGCGCGGAAACAGCGCATAGATCGAGGTCAGTTCCCAGCGGCCGGGCCGGGCGATGACGGTGAGGTTTTCCGCCACCGAGAGCGAGGGGAAGACATGGCGCTCCTGGGCCACCCAGCCCAGGCCGAGCCTTGCGCGCAGATGCGGGGCGAGTTTTGAGATATCGCGACCCTGCCAGTGGATGCTGCCGCGGGCCAGGGTGACAAAGCCCATGGCGGTGAGCAGCAGCGTGGTCTTGCCCACGCCATTGCGGCCGAGCACGGCCAGGCTCCCCTGCGCCGGCAGGGCAAAGGAGACGCCATCGAGCACCACGGCCTCGCCATAGCCGGAGCGGACGTCGCGAAAGGTCAGCAAAGGCTCATCCATGGCCATGCCCCAGATAGACCTCGCGCACGCGCGGATCGCTGCGCACGGTATGCGGATCAGCCTCGAGCAGGACCGCGCCGCCGACCAGCACGATGATGCGGGTGGCGAACTTGAAGACGATGTCCATGTCGTGCTCGATGAAGAGGACGGAAATATCTGCCGGCAGCGCCGCGATCACCGCAAAGAGCGCCGCGCTTTCGTCCTTGGGCACGCCGGCGGCGGGCTCGTCGAGCAGCAGCACCTTTGGCCGCGTCGCCAGCGCCAGAGCGATTTCGAGCAGGCGCTGCTGGCCATAGGGCAAAGTGCGCGTGGTCCTTGTGGCGACATCGCCCAGGCCGAGCTGATCGAGGATGGCAACGGCCTCGTCAAGGACATCGCCTTGGGCCGATAGCGGCTTCCAGAACTGGCTGGCGCGGCGCTCCCGCTCCAGTACCGCCAGGGTTACCGCCTCGATGGGGGTGAGGTCGGGGAAGAGCGTATTGATCTGGAAGGTGCGGCTGAGCCCGCGCCGCACGCGCCGGGCCGGGGCCAGGCGGGTAATGTCCTCGCCCTCCAACTCGATGCGCCCGGCATCAGGCCGTAGTTGGCCGGTCAGCAGGTTGATCAGCGTGGTCTTGCCGGCGCCATTGGGGCCGATCAGCGCGTAGCGGGCGCCGCGCGGCAAAGCGATGGAGACGGCGCGCGTCACCTCGAGCTTGCCAAAGCTCATGCTCAGCGCCTCGGCGCGCAGGACGATATCGGTGTCCGCCATCATTTCGACCTGTCGACGATGCGGGCGAGAAAGCCCAGAATGCCCTTGGGCATGAACAGCACCACCGCCATCAGCAGCAGGCCAATGCCGAAATACCAATATTGCGGGTTGATGCCGGCCAGTTGGTCGCGGGCGACCAGAAAGATCAGCGTGCCGAGGATGGCGCCATAGAGCCTGCCGGTGCCGCCCAGGATCAGCATGACCACGACATCGGCCGAGCGCTCAAAGCTCAGGGAATCGAGCGCCACCGTATTGGTGGTCTGGGCCAGCAGCCCGCCGGCCAGCCCGGCCATGGCGGCCGAGATGGCGTAGATCAGCCGCAGATGGGCCTTGTGATCGGCGCCGATGGCGGGCATGCGTTTGACGTTTTCGCGGATGCCACGCAGAGCCAGTCCAAAGCTTGAATTGACCAGCAGCCGGCTGAACAGGAAGCAGACGAAGAGCACGATCAGGGCATAGCCATAGCTGGTATAGCCCCACATATCGAAACGGAACTGGCCCAGCACCGGCCAGGTGCTGATGCCGCGCAGCCCGTCGGTGCCGCCGGTCAGCCAGTGCAGCGCATTGGCCAGTTCATAGGTCAGAAAGCCCAGGCCCAAAGTCACCATGATCAGCGCCAGGTGCTGCACGCGGGTGACCACAAAGCTGGCGACAAAGCCGACCACTCCGGCAAAGGCGCCCGCCGCGAGCAGCCCGGTCAGCGGTTCGCCCCAGCCGCGCACGCTGATAATGCCGGCGCAATAGGCGCCCAGGCCGAAGAACATGGCATGGCCCAGGGTGACGATGCCGGCATAGCCCAGGATCAGGTCGACCGAAAGGGCAAAGAGCGCGGCGATGGCGATCTGGTTGGCCAGCGGCAGATAGGAGGGAAAGAGGAAGAAGGGCAGCAGCGTGGCCAGCCAGAAGGCCAGTTCAAAGGGCGACCAGCGGCTGCGGCGGGCCAGCCAGTCGCGCGGTGCGATGCTTGGGGTGGTGGCGGTATCGGTGGTCATTGGGGTCCCCTAGCGCTTGCCGAACAGGCCGAGCGGCCGCACCAGCAGGATAGCCACCAGCAGCAGATAGATGAGGAAGCTGCCGATTTCGGGCCAGAAATACTTGCCGGCCACGTCGCCAATGCCGAGCAGGGCGGCGCCGACAAAGGAGCCGGTGATCGAGCCCAGCCCGCCCACCGAGACCACGATCAGCACATAGACCAGCATCTGGAAGCCGAAGGAGGGCGAGAGGCCGACGATCTCGACGGCCAGCGCGCCGCCCAGCCCGGCCAGGCCACTGCCCAAAGCAAAGGTGACGGCAAAGACGCGCTCGACATCGAGCCCCAGGCCCTGGGCCATGCGCTGGTTGTCGACCGCAGCGCGGATCTGTGCGCCCAGCCTTGTGCGCTCGAGGCCGAAGACCAGCAGCGCGGTGACCAGCAGGGCGACGAGGATGATGAAGGCGCGATAGACGCCGAAGCGGATGCCCCAGAGTTCGACCGAACCGCGCAGAAAGGGCGGCAGGATGATGACCTGCTGCACGGTGCCGAAGGTGAAGGTGGCCACAGCCGCGGCGACGAAGACCAGGCCGATAGTGAACAGCACCTGGTTGAGTTCGCCCGCCTTGTAGAGCCGGCGGAACAGGCTGCGCTCGATGACGACGCTCGCCAAGGCCATGGCGACAAAGGCCAGCGGCAAGGCGGCCAGGAAAGGCAGGCCGAGCTGGCGCATGGCGGTGACGGCGACATAGCCGCCGAACATGCCAAAGGCGCCATGGGCCAGGTTGATGAAGTTCATCATGCCCAGCGTCACCGACAGGCCCACCGAGAGCAGAAAGAGCAGCATGCCAAAGGCAAAGCCGTCGAACAGCACGATGGTGATCTGGCTGATCATGGCGGTCCTGCTACTGATTCACGCGTCATCTGCTGACCTTGTTGGGAGCTCTCAGTCGTCTCCCTCCCCCTTGTGGGGAGGGATCAAGGGTGGGGTGTCTCCGATATCGGGGCTCTCGCCCCCACCCTCAGTCCCTCCCCATGGCGGGGGAGGGAAGCAGATCGGGGGTGGGTCGCGACAGCAGGCTTTTCGGCTCACTCTCCCCTCAGGGGAGAGGTGACTTCGCCTACTTCGCCGCGCCGTGCAGCGGATCCTTGACGGCGGGGATTTCCTGCAGGATCACGTTCTGCAGCTCGCCATCCACTTCCTGGACTTCGCGGATATAGACCGTCTGCACCACGTCGCGGGTTTCCGGATCGATCGACATCGGGCCGCGCGGGCTGTCCCAAGCCATGCCCTTGGCCGCTTCGACCAGGGCGTCGCCGCTGGTGTCGCCATTGGTGGCCTTGAGCGCCTCGAAGATCAGGTGCATGCCGTCATAGCCGCCGATGGAAAAGAGGTCCGGCTTGCGGCCGTTATTGGCTGATGTATAGCCCTCGACATAGGCGGCATTCAGCGGATCGTCGCGTTCCAGGGTATAGTGGAAGGTGGTGATGATGCCACGGGCGGTTTCGCCCATGCTTTCCATGGCTTCGGGATGGGTCAGCTCACCCTGGGCCAGCACCTTGATGTCGGGCGGGGCAATGCCGCGATCGGCCAGGGCCTTGCCGATGGCGGCCGGCTGGGCGCCGCCGGGGACGAAAATGTATACAGCCTCGGGCGAAGCATCGGCGACGCGCTGCACGAAGGCGGAAAAGTCCGGATTGGCGACCGGGGTGCGGTCGGCGCCGACAATGGTGCCGCCGGCTTCGGTAAAGCCCTTGGCAAAGGAGGCCTCGGCGTCGATGCCGGGGCCGTAATCGGCGACCAGGGTATAGACCTCGCGGATGCCCTGCTCATAGGCCCAGCCGCCGAAGGAATAGTTGAGCTGGGGAATGGTCACGCCGGTGCGCACGATATAGGGCGACTGCTCGGTGACGATGGAGGTGGCGGCGTTCATCACCACCATCAGCTTTTGCGCTTCGGTGGCGATCTCGGCGGCGCCGAGCGCCTCGGGCGTCAGGGCAAAGCCGGCCAGGATGTCGACATTGTCGCGCACCACCAGTTCCTGCGCCAGGCGGCGGGCGACGTCGGGGGCCGGGCCGCCGGTATCGCGCTTGATGATCTCGATGGTGCGGCCGGCCACTTCATTGCCGTGCTCGGCCAGGTAAAGGTCGATGCCGGCCTGGAGTTGGTTGGCGGCGTCGGCGAACGGGCCCGAATAGGGCAGGATGACGCCGATCTTGAGCGTTTCCTGGGCCATGGCGCCGGCCGAAACGGCCAGGCCCAGAGCGAGCACGGCGGCCCCTGCTGTGGTCTTGAACATGAAATCCTCCCTCGATGTTTGGCGAAAGGCAGCCGGGTCTGTTGCGACCTCTGTTCTGCCTTGCCGGGTGGAGTGTATACATCGCCTCCGGTTTCGCCAAGTATGGGAGGGGTGGTAAAAAGGTCAATTCTCGCGGGGGCCGCCGCCCTGCCCTCAGACGCGTTCGAGCGCCACGGCAATGCCCTGGCCGACGCCGATGCACATGGTGGCCAAAGCGAGCCGGCCGCCACCCAGTGACAGCTCCAGCGCCGCGGTGCCGGCAATGCGGGCGCCGCTCATGCCCAGGGGATGGCCCAAGGCGATGGCGCCGCCATTGCGGTTGACCTGCTCGGCATCCTCGGCGAGGCCCAGCTCGCGCAGCACGGCAATGCCCTGGCTGGCAAAGGCTTCGTTGAGCTCGATGACGTCGAACTGGGCCGGCGTCAGGCCGAGCCGGGCGCAGAGCTTCTGCGTGGCCGGGGCCGGGCCCATGCCCATGATGCGCGGCGGCACGCCGGCCGTGGCGCCGCCGAGAATGCGGGCAATGGGGGTGAGGCCATGCTTTCTGGCGGCCGCCTCGCTGGCGATGATCAGGGCCGCAGCGCCGTCATTGACGCCCGAGGCATTGCCAGCGGTCACCGAGCCCTCGGCAAAAAGCGGGCGCAGTCTGCCCAGCGTCTCCAGCGTGGTGCCGGCGCGCGGATGCTCGTCTTTGTCGACGATGAGCGGATCGCCCTTTTTCTGCGGGATGGCGACGGGGGTGATTTCCCGGCCCAGCCGGCCATTCTGCTGCGCCGCCACCGCCCGGTCCTGGCTGCGGACGGCGAATTCATCCTGCGCCTCGCGACTGACGCCGTACTCGCGGGCGACGTTCTCGCCGGTCTGCGGCATGGAATCGGTACCGTAGAGGGCATCCATGCGCGGATTGATGAAGCGCCAGCCGATGGTGGTGTCGTAGATCTCGGCCGTCCGCGAAAAGGCCGTCTCCGCCTTGGGCATGACGAAGGGCGCGCGGCTCATCGATTCGGTGCCGCCGGCAATCAGCAGTTCGGCCTCGCCGGCCTTGATGGCCCGCGCCGCTGACATGACCGCGTCCATGCCGGAACCGCAGAGGCGGTTGATGGTGGTGCCCGGGACACCCACCGGCATTCCGGCCAGCAGCAGGCTCATGCGGGCGACATTGCGGTTGTCCTCGCCGGCCTGGTTGGCGCAGCCAAAGATCACGTCATCCACCGCCGCCCAGTCGAGCCCGGCATGAGCCGCCATCAAGGCCTGGAGCGGGATCGCGCCCAGATCGTCGGGGCGCATGGCGGACAGCGCGCCGCCGAAGCGGCCGATGGGGGTGCGGATATAGGCGCAGATAAAGGCTTCGGTCATCTCAGAGCTCCGGGGCCACGAGGTCGCCGATCTGGTCGGGCAGCACCAGTTCGGCGCCGGTCACGGCCTGCAGTTCCGCAACGCTCAGGCTGGCCAGTTTTTCGCGCAGCACGAAGCGGCCGGCTTCGATGTCGATGACGGCGAGGCTGGTGTAGATACGGGTAACGCAGCCGACGCCGGTCAGCGGCAGCGAACAGCGTTTGACCAGCTTGGGCTTGCCGTCCTTGGTGACGTGGTCGGTGATGACGGCCACGCGTCTGGCGCCATGCACCAGGTCCATGGCCCCGCCCACTGCCGGCACGCCCTTGGGCCCGGTCGACCAGTTGGCCAGGTCGCCATTCTCGGCCACTTCATAGGCGCCCAGGATCGCCACATCCAGATGGCCGCCGCGCACCATGGCAAAGCTGTCGGCATGGTGGAAAAAGGCCGCGCCGGGCTTGAGCGTCACCGCCTTCTTGCCGGCATTGATCAGGTCCCAGTCCTCCTCGCCTTCCGGCGGCGCCTCGCCGAAATTGAGGATGCCGTTTTCGGTGTGGAAGATGGCCTCGCGGCCGGGCGGCTGAAAGCGCGCCACCATTTCAGGGAAACCGATGCCCAGATTGACATAGGCGTCGTGCTCGATGTCCTGGGCGGCGCGCCAGGCGATCTGGGCGTTGGAAAGCTTGTCGGTCATGAATAGGCCACTCCGTCGCGCATCAGGGCTTCTTCCTGCCTGGCATCGCTGACTTCCACGACGCGCTCGACGAAGATGCCGGGGGTGATCACCTGTTCGGGGTCGATGGCGCCGGGCTCGACCACTTCATGGGCCTGGACAATGGTCATTGTCGCGGCCGCCGCCATCAGCGGGGAGAAATTGCGCGCCGCCTTGCGGAAGGTGAGGTTGCCCTGGTGGTCGGCCAGCTCGGCCTTGAGCAGAGCCACATCGGCCTTGAGCCAGCGCTCCTGCACATAGGAGCGGCCGTCGAATTCGGCCACCGGCTTGCCCTTGGCCAGGTCGGTGCCAAAGCTGGTGGGGGTATAAAAGGCCGGAATGCCGGCGCCGCCGGCGCGGATGCGCTCGGCCAGCGTGCCCTGCGGCACCAGTTCGAGATCGATCTGGCCGGCCAGGTATTTTTCGGTGAAGGCGCGCGGATCGGCCGAGCGCGGGAAGGAGCAGACCATCCTGGCCACCATGCCGGCATCGATCATGGCGGCGATGCCGATGCGGCCATTGCCGGCATTGTTGTTGACGATCGTGAGGTCCTTCGGGCTGCCGGTGGCCTTGAAGATATCGATCAGCGCATGGATCAGCTCGATGGGGGCGCCCGAGCCGCCAAAGCCGCCGATCATCAGCACCATGCCATCCTTGATTCCCGCCAAGGCGGCGGGCAGATCGGCCACTCTCTTGTCCATGCAAAGTCCTCGTTGCTTGCCCAAGCCTTGCAGCCGCATGCTTGGCGGGCAAGGCAATTTGTGCGATATCATGATTTTGTTGACATAGCGCACAAACGGGGGCGGCATGCAGACGGCGGCGCGCGACATCATGGGTGGCCTGGGCAAGGGGCTCCTGGTCATTGAGACCTTCACCGCCGAGCGCCCGCGCCAGTCGATTGCCGAGGTTTCGGCCGCTTCCGGGCTCGATCGGGCCACGGCGCGGCGGTGCCTCCTCACCCTGGCCCATTTCGGCTATGCCGATTATGACGGCAAATATTTCACGCTGACGCCGCGCATCTTGCGGCTGGGCACGGCGTGCCTGGCCACCATGCCGCTGCCGCAGCTGGTGCAGCCGCAGCTCGACGCGCTGGCGGACCTGCTGGGCGAAAGCGCCTCGGTATCGATCCTGGATGGTCCCGACATCGTCTATGTGGCCCGCGCGGCGCAGCGCAAGGTGATGTCGATCGCGCTGATGCCCGGCTCGCGCCTGCCGGCCTTCTGCACCTCGATGGGGCGGGTGCTGCTGGCCGCCCTGCCCGAACCGGAAGCCCGGGCGCAGCTGACGGCGGCGCCGCTGGTGGCCCGCACCCGCCATACCATGACCGATCCCGAAGCGATTCTGGCCGAACTGGCCCTTGTGCGGGCGGAGGGCTATGCGCTGATCGACCAGGAGGTCGAACTCGGCCTGCGCTCGATCGCCGTGCCGCTCTACAATGCGCGCGGCGTGGTGGTGGCGGCGCTCAATGTCGGGGTGGCGGCGACGCAGGCCGGCGTCGCCGATCTGACCGGGCTCTATCTGGCGTCGTTGCGCGCCATGCAGGCCGAGCTGCGGGCGATGCTGGGCTAGACCAGGCGGAGCTGCTCGAGCAGGCGCAGGCTGAGGCGCAGGCTGGCGCCGGTAGTGACCAGCATGGGTGGCAGGGTCAGCCATTCGAGCGTCCAGGCGGCGCCCGAGCGCTCATATTCGTGCACCATGGCCTGGCCCAAAGTGCCCGAGAGGCCGGCATTGGAGCGCGCCAGCGCCACCAGCACCTCGGCGGCGACCGGATTGGCCTTGTGCGCCATGGAGGAGGAGCCGCCGGCGCCTTCGAGCCGCAGCGCGCCCACTTCGGTCTGGGCCAGCAGCGCCACATCGGCGCCGAACTTGCCCAGCGAGCCTGATATCAGCGCCAGCAGATTGCCCAGGGCGACGATGGGGTCGCGCGTGGCCTGCCAGGGCGTAGCCATGCCCAGGTCGAGCCGCCGCGCCATGCCGGCGGCGATGGCGCCGCCATGGCCCTCGAAACTCTCGCGATCGCCCACCGGCCCGCCCAGCTGCACCACCAGCAGCGTGCCGCGCATGGCGGTCAGCGCCTGGCGATGGCGGCGCAGCGGCTCGGCCCAGCTGTCGATCTTGGCGCGCCAGCGCGTCGGCAGGGCCGCCTGCATGCGGGTATGGGCCAGTAGCGGCCGCTCGCCGGCACTGCGCGCCAGCGCCTCGAACTCGGCCAAGAGGCCGGTAAGCCGGGCCTCGTAGAGGTCAAAGATCCGGGCCAGCGACAGCATCAGCGCGGTGTCGATAATGTCCTGGCTGGTGGCGCCGCGGTGCAGCGCGTCGGCATGGGCCGGGTCCACGCGGGTTCGCAACTGGCGCAGCAGAGCCGGCACGACGACGCCGTCGGCCAGCATGCCGGCGGCCAGTTGGGCGTGGTCCGGCACGAAGCCGGCAATGGCGTCCTTGATGGCGGCGGCGGCGGCATCGCTGATCCAGCCGCAATCGGCACTGGCCTCGGCCAGCGCCACCTCGACCGCCAGCATGGCGGCAAGCTGGGCGTCATCGGCGAGCAGTGCGGTAATGTCATTGTCGCCGGCAAGGGCGGAAAGCCAGGGGGTCATGGCGCTATCCTATAGTCATTTGCGGCGGGGCAGAAGCCCGGTGCAGGCGGGGCTTTGACTCCAATGCCTGGGGCGTTGCCTTCTCCCCTTGAGGGAGAAGGTGCCCGAAGGGCGGATGAGGGGTCTTGCGCGTTCAAAGCGCATCGTAGCAGGGGGATGGCGCAGGCCCCCTCACCCGGTTCTTCCGCTGAACGCGGAAGAACCACCCTCTCCCTCAAGGGGAGAGGGTTACGTCGCCCCCCCCTCACATGTCGAAAAACACCGTCTCCCTGTCGCCCTGCAGGTGGATGTCCAGCCCGTAGCGCGCCGGCTCGCCCGGCTCGCGGCGGGCGATCAGGGTCTGGCGGCGGCGCGGGTCCATGATCTTGTTGAGGACATAGTCGGTGCCATTGGCCTCGGCTTCGTCCTCGAAATAGAGCCGGGTCTGCAGGCCGATATTGATGCCGCGGGCGACGATCCACAGATTGACATGGGGCGCCATCGGCTTGCCGTCGGGGCCGGGCACCGGGCCGGGCTTGATGGTGGCAAAGCTGAACACGCCCTCGCCATTGGTCGGCTGGCGGCCCCAGCCGGTAAAGGCCGGCGCCGCATTGGAATTGGGGCCCATGGGCGCGACATAGGAGCCGGTGCCGTCGGCCTGCCAGAGCTCGACCAGCGCGTCATTGACCGGGGCGCCCGAGCCATCAAAAATCCGGCCGGTAATGGTGATGCGCTCGCCCTTGGTGTCGGGCGTCAGCATGGTGCTGCCGGGGTCCTCGGCATAGACGCCGCGGATTTCGGCAAAATTGGGCGTCAGCCCGATATGGACATAGGGGCCCGCCGTCTGCGACGGGGTTTCCTTGAGCGTCGGGACCGGGTGCAGCATCAGTTCCCCTCCAGCTTGTTTTCGAACAGGGTCGAGCGGCGGCCGCGCAGCACGATATCGAAGCGATAGGCCAGCGCGTCCATCGGCGTGGTATTGTGGCGGTCGAGCCGGGCAATGAGCTGGTCGATGGCCGTCTTGTCGGGGATCGAGCCGACAATCGGGCACTGCCAGATCATCGGGTCGCCCTCGAAATACATCTGGGTGATCAGCCTTTGCGCAAAGGCATGGCCGAAGACCGAGAAGTGGATATGGGCCGGGCGCCAGTCATTGCCGCCATTGGGCCAGGGATAGGCGCCCGGCTTGACGGTGCGGAAGGAATAGAACCCGTTCTCGTCGGTCAGGGCCCGGCCGCAGCCGCCGAAATTGGGGTCGAGCGGGGCGAGATAGCCCTCCTTCTTGTGGCGGTAGCGGCCGCCGGCATTGGCCTGCCAGAATTCGACCAGCGTATTGGGCACGGCCCGCGCATTCTCGTCGAGCACCTGGCCATAGACGATCAGCCGCTGGCCGATGGCCTCGCTGCCGTCCTGGCTGAAATTGCGGATGAGGTCGTTATCCAGAGCATTGATGCTGGAATGGCCAAAGGTCGGTCCGGTCAGCTCGGAGGCCGTGCCACCCAGCGAGAGCAAAGCATGCCTGGGCGCGCGGAGGGTGGTGCTCTTGTAGCCCGGCGTATTGGCCGGCGGATGCCAGGCCCGATCGCGGGGATAAAGGGCGCCGTCCGCCCCGGGTAGAATGATGCCGCTCATTGTGCTGCCTCCCGCTGGGCCAGGTCCTGCCTGGCCAGTTCTTCCTTGGCTATTTTGAAGGCCCGGTTGGCCGCCGGTACGCCGGCATAGACGGCGACATGCAGCAGGGCCTCCTTGATATCGTCGGGCGAGCAGCCGGTATTGGCCGTTGCCCGCACATGCATGGCCACTTCCTCATCATGACCCAGGGCCGCCAGCAGCGCGATGGTCACCAGGGAGCGCTCGCGCTGGCTCAGACCGGGCCGCGACCACACCGAACCCCAGGCGCCCTCGGTGATGAAGCGCTGGAAATCGGCGTCGAACGGGGTCTGGCGCGCCGTGGCGGCATCGACATGGGCGTCGCCCAGCACGGCGCGGCGCGTCGCCATGCCGGTGTCGAAGCGCGTGGGCTCAGCCATGGACGGTCTCCTTGAGAAAGCGGTCGATCAACTGCGCCAGGGCGGCGGGCTGCTCGATCGAGGGAATGTGCCCGGTATCGGGCAGGATGTGAAAGCGGGACCCGGCAATGGCGGTGGCGCAGCTGCGCACCAGCTCGACCGGGGTGGAGAGATCGTCCTCCCCGGCCACGACCAGGGTGGGGGTGGCGATGGCGCCGATCTGCGTCCGCAGGTCGGTATCGCGCAGGGTGGCGCAGGTGGCGACATAGCCGGCGGCGTCGCTGCGCAGGAAGAGGTTGCGCCAGCCGGCCAGCGCGTCGGGATGGGCCTGGCGGAAGCACGGACTGAACCAGCGCTGCATCACAGAATCGGCAATGGCGCCCAGACCCTCTGTGTTGACCGTGTCGATGCGGGCATTCCAGCCCGCCGCGTCGCCAATGCTGGCCGCCGTATCGCAGAGCACCAGTGCGGTCAGCCGCTCGGGCGCGCGCAGGGCCAGTCCCTGGGCGATCAGCCCGCCGACGGAGACGCCGGCCAGCGCCAGCGAACCGATGCCGAGGTGGTCGAGCAGGCCGAGCAGGTCGTCGACATGGTCATCGAGCGCATAGTCGCCCGGCACTGTATCGCTGAGGCCATGGCCACGCTTGTCATAGGAGAGCAGGCGATAGTCGGCCGAGAGGCGTTCGATCACGCCGTCCCAGATGCGCGCATCGGTGCCCAGCGAATTGACCAGAGCCAGCACCGGCGCCGTTGCCGGGCCGGTCAACCGATAGGCCAGCAGCACGCCATTGATGCGAACGAAATCCATGGTGTCTCCTCACCGTCAAAATGGGGGCTGGCGGGGCGAATGTAAAATGATGACTGGTGCTCAATTCATAACCATATGATTATGGTGGAATACCAATTCCCCCTTTACGGGGCGATAGCATAACCGGAGCAGACGATTTGCCGCAGCGCATCGACAGCCGCATCAAGCTGCGGCACCTGAGCTGCTTTCTCGAGGTGGCCCGGCTGAGCAGCGTCGGCCAGGCCGCCACGGCGCTGCATGTCAGCCAGCCGGCGGTGTCCAAGACCATCCGGGAGCTCGAAGAGATTGTGGGAGCCAATCTCTTTGATCGCAGCCGGCGCCAGCTGGTGCTGAGCCCGTTCGGCGAGGTGTTCCAGCGCTATGCGGCGACCAGTCTGGCAGCTTTGCGCCAGGGGCTCGACGTGGCGCAGGGCACGCACGAGGCCAGCGTGGTGCGGGTCGGCGCCCTGCCCACCGTCTCGGCCCGCATCCTGCCCGGGGCGGTGGCGGCCTTTACCGCGCTGCAGCCGGGCGCCCGCACCCGCATCATTACCGGGCCCAATGACTACCTACTGGCGCTGCTGCGCGGCGGCGATGTCGACCTCGTCATCGGCCGCATGGCCGAGCCCGATGCCATGACGGGGCTGTCCTTCGAGCATCTCTATTCCGAACGGGTGGTGGTGGCGGTGCGGCCCGGGCATCCGCTGCTGGGCCAAGCCGGTTTCAGCCTGCGTCTCATCGAGGCCTACCAGGTGCTGATGCCGACGCCCAATTCGGTGATCCGAAGGCTGGTCGACCGCCTGCTGCTGACCCATGGCATCAGCGACCTGCGCGACCCGGTCGAAACCGTTTCCAATGCCTTTGGCCGCGCCTATGTGCGCCAGAGCGATGCGGTCTGGATCATTTCCGAAGGCGTGGTCAGCAATGACGTGGCCGAGGGCCAGCTCATGCTGCTGCCGGTCGATACCAGCCAGACCACCGGGCCGGTGGGCTTTACCACGCGCAGCGCCACGGTGCCGAGCCTGGCCGCCAGCAGCCTGATGCAGGCGGTGCGCGACGCGGCGGCTGGCCTGGCCTGATCAACTCTGGCCGCTTCTGCGCAGGGCGGCCGGGGTCACCCCGAGCAGGCGCTTGACCACCCGGGTGAAATAGCCCGGATCGTCATAGCCCAGTCCGGCGCCGATCTGCTGGATCGACAGCGTCGAGAACAGCAATTGCCGCCGCAGTTCGAGCGCCAGGCGCCGCTCGATCACCGCCAGGGCGGAAATGCCCAGCACCTGGCGGCAGACCCGGTTGAGATGGGTCGGGGTAATGCCCATGCTGGCGGCATAGTCGGCGATGCGCCTGGTGTCGCGGAAGCGGCTATCGACCAGCGCGCGGAAGGCCGCGACGTGTAGCCGGGCTTTTGCCGCCCCCGCATCGGGCGCTGCCGGCAGGCTGCGGCCGCGCTGCAGCGCCACCTGCAGCAGGGTGAGATGGGCGCGCATGGCCAGCTCATGGAACGGGCCCGGCCGGTCGGCTTCGCCCAGCAGCGCGTCGAGCGCCGTGTCGATGGCCCCGGTGCCGCTGACGATCACCCCGGCGGGCGGGCTGTCGATGGCCTCGCCCAGATCGCGCTCGAGCAGCGTCACCACCAGGCCCTCGACATTGTGACTGAAGACATAGGCATGCACGGTCAGCGCCGGCACCACGACGATCACCGGCGGCTTGAGCTCAAAGCCGGTGCCATCGAGCGTGGCATGGCCCCAGCCATGGGTGAGGCTGAGGATCTGGAAGAAGCGCTCATGGCGATGGGGGGCGATGCGATAGTCGTGCAGCGCGCTGCGCGACTGGATGGTTTCCCAATGCAGCCAGTCCTGTCGGGCGCCGGCATCGGCCTCGCCATAAAGCGCATAGGTGGGGATCCGGTCCATGTTCGGATAGTGCAAGAGATGGAGCCCCCCGTCCATTCCCCAAAACGCGGAAATGCGCATGCTGAGGTTAACCGGAGGGGAACACATTGCGCAGTCAGGTGGTGATTATCGGAGCGGGGCCGGCAGGGCTGATGCTGGGGCGGCTGCTGGAGCTGGCGGGTGTCGACGCGGTCATTCTCGAGCGCAAGAGCGCCGACTATGTGCTGGGCCGCATCCGTGCCGGCGTACTCGAACAGGGGACGATCGCGCTGATGGACCGCGCCCAGGCGGGCCAGCGCATGCATGCAGAAGGGCTTGTCCACCAAGGGGTTGAGCTCAGCTTTGACGGCGACAGAAAGCGCATCGATTTTGCGGCGCTGATCGATCGCCATGTCATGGTCTATGGCCAGACCGAGGTCACCGCCGACCTGATGAAGGCGCGGCAGGGCCGGACCATCTACGAGGCCGAGGATGTCGAACTGCATGATCTGGATGGTCAGCCCTTTGTCACTTTTCGCCAGAACGGGGTGACGCAGCGGATCGACTGCGACTTCATCGCCGGCTGCGACGGCTTTCACGGCGTGGCGCGCCAGAGCGTGCCGGCATCCGCGCTGACCCTCTTCGAGCGCGTCTATCCCTTTGGCTGGCTTGGGGTTTTGGTGGACCAGCCACCGGTGGCCGACGAGCTGATCTATGCCCATCACGAACGCGGCTTTGCGCTGTGCTCGCAGCGCTCGCATACGCGCAGCCGCTATTACGTGCAGGTGCCGACCGACGAAAAAGTGGAGAACTGGTCGGATGACCGCTTCTGGGACGAGCTGCGCGCCCGGCTCAACCCGGCGACGGCCGAGGCGCTCAAAACCGGGGTTTCCATCGAAAAATCCATCGCGCCCTTGCGCAGTTTTGTCGCCGAGCCGCTGCGCTTCGGCAAGCTGTTCCTGGCCGGCGACGCGGCCCATATCGTGCCGCCGACCGGGGCCAAGGGGCTCAACCTGGCGATGAGCGACGTGGCCGTGCTGGCCGAGGCGCTGATCGAGCAATGCGTCGAAAAATCATCGGCAGGGATCGACGCCTATTCGGCCAAGGTATTGGCGCGCATCTGGAAAGCGGAGCGCTTCAGCTGGTGGATGACCAGCCTGCTGCACACTTTCCCCGATACCGGCAGCTTCGGTCGCCGCATCCAGCGGGCCGAGTTCGACTATCTGTCCGGTTCGCTGGCAGCGCAGCAGAGCCTGGCGGAGAACTATACCGGCCTGCCCGACTGACGGGGCAGGACAGAGGTTGCCGCTAGCCGACCAGTTTGCGGCACAGCAGCTTGATGGCCGCGGTCATGGCGGCTTCGTCCGGCGTCTTGAGCGCAATGCCATAGGCGGCGGCGCAGATCACCCTGGCCAGCATGGCCGGATCCTGGGCGCCGGCGGCCTGCAGGGCGGCGGCGATCTCGCCTTGGGTGCGCAGGTCCGTGTCGCGGACCCGGATCCCCGCCCGCCGATGCTCGCTCATGATCTCGGCGGCATGCGGCGAGCCCTCGAGGGACCGCGCCAGGCTGGCAAATTGCCCCGCCAGCGCATTGCCGATGCGCTCGGCAGTGTCCCCGGGGCCCTGCATGCCCCTATCATAGGCAGCCAGCAGCTCGTCCATCATGGTGTCGACAATGCCGGTAAAGACGGCGTCCTTGTCGGCAAACTGGGCATAGAGCGTCGGCTTGGCGATCTGCGCCGCGCGCGCAATGGCCTCCATGGTGGTGCCCCGCAGGCCATGGCGCAGCACCAGAAAACGGGCCGCGTCCAGGATGCGCCGCCGCTTTTCCATCACCCGCTCGTCAAAAGTGTCGCCCAATGTTCGAATCCGTCTTGAATTGATTGAACGAATATAATATATTTCGTTCAATTCGTAAAGGAGACCAGCATGAGCGACCGTGTTCTCGTCACCGGCATATCCGGCTTTCTCGGCGGCCATGTCGCCCTGCAATTGCTCACTGCTGGCTACACCGTGCGCGGCAGTGTGCGCAACCTTTCCAAGGCAGACAAGGTCCGCGACACGCTGAGCAGAGCCGGCGCCGACATATCGCGCCTCGAATTCGTGGCGCTGGACCTGCTGAGCGATGCCGGCTGGCGCGAAGCCATGGCGGACGTGCGCTATCTGCAGCATACCGCCTCGCCCTTTGCGCTCGAAACCCCCAAGGATCCCAACGACTTCATCCGCCCCGCCGTCGAGGGCACGCGCCGGGCCGTCGAGGCGGCGCTCGCCGCCCAGGTCGAGCGCGTGGTGCTGACCTCCTCCATCGCCGCCATCCAGTATGGCCAGGCCGACTATGCGCGCACCATGACCGAGGCCGACTGGACCGATGTCGACAGCCCCACGACCGGCGCCTATCCCCAGTCCAAGACGCTGGCCGAGCGCGAGGCCTGGCGGCTGATGGACGCCGCCGGGCGCCATGATGACCTGGCCGTCATCAACCCCGCCGGCATTCTCGGCCCGCTGCTGGACGAGGATCCCGGCACCTCGGCGACGATCATCCGCCGCCTGCTCGACGGCAGGCTGCCGGCCGTGCCGAAACTGGGGATGTCCCTGGTCGATGTGCGCGACGTGGCGGCGCTGCAGGTCGATGCCATGACCAACCCGGCGGCCGGCGGCCAGCGCTGCATTGCCTCGGAAGGCACCTACTGGATGAGCGATGTGGGCCGCATGCTGCGCCCGGCCTTCCCCGATCGCCGCGTGCCCACGGGCGAGTTGCCCACCTGGCTGCTGCGCGTGGTTGCCCTGTTCGACCGGGATATCCGCGACAATCTGCACGAACTGGGCACCATGAAGCGCGTCGACGGGCGCCGCGGCAGCGAACGCCTGGGCCGGCCGCTGATCACCGCCGCCGACGCCGCCATCGCCACCGGCCGGAGCCTGGTCGCGCATCATCTGGTGTGAGCGCGACCAGGCAAGCGGGCGCCATCCTCAGCTGTTCAGGGTGGGGGAATGTCGATTTCGACCTGCAGGCGCGACAGACTGAAGCGGCTGAGCCGGAGTTCGATATCGACCAGCCAGGTCCCGGCGACCGGAATGGTCAGCGGATCGATGCGCCAGATCCCGTCAATCCGCCGGGCCTCAGCCGCGATCGGCTCGATGCCCAGGGTTGGCGCGCTGAGGGTAACAGTGGCCGCCAGCGGCTCCAGCGCCGCGCCGGCCATATCGGTCAGGAACAAGTCCATGGCGACCGGGCCGGCACGGCCGGGCGTGATGGTGATGTCGGCCATGACGAGCTCATCCATGGCATGGGCATAGAGCGGGGCGCTAATCGCCGATGCCTGGGCGACCTGGGACAGCGCCCGTGGCGGCGGGGTAAACCGCCAGCCAGCGACCAGGGCCAGGATGAGCAGCACAATGCCGATCTCGGCGGCGATCGACTGTCGCAGTCGCTGGCGCGCCGCGGCCTGACCCGCCAGGGCCGGGGCGGTCAGCCTGATACGGTTGATCAGAGCCAGGACAGACAGTAGCGCCAGCAGAGCCAGCTTGGCCGCCAGGATCAGCCCATAGGGCGCCAGCCAGGCCGGACCGGGGGGACCGAGCTGGATGATGGCCAGGGCGACGCCGGAGACGATGATGGGGGCGACGGCAAAGGGGATGAAACGGGAAAACTGCACCAAGGCATGGTCAGCGCGGTCGTCAGGCTGACGCAGCCAGAACCAGAGCGGCAGCAGGGCGCCGATCCAGAACAGGATGCCGGCCAGATGCAGCGTCACTGCAGTCCGGGTCAGCCATTGCGGCTCGGCGGCACCGGCATGGCCGCTGAGGGCCAAAGCCATGGCAGCCAGCGCCCAGACCAACCAGCCAGCGGTCCGCGCGGTGGGCCACAGCAGGGTCACCCATGCCAGGGCCAGAGCCAGCGAGACGGCCATGACCGTACCGCCATAGCTGGTGGCATAACCGGCCATCCAGGGCCGGGCCGTTACCAGCGCGTCGGGCGCCAGACCTAGCGCATCGAGCCCCTGCAGGCCCAGGCTGAGCGGGGCAATCAGCAGGCCCAGCCCCGACAGGATCATGGCCAGTTGACGGGCTTGTCGTGGCAAGGGTGCGGCCAGCGCAAAGATCGACCCGCCGGCGCCAAACAAGAGCGTTACGAGCAGCAGGCCCTTGGCCGCCCAGAGCGCCAGGGCGGTGGCAGGACTGGATGTGGGCAGGTCCGCCACGGCCGAGCCGCCGGCGGCGCCGATCGAGAAAACGAGAGATCCTGCAACGGGGTGGGAATCCACCGAGACTGCCCGCCAGCTCAGCACATGGGTGCCCTCAGCCAGACCGGAGGGCAGCAGCACCGTCATCGTCTGGCCGCTGCCGGTCTGGTCGAGCAGGTCGAGGGCGCTCCCATCAGGCAGAATCAGACTGATGGTCAGTGCGCTGACGGGCTCGTTGAAAGCCAGCTCAAGCTGCGTCGGCGCCGACGCCAGCGTGGCATTGGCCTGCGGATTGGTGGACAGCAACTGGGCATGGGCAAAGACCGGGCATGCAGCGATGAGCGACAGCAGCCCGGCCAGCAGCACGCCACAGAGGCGTTTGGTCATGGACGGCATGGTATATCCCAGAGTGGAAAGGGCGCGGGATCGGCTCCCCGCGCCCGATGTCTCTTAGTGGCCGTGGCTCTCGCCGGCCGGCACCAGCTCGAGGCTGGGGGCCGGCATGTCGGCGCCTTCGGCGCCAGTGGTGTCGATCCAGGCTTCCTCGCCCGTGGCGCATTCCTGGATGGAGGGGAAGTAGAAGGTGCCGGGTTCGAGCGTATCGGCAAAGGTGCCGCGGAAGACGAATTCGTCATAGAACTCGTTGGGCAGGTTGCCGCCGGACCAGACGATCTCCTTGACGCCTTCTTTCACCTCGGTGCCGTGATTGAGATAGGTGTTCTCATAGGGACCGGTCACGATGTCGAGGTCCCAGCCGGCCTTGGGCATCGGCTTGACGGCAAAGAAGCCCTCGGGGATCTGGATGCGAACGGTGTGGGTGGCTTCGGTGCCGCAGCCATGGGGCACGCGCAATACGGCCTTGTAGCTGGCGCCGATGGCCGCTGCTTGAACTTCAAGCGTGGCATGGGCGAAAGCGGGAACAGCCAGGGCAGTCAGGGTCGCAACAGCGATAGCAAGGCGAAAAACAGTGCGGATCATGATGATCTCCAGTCAATAAAGCAGGTCTGAATGGCGGCCGATGGCCACCGTTAAGGGGTCAGACCGCGACTGGCGGGGCGCGCGATTGCCCGAAATGCTCGGGGATTGATGGCTTGAGGCCGATTGCGGGAACAGCCCATGCCATCGGGATGGCTGGCGTCGGCACGATGATCTGTAGTGTCGCCGGCGCGACGGCGGCAAAATCCTGCTTGCCGAAACCGGTGGCGGGACATTTGACGACCGTGGCGGTCTTGGGGTTGCCATCCTCGTCCTGGACCAGGGGCGCACAGACAGACCAGGCGGTCAGCGTCTCAAAGCCCAGTCTGTCGAGATCGCGCTGGAGGCCGGCGGCCTGATGCAGCGGCAAGAGCAGCGTCAGGACATAGATGGCCAGCACCGCAAATGCCGTGCCGAACTCCCTGGTCATGCTGCGCCGTCGAAATGCCATGTGCCCGCCTCAGATGGCCAGATACCTTGCCGACATATGAACGACAAGGACCGATTTGCCGCGGCGGGATGCAGGCCGCGCCCTGGTCCAGCTGCCCGGCAGATCCGGCACTGCTCGACCGCCAGGGTGCGTCGATATCTGGATGGACGATTTGATCGATGTCAGGGCGTTGGCGGCGCCCATGCCATCACATGATGCAGCCCAGGGGAACGGCGTGCCCGCCGAATGGTTCTGCTGGGACCCAAAGGAGAATGCCCATGGCCCAATATGACCTGCTCTACTGGTCCGTGCCGTTTCGCGGCCAGTTCGTGCGTGCCGTCCTCGCCTTCGCCGGCAAGGACTGGACGGAAGCCAGTGACAGCGAAATTGCCAGGCTGATGGAGCGGCCGGTGGCCGAGATGCCGGTGCCGTTCATGGGGCCGCCCGTGCTGATCGACAAGGCGGCCGGCCTGGCGCTTTCGCAGATGCCGGCCATCATGCTCTATCTCGGCGAGACGCTGGACCTGCTGCCCGCCACGGCCGGATTGCGTGCCCTGAGCATGAAGGTGGTCAATGACGCCAATGACGTGATCGACGAACTGAGCCTCAATGGCGGCCGCGACATGTGGACCGAGGAGCGCTGGCAGCAGTCGATACCGCGCCTGCGCAAGTGGATGACAATCTGGGAGGAGCTTGGCCGGCGGAACGGCTTGACGGCAGCGGATGGCTATCTGCTGGGCCAGGCCGGACCCGGCATTGCCGATATCGTCACGGCGACGTTGTGGACCACCATTGCCGACCGCTTCAGCAGGCTGGCGGCGCTGCTCGCCACAACGGCGCCGAACACCCTGGCGCTGTCGCGCCGTCTATACGCCCTGCCCAGGCTGGCAGCGCTGACTGAAAAAACCCGCCATGACTATGGCGATGCCTATGCCGGGGGCCAGATCGGCCAGTCCATGGCTTCGGTACTGAACGAGCGAGGCGATTAGGTCCGGCGCAGAGCTCCGCAATAGGTGCTGCCTGCGGGTCGCTGGCTGCCCAGGGCTTGGCGTAGCATGAAGCGCTATGGTCCAGTGGCGGGCAAGTGGCACACAGATGGGGACCGTCCAAGAGCTCCCGATGCCCGGGGCTCACTGTGACGGCCCGCCGGGCTGGCTGACAAACCAGGCGATCAATTCGGCGGTGTTGGCGACGCCTACCGATCGCGCCAGGCGCAGGCGATGGGCCTCGATGGTCCGGCGGGACAGCCCCAGTTCATCGGCGATCGCCGCATTGGTCTTGCCCTGGGCGACCAGGATCAGGATCTGGCGCTGCCGGCCGGTGAGCGTGAAGGCGGTATCCGTGACGGGCCGGCTCATCGGCTCGAAGCAGTAAATGGCGGCGGCGAAGGGATCGGCGGCGTTGCTGGAGCGGCCGGTGACGCGGCACCAGAAACGCCGCCCATCCGCACCCGCCATGATGCGCTCATCGTGGTAGACCGCGACGCCGGGCAGGTTGTGCCGCCACATCTCGCCGGTCCGTACGAAGTCGGCGATGGCTGGATAGAGCCGGGAGAAGCTGGTGTCGCTGAGGTCCTCGCGCCCATAGCCAAAAAGGGCAGCAAACTCGGCATTGCAGTCGCGGATGATGCGATGGGTGGCAAATACCATGGGGACGGGTATGTCGCCCAAGGTGAAGCGCAGGGGCGGAACAGTGGCACTGTCTGAATGAGCTGGCGGCATAGGGTATAAATACGACTAACCGGCCTGGCCGGACAAGTCCTAACCTTCTGGTCAAGGACGTGCCGCGGGGAGCGGCATGGCGGATAATCAACAAGACGGCGAGGAGATGGCTTTGCAAAAGGTCTATGCGGACGCGGTGACGGCCATGGCCGGACTGCTGGCGGATGGCATGGTGATCATGTCGGGCGGCTTTGGTCTATGCGGCATTCCCGAGGCGCTGATCGACGCGATCAGGCTGTCGGGCGTCAGGGATCTGACGGTGATTTCCAACAATGCCGGGGTCGATGGCATCGGGCTGGGGACGCTGCTGGAAACCCGGCAGATCGCCAAGATGATCTCGTCCTATGTGGGGGAGAACAAGCTCTTTGCCCAGCAATACCTGTCGGGCCAACTGTCACTCGAATTCACCCCCCAGGGCACGCTGGCCGAACGCATCCGGGCCGGTGGCGCCGGCATTCCGGCGTTCTTCACCAAGACCGGCGTGGGCACCATCATTGCCGAGGGCAAGGACGTGCGCAGCTTTGATGGCGAGGACTATGTGATGGAGCGCGGGCTGGTGGCCGACCTGGCCATCGTGCATGCTTGGAAGGGCGATGCCGAGGGCAATCTAGTCTATCGCAAGACGGCGCGGAACTTCAATCCGATGATGGCCACGGCCGGCAAGGTGACCATTGCCGAGGTCGAGCATCTGGTGGCGGTGGGCGAGATCGAGCCCGACCAGATCCACACCCCGGGGATCTTTGTGTCGCGGCTGGTGCATGTGCCCAACCCGGTCAAGTATATCGAGCAGCGCACGGTGCGGCCGCGCGCCCAGATGGAGACGGTGTGATGGCCTGGACACGCGAACAGATGGCGGCCCGCGCGGCGCACGAACTGCAGGACGGCTTCTACGTCAATCTGGGGATCGGCATTCCGACGTTGGTGGCCAACTACATCCCCGCCGGCATTGACGTGCGGCTGCAGAGCGAGAATGGCATGCTGGGCATGGGGCCGTTTCCCTTCGAGGGCGACGAGGACGCCGACCTGATCAATGCCGGCAAGCAGACCGTCACCGAATTGCCGATGACCAGCTTCTTCTCGAGCGCCGACAGCTTCGGCATGATCCGGGGTGGGCATATCGACCTGTCGATCCTGGGCGCCATGCAGGTGGCCGAAAATGGCGACCTCGCCAACTGGATGATCCCGGGCAAGATGGTCAAGGGCATGGGCGGCGCCATGGACCTGGTGGCCGGCGTCAAGCGCGTGGTGGTGGTGATGGAACATGAAGCCAAGGGCGAGCCCAAGCTGCTCAAGGCCTGCACGCTGCCGCTGACGGGGCAGCGCGTGGCGGATCTGGTGATCACCGACCTTGGCGTCTTCACCCTGGAGCGGCGGGGCGCGCCGAGCATGGTGCTGATCGAACTGGCGGACGGGATTACAGTGGCTGAAATCACGGCCAAGACCGAGGCGCGGTTCAGCATTGGGCAGAACCTGAAGGAGCCAGCATGAGCGATATCGTCATTGTCGGGGCGGCGCGCACGGCTGTCGGGGCGTTCATGGGCGGGCTCGCCAGCGTGCCGGCGCATGAACTGGGCGCCATAGCGATCGCCGCAGCTTTGCAGCGCGCCGGCGTGGAACCTGGGGCGGTGGACGAGGTGATCCTGGGGCAGGTGCTCACCGCCGGGGCGGGGCAGAACCCGGCCCGCCAGGCGGCGATGCGTGCCGGGGTACCGCAGGGGGCCACGGCCTGGAGCCTCAACCAGGTCTGCGGCTCGGGCCTGCGGGCGGTGGCGCTGGGCATGCAGCAGATCGCCGCCGGCGATGCGCAGATCATCGTCGCGGGCGGGCAGGAATCGATGTCGCTGGCGCCGCATTGCCAGCAGTTGCGGGCGCCAGCAAAGATGGGGCCGATCACACTGGTCGATACCATGATGGTGGACGGGCTGATCGACGCCTTTGGCGGCTACCATATGGGTGTCACGGCCGAGAATGTGGCGCGGCAGTTCGGCATCGACCGGGCGGCACAGGACGATTTTGCCCTGGCCTCGCAGCAGAAGGCGGCGGCGGCGCAGCAGGGTGGACGGTTCACGGCCGAAATCGTCCCGGTGACGGTCAAGACGCGCAAGGGCGATGTGGTTGTCGACAGCGATGAATATATTCGCGCCGATAGCAGTGCCGAGGCGCTGGCCAAGCTCCCTCCGGCCTTTGACAAGGAGGGTTCGGTCACCGCCGGCAATGCCTCGGGCATCAATGACGGGGCGGCAGCGCTCGTGCTGATGCATGCCGATGAAGCGGCGCGGCGGGGGCTGACGCCGCTGGCCCGGATTGCCGGATGGGCGACGGCAGGTGTCGATCCGGCGGTGATGGGGACCGGGCCGATCCCGGCATCGACCAGGGCCCTTGCCAAGGCGGGCTGGAGCGTGGCCGATCTTGATCTGATCGAGGCGAACGAGGCCTTTGCCGCCCAGGCCTGCGCGGTCAATCAGGCGATGGGTTGGGATCCTGCAAGGGTCAACGTCAATGGCGGCGCTATTGCCATCGGTCATCCCATCGGCGCATCGGGCGCCCGTATCCTCGTCACCCTGCTGCACGAACTGGCGCGCAGCGATCGCCGCAAGGGCCTGGCGACGCTGTGCATCGGTGGTGGCATGGGCGTAGCGCTCTGCGTCGAGCGACCTTAAGCCACGCCGCGCATTGCCCAGCCAAGAGTCAGTGCTGTCAGCTGCAGCAATGGTGGCGGCACAGCCATGGCCGCCACCGCTGCAACCGTTACAGCAGACTTGCAGCGTTGGACGAAACCAGTTTGGTGATGTCGGCCTTGGGTAGCTGCAATTCGAGCAGGTCACTGACGATAGCCTGATATCCCTCGACCGGGCGTGGCATGTTCACCAGACCCAGATCCGATCCCAATATGGTCATGTCAACGCCAGCCACCTCCACCAGCCGTGTCAGGTCCGAGGCATTCCATTTGGCCGGGCCACGCTGGTTAGGGATGAACATGCAGATGGAGTGTTCCATATAGACGCCAAGTCGCGTCAGCTCGCGGATATCGTCGTCACTGCAGCCGATGACATAGGTTGGATGATTGACCATCATCTTCCTGATGCCGCGCCGCTTGGCTTCGGGGAACAGCACCTTCAATTCATCGACGGACAAGTGTCCGCCGGCCAGGATAATGTCGCCGGCCGCAATGACGTCGAGAACTTCGTTGGTCTCCTTGGTCAGCTTGCCGTTCTCGTCCAGCACCGACAATGGAATAGGCGGCAGCATGGGATTGGCGCTTTTGGGATAGTTCTTGGTTTCGTTGGCACTCTTGTCGATATGATTGGCCGCGGCGAAGGTCGGCATCCAAACAATCTTGCCGCCCAGCTTGACCGCATGATCGACGGCGTGCGGATTGATGCCGCCACTGGCATTGTTGAGCGCGACGCCGGAATAGAGCCTTACACCGGTGTCGGGATAGAGCGTTTCGAGCAGCTGGGCATGGGCCATGCCAGGATAGAAATGGTCCTTGTAGACCACGGCGGCAAACCCGGCAGCCGCGGCCTCGACCATGGCCTCGTAATGGTTGAGCAGGCGCGGAAAGACGGCTGGACCGCTATGGCAATGCAGGTCGACGGCGCCGACAAGCAGTTCGGAGACTTCGGCATTGCGTTCGGCTACGCTGGTCTGAGTCAATTGTTGGCACTCCCGAAAAGCTGATTCATGATGCGGTCCCGTCCGGCGCCGGATAGTCGGCGGCATTGAGCACCCAGCCCGGCTTGGCGGAGAAATCGGCACGGGGCGGGCTGAAAATGTCCACCAGCAGGTTTTTCACGGGGTCCATGGACCGCGACGTGTGGATGGCAGGTGGCGGGATGACGGCGACGGAAGGGGCGGCGCAAAGCTCGGCATCGTCGGGCCGCCACTGGTTGAAATCGGCAATCCAGGGCCAGCGCAGATAGTGGATGAAGGAGCCGGCCAGGCAGAGCGAATACTGCTCGAAATCCTGATGGAAGTGCGGCGACATCTTGGTGATGTCGCGCGCGCCGCTGCCGCCCAGAAAGTTGATCATGATGGTCGAGCAGCGAAAGATCCGCCCGAAGCGCCCGGGTTGGGCGGCGACGTCCAGGCTATAGCTGCGCAGCTTGTGGCCGCCGACCGGATCGGGCCATGCCACAAAGGGCGGCACATTGGGGTCGCGCTCCGCATAGGAAGCAGCATTGGAGCACTTGGCGACCAGGTCGGTGGCGCGCGTGGTTATCAGCCGGATCACTTCGCCATCGCCCTTGAGGCGAACCTCGCTGGGGCCAGGCGGCACCACGACAATGCAATAGCCGTCGACAGAGATGGTTTCTCCACCCCAACGGATTTCCACGGGCGTATTCGGGTTGGGCAGCAGAACGACATACTCGTCGTCCTGCTTGTCCCGGCTGAGCACCAGACCGGCCTTGCCCATCGTATGGGCCACCACGAGGTTTTGGCCCCGCGCGTAATAGGTGGCGCTGCCATCAACGATCTCCTGGGCCGGAGCATCGTAGAAGCGGGCATATTCCGCGCCCTTATAGGCCGTCGGCGCGGCGGCAGTGGCGACCGCGCTGGCAGTGTTGAGGCTCGCGCGTGGATCGGTAGCTGCGTACATGGTGCTTTCCTCGGTCGGCAGGTTCAGTTGGCTGCGGCGCTGAAGTCAGCGCGGATGCGGGCGGCGCTGGTGCGCAGCAGCCCTTGATCGGACGAGACGATGAAAGCGCTCGCTCCCTGGCTGCGGAAAGGCGCGACATCGTCTACCGCTCCGACCATGACGCAGACGGGTTTGCCGGCCTTGCGGGCTGCCGCCATGATGCGGCTGACGGCGTCCCTGACCACTGGTTCGCCGGCGTTTTGCGCCCCGAGCGAGACGGTCAGGTCGCCTCGGCCGATGAAGATGCCGTCGAGTCCGGACACCGCCAGAATGTCATCGATGACGTCGATCGCCTCGCGGTCCTCGATCATGGCGAGCACGGCGATGTCGCGGTCCTGTGCCTCGATATGCGGCCACATGCCGGTGGTGCCATACCCCCCGGCCCGGGGCGAATTGGAAAATCCGCGGGCACCGCCCCGATAGCGGCTGGCAGTGACCACGTTGCGGGCGATTTCGGCCGATGCCACATGCGGCACCAGCACGCCATTGGCGCCACAATCGAGCACCGACTGGATATTGCTGGGCGCCGAAGACTGCACCCGCACGAGGCCGGCGATATTGCTGGCGCGACACCCCAGCAGGATCTGGTCGGTGGCGGCGCGATCGATGGGCGCATGCTCCTCGTCGATAACAACGAAGTCGAAATGCGCGCCGCCCAGGATTTCTGCGGCGTGGCTGGTGGGTGTCTTGACGAAGGCACCCAGCAGTTGATGGCCGGCCTTGAACCTGGTTGCAAACTCCGTCGGTAACATATTCCCCTCCCGCGGGTCGTCTTGTTCTGGTCAGTCTGCGTGGTTGGCGGTAACCCGGCCAGTATCGTCTGCCGTCCATTTCACCGCGTGAAATACTGCCGCGCCGCGATCAGGCCGCCGGTTTCACCAGCTTGAACACGGCCTGGACCGACGCCACCGCAGCCCCGTTCACCTCCACCAGGCCGTCGAGAAACACCAGCGAGCGCGTGCGCCGGGTAATCCGGCAACGGCCGATCATGAAATCAAGCGGCTTTATTGCGGCGAGGAACTGCACGTTGAGCTGAACCGTCACCGACCTGGCCGGCGGCGCCCGCGGGCCATCGGCCAACTGGATGGTTTCGATCAGCGTGCCGCCCAGGGCCTGATCGCAGAAGGCGGTCAGGGCGCCGCCATGCATATTGCCGGCATTGTTCAGCGTATTGGGCGTACACAGCATGCCGAAGATGAAGCCGTCCGCCTCCTGCTTCTGCCAGAACGGCGCAATGACGTCGAAAAAGGGGTTGGACCGGCGCTGGGTCCAGCCGGCCCGCGCCGGATCGAAAGCGTCTGGCGCCGTCTGATTGCTGTCGGACAGTGTCATGCGGCCGCCCTGGCAGTCTCGAGCGAGAGCATTTCGCGCGCTTCATCCGGCGTGGCAGGCTCGGCGCCCAGTGCCCGGATGATTTCGACCGCGCGTTCGACCAGCGGCACATTGCCTTTCGCGAGAACGCCGCGATCGAGAAACAGGTTGTCCTCCAGTCCCACGCGGCAATGGCCGCCCAGGATGACAGACTGGGCAACCATGGGCATCTGGAACCGGGAAATACCGAAGGCCGACCAGAGCGTACCGGCCGGCACGAGCGAACGCATCAGCAGCATTGCCTCGGTGGTGGCGGGAGCGCCACCGGCTATGCCGAGGCAGAACTGGAAAAATGGCGGCTTGGGGAGATGCCCCTCTTCCAGCAACCGAACGGCGACGCCGACATGGCCGATATCGAAGACCTCGAGCTCTGGCTTGACGCCAGCGGCCTGGATAGCCCACGACATGGCAATGAGATGCGGCCGGGTATTGACGATGGCCCGCTCGCCTATGTTCATCGTCGCCACATCCAGCGTGCAGATATCTGGCCGAAGCCGTGAGACATGATCGGTGCGGACATGGGGCGGCTGGACCGTCTGGCTCGCCGTGCCCGACTCGTCCAAAGGCGGATCAAAGCTCGCACCGACCCCAGCAGTGAGGTTGATGATCACGTCCGTATCGGAAGCCCGAATGCGCTGCATGACCTCGTCATAGAGTTCGAGCTTGGAGGACGGCGCTCCCGTCTCGGGGTCACGGACGTGGATGTGCACCGAGGCAGCGCCGGCGCGGGCAGCACCGATCGCCTCATTGGCGATTTGCTCGGGCGTGATGGGCACGTATCGGCTGTTCTTGGACAAGGCGGCGCTTCCCGTAACCGCACATGTCAATATCACTCTGCGCTTCATTTTTGATCCTCATCTGCTTTGCTGTTTGATTGGCCATAGCCAAGCCGCGCCCAAACGATGCGAGCGTGGCCGGCGGGATTTATTCGATCGGTATTAGTAGCGGGGACCGTGCAGGTTGTGCATGTCGACCTCGATAGTGGCCGCAGCGGCGAGCATGGGCTGGACGACGCTTTGGAGGATGCGCTCCGACGGTACCGCCGTCCGGTAGAAGCCCACGCCCAGGCAGGCCGAGCAGCGTTGCTGGTCGATGATGGGCACGGCAACGAATTCGAATGTTCGGCGTCCGCCACCGACGCGGGCATAACCGCGTTCCCTGATCGTCTCCAAGTCGCGCATGAGCCGGCCGACATCGATCGGCCGCCCCTGGTCCCGGCGCTGCTGGGCCACTGCGTTTATCAGCAGAGCGCGCTCCTCATCGTCGCAAAAGGCGAGATAGCACTGGCCCATCGCCGTCAATTCCAGATCGAGAAACTGATGCAGCACCGGAAACGGATAGGCCCAGGGACTGATTGGCGCCGTCGTAAAGCTGACGAAGACGTGGCCTTCGCGTAATGTGCCGAGGCTGACAGGCCACTTTATCTGGTTGGTCAGCGCCACGGCCCTGGGCCGCGCCGCCTCGATCAGCAGCGGCGTGCCGCTGAATCCCGATGCCAGCGATACCACTTTGGAGGTGACGCTGTAGCCGCCGACAAAATTGTCGCGCACCACATAGCCCTCGCTGATCAGCGTCTCGAGCATCCGGACAATGGTGGACTTGGAAAGGCCCGTCGCCTGGTGCAGCGTGCCGACAGTGGCGATGCGCTGGGTGTTTAGCGTCTGCAACAGCAGGAGCACCCGGCGCGCGGATTCGACGGGAGCGTAGGATGCCTTGTGGTCGTCCACGCTGCCTCGCAAAGAATTGGCCCTGCAGTGAAGATCGTTATATTTCGGCAGTTCGGCCGACCTGACGGGTCCCTCCTCCAACGCACTTTCCAACATCGGGCAACTCCTCCGCACCAGTTTGGCTACCGATGTCTGAAGGCAGGCTACTTCCGGCCACTCGAAGGAGCCAGCGCCTTCTGACCCTCATTTCATTGTGTGAAATGGATTCACACATGCCGACGTCTGCCAAAGGTCAGGGCGATGATGGCCGCGTAGCAGGCCGCTAGCGTGGCAACCGCAACAATCGGCACCACCATGCCCACCAGGGATGCCGTGGCACCGACGACGAAACTGCCCACCGCCGGACCACCTCGGATGATCATGCTGTAGATGCCCATGACGCGGCCCAGCTTGCCCGGTTCGCTCTCCAATTGCAGCAGCGCCTGCCCCGCTATACCGGCATACATATTGGCAAAGGACATGCAGAAGATGGCGATGAGCCCGATCTCAAATCTGGGTGCCAGCCCGAGGGCGGCAAGAGACGCCGCCGAGCATAAGGCCGCAAGAGCAATCCGTGCCGCACCCGGCGTCTGCGGCGGGCGCAACAGTGTTATCGTGCCCGATACCACCGAACCCAGCGCCGAGGCGGCGGTGAGCTGGACGAAACCGTCGATGCCGCGCGAGAAGAGGTTATCGGAGACGGCAGGCAAGAGCTGCAGGACGCCGCCAACGCTCATGCCTGAGGCTGCCATCAGGCCCAGCGCGGCGAAAAGGCCCTTGTCGCCGAAGACATAACGAAATCCGTCGACGACTTTTGAAGCGGGCAGCATGTCGGCCCGCCTGCCCGCTTTCGTCTGCACGCGGATCAATGCAAGGGCATAGGAAAAACACGCCATGGCGACGGCGCTCGCGGCGAAGGTGACGCCGACATTGACCTGGCTGATCAGGAAACCGGCAATGACCGGGCCGACGAAACGGGCGAGATTGAAGCTCAGCGCGTTTACCGCCACGGCGGCGTGCAGATAGTCCGGCGGGACGATTTCCCGGATCAGCGATAGCCGGGCCGGCTGTTCGAGGCTGCTGGATATCCCCAGCACCAGCGTGAGGCCCAGCAGGACCTCGACACTGGTCAACCCCAGCCAGCACAGCACCGCCAGCGTCAGTGATTGAGCGATGGCCGCCGATTGGGCCCAGCGCAAGAGCTTGATCTTGTCCCGCGCGTCGGCCATCGAGCCGGCAAAACTGCTGAGAAAGATCGCCGGCAGCATGTCGGCGGCGGCGATCAACCCCAGCCAAAGGGGCGACCTGGTGAGTTCCCAGGCCAGCCAGGCAACGCCGATCTTCTGCACCCACATGCCGAGGACGGAGATGATGCTACCCACCGCAAAGCGGCGATAATGCACGTCCCTCAGCGCCTGCAGGGGGTTGTAGCGCGGTGCCTTGCCGACGCTCATGGCAGCCGCCAACGGAAAGGTTCGGGTCCGGCTTCCGGCAAGCATCACCTGTGAAACGTGGCGGATGGCGCCGCCCAAAACGCGGCTCGCGAAGGGTCCGACCGCCGCTGAGAACTAGGCGGAGAGCCACCGCCAGTCCATTTGAGCCTTCAGCGGATTTCGCCAGATGAAACGATATGTCACCGACAAGGCCGGGTGTGCGCCGCCGGCTCAGTCCTCGACGAACACTTCCCGGCGACTATTGCGGATGGCCGGGAACAGCACGGCAATCAAGGTCACCGCGGCGACGAGCAACAGGCCCGCGGTGATGGGCCGCTGGATGAAGGTCAGCGGATTGCCATCGGCCAGCAGCATGGCGCGACGGAGGTATTCTTCGAGCATGGGGCCGAGCACGAAACCCAGCAGCAAGGGCGCGGGCTCGCAATCGAGCTTGGTGAGGCCATAGCCCACCACGCCGAACACGGCCATCACCACCAGATCGAAGGGATTGTTGCCCACGCTGTAAACGCCGATGGCCGAGAACCCGATGATCGCGGGAAACAGCATGTGGTTGCGCACCGACAGCAATTTCACCCAGAGCCCGACCAGCGGAAGGTTGAGGATCACCAGCATCAGATTGCCGATCCACATCGAGGCAATGACGCCCCAGAACAAGGTGGGTTGTTCATTGACCAGATTGGGACCTGGCGCCACACCCTGCAGCATCAGCGCGCCAATCATCAGCGCCATGATGGCATTGGACGGAATGCCGAGCGTCAGCATGGGAATGAATGAACTTTGCGCGCCGGCATTGTTGGCCGATTCGGGGCCGGCAACGCCTGCTATCGCGCCGTGACCGAAGCGTTCGGGGTGGCGGGATATCTTCTTCTCAAGCGCATAGGAGGTGAAAGCCGAGAGCATCGCGCCCCCGCCCGGCAGAATGCCCAGAATGGAGCCCAGCAACGTGCCGCGCATGATCGGACCGGCTGATTCCTTAAGGTCGGCCATCGAGGGCATCAGGCCGGTCACCTTGGTGGTCAGCAAATCCCGTTCCTGCTCCTTTTCCACCTCAAGCCCGCGCAGGATCTCGGCGATGGCATAGACGCCCGAACCGAAGGCGATGATGGGAATGCCGTCAGCCAGGTCGAGCGTTCCCAGCGTCAAACGCATGCTGCCGGTATAAACGTCGGTGCCAACGCAGCCGAGCAGAAGGCCCAGAACGATCATGACAAGCCCCTTCAGCACCGAGCCGTGCGCCAGCGCGATCGACGCCACGACGCCGAGCACCATCAAGGCAAAATAATCGGAAGGGCCGAATTTGAGTGCCAGCGACGTCAGGGGTACGGCAAAAAGTGCAATGACCAGAGTCGCAAAGCAGCCGGCGAAGAACGAACCGATAGCGGCAATGGCCAGCGCAGCGCCTGCCCGGCCCTGCCGGGCCATCTGATAACCATCGATTGCCGTGACTGCCGAGGTCGCCTCACCCGGCAGATTGATCAGGATGGCAGTGGTTGAGCCGCCATATTGAGCGCCGTAATAGATCCCGGCCAGCATGATCATCGAGGCCTCGGGTGAAAAGCCGAAGGTCACGGGCAACAAAATGGCGATGGTGCCCATGGGCCCGATGCCCGGCAGCACGCCGACGGCGGTCCCCAGGAGGCAACCGAGGAAGCAGAACATCAGGTTGGAGGGCTCGAGCACCGCTCCGAAACCCAGCGCAAGATTGGCGAAAATGTCCATGGCAGGCCCTAACCGGTAATCAGATCGCCCCAGAGGGGGATCGGCAGGTGCAGGAGGAAGTGGAAAACCACGATGCAGAACACAGTGAATCCGGCTGAGAGCAGCAGCGACTGGCGCAGGGTGGCGAAGCGGCTGGCAAAGCTGGAAATGAAGATGGTGAGCGCCACCGCAATGACGAGGCCGAGCGAACGGATGGTCAGGGCAAAAATCAGCGGCGCGCCCATGATCAGTACGGACGACTTGACGGACGCGAACTGCAGCGGTGCGGCGGTGGATGATAAGGGCGTGAAGGCTACTGCCAGGCTCAGCAGACCAAGGATCGCCGATAGCATGACAGGGAAGAAACCCGCCCCCATCTCCGCCGGCGTGCCAATATTGAGGGTGCGATAGGCATATATCCCGGTCGCGATGCTGAAACACATGAAGATCGCAGCAAAGGTAATGTTCCGGCGGCTGAAGGAGCGTGGGCGGCGCTGGCGTGTTCGGTCTATCATACAATCTTCCTTGTCGATCGGCGGATGCACCGTCTCGATGGGCTGACCCGGCCCGCCGCTTCCGCCCAGGCATCACGGCCCAGCCCATGTCGGCGCACCATGTCATGGGCCTCTGCTGTTGGAACAGTACATTGAAGTCGTTGGCGGGGTGTGGGCAGCGTCCCCTGCATCCCCGCACCAAGACGGCCGTCGAGGACCATGGCCCTCGATCGGCGCCACCGGGTGCAACGCGCTCGAGGCCGACGCTCGCCCAACTTTCGAAGGGAACCACCAGGGGCGACCGAAGTCGCCCCTGGTGCCAAAGAGCCTATTCGCTGCGGATATTGTATTTGGCGATGATATCGCGCCAGAGCGCCTCCTCATCGACCACAATCCGGTGAAATTCCTCGGGCGTTGTGGGTGCCACAGTCTGGCCCGCCAGGCGGAATTTCTCTGTCCCCTCTGGCGATTCAAGATAGGCGCGCATCACCTCGTTGATCTTGGCGACGATCTCGGGCGGCGTGCCCTTGGGCGCCATGATCCCTCCCCATGACAGGGCCACCAGATCGATCCCAGCTTCCTGGAACGTCGGCGTCTCGGGTAGGATCGCGGCGCGGGCCGATGACACCACGGCGATCGGCTTCAAATTGCCGGCCTCGATCTGCTTGATATAGGTGTCGCCAAGATAGTCGATCGACAGATCGATACTGCCCGACAGCATGTCGGTGGCGATCGCCGGACTTCCCTTGTAGGTGACGAGCTTGAGCTCGATCCCGGCACTGTCCATCAGCGCCAGTTCGATCATGTGGCCATATGTGCCAATGCCATTATTGCCCGCGCTCACCTGGCCGGGATTGGCCTGCGCATAGGCGATGAGCTCTTCGAGCGTGGTGGCCGGAAAGTCCTTGCGCGCGACCAGCACCATGTCGCCCACGGAAAACTGGCCGATATGCTCGAAGTCCTCCAGGGGGTCATAGGGCAGCGACGGCATCGTATTGGTGAAGTTGGCGGCCGGCCCGGGATAGGCCGTTACCAGCGTGTAGCCGTCCGGCGGCTGACGCGCCACATAACCCGTGCCGATAGCACCACCGGCGCCCGGCCTGTTTTCGACGATGACGGTCTGCCCCAGGCCTTCCTCAAGTGCCGCCGCCAGCAGCCGCGCCAGATAATCGCTTCCGGCGGCAAAGCCATGAACCAGGGTGATGGGCTTGTCGTTCGGCCAGTCGGCGGCCATCGCTGCGCTAGCCGTGCCCATCCCCGCGAAGGCCAGCAATGACATGCCAATAGATATGAGTGTCTTGTGCATTTTCCCTCCCAAGTCGGGCGGCGCCAATGCGCCTTGTCCCGACCGTGTCTAGTTACAGTCAATTTGCCTGCCCAACACACGTCACGCGAACGCGTGTTTCATTCCTTGAAATACATTCGAGCCAAATGCGACAGTCATTGCCGAACACGATGCAGATGGCCCCGTGGCCGCCTGGCGGAGGGCCCTCGCCAAAGTACCTGAACGTCGCCTCAAAAATCCATGGACCACCGAAACATAAGGCCGGAGGAAGCCAGCATCATTGCAGGTGTTTCTTGGGCCAGTCCACCGGGCATCATGTTCACGCATATGGCCAAGTCATGGGCGTCAAAGGCATCGAAAACCGTCAGGTCAGGTGGCCCAATCCGCGCTCCAGAATTGACCACCAATTGCGGAGCAGGACCGCGTCAGAGCGTGGGACGACGAGAAGCTCAGAGCGGCTCATCAGCCCCTCCCCTGCTAAAATCCAGGCGTGCTCGCTATCGAGGCTGTCAAGGCAACGCGCCGCCGCAGCCATGCACGGCCAAAGGCGGAACTTGGCCAGGCTGCGCGTGAGAATCGGTGATGGGAATCTCTCGATCGTAACGACCAATCTTACGCGATTGCCCGTTGGCGCTATCGGGTCAGCGCCGCCTCAAACACAGCTTCAATATCGTCCAGGAGAGCCTGCCATTCCGCCCCGTCATCGACGCCCGAAATCTGCATCAGCATAAGCCCTTCCACGGCCAAAAATGCAGTCCGGGCTGCTCGCGCCTCTATGGAATTGCCGATCTTGATCAGTATCGATCGATACCAAAGCGCCGTCTCCATGCGGTTCTGCGGATTCTGCATGTAGGCGATCATCAGGCCCGCCAACTTGGCGTCTATGGCCCCCTGGGACGAGCGCATTGCGGCGATGTAGCTGCGGACGAATTCAGTCGGATCCGCGCTCTCGACATCGACCACGTTGTCACGCAAAGAAGCCACCACGCCGGGCCAGTGGGCTTTCGGTCAGGCGCTGCTGCTGATTGCCGGCATGATTTCTCTTGTCTACGCCGCAAAGGCAGGGTTTGGCGGCAACCAGACGCTCCCGTTCGTTGTTGCGATCGCCTCGTTCGGCATCGTGATGCTGCGGCTGTTCGTGATAAGGCAGCTTCGGTCGGACAATCCCATGCTGGACCTGTCCTTGTTCGCTCACCCTGCAATTGTAGCCGGCATCATCATGGCTCTGGTTGCCACCGGCGCCTTGGCCGGTGTCGAACTCACTCTGGCTCAAGAACTGCAATATGTCCTGGGCAAGACGCCGCTTGAGGCAGGCCTTTTCATGATCCCCATCATGGCCGCGGCGGCTCTCGGTAGTCCCGTCGCCGGCGTCCTGTCCAACAGGTTCGGCCTTCGCCTGGTTGCGACTGGATCACTGCTGATCGGTGCCGGGGGTCTGGCCTATCTTGGCCGTGCCGACTTCCATGATCCGGGCTGGCTCGTTCCGGCCAGTCTGGCCATGGTGGGGCTCACCCTCAGCATCGGACTTACGGCATCCTCCATCGCTATCATGGGGTCGGTGGCGGCTGAGAAAGGCAGCGCGGCGGGCTCGCTGGAAGGCACGGGCTACGAACTGGGCGCAGGTCTCGGTATCACCCTCTTCGGCGTGTTCATGGCGAACATTTTCAGCCGAGCGATCGTGGTGCCAACGGACCTCGCATTGCCTTTGGCCCAGCAGGCAAGCCGCTCGATCGGGGATGCCTATCTGGTGGCCAACCAGCTTCCCGCCGCACAGGGCGCGGCACTGATAGCGGCGGGCAAAGCCGCCTTCAGCGCCGCCCACGTCACACTGTTGTCTGTGGCTGCGGGGGTGATTGCCGCCTTGGCCATTGCTGTCTACTTCCTTTTGGCCAGCTACCGCCCTGCCGGAACTTCGCCCCAGTAGTCGGCGATCGAGCATTTGCTGCCTCGCCGCAGCCCAGCCCTGCTCCTGTTGCCCTTAGGGGCCCTGCAGAGCCCGGCCTGCGCCTTGGCGCGGGCGTTATCGGTCCTGCGTCGGCAGGAAAACAGATATGCAGGCCCCGCCATCATCCATGTTTGCCACTTCGACCCGGCCGCCATGGGCCACGGCAATAGTGCGGACGACCGAGAGGCCCAGGCCGCTGCCGCCCTTGTCGCGGGCGCGCGATTCCTCGGCGCGCCAGAAGGGCTCGAATGCCCGGTCAAGTGCGTCGGCGGGGAAGCCCGGTCCATAATCCCGGCAACTGAGTATCGACATGCCCGCTGCCGTCCTGGTTTCGATGACAAGCCCGCAGCCTGGCGCATAGCGCATGGCATTGTCGATCAGGGCCAGGAATACTTGCCGGATCCGGTCGGGATCGGCGCTTACCGGGGCAGGCTGCAGTTTTGCTTCGACAGAGATGGCCTTGGCGTCGAATTCCTGCGCGTACAGCTCGATGACGTCGCGCGCCATAACGGCGAGGTCCAGAGGGATGACACTGAGCTCCAGCGCCCCCGCATTGAACAGGCCCAGGGTGCGCAAATCCTCGACGATACGGGTCAGGCCGTCCACCTGCGCCAATAGGAGCGCGATCACTTCAGGCGTCAGGGTGAACACCCCGTCGGAGACGCCTTGCAGACGCCCCTTGAGAATGGTGAGCGGCGTGCGCAGTTCGTGCGCTACGGCGGAGTTGGAGTAACGCAGCTCTGCTTCGGCACGCTCCAGCCGTTCTGCCATGAGGTTGAAGTCCTCAACCAGTCGCGCGGATTCGCCGAAGCCGCGAATGCTCGGATTGGCGCGGGCCGTGAGATCGCCGGCGGCAATGGCCCGGATTGCCCTGGCGACTTCCAGCAGGGGCACGACGATGCGCTGGGACAACCACCATCCGCCCGCGACGGCAGGCGGTATACCGACAACCAGGGTCAGCAGCAGATAGCCCCAGTCCACCCAGGTCCAGAATGCATTGCTCTCCGGCACGCTCGGCCAGATGCTGACCGCCAGCTCGTAATAGGCGGGAAAGCCGAAATAGGCGATCAAGGCGATAGCCGAAGCCAGTGCCACGGCGACCAGGACGATCTGCAGCGCCGTACTGACCTGTCTAGCCATGCGGCAGATCCAGGCGGTAGCCAACGCCACGCACACCGGCAAGCAGGTCCGGCAGCCCAGCCGCGGCGAGCTTGCGGCGGAGATTGCTCATGTGGCTGTCCACTGTCCGGTTCATCGCCTCGCCCTCGGGCAGGCAGGCGTCGATCAATTCGCCCCTTTCGAACACGCGATTGGGGGAGCGTACCATGTGCGCCAGGAGACGAAATTCGGTCAGTGTCACGGCAAGCGGCTCGCTGTCGACCAGCACCGTATGGGCTTCGGTATCAATGCTTAGCCGTCCAGCCCGCAGCACCACGCTTTGTTGTCCACCCCGTGTTCGCCGGAGCACCGCGCGGGCGCGCGCGACGATCTCAAGGGGATTGAAGGGCTTGACGACATAGTCGTCGGCGCCCAGCCGCAATGCCTGGAGCTTGTCGAGATCTTCGGCGAGCGCGGTGAGCATGATCACCGGCGTATCGTCGGTGCGGCGGAGTGCCGCCAGGGTCTCATAGCCGTCCATCCTGGGCATCTTCACGTCGAGTATCACCAGATCGGGCTTGAGACGCTGGTGATGGGCAAGGCCGGTCACGGGATCGGTGGCCGCGATGGTGCGAAAGCCGTCCCGTTCGAAATAGGCCTGCAGGATGCGCACAATTTCGATGTCGTCTTCGATGATGAGGATGAGCTGGTTGGTCATGCGCGATGCTGCTTTTTTGACGAGGTCATCAGACTAGGCTTGGAAACGTCAATGCTTTTCATCCGATCCTTGCCAGATGGCTGTAGCGGCCGCCGGCGGCCAGCAGCCCATCGTGGGTGCCGATCTCGACAATGGCTCCCTGGTCAAGGACAACGATCTGGTCGGCCTGGCGTATCGTGGATAGCCGGTGGGCAATGGAAATGATGGTCTTGGGCCTGGCATTCTGCAGGGCCCTGGCCAGCGCCTGTTCCGTCTCCGGATCGAGCGCACTGGTCGCCTCATCGAGCAGCAAGATCTTGGGGTCGCGCAGGATTGTGCGGGCCAGCGACAGGCGCTGGCGTTCGCCGCCGGAAAACTGATAGCCGCGCTCACCGACGGCCGTGTCCATGCCTTGCGGCAAGGCCGCGACGGTTGCGGTCAGCTGGGCCAGGTCGAGAGCGTCGGCAAGCTCGGCCCCGGTTGCCTCGGGCTTGGCGAAGCGCAGGTTCTCCTCGATGCTGGCATTGAGCAGGAAGGGATCCTGCGTCACCACGCCGAGCACCTGCGACAGCGTGTGGAAACTGAAGCTCCGGATGTCGACGCCATCCAGGGTGACGCGTCCCTGGTCAGGATCATAAAGCCGGGCCAGGAGATAGCCCAGGGTGCTCTTGCCCGAGCCGGTCGTGCCGACGATGGCGGTATGGCTGCCGGCCGGGATGGTCAGATCGATATTCCGGAGCGTGGGGCGATCGGCCTGCCGATAGGAGAAGCTGACGCCCTCGAAGGCGACATCGCCCCGGAAAGCCGCCAGGTCGATGTCAGCTGGTCGGGCCGGTTCGACCACCGCCGGCGGCGTATCGAGATAGCCGAAGACGCGCGTCAGCAGCGCCCGCGCCCTGGACAGTTCGATCCGGGCTTCGAAGATTTCGAGCATGGGCCAAAGCAATTGTTCCTGCAGGGCAATCAGCGCCACCAGCGTGCCGATGGAAACACCCAGCCCCTGGGCCAGCATCAGGCCACCCATGAAGAACGTCATCGCCGGCAGGATATCGAGCGCGAACATGATGATGGCGATTTCCCACTGGCCCGCCGTATGCGAGCGCAGTTCCAGCCTGGCCACATCGGCCGAGGTTTCGCGGAACAGCTGTACCAGGTGTCTGGCGCGTCCCATGGTGCGGGACAAGATGAAGCCGCCGGCCGACAGGGATTCGGTGACGGTGGCCGACATGTCGGCAATGCCGCCCTGCTGCTCGAAGGTGATGCGCTCGCGCAGGCGGGCGACGCGGCTGTTGAGCCAGACCAGCGCCGGCAGGAAGACGAGTGAAGCCAGGGCCAGGCGCCAGTCGAGCAGGAACATGGCAATGACAGTGGTGAGGACGATGCTCACGTCGCGCGCGAGATCTGATGCCGTACTGGTAAAGAGCGCCTGCAAGCCGGCAATGTCGCTCGACATGCGCGATTGCACTTCGCCTGTACGGGCGCTGGAGAAGAACGCCAGCGATAGCGATTGCAGGTGCTGGTAGAGCGCGACCCGCAATTCGTGCATGATCTGCTGGCCGATATGCGTGGACACATAGGACTGGAGCACGCTGGCAATAGCCGCGAGGACGGCAATGCCCAGCAGCCCGGCGCAGAGCAGCGCCAGCAGGTGGACATTGCTGGCGGGCAAAGCGTCGTCGATGATGGCGCGGACCAGAAACGGAGCGACGGCGCCGGCAGCACCCGCCAGGACGATCAGCCCCAGGACGCCCAGCAGGGCTCGCCGGTGGGGCGCGAACAGGGCCAGCACGCGCCGCAGGGGCACATGCTGGCTGGCGGTGTCTTCATACTCCTCGGCAGGATTATTCATGGTCCACTCCGCTCGTGGTCGTTACAGCGATGGTCGCCGTGGCAGGAACCGTTTGCTTGCGGCCAAAGATGGACATGACGACAAAGTAGAACACGGGCACGAAGAGCAGGGCAAAGAGTGTCGCGGCGATGACCCCGCCGAGCACGCCGGTCCCCAGCGCCTTTTGCGTTTCCGCGCTGGCCCCATGGGCGTGCACGAGCGGCATGACGCCCAGCGCGAAGGCCAGCGAGGTCATGACGATGGGCCTGATGCGCAGTTTTCCGGCTTCGACAATGGCGTCGCGCAGTTCCCAGCCCTCATGCAGCTTGGCTTTGGCGAACTCGATGATCAGGATGGCGTTCTTGGCGGAGAGCCCGATAACGGTAATCAGTCCCACCTTGAAGAAGACGTCATTGGACTGCCCGCCCAGTTGCACCGCCGCGACCGAACCAATGATGCCCAGCGGCACCACCAGCAGGACCGAGATCGGCACGGCCCAGCTTTCATAGAGAGCGGCAAGCACGAGGAACACGACCAGCATGGAGAGCGCCAGCAGCATCGGCATCTGCGCGCCGGCCTGACGTTCCTGCAGCGCCTCGCCGGTCCATTCAATGCCAAAGCCTTCCGGCAATTGCTGCACGAGTTTCTCAACCTCGGCCATGGCAGCGCCACTGGCCACGCCCTTTGCCCCTTCGCCACCCAGGTCGACGGCGAGATAGCCGTTATGGCGGGAGATTTGACGGGGCGCGCTGGTCCACCTGGCCGTCACCACCTCACCCAGCGCGACCATGCCGCCCTTGTCGTTGCGCACGAAGAGCTTGAGCACGTCATCGACCTGCATGCGATAGCGCGCATCGGCCTGCACGATCACCTGCTGCAATTTGCCGGCATTCGAGAAGTCCCCGACATAGGTCGAGCTGATTGCCGTGGCCAGCGTATCGCTGATCGCCTGGAAGGGGACGCCGAGCGCCAGGGCCTTGTTGCGGTCGATGTCGAGCTCGACACTGGAGCCACTGGGCAGGCTGTTCTGATAGAGACTGGAGAGCCTGGGGTTGTCTGCAGCGGCGTCGAGCAACTGCTTCTGCGCCGCCCTGAGGGCGTCGAGCCCCTTGCCGCCACGGTCCTGCAGCACGAAGCTGAAGCCCGAGCCGCCGCCAAGTTCGTCGATTGCTGGCGGCAGTGACACCATGACCGAACCATCCTGCACGTCGGCCATCGCCTCGGTCATCGCGGTGACCTCCTCGCTGGCGGGCAGATGGGCGCGGCCTTTCCAGTCCTTGAGCGTGACGAAGGCCATGGCCGCATTGGCGCCCGAACCCATATTGCTGAAGCCGTTGATAAGCAGGTTGTCCTGGGTGGCTTCGCGCTTGGACACCGCGGTGTTGAACATGTCGGTTACCCTGGCCGTGCGTTCCTCGGTCGCGTCGGCCGGCAGGGTGACAGACACGGTGTAATTGCCCTGGTCCTCGTCGGGCATGAAGGCGGTGGGCACCAGCGGAAACCAGTAGATCAGGGCGCCGACCAGCACGACATAGAGCGCCAGCATGCGGCCAGAGCGCCGCAGCACGGCGCCGACGGTCTGGCCATAGCCATGGGTGACCTTGTCGACGGCCTTGTCGAACAAAGCAAACGGGGCCCATTTCTTCTTGCCGCGCTGCACGGGCTTGAGCAGGCTGGCGCAGAGCGCCGGCGTCAGCGTCAGGGCCAGGAAGGCCGAGAACAGGATCGAGACGGCCATCGAGAGCGTGAACTGGCGATAGATCGCGCCCACCGAACCGCTTGCCAGGCCCATGGGAATGAACACCGCGACCAGAACAGCGGTGATGCCGATCACCGCGCCGGTAATTTCCTTCATGGCCTTGCGTGTCGCGTCCTTGGGCGAGAGCCCCTCGGTTGCCATGATGCGTTCGACATTTTCCACGACGACAATGGCGTCATCGACAATGATACCGATGGCGAGCACCATGCCGAACATGGTGAGGACGTTGATGGAATAGCCCGCCAGGAACATCACCGCAAAAGTGCCGAGCAAGGCGACCGGCGCCACGATGGCCGGAATGATGGTGTAGCGGATATTCTGCAGGAAGATGAACATCACCACGAATACCAGAGCCATGGCTTCGAGGAGCGTGTAGATGACCTTTTCGATGGACACCTTGATGAATGGCGAGGTGTCGAAGGGCAGCGCATAGGACATGCCCTGGGGCATGGAGGGCTTGAGCTCCGCCAGGCGCGCCTTGATGGCGTCGGCAGTGGCCACGGCATTGGCCCCGGGCGATAGCTGGATCGCCGCGCCCGTCGCCTGATTGCCATTCTGCAGCATGGAGAACGAGCTGGTCTGGGCGCCGATTTCAACCCGCGCCACATCGCTCAACAGGACCGTGGCGCCATTGCGCTCGCCCTTGACCACGAGCTTGCCAAACTCCTCGGGCGTCGTCAGCGTGCTGCGCACGGAAAGCGGAACGGTGATCGTCTGGCCGGGCACGGTGGGGCCTGCACCCAATTGTCCCGGTGCGATCTGCAGATTCTGCCCCTGAATGGCTGCGGTCACGTCGGCAATGCTGAGACTGAGCATTTCGAGCTTGAGCGGATCGATCCAGATGCGCATCGCCTTCTCGCTGCCGAAGGATTGCAGGCGCCCCACCCCTTTGATGCGCTTGAGCTCGGGCACGATGTATTTGGCGAGATAGTCCTCGAGATCGAGCGCGGAAAGACGATTGCCCTCGGCGGTCAGCGTCACGATGGCGAGAAAGCCTGCCGACGCCGATTCAACCGACAGGCCAGTTTGGCGGACCAGTGGCGGCAGCCGGGGCTCGACGCCCTTGAGCCGATTTTGCACATCCACCATGGCCAGTTCCGGACTGGTGCCCGGAGCAAAGGTCAGGTTGACGCTGGCGCCACCGGTGCTGTCGGCACTGGAGCTGAAATAGAGCAGGTTCTTGACCCCTGTCAGCTCGCGCTCGATCGGCACGACCACGCTTTCGTTGACGGTAGCGGCCGAGGCGCCGGGATAGCTGGCCGAGACGCTGACGCTGGGCGGCGCAATGGAGGGAAACCGTGCAACGGGCAGTTGCGGAATGGCGATGATGCCGAACAGCACGATGAACGCGGCCACGACCCAGGCGAAAACGGGGCGATCGATGAAAAACTGAGGCATTATTTCTGCTCGTTCCGGCTAGTGCTTTTGGGCGTCAGGGGCGGATTCGGCGGGCTTTGCGCCGAATTGGACGGTGCGCACCGGCCCCGGAGCAGCCAGCCGCTCCTGTCCCTCGACAACGATGCGGTCGCCGGCGGCGAGGCCCTCGCGAATGAGGTATTTGCCCTCGACCAGATCGCCCAGCTGCACCGCCTTGGCGGCGGCATTTCCTGCCCCATCCACGACATAGACGCTGGGCACGCCGAAGGCGTCACGCACCACAGCCTGCTGCAGCACGCTGATGGCGTCGGGATAGGTGCCGCGCGGCACCCGGCCCCGCACATACATGCCGGGCAAGAGGCGACGGTCGGGGTTATCGGCTACAGCCCGCAAGCGCAGATTGCCTGTGCCTTCGTCGACGCTGATGTCGGAGAACAGCGCTCTTGCGGCCAAAACATCGGCATCGCCGTCGCCGAGCAGAATTTCGATCGGGATGGCCCCCGTCTGCTGCAGGCCCCCGGTCCGTACCATGTTCCGCAGGTGTTCAAGGCGGGAGGCGGGCTGACGGATGTCGATGTGCACCTTGTCGATCTGTTGGATGGTGGCGAGGCTAACCGTGCTCGTGGCTTCGGCCAGCGAACCCTCGCCTGCGGTGGCGGCGCCGATCTGCCCCCCAATAGGGGCCCTGACGGTAGCCAGATCGAGCAGGAGTCGCGCCTTTTTCAGCGCCGCCTCAGCCTGTGCGACGTCGGCAGCGGCCTGGGCATGCTGCGACACGATCTGATCAAAATTCTGGTCGCTGACATTGTTGCTCTGGCGTAGCGCCTGCGCCCGCTCGAAATCGGCAGCGGCTTGCGCCAGCGCGGCGCTGGACTTCTGACGCGCCGCCTCGGCGCTGGCGACATCTGCAGCAAAGGATGCGGTGTCGAGCTGGAACAAGGCCTGCCCCAGCGCGACCTCGCTGCCTTCCTCAAAGCTCCGCTCGATGATCAGGCCGCTGACCTGGGGACGGATGTCGGCGCTTCGGAATGCCGATATCCGGGCGGGGAGCTCGTCCCACACCGTGACCGATCGGGTTTCCAGGGTCATGACCGATACCAGGGGCGCCTGGCTCCTGGCTTCAGCTCCCACCCCGACGGAAGGCTCGGTGGCTGGCGAGCAGCCCGCCAGCAGCGCGACTACGAGGATGGCGGCAAGGCGGAGTGGAAATCGCACAAACATCGGGCAATCCAAAAACAGCAGGGGGGAAGGCACTAGAGCGCCGTGAGCGAGGATGGCGAGCCGCCGAGGACGCGGAAAATCTGCACCTCGGTCAACAGTTGCTCCAGCCGGTTGGCAGCCAGCGTCCGCTCCGCGGCGCGGCTGCGTTCCTTGGCGTCGAGCCAGACGCGCAGCGCGACGGCGCCTGCCCGATAGCGCTCGCCGATCAGCTGCTCGGCCGATTGGGATGCCTCCAGCGCTGCGCGCAGACGGCGGGACTTCTCGTTGAGGGTGACGCGCGCGCTCAATGCGTTGCCGGTGTCACTGAAGGCGGTCAGCAGCGCGGCGCGGAATTCGGAAACCGCGATCTGGTAATCCACCTCTGACACCTTCACGCGCAGCGCACTGTCCTGGAAGTTGAGGAAGGGCAGCGCCAGCCCCGTGCCGAGCGCGACAACGGGATTGGCCAGAATGCTCAGCAGTTCCTTGCTGCTGGCGCCGAGATTGCCGGTGAGGCTGATCTGCGGATAAAGGCTCGCCCGCGTGACATCGACATTGCGCAGGCTGGCGCGCAGGCGCAGTTCTGCGGCCCGCAGGTCCGGACGGCGGGCCAGCAGCTCTGCCGGCAGCCCCGCCGTGATCTGGACCGGAGTCCGTCTTGGCAGAACGCTCGGTTCGGCAACGGGATTAGGCAGTCCGTTGAGCAGCACACCCAGTGCATTGCGCTGAACAACCCGGTTTTGCTGCAGATCGGAGAGCTGGGCGGCCTGGCTTTCCACCGACTGGCGCACCTCCGCCAGCTCGAGCTCGGTCGCAGCGCCCAGCGCTGCCTGGCTCTTGACCAGACCTTCGACCTCGCGGGCCGCGTCAAGCCCGGCTTGCGCGATCGCCAGGTCCTGATTGGCAAAGGCCAGCCGCCAATAGGCCTCGATTGCTGAAGCAATGATCGTGGTTCGGGCGGTTTCCATATCGGCGATCGACGCGGCCGCCTGGAGCGCCGCCATGTCCTGGGTGCCCGACAGCCGTCCCCAGAGATCGAGCTCATAGGTGGCGCCCAATCCGAGGGTGACGGTGTTGCTGGTCAGGCCATCGGCCAGCGCCGTGCTGGTCTGGGCATTGCCGGTGCCGCTGAGCAGCGGCATTCTGGCGGCGCCGGCCAGATCGGCCTGCAGCAGCGCCTTCCTGACCCGGAGCGTTGCCGCCAGCAGGTCATTGTTGTTCAGCAGGACCGTTTCGACCAACCGGTCGAGCTTGGCATCGCCAAAGCTGCGCCACCATTGCACCGCAGCGACCGGCGCGCTGATACCAGCGCCGTCCTGCCAGCCCGGTGGGTTTGGCAAAGCCGGGCGCATATAGGGCGTCGTGAGGCTTGAGCAGCCAGCCAGAAAGGCAGCCGGGAGGAGAATACCAATGCGGAACAGGGTCATGGGCTACACAAGCGTGATAGAGGGCGCGGAACCGATCGGTTCGACCGCTATGCACCAAGTCTGTGTGGAGTGAGCGTCGATGATTCGTGCAGACTGTGTGCAGATGCGGGCCGGGCATTCTCAGGAGCGAATCTGGAGGCAGCGCGCGAGGTGGAACGGCAAGGGCGCTGCCGCCTGAAGCTGCCTTACTCCCTGGAGAGCGCGTCGACCGGATTGAGGTGGGCGGCGCTGCGGGCAGGCAGGAAGCCAAAGGACAGGCCGATCAGCAGTGCCGTCACGCAGGCCAAGGCGATTGAGCTTGCCGAAAATACCATCGGAAATTCGCCATCGGCCTGACCGAAGGTGGCGCCCACCAGCAGCGCCAGCCCCACTCCGACGATTGCGCCAGCGATACACACGGTGACCGCTTCGATCAGGAACTGCAGCATGATATCGCCGCGACGAGCCCCCACTGCCATGCGCAGGCCGATTTCCCTGGTCCGCTCACTGACCGAAACCAGCATGATGTTCATCACCCCGATGCCACCGACGATAAGGGCGATGACCGCAACCGAGGAGATGAGCAATGCCATGGTGCGGGATGTGCCCTGGATGGTCTTGCGCATCTGATCGCTGTTGAAGATGAAGAAGTCCTTCTGGCCGTGCCGAAGGGTCAGCAGATTGATGATGCTGCGCTCGGCTGCCGCCGTATCGACGCTGTCCGACACCCGCACGGTAATGCCCTGCAGCTGCCGAGCTCCCACAATTCGAACCTGCACGCTGGTATAGGGCAGATAGACCTGCATGCCGCCGGTGCTGGAGCGCGAGGCCACCTCGACGCCAATCACCGTCACCGGCACACCGGCCACCATGATGACCTGGCCGGTCGGATCCTGCTGGTTGGGAAACAGCGTATGGGCGGCGTTGGCGTCCAGCACGGCCTGTTGTCGGCTGGTCGCCACTGCTTCGGCATCGAAACCGCGGCCCACGGCAAGCCGCCTGGCATTGACGCGGAAATAGTCCTGACCCACGCCCAATATGGTCGCATTGACCGAGATATTGTCGAAGCGGACGCGACCGCTGGTGGAGACCTCGGGCGTGACGCTGTCGACATAGGGCTGACTGGAGAGGGCGACGAGGTCGGCGGGCACCAGCGTGACAATGCTGGCTGCACTCTCGTCTCCCCAGTCCTTGCCGGGGTAGATCGAGATAGTGCTGGCGCCCAACTCGCTGATCTGCTGCAGCACCCGACGTTGTGAGCCCTCGCCAATGCCGACCACGGCAACGACGGCCGCGATGCCGATGACAATGCCCAGCATGGTCAGGGCGGTGCGGGTACGATGAGCCGCCATGGCGCGCAGGGCCATGGGAAATGCTTCGGCGATGCGGCGCTGCAGGCTCTGCCAGACACCAATCACTTCGTCCTGGCGCAGCGACCGCGCCGCGTCGGCCGGCCGGGCATGCGGCTGCCGGCGGTCGGCGATGATGTGGCCGTCCATGATCTCGACGATGCGGTCGGCGTGTTCGGCTACGGCCATGTCGTGGGTCACCATGATGATGGTGTGGCCATCGGCATGAAGCTCCTTGAGGATGGACATGACGGTCTCGCCACTCTTGCTGTCGAGTGCGCCAGTGGGCTCGTCGGCCAGAATGATTTCGCCGCCGTTCATCAGGGCACGAGCAATCGAAACACGCTGCTGCTGGCCGCCCGACAACTGGCTGGGCCGGTGATGCAGGCGATCACCCAGGCCAAGGCGGATCAGCAGGGCGGTGGCGCGGGCCCGCCTTTGCTGTGGTCCGATACCGGCATAGACAGCGGGCGTTTCCACATTGGCGACCGCGCTCAGATCGCCCATCAGGTGGTAGCGCTGGAAGATGAAGCCGAAATGCTCGCGCCGCAATTGCGCCAGTTCGTCAGGCAGCAGGCCCGCCGTTTCCCGCCCCGCAACGGTATAGCTGCCCGAACTGGGCTGATCGAGGCACCCCAGGATGTTCATCAGCGTGGACTTGCCCGAGCCGCTGGTGCCGACGATGGCCACCATTTCGCCGGCCTCGATGCTCAGATCGATGCCGCCGAGCGCGGTGACGACCTCATCGCCGGCTGTGAAGAGGCGCGACAGGCCCTTGATCTGCAACAGGGCACTCACATCATCACCGGATCGGCCTCGACGCCGCCATCGCTGATCACCACGTCGTCGCCCACATTGAGCCCCCCGGTGACCTCCACCTCGATCTTGTCGTTGATGCCGATGCCGATCAGCCGGTCCTCCAGGGCGCCGCCGGCCGTCCTGACCTGGACGTGATAGCGACCGTCGGGCTCCTGCCTGCCCAGGGATGTCCAGGGGATCAGCGGCACGTTGCTGACGCTGGCGATGACGATATGGACCTGCGCGGTCATCAACGGCCGCAGCCGGCCGTCGGCATTGGGGATTTCGAACAGCCCGTTATAGTAGACGGCCGTGGTGCCTGACGTTGAGGTTCCGGGCGCATTGGCCTCGGAGACGATCGAGGCCGGGGCGGGTTCGATGCTGCCGATGCTGGCTTCAAAGCGGGTGTTCTGATCGCCCAGGATGGTGAACCACGCCCGCTGGCCGGCGGTGACCCGGCCAATGTCGGCTTCCGAGATACGGACCCTGACGGCCATGGTGTCGAGCTGCGCCAGCACCACGATGGTCGGCGTCGACTGGTTGGCGTTCAGGGTCTGCCCCGCCTTGGTGACGACGGCGATGACCACGCCATCGATCGGCGCCACGATCTTGGTGTATCCCACATTCGCCCGTGCATTTTCCACCTCCACCGATGACTGCTCAATCTGGGCGGTGAGGGCAGCTATCTCGGCCCGCAGCGTCAGGAGCGCGGAATTGGCAGTCTCGAAATCGACTTGCGACGCGGCCTGCTTGGTCAGCAGATCACGCTGGCGGCCATAGTTTGCTTCGACCTGCTGGAGCTGGGCCTGGCGGGCGATACGCTGCGCCGTGATATTGGCGAGAGCCGCTTCTGCAACACGCAGGGCATTGCGCTGAGCCGTGGAATCAATTTCCGCGATGGGGTCGCCGGCCTTGACCGACTGGCCCAGCACCACATGCAGATCCTTGATCTGGCCGGAGACCTGGGCGCCGACGCTGAGCATGCGCGCCGGCTGCAGCTCGCCTGCGGCCAGCACGGTGTCCTCGATGGCCCCCAAGACCACCTTGGCCGTAAACACCGTCACCTCGGGTCTGCCGCCCAGCAGGCCCATGGCGCCCATCGATCCGGCAATGGCCGCACCGATCACACCGAACACCAAAAGCAACGGGAACGGACGGCAGAATCTGTGTTGACGCTTAGGTGACATGGCAAACGGGCCTCAGGAGAGTGGGCCTGTCGATGCGACAGTTGCATGCATGACCGGTGCAGACAGCGTGCAAATTTCATGGAAACCATGGCGGAGATGGGTGTCGGCAATGGTCAGGACGCGCAGCTTCCGAGCCCGCGCCTTGCAGATGGCATGCCTGGCGGTCGGCCGAAGCTTGGCCGCCTAGCCGGTGAGCCCGCAAGGATAACGGCCTGGACGGACACGACGCTTGTCGCCTCACCGAGGTTCAGATGAGCGCGCCGCGAATGGTTTCCAGCGGCGTCTCGTGGAAGGTCTGGGCGTAGTATGCGGCAAACCGCCCGAGATGGAAGAAGCCATTCTCCATGGCGATCTGAGCAACGCTCTTGCTGTTGGTGCAGGCTCGTGTGAGCGCCCGGTGAGCCCGGTCGAGGCGCCGCTGACGCAGGTATGCGCCGGTGCTCAGACCGGTCGTCTGCAAATAGGCAGCCCGCAGGACGTGATCGGGTACTTCCAGTTCGGCCGCCAGGCCAGCGACGGTGAAAACGCCATCAATGTCGGCGTCCAAGCGGCGCTGGGCCCGCAGGAACACGCTATAGGCATAGCTTTCACGCAGTTTGCCCTCCGCGCCCAAGCCCGCCACGAGATCACAAATCTCGGAGACCTTGTCCAGAATCATCCCCGGAAGGACCTTTTCCATTTCGCCGGGCGCGCGCCGCGCCGCGTCTGGCGCCGCAGTGAGAATGGAGGAAAGCCAGGTACTCAGTTCCGCGGCATTGGCATGGTTGGCAACACTGACGATCGGTCCGATCTTGTTGCGGTCATAGCCGGGCAGCGCCTGTTCATCGACGACAACATAAAGCCCGCGTTCGACTCCCTCGGACACGACGTTGATCTCGCATCCACCACGATGAATGAACCCCACCGGAGCGTACCGGTCACCATTGATCAGGCAGTCATTGCCATCGCTCATCGGCACAATCAGAGCCACCTTGCCGACCGGCGGCGATGTCGACTGGGCAACCGTCAGGTTCAGCCGTTCTTCGCCGATCGCCAAATCACCAAAATCGATGAACGTCGTTGAGCCGCGAAATCTGCCGCCACTCAGTTGCGTGTAGCGTTGGCCCCATCCGGGCAAGCCGGTCTCCTGGTCGGCGGCATCGAGATAGCTCTTGACCACATACTCGCTTGTCGTCGCCACAGCACCCTCCTTGACAAGAATTCCTAGCTTGCGGCTACGGAAAAGGCAACGAGCATGCCTGCCTAAATTATAGGCTGAAATAGTTTGGAAATCGGATTTCCGATGTGCGCCACGCCTGATTGGGTCGCTGCACGCTTTGATGGAGACCTGAATGGCCAAGAAAATATCCGCAACGTTTGGCCTGCTTTGCGCGCTTACCGGTGTCTTGGCGCCAGTAGCCGCGTTCGCGCAGGATGACGAATTCGTGCCCGAGACCCTCACAGCCAAGGCGGCGATGGACCCCGGCCCGAATGTCTTCGTCAACGTGCAGAACTGGGCCAACGGCCCCAGTGTCGGCTATATTTACAGTGCCGATGACCTCACTCGCAAAGGCAGCGTCAGCGGTGGTTCGCAGAGCCATTTCACCATTTCCAGGGATGGCACCAAGGCCTACATGGCCTCCGGTTATTACCCCCGCTACGATTCCGGCGACGGCGAGCATGTGCTGCAGATCTTCGCTGTCGCCTCCAATACGCTGACCACGGAGATCCTCCTTCCCTACAAGCTGGCGCAGTATACCGACGACCTGTCGCTGTTGCAGCTGAGTGCGGACGAGACCTTCGCTTTCGTGCAGAACGGCACCCCCGCCACGTCGGTGACGGTAGTCGATCTGGCCAAGGGCGAAGTCACCCAGGAAGTTCCCGCGCCGGGCTGCTTTGGCATCTATCCGATGCTGGAGGGCCTCGGCTTCTCGGCCATCTGCAATGATGGCGCTTTCACCACCTTCACGCTCAGCGCCGACGGCACGACCTTCGAAAGCCAGAAGAGCGCGCCCATCTTCGATCCGGATGCCGACCCGATCTACCTGTCCTCCGACCGCGCCGCGGGCGACCTGCTGTTCATTTCCTATCACGGCAATGTCTACCGCCTGTCCGACACGGGCGGCGTCATCACCAAGCTCAGCGTCACGCCGATCGCCGAGGGCGTCGAGGGCAATTGGGGCACCAGCGGCTATACCGTGGTGACCTATAACGAAGCCAACGGGATCCTGTTCGTGCCCATGGCCTCGGAGCATCATGACGGCAGCCACTATCATGCGTCCGAGGAAGTCTGGGCGTACGACCTCAAGAACAAGGCCCTGCTCTACCGTTCGCCGCTGGCTGATCTGGTCGGGATTGCCGTGACAGATGGCGCCGAGCCCGCGCTCTATGGCTTCAGCATCAAGGAAGGCACGGTTTACAAGTACGATGTCGATCCGCAGGCCCGCTTTGCCGCCAAGAAGGTTGCCGAGCACAGCGTCGACGGCTTCGCAACCACGCTCATGGTGTCCCCATGAGCGCCGTCACCCTGTCCTCGATGCTGACCGCGACGATGACAGTCTTCCTGTGCCTGCTATTCGCCCGGGCTGCCTGGCACAAGATCGCCGAGTTCACTGAATTCACCGGCTTTGTCGCCGACTATCAGCTGATGCCCGAGCGGCTTGTGAAACCGGTCTCGATAGCGGTGGTTGCGGCGGAGGTGCTCGTGGTGGTGCTGCAGCTCGTGCCCGGGGCACAGGTCGTCGGGCTGATCCTGGCCGTGGCAACCCTGAGTCTCTACGCGGCAGCGATGGGCATCAACATCCTGCGCGGTCGCACCAGCATCGAATGCGGCTGCGGCGGCGCTGTGCAGCCCCTGTCGTGGGCGCTGGTGTGGCGCAATGCCATCCTGATGGCCATGGCTGCCATCGCCGTCGCCACCAGCCCCTATAGCCTGGATGCCGGCGGCGCCATCGCTGCTCTGGCCTGCGGTTTCACCCTGTGGACGGGATTCCTGCTGGCGGAACAGATTCTGGCCAATGCCGCCACCGCCCGACTGACGCGCTAAGCCCCATCCTACAAAGGAAACATGTCATGAATATCCTGGTCTTCGCCGTGACAGCCCTGTTCGTCATGGTGATCGCTCTATCCGTTGGCCTGTTTGCGCTGGCCCGCCAGATCGGCGTGTTGTTCGAACGTGTCTCGCCGATGGGCGCGCTGGTCAACGATTCCGGCCCTGAAGTCGGACAACAGACGCCGCTGTTCAATCTGCCCAGCCTCACCGGCGGCGCAGTGGCTCTTGGCCCCAAGCCTGGCCGCTCAACCCTGGTGTTCTTCCTCTCCCCCACCTGCCCGGTGTGCAAGAAATTGCTGCCGATCATCGAGTCGGTGCGCAAGGCCGAAAGCCGCTGGCTCGACGTCGTTCTGGCCAGCGACGGGCAGAAGGCGCAGCACGAGCGGTTCATCGAAACGGCCAAGCTTTCGGACTACCCCTATGTGGTGTCCACCGAGCTGGGACTGGCCTATCGCGTCGCTCGCCTGCCCTATGCCGTGCTGATGGACGAACATGGCGTCATTCGCTCCAAGGGTCTGGTCAACAGCCGCGAGCAGTTCGACAGCCTTTTCAACGCCTTCGACATGAACGTCCCCTCGATCCAGACCTATTTGGACGGACAACACGTCGTCCAGCACTGACCTTGCCGGCGGGGCAGGCACAGCTCTGCCCGTTGCCCAACCTTTCAGCATCGGAGAGCCCTATGGCTAAAATGATCGACTCGTTTCTTGGATGGATGGATGCTGCAGCGGAAAATCGAACCCGCCGCATTGCCAATGTTTCGGGGCGTCGCAGCTTTCTGCAAAAAGCGGGCTGGGCCTTGGTGGGCGGCGTGGTCCTGCCCATGCTGCCCTATGACAATTCCAACGGACAAGCCTTTGCCCGGGGATTGGGCGAGCCCGACGAACTGCCGGAGGACTGCGAATACTGGCGCTACTGCTCACTGCACGGCTCGCTGTGCAGTCAGTGCGGCGGCAGCGTAACGCAGTGTCCGCCCGGCTCTACGCCATCCAAGGTCGCCTGGGTTGGCACCTGCCGCAATCCGAATGACGACAAGGACTACCTCGTTTCCTACAACGACTGCTGCGGCAAGGGTGGCGGTTGCGGGGACGGCTGTTCGCGCCAGGAAGGCGATCGTCCGGGCTATCGCTACGGCCTTGCCAGCGAGTCGAGCTGGTGCCTGGCCAATACCGACAAGGGCATTCACTGCACGGTCGCCATCGTGGTCGGGCTGGCAGAATGAAGCTGGTCCACCTTTTGACTGGCCTGGCATTGGCGCTGCTGTTTGCAGCGCCAATCACCGCCGACGAGGTTGGGGAACGGTTGTTCGTCGATTCCTGCAGCGGCTGCCACCAATTGGGCGGCACCGGTCAGCCTGGCCTGGCGCCGCCTCTGACGGATCCGGCGCTATGGACGGGATTGGGCGACAAGGCTCCCGCATATCTGGTGGGAATCATGTTCGGTGGCCTGACTGGCAAGATCAGGGCCATGGGACAGGACTATATCGGCGTGGCCATGCCACCACAGGACTGGATGAGCGACGAGGAGATGCAGGCGGTCGCCGTCTATGTGCTGCAGGACCTCAACGGCCTGGACATGCCGCCGTCGCTCGGCATGATCGCTGCCACGCGCAATGCCCGACCAACGCACCAGGCGCTGCGGGCCGTCCGCAAGGAGGCAGTGCGATGACCTTGATAAAGGCTATTGTGATCGCGCTCCTTGCCACGGGCGTCGCCGGCGCAGCCGAGCGCACCGCCAAGGCCAATTTCGTCCTCAAATGCGTCGGGTGTCATCTGTCTGACGGCACCGGCATGCCTGCATCGGGCATTCCAGACTTCGTTGGCAAGGTGGGTGTCTTTGCTGCTATCCCCGAGGGGCGTGCCTATTTGCTCCACGTTCCTGGCGTCATAGGGTCGAGCCTGACGGACGGTCAGATAGCCGACGTGCTCAATTACATCATGGACACTTGGGCTGGCGCCTCCCTGCCAAGCCACTATGTTCCGTTTGACGCCGCCGAAGTCAGCGCGCTGCGAAAACAAGACATTGGCAACGCTGTCAATTATCGCCGAACGGTTGTTGAGAAGCTTGAGACGCTGGGCCTGTCGGCCGCAGATTATCCCTGGCCTTAGCAAGCGTGTCGAGCCAAGGCTGTCGGCGATACGAGAGACGCCGGTCGCCAGCCATCAGCAGGCCCCGCCCTCCCGAGGCCGACAGCTCAGCCGGAAAGCCTCTCGTCGTCAGCGTTGAGCGCTGCTTCGTCCCGTCCCACAACAAGCATCACCGCGGCTCCTTTCCTGGATGCCCCAGGCCAGGTGGGACCTCGCCCGCATCGAGGATGAAGGGCTGCAGCTTCCCGATCTGCGATCACGCCGCGGCCGCCGCAATACACCATCTTTCGGCAGCCGGCTCAGTAGCACTGACCGCGGGTCGAGGGATTCTGCCAATCACGCGGTTGGCTTCCTGGAACAGGCATAAACATTGCCTATTATGCAATATTGCACTTCGTGCATTTTCGCCATATGAGCATCACTTGTCGGCGGGACTCCCTCCTGTCCGAACTATGGAGTATCCAAACAATGGACTGGAATCGCCGAAACCTCATTGCCTCGGTCGCTCTCGCAGTGTCGCTGATGGCGATGCCAAGTGTTTTCGCAGAATCGGAGGCCGCTGTGCCCAAAGTTTTCGTATGGATCGAGATTGAAGCTGCCCCCGGGCAGATCGACGAGACCCGGGAAATGTTCCACAACACGATCAAGACATCCCATAAGCCCGGCATGCTCAGCGCTGTCGTGTTCGAGGATACACAGCGGCCAGGCGTGTTTCACAGCATGCAGGAATGGGAAAGCGAAGAGGCCTTTCAGCAGCATATGAACGACGCCGATGGCCAGGAAGGCGGGCTCGAGCATGCCACGCGGACGCTCAAGGGGCTGCCGAAGCTCTCCATACTCAAGCAGTTGGACGACTAGGCCAGATGTCGACTTCGCCTACCCAGGCTACCGAAGCTCCCGGCTTGCGGGAACGCAAGAAGCAGGCGACACGCGCGACACTGAGCGCGGTCGCCCTGCGTCTGGCCCTGGAGCGCGGTATCGAGCAGGTGACGGTGGAGGAGATTGCCCAAGCGGCCAATGTCTCGCTGCGGACCTTCAGAAATTACTTTCCCACCAAGGCCGCGGCTATCGTCGACCTTGCCCATAACCGAGCCGATAGCTTTGTCGCCGCCTTCAAGGCGCGGTCGGCCAAGGAAGAACTGTGGTCCGCGCTGACGGAGGCGCTTCTGGCCCTCTATCCCGAGGAGCCTGACCGCAGCTGGGTCGAGCGCATGCGGCTGCTCCGGAACGAACCGGGCCTCGCAGCCGAGGAATACAAGGCGGATCGGGCCGTGCAGGCGAGGTTGGCCGACGCCATCGCCGAGCGAACCGGCAGCACCGTGGCTTCCGATATTATGCCCGGCCTGACCGCAGCGCTTGTGCTGGCGACGGCGCATGCTGCGCTGGAATTCTGGCTCAGGTCCGGCGCCGGCACGACCTTGCGCGAGACGTTGTCAGACGCCATGCGCCGGGTGCAACTGAACGTGCCGCGTGCAATGGCGATGGGCTGAGTCGAGGCTCCGCCCCAGCCGTAAAGCGTCCGGGCACCGCTGCGCGCACGGGGCGGCCTTCCGGTCGACCGACTGGCCGGAAATTCGACCGGCGGCGATCCCTCGCACCCGGTGACTGATCCATGCCGCACATTTCCCCTTGTCGGACCATTTTTGCAGATGCCTGAGGGGCTGGAAAGGCAGCAAAGCCGCCCTTCACAGGGACGGGCATGACTGGCCGAACGGGGTCGGGAGCTCCGATTCAAGGTACACATCCGACCTGAGACGTTTGCGCAGGAGCCCGGCAGGGCAGTGCCCGGTTCGTCCGTTGCGAAACTGCCGCCCTATCCCAAACAAGCCAACCGCTGTACTCAAGCTGCGATTGCCGTCTTGGGAGACGCGCCGGCTAATCTGCTGTAGCGTCGAAAGCGCGCCGGGCATTTTCGATGCGGTTGAGGTTATTGGTGACCCAGGTGCCCAGGGCTCTGACCGGGACGACCATTTCGCTGCCAAGGTCGGTCAATGCATATTCAACGCTGGGTGGCTTGGTCGGATAGACGGTACGCCTGACCAGGCCGTCGCGCTCGAGGCCGCGCAGCGTCAGCGCCAGCATGCGCTGCGAGATTCCCTCAACGCCGCGCTGCAGCGCGCTGAAACGCTTGGGTCCGGTCTCGAGCTGCATGGCGATCAGGATAGTCCATTTGTCGCCAATCCTGGCCAGCGCCTCGCTCAGGGGCCGGCATTCAGCTGTATCAGGGATGTTAGCTTGTTGCAAAATAGTGCCTCCTTGGCACGCTCGGCCGCTCCATACCATATAGGCGCTTACCAAAGGGAACTACCTGCCTTTTGGTAACAGAGCGGAGTGGAATGATGCAACAAGTTGTCCTGATTACCGGTGGCACCCAGGGCATCGGCCTGGGGCTGGCCAAGGCCTTCATGGCGCAGGGCGCCGCCGTGGCCGTCTGCGGGCGATCGGATGCGCCGCTGAATGCCTTCTCCCGCCAATATCCCGACGCGCTGGCCATCAAGGCGGATGTCACCGACGCCACGGCAAGGCAGGCCATGCTGGATGCAGTAACCGATCGGTTCGGCCGGCTGGACATCCTCGTGAACAATGCCGGCACATTCATCGAGCGCAATTTTCTTGACGGTACGGACAGCATCGGTGATCTCGAACAGGAGGTCGCTCTCAACCTAACCGCCCCCATTCATTTGACAGGTGAGGTGCTCCAGCGCTGGCGAAATCTGGACGCGCTGGTCTTTGTCACGTCAGGTCTTGCGCTGGTTTCGCCCACACGGGCACCGACTTACGGCGCTGTCAAAGCCGGATTGCACGCCTTCGCTGATGGGCTGCGCCGTCAACTCGCTCCGAACGCAACCCATGTCCTCGAGGTGCTGCCGCCAATGGTTGACACCCAGATGAATGACCAGCGCGGGGGCAAGAAGATGACACCCGCAGCGGTGGCGGAGGTGACCTTGAAGGCGCTGGCGCAGCGTCGTCCCCTGGCGCTACCGGGCAATACCAAGCTGCTGCCGATGCTGCTGCGCGTGGCACCAAAGACCATCGACCGGATAGTGGGGAAACTCTGACCGGCGGGACTAAAGGTCCACCCGGGAACGTCACTGACTTCACCGAAGGACCAGTCCCAGCGGTACAGCCGGTCGCATGAATTGGCACGGCAGACCATCGGAACCATCGTCACTGCCGATGGAGAGCCGCCCGCTTACCACTCCCCTTCAACCGCAACTTGAAAGACCTTCAAATGACCAAAACTGTTCTCATCACCGGAACGTCTTCCGGGCTTGGCCGCGCCTCGGCGAAGCTGTTCCAGCGCAGAGGGTGGAACGTCGTCGCGACGATGCGGAATCCCGATGCCGAAAGCGAATTGGCTTCGCTCGACCGCGTTCTGGTAAAGCGGCTCGACGTCGAGGATGCGCCGTCTATTGCACTGGCCATCGACGCAGGCATTGCCGAATTTGGTGGCATTGACGTGCTGGTGAACAATGCCGGCTTTGGCGCCTTTGGGGCGCTTGAATCGATCCCGATCGAAACCATCCGCCGGCAATTCGAGGTCAACGTCATTGGCGTGCTTCAGGCGATCCAGGCCATCCTGCCGCACTTCCGCTCGCGGAAATCGGGTGTCGTCGTCAACGTGACGTCCACGAGCGGTCGGATGACGTTTCCCTTTGGGTCCCTCTATCATGGATCCAAATACGCCATCGAAGGCGTCTCTGAGTCACTGCAGTTCGAGCTGGCCCCGCTTGGCATTCACATCAAACTTGTCGAACCGGGGGCCATCAAGACCGCGTTCGGCAACTCTATTTCATTCAGCAACGACCCTGAGATTTCCGACTACCAGCCCTTGCTGCAGGCCAGCATGAACACATATGGCGGCCTGACGGGTGCCGCTTCTCCGCCCGAGTTGATTGCGGAGCAGATCCTGGCTGCGGCAGAGGACGGGAGTCGCAGGCTTCGCTTTCCGGCGGGCGAGGACGCCTTCCGGCAGCTTGCAGAGCGTGATGGAGCGAGCGACGAGCAATATTTCGCTACAGTAGCCAGGCAGTTTGGGCTTCCTGTCTAGGCGCCGAAGCGCAAGCTCCAAAGAGCGGGCACTGGACAGTCCCCCGGTGAACGAAGCCCGGCAGGGTACGCGGTGGCGCCGATCGGCCAGGAGGGTCCGACCGGGACATTTGCGGACGAGAACGGCCCGGTCGCATGGTGACCGGGCATCGGCGGCGCCTGTGGCGCTAGATCCGAAGAAGAACCGAGCGCACCCGATCAGAACAATGCGCGCGGCTGCGCCAATCACCTGAATATCTCTTGCAGCACTTCGAGGAAGGCTCTCACCGTCGGGTTAGCGCGGCGGCTTTCCGGCCAAATCGCCGTAATGTTGTTTCTTACGACGCCGAATTCGGAGAGAACCGGGACGAGTGCACCCCGGGCGACATAGGGCGCGGCAATAAATGCACTGCTGATGCCGATGCCACCACCGGCCGCCAGCGTCGCCACCAGGGCGTCGCTCACGTCCACCACGAGCCCGGATGGCGGCACGATCTCAACCACCCGGCCATCAATAGTGAAGGGCCAGCGCAGCATCTGGCCCGAGCTCTGGTAGCGGAGATTGACGGTATCGTGCGCCACCAGCTCGTCGGGATGCATCGGCGTGCCACGCCGCGCCAGATAGTCCGGGGAGGCAAAGCAACAAAGCCGATGGGGTCCCAGCCGGCGCGACATCAGTCGGGAGTCTGCCAGATCGCCGATCCGCACGGCGATGTCGATCCCTTCCTCGATGAGGTCGATGAACTGGTCGCTCAGCCGCAGATCGACCGTGACCTTGGGATAGCGCCTGCGAAACGCCGGCAGGGCGGGGGCGATCACGTGCACGCCAATCGGCAGCGAAGCAGCGATGCGCAGGCCGCCTGATGGTTCAGAGCGAGTGGCGATCGCCGCCTGTTCGATCTCTTCTGCGTCGCGCAGCAAGCTGAGCGCACGCTGGTGCAGGTCGCGCCCTTCAGGCGTCAGCGTCAGCGAACGGGTCGTCCGGGTGAAGAGCGATATCTGCAGCTGCAACTCGAGCCGCTGGATGCTCTTGCTGACCGCCGAGGGCGAGATCGATAGCGATTTGGCAGCAGCGGTGAAGCTGCCCAGCGAACCGGCGCGGGCGAACGCGATCAGTCCGGTCAGCCGCTCAAGCACCATTTGTTCCTTCATGGCACGAGTAAAGCGAATTCTCCCCCGATTATCAACCTTGAGCGAGGTGATTATATCCCGACCAGAGCATATTGACCTGAAGGAGACGTCCGTGAGCGATACGATGAAGGCCATCCGGCTGCATGCATTTGGCGGCCCCGAGGTACTGATATACGAAGACGCCTCACGCCCCGAAATGGGGCCGGATGAGGTCCTGGTCCGCACCCATGCGGTTGGACTCAATCCGCCGGACTGGTACTTTCGCGAGGGCTATAAAATGCTGCCGCCGGAATGGCGGCCGCAGCTACCCTTTCCCATCATTGTGGGAACCGACATCTCCGGCGAGGTCGCGGCGGTCGGCGACGACGTCCGGGATTTTTCGGTCGGCGATGCGGTCTATTCCATGGTTCGCTTTCCCGCCGGAAACAGCAATGCCTATGCCCAATATGTCAGCGTCCCGGCTTCGGAACTGGCGCTCAAGCCGTCCGGCATTGATCACCTTCATGCCGCCGCAGCGCCGATGGCGCTGCTGACTGCCTGGCAGTTCATGATTGCTCAGGGACACGATGTCCCCAATCCACTGCAGCCCACTCAGCATCAACCCGTGCCGCTGGAAGGCAAGACCGTCGTGGTCAATGGGGCAGCGGGCGGCGTCGGGCATTTCGCCGTGCAGCTGGCCAAATGGAAGGGGGCACGGGTGATCGCCATCGCCTCGGGCAAACACGAAGCCCTCCTGCGCGACCTCGGCGCGGATGACGTCATCGACTACACCAGGACTGTTCCCGAGGATGTCATCGGTGACGTCGATCTCGTCGTTGACGCGGTCGGCGGTCCAACAAGCACGCGCTTCCTGCGCATGATAAAGCGGGGCGGCGCCCTGTTTCCGATCTTTGGCCTGGGTGTCGTGGGGGGAGAAGAGGCGAACAATCGCGGCATCACGGTCTCGACGACCCAGGTTCGCTCCAGCGGCGCGCAGCTGGCCGAGCTCTCCAGATTGCTCAGTGACGGCACGATCCGTGTCGTGATCGACAGTCACTTTGCCCTGGCCGAGGCGCGCCAGGCGCATGAGCGCGCTGCGCAGGGGCATATCCAGGGCAAGATCGTTCTCGAGGTCCATTAGGGCCATCGGTTCGACGTCATGCACCAGGCACGGAAGGAGCCATTGAAATGAACACGCCGCAAAAAATCCGCCACGGCACGGTGGAATGGTTCGACATGGTTGGCACGATAATGGTCAAGGGCGCACAGCAGGCGGGACTTCCCGCAGGCCTCAATGTCTCGTTGGTTGAACGCTACACTGACGGCGCGGCGCTGCCCGGCGGCATGGTCCAGGGCCTGCGCTTCGAAATCGTGACGGGCAAGCCGTCGTTCCGAGTCGGCGCCTATTCGGACGAGCAGGCCGATGTGATCGTCGAAATATCGACCGCAGCGGCCAAGACGTTGAACAGGTTGCAAAGCGCTGACCCCAGATATCGGGTTGCGCTGGATGCATTTGTGCAGAGCGGTGACATGCGCGTGACCGGCGATATCACACGACTGGGAGATTGGCTGGGCGCAGCTCACGATCCTATCGTGGCGCGCACGGAATGACCGATCATCGCAGCAATTGGCGCGTCGACGCGCCGATCTGCTCGGTATCGCCCCAAAAGCTGACCTGGCTCCATCCTGAACGCGCATCGCGGCGTGATGCGGACTCTGTGCGGTGCCGGCTATGAGTTGCGCAGCCAGGTCAGCACCGCGACAACGCGGCGGTGCTCGGCGGGGTCCGCGTGGAGGCCAAGCTTGGAGAAGATTTCGGAAACGTGCTTTTCGACGGTACCCCCGCCGATCTGGAAGCGCGTCGCTATCCCATGGTTGGTCAGTCCCTCGGCCATGGCGCCCAGCACGTCCCGCTCACGCGGGGTAAGCGCGCGCAACGGGTCCTGGCGGGCATTGATCAGGGCGCCGACCACGTCGGGATCAAGCACCGTGCCGCCCGAAATGACGCGTTCTATGGCGTCGTAGAGCGCATCGATGGAGACCAGCCGATCCTTGAGCAGATAGCCGACAAAGCCCTGCTGGTCTGCGAACAGCTCCTGGGCGTAGAGGCTTTCGACAAACTGGCTCAGGATCAACACCGGAAAGCCGGGCCGTTCGCGCCGGAGTGCAATGGCCAGCCGCACCCCTTCGTCGGTGAAGCTGGGCGGCATGCGAACGTCCATCACCACCAGATCCGCGGCAAGCGTCGGCATGGCCGCCATCAGCTCGTCGCCACTGCCGAAAGAGCCGGCAAGATGGAATCCCGCCTCTATGATCAACCGGGCCAGGCCTTCGCGCAGCAGCACCGAGTCGTCGACGATGGCAATGTGATGCTGCCGGGATGGGGGCAATGATCGGTCCTCGGCCTCAGAAGGGAATGTGCAGCATGACACGAGTCGGGCCACCAGGCGGGCTGTCGAGTGTCCAGGTACCGCCCAGACCCTCGACGCGTTCGGCCAGTCCGGACAGGCCGTGGCCAGGCACCAGCCATGCCCCACCCTGGCCGTCATCGGCAACCGTCACGTCCAAGACGCGCCCATCGGCAGCGGCCAGGCAGGTGATGGTTACCCGCCGGGCGTCGCTGTGCTTGACGGAATTGGCCAGCAGCTCGGCGACGACGAAGTAGACACCCTGCTGTACTGCCGGCTCGATGTCGCGCCCGGGGTCGATCGCCGCCGACACCGTTGTGGGGATCGGATTGCGCTCGGCCAGCGCCTGCAGCGCCACGACCAGGCCGCGGTCCTGCAGAATGGGCGGCGCCAGACCCCGCACCAGGTGGCGCAGTTCGGCCAGGGTATCGGCCGAGCGGCGCCCAGCCTCGGCGATCAGGCGCGAGGCGGCTTCGGGATCGCTGGCGACCTTGCGCTGCGCCGCAGCCAGGTCGAACTGCAGGCGCAGCAATTGCTGCTGGGGACCGTCATGCAGATCTCGCTCCAGCTTGCGCAGCGCGCGGCCCTCGGCGGCGACGCTGGCCCGGCGGGAGCGCCGCAGGCCGCTCATCTGGGCGTCGATCTCTTCGGGGCCGAAACGGCCCAGGAACACCCGGGCCAGCCGGTCGTGCAGACCCACCATGGCATTGGTGAACCACGGCAGGGTGACAAGGGCCGCCGCGCCGACCGTGGCATAGGCCAGGATGGTCAGCGGCCCCTGCAGATATGGCGGCGGCGACCAGAGCACCGGCAGGTTGATTCCAGCCGCTGCCAGCTCCGCCGGCGTCGTCACGGCCCAGCCATTCCACAGCCAGCGCGTGGCACCGTTGGCGATGCTGGCAAGCCAGACCAGCGCCAGACTGCCGGTGATCGTGCCGAGCGCGAGGTAGAGTGCGGTATAGCCGATATAGCTCCATTGACGCCGGTCGAGCAGCACCAGGGTGATACGCCTGCCCAAGGGAAGACCGGCCAATGCCGGCCAGTCGGGAGGCTCGATCGGATGCGCGCCGGCCCAGGCGAGGCGCCGGAGCTCGAACGTCCCGAACCAGCGCGCCAGCGCCGCGGCTGCCAGGAGCAGCAGGACACCCACCCCCAGCACCAGAAGGGAGGCGCCGACCGACACCAGAACGATCAGCGCGACCGGGATGGTGAGGGCCAGCGGCAACGCCGTGAGCAGGAACAGGCTCTGGCGCGGCACCGGCGACCACCGCCTGGCGTTAAAGAGCGCGCGCCAGCTCAACATCGGCGTCTCACCGGTGCCTGGCGATGGGGCATGGTCGTTCTGGCTCATCGATCCATTTCCCTAGTAGCTGACGCCGATCTTGAGCAGCTTGAACACGAACGCTACCCAGATCACGACAATGGTGGCCAGCGCCAGCGCGCCGGCGCCAATTATCGACCACACGCCGCGCCGCTCCCGCACCGCCAGGACCGCATTGGCTGCGGCCGAGGCCGCCAGCCCCAGGCTTGCCGCGATGGTCATCGCCTGCAGCGTCAGCAGCACCGGATCCGTCCCGTCGCTCAGCAGCGTGAGGTCTGACATGACGACGATCAGCAGGGCAAACCAGCCGATGAAGGCGGCGACCATCACCATGGCAGACGCCCGCACGCCGTGATAGGCGACAGCCGCCGCGCCCTGGAGGCTGAGGCGAACGCCATAAAGGCGACGAACCAGCGCCGCGACGGGCCATTGCACCGCCGCCAGGGCCAGCAGGCACAGGCTGAGTACCAGAGCGGGAAGCACCCAGCTGGCCGAACGCTGCCACGGGACCGCATCGAACACCATTATCGGCGCGACGCTGTCGAGGCTGAAGCGAACCGCGCCATCGTCGTCGACCACGGCAGCGATGCGCTCGTGGCTATTGCTGGCCTGCCAGACGAGCGGCGCGACCTCGATCCACTCCCGCACGGGCGCTCCCAGAATGGGCAGGTTGGTGGCTTCGAGCTTGCCGTCCTCGCTCGCGGTCACGACCGTCGGCAAAAGCAGTTCGCCAAGGCTGAGAAAACCGGCGGTGGAGCGCCGCGTGGACGCCCATTGCCCGGCCAGCAACTGCGCGTTGCCCTGCCCGATATCCTCCAGTGCGGCACCCGGCGGGGCCGGGAAGTAGCGGTCGGCGAACTCAGAGAAGAGCAGCGCGCGCAGCTTGTGCGCCGCGCCGTTCTCTCCCGTGCTGTTGATCGAGATGAAGAGGCCGACATCCTCGTCGAGGAACAGATGCAGGTCTGAGTGAAAGGCCACCGTGTCGCCACCATGGCTGATGACACGGTGCCCGTTGATGGAACTCTCATAAAAACCAAGCGCCATGCCGTTGAGTGGCGGAATGGTGGCCAGCGCCTGGGCATGCATCAGCCGCGCCGTGGCCGGCTGCAGGATCCGGGCATCGCCAAGGCGACCGTCATTGAGATGCGCCAGCATGAACTTGGCCATGTCCGGCGCCGTCGCCGTCAGGGCGCCTGCCGGGGACGCAGCGACATATTCGAACGGCAAAGCCGCGCCGCTTGCGGTCGCGTAGCCCTTGGAAAGATTGGCGCGTTGCTCTGCCGACAGTTCCTGGAAAAATGTCGCATTCTGCATGCCGAGCGGCGCGAAGATCGTCGCGGCCACGCGGTCCGCGAAGGGTTGGCCAGAGACGCGCTGCACGATGTATCCAGCCAGTGCAGTGGCATAATTGGAATAGGCCGGTGTGGTTCCAGGCGCAAAGATGCGTGCCGGGACGAAGTTCTTGACAAGGTCGTCGAAGGCAACGCTGTCACCACGGTCGTAGCTCAGCACGTGCTTGAGCTGCTCTTCGAAGCCGGATGTATGCGTCAGGATGTTGCGCAGCGTGATGGGCTGGCCCTCGAATGGCGGGATGACGAAATCGAGATAGGTGTTGATGTCGACATCAAGATCCAGTGCCCCCTGCTCGACCAGTTGCATCACGGCAGTCCAGGTGACGAGCTTGGAAATGGAGCCTGGCCGAAACAGGGTCCGTTCCGGATCGACCGGTTTGCCGGTGGCCGCATCGGCGTCGCCATAACCCTTGAGTGTCAGCACCTCGCCATGGGCGACCACGGTCACCACGGCGCCGGCCATGTCGCCGGCCTGCAGCGCATAGGGCACAAGGCCATCGAGCCAGGTGTCGATGTCGGACCTGTCCAGCAGGTGCGGGGCCGAATGGGGTGGCGGTGGCGTGGCGTCCTGGGCCAGAACGGGTGCTGCCAGACCGAGCGTGAATATCGCGAGTATTGCTAGTCTTTGCATCTTGAGATGCCTTTCTCTGAAGGGGTCACAATCGGCCAATGACACAGCTCGCGACACCGGGGGCGCCCCCGTCCCTGTCTGGGGGCTAACCCCCAGACAGGCGGGTGTCGGCGACAAAACCTGAATCGAGGCGAAAGGGCGCGTCCCAGGCTTTGCCCGCCCTTTCGTCGCAATCTTCACCCGGCCCTGAATGCTGGTCGCCCCCAGGCGCAACACCAGCTGTGTGCAGGTTCGCCGCACTCGTGGAGCTTGTGGCGCCTCGCGTCCCCCGGATTGCTGCGCGGTGCCTGCCTTTTCCGCGCAGGCGCGCCCGGCGTTCCAAATGACGCGTCATCGGTTCGCATTGACGTCGAACGCAGTCTTCACCCGCCAGTTGCCACGGCGGAGTCATCCAAAATGCGACTTTCAATAGCCGAATTGATGCGGACATCCGTAGATAGCGGAACTGCAAACTACGCCACGGAGAGAAATATTGATCAGATAAACCGAACTATTTCATAATAGTGGATTGCGGATAGAAATTTCAATTTCGATCCCAAAGTGAGCATGCAGCTAAGCATACGCATAAACATAAGCATATTCCCATGTCGGATCTGAGACCGATCCGGGCAAGATCGAAGATCCCCGGATTGCTGACGCCGGGGCAGCGCCGAGAATGGCGACTGTTGCTGCTCCCGCCAGGGCGGCGGAGAGAAAGCCTCTTCTGCTCAGGCGAAGAACATCAATTTCTGTGGCGGCCTTGGATCGTGCAGGATCAAGGGCGGTGCTTTCGATCATAGAAGATCTCCATGGCGGGGAACGCGATGGCCACGACATTGCGGGGCCATCACCGATTCATGCATCAGGGCCTAATAGGGTTTGTGAGGATCCGCCAAAAGCGCGGGATCGGGCACCAGGCCCTTGCTGGCAACGTTGGCCAGCATCTGGTGCGCCATGTGAAAGCCGAAGTCTTCAGCGACCGCTTTCTTCCAGGGCCGAGCGAGAATGTTGTGCGTCGCCCAGCGCGTGTAGCGTGACCGCTTCATTATGAAGCGCGCGATGTCCCAGGCGCGGTCGAGCAGCTCGCCGCGGGGGTAGATTTCGCTCACAATACCAAGGGCAAGCGCTTCGGGAGCCGGAATGGGCTTGGCCGTATAGATGTAATAGGCGGCCTTTTTCTGGCCCATCAAGTTCTGCAGCGCCATTCCTTGGCCGTCGCCCGGAGGACTTCCCAGCCAGAAATGGGGGTCCATGAAATCGGCGTCGGGCGCGGATAGCGTCACGTCACAGAGCATGGCGAACTCGGTGTGAACCCCCGGACCATTAACCACAGCAATGGTGGGGATATCGATATTGTTCACGAAGCTCTCGATGTGCTTCCACCCATCCATCATCCGATGGAAGATGTGGTCGGGATCCAGGTCAGAGGCGGGCTTCGGGTTTAGCCCATTGGGGTCTCCCACCATCCATTTGTCGCCGGTGCCGGCCAGGATGAGGACCTGGTTTTCTGGATCATTGCCGATTTCCTGCCACACGCGGCTCCAGGCGCTATGGGCGGCCTGGGTATGCTTGTAGGGGCCGCCCTCGGTCTGCAGACGGACCTCGATGATCCCATCCTTGCGGGTCATGCTGAAGAAGTCTGCATAGTCCCCGGAATATTCAGGCAGTGACCGCGGCGAGATGTAGCCCGGCCAGTCATTTTTGGGATCAAAGCTCATGCTGTGCCTCCCCATGGGGAGCGATGCCAAGCACCATGTCGGAGCTCTTGCCGGCAGACGCTGCTGTCCGAGCAATTGGCAAAGTCGAAGGCAAGGCTGAGCCTTGAAAACGACCTGTCGAGACGTTGTTAAGCGCGGAATTCATCAGGTTTACTCCAGTCCGTTGTATGAAATCGCCTGGGATTTCGTGGCAGTCTTCGGACGCGACCATTGCCGGGAGATTACGGGCCTATCGGCTTTACGGACAACCGTGTGCTGCGACGCGCTGCCTCGGGCCTGAAAATCTGGCGCTTCAGCGGAGATCCAAGGTCTCCTGGCAGGTCGGCGAGAACTCCTGCTTCGAGTTCGCCAGGCAGCCCTTGATTGTCAGGGGGTTCAGTCCACCGCAGACTTGCGCCATCTCCAGCTGGCACATATGCGCTGTCTCCCAAAAACCTTGACACTCCAGGGAGAGCTGCGCCCGATTTTCCTCCACGCAGGACGCTATGGCATCGGGCGTGAAACTCCACGGTCGCAAGCATAGTGACCGGATCTCTGCGCCGCACACCTGCTTGACAGCGTCGGACGGCGCAGCCGCCAGCGCTGCCTGCAACAGCACTACGACTATTACCGGCCCAATCAGACACCGGCCAAGCAAACTGGTTTTCGCACTCACATCGATCTCCAATAAAGAATAAGACTGAGCCGAGATTCTGATTGAAGCGTTGCGCGAAGATTACCCGCTGCCATTCAGCCAATCCTGCGCTGCGCCTAACGCTTGACCACCGTATCCAGCAGCCGGTGTGAGCCCCCGCAACGCAGACGTAATGAATGCGCTTATGATGGCCCTCTCACGGGACAGGAGTTGCGGATGCGAATCTTACTGGTAGAGGACGATCGTCACATGGCGGCCGCGTTATCGTCAGCACTCAGCCAACACGACATTATCGTGGACCATGTTCGCACTCTCGAGTTGGCGGAGGAAGCCTGCCGCAGCAAGGTACATGACGCGGTGCTGCTCGATCGAAAGCTGCCGGACGGTGACGGCCTGTCTCTCATTCCGACTATTCGTCGACACTCTGGCGTGCCCGTCATCGTCTTGTCCGCCCTTGGCTCATCCGAGCAGCGCGTGGCCGGACTGGATCAAGGTGCGGACGACTATTTGCCAAAGCCATTCTCCACGGACGAACTTCTCGCCCGCCTTCGCGCGGTCATGCGCCGTCCCGCTCAGGTCGGTGGCGATATGGTGTGTATCGGGAACCTGCAGTTCGACCTGAGCCAACGGCACGCTCAGGTTTCCGGCAAGCGGCTCAACCTGACCCGCCGCGAGCTGCTCGCGCTTGAGCTCCTGGTCCGACGAGCCGGAAGGACCGTGTCGCGTACGGCGCTGGAAGAGGCAGTGTACGGCTACGACGATGAAATCGCCTCAAATGCCCTGGACGCCAACATCTCGAGACTGCGGCAAAAGCTTGGTGAAGCCGCGGTCGATATCCACGGCATAAGGGGGGTGGGATACCTCCTGAGTGCGGCCGAGTGAACCGCTGGCGCGCCGGTTCCCTTCGAAGCGGGCTGACCTGGCGCATGGTTGGCATGCAGGCTCTTGTGGTCCTCGCCTTTGTCGGCGTCGCATCGGTGGCCATTCTTCGGTTGACGAGTGCGGATCAAGGTCTGGATGAAGACATACTCTACGACATTTCGGCCTCGATATCGCGGAGCCAATCGGGCGAGCTGTTGCTCAGCCCCAGTGACGACCTGCGCGAGCTCATCGCTGATTATCCGGGTCTGTGGTTCCATGCCGAAGATGCCAGCGGTGCGGTTCTCCGGGAGGGTGAGTTTCCTGCCAGACTTGAGGAAATGCTTCTTTATTTCAAGAAGTTGAACTCGGCGGATATAGCCACCAGCGAGACGGATCGCCTCCCCCTGGCGGTGATGCGGCGGCAGAGCAGTGCGGCAGGCGACCTTTGGGTCGTTGCCGGCGGCGGACCGGTGGTCAGCTTCAGGTCGGTCTTGGCAGATCTGGTCAATCCCGGATTCCTGATCCTGCTCCTGGCGCTGACGGCGGTCTCGTTCCTTTTCATTCCGTTCATGATCACCGGCCAGCTCAGAGGCGTGGACGACATTGCTGGTGAAGCCGACACCATCGACGTGAACAAGACGGGGATACGCCTCTCCTCGACGCGCGTGCCGCTCGAATTGCATTCGCTGGTTGGGGCGGTGAACGCCGCTCTGGCGCGGCTTGATCTTGGGATTGAGCGCCAAAGGCGGTTTCTGGCAGATGCAGCCCATGAGCTGCGGACTCCCATTGCGGTGCTGCAGACGCGGCTGGGCACTCTCCCCAGAGATCAAAAGCGTGCTGGGCTCATGCTCGACATCGCGCGCCTGTCAAATCTCGCTGATCAACTCCTCGATCTCCAGCGGCTTGAGGTCGATCAGGCGCCAATGCAACCCGTTGATCTGGTTCGCCTTGCGGCGGAAGTGACGGCGGACCTCGCGCCTTTGGCGATCGCAGGGAAAACCGAGATTGAGTTCAGCGCAGAGGCCGAGCGCATCTTGGTACAAGCTGATTCAGGCTCGCTATCGAGAGCCATCGTCAATCTAGTGCAGAACGCCATTGTTCACGGCGGCCCGGGCTGCACGATACGGGTGGAAGTGGATCGCCTGGGCCACTTGAGAGTGATCGACAATGGACCAGGCGTCCCCGAGTTTCATCGAGACCTGATTTTTGAGCCCTTTCATCGCGTCATTCCCAGGGACCAGGGAACGGGATTGGGTCTGCACCTCGTCAAGAGCATCGTCACGCACCATGGGGGCGAACTCCAGGTTGCCGAGACCCCCGGTGGTGGCGCCACATTTGAAATTCGGCTGCAGCTCGTGGCTCCCCTCGCGAACTGACGTCAGAGGGAGCCATTTCCTTCCTCGAACGCGCCTGCCGCCCAAGGCTGTAATGTCCAGGCAATCTTCCCGGTGCCATTGGCATTACACGCGACGGCCCAAATCCGCATTTGGCCGCTCCGCGGCCACCAGGAATTGGAACAACAGACCTCATGCAACACGCAATTACCGGACCTGACGCCCGTCTTCGACGCGGCATACGCGCGAGCGGCCTGACCAAGCGCTATGGCAACCGGATCGTGGTCGATAATCTTACGTTCAGCGCATCGGCGGGCGTAGTGACCGGCTTTCTCGGACCGAACGGCGCCGGAAAGAGTACGACCCTGCGGATGATCCTGGGCCTGGCAAAGCCAACATCGGGAACGGTGACCATAGACGGACATCGTATCGCGGAAGTTGCCGACGCTGCTCGAGCCGTTGGGGCCCTTCTTGATGCCGGCGCGGTCCATCCCCAGCGCAGCGCTTTCGATCACCTGCTTGTCTTTGCCCATGCGGCCGGCCTGGGGAAAGCACGCGTGCAAGAAGTTCTGGAGCTGACGGGCCTGGCCGGAGCTGCCGACCGTCCTGCAGGCGAGTTTTCTCTCGGGATGAAGCAGCGGCTCGGCATAGCGACGGCTCTGCTCGGCAACCCGCAAGCGCTCATCCTGGACGAACCGCTAAACGGACTAGATCCCGAGGGCATTCGCTGGATGCGCAATTTGATGCGCGACCTCGCCAGCGAAGGGCGGACAGTTCTGTTTTCCAGCCATCTCATGTCGGAAATGGAGCTCACGGCCGACGAGCTTATCGTCATCGGGGAAGGCCGGCTCATTGCGGAGTCTCCCCTCGAGGAGTTCATCAGATTCAATACGACGCAGGTGGTGCGCGTTCGAACGGCGCATTTGGCGCAGCTCGCGATGGCCCTCGACAGCGCCGGGCTGACCTATACACGCGGCCCAGACAGCCTGCTTCTCACCGAAATTACTGACGCATCGGTGATCGGCAAGGTCGCGGCCGCGGAAGGCATAGCGCTCGATGAGCTGGCGTCGATACGTGAGTCTCTCGAGGACGTTTTCCTGCGTCTCACACACCATGCAACCGCAGACGAGGCCTAGCCAGAATGAACAATCTTCTTTCCGAATGGACCAAGCTCGGCAGCGTCCGCATGACGTGGATACTCGTGTTGAGCACAATTGCGTCCAGCGTGGCACTCAGCCTTCTGGGCGTGTCGGAGATATTGGCCTCGACCGACACAGCCTTGCCCCCCAGCTGGGACCCGACGGCGACAGCCTTGAAGGGATTCCTGTTCGCTCAGCTGATCATCGGCATGATGGGGGCACTTAGCTTTACGGCCGAATTCGAGACCGGGACCATTGCAGGCAGCCTGATCTCTGTGCCGTCTCGGCTCCATTTCTTCGGGGCAAAAATCATCGCCGTAACCGTGCTGGCCATGGTCACGGCATGTGCGACCACGCTATTGAGCTTCCTGCTGGTGCAAGCCGCCCTCTCCAATGCTGGTATTCCCACGGCGGACCTGTCCCAGACCAACGTGCAGATGGCGCTGGGCGGGGCGGTGCTTTATCTCGTTCTGGTCGCTCTGATCGGCGTGGCCGTTGGCGTGTTGACGCGATCGGCGACCATGAGCATGTCGGTCCTGGTTGCGGTCCTGCTGCTGACGCCTGCAGTGGGGCCCGGACTTCCAGGTGCGATCGGCCCATGGTTCGCGGCGTTTTGGCCCATCACTGCAGGGCAAGCCGCTTATGCGGTTGTGCCAATTGAGGGCAATATCGATCCCTTTCTCGGTCTGGCAATCCTGGCAGCCACAGCGACGGGGTTGTGTGCGACAGCATATGGGGCACTTCAATATCGGGATATCTAGGCGTTCGCACTCGCCGGTTCGCTCCGCAGCATCGGTGAACTCGGTGACCCCCTCACCAAGAAGCACTGCTCTGCAGACCCGCGTAACATTGCCCTCGGGAAGCGGTTTCAAAATGCGGTTGTCGGGAGCCTCGAAGCTGACTGCTCACGATCTCCTCCGTGAGACGTTGTTTCCGTCGCCAAGCCAGCCGACAAAGGTGTCCATCGCACCGGCCAACTGGACCGACAATGGCGAGGATGGGGTGGGCAGCGGCCTGTCCGCTCATGACCCAGGCGGCGGGAAAGGTGACGCAAATCACCGTGGCCCAAGACCATCACGTGGGTGCCGGAAACAGCGCCACATCTGTAACTGACCGCCTACAGGCGCCGGGGAGAAGCCGGAAAAGGTCGCACCGTTTCGGGAGATGAAACGCACCACCTGACAAGTTCCGGCCCACCTGTGGATGGGCTACGAATCGTGCACCAAGCCCAAGCATCGCAAGCAGGGCGTGCGGGAGGAAAGCATGAATAGACGCGAATTCATCGTCTTTGGCGGCACCGCCGGACTTTTGGTCTCGACCGGCATTTCATTTGCTCAGGATAGCTGGCCTACCAGGGCCGCGACGGTTATTTCGGCTTACCCCCCTGGCGGCACCAGCGACATCCTGGCCCGTCTGGTGGCCGATGTTCTGACGGCGCAGTACCAGCAACAATTCGTTCTCGAAAATGTGGCAGGGGCGGCCGGTGCCCTGGCTGGCGGCAAACTGGCACGTTCGGCTCCAGATGGTTATACCATAATGGTCACCGGCAGTGCGCCGCTTGCCGCCAATAAGGTGGTGCAAACCAATCTTGCCTACGATCCGGAAGCAGACTTCGAGCCGATCATGCTTCTTGCTGAAAGCCCTGCTTTGCTGTCGGCCAGCAACAACGCGCCGGCCAAATCCGTGCAGGAACTCATAGCTTACGCCAAGGCCAATCCTGGCCAGGTCAATATCGGCAATCCTGGAGCAGGCACCAAGGGTCACATCTGTGCAGCCATCCTTGGCCGGATGGCTGGAATAGACATCAATCATGTTCCCTACAAAGGCTCGTCACCGCTGGTCGCCGATTTGCTGGGTGGGCATATCGACTTCGCGCTGGATGCACCGTCGAACTACATTCCGCACATCAAGGGAGGCAAGGTACAGGCGTTGGCGGTTACGTCGTCCGAACGTCTGGCCGAGATACCCGATGTGCCGACCGTGGCGGAACAGGGTCTGGACGGCTATGAGCAGACCCTGTGGTTCGGTGTGGTCGGACCCAAGGGAATGCCCGTGGAGATCGTCGACAAGCTGAATCGGACGCTCAAGGACTGGGGCAATACCCCCAAGGCACAGGAGTTGCTGAGCTCGATCGGTGTTAAGCCGGTATTGAGCACGCCAGGAGAACTGCAAGAAGCCATGGCCAAGGAAATTGCTGCTATCCGTCCCTTGGTCGAAACCGGGCTCGTGCAGCCCAGTTGATCGGAACCCTTGGTTCTTCCGATGTCGCCCGCCTCGCGGGGGCGGCATTGCCTTGGCCCTCCTTGCCGAACAAATCGAGTCCCATGCTATGCTGGTTCATTCCACCGAGTCCCTGCTTCAGTCGGTCCACCCGCTGGGCTTCCGGGTGCGGTCCGCTTCCGCTCGCTCGCTGCTGGTAACCGGCCAAGGCAGCGATATCTTTACCGTCGAAGCCCGCGCCCTGGCTGCCCAGCAGAAAGAAATGATCCTGTCCGAGGGACGGGGCAGCGTCTGGCGCCTGTCGGCCGATGAGGGACCGGCTATGAGGGGACACGACAGCGCCCCGTTTCCGCTTGGCTACCTCATTGCTGGCGTGAGTTCGGATCTCCACAACCGCATACGCGCCGTTGCCCGCCGATGTCAGCTCGATCTAGGGGAGATCGGGATCGGCATGTCCCATGTGTTCGGGGCCTCCGGCTCCTTCGTCCATTCGACAGCCACTGCGTCGTCCGAGTCATCTGAATTCCATATCGACATCGAAGGCAGGATCGATCCAGGCGTCGCCGCTCAGGTGGTCGCGGAGGCAATGGCCGCATCGCCCGCGATTACTTTCCTTCACACCCCGATGTCATCGAACACATTCGCGCTCTATATCAACGGTCGCCGTCGCAAGCTGGTCAACCGGGCCGAGTCCGACCTCGCAGACGTGAGCGACCCTTTCCTGAAGTATGCCAGGCCACCGCAACCGGGCGAGCCTGCGGGGCGGTCCGATCTCATCGAACGCACCGAGATTTTGGAGAGCGGCGATGCGAGCGATGTGCCCTTGTCGAGTGCCGGCAAGCGCCTGTTCAAGATCACCGGGTATGGCAGGGCTGCCCCGGATGGGGTGTTCACCACGGAGACGCAGATCGCCAAGGCGGGCATGCGGCACTTCATCTTGCGTAGCGACGAAAGCGAGAGCGATGCCGCGCCATCGGGGCTGGGTCTGTTGGCAGCCGGCATCGCCGCCTGCTATCTCACCCAATTGCACCGGTACGTCGAGGCGCAGAAGCTCCCCATCCACGGCCTCAGGCTGGTGCAACACACCCCGTTTACAGCTGCTGCCGCAGCTACGGTCGGAGCAATCGATACGCACCTGTTCCTCAATGGCGACGCACCCGAAGAGGTGCACCGCAGCCTGCTGACCATTGCCGCCGACACTTGCTTCATGCACGCCGCTGCGGCCGGCTCGCTCAAGCCGCGGGTTACCGTGGCGGTCAATGGCGTGCCCCCGGCATGAAGGGCAGCGCAGCGGAGCATCTGCCGCTGTCAAGCCTGCACAACCGGCCACGTCAGATCACCATGGGGCAGCAGCGAGCGGTGCGTTTCTCAGGCTGCATGGCAGAACGGCGGACTATGGTGGGGCGCCGGTTTGCGTTTCACCGCGACGCTATCCTAGGGCCCTGCTGATCCAACAGAGCGCATTCATCGTAGAGATGATGCTGACCTGTGCCGTCCTGATGCAGGCCACATCGGACCTAAGTACATACCAAACAACAAATAATGCCAAATTGCCATTTGTACGATTTTGTACAGAATAAGAACATTAATGTCTTATTTATATTCCGCGGGTACCAATAAAACAACTTAATACGAAACACGCGGTTGCCTACGATGGGTCTTTTTTCGCCTTCAGCAAAGAATATCGCTGCTTTTTACGACCACTCAACTTTGGCTTCATTATCCCGATCGCAGGGAATGATCGAATTCCAGATGGATGGTTCGATTATTACTGCAAATCCGAACTTCCTTACTGCGCTCGGCTACTCGCTTGAGGAAGTGCAAGGGAAGCACCACTCCATCTTTGTTGAACCTGACTACGCCCGATCCGCTGATTATCAGCAATTCTGGGACCGTCTGCGTCGCGGCGAGTTTGATGCTGCCGAATACAAGCGCATCGGCAAGGGCGGCAAGGAGGTCTGGATCCAGGCGTCCTACAACCCAGTGCTGGATGCGGTCGGCAAGCCCTTCAAGGTTGTCAAGATCGCCACGGACGTGACCGCCCAGAAGCTGCTCAACGCCGACCGGACCGGGCAGCTAGCTGCAATATCGAAGTCACAGGCCGTCATCGAGTTCGACCTGAGCGGCGTTATCCTGACGGCCAACGCCAATTTCTGCGCAGCCCTGGGCTACCGGCAGGACGAGATCGTCGGCCAGCATCACCGGATTTTTGTGCGGCCGGAGGAAGCCGCCGGCAATGACTATCGCGAATTCTGGAGCAAGCTGGGGCGCGGCGAATTCCAGGCCGCCGAATATCTGCGCATCGGCAAGGGTGGCAAGGAGGTCTGGATCCAGGCGTCCTATAACCCGATCATGGACATGAACGGGCGGCCCTACAAGGTCGTCAAGTTCGCCACCGACGTCACCGCCCGCAAGGCCTCGGTGAGCCTGATCGGCGCCGGACTGGCGCGGCTGGCCGAGGGTGACCTGACGGTGCGGATCGATACGCAACTGGTCGGCGAACTCGATGATGTGCGCCGGGCCTTCAACGACACGGTGGAAAAGTTCTCCAGCATTGTCAGCCAGCTGCGCGAGACTTCCTCGATCCTCAAGACGGCAACGGGCGAAATCCTGTCGGGCGCCAATGATCTGGCCGACCGCACCACGCGGCAGGCAGCCGCCATTGAAGAAACCAGCGCTGCCATGGAGCAGATCGCCGGCACGGTGCAGCAGAATGCCAAGCGCAGCGACGAGGCCAGCCAGACCTCGAGCGCAGTTTCCGAAGCCGCCAGCAGCACTGGCCAGGTGATGACCGAGGCCAATCTGGCCATGGAGCGGATTTCCCTCTCCTCGTCGAAAATCTCCAATATTATCGGCATGATCGACGACATCGCCTTCCAGACCAACCTGCTGGCCCTCAATGCCTCGGTCGAAGCGGCGCGGGCCGGCGATGCCGGCAAGGGTTTTGCCGTGGTGGCCGTGGAAGTACGGCGCCTGGCGCAGTCAGCCGCCGGCGCCTCGGCCGACGTCAAGCTGCTGGTCGAGCAGTCTGCCGCCGAGGTGGCAACAGGATCCAAGCTGGTCTCCAGCGCGGCCGAAAAGCTCAATGCCATGGTCGAGAGCGTGCAACTGAGCAGCAGCCTGATCGCCCAGATCGCCAGCGCTACCCAGGAGCAGTCCACCGCCATTGTCGAGGTCAGCACCTCGGTACGCGAGATGGATGAGATGACCCAGCACAATGCGGCCCTGGTCGAGGAAATGAACGCCGCCCTGGAGCAGACCGAAACCCAGGCGCGCGAGCTCGACGAGATCGTCGAGGTCTTCATCGTGGAGCAGCGCGCCAGCGGTGCCGTTCGGCCACCTGCAAAATCGCTGCCAAAGTCGCCCTCCAGAACCGGCAATGACGTCAAGGCCTTGCAGGCACGCGCCGGCCAGGCCGCCAGATCCTACGGCGTGCAGGGCAATGCCGCGATCAAGCAGGACTGGAACGAGTTCTAGCCCGGCCTAGCGATGAGCCCTCGACCAGCGCCATCAACACAAAACGTCCTTGATCCCCGAGCGTCGACATGTCCGCAGAAGTTGTAGATTTCGGTGCCAGACTTTCCGCAATCAGGCTGGGATTGCAAGCTGCCCAGCGTGACGAGGATACGGCCGACATTGCCGCTCTCTATCATGATATCGAGGGCAGCCATCACCACAGTGATTCATCAGGTCAGGTTGACCTGATGGATCTGCAGGCGGCCTTGCTGGAGTTGCGCGCCGAACTGGTAAAAAAACAAGCGGAGCTTCTCGCAGACGGCATGGATCTCACGAAGGCACGCAGCATTGGGGCGCAGGCTGAGGTCATCATGCGTGACCTCATCAAGCTGGCAACGGAAATTGCGGAGCTGGAGCGGGCAGTGCAGTTTCCAGACTAATCGCCGCCGGTCCGCCGACGCAGGTGCCGATGCGCTGTCGCCGAGCATCCCGCACACGGCCTTGGACAGGCGCTGAGGATGGCGCTCGGCCTGTGGGTGGGAACCAGATCGGTGCTGGCGGCTTGATAGTCTATGCGGACACCAACGACAGATCAGCTCAGGCACGACATCGATAGTGGCGCGACCGGCGAAAAGGTCGCGATGCCCGATCCCGCAGCCGCTCCCCTGGGGACAGATGCAGAGGCGGCTGGCGCGCCGCCGACCGCTGCGGAGCGCGCCCTCGCAGCCAGCCAGGCTCCGGCAGAGCCCGACAGCGACAATCCACCCAATGGCATTGCTGTTTACCTGATGCTGCTCTTCGGTGTTACAGCAAGTCTGGTGGCGATCATGTACCTGGCTCAAGGCTGACCGGCACGCAGGGATGCGCGGACACCACACGTGACCGGCATCGTCGTGGACAGGGCCATAGATGGACAGCAGCGCCACCACGATCCTGATCACACCGGCCAACCGATGGCCCAAATGGAGGATCGGAGATGAGTTTGTCATCGCCATACGCGGGCACAAATCGACTGCTGCAATCGCTGTCACTGGAAGACTTTGCGCTGCTGGCGCCCGATCTGCAGAGGTCATCCCTGCACCTGCTGCAGCCCCTCGAAGTTGCCGACGAATTCCCGCACAATCTGTACTTTCCAGAAGGCAGCGTTGCTTCCGTCGTGGCAACATTGCGCAATGGCCAGAATTTTGAAGTGGGGCTCATCGGCTGGGAGGGCATGACCGGGACATCGGTGATCTGCGGCGCTCCGAGCCCCTTTGACTGCTACGTCCAGTTTGAGGGCTCGGCGTCGGTGTTGCCGACTGAGGCATTGGCGAGCGCTCTTCGCACCAGCGAAACACTGCGCGGAGCGCTGAACCTCTATGTGCATGTGCTGTCGATCCAGACGGCCTACACGGCCCTGGCGAGCGCCCATGCGCCTATTCCTGAAAGGCTGGCACGGTGGCTGATCATGATCGAGGACCGGGTGGAGGGGGCCTCCTTCCCGGTAACGCACGACCTTCTGGCGATCATGCTTGGCGTCCGGCGTGCTGGCGTAACCACCGCGCTGCACGAATTGGAGGGCGAGCATTTGATCAGGTCCACACGTGGACGGGTCGAAATTCTGGATCGGACGCGTCTGCAGGCGCGCGCCGGATCCGCCTATGGCGCCACCGAACGCAGCTATGTGGAGCTAATCGATGTCGTGGACCAGCGCCTGGTCAGACTGGGCAGGCAGGCCTCCTGAAACGACCACGGCGTGAGTTGAGCGCAAATCCGCGCGCCCAATCGCCAACCGAAGTGCCAGGTCAGTGAGGTTGGTGTTCGGTGGCAATGCTCGGATGCCAACTGCTTGGCCGCTGCCGGCTCCTCCCTGTCGTCAAGGGCATCCCAGGTTCAGAAACAAAACCCTTGCCTAGCACCCCGCTTACCAATTAATTGGCCTTACCAATTCGCCGGCAATTCCGCGGGCATTTCGAGGGCCTCACAGTGAGCAAAGTGGTAGTGACCGACTATACCTTTCCCGATGTCTCCCGGGAGAGGATGGCGGCTCTGGCGGCCGGTGCCGAATTTTCGGCACACCAATGCCGCACGTCTGCCGAGGTCGCCGCTGCGGTAGCTGAAGCGGATATAGTGCTGGTACAGTTCGCGCCTTTCGGCCAGGACGCCGCCGCGGCGATGAAGCGTGGCGGCACGGTGATCCGCTATGGCGTCGGCTATGACAACATCGATCTTGCGGCCTGCACCGACAATCGCCTGCAGGTGGGCTATGTCCCAGATTATTGCGCCGACGAGGTTGCCGACCATACTGTTGCTGCCGCACTGGCCATGCTCCGGAAGCTGCCAGGCCTGGATGCTTCGGTGCGCAGGGGAGACTGGGCGGCCGTGCGCATCGCCAAGCCGATGAAGGCCTTCAACCAGACGGTGTTTGGATTTTTCGGACTCGGACAGATCGGCCGCGCGGTGGTGCGCCGGCTAAAGGGCTTCGACTTCGACATTATCGCAGCCGACCCGGGCCTGTCGCAGGCAGACGCCGCCGGTCTTGGAGTGACGCTGGTCGAAACCGATATTTTGCTGGCCCGGGCGGACATTCTGTCGCTGCACGCTCCATGCACTCCCGTGACAGCAGGCTATTTTGACGCCAGGCGTCTGCGCTCCATGCAGGCCCATGCGATTATCGTCAATTCGGCGCGCGGCCAGCTCATCGTGGAAGCAGATCTGGCCGACGCCCTTCACAAGGGAGTCATTGCCGGAGCCGCGCTCGATGTGTTCCATGCAGAGCCCCTGCCCCTCGACAGCCCGCTCCGAGGGGCGCCGAACCTGTTGCTCACACCGCACGCGGCCTGGTATTCCGACGGCGCCATCGACCGGCTGCAGCAGCTCGTCGCCGAGGATGTGGCCAGGGCGCTGCGCGGCGAAGGCCCTCGCATGCCGGTCCGGGGCTAGGCCTGATCATTAGACCGGGCGATCGAAAGCAAACGCACATGGAATACCTGGTCGAGACCGCTGTGCACTGGCCTCTGGATGGCGATCCGCAGCGACTGGCTGCGTTGGCTCTTGCCGAGGCAGATCGTGCCAAAACGCTGACAGCACAGGGAACCCTCAAGCGGCTCTGGCGGGTCCCGGGCACCCGGAACAATGTGGGTCTCTGGCAAGCAGCAGACGCCACCGAACTTCATCAGGCGCTGAGCTCGCTGCCGTTCTTTCCCTGGATGAGCATCCAGGTGCGGCCCATGGCCGTGCACCCCAACGATCCTGCCAACCGCTGACCCAACGCTGCGAGCGCAGGCTTCAACGCCCGCTCTGCCGATCTTCGAGCGTCAGGCTTTGCACGACTTCAGGACGGATATTGGTGCCCAGACCAGCACCGCTGGGGGGATAGACCCACCCGTCAACCTGGGAAATCGGCTGGTCGACCAGCTCCTGCTGCACCACCACCGGAAATGGCTTGAGCTCGAACAGGCGGGTATTGGGCGAGGCCAGCGACAGGTGCAGGCTGACTGCGCTGGTCAATGCCGTGCTCCAGGCGTGGGCATTGACAGTCTTGCCCGCCGCGCCGGCCAGCTGGTCCACGGCCAGAAACCCGGTCACCCCTTCCACCCGGGCAGGGTCCACGCCCAGGATGTCGACGCTGCCGGCCTCGATCAGGCGGCGATATCCGGTCACTGTCCATTCGCGTTCACCGCTGGCTACCGGCACTGTGGTTTCTGCCTTGAACCGGCGATAGCCGGCGTCATCGGTGGGATAAAGCGGCTCCTCGATCCAGCCAATGCCATGCTGGGCCATGCGATTGGAGACGGAAATGGCGGTGTCGACATCCCAGCGCACGCCATTGCCGATATCGATCAGCAGTTCTGCCTCTGGCCCAAGCTCGCGGCGCAAAGCGGCGACGAAGCTGACGTCGGTATCTGGATCACCGCCGATGCTGGACAAGCCCTTCTTGGCAAAGCCGAGTTTGGTGCTGCGGAAGCCGGCAGCAAAGAACCCCGCCACCTCGTTCACGCAGTCAGCTTCTGTCGCCTTGTTGACATGGGCTGATGCACAGGCCGGCAGGCGTTGATGCTGCAGGCCACCAAGAAGCTCATAAAGTGGCTGCCCTGCAACCTGCGCGCGAATGTCCCATAGCGCCATGTCGATCGCCGAGATGGCCAGGCTGGCAATACCGCCTTCGCCATACCACCAGGTGTGACGACGCATTGCCTGCCACAAGATGTCCGTTTGTGTCGCATCCTGCCCGATCACCACCGGTCCCAGACCGTCATGAATGATCTGGGCGGTTGCCCGGCAGGCTTCCGGCCACATGGCGATGGCCTCGCCCCATCCGGTCACGCCATCGGCGGTATCTATCCGCAGCAACAGCGTCATCCGCGCATTGTTAAAGTCGTTCGGATCGGGATATCGGATGATGAAGCTGTGCAGTCGCTCGATCTTGCTCATGCTGGTCCTTTATGAAGCGAGATTGACCATAAACCCTGGTATGGGGTAGTCAAGAAATTGGTAAGGCCAATTTAATGCAGGATGGACCATGAACGCCTTGGGAATGATGCCGCTCCCGGATTTGACCGGGAAGGTGGCGCTGATCACCGGGGCTGGCCGTGGCATCGGCCGTGCCGCTGCCGATCTCCTGCTGCAAGCCGGCGCCACCGTGTTTGCAGGGGTCCGGGAGGGCGAGACGGTCGAGGGCGCTGTCTGCCTGCTGCTCGACGTCACCGACCCAGGTTCGGTTGCCGACGCCTTTGCCGAGATCGGTCGGCAGACCAGGCACCTCGATATCCTGATCAACAATGCAGGCGTGGTCTCCCCCATTGGCCATGTCGACGATATCGATGCAGAAGCCTTCGCGGCCGCGTTGAACGTCAACATTGCAGGTCCCCTCAGGATAACCCAGGCCGCCCTGCCGCTGCTGCGCGTCGCCGGTGGCGTCATCATCAATGCCGGATCTGGCGCAGCCTTTTCTCCGCTCGAGGGCTGGGCAGCCTATTGCAGCTCAAAGGCGGGCCTGGCCATGCTGTCCCGGGTGATCGATCTCGAAAACAGCGGCCGCGGGGTAAAGAGTTTCATCCTGGGCATCCCGCCGACCAATACCGACATGCAGGGAGTAATCCGCTCCTCGGGGATCAATCCGGTAAGCCAGATCCCCCAGGGTGATCTGGTCGGTCCGGCCATCCCCGCCTCTGTCATGGTCTGGCTGTGCGGAACCGAAGCGCGCACTATTGCCGATCTGGTCGTTGATGTGCGCGATGACCGTTTCCGACCGATGATGCGGTGAGCGCCGGTCAGTCCATATGAAACTGCTGCGGCAGCAGGTAGGGGAAGTTCGTGGCCGGATCGGTCTCGATCTTCATCAGGGGCGCCATCGAAGCGCCCCAGCGCGCGTTGGTCGGGTCGCCGGCAAGAGCGGCCTGGGTCGCCTTGAGGTCGTCGGTCTCGAACGAGCCGAACAGCGTCAGTCCGTGCCGGTAGATGTTGTAGTTGCGAATGCCCGCTGCATGCAGGCATTCCAGCATCTCGGGCCAGATCTCGTCGTGCCGTTTCTTGTACGCCTCCTCGTATCCAGGACGGACCTCAAGTACCCAAGCATAGTTCGCCATCAACCCTCTCCATTCCAGGCGCGCCACGCATCCCGCAGCGCGACGGTTTCGGTCAGTACATCCTCGTTGAGCGTGCCCATATAGGCTTGGTGGACGAATTCCAGCGCCATCGCACCATCATATCCGGCGTCCCGCAAGGCACCGAACTGGGCCGCCATATTGATGGTGCCGCGCTCCACGGGCGTCTGCAACCTGCCGATAGCGGCCTGGCGCAAATGGACATGGGCCGCATGGGGCGCCAGCACGTCGATTTCGGGCTGACGATAGCCCAGGCAGGTGAAATGGGCGTAGTCCAGGGTCAGCCTGAGACCAGGTACCGCTTTGAGCATGGCCAGCGTGTCGGCGGGAGATTCCAGCAGCGAATGGACATGGGCTTCGATAGTGACAGTGGCGGCATGGTCACGCGACAGGTCGACCATGCGGTTGAGGGCTTCGGCCGCAATGGCGAAGGCCTCGGCACGCGACTGCCGGTCATTGACGACACCGGGAAGGATAAAGACCGTCGGGATGCCGGCATCGTCGGCAAAGCGCAATACCTGGCGAAAGTCCGCCAGGTTGGCCTGCAGGCTGTCGCGCCGAGCCAGATTGCGGTCGGCCGGGCTCTCGCCGAACAGATGATAATAGCTGGGCGTAGCCACACCCAGGCGCTTCACCATCGCCGCCACATCGGCGGGCCGCTCGATCAGGTCGGCCTTTGGCAGGGCACTGCGATAAAACAGCCCGACGTCGAGCGCATTGATGCCCAGTGCGCGCGAGATGTCGGCGCATTCTTGGAGCGTGCAGGCGGGAAACGACCACGAGGTCACTGACAACTGCAACTAGACCTCCACCGGCTCTTGCTGATTGGTTCGCGCCGAGCGGTACATTGCCGCCAGTGTGGCGACCACCAGCGCGCCATTGTCGGCATTGGCATCGTTGCGCACGGCCCGGCCCGCACAAATTTCGAGGAAGCGGATAACCGGCAGCGTACCGTCATAACCACCCTGCCCCGCGGCAATCGGGAAGCTGATGTCGGCAGCATCGTTGCGATGCAGTTCCAGGCGCTCGCGCTCAATGTCGAACAGGATCATGCCCTCGGTACCAAACAGCCGAATGTCCATCTGGAAGCCGCACTGTTTGGGCACTGTCGCCGCCCCGGAAAGCGCCATGGTGGCACCATTGCTCATCCGCAGCACGGCAGCGTCATAGTAGTCCACACCGGCGGCCGAGGTTCCGGCAAGGCAAAAGGCCGTGGCGGGGGACAGACCGGTGACCCGATAGACCCAGGCCAGCGCGTGGGACATCTGTCCCCAACCATAGCCCCCAGCCCGAGAAGGGTCCGCCCAGGTCGACGCTGGTGGCCTAAAGAGTGCGTCGGCGGTTTCCTGCATCGGCTGTCCGGCAAACAAATCGCCCAGCGCCGAGGCCATCCCGCAGACAACGTGCCGGATTTCGCCGATCTGGCCGGCTTCGACCCACGCGGCGGCCTGAGCCGTGTAGTCGCGGAAATTCCAGCCACAGGGCACCAGCACCTGCCGGTCTGCTACCTTGGCCGCCTCAACGATGGCGCGTGCGTCCCGAGTGGTGGTGGCCAGAGGTTTTTCGATCAGCACGTGGCAACCTGCCTGCAGCGCCGCAATGGCCGCTGCAGCATGGGCCGTGTGGGGCGTGGCGATCATTACGCCGTCGAGCTCTTCGGCGGCCAGCAAGCTTGCCACATCGGTATATCGGCCCGCCACACCGAACCTGTCGCCCACCGTGGCTAGCCGCCCCGGATCGAGATCGCAGATCGCCACGACCTCGCCGAGGCCGGACGCCTGAACGGTGGGGATGTGGTTGACAGTGGCCCACCAGCCGGTTCCGATCACACCGATGCGCAGGCTCATCTTGTCCTGCTTTCCCTCGGCAGCGAGGCCAGGGTGCTGTCGAAGACGTTGCGCATGTGATTGGCCGCTGCGGCCGCGGCCGCGTCAGGATCATGGTTAGCGAGCGCGGCAAGAATGGCGTGGTGGTCGCGATGGCTTTGCGCCAGGATGCCCGCGGTCTCCGAAGCGAGACGCCGGAACTCCATGCCCAACACGTTCAGACTCTTGCCGATGCGGTATAGGAACGGATTTGCAGCGCTGCGCCAGATTACCTCGTGAAACTCCGTGTCGGACAGGCGGAAGCTGATCGGGTCGTCAAGCCGCAGTGCCTGTGCATCGAGAATTTGCGTGAGCCGCGCCAATTGCTCGTCGGTGATTTCTTCTGCAGCCCGGCGCGCGACGTCGGACTCGATCAGCACGCGGGCGTCGTAGAGTTGGCGGACATTGACCTCTTCAAGCGAAATGAAGAATTCCAGGGGTCCCAGCAGTTCCTCAGCGCCCAGGGCGCTGATATAGGCGCCCCCGCCCTGTCGCGTGGTCACCACTCCCAGAATGGTCAGCCCCCGGATCGCCTCGCGCACCGACGGCCGGCTCACCTGCAGCGACACGGCAAGGTCGCGTTCGGGCGGCAACTGGTCGCCCGGCTTCAAAGTGCCCGAACGCACCAGATCCAGGATACGGCTCGCCACCTGCTCGGGCACGGACACGCGCTGGATCGGGCTGTCCAATTTGTCGATTTTCAAGGAACTGGCCACGTTTTTTCCCGCATTGTCCGCCGGGCCATATGACGGCCCAGCGTTGATTTCAGATTTGGCATGCCCACCGACAAGATCAGCAGCAGCCCGATCACACCGGTCTGGATATGCCCTGTGACGTCGGCCAAAGCCATCCCGTTGCGCAGGTTGAGCACGATCAGAATGGACAGCAGCGCCCCCAGCAGCGTGCCCACACCGCCGAAGATGCTGACCCCGCCCAGCAGGACCATGGTGATGATGTCGAGTTCGAACCCGTTGGCGGCATCGCCTCGCACCGCCCCGACGCGGGCCGCATAGAGCAGTCCTGCCAGCGCCGAGATCACGCCAGACGCAACGAACAGCCGGGTCTTGACCGACGCCACGTCGATGCCCGAATAGGCGGCCATCGCCGCGTTATTGCCCACCACGAAGACTTTGCGGCCAAAGCCGGAACCGTGCAGCAGTATGGCAAAGCCGATGAAGATCACCACGAACAACAATAGCGACAGGGTGAAGGGACCGATCAGCGCCTGCTGGCCCAGGGCATTGAACCAGTCTGGGAATCCGCTGATGCCGCGGTCTTCGACGAGAATGCGGGCAATGCCCCGAAAGCCGATCAGCGTGGCCAGCGTCACCACCAGCGACGGCAGGCCCACCCGGGTGATAAAGACGGCGTTGAGCAGTCCGCCGAGTGCGCCGATCCCCAGCACGAACACGATGGCCAGCGGCGCCGGCACGCCATTGTTGAACATCCAGCCGAAGGCGCAGGCGGCCAGTCCCATCATGGAGGCCACCGACAGGTCGATCTCGCCATTGATGATGATCAGCGTCATGATCACGGCGACGATGATCTTTTCCACCGACAGCTGGAAGAGGTTCACCTGGTTGCCGACCGTGAGGAAGTGGTCCGACAGGCCCGTATTGACGGCCATGATGATGAGCAGCACGGCAAGCAGGAAGCCTTCCCACCCCCAGAGTCGCTTCAATCCGTTCATTTGCCGGTTCCCTTCTCGCGCGCGCGCCGGGCACGCCCAGCCATCAATCTGGACATCAAGACCGCATCGGCGGAGACCGACAGCAGGATCAGGAAACCCAGCACCGCCTCGCGCCAGAACTCGCTGACGAGCTCCCAGCGCGACAGGCTGGTTTGCAGCAGATCGACGGTTATCGCCCCCAGCAGCGCACCGATAACAGAGCCGGAACCGCCCATGATGCTGACCCCACCCACCACCGCTGCGGCGACCGATTGAAGCTCGAAGCCCAGCCCGGCGACGACGGTGATGTTGCCGAAGCGGGACAGGAACATGAAGCCTGCCAGCCCCGCCAATGCCCCCGAGACCAGGAAGGCAATGAACACTGTGCGGGCCGCGTCGATACCGGCAAATGCCGCCGCCTCCGGGTTCGAGCCAACCGCATAGAAGCGCCGGCCGATCCGCAGGCGGGTCAAGGCGAGATGCACGGCCAGCACCACGAGCAGGGTCATGAAGAAGCTCACCCGCAGTTCGAACCCGCCCACCGACAGGATGGATGTCCGCGGCAGATCCAGCAGCCAGGCCGGCAGGCTGTCGGTGGTGATCGAGCGGGCGCCGGAAAACTGCACAAGCAGCGAGCGGAACATGGCAAGCGTTCCCAGCGTGACGATGATGGCCGGGATCCGGGCATAAGCGATAAGAAGGCCGTTGATGGCGCCGAGCACCGCGCCCATGCCCACGGCCGCCAGCACGACCAGGACCGGCGGCAGCTCGGGATATTGGGAAACCAGCACCCCCACGAAGAACGCTACGAAGCCGCAGACCGACCCCAACGACAGATCGATATTGCGCGTCAGCATGACCAGCGCCTGGCCCGTAGCGATCAGCGCGATGATCGCCACCGATGTCGAGACGCGGTTGAACAGGTTGGGGTTGAAGTAGTTCTCGATCTGGCTCGAGAAGAAAGCCAGCAGCAGCGCCATGACCGCCAAGAGCGCCAGCAGCCGAAGCGTCGTCGGTGAAAGCCGGTCAAGCATGGCGCGTCTCCCGCGCCGTCTCGCCGGTGGCCAGTTGCATGACGGCAGCCTGGCTTGCCCCTTCACCGGGGAAGATCCCCATTTGGCGACCCTCGCGCATCACCAGGATCCGGTCGGCCAGCGCCAATACCTCCGGCAGGTCCGAGGAAATGACGATCACCGCCACGCCGGCCTTGGCCAGCTCGTGCACAATGGAGTGGACCTCGGCCTTGGCACCGACGTCGATACCTCTTGTGGGCTCATCCAGAATGAGAATGCGCGGGGCCAGGTTGAGCCATTTGGCCAGCATCACCTTCTGCTGATTGCCCCCTGAAAGCGTGCCCACGGCAATGTCGACATTGGGCGTGCGGATATTGAGCCGGGTGCGATAACTTTCGGCCATCTCCCGCTCCTCGCGCCGGCTGATCAGGCCAAAGCTGTTCAGATACCTGCCCAGCGTCGCGAGCGAGGCATTGGCGACGATGGGCATGGTCATGGCGAGGCCGAGCTTGCGCCGATCCTCGGATACATAGGCGATGCCAAGTTTCATCGCTGCCTGCGGGTTGGTGATCCGGACCGGCTTGCCATCAATCCGGATCTCGCCCGCGCTCACCGGGGCGACGCCGAACAGGGCCAGGCCGACATCGGTGCGGCGGGCGCCGACCAGTCCCGACAGGCACAACACCTCGCCAGCATGCACCACGAAACTGATATCGCTAAACACATTGTCAACCGAGAGCCCGCTCACCTCAAGCACGGATCGGTCCGTTGCCGCCGACACGGCACGCGAAAAAAACTCGTCTGCCGAGCGCCCGACCATGGCGCCGATCAGGCCGTCGCGGGTCACCTCGCCGATGGGCTGGGTGGAGATGTGGCGGCCATCGCGCAGCACCGTGACGCGGTCGGCAATCTCGAACACTTCTTCGAGGCGGTGCGAAATGTAAACCACGGAGACGCCCTGGGCCTTGAGGGTGCGCGCCGTCTGCAACAGCCTGTCGGCCTCATGGGCCGAGAGGGACGCCGTCGGCTCGTCCATGATCAGAACCTTGACGTCCAGTGACAGCGCCCGCGCAATCTCCACCGTCTGCTGTTCCGCCAGGGTGAGGCCGGCCGCCGTGCGATCGACGTCAAGGCTGATGCCGAGCCGGGCAATGAGGGCGCGCGCCGCTTCGCGCATGCGCTTCCAGTCGACCAGCAGGCCGCCCTCGCGCTGGGAGATGAAGATATTTTCGGCCACGCTGAGGTCGGGAAAGACCATCGGCTCCTGATAGACCGCGGCGAGGCCGTGCAATTGCGCGTCACGGGTGTCGCGCAGCACGACAGGCTTGGCGCCGACGATGATCTCGCCCGCACTGGGCTGGTGCACGCCGGTCATGATCTTGATCAGGGTGGACTTGCCGGCCCCGTTTTCACCAACGATGGCGTGAATTTCGCCTGGCAGCAGCGTGAGGGAAATATCCTTGAGCGCGTCGGTCATGCCGAACGTTTTCGACACGTTCCGCAATTCGAGCGCCGGGGCGAGGATTTCGGTCATGGGCAACGGCTCTTCAATGAGTGAATGGTCGGCCGCCTGCAGGACGCGGCCGACCAAAGAGCTTACTTGGAAGCGGCCTCGACATTGTCCTTGTTGTAGACCGTGAACGGCCCCATCAGGATACGCTTGGCATTGGGGCGGCTCTCATCGGCTTCGATGGTGTAGTCGCCCATCCGGCCGGCGGTGAAAGTCTCGCCGACTTCACCCTTCAACTGGTCAGTCGCCAGCAGATAGGTCGTGTAGTAGGTCAGGTAGCCCAGGTCGCGGAAGTCCCAGAGGGTGAATTCGGGGGCGCAGCCGTTCATGGTGTAGCTGACCATTTCCGATGGCAGGCCCAGACCCGAAACCTTGACAGTATCGCACCTGCCCTCATCCTGCATGGCCTTGGCCGCTGCCTGGATGCCCACCGTCGTCGGTGACATGATCAGGCCCAGGTCAGGATACTTGTCGACCAGCGCCAGGGCGCGGTTGTACGAGACTTCGGACTGGTCGTCGCCGTAGACGACGTCAACCAGCTCGATACCGGCATATTTGGGATCTTCGAGCGCCGTCTTCATGGCCGCGATCCAGGCATTCTGATTGGAGGCGTCTGGAGATGCTGACAGCACAGCCATCTGGCCGCCGTCCGCACCCAGGATCGACAGAGCCATGTCGGCCATGACACCGCCAATGGAGCCGAAATCGACCTGTGAAACGAAGACGCTTTCAGCTTCGCCGGAGGGGATGGGGCTGTCCCAGGTTACGACCTTGCCGCCGGCGGCCTGCAGTGCCTTGGCCGCAGGAACGATCTGGTCGCCCGCATTGTTGGACAGCATCACGCCGGCGCGCCCCTGGGTCGCGGCGGTGGTAATGATCTCGATCTGGCCAGCCACCGAGTTTTCCGGAGTCGGGCCCTGGAACAACAGCTCACCCGGATTCTCAAGCTCGGCATGGGCCTCCTGCGCACCTTCATTGGCCTGGTCGAACACCAGGATACCGAGGAACTTCGGCAGCAGGACCAGATCGGCCTTCTTGCCCTTCTCGGCCATGATGGCCTGGGCCCAGGACGGGGCCGCCACGGCAACGCTCAGGCCGACGGCAAGCAGTGCCGCCAGGCTCGTCATCATTATGCGCTTCATAGTTCTCTCCCTATTTGGTTCAACATCAGGACACCCTCCGTGTCCCATCCGACTGGTCGGCAGGTAATCCTGTCCGGCCCGTTTTCCGCCTGCCGGCTCAGGTCTCGGTCAGGTAGTCGTGAATGATCTTGCCCGGGACCAGCGTGAAATCGGCGCGCCAGTAGAAGCCGGTCAATGGCTCCAGTACCGGCAGCCGATAGACTGGCGCCTGCGCATTGGGGCGCAACTCCACCGTGCAGGGCCCGCTCCAGCACTCGTGTATGGTGATGTTGGCAAGGCTCCGCGATGTCAGTTGCCGGATCGCGGGCCGGCCATCAATATGGTCGATGACCTTGAGATTGAGGTTGGTGGTGAAATCGAAATGGGCGCGCATCTCGGCCGGATCGGCGCGGTGCTGCTTGTAGGCCATGGTGGCGGTAATCACGTCGATGCCGTTGCGCTCGACGGTGCCGACGATGAGGTCGCCGCGCATCTCGATGTCGGGATTGCCACCTTTCTTGGGCTGGCCATGGGTTTCCCGTCCATGCGCCACCCCAACGTCGGAGCTGAGGAAGAGGTAAGGTGAATAGGCCCCGTATTCTTCCCCCAGACTGGCCCCGAACATCACATTGGCCTCGCCATAAGGGCCAACCCAATCGGTATCGTTCATCTTGTAGATGTGAATAGCGACGACATCGCCACTGACCGTCAGTGGCGGCGGCGCCAGGAATGCCGTCATGGCCGGATCGGTGCGATAGAACACCGTCATGATCTCGGCATTGCGGAACTCAAAGGGGAAGGCGGGAACCATGGGCGCATCCCAGGGCGTAGAAAAGCCGCCCTTGCGAATTGCGTCCAGCGTTGGCCGCGTGACGCCATGCTTTACCTGGCCCATATTTTCCTCCGTTAAATTGGCCTTACCAATTATCAGAGGGATGGTGCAAGAGGAATCTGCTGTCGCGACGCCCGCTGGTCCCATGCTGGCGTGTTTCGCCATTGTCGGCGCGATTTGCCGAAAGGGGTGGGCGATCAGTCAAGTCATGAGCCAGGCAGCGGTCGAAAGCGCATGCAGGTCACCCGGACTTAAGACCATCGCGTCGTCGCCCGAAATAGCGCCACATCTGTAACTCACACCCCCATGGTCACCGCCGCTAGATCTCGATCGAGGCCGCTGGCCGCAAATGAGGAGATGAGACATGCTGCATGTGTGGTTCCACCGCTATCAAACCTGGCGCCGCAAGCGTCAGGCCGTCCACATCCTGCACGAATTCGACGATCGCAAACTGGCGGATGTGGGCACCTTTCGCGACAGCATCGAGCTGTTCGTAGACCATGCGGCCGGTGACAGGAGCCCATTGTGAGCAAACCAGCGCAAATTCTCGGCGCGTTCACCGCCAACAGCGACGGCGCCGTGCATGGCGTCAGTTTTGACGGCGTGCATGTCTGGGCGGCAACAGGGGACCGGCTGAGTTCGTTCGATCCTGGCACGGGCGAGATAGTCAAGTCGCTCGACATCCCGGCGCATGCCGGAACCGCGTTTGATGGCCAGTACCTGTTCCAGATTTCCGAGGCCATGATCCAGAAGGTCGATCCGTTGAGCGGGGAGGTGGTGCGGACCATGCCGGCGCCCGGCGGGGGGGCCGATTCAGGGCTCGCCTGGGCGGATGGCTATCTCTGGGTCGGGCAGTATCGCAACCGGCAGATCATGCAGATCGATGCCGAGACCGGCGAGATCAAACGCATCATCCAAAGCAATCGTCTCGTCACCGGCGTGACCTGGGTTGATGGCGCGCTCTGGCATGGCTTCTCGGACGATGGCGATGGCGGTCTGGCCCGGATCGACCCCGCCAATGGCCGCGAACTGGAAACGCTGGAAATGCCCGGCACAAGCGTCTCGGGCCTGGAATCAGACGGCGGCGACCGCTTCTTTTGCGGTGGCGGGAACAGCGGCGTGATCAGGATCGTCAAACGTGGCTGAGCGTCATTGTCCGCCCGACAGCAGCAGGGTCGTGGGGAAGCCAGGCAGAGCGAGCGTCACCCAGCGCCTGGCACGGCCTTGCCCGACGGCCTGAATCCGGCCGGACCGCTGGAGCCGGTCCAGACCACGCTGGATCGTTCGCATACTGGCGCCAAGCACAAGTGACAGCGCCGAACTCGACCATAATTCGCCGTCGGCGAGCAGCGCCAGGATCATGGCGTCCTGACCGTCGCCCGGCACAGCTAGGACAGCGATGTCACCCCCTTGCGGGACCAGACGAAATCCGGCGGTGGTGGCCAAAATGTCCGCCAGCGGCCGGATGATCTTGCGCAATCGGGCAATCTCGACGCGCAGCCGGGTGCGGTGCGAATCGTCGGCATGGCGGGCATTGAAGACACGCGCCAGCAAGACTTCGCGCGAGGCATCGGCCGGCCAGGCCTCGGCCAATATCCGCGTCAGGCCAAACAGCACCGGGCGCGTGGACAGCGGTACGATGGTTTCTCGCCGGCGCAGGGCATTGCGGGTGGCGTCGATGACGAGGGTATCGGACTGCAACAATGCCTCCACCCCATCGAGGGTAATGGCCTTGTTGCCTCCCTTGTGGCGCAGCAAGGCCACCGGCCCCTCCAGGGATCGTCGCGCGGCCTCCACCTCGGCGATCAGTCCGCCGATATTGGCTTTGGCAGCTGCCGCCTCGGCCCGTTCCAGGGCCTTGCGGGCTGCCGACGGCCGCAGGCGCCGCACATCGACGCCGGCGAGCACCAGGTCAAAGTTGGCCAGCATGGCTGGCGGAAGAGCCGCCCTATCGAGGGGCTCCAGATGTTGCAAGGCCAGATCGAGATGGCCGAGCAGGAGGTAGCGGCGGGCGCCGATTATGCGGGCATGGGCGGCGTTTGCCGTATCGCCCCGGCGTTCCAGAACCCTTTGGGCTGCGTCGAGCCGCTCCGCGGGCCAGGCGAGGTCACGGGACACCAGGGCGATCTCGGCTTCGGCAACCACACAGCGCGCACGGGCAACGCTCTCGCCTTTGCCGAATCCCTGAACTGCCGCCCGCAGCAAAATGCGCGCCCGCGCCAATTCGCCCAGTTGCGCCATGGCAATGCCGCGCAAGGCCAGCGCGGGAGGATCATCGCGCAGGGCTACCCGATTGAGGGCACCCAGCAGGTCGCCCCTCGATAGCGCCAAGGCGGCGGCGTTGAGAATGGAGTCCATCAATCCACGTCCGCAGTCACAATGGCGGTCACCTTAGCCGCGGGTCTCGCAAACCGCGAGATCGGTGTGGTTTCGCGACGGCTTTGTAACTCACGTCCCGGGCCGCAGTTGCTTTCATAGTCCGACCGGATCGGCCAGGTGCACCCCTGGCGCTGGCCCGCGCAAGTGAGCGAGAGGAGTATCGAGGATGGCTTTGCAGCATGAGGTGGTTTCATACGAGGCGTGGCTGGCCAGCCGGCAGGACCTTCTTGAGGCAGAAAAGGAACTTACCCGTCATCGTGACGCGGTGAACGCCAAGCGGCTGAATCTTCCCTGGGTGATGGTCGACAAGGAATATCTATTTGCGACCAGCGATGGTCCGAGGACGTTGACCGAACTCTTCGATGGTCGCTCGCAGCTACTGGTCCAGCACTTCATGTTTCCGTCTGGCTGGAGACAGGGATGCAAGAGTTGCTCATTCATGGCAGACCATATCGATGGCATGAACAGACATCTGGCCCACCACGATGTCGCCATGATCGCGGTGTCGCGGGCGACATTGCCCGAAATCGAGCGCTTCAGGGCGCGCATGGGATGGCAATTCAGGTGGGTTTCGTCGCACGACAACAGCTTCAACGTCGATTTCCGTGTCAGCTTTTCGGCAGAGGAGATCGCCAGCGGACATATCGACTACAATTTCGGGACCTGGCAGATGACCGGGGAAGAGTGGCCAGGCGTCAGCGCTTTCTTCAAGGACGAAGCAGGCCAGGTCTTCAGGACCTATTCGACATATGGCCGTGGCGTTGAGGTCATGATGGGTACCTATGCCATGCTCGATCTCACGCCAAAGGGGCGCAACGAGAGTCAGGGAATGGACTGGGTACGGCACCACGATCGCTACGAATAGGCGATCCTCCCGAAGCCTCTTGCTGGTCAATGATGGGTGGCGAGCAATGCCAGCCACCCATTGCGTGTCAGATCCGGTCTGGTACTTTGTCGCCGGCATAACGCGTAGCCAGGGCGCCATCCGGCAGGGGATTTCCGAGACTGGCCAGATCATCGGCCGATGCCGTCGTCCGGGTCTATCGCCAGGCCAGCGCGAACTCGTTGCGCCCAAGCCTGAATGTGTCAGCGGGCGTCAATACTAAGCGATGGCGGGCCTTACTTGCGCGCGCGTGCGACAGCGGCCAATGGCCTTGCCATCACCGCCATACCCGGAGGTTTCTGACCTGCAGCGGCGATCATGCCGGCGCGGGTACAGTCGTGAAGTTACGACGCCAAGAAGCGTTCACCTGTTTTGGCTGTCCCAATGTGCGGCTTATGGTCCGGACCAACCGCCACGTTACGATGGCTTCCGAAATTTGTGGGGGAGTATCTGGGGGAAAGCCACTGAAACGGCGAACGATATATTATGCTTTTCAATGCCTTACGCAGAGTGCTGGCGGAGAGAAAGGGATTCGAACCCTTGAGACGGTTCCCCGCCTACACACTTTCCAGGCGTGCGCCTTCGACCACTCGGCCACCTCTCCGCATCGCCTGTAACCCCGGTTGGAAACACCGGAGGGGTCAGCTGGTTGGCCGACGCGAGCGAGGCGCAATATACTTATCGCGGGCCGGGGCGCAAGGGATCACGACGCCGCGATGACAATTGTTTTTGCCGCAGCAGGTTGCCACCTTGTGAGATATCCTGCGGACATGGCACAAACGGGCGATGCGCGGGGAGTCCAGGCAGGCCAGTCCCGACTTATCCCCCAAGCGCACAGGATATGCAGATGCGGCTCATCACAAGAGCATTGGGCACCTGGCTGATCGGCCTGGCGCTGGTGCTGCTGGTTATCGACGGAACACGATCGCTGGGGGCAGATGGACTGGTGCTGACCAGTCTGGACGCGCTGTGGCGGCAATTGCATGCCGAAAGCCTCGTGGCGCTGGAGGGTTTCGTGCAGACCCGTCTGTTCGGCGCGCTGCTGGACGCCGGGCTGGCGGGGTTGCTGAGCTACCCTGCCTTTGCCGTGTTCGGGGTGCCGGGGATTATTCTGGCGCTGCTGGGCCGGCCGCCGCGGCGCGAGCACTTCCTGCGCCAGGACCAGATCTGAGCCTATGTAACGATATGTGGCAAGCGGCCGAATAGGCCATGAAAGGAAATTCCATGTTCTTCAAATCCAAACCCGCCACCCTGCCCAGCGCCGCCGAGGCCCTGCCCGGCCGTGATGTGCAAATGCCTGTGGCGCCTCAGCATTTCGTCAATGGCGCGACCCTCAAGGGACCCTATCCGGCCCAGGCGGAAACGATCTATCTGGGGCTGGGCTGCTTCTGGGGCGCAGAACGGCTGTTCTGGCAGTTGCCGGGGGTGATCGTCACCGCCGTGGGCTATCAGGGCGGCAGCACGCCCAATCCGAGCTATGAGGAAGTGTGCTCCGGGCATACAGGGCATACCGAGGCGGTCAAGGTGGTGTTCGACCCGGCCCAGATCAGCTTGGACAGCGTGCTCAAGACCTTCTGGGAAGAGCATGATCCGACGCAGGGCATGCGGCAGGGCAATGATGTAGGCACGCAGTATCGCAGCGCGATCTACACCACCTCGCCCGAGCAGGCGGCGGCGGTCGACAAGAGCCGGGAGGCCTATCAGCAGGCGCTGACCGCCAAGGGGCTGGGGACGATCACCACCGAGATCAAACCGGCGGGTGAATTCTACTATGCCGAGACTTATCACCAGCAATATCTGGCCAAGAACCCGGCCGGCTATTGCGGGCTGCAGGGGACCGGCGTGAGCTGCCCGATCGGGCTGGGCGTCGCCGCCGCGTAGAAAAAGCGTCGCATGGCATTGGATGTGTCACCACCGAGATCGTCAAACCGTCAACAGCTGGTGGCGCATGATCGTGACCCATGAGGACCTGGCGCAACGGGCGGATTTCGAGGCTTTTGTGCTGAGCCTGCCCAGCGTGGTCGTGGTCCGGCAGTGGCGCGACGATTCCGTCGCCAAGGTGGGCGGCAGGATCTTTGCGCTGCTCGATGCAGGTCCGGGGGAAGTCTGGCTCAAGGTGTCCGACATGGCCTTCGAGCTGCTGACCGAGCTCGAGGGCATCAGGCCGGCACCCTATTTTGCGCGCGCAGGGTGGGTGGCGATTGCGCCGGACAGCCCGCTGACGACAGGCGAGATGCAGGCCTATATCGTGGAAGCCCATCGCCTCGTGGCCAGCAAGCTGAGCCGCAGGCGGCGGACCGAACTCGGGCTGGACGGGGTTACTCCGGCAGCACCGCATAGACCTTGAGAACATCGTCGGGCCGGCTCACTTCCTCCAGCCAGGGCGGCAGGGCATTGTCGGTGTAAAGGCTGGCAAAGCTGTCGGGCGCCCGGTCGGGCAGGCCCTGCAACTCGGCCATGGCGGGGCAGAGCACCACCAGGCCAATGCCGCGCGCGGCCAGCATGGGGCGCACGTCAACCAGCGGGTCGTTGAAGAAGCGGAAGGCGTCGCGCACCCCCTGCTGGTTGCGGTGATAGGGCGCGGCCACCACCGCATGGGGGGTGTAGAGCAGGATATGGGCGCCCAGATCGATCGGCGACATGATGCGCGCCGGGGGCAGCGCCGCCAAGGCGGTGAAGGCCGCGGGCAGCAGGCAGGGTTCCTTGCCGGCCCGGGCCAGGGCAATTTCCTGGGCCCGGCCGGGCGCCAGATTGACCATGGCGGTGACGAGCAGGGTGAGCACAGCCCCGGCAAAGGCCAGCCAGCTGCCCAGCAGCGCCAGCATGCTGACCAGGCGCGGATGCGCGAGATAAAGCTGGCGGGCGGAAAGGATCAGCCAGGCCGCGGCAGGCATGGCCGGCATGATGGCCAGGCGCGCGCCGCGCACCTGCAACAGCATGATGAGGGCAGCGCCCAGCAGGAAGGCCAGCAGAACGGCCCATTGGGCGCGCTCCCGGGGGACGGTGGCCAGGCGATAGAGCATGACCAGGATGGCGAGCAGCACCGGCACGCCGACGGCAATGGTATAGGCCGGCAGCTCGAAAAGACTGATGGCCCAGGGCTTGGCCTCGACGATATTGGCGATCCAGTTGGCCTGCAGCCAGGGATCGAGCCCGCCATAGGGACCGTGCAGGCATTGCGGCCAGGCAAGGGCGACGGCAAAGAGGCCGGCGCAGCCCGGCAACGCCAGCAGGACCAGACGCTGCCAGGCCGCACGCGCCCGCAGCAGGCTGGCCAGCGTGAAGGCTGCGGCGACGACAAGGGCGACAGCGACATAGGCGGGCGAGAGGACGTCGCAAGCCGGCTCCAGCCAGCGGGCGGGCGGGCGGAACAGGGCCAGATGCGCCATGGCGCCGCTGCCGAAGGCCAGGCCGAACATCCGCATGGTCGCCGCCTGGCGCCGGTCGGCGACAAAGAGCAGGCCGAAGGCGGCAATGGCGGCGGCGATGGAGGGCAGGGATTCGGTGGCGATGGCGAGCGCGGTGGCAGAGAGCAGGCCGCAGAGCAGGGCAAAGCGCGGACGGCGCACGGCCTCGACGGCTGTCCAGGCCATGGCCAGGGTGAGGATGATGATGACGCTGTGATGGTCGACCCGACCGGGCGTGAATTCGGCGGTGAGCGCGGGACTGAGCACCGGCAGCAGCAGGGCGGGCAAGAGCCCGGCCGGGCCGAGGAGCCGGTTGGCCAGCAAGGCGCTCAGCCAGAGCACGGTGAGCAGCAGCAGCATGGGCCAGAGATAGCCCGCAACCACCATGGCTGTGTCGAGACCCAGCAGGGGGGTCAGCGCGATAACCAGCCCGGCCAGAGGCAGATCGACCAGGCGTGACCAATGCAGCTCGGCCCCAAAGGGGGTGTTGAGGCGATGCACCGTCAGGTCATACCAGTTCTGGCCCCCGATGAAGTCGATGACCCGGGCCATGCGCATGGCATCGTCGGTATCGGCAAAGAGCGGCGTCGTGGCGCGACCGAGCAGTTCACGGCCGACCAGGATGGCCGCCGCCGCCGCAAAGACGAGCAGCAGCAGGCGCCAATCGGGACGGCGCTGGGGAAGGGGTTCGGACACGGCTCGATCCTGTTCTGGGCGGGCCGAGCTTGGACTGGCCCCCGTTAAGATGGCGTTGGCGACAGGAGGCGATTTGTGCGATTTAAACAAGTGATTGCTTTTTTTATTGCCTGGATGTAGCGAGAGGGGCATTGCCGGGGAGGCCAGTCGCATGACCGAGGATAGCGAGCGCAGCGGGCGCTGGGCCGAAATATTCGGTCCCTCCTATGCCGCGGCAACGACCATCCTGGCTCTCGGCGTGGCGCTGCTGGCCTTCAACTCCTTCCTGACCGCGACGGCGATGCCGACGGCGGTCCAGGAGTTGGGCGGGGTGGCGCTGATTGCCTGGACGATGACGCTGTTTCTGGTGTTTGCCATCATGGGTGGCGCCGGTGCGGCGCTGTTCAAGCAGCTGGTGGGTGCGCGCATGGCGCTGCTGGTGTCGGCGGCGATCTTCCTCGTGGGTTCGCTGGTCGCAGGCCTGGCAGGCAGCATGGAAGTGGTGCTGCTGGGACGGGCGCTGCAGGGACTGGGTGAGCGCCTGGTGGCGGCAATCTGCTTTGCGCTGATCCCGGTGCTGTTTCCGGCCCGGCTGGTGCCCAAGGTGTTCGGCATGCAGGCCATGGTCTGGGCCGTTGCCTCGTTTGGCGGCCCGCTGGTGGCCGGGCTGCTCACCGAGTTCGTTTCCTGGCGCGCCTCCTTTCTGGTCAGCGTGCCGCTAGCCATGATCTTTTTCGCCATGGTGCTGCTGGTGGTGCCCAGCCAGCCGGAACCGGCGCAGGCACATGCCGATTTTCCCGGCCTGCGCCTGCTGCTGGTGGGCGGCGGGATCATGCTGGTGGCGCTGGCGAGCCTGACGGGGCCGCTGCCGGCGCTGGGACTGCTGACCGGTGCCGTGGCACTATTGGTGGGCATGGTGGCGCTCGACAAGAACAGCCGCACAAGACTGATGCCGTCCGATGCCTTCTGGAGCGGATCGGTGGTCGGCAACGGGCTGTGGGTGGTGCTGCTGATGCCCGTGGCGGGGGCGACGTCGGCAGTCTATCTGGTGCTGCTGCTGCAGCAGATGTGGGGCTATGGCCCGACCCTGGCCGGTGCTGTCGCGGCCGTGCTGGCCATGGCCTGGAGTGCGGGGGCCATCGCGGTGGCCAATGTGCGCGAGCAGGCGACGCGGATCCGGCTGATGAGGGTGGGGCCGTCCCTGTTGGTGCTGGGCCTTGTCGGCGTGGCCGGCGGACTGCTGGGCGGGCAGATCGCCCTGGTGCTGCTGGCGCAGATCGCGATCGGCGCCGGCTTCGGGCTGGGCAATAGCAGCCTTTACGTGACGCTGATGGGTGCGGCGGACGAGGCGGAACGGGATCGGGTCGCCGCCCTGGTGCCAACCACGCAATCGGCGGGCAATGCCATTGGCGCGGCGCTGGCCGGGCTGGCGGCCAACCTGGCCGGCTATGCCAGCGCCAGCAGCAGTGCCGCCTTCGGACAGGCCATTGTGGCGGTATTTGCCGTGGGCGCGGGCGTGGCCGGCCTGGGCCTGATCGCGGCGTTGCAGATGACACGATTGATGGCGCGCAATGGCCTGGCCGTGCCTAATCCCCGGGCAGGCTAGCCCGGAAGGACGATTCGTCAGTTTATCAGGCCACAGGCGGCACCTGCGCCACCGGTCGATGCGGCGGGCGCTGAATATAGTTGCCGGGTCGCATCGAGAAAAAACCGCGGCTTCTCAAACACTTGCTCCTACAAGCCCCAATACGCCGCGGCGAAATGGGGCATGCGGAGAATTTATTCAATGGTTTTGAAATCATTTGCAAAAATAATGAGGGCAAGTGAGGGGCGACAGGCGCGCCCGGGGCAGCCATATGAGCGGAGTTACTTGATGAGTACAGCACTCGAATTCGAACCGTCAGGCAGCGCACAGGACAGCGTCCTGGTGCCGCCGACCAACCAGTTCGTCACCTTTTCGGCTGGCGACCGCGGCTATGGTGTCGACATCATGGCGGTGCGCGAGATCCGCAGCTGGTCGCCGACCACCGAACTGCCGGACGGCTCCTACTCGGCCTGCGGCGTGCTCGATATCCGCGGCACGGTGGTGGAGGTGCATGATCTTTCGGCAATGCTGGGCGGCCAGCGGCTGAACGCGGCGCCGGGCCATGTGGTGCTGGTGGTATCGCTGGGCGAGACCACGGTGGGCATCCTGGTGGACTCGGTGTCCGACATCATCTTTGCCAAGGACGACGAATTCCGCGATGCCCCCGCATCTGGTGGCGACCCCAGCAGCGCCAAGGTATCGCGCCTGGTGCGCCAGGAAGACCGGCTGATCGCCATTCTCAACCTGCCGGCGCTGTTTCCCTTCGTGAGCATGCACTAGACGCTGATCCTCGAGGGGCCCTTGGGCCCCTTTTTCCTGCAGTGCTGGCAGACCGATAGCCGGCTTGCCGGCTGCAATCTGCCTGCGCCATAGTATCGGCCTGAGCGGCACGAGGCAGGAGCAGGAACGTGGTGACACGCGGATTTACGGGGCGGCCGAGAGAGCCTGAGCAGCGCGAGCGCATTCCGCCCGGCCAGCATCTGGTGGATTACTTTCCGGTATTGTCAGCCGGTCCTACCCCGCGCATTGCGCCAGAGGGCTGGCGCTTCACCCTCAAGGTGGGTCCACGCCCGGTCAAGAGCTGGAGCTGGGCCGAATTCAATGCGTTGCCCATGACCAAAATGGTGCGTGACATCCACTGCGTCACCACCTGGTCAAAACTGGACACACAATGGGAAGGCGTGCTGATCGACGACATCCTGGCCGATGCCTATGTCGAACCGCCCACCCCTTTCACCCTGGCGCATAGCGTGGACGGCTATGCCACCAATGTTCCCACAGCCGACCTGACCCTGGGCAAGGCGATGGTGGCGCTGAAATATGCTGGCCAGCCACTTGAGCGCGACCATGGCGGGCCGGCCCGGCTGCTGGTGCCGCATCTCTATTTCTGGAAATCGGCCAAATGGGTCAATGGCCTGCAATTCACCGAGCGGGACGAAGCCGGGTTCTGGGAACTGCGCGGCTATCACATCTATGGCGATCCCTGGCGCGAGCAGCGCTATAGCGGTGACTGAGACCCATCCGCAGCAAGCCGGGGAAGCGGCGGTTTGGCAGACTGCCAGGCTGGTGCAGATCACCCCGCTGACGCCGCGCATCAAGAGCTTCGTGCTGGAGCTCGCGCAGCCTTTTGTCTTTCGTGCCGGCCAGCATGTGGACCTGCGGCTGAGCGCGCCGGATGGCTATCAGGCGATGCGCGGCTATTCGATTGCCTCGGCGCCCAGCGCCAATGGCCGGATTGAGCTGGCGATCGAGCTCATGGAGAGCGGCGAAGTCTCGCCATTTTTCCACGAGGTGGTCGCAGTCGGCGACGATATCGAATTGCGCGGGCCGCTGGGCGGGCATTTCGTCTGGGGGCCCGAGGACGGCGGGCCGTTGCTGCTGATCGGGGGCGGCTCGGGCGTCGCGCCGCTGATGGCCATGCTGCGGCAGCGGCGCGACGGCAAAGTGCCGGTGCCGACGGTGCTGCTGCTGGCCAGCCGCACGCTGGAGGATGTTCTCTATCGCGCGGAACTGCTGGCAATGGAAGCCGAGGCGCCCGGCTTTGCCCTGCGGCTGGCGCTATCGCGTGGGGCGGCGGTGCGCGGCGTGGATTATGCGCGGCGGCTGGATACGGCCATGCTCAAAGACGTGCTCAACCTGCTGCCGGAAACGCCGCGCCACGTGTTCATCTGTGGCGCCAATGGCTTCGTCAACACGGCAGCCGATGCGGCGCTGGCGGCGGGGCTGGATGCCGCCCGGGTGCGAACAGAACGCTATGGCGGCTGAGGGCAAAAAGAAGGGCGGCAACTGCTGCTGCCGCCCAGGAAAGTCAGGGAGAAAACGTCTCTCGGCTCAGCCGCGAGGCTGGGGCACAATGCGCAGATAGGGCTTGAGTTCCTTCCAGCCCTCGGGGAATTTCGCCTTGGCGGCCTCGTTGCTGACCGAGCTGGCAATGATGACATCGTCGCCGTTTTCCCAGTTTACCGGGGTGGCGACCTGATGCTTGGCGGTCAGCTGCAGGCTGTCGATGACGCGCAGGACTTCGTTGAAGTTGCGGCCGGTCGAGGCGGGATACTCGATCTTGAGCTTGACCTTCTTGTCGGGCCCGATGACGAAGACCGAGCGCACGGTCAGGGTATTGTCGGCATTGGGATGGATCATGTCATAGGCACGGGCGACCGCGCCATCGGTATCGGCGAGCAGCGGAAAATTCAGCGCGGTGCCCTGGGTTTCCTCGATGTCCTTGGCCCAGCCGGCGTGATCCTCGAGCTTGTCGACGCTGAGGCCCAGCACCTTGACGCCGCGCTTGTCGAATTCGGGCTTGAGCTTGGCGGTATAACCCAGCTCGGTCGTGCAGACCGGGGTGAAGTTCTTGGGGTGGCTGAACAGCACGGCCCAGGAGCCCTCGATATAGTCGTAGAAGTGGATCGGGCCCTCGCTGGAATCAGCGGTGAAATCGGGGGCGGTATCGCCAATCAGAATCGACATTTTGCTCTTCCTTCCGGGGCCCGGAGGCCATTGCTGCTGGGTAGAATATGGCATTGACCGGGCCGCTTTGAAGCGGCGCCGGGCGGAATGTTTTTGTGTTGTGGCAGGCGGCTACGCCATGGCGTTCCAAGCTTGAGACCTGAGGCAGCATGGCGACCGGCAGGGCCTATTGCGCGGCGGTGCGGGCGGGGGCGCCATTGCTCCAGGTGACCTGCTCGGTATCGAGCGGGATGACCGACAGGCTCATCTTGCCGCTGCCCTGCTGGATCTCGCGGGCATGGGCCAGATAGATCAGCGAATTGTTGGCGGCGTCATAGATGCGGCTGACGCGCAGCGACTTCCAGATCAGCGAGCGCCCCTCCTTGAAGATCTCCTCGCCGCCCGAGCGGGTGGCGATGTCGCCAATGGTGATGGGACCGGTGACCGAGCAGTCGAGCGCCGAATAGGACGGATCCTCGAACCAGTTGCCCTGCTGCAGCCGATCGATGAAGGAGCGGTTGAAATAGGCCAGGTGGCAGACGACACCATCGACTTCGGGATCGGCCAGGGCATCGATGGCGATGTCATTGCCGGTCCAGTCGACGCCGACGCTGCCGACCTCGCGGCTGTCACCACAGGCGGCAAGCGTGACGGCGAAGGTGGCGGCAAGGGCCAAGGCGGCAAGACGGTTCATGGAGCGCTCCCAGGGTTACCTGCCAGAGATGGCCCGCCCCAGGCAGCGGCGCAAGGGTCAGCGGCGGTTTTCGCGCAGATGACGTTCGAGCAGGCGCACCAGCAGCGAAAGAGAAATGGTCAGCGTCAGGTAGAGCAGGGCCACGACATTGTAGGTTTCAAAGAACAGGAAGGTGCCCGAGGAATAGACCTTGCCCAGCTGGGTAATGTCCTGGACGCCCAGAGCCGAGACCAGGGCGCTGTCCTTGATCATGGAGACTAAGTCATTGGCCAAAGGCGGCAGGATGGTGCGCAGGGCCTGGGGGGCGACGACGAGGCGAAAGCACTTCCAGCGGCTGAGGCCGAGCGAGCGGGCCGCCTCGAGCTGGCCGCGATCGACCGATTCGATGCCGGCGCGGAAGATCTCGGCGATGAAGGCGGAGTAGCACACGGTCAGCGCGACAATGGCGCGCCAGGCGAAATCGAACTGGCGGATGGTGATGGCGGCGTCAAAGGGAGCCAGCAGCCAGTTGAGACCGGAGACCATGGCGGGGGCGCCGACAAAGGCGACGTAGAAGAGAAAGACCAGCACGGGAATGCCGCGGATGATCTCGACATAGAAGGTGGCCAGTTCGCGCAGCAGGCGGTTGTCCGAGGTGCGGGCCAGGGCGACCAGCAGGCCCAAAGCGGTGGCACTGGCAAAGGCGACGCCGGTGACCCAGAGCGTGGTGCCCAGTCCGCCCGAGACGGCGGCAAAGATCTGGCCATAGCCGGCATCGGTGGCAATGAACCAGTAGCCAAGCGTGAACAGCAGCAGGATGGCCAGCAGCCACCAGGGGATGCGGGCGAAAAGCGTGGGCTTGCGGGGGATGTAGGTCATGCCGGCCGTGGGTTGGAGAACCCTCCCCGGCGGGGAGGGTCAGATTGCTGGATCGGCGTTCAGGCCTAGTGCGCCGAATTGTATTCGTAGAACCATTTCTGCTGCAGCGCGTCCATGGTGCCGTCTGCCTTGATCTGGGCCAGAGCGGCGTTGATCGGGGCGGTCAATGCCGAGCCGGGGGTGAGGATGAAGCCGAAATCCTCGGTGCCCAGGGGCGTGCCGACAACTTTGAAGGCACCGGGATTGGCGCCGATATAGCCATTGGCCGAGGTCTGGTCCATCAAGACGGTATCGACGTCATTGGCCTGCAATGCCTGCACCGACGCCCCGAACGTGTCGAACAGCTTGATGCGCGGATTGGCCTCGTCGCCATCGAGCACATTGTAGACGGCGACGTAAAAATTGGTGGTGCCGGCCTGGGCGCCGACCAGCAGCGCCGGATCGGTGGCAAAGCTCGCCGCATCGGTGAAGCGGGTTTCATCGGCGCGCACCAGCATGAGCTGCTGGCTGGTGAGATAGGAATCGGAAAAGTCGATCTGCGCCTTGCGCTCGTCATTGATGGTGATGCCATCCATGCCGACATCGAACTGGCCGTCGCGCACCGCCTGGATCATCACGTCCCAGCTCGAAAGCTCCCAGGTGACCGTGGCATTGAGGCGCTTGGCGATCTCGTTGAAGAGATCGTATTCAAAGCCGATGCCCTCGCCGGTGGCCGGATCGGCGAAGTTGAGCGGCACATAGGCGTTTTCGGTGACGGCGGTGATTTCCTGGCCGGCCAGATCGGGGAGAGCGCTGGCCGAATCTTGGGCCGAAGCGGCCGAGAGGCCGAGAACGAGGCTGGCGGCGGCCAGCAGTGTGGTGCGAAGCGATGACATGGCAATCTCCCAAGCGTTGTTCGGCCGGACACTAGACCAGCACTGCGGCGAAGGGAATTGGGCTAGTCATCGACGGGCGGGCGGCGATGGCCATCGATATGGCCGAGCGAGCGCTCCGGGTCGATGCGGTCGCGCACCAGCTGCTTGAGGGCCTTGACGTCGGGGAAGCCGCCGTCGCGCCTGCGCTCCCAGACCAGGTCGCCATCGAGGCTGATCTCGAAGATGCCGCCGGTGCCGGGGACCAGGGTGACGGCGCCGATTTCGAGGCTGAAGGTGGAGAGCACTTCGGACGCCATCCAGGCCGAGCGCAGCAGCCAGTTGCACTGGGTGCAGTAGGTGATGGTCAGGACCGGACGGGCGGGCGCGGTCATGGCGTCAGAGCCGGCTTTCGATGGCCGGCACCAGCGCCTCGGGCACGGTATCGGGGGCCATGCGCTGCACGACATTGCCGGAGCGATCGACGAGGAACTTGGCAAAGTTCCACTCGATGGCGCCGGGGAAGCCGGCTTTGAGCCAGGTATAGAGCGGGCTTTCGCCCGGGCCGTTGACCTCGAGCTTGGCAAAGAGGGGAAAGCTCACGTCATAGGTGAGGGCGCAGAAGGCGGCGATCTCGGCGGCGCTGCCCGGCTCCTGGCCGGCAAACTGGTTGCAGGGGAAGCCGAGCACGACCAGGCCGCGCGGCCCATAGGTCTGGTAGAGCGCCTCGAGCCCCTCATATTGCGGGGTGAGGCCGCATTTACTGGCGGTATTGACGATGAGCACCAGCTGGCCTTCATAGGCGGAAAGCGGCTGGGGGGTGCCATCGAGCAAGGGCAGGGTGAAGTCGGACAAAGTGGTCATGGCGACCAGCTTAGCCGAGCTTTGCCGCCGCGGTGACAGCTATTTTGTCACGGCGGCATTATTTCCGGCGACGCCGATCAGCCTTGCGCAATGGCCTCGGCGGGCACGCGCAGATCGGCTTCGCTGACGATGCGCTGATAGGCTTCGAGCGAGGACTGGACCTTGTATTGCACCATGTGGCCCTCATAGGGCAGCAGGGCGACGATGGTGCAGGCAGCGGCCTTGCGGGCGCTGGAGCCGTGCAAGGGCAGCATTTCGAGCGTCTGGCCGACGGCGTATTTGTGCATGCGAATAGGCTCCGGGGCAGATACGGGCCGCAGGACAACGCCGGCGGCCCGCAAAAGGATGCTAGAGGGCCGTCAGATTGGTGGCGCTGGCGCGGCCATCGCGGCCCTTTTCGACTTCAAACGAGACCTTCTGGCCTTCGTTCAGGCTGGACATGCCAGCGCGCTCGACAGCAGAGATGTGAACAAAGGTGTCTTCCCCGCCTTCGTCAGGCTGGATGAAACCAAAGCCCTTGGTGGCATTGAAGAACTTGACGGTGCCGTTGATGGCCATGAGCGTGATCCGAACTTGCGCCCGGTCCACAGGGAACGGGCATTTCCCCATGGCAACATGCGCATGAGGGCAGAAACGTTGACAAAGTTTCGGGGGATCACCAGCGCCCGGCACAGCCGGAACGCTTGGGCAAGCCATCAAAGGCTGAAAACGTGAAGAGTTCATTAGCACTCCGGGGGGGCAAGGGCAAGGAAAGCCGGTGGGCGCGTGCCGGCGCGCCGGACGGCGCGGACGCCTCCGGGGACGGAGAGATGGGCGAGCCCCGAGGCGGCTGCCGCCTCTGGTATGGATAGTAGTGAGACGACTTTCGCCTCGGGGCGCCGGTTTTTGGAACTGTTCGGCGGCACGGGATCGCTCGTCCTCGCACGGCCGTCTCGGAACCTGTGGGAGAGGCAAAGCCCCCACCCGGCTCACCCCACCACTGTTCGCCTGCAGGCCGCCGTGTGGAGTGATGGCCTGATTTTAGCCCAGGCTGCGCAGCCGGGGATAAGTCTGCGCAGGATCCGAAACAACCGTGGTCGGGTCGGCGGGCGCGCCGGCCCTGGCGGCGCGCCCGGCCTCGAAGCCCTGCTCATAGGCGCCGCGCTCGCGCCGCTCGATGCGCACCGCCAGCTTGCCGCGCAGGTCATCGAAATCGGTGCGCTGGAAGGTGAGCGCCGCGGCGGGCGGCTTGAGGCGCATGATGGGCCGATAGCCGCGATGCAGGCGCCAGATGCGGCAGTTGAAGCGCTCGTCCCAGCTGGTGTGGCGGCTCTCCCAATCCTCAAGCGCGGCCAAAGCCTGGCCCAGCTGCACCGCCAGCCCGGCCAGATCCAGGGCGGCGACCGGCAGGCGCTCGCGGCGCTGGCGGATGAACGGGGCGCAATCGCTGAGCAGACCTTCGGCGACAATGCGCACGGCATCGGCGGTTGGGGCGTTCGGCTTTTTGGCGCCGAGGGCCACGATGTCCTTGTGCAGGGCGCTGAGATTCAGCCACAGCGCCTCATGGCGCTCGGCCAGGGCAGTGGTGGTGTAGCCGGGTTCGGGACCGGGCGCAGCCTGCGCTGCAGGCTGGCCTTGAGGGGATTTTTCCCCGAAAGGCGGCTTTGTGGTGTGGTTGTGCATGAAAACTCCTCTCGCGACGGGTGCTGGAGAGGAGAGGGTAAGGCCGGTGGAGGGGGTGGGGATAAGTTGCCAACTTTAGGGAGTTTAGGCGATGGACTTTGCGACTAACTCGTCTAGTCCCTTAACCCTTTTATTTACTGATATAAGCCAAAAAGTTCGCTCGTCTCTTGGCAAGACACGCATGCTGTAAATCAATGCTCGACGCAACCACGGATCAGAATTTTTATAGTCACCCTTCAGACCACTTAGCCAACCCGCCATCTCCCCGTTTGCCGCGGCCAAAACGATCTTACGTTTTGTCATTGCGGTGCCGTCTACATATAAAGAGGTCACCTTCTCGATATGATTTAAATCTCTTATTCTGCTGAATAGGCTCAATATTATGACCTTCAGATACTCGCTTACCTGAACGACGTCTGAATTATATAGATCTATTAAATCATCACCGATATCAACCCAAGATCCTTCGTAGTTCTTTGTTGCTGACTCAAAATACTGAGCGACATCCGCCACAGCCGGCATCAAACTCCCGAAATTCTTTACTAAAATTTCTACGCCGCCGGAAGCCCCAACTTGTGCAAGTCGTCTGATAAACCATCGAAGCCTCACATAATCAATCTGATCAGCCTTCAGATATTCTGTCACTACGGACTCTATATTGTTTTTAGAAAGTTTTGCCAAATCGACGGGCTTGACAACGGAGATTGAAACTTTCTGATATGGACTGCTCGTGTAAGAACGCACCGCGGCGAGCATCTCTTGCTCGAATTTATTGATTGGCTTGTCTATTGCGTTATCGCTCGCCGTCTTCGCAAAAATACTTGTCGGGAAGATTTTAGTTTTTCTGCGACTCAATTGAATTTTTTGAGTTTTGTCCAAATTATCGGCAAGTTGATATAAAATTTTGTTCGCTTGGACTTCGCTATTACAAAATATATGGATGTCATCTACGTACCGGCAAAAGGCAGGAGAAATGCCCTTGATAAATTCGTCGGTAGGGATCATGGCGAGTTCAGCAAGCAAATGGGAGGGGTGGGGCCCTATTGGTATGCCGCGCGAGACACCCTCGCTGGCATTCGCTATAAGATTCTTGATTGCATGCCAGTAATTGATGTCAATATTGCTTATGGATATTTGATTTTCAATTGTGTGATGGTATATCTGATTGTACCAGTCCGATATGTCTGTGACCAAGACATGGGTATAATTAGAGCAGTGCTCGATAGTCCTTTTCCAAAAATCCTCCCAGCCTGAGTTCTCTGAGTATAGACGCCCCGAAGTTGATGGATCAAACCGATAACTAAAGACGGTTCCATCTAAATACTTTGGTCTTCGCTTCTCAATATTACCGCCAATTTCCTTGATTATGGCAGCAAACAAGATGGAGTCGAGTGGATCCAGCTGAGTAATTGACCGAAAGGCAAAATCGGACTTAGGAACAACAAGACGTCTTGTTCCCTGCCATTGGTGGCCATTTATCTCGACATTGGCCAAATTAGGTTTAAGTCTAGCCCATTGCTCTTTCGCAATGGCAAACTCGAATGGCTTGGGAAAAAGGTCTGTATCGCCATCGCGAAGAATATGCTTGAGGGCCCAATCTAGGCTCGTTTCCTTCAGTTTCATTCGCCCCCGCCCCCCCGCGGCACATGCGTATGCCAATATTATGTCTAGACTACGCGAAGTCTAGGCCCGTCTTCCAGTACGGGCCTGGCGGTATCACCGGTCAACCCAAATAAAATGGCTTCGATCTCACTGGCGGGTATACTTAGCTCCTTGGCAATATGTTCCTTGGAAACTCCATCCTTCCACAGGTCGGTGAGTACCATTTGCCATAAGGATGACCGCTCATGGACCATTCTATCGGGCTCAGAGCTTCGATAGCGGCGGTTGATCTGGAAGTACTGCCACTCTGTGAGGCGACCCAGCTTGTTGAGGCGATAGGCAAGAGCAACGGCAGCAACGCCCCATCGCTTTTTCATTCTCAGTATCTGATCAACACTGGTTACATACGGAATATGCGCAACGAGATCGTCGTGGGGCATTAAAAATGCAGACGCGAAAGCATTGGCTTCATTTTCTGCCTCGCGCCCCTGTGGGCCGCCATGCCGATGTAAAACCAAGTGTCCAAGTTCATGCGCAGCGTCGAATCTACTTCTTTCAGCCGATTTAAAGGTGTTCAAGAAAATATACGGGTCGCCTGCGTGCCAGCAAGAAAACGCATCAACGTTCTTGGTGTCCTCGGAAAGGGAGAACACCCGGATACCTTTGGTCTCTAACAACTTGATCATATGCCCGATTGGCTTCTCGCCAAAAGCCCAGTGCTGCCGAACAAGTCGGGCGGCTTTAGCCGGGTCACGCTCATCGCCTAAGTCGAGTAGGTCTGGAGCCGGAAGGTCGAACTTGCTTCGGACCCAGTCAAGCAATTCGAAAGCAATAATGCCGGCCGACAACGCGGCGTCGCGCTCACGGGCCGTCATCGTTGTCAAGCTGCGGAAGCTTGCGGCCTGGACATCAACTGTGTCGACGTCATCGAGAAAGAAGAACTCCCGTGGATAATCCAGGGCTCTGATTAGAGCGTCAACGGTAACATCATCTGGCTTCTGAAGTTTTCGTACTATGCGCGAAAGCGTTACTGGCGATATGCCCGCGCGCTCAGCCAACGCCTTTGCCGTCAATCGACGGCGCTGGCGCGCTATCTCTAATCTACTAGTGTTCAGCATAGTCCTACTTGCGGCGCACGGTCGGCTCAAGCTCGATCGCATCTGACGAATCGTCGCCACCGACGACGCGAATCTTCTCCCACTCACCCTTACGAAGGATGAAGATACGTTCTTCGAACGGCTTGAAATTGCCGCCTGCAACGCCAGAAGCCTTTGAGAGTTCGGCACGCACGTCGTCACCGTCTACCGAAATACACAGAAACCACATGCCGACCGGCGGCTGAGTAACCGACTGCACCGCAAGTTTGGCAATTTCTTCGTCCGAGAAAAGCGACCCTTGGCTAATTACGCGTTCTGCACCATTGCCCTTGCCGGAAATTGCCTGCGGAGTGTGAAACGGGTCACATGCCACATCAACGCTCTGATAGACGACCTTGAGATTGCCATCGGGATGACTTGTGGCCTCGATGTTCTCGCGACGATCTGGCATCCAGCCTTTGGAGCGGAGCAGCGCCCTCTTATGCCGTGTACCAAGGATGTAGGCGAACAGGCCAGCAGCTGACAACGGATCATCAGGGCCCGCGTCGGCCCGAGCACCAACAACTTCTCTCACCACTTGGTACAATTCGGCGCGTGTGATGCCACTGAATTCAGCAAGCCGGGCATCAATATCCCAGTCTTCGACATAAAGGCGGGTAGCCGGCATTCGGGACCTCGATAATTTTTTCTCCCTCATATTTGGTCGAAAAAATTATCGCCGTCAAGAGGCACTCCAGTTATCCACTGGCCCCGTCCCAGGCTTCACTACTCATCACCCATTTTCAGCGCCTTGATGAAGGCTTCCTGCGGGATCTCGACATTGCCGTACTGGCGCATGCGGGCTTTGCCCTTTTTCTGCTTTTCCAGCAGCTTGCGTTTACGCGTCGCGTCGCCGCCATAGCACTTGGCCGTCACGTCCTTGCGCATGGCGCGGACGGTTTCGCGGGCGATGATCTTGCCGCCGATGGCCGCCTGGATGGGAATGACGAAGAGATGCGGCGGGATCAGCTCCTTGAGCTTTTCGCACATCAGGCGGCCGCGGCCCTCGGCCACGGTGCGGTGCACCAGCATGGAGAGCGCATCGACCGGCTCGGCATTGACCAAAACGGTCAGCTTGACCAGGTCGCCGACGCGATAATCGGCCAGGGAATAGTCGAAGCTGGCATAGCCCTTCGAAATACTCTTCAGCCGATCATAGAAATCGAACACCACCTCGTTGAGCGGCAGCTCATATTCGACCATGGCGCGGTTGCCGACATAGGAGAGGTTCTTCTGGATGCCGCGGCGATCCTGGCAGAGTTTCAGGATGCTGCCGAGATATTCGTCCGGCGTCAGGATGGTGGCCTTGATCCAGGGCTCGCGGATCTCCTCGATCTTCATCGTATCGGGCAGATCGGCCGGATTGTGCAGATGCATCGAGGTGCCATCGGTGAGCGCGATCTCGTAGACCACGGACGGCGCCGTGGCGATGAGATCGAGATCGAATTCGCGGCTCAGGCGCTCCTGGATGATTTCAAGATGCAGCAGGCCCAGGAAGCCGCAGCGGAAGCCGAAGCCGAGCGCCGCCGAGGTTTCCATCTCGTAGGAGAAGCTGGCATCGTTGAGCCGCAGCTTGCCCATGGCGGCGCGCAGCTCGTCAAAGTCGCTGGCATCGACGGGGAAGAGGCCGCAGAACACGACGGGCTGGGCCGGGCGGAAATCGGGCAAAGCGTGGGCGGTGGGCTTCTTGTCGTCGGTAATGGTGTCGCCGACATTGGTATCGGCCACTTCCTTGATCGAGGCGGTGAAAAAGCCGAGCTCGCCCGGGCCGAGCATGGGCATTTCGACCAGCTTGGGCGTGAAGACGCCGACGCGATCGAGCTCGTAGCTGGCATTGGCCGCCATCATGCGGATTTTTTGCCCTTTTTTGACGGTGCCATCGATGACGCGGATCAGGACCACGACGCCGAGATAGGAGTCATACCAGCTATCGACCAGCAGCGCCTTGAGCGGGGCATCGATATCGCCCTTGGGGGGCGGCAGGCGATGGACGATGGCCTCGAGCACGGCGTCGATGCCCAGGCCGGTCTTGGCCGAGATTTCGAGCGCCTCGGACGCGTCGATGCCGATGACGTCCTCGATCTGCTGCTTGACGCGCGGAATGTCGGCGGCGGGCAGATCGACCTTGTTGAGGACCGGGACGATTTCGTGATTGGCGTCAAGCGCGTGATAGACATTGGCGAGGGTCTGCGCCTCGACGCCCTGGGAGGCGTCGACGACGAGCAGGCTGCCCTCGACTGCGGCCATGGAGCGGGAGACCTCATAGGCGAAATCGACATGGCCGGGCGTGTCGATCAGGTTGAGGATATAGGTCTCCCCGTTCAGCGCCTTATAGGTCAGCCGGACGGTCTGGGCCTTGATGGTGATGCCGCGCTCGCGCTCGATATCCATCGAGTCAAGCACCTGCGCCTTCATCTCGCGCAGATCCAGCCCTCCCGTGGACTGGATCAGCCGATCGGCCAGGGTGGATTTGCCATGGTCGATATGGGCGACGATGGAGAAATTGCGGATGTGGGAAAGCGGCGTTGTCATGGCAGCGCTGATAGCAGATGGATGGGGGCGCGCAAAGATGGTTTCCGCCGCGTTAACCGCTCAGCGGCAACGAAGCGGGGATTGGCGCGTTGCGGTGGCATGATCAGCCATCACAATGCCGTTGCCCTTGCCACCGCCATCGCCTGTTCCCTGGGATTTTCGGCGGCGGGCCTCGCCCCGGCGACCGCGCAGGACTGGCTCAAACCGCTGCAGCGCCTGGCCGAGGATATCGTCGCGCCGATCCAGGAGCGCGACACGGCCCGGCCGAGCGGGCCGGTGCGGCCGACCCCGCCGGTGGTGGAGCGGCCCAGCGTGGCGCCGGTGACCCCGCCGGTGCCGCTGGCGCGGCCGGATTTCGAGGGGGATGAAGAGGATGCGCCGCCCGTGGAGGCGCCAGCGGCGGAGCCGGTGGAGGCGCCAGCGGCGGAGCCGGTGGAGGCGCCAGCGGCGGAGCCGGTGGAGGCGCCAGCGGCGGAGCCGGTGGAGTCAGAGGCAGTTGATGAGCCGGCGAGCGAGGCGCCGGTTGAGCCGGTGGAAGAGCCGGTTGCGCCCGCGGCACCGGTGGCCGCGGCCGAACCGGCGCGGGTCTATCAGAGTGCCTGCCCGGCGCTGATCCAGGGCCAGGTGGAGGGGCGCTATCTGCCGCCCATCGAAGACGGACAGTGCGGCAATCAATCGCCGCTGGAAATTACCGCCGTGCTGAGCCGGGGGCGGATGGTGCCGCTATCGGAACCGGTGACGACTGACTGCGGCATGGCCAGCGCCCTGCCCGGCTGGGTGGCGCAGGTGGATGGCTATGCCCAATCCATGCTCGACAGCAGGCTGGCGCAGATCAATACCGGGCCGGGCTATATGTGCCGCAACCGCAATGGCGCCGAGGGCGGGTTTTTGAGCGAGCATGGCTTTGCCAATGCGCTCGATGTCAGCGGCTTTACGCTGGAAGACGGGCAGGTCATCAACGTCAAGGCGGACTGGCTGCCGGGCAATGTGCCGGCGGGGCGGATGCTGCGGCTGGCGCATGACGCGGCCTGCGGCAGCTTTACCACCGTGCTGGGACCCGAGGCCAACAAGGACCACGAGGACCACCTGCATCTCGACCTGGGCTGCCATGGCGCCAGCTGCACCGCACTGCTCTGCGAATAGGCGCGACGGACGGGGCGCGCGGCCCCATCCTGAGCCGGCCTATTGGGCGGGCGGCACGGGCGTGGTGTTGAGCGTGCCTTCGCCAGCGGCGGGCGCAGCCGCCTGGGCGGCGGCCGCTTCGGCATAGATGGTGGTGACGGCCTCGACGCCGGCCAGGTCGGCGCTGCCGGCGGCGCAATCGGGCGTGGTCTTTTCGACATCGGCCCGGACCTTGGCATAGGCCTCGGCGGCGGCGGCGGCATCGAGGCCGACAGCGGTTTCGAGGCGGGTGCGATCGGTATTCATGCCGGCCATGACGTCAGGCGTGACCGGCACCGCGCAGATGTCGATCACCGCCAGGGTGGCGTAAAAACCGGTCAGCATGTCGGTACGCGGCGAGGCCACGGCGAGCGGTTCGGTGGGGTTGATCTCGATATCGGCCGGGGCGGCGGCGGGCGCGGCCGGGGCAGCGGGGGCTGCAGGCGCGGCCGGGGCGATTTCCTGGGCCAGAGCGGGGGTGAGCCCGAAGGCAAGGACAGAGCACAGAGCAAGGGTACGGAGCATGGCAGGATCTTTCAGGAACGGCGTTGCCGCTCATCAACCTGCCGAATGTGGCCTCAGGACGACGCTGGCCCCGATTGCGGGTGATGCGGGGGCAGATCGGCCCAGTCGCGCAGCGAGAGGTGATCGACATTGCGGACCAGGCGGGTGGTGGGGCTGGTGCGGGCGACGAGCCGGCGCATGAATTGTGACAGACTAGACATTTTGTGACCTCCTTGGGGTCGTTGGGTTAGCGATGAAGCCTATATGGGGCTGATGACGGGGGCGCGACAATGGACAAGGTCGCCGGACGAGTATAGAAAAACTATATGGAAAACCCCTTCCCCATTCCGCTCAATGCCTTGCGGGCCATCGAGATCGTCGCCCGGCGCGGCGCGCTGGCCCCGGCGGCCGAGGAGCTGGGCGTGACCATTGGCGCGGTGAGCCAGCATCTGCGGCGGGCCGAGGCGCGGCTGGGGCTGGAGCTGTTCGAGCGCACGCCGAGCGGCCTCGTGCCCCTGCCCGCGCTCAAGGCGGCGCTGCCGCAGCTGACCGCCGGCTTTACCGGTCTGGCCGATGGGCTGGCCAGCCTCAAGGGCAGCGACGAAAACGTGCTCAACCTCACGGTGGGCAGCGTCTTTGCCTCGCGCTGGCTGATCTGGCGCATCACCAAGTTCAGCCAGGCGCATCCCGATATCGAGCTGCGGCTCAATGTATCGGCCACCATGGTCGATCTCAGCCGGCCGGACGTGGATTGCGGCATCCGCTTTGGGCTGGGCAAATGGCCGGGGGTGACGGCCGAACTGATCGGGGGCACCGCCTATCAGCCGGTCTGCGCGCCGCCGGTGGCCGCACGGCTCAAGACCCTGGCCGACCTCGCCCATGTGCCGGTGATCCAGGACGAGACCACCATGCTGAGCTGGGACGCCTGGCGGAGCGAGGTGGGGCTGGACCCGGCGATCAAGCTCAGCGGCCCGATCTATTCGGATGCCTCGCTGGCCTTTGATGCGGCGATTTCCGAACAGGGCGTGCTGATGGCCGCCGACATGATGAGCGCCGATACGGTGAGCGACGGGCGGCTGGTGCGGCCGTTCAACCGGCCGGTGGACGGGCCGCAGGGCTATTTTCTGGTGGTGGCCAAGGGGCGGCGGGAAAGCGCCAAGCTGCGGGCGCTGCGCAGCTGGCTGGCGGTGGAAGTGCCGGCCAGCGTCCACGGCTATCTGAAACAGGGGCGGATATGAGCGGCGTAGCGGGCAGGACGCAGCGCCCATGCGTCAAGCGGGATAGCCAGCGGGGGGCCGCCCGGGCTAAGGAAAACCATGGCAGATAGTTATCGGGCATGGCTGCGCGGCGCGCTCAAATGGCAGGACATTGCGGTCATCGATCTGCGCGACGAGGACGGCACCGGCAAGAAGCTGCAAAGCTGCGGGCTCAAAACGCTGGGCGAGATCGACAAGATCGAGGGCGCCAAGCTGCTCGAAATCGAGGGCATGGGCATTGGCGTGATCAAGCGCGTGCGCGCCATCATCAAGAAATGCAAGGCGACCGAGCGGCGCCGGCGGCCGACGACGGTCAGCTATGTGCGGACGGAGCGGGAGTTTCCGGAATAGGGCACACATAGTGTGTGGCTATTTTTCCGCCAGCCAGGCAAGGGGCCATTCGACGGTGTCGTAATAGACCCCCACCCAGGTGCGGCGCCCCGTCAGCCGCAACGACATGCCCTTTTGTGGCTCGAAGCCGGGCTTGAAGGCGGGATGGCGCTGCACCTTGAGCCGACCATAGGGGGCGACGCGCAGATTGAGAACGGGCACGTCCCTGCTCCTTCTGCGTTCATTGACATAATAGGAACTGACCACCGCCTCGGTGGCCACCGGCTCAAGGGTGCGCGCGCGTTCATGTGCCCAGACGCGCAGCATGCCCTGCTCGAAGCCCCAGCCCCAAAAGGGCAGCGCCAGCAGGCATGTCAGAAAGCTGTAAAGGATAACCCACGGCCCCAGGCGGTGCTGCAGCGGACTCTTATTCGCCACCCCGGCCAGGCAGAGGATGGTGATGACAAAAGCGGCGACAAGGAGCAGCAGGCCGACGACCATGCCTTGTGCGATCGCCCAGGGCACCTGCGCGTCCCATGCTGGCGACGGCACGAAAATGCCGCTCCGCAGGCCCTGGGACGCGGCCAGCGGGAGGGCAAAGAAGCCCAGCCAGGTGACCACCAGGATAAAGCCGGCCGTGCGCTCGGTGAACTTGTTGGGCCGACCATCACGCGCTGCCATGCTGCACCGATATCCTCAATTGCCTGCACGGTATCAGCAGTGCATCCGTTGCGCCAAGCGCTCCAGCGGGCCCGAAGCTGCTGAAGCGCCGGCAACGAAATCATCCGTGGCGCTTGCTCTTGAGATCGCGTGAACTCATAGTCTCCACTGCAAGCGCGCCACGGGGCCAAGGGCGCAGCGTTGAGGGGATTCAAGTGACCACGAAGCTTCATATCAATATCTTGCAGGGCATCATCGACGTCGAAGGCGATCCCGAGCTGGTTCGCACTATTTACAATGATTTCAAAGAACAGATTCTGGCGGGCGCAACTGTGCGACCGCCCCTGCGTGACGAGGTAGTCGACGCTGGCACCGCGGATGAAAGCGGTAAACCGAGGGCGAAGGGCAAGCGTAGACCGCCTGCCAAGAAGCGCATTGCCAGTGATGATGCCGGCCCGAGCATAATCGCGGACTCGCCCAAGCTAGATAAGAACCTCGACACCTCGGGTTTAGTCGCTTTTTACGAGCGTTATGAAGCCTCGAACAATCCGCAGAAAATCTTGGTCTTCCTAAAGTTTATGAACGACGAATTGGGCATCGATAACCCTAACACTGATCAGTTCTACACCTGCTTTGAAAAGGTGAACGCAAGGGTCCCAAAGGTTTTCTCGCAAGCATTCCGTGACGCGAGCGGTCGGAATTTCGGGTTTATCGACTACAACTCAGCCACCGATATAAAGATTACTACCGTTGGCAGTAACTACTTCAAGTTCGATCTGAAGAAGAAGGGCGCTGAATGACCACTGTGGTCAACCGCTTCTACAGCTCGATCGAGGATGCTCCTAGCCAGAGCCAAAGCGCGCTAGTAGAGCTATTCGTCTATTTTCTGACCGTAGAGTCCGGGCAAGAGTCAGCAACGCCCAAGCAGGTCGCTGAATGCTTTGCCGTATGCGATCTCGTTGTGCCCGGGAACGTGAGCGCGCGCCTATCAGAAGGCCTCAAAAGCAAGCCACCGAAATACATCAAAGTGAATGGTGGATATAAGCTCCAACGCCACATGCGAGAGGGTCTATCCCGAAAGCTTGGGGCCGAGACGGTTACCGCTCAGACCAGCGCTACTCTTCGGGGGCTGGAGCAGAAGCTACCCGCTGGTGCCAACAAGGAATTTCTCAAAGAGGCTATCGACTGCTTCGAGGTGGGCGCTAACCGGGCCGCCATCGTCATGACGTGGATATTGGCGATGGATCATCTGTTCGCCCACATCCTCACGCACAAACTGATCGACTTCAATGCGGCCTTGTCGAAGGATAAGGGCGTCAAAATTGACGCCGTTGTCCAACGAGATGACTTCACCGAGATTAAAGAAACGAAGTTCATAGAGTTGTGCCGCGCAGCAGGTATCGTCTCCAACGATGTTCGAAAAATCCTCGATCAGAAGCTGGGTACGCGAAATTCATGCGCCCACCCGTCAGGAGTGACCGTCAACAAATCGAAGGTCATCGATTTCATTGAAGACCTAGTCGACAATGTCATCTTAAAATTCCCGGCCTGACTTACGGCGGGGTTATCGGGATCGGTGCGTCGATGGTTGGATGTGGCCAGACATTCCACTTTGCGGCTTTAAGGCGATCTCGGGATGGATCCCGGCCTGCGCCGGGATGACACCGTGGGCGGGGCGGGAATTGCGGAAAGCCGCCGTTCAGCTAAGATCTCGGCAATCCCAATCTCCGTGGCTTGGCCATGCAGCGCAGCTACTATGTCTACATCGTCGCCAGCCGCAAGCATGGCACGGTCTATGTCGGGGTCACCAATGATCTGGTGCGGCGCACATACGAGCATCGCGAGGGACTCATCGCTGGCTTTTCCAAGACCTATCGCTGCAAACACCTGGTGTGGTTTGAAACCCATGGGGACATCCATGCCGCCATCGACCGCGAAAAGCGGATCAAGAAATGGCTGCGGGCATGGAAGGACGCGCTGATCGAGGCCGACAACCCTGACTGGCGCGATCTGTGGTGGGACATTATCGGCCCGCAATGGACGGGGAGCAGCCCGCAACTGCCCTTGGTGTAATCGCCAGACCCGTCCCACCCGCGGTGTCATCCCGGCCTTGAGCCGGGACCCATCCTGAGATGGTGCCGCGTCGCTGATGGTGGAAGTGGCAAGAATGGTCGACCTTGCGGCCGTTCACCGATCTCGGGATGGGTCCCCGCTTTCGCGGGGATGACACCGGGGGTGGGGTTGGGGTGGTGGCTCAACAGAGGCCGTAAACGCTGTGCCCCCCTACAAATGCCGTGCAAAGAATTCCAGCATGGCGGCGCGGGAGGTGGGGGTTTCCTGGTGGCCGATGCCGGGTTCGCTGACCAGTTGCAGGTTTTGTTGCGTCTGGGCATAGGCCGGTTCGAGGTCGGCCCAGGCGCGGGCGACGGCGAGGGGTGGGGTGAGCTTGTCGGCTTCGCCGATGCAGACCAGCTGCGGGCGGGGGGCGATGAGGGCGGCGATGGGGCCGGCATCGGTTTCGGCCAGGAGGCCCGGGACCGTCATATAGATGCCGTGGCCATCATGGGCGCCCAGTTCGATCATGGTGCGCTGATCGGCAAAGCAGCAGAGATGGGCCACCGCCTTGAGGCGGGGATCCATGGCGGCGAGCCAGTAGCTCAGGGTGGACCCCATGGAAATGCCGAAGGCGCCGATGCGCGTGGGATCGACGTCGGCGCGGCTGGCCAGGTAAGTCAGCGCGGCGGCCTGTTCGCTCAGCATCTGGCCGAAGAGCGACTTGCCCAGCCACAGCAGGGCCTTGGCGGCGGCGGATTCGCTGACATTGGAGCGCTCGCCGAAGACGGGCATGTCGATGGCCAGCGTCACATAGCCGGCATGGGCAAAGACCGGGCCGAGCGGATCGACGAGATATTCGCGGCCGTCGAGCAGTTCGGTGGCGCCGATGGCGTAACCGCCGCCATGGGAATGGGCATAGAGAATGGCGGGGAGACGCCCCTCAGGCTTGAGCGGCCGGGTGAGCAGGCCGCGCACCTCCTCGGTGCCGCCGAGGCGCAGGCGCAGGGTTTCGACGGCATAGCTGCTGTGTTCGACCACGTGGGCGGAGACGAGCTCCACCGCCGGTTCGTCGAGGCCGAGCAGCGCGATCAGGCGCTGGCGGGTGATCGCCATGCCTAGCGCAGCCAGCCGGAGGGGCGGGGATGGAGTTCCATCTGGCCGTCCTTGGTGGCCGCGTCGATGGCGGCGATCTCGTCGGCCGAGAGGCTCAGATTATTGAGCACGCCCAGATTGTCCTTGAGCTGATCGAGATTGCGCACGCCGATCAAAGCCGAGGTCATTTCCGGGCGGCGCAGCACCCAGCTCAAAGCCAGCTGCACCATGGTCTGGCCGCGGGACTTGGCGATGGCGCCCAGCTTGTCGACGGCGTCGAGGACGCGCGGCTCGATATGGCTGGCGCGCAGGGTGCCATTGGGATTGCCGCCGCGGGTGCCGGATTTGTCGCCCGAATTATACTTGCCCGAGAGGACGCCCTGGGCGAGCGGGGAAAAGGCGATGACGCCGATGCCCAGATCGCTGCAAGCATCAATGGTGCCATCGTTTTCGAACCAGCGGTTGATCATGGAATAGCTGGGCTGGTGGATGGTGGTGGCGACGCCCATCTGCTTGAGGATGGCATAGGCCTGGCGGGTTTCGGCCTCGGGATAGGAGGAAATGCCGACATAGAGCGCCTTGCCGGAACGGACGGAATGGGCCAGGGCGCCCATGGTCTCCTCGAGCGGGGTGTCGGGATCGAAGCGGTGCGAATAAAAGATATCGACATAGTCGAGGCCCATGCGCTGCAGGGACTGATCGAGGCTGGCCAGCAGGTATTTGCGGGAGCCGAAATCGCCATAGGGGCCGGGCCACATGGTATAGCCGGCCTTGGTGGAAATGATCAGCTCATCGCGATAGGGGCGGAAATCGCGGGCCATGACCTGGCCGAACAGCTCCTCGGAGGAGCCGGCCGGGGGGCCGTAATTATTGGCTAGGTCGAAATGGGTGATGCCATTGTCGAAGGCGTGGCCGAGGATTTCCATGGCCGAGGGATAGTCGCGGGTGCCGCCGAAATTCTGCCAGAGGCCCAGGCTGATCACCGGGAGCTTGAGGCCGGACTGGCCCGAGCGGCGGTATTGCATGGTGTCATAGCGTGCCGTATCGGCCCGATAGGTCATGGTAGGCTCCGTTGTCTGGTCTGGCATGGCGCGGGGCCATGAGGAGGGGCGATTTCTCGATTTGGCCGCGCGGGCGGGCAGTGGTATGAGGCAGCCAAGCAACGCGCCGAAAAGTCATTTCATGCCCAATCTGCCCCAAGACGATCTGCCATACAAGGTGATGGCGCTGTATAAATTCGCCGACCTGCCCGATGCCGCAGCGATCCGGCCGGCGCTGGCGGCGCTGTGCTGCAGCACGGGCATCAAGGGCACGCTGATCCTGGCGCCCGAGGGGATCAATGGCACGGTGGCAGGGACGGCAAAGGCGATCGACGGGCTGGCGGACTTTCTGTTCGCGAGCGGGCCGTTCGGGGACCGGCTGGCCGGGGCCGAGGTCAAGTATTCGGCAGCCAGCGCCATGCCGTTTTTGCGCATGAAGGTGCGGCTCAAGAGCGAGATCGTGACGCTGCGGGCGCCGGAGGCCAATCCGGCCAAGGCGGTGGGCACCTATGTCGAGCCCAAGGACTGGAACGGGCTGATCGCGCGCAATGACGTGGTGCTTGTCGATACGCGCAATGACTATGAGGTCGGGCTGGGGACATTCCAGCGGGCGCTGGACCCGGCGACGAAGAATTTCACCGAGTTCAAGGACTATGTGGCGACCCATCTCGATCCCAAGCGGGACAAGAAGGTGGCGATGTTCTGCACCGGCGGCATCCGCTGCGAGAAGGCGTCGAGTTATCTGCTGAGTCAGGGCTTCGAAGAGGTGTTTCACCTCAAGGGCGGGATCCTCAAATATCTCGAAGTGGTGCCGCAGGAAGAGAGCCGGTTTGCCGGGGAGTGCTTCGTGTTCGACGAGCGCGTTTCGGTCGGCCATGGGCTGATCGAGGGCGAGGCCACCTTGTGCCGAGCCTGCCGGCATCCGCTGACGCCGGCGGACCGTGCCGATCCGGCCTATCATGAGGGCATCAGCTGCCCGCATTGCGCCGATGATGCCGACAAGCACAAGGCGGCGCAGGAACGGCAGAAGCAGATGGATCTGGCCAAAAGGCGCGGGGCGGCGCATCTGGGCGATGGCGCGGCGCAGGCGGCGGCGGCGGCACGGGCGCGCAAGCGCGAGTCGGCCGAGGCATCGCGGGCGCGCAATGCGGCCGGCACGGCATGAGCCAAAAAACAGGCGTGATCCTGGCGATCGATACGGCGGCGCCGCGGCTGCAGCTGGCGCTGCTGCGGGCCGATGGCACAGTGGATGTGTCGGTGGAGGATATGGCCACCGGGCAGGCCGAGGCGATCTTCGGGCGGATTGCCGACCTATTTGCGCGTAACGGGGTGGGTTACCCCGACCTGACGCGGGTGGTGACGACGACCGGGCCGGGCTCGTTTACCGGGCTGCGCATCGGGCTCAGCGCGGCGCGTGGTGTCGGGCTGGCGCGGGGGATCCCCGTGATCGGGGTGCCCAGCCTGTTGGCGCTGTCGCTGGCTGTCGAGGGGCCGAGCACGGTGCTGCTCGATGCGCGGCGGGACGAGGCCTATTTCCAGATCTTTGCCGGGCCGGGAATGGCGGTGACGCCGCCGGACATTCTGCCCATGGCGCTGGCGCAGGCGGCGACGCCGCCGGACACCACGCTGGTCAGTTCGCCCTTTGTCGATATCGCGCTGGTGGCGCGCTATGGCGCCGTGGCCGATCCGGCAACCCATCTGCCCGAGGCGGCCTATATACGCGATGCCGATGCCAAGCCGCAGACGGCCGGGCGGGTGGAAAGGACCGGGGCGTGATCAAGCTGTGGATGGCGCCGGGCGGGCTGCATATCGAGCCGGGCCAGACCCGCGATGCGAGGGACCTGGCGGCGATCCATGCCAAGGGGTTTTACCGCGGCTGGCCGAGCACGGAATTTGCCAGCTTTCTCAGCGAGCGCGACACGCCGGTCTATGTGGCCTGCGACGCCAGGCGCCGCATTGCCGGCTTCGCTTTGGTGCGCATCGCCGCCGACGAGGCGGAGCTGCTGACCATTGCGGTGGACCCCAAATGGCGCGGCAAGAGGCTGGGCCATGCTTTGCTCAATGCCGCCTTTGACGACCTGCTGATGAGCCCGGCCCGGCGCATGTTTCTCGAGGTCAGCGAGGACAATGTGGCGGCGATCAAGCTCTATGAGCGGCACGGCTTTGCCCGCATTGCCAGCCGCAAGGGCTATTACCCCAAGCCGGACGGCACGGCGGCGACGGCGCTTGTCATGGCGCGCGATCTTGGGTAACCCGGTTGGATGAGAGACGCGTGGGGAGCGGTGGCGTGAGCAAGAGCCAGACGGAGCCAACGCTGGAAGAGGCCTGCGTCGCCAAGGGCATGCGGATGACCGACCAGCGGCGCGTCATCGCCCGGGTGATCGAGGCGGCGGCTGACCATCCCGATGTCGAGGAACTCTATCGCCGGGCCTCGACGGTCGATGACCGGATTTCGCTGTCGACGGTCTATCGCACGGTGAACCTGTTCGAAGAGGCCGGGCTCGTCACCAAGCACGACTTCAAGGACGGGCGCGCCCGTTTCGAGCTGATCCCGGACGAGCACCATGACCACCTGATCGATATCCGCAGCGGCGCGGTGATCGAATTCCGCAATGAGGAAATCGAGGCGATCCAGGAAGTCATCGCCAAGCGGCTGGGCTATCGGCTGGTGGATCACCGGCTCGAGCTCTATGCCGTGCCGATCCATGCCGAGACCAAGAAGAAGCCCTGAGACGGCGCGGCGCGCAATAGTTACAATTTTAGCCGGTAATCCTAACAGCGGCTTGTGCTTGGGCAGATGGCCGGCAGTGGCTATGACTGGTTCCTGTTCTGATGGGAGGCCGTCATGGCTTGGCAAATCCTGGCAATCTGGACCGTGGTGATGGTGACGATCGGCTGGTTCGTGCATAGCGAGCGGCAACTGCTGGGCAATGCCAGCATGGCGCAGGCCCGATTGCTCTATGGGCGGCGACGCCGGCAGCCCGAGGCGGACGAGGCCGCGCCGACGCCGGAAGAGCCCGCCGCCGTGCCGCGCCGCAGCGAGGGACCGAGCCGGGCCGAACGCGAATTCGTCAAGGCGCTGTCGCAGACCGCCTGAACGGCTTACCCTTCCCTGAGCGAGCCCGTCCGCCTATTCGGCAGCGGCCATGGTGTGCTTGAGCCGGGCAATGATCTTGGCGGCCTTGAGCATGAGCGCCATGTCGATATCGGCGGGCTCGGCGTCATTGGCGACGTCGGCCCAGACCGGGATGGACAGCTCGTGCCGGTGCTCGTTGCCGTCCAGTATTTCGGTCAGCACGGCGCTGACATGGCCGGTGATGCGGCCGGCAAGGCGAGGATGGGACTGGCGGTCCCGGACAGCGATATCGATCAGTTCTAAAGTCATTCAGGCCCCTGAGGAGCCCCCAGGCCAAGATAGTGCATGAGGGTTCCCGAGCTCTTAACGCACCAGTCCGCGTGAAGTTTGTTCGCGGGCGGCACTTTATGGAAGGAGTGGCGCCTAGATCACACCTTGACGGCGTGTCCAACCCGACCGGCGCCGCCGAAGAGGCGCAGATAGCGCGCGATCTCCTCGGGCGTGCCGGTGGCCTTGGCAGGATTGTCGCTGAGCTTGACGGCCGGGCGGCCATTGGCCTCGCTCACCTTGGCGACGATGGAAATCGGCTCCAGGCCGGGGTTTGGCCCGTCCGGCTCGCAGCCGGCAAAGTCATTGGTGAGGTTGGTGCCCCAGCCAAAGGCCATGCGCACCTTGCCGTCAAAATGCAGATAGGCCTCCTCGATCATGTCGACGTCGAGCCCGTCGGAAAAAATCAGCAATTTGTCGCGCGGATCGCGGCCGCGGCTCTTCCACCAGGCAATGATGCGCTCGCCGCCCGCGATGGCCGGGGCGCTGTCGGGGCGGAAGCCGGTCCAGTCGGCGACCCAGTCGGGGGCGTGCCGGAGGAAGGCATCGGTGCCAAAGGCATCGGGCAGGACGATCTTGAGATTGCCGCCGTAATAACGCTCCCAATCGGTCAGCACCTGATAGGGCGAGGCGAGCAGCCCCTCGTCGGTGGTGGCCAGCGCCGCCAGCACCATGGGCAGCTCATGGGCATTGGTGCCCAGGGCTTCCAGATCGGTATCCATGGCCAGCTTGACGTTGGAGGTGCCGGTCAGATTGTCGCCAATGCCCTCCTTGAGCGCATCGACGCACCAGCGCTGCCAGAGGAAGGAATGGCGGCGGCGGGTGCCGAAATCGGAAATTCTGAGATCGGGCAGCTTTTGCAGGCGCTCGACCTTTTCCCACATCTTGGCCTTGGCGCGGGCATAGAGCACGTCGAGGGTGAAGGGGCCATAATGCTTGAGCGCGGCGCGGCTGCGCAGCTCGTTGATGATGGCGAGCGCGGGAATTTCCCACATCGAGGTCTCGACCCAGAGGCCGGGAAATTCGAGCACGAACTGGCCGTCGCGCTTTTCGAGGGAATAGTCGGGCAGGCGGAAGGTCTCGAGCCATTTGAGGAAGGCGGGCGAGAAGATCTGCTTGCTGCCATAAAAGCTGTTGCCGGCCAGCCAGATCATTTCCTTCTTGGTGAAGCGCAGCTCGCGCACGTGATCGAGCTGGGCGCGCAATTCATCAATGTCGATCTCGTCGGCCAGGCGCACCGAGCGGGTGCGGTTGATCAGGCTGAAGGTGGCATCGACCGTGGGGTAGAGCCCCCAGATCATCTGCAGCATCAAAAGCTTGTAGAAATCGGTATCGAGCAGGCTGCGCACGATCGGATCGAGCTTCCAGGTGTGGTTGTACACCCGGCGCGCCATGTCGGTAAAAGTGGCCATTGTGGTTCCCCGTTCGCGGCCAGCCTTGTAGCGCGGGGGGGTGGGGATGGGAAGGTCGGGGGCGGGGGGATCGGTTCGGTGGGGGCGTCAGGCGAAAGTCCATTTGCGGAATGTATGAGAAACTTGCGATGCTTAACCCAGACGACTGTCATGCACCGGGAGGCCAAGGGGCGGCTTCCGCAACAGGACTGCTTGTTAAGTCAAACTTGCCTCCCCCAATATCGCCTATCTTCCTATTCGCGGCAAAGAAGGAAATAGCGGAATCTCGGGCGAATATTCACCCAAACTGAGAGGTTCGTGGTCACCCTTTTCTGCAGTGAGAGTCCGCCAGTACTCTTTGAAAAATTGAGCGCATGTCATATCTGCAAGTCGAATGCGCTGATCTTTTATCATGAAGTCGTGCTCAAACGCTTTGCCAAGCTCGTCCTCAATTACGGATTTGTCGCTCTGAGAGATTTGATACGCCGTTGCGACGATTTCGGAATGGCCCTGCGTCCTTTGAGCGAGCAATTTGACATTCTGACGATGGAACGCAAAACCTAGGAAAACGACACGATCAGCATCCGCTATCGTAGCTCGCATAGCCGCCAACTCCTCACCCTCCTCAACTCGCTCGGTAAAGGTGCGAATTTGCTGAGCTACGTCGGCCAGCTGTTGTGGCGAACCTTCGCCGAAGCGCACACTAGGAGCATGGCCTTCTTGCCAAGGTAGCCTACCGGCAACCCCATAGGGCCGGTGGATGATCAGCCCCTGCATGATCTCGCGAACCGCATCAGGTTTAACACCATAGTAGGAGGCGAGCGAGATGGGCAGATAATGCTCTAAGCATCGATCATAGTTGAAGTTAACAATTTTCAAATTATCAAATATTCTGCTGATCTGGCTCTTTCGGACATTCTCAGTCAAAAGCTTCGTAAAACTGCTATACCAAGAATTGCTGAAACTTGATAGTTCAAGTGAATCCGGCTTGTAATCGTTGTATTTGAAAGACTCGCTTGCGGCCTCCGCCTTCAAAATAGCCTGAACAATACCAAGCTTACCCACAAGCTCTATTTGTGGATCTTCCAACGCATCTATGACATTGTCGATGGAAAGAGCCTGCTTTGCAGACTCGCTGAGCTGCCGTCCCGCCTTTATATGCTCATTGATCTTAGTGACCTCGCGCCCTTCGTTCAGATGCAGCTTGAGCGCCTGGACAATGCTAGGATCACCTGCTGTCTGTCGGCTGTAGTCAAACTTAATATCTACCAGTTGAGTAATTTGCTCCAACAATTCCGATCCCATCGGCAAACCGACTTCGACGCTGGCACCGGCACCAATTACCAAAACGGTCTTCGCTCTGAACATATTCCGCCCTCTTTGCTCCAGTTAAAAACGCGGCCCCGGATTTTAGTCTTTTGGAGATTGATCGACTACATGCCGCGACGATGGACGAGGTCTGAAATGACCGCAATGGGGACAGAAATTCCAGTGCCTATGCGAATACGGTTTTCATCCTACCTCCCCCTCAATCCCCGAGCTGAAACCGCTCGAATCTTCCCAGCGTTTCGTCCACCGCCACCCTGCCCTCCGCCCCGACATCGTGCAGCCAGGTCTGCTGCTGGATCAGCAGCTTGCCAGCGCTGCGGTCGGTCTTGAGGTCGAGGGCGGCGACGACCCTGTCGCCCATGAGCACCGGCAAGGCGAAATAGCCCAGTTGGCGCTTGGCGGCCGGCAGATAGGCCTCGAAGAGGTGGTCATAGCCGAAGAAGAGTTTCAGCCGCTTGCGCTGGATGACCAGCGGATCAAAGGGCGAGAGGATATGCACCAGGTCGGGCGGGGCGCCGGCGGGCGCGGCGGGCGCGTCGAGCGTTTCCGGCGCGGCCCAGTGGCTGGGCTTGTCCTGACCGGTGAGGCGGACGGGCACGAGCTTTCTGGCGCGGACGCGGCTGTCGATCAGCTCCTTGACCAGGGGCTTGCTGGGCGCATCGAGATGGCAGATGGAATCAAGACTCACCAGGCCCTGGCTACGCAGGGCGCGATCGAGCTTGTAGGCGGCGATCTGGCGGGCCGTGGCCGGCTTTGGCTTTGTCGCCCAACCGAAGTGGCGCTCGATCAGGTCATAGGTCTTGAGCATGCCCTGGCGGGCGGCGACGGTGACGCGGCCCTGATAGAACAGCATTTCGAGCACGCGCTTGCTCGGCTTGCGGCTGGCCCAGGGATGGTCCTTGTCGACCAGGACATCGTCATCGATGTCGCGGATGGAGAGCGGACCGTCACTGCGCAGACGAGCCAGCATCTTGCGGCTTTCGGCCCGGGTGACCGAGCCGTACCAGGCGCTGGGCTTGAGACGATAGGCCTGCATGGCGGGCAGGAAGAACGGCAGATCGGCCGCGGGCACATAGCTCAGGGCATGGGTCCAGTATTCGAACACCGACTTGTCGGCGGACTGGGCGGCGACCAGGTCGGCGCGGCGATAATCGGGCAGCCGGGCAAACAGGATATGGTGGTGGCAGCGCTCGATGACATTGATGGTGTCGATCTGCACGTAGCCCAGATGGGCAATGGCGGCGCGCACCGCCTCGGGCCCGGCGCCAAAGGGGGCAAAGCTGTCGAGCCGCTGGGCGGCGAGCCAGAGCTGGCGGGCGCGGGCGGGGTCAAGGGTGAGCGGGGCTTTGGGCAAGGCGTGCATCCGAATCTGGCGGATGGGCAGCATGGCGGGGCGCGGGGCGGCAGGTCAATCCGGCCGGCCTCGGCCTGGCGCCGGAGCGGCGTCCGCGGCAAGACGCAATCCTAGATCGCGCCGATCCGGGGCGCGGCGCGCCTGCTGGAATAGAAATTCCTGATTTCGGGCATAAGCCGGTTTTTATGCTTTTTCATCTGCAGTAACTTTCTCCGGTCGACTGACGCGGAGGGGATGACATGGTTGACCGGACTTTGAAGATACTTGGCGTGCATGGACTGGGGGATCACCGGAACTCGGACTGGCAGAGCAAATGGCCGGCGGCGGTGCGCGCGGCCTTTCCGGTCATTGACAGCCTGACGCTGGATTTTGACTTCGTCACCTATGACGACATTTTCGACAGCACCGACATATCCTGGCTCGATAGCGCCGCGGCAGTATGGAAGCTGACCAAAAGCGGGATATCGAGCATCGGCCGGCCGCGCGGCGTGCTGTCGGACCTGTCCGACAAGATCAAGTGGAGCGCCGGCTATGTCGTGGCCTGGGTGGAGGACGAGGATTTCAAGCGGCGCAGCCGGCAGCGCATCCTCGACGCCGTCGCGGCGCAGCAGCCCGACATCATCCTGGCGCACAGCCTGGGATCGCTGGTGACCTACAATGCCTTCAGCCATGCCGATGCGCAGCAGGCCGAGATCAAGGACCAGCTGGCCAAGGCGGACTACATTACCTTCGGTTCGCAGATCGGTAACCCCTTCGTCATCAGCAACCTGACCAATGGGCGCATATTGCCGCTGGGCGTGCGCAACTGGCGCCACCTCTACAATGCCTATGACGACGTGTTCACCGCACCGATCCGCCTGCCGGAAATGCCGACTTTCCGCCAGACCGAGACGCCCTTCGACATTGACGGGTTTGGCGACCATGCGCCGGAGAGCTATCTGGGGCACCGCGCCACCATCGAAAATGTCTGGAAGCCGATAGCGGCGGCCGCCACGGGCAGCATGGCGCAGCGCCGGGCCAGGGTGCCGCTGAAAAAGACGCCGGCCCAGCCGCGCAAGAAGATGCAGAAGGCGCTGCTGGTGGGCATCAACGACTATCCCGACCCGGCGCAGCGCCTCGAAGGCTGCGTCAACGACGTCTTCACCATGAGCGCAGTGCTGCAGGGTTGTGGCATGCCAGCCGAGGCCATCCGCGTGTGCCTGAACGAACGCGCCACCACCGACGGCATTCTCAGCCGCCTGCAATGGCTGCTGGACGATCCGCGGCCCGGCGACGAACTGGTGTTCTACTATAGCGGGCATGGCGCGCGGGTGCCCGAATATGGCGTGGACTTCGAGCCGGACCACCATGTGGAAACCCTGGTGCCCTGGGATTTCGACTGGACGCCGGAGCGCTGGATTGCCGACGACCAGATCTTCAACCTCTACAGCCAGCTGCCCTATGACACCCGGCTGGTGATGATCTTTGACTGCTGCCATTCGGGAGGCATTCACCGCGATGGCGGGGCGCGGCCGCGCGGCATCGTGCCGCCGGACGACATCCGGCACCGGGAGCTCAAATGGGATCGGGAGGCCCGGATGTGGGTGCGCCGCGACTTCAGCCGCATCAACAAGGACTTCACACCGAACAAGACGCTGGCCGTGGACTATTTCGGTACCGATGGCGCGACGCAGCGGATGGGGCGAGCGTCGATGCTGCGGGGCATCAAGGCGGCGGAATACGAGAAGCTGAAGAAGGCGCAGGACCCCTCGGCGCTGGGTCCCTACCTGCCAGTGATCATCGAGGCCTGCAGCGAGGATGAGTTTTCCTACGAATACCGGCATGGCGCGACCAGTCACGGCGCCTTCACCTTCAGCCTTGCCAGCATCCTGGAGCGCAGCAAGGCCATCAGCTTCGAGGACCTGGTCAAGGCGACCGGCAAACAGCTGCAGGAGCTGGGCTATGCGCAGAAGCCGGCCATACTGGGGCCGGGCTCGATCCTGAAATATAACGTTCCCTGGACCGCCGGCTGAGCCGGAAACGGGCGACCAGCAGCAGGTCAGGGCGCGTGCCGCGGCTGGATTGGCCGCGATAGGTGACGGGGGAAAATGGTGGAGCCTAGCGGGATCGAACCGCTGACCTCTTGCATGCCATGCAAGCGCTCTCCCAGCTGAGCTAAGGCCCCATTATTTGGGTCTTTGGAGGACAATTGCCTTCCGAAGCGAGGCGGAACCTATTGGATGATCCCGGCCCATGCAAGTGCCTAAATGACACTTTTTCGTTCGACCGGCTGAAAGTCTCAGCCGGCCGAAAAATCACGTAAAATCAAGGCTCGTCGTCGGTGTTGACGTCAAAGCCGATGTCGTCGTCCTCGTCTTCGTCTTCCTCGAGGAAGGTATCGGCATCGTCGTCGCCCAGATCGTCCTCGACCTCGACATCGACATCATCGGTCTCTGGAATGTCCTCGTCGCCGGCTTCCTCGGCATCGGCTTCCTCGAGCGAGACGATCTCGGGGGCGGCGACGTCGTCCTCGACCTCGTCCTCGATCTCGTCTTCATCAACCGGAACGGGCTTGACCGTCTTGGGAACCGCCTTGGGGGTGGCAACGACCTGCTCGAAATAGGCGCGCGGATAGCTCTTGCCGGTATAGGGCGAGACCACGGGGTCGAGGTTGAGATCGTAGAATTTCTTGCCCGTTTCAGGGTCGGTGCGCTTGGTGCCGCGGTCGGAACTGGCCATCGATGTTCCTCGTCAGGGGGTTTGGCGGGCGCAGGGGCCCGCGGGATTGGTCAGTCCGGTTATGAGCAAAGCGGGCCCCTGTCAAACCGAAAATGTGGAGATGGGCTTCCCAGCCCGACGGGGTGATGGCAATAGCAGGTCCGAGCGTGTTAAGTCCGGACCTGCCATGACCGACCCAAAGCCCAGTGCAGACCTGCTGACCGCCCACGGCGCCGACCCGCTCAGCGGACGTTTCGTGACGCCCGGCGACACCGCCATTTCGCAGCGCGCGCTGCTGCTGGCGGCGCTCAGCCTGGGCAGCAGCAGGATCCGCGGCGTGCGCGCCGCCCAGGCGGTGCTGGCGACCGCCGCGGCGCTGGGCCAGCTGGGCGTGCGCATCGAGATGAACGGGGCGGACTGGCAGGTGCATGGCCTGGGCGTGCTGGGCCTGCTGGCGCCGCAAGGGCCGCTCGACGCGGGACCCTCGGCCAGCAATCTGGCGCTGCTGGCGGGGCTTTTGGCGCCCTATAACATGACGGTGCGGTTCAGCCCCCCACCGGCGCTGGAGGACGGCACGGCGGCGACGCTCGAGCCCCTGCCCGCGGCGCTGCTGGACGGGCTGGAGGCGCTGGGCGCCAGGGTGGAGACACAGGACGATGGCGGGCTGATGCTGGTGGGCGCCTGCCTGCCGGTGCCGCTGCGCCGCAGCCTCGAGCAAGCCGACGAGACCAGCAAGATGGCGCTGCTGCTGGCGGGATTGCAGGTGGCCGGCGAGAGCGCGATCCACGAACCGGTGGCCACGCATGACCATGGCGAAAAGCTGCTGGCCGCCTTTGGCGCCGAGATCGGCGTGACGCCGGACGAGGGCGACAGCGAGGGCGTGACGATCAGGCTGGGTGGCCTGCCGGCGCTGCAGCCGCAGACCATCAACGTGCCCGGCGACCCCTCGGCGGCGGCCTTTGCCATTGTCGCGGCGCTGATCATCAAGGGCAGCGAGCTGGTGGTGGGCAATGTGCTGATCAACCCGCTGCGCACCGGGCTGATCGATACGCTGCTGGAAATGGGCGGGGATATCCAGTTCATCAACCAGCGCGAAGCCGCCGGCGAACATATTGCCGACCTGCGGGTGCGCTCGAGCTGGCTCAAGGGCATCAGCGTCAGCGAACGCCACGGCAGGGCGCTGCTGGACGATATCGCGCCGCTGGCCATTGCCGCGGCCTTTGCCCAGGGCGAGACGGTGATCAACGGGCTGGGCGGGCGCAACACGAGCCAGGACGACCGGCTCAAGGCGCTGGTGGCCGGGCTGCGCGCCAACAAGGTGGGCGTGACGCTGAGCGCGGAGAGCCTGAGCCTGGCCGGCGACGGCAAGGTGGCGGGCGGCGGCAAGGTCGACAGCGGGGGCGATGGCTCGCTGGCGATGAGCTTTGCCGTGCTCGGGCTGGCCAGCCGCCACAAGGTGACCATCAAGGGCGCCCAGGCCATTGCCGAGAACTTTCCCGACTTCGTGGCCGCCATGAGCGCCGCCGGCGGCAAGTTTCCGCCGACCAAGACCCCCAGAACGTGAGCGCAAGCATGATCATTGCCGTAGACGGGCCGGCCGCATCGGGCAAGGGTACGCTGGCCGAGGGCCTGGCGCGGCATTATGGCCTGCCGCATCTGGATACCGGGCTGCTGTACCGGGCGGTGGGCTGGGCGGTGCGCGACAGTATCGACGAACCCGATTTCGAGGCGCGGGCGATCGCGGCGGCGCAGGCGCTGGACGCCGATCACCTGCGCAACCTGGCCGAGCTCACCAGCGGGGAGGCGGGCATCTTTGCCAGCAAGGTGGCGGTGATCGGCAAGGTCCGCGAAGTGATGCGGGCGTATCAGCGCGGCTTTGCCCACCAGCCCGGCGGCGCGGTGCTGGACGGGCGCGATATCGGCACGGTGATCTGCCCGGAGGCCGATGCCAAGCTGTTCATCATGGCCGACAGCAAGGTGCGCATGGAAAGGCGGGCCCGGCAGCTGGAAAAGCGCGGCCTGGTGGTTGACCGCTACGCGCTCTATCACCAGATAGAAGAACGCGACGCCCGCGACATGGCCAACCCCTTTGGCGGGTTCTACAAGGCGGACGACGCACACTTGCTCGATACGACGCTTCTCGATATAGAGGCGGCACTGCGCGCAGCCATCGCGATTGTCGATGGGACCCAAGCGCACAAGGCAGGGCTCTAGGGCTCAAATCCAACCTTGTGCGACCGGCCCCGGCAATCGGCCTTTGCGGGGCGAGCGCCACGACTAGCAAATTCATCGCCGTTTTCGAACGGGCCCGTGTGCCGGCTGCTGACATGATCAGCGGGCGGGTCCCCGTTCTGGCGATGCCCAACCCCCAACCACCGGCACAACGGAGAAGATATTTGGCACAGCAAACTGTGACGAAAGAAGATTTTGAATCGCTGTTGATGGATTCGTTCGTCGATAACGAGCCGCTTGAAGGCGCCGTCGTCAAGGGCACCGTGGTCGCGATCGAAAAAGACCTGGCGATCATCGATGTCGGTCTCAAGACCGAAGGCCGCATTCCGCTCAAGGAATTCGGCGCTGCCGGCCGTGACGGCCTGATCAAGGTGGGCTCGATCGTCGAGGTCTATGTCGACCGCGTCGAGAATGCCGCCGGCGAGGCTGTGCTCAGCCGCGAGAAGGCCCGTCGTGAAGAGAGCTGGGTCAAGCTCGAAGTCATGTACAACAACAATGAGCGCGTTGAAGGCACCATCTTCAACCAGGTCAAGGGCGGCTTCACCGTCGACCTCGAAGGCGCCGTTGCGTTCCTGCCGCGTTCGCAGGTCGATATCCGCCCGATCCGCGATATCGCGCCGCTGATGAACGTGCCGCAGCCGTTCCAGATCCTCAAGATGGACAAGCGTCGCGGCAATATCGTCGTGTCGCGTCGCGCCATCCTGGAAGAGTCGCGCGCCGAACAGCGTTCGGAAATCGTGCAGCAGCTCGAAGAGGGCCAGGTTGTCGACGGCGTGGTCAAGAACATCACCGATTACGGTGCGTTCGTTGATCTCGGCGGCATTGACGGCCTGCTGCATGTCACCGACATCGCATGGCGTCGCGTGAACCATCCGTCGGAAGTGCTGACGATCGGCGAGACCATCAAGGTCCAGATCGTGCGCATCAACCACGAGAGCCACCGTATCAGCCTGGGCATGAAGCAGCTCCAGTCCGATCCATGGGAAGGCATCGAGGCCAAGTACCCGATCGAAGCCAAGTTCACCGGCCGCGTCACCAATATCACCGACTACGGTGCCTTTGTTGAGCTGGAGCCAGGCATTGAAGGCCTGATCCACGTGTCCGAGATGAGCTGGACCAAGAAGAACGTCCACCCCGGCAAGATCGTCTCGACCTCCCAGGAAGTCGAAGTCGTCGTGCTCGAGGTCGATCCCGACAAGCGTCGCATCTCGCTCGGTCTCAAGCAGACCCTGGCCAATCCATGGGAAAGCTTCGCCGAGAAGTTCCCCGTGGGCGCTGTCATCGAAGGCGAAGTCAAGAACAAGACCGAATTCGGCCTGTTCATTGGCCTGGATGGCGATGTCGACGGCATGGTCCACCTGTCCGATCTCGATTGGCAGAAGTCGGGCGAAGTGGCTCTGGAAGACTACAACCGCGGTGACATGGTTTCGGCCAAGGTCCTCGATGTTGACGTCGAAAAGGAACGCATCTCGCTGGGCATCAAGCAGCTGTCGGCTGGCGAAGCTTCGGCTGCAACGGCTGACACCGGCGAGACCGGCGGCATCCGCAAGAACGCCATCGTCACCGGTACGGTGACCGAGGTCAACGAAGGCGGCATCGAAGTGCGCATCGCTGACAGCGACATGACCGCGTTCATCCGCCGTGCGGATCTGAGCCGCGATCGCAATGACCAGCGCCCGGAGCGTTTCTCCAAGGGCGAAAAGGTCGATGCGCGCGTCACCCAGTACGATCGCAAGACCGGCCGCATCCAGCTCTCGATCAAGGCGCTCGAAATCGCCGAAGAAAAAGAAGCTGTCGCCAATTACGGTTCGTCCGCTTCGGGCGCATCCCTGGGCGACATCCTGGGCGCCGCGCTCAAGGATCGCGAAAAGGAATAGTGGTGGCGCCTGCCTCTCTTGTTGCAGGCAAAACCCCGGGCCCGCGCTTCACAGCGCGGGCCTTTTGCTTTCTAAAGACAAGATGACACACCTGATGCACTGGCGGCCGCTGACCGCACCGGACCTGCCCGTGGTCGAGGCCATTGCCGCGATCGTGCATCCCGATTTTCCCGAGGACAGTGCCGTCTTTGCCGAACGGCTCATGCTCTATCCGGCGGGCGCGCGGCTGCTCGAACTGGACGGGGTGGCGGCGGGCTATGTGCTGAGCCATCCGTGGCGCCACGGCGCGCTGCCGCCGCTCAATGGCTTGCTGGGCGCCCTGCCCGAGCATGCCGACACCTTCTACATCCATGACCTGGCGCTGCTCAACAAGGCGCGCGGCACCGGGGCGGCAGCGATGATCGTGGGCGAAATCCAGCGCCATGCGCGGGCGCAAGGCTTTGCCAGCATGAGTCTGGTGGCCGTCAATGGCTCGCTGGGCTTCTGGCACAAGCACGGCTTTCGCGCGCAGCGCCCCAGCACGCTGGCGCCCGAACTGGTGGAGAAGCTTGCCAGCTATGAAGCGGCGGCGCGGCTGATGGTCAAGGCGCTTGTGTAGCTACAAAACTGTAGTTACATTTGGGCACACCAGCGCGGGGGCGGCGGGTGGAATTCGAGTGGGACGAGCGCAAGCCTCTGACAGCAGAACAAATCGCTGAACTCGAGGCCCTATCAGAGCGCCCGGACAGCGCGATCGACCTTTCCGATATCCCGGAGCTGACCGACGATTTCTTCGAGAATGCCGTCCAGGGGCTGAGCTATCGCCGCATGCACAAGCAGCAGACGACGCTGCGGCTCGATATGGATATCCTCGACTGGTTCAAGCGCCATGCCAAGGACGGCAAGGGCTACCAGACCGACATCAACAAGGCGCTGCGGGCCCATGTGCTGGCGCAGGAAAAGAAGGCGGCCAAAAAGACCGGCTGAGACCGCTTGCCAAGGCGGCGCGCCGCGGCTACCTGCTGGCTGCAGAGCGAGGCCCCATGACCGACCACCCAGTTCAAGACCCCCATGCCCGCATCGCCGCCGACCGCCTGCGCCGATCGCGCGGGCGCTGGCGCGTGCTGGCCTTCGTGGCACTGGCCATTGCCGTGCTGGCCGGCCTGGGGCGCTTCGCCCTGCCCAATGCCGCCGCGGGCGCGCATGTGGCGCGGCTGGTGGTGGACGGGGCCATAGCCACCGATCCGGGCCGGCTGGCCGCCATTGCCGCGCTGGCCGAGGATGACAGCGTCAAGGCGGTGATCGTGGCGATCAATTCGCCGGGCGGCACCACGGCGGGCGGCGAGGAACTCTATGAAGCGCTGGGCCAGTTGCGGGCGGCCAAGCCGGTCGTGGCGGTAATCGGCGAGCTGGGCGCCTCGGCGGCCTATATGACCGCCATAGCCAGCGACCGGATCTTTGCCCGGCGGCTGTCGATCGTGGGCTCGATCGGCGTGCTGTACCAGCATATCAATGCGGGCAAGCTGCTCGACACGATCGGGGTGGATCTCGACAAGGTCGCCTCCGGCCCGCTCAAGGCCGAGCCCGATTTCGACGAGCCGATGACCGGAGCGCCCCGCGCCTCGATCGCCGCCCTGGTCGATGACAGCTATCAATGGTTTGTCGACATTGTCGCCGAACGGCGCGGGCTGAGCCGGGGCCAGACGCTGGCGCTGGCCGACGGGCGCATCGTCACCGGCCGGGTCGGGCTCGAAAGCGGGCTGATCGACGCGATTGGCGGCGAGCGGGAGGCGCTGGACTGGCTCAAGGCCGAACATGGCCTGGCCGACGCGATCGAGGTGACAACGGCCTGGCCGCAGCCCGAGCGGGGGTTTGACCTGCTCGGTACGCTGCTGGGCGGCCAGGCGCGCGCCATGCTTGGCCTGCCCGAAAGCCCCATCCCGCTTGACGGGCTGGTTTCGCTTTGGCAGGTTGGCAGCGCCTCTTGAGATTTACGGGGCCATTGCCCGCCATTTGGAGCCTGGGATGATCAAGTCCGAACTCGTCGAGAAGCTTGCGGCAGAAAATCCCCACCTGTTTCAGCGCGATATCGAGAATATCGTCAATGCGATCCTCGACGAGATCGGCGACGCGATGGCGCGGGGCGACCGGGTCGAACTGCGTGGCTTCGGCGCCTTTTCGGTGAAGAACCGGCCGGCGCGCATCGGCCGCAACCCCCGCACCGGCGAGCAGGTGGATGTGGGCGAGAAATATGTACCGCAATTCAAGGCGGGCAAGGAAATTCGCGAGCGGCTCAACCGCTCGTAACGGGGCCAGGGCTCCATAGGCATTTAGGCAATGGTCAATAAAATCGTCGGTTGGGTCGTGCTGGTCCCGCTATGCCTGGGGCTGGTGGTGCTCGCGCTGGCCAACCAGCATTTCGTGATCGTCAATATCAACCCCTTCACCGCCGGAGACGGCACGGCCGCGCCCGGCTATGGCGTGCCCATGTTCGTGGTGCTCTATGTGGTGCTGCTGGTGGGCGTGCTGGCCGGCGGCATTGCCACCTGGTTTGCCCAGGCCGAGCATCGCCGCCGCGAACGGCACTGGCGCCGCGAGGCCCAGACCCTGACCGGCGAGCTGGAACGGCTGCGCAAGAGCCAGCGCGGCCCCGCCAGCAGTGCCGCCGATGTCGACGATGTTTTGGAGCTGCGCTGAGCACCCTATGGCCGACCCCCTGATTATCAAGATTTGCGGCATCAAGACGCCGGAGCTGCTGGAAGCCACCATTGCGGCCGGCGCCGACATGGTGGGCTTCATGCATTTCCTGCGCTCGCCCCGCCATGTGTCGGTCGAGGATATCGCCACGCTGATCTCGCAGGCGCGCGGGCGCATCGAGACCTGCGTTGTGCTGGTCAATCCGGACAATAGCTGCGTCGCCGAGGTGGCGGCGCTGGGGCCGGACTGGATCCAGCTGCACGGGCCGGAAACGCCGCACCGGGTCGCCGCGATCCGCGCCGAGGCCGGGGTGGAAATCATCAAGGCGCTGCCGATCGGCACGGCCGAGGACGTGGCGCAGATTGCCGGTTTCCTCGACGTGGCGGACCGGGTGCTGCTCGACGCCAAGCCGCCCAAGGGCGCCGACCGGCCGGGCGGATTGGGCGACAGCTTCGACTGGGGCCTGCTCAAGGCGCTTGACCCGTCGATCCCGTTCATGCTTTCGGGTGGCCTGACGCCCGAGACCGTCGCCGACGCCATCAAGACCGTGCGCCCGTTCGGGGTGGATGTGTCTTCGGGGGTGGAGAGCGCGCCGGGGGTCAAGGACAAAAGGCTGATCGAGGCATTCATCCGAAACGCCCGCGCCGCCGTATAAGCCAAGCCCCGCGGTCACCCGGCCGGACCGGGCTGACAAGCGAAGGAAGAGCTGCAGTGGACACCGATAGCCTCAATTCCCTGCGCAATGGTCCCGATGACAATGGCCGCTTCGGCATGTTTGGCGGCCGGTTCGTCGCCGAGACGCTGATGCCGCTGATCCTTGACCTCGAGGCGCATTACCGGGCGGCGCAGATCGACCCGGAATTCAAGGCCGAGCTCAATGACCTGTCGGTGCACTATGCCGGTCGGCCGAGCCCGCTCTACTATGCCGAGCGGCTGACCCAGCATCTGGGCGGCGCCAAGGTGTGGTTCAAGCGCGAGGAGCTCAACCATACCGGCAGCCACAAGATCAACAATTGCCTGGGGCAGATCCTGCTCGCCAAGCGCATGGGCAAGACGCGGGTGATCGCCGAGACCGGCGCCGGCCAGCATGGCGTGGCCACGGCCACGGTCTGCGCCAAGTTCGACCTGCCCTGCACCATCTTCATGGGCGCCACCGATGTTGAGCGGCAGATGCCCAATGTGCTGCGCATGAAGATGCTGGGCGCCGAAGTGCGGCCGGTCACGGCCGGGGCCGGCACTCTCAAGGACGCCATGAACGAGGCGCTGCGCGACTGGGTGACCAATGTGGAGAGCACCTATTACCTGATCGGCACGGCGGCGGGGCCGCATCCCTATCCGGAAATGGTGCGCGATTTCCAGAGCGTGATCGGCAGCGAGATCAAGAGCCAGTTTGCCGAGGCCGAAGGCGGGCTGCCCGATGCCGTGGTGGCCTGTGTCGGCGGCGGCAGCAATGCCATCGGCGCCTTTCACGCCTTTCTCGATGACCGCGACGTCAAGCTCTATGGCGCCGAAGCGGGCGGGCACGGCGTGGACGTCGAGAACGGCCATGCCGCCAGCATGACCGGCGGGCGCCCCGGCGTGCTGCATGGCAACCGCACCTATCTGCTGCAGGATGATGACGGGCAGATCCTCGAAGGTCACTCGATCTCGGCGGGGCTGGACTATCCCGGCGTCGGACCGGAGCATTCGTTCCTGCATGACAGCAAGCGCGTGACCTATGCGCCGATCACCGATACCGAGGCGCTCGAGGCGTTCCAGCTGTGTACGCGGCTCGAGGGCATCATTCCGGCGCTGGAAAGCGCGCATGGGCTGGCGCAGCTGATGAAGATCGCCCCGACCATGGGCAAGGAGCAGTCGATCGTGCTGTGCCTGAGTGGGCGCGGCGACAAGGACGTCGAGAGCGTCGGCAAATATCTGGGGCTGCTGTAGACCATGACCACCCGTATCGACAGAACATTTGCCGCCCTCAAGGCAGCGGGCCGGCCGGCGCTGGTCACCTATGTGATGGCCGGCGATCCCGACCTGGCCACCAGCCAGGCGATCATGGAAGCCCTGCCGCGGGCGGGCGCCGACATCATCGAATTCGGCATGCCGTTTTCCGACCCGATGGCCGATGGCGTGGCCATTCAGCTGGGCGGGCAGCGGGCACTGGCCGGCGGCATGACGCTGCGCGGCGTGCTGGGCATGGTGGAAGATTTCCGCCGCAAGGACGAGACCACGCCCATCGTGCTGATGGGCTATTACAACCCGATCTACAGCTTCGGCGTGGACCGCTTCGTGACGGCGGCCAAGCAGGCCGGCGTCGACGGGCTGATCATTGTCGACCTGCCGCCCGAGGAAGATGACGAACTGTGCCTGCCGGCCATGGCGGCGGGGCTCAACTTCATCCGGCTGACCACGCCGACCACCGACGACAAGCGGCTGCCCACCGTGCTCAAGAACTCTTCGGGCTTTGTCTATTACGTGTCGATGACCGGGGTGACCGGGGCGGCGATCAAGTCGCGCGGCGCGGTGGGCGAGGCGGTGGACCGCATCAAGAGCCATACCGACCTGCCGGTGGCCGTCGGCTTCGGCATCAAGACGGCCGAGGACGCCGCCGATATCGGCAGGCATGCCGACGGCATCGTGGTCGGCTCGGTGCTGGTGGATGCGGTGGCGCAATCGCTGGTGGACGGCAAGGCCAGCGCGACGACGGTGGACGCGGTGCGCGACCTGGTGGCCAGCCTGGCCGCCGGGGTGAAGCGGGCGCGGCAATAGACTATCCACAGCCCCCAGCAGGCGGCCTTTGCCCTCAGGCATCGCCGCTGATAGAAATGCCATAATTTCAAGCTCTGGTGACGGTCACGTCACCCCGCGAGGCCTGCCATGAACTGGATCGACAACTTCGTCCGCCCGAAAATCCGCTCGATCCTGGGCGACAAGTCGCAGATCGCGGAAAACCTCTGGGTCAAGGATCCCGAGTCCGGCGAGATGGTGTTCTATCGCGACCTCGAGGCGAACCAGTGGGTGGTGCCCAATTCGGGCTATCACATGAAGATCAAGCCGGCGGACCGGCTCAAGACCTTCTTCGACGACGGCGCCTACAAGCTCGTGGCGGTACCCAGCGTGCCGCTCGATCCGCTGAAATTCCGCGACCAGAAGCGCTATACCGACCGGCTCAAGGAAAGCCGCGCCAAGACCGGCTATGACGATGCCGTGCTGGTGGCGACGGGCAAGCTCTATGAGCGCGACATCACCGTAGCGGTGCAGGATTTCGACTTCATGGGCGGCTCGCTGGGCATGGCGGCCGGCCAGGGCATCATTACCGGGCTGGAAACCGCAGCCAATCACAAGACCCCCTTCGTGCTGTTCGTCGCCTCGGGCGGCGCGCGCATGCAGGAAGGCGTGCTCAGCCTGATGCAGATGCCGCGCACCACCGTGGCGGTGCTGCGGCTGCGCGAGGCCGGGCTGCCCTTTTTCGTGGTGTTCACCGACCCGACCACGGGCGGCGTCACCGCCTCCTATGCCATGCTGGGCGATGTGCATATTGCCGAACCGGGCGCCCGGATCGGCTTTGCCGGGGCGCGCGTCATCGAGCAGACCATCCGCGAAAAGCTGCCCAAGGGCTTCCAGCGCTCGGAATATCTCTATGAACACGGCATGATCGACATGGTGGTGCACCGGCATGACCTGCGCTCGACCATCGGCTCGCTGGCAGCGATCCTGACCAAGAGCGAAGCACCGGGCGCGCTGGCCGGCGTCGGGGCGCCGAGCGCCGGACGCAGCAGCATGCGCGACGCGGCCATGGCCGCCGAGGGTGACGACGCCGATCTCGACAGCCCGCCACAAGCCGCGCATGCTGAATGAAGTCTTGGTACGGAAGCGCGCATTTACATTGATTTAAGGGCAATCGCCCTAGACTAACGCCTTGCTGCAGGGGTCGACGACATGAGGTCGCCGGCCATTCTATTGCGCAGTTCAAAGGTGTTTCATGCTCAAACTGTCCCTGCCGATCGCGCGCAAGCTGCCCCTGGCCCTGCTGGGCTCGGCTTTGCTGGTCAGCCTGGGCGTCGGCACGGCGAGCTATCTGATCGGCAGCAGCGCCTTGCGCAACAGCGCCGAGACGACCCTGCAAACCCTGGCCAGCGAACGCGCGGCGGCGGTGTCGAACTATCTGACCGCGGTGGAAGACGATCTGGTCGCCACCTCGCGCTCGGAAGCCACGGTGCAGGCGCTGCGCGACTTTGGCGGCGCCTGGCTGCAGTTCAAGGTCGATCCGACCGCCGAAGTGCGCCAGCTCTATGTCGACAGCAATCCCAATGGTGACAATCTGGCGGCGCTGGAGACGCTGGGCACGACGGGGGCCTATGACGTTACCCATACGCGTTTTCATGTCGGCTATCGCAACCAGATCGGGCGGCGCGGCTATCGCGACCTCTATCTGTTCGACCTCAAGGGCTTCATGGTCTATTCGGTCAACAAGGGCGTGGATTTCGGCACCCGCTTTGCCGAAGACGGCCCGCTGGCCAGCAGCAGCCTGGGCCAGGTCTTCGCCCAGGCCGTGGCGCTCGAAAATCCCGACGATATCGTCTTTGCCGATTTCGCCCCCTATGCCGCGGCGGGCGACCTGCCGGCGAGCTTTTTTGCCAAGCCAGTGTTCAACGCGCAGGGCCGCAAGGTAGGCGTGCTGGCCATCCAGCTGCCCTCCGAGCGGCTCGACGCGGTGATCGGCGACCGCAGGGGCCTGGGCGAGACCGGCGAAGTGCTGGTGGTGGGCAGCGACAGCCTGCTGCGCAGCGATTCCAGCTTCACCGCCGACAATGATGCGCTGAGCACTTCATTTGCCGCACCGGTGCTGACGCAGGCGCTGGCCGGCACGCTGAGCACGGGCGAGACCGACAGCTATCGCGCCACCGGGATGATCGTGGCCGCGGCACCGATCACCACGCGCGGCGCGCCCTGGGCCGCGGTGGCAGTGATGGCGGCCGACGAAGTGCTCGCCCCGGTGACCAATATGCGCAACATGATGCTGATGATCGGCGCGGCCCTGCTGGCCGTGGTGGCCGGCCTGGGGCTGCTGTTCTCGCGCAGCATCACCAAGCCGATCAGCCGGCTGACCCAGACCATGGCCGCCCTGGCCGAAGGCGACCTCGATGTCGAGGTGCGCGGGGCGCAGCGCCGCGACGAGCTGGGCGCCATGGCCCGCGCCGTGGAAGTGTTCCGCGAGAACGGCCAGAAAATGGCGCAGATGACCGAGGCGGAAGCCGCCCAGGTGATCCGCAGCCAGGCCGAGCGCGCGCAGATGATGC